>Ga0308167_1000021_pt1 | contig 413645 bp, 372 predicted proteins | sample PhyCR1_2_FD_202138 | JGI IMG/M metagenome (GOLD analysis project Ga0308167, IMG submission 202138) | Phyllosphere microbial communities from UC Gill Tract Community Farm, Albany, California, United States - DLSLRC.R1 | ecosystem: Host-associated > Plants > Phyllosphere > Unclassified | place...
TTCAGGGAAATATGATCACTCATAAATATCGATCAGATGGAGTAAAACTGGAGAAGACCGTTAATTTCGTCAATCCTTACACTGCCGATTTAACCAATGTAGAGTATTTGGATGGCTTTCAATATGAGCGAAAATACAATAAATCAAATACCTCACAGCAAGGGAGCGACTCCGGATATGTGCTTCAGTTTGTTCCTAATTCGGAAGGGTATTTCGATTTCGTAAAAAATAAGTATATTTACAACTATACCGACCATTTAGGAAATGTCAGATTAAGTTATCTTAAAAATGGTAACAGCATAGCAGTTCTTGATGAGAATAATTATTATCCGTTTGGGTTAAGACATGAGGGAGTGAATGTATTGCCTGGAAATCCGAATTATCAGTATCAGTACAACGGGAAGGAGTTGCAGATGGAGACGGGAATGTATGATTATGGAGCGAGGTTTTATATGCCGGATATTGGAAGATGGGGCGTGGTAGATCCGCTCGCGGAAGTTAACAGAGCTTGGTCACCATATCGTTATGCTTACAATAATCCTATTCGTTTTATCGATCCAGATGGTAGATTAGAAGATTGGTATCAAGATAATGAAACTCAAAATATTGAATGGTACGAAGGTAGTGCTGAAATATCAGGTAAAACTAATTTAACAGCTATAAACAATACTAGAGTACTTGGTGTAGAAAATGGGCAAACTGTTCAGGAATTTAATTTGAATTCTGACGGATCATTTACAGCAGGTGGTAAAACATTTAATAATGGAGAATCTGCAACTACACTAATTGGAACAACCATTACTAGTAAACCGGGTTTTGATCTTGGGAAATGGTTATCACATTTAGGAAATGAAGGCGGAGATTTTTATGCAAATCTGGGAGGAGCCGCTCCTCTTGAATATAGCAATCCTTTCTTCAGAGGTGATATAGATAAAATAGTTGATGCCGGAGGCTATTTTGGAGGAATGGTTAACGGTTTAAGTAGGGGAAATGACTGGAAAGATCTTATGGCTTACAGAGTCGATATAATGGCATTAGGAGATTTAGCATTTTCAGCTGCGGGATCAACAAGTAGTTCTTCAAACACTGTGGCAGCAAATTCCGATACACTTAGTTTTTATGGCTCTCAAGCGGTTGGTCTTAATATTTATAGAGGATCGGGAGACAGAATAACCGGTGTTGGTGTCAAAACTCAGGATGTTTATAAAACTAATATGTCAAGAAGTCAAAAAGATTCAATGATAAATCGAGTTAATGCAGATGGGGCTATATATGATAGAAAATCGGATTCTGTATTAAGAAGAATAATGAAATCAAGATAATATGAGAACTAAAATAATTTGCATACTAACATTATTCATCATTTTTTCTTGTAAAAAAGATGAAACCAAAAGTTTTAAAGAAGAATTAACTCAATCTATTCAGAAAAAAATTACACAAGAACTTAAAAAAGATGGTTCTACTTTAGAATCCATTCAGCTTATAAAATTTGATACTTTAAAAGAATGGCAAGAAGCTGACTTTGTATCTAACTATTCTACTCAAAGATTGATAATATTAAATAAACACCAACAACAGTTGATAAAAGAACTTGAAAATGTTAAAACGATAAAGGATTTTGAGTCAAATGACTTAAAATATAAAAAAGTAAAGGATAGTATAAACCACGAAATAAAAGTTATAAAAAGTGTGGATTATTTGAAATCCAAAAATATTAAAACAGGTAATTATCAGGCAATTTTTCTTTTGAAGGTTCATGATAAGAAATCCAATACAGTTAAAAATGATTCGTTATTTATGTTTGCAAATGAAAAAAAAGTAATCTTCACATCAACACAATTTATTGAACAGTGTATTAAGAAATTTAATAAGAATTAGTCCGATTTTGCAGATTTATAATCCTCGCTCCCGCACGATACAATCATGCGGCAGATAAATGAAAAAACCTCGCAAATTGCGAGGTTTTTATGTTTTATAGTGCAGCAATATTTTTATTAAAGAAGTGTTATTTTATATCCTTACTCCCGCACGATTATATCATATGGCAGAAAAAAATGATCTCGTGAACTTGTAATCCGCGAGCAATAATAAAATTCCTCGCAAAAGCGAGGGATTTTTTCTTAAGTTCATGTTGTATTATAAAATCTCACGTCTACTTGCGTTTAAGAACAAATATCTTTTAAGTCTTGCATTTTTCCAATAAATTTTAAACTCACATAATATTCCTAACCGCAATTTTCACCGGATGATATAATAAAATTACAAAGGCTGTAATGAAGGCCAGCCAGAATAATCCTGTGAAAATTTCCATATTAGAAAGCAAAATGGCCTGAGCATTGATTTTGGCTTTAAAAGCGCCCGCCGTCATGGATATTGATTCATTAACCGGAAGCTTTGAAATCTGTGTTCCGAAGACCTGATTCCATTGTGAGTAAAAAACTGGATTGGTATCTGTAAAATTCAAACTTAGTTTATCCGAATGTTTTAAGGTTAAAAATAACATCAAATTCTGCATCAGAGCATAACCAATGGCGGTGGTCCAGAATCGGGTAGAAGTTCCGACTGCTGAGGCATTGGATACATATTTTTCGGGCATTCCGGCAATTAAAAAGAAAACCAGAGGCGTGAAAAGCAGTCCCTGACCGACACCCTGAAGAAAAAGTGGCGGACAAATCGTTGGCAGGGTCGTATCGGGATAAAAAGTATAGGTAAACCACGCACAATCGATCGCAAGAATCATAAATCCTGTAAAGAAAACTAAACGTGATGAAGCTCCTTTTGTAATACATAAAGCCGACACAAAAACACCCAAAAGACTTCCCGCCACATTCCAGTATTGTATTTCTACGATATAATCCCAAGGCCATTTCCAGACGGTTGCCATAATGCTGTACACATTATTGATAGAAGCTCTCAGAATATAGAAAATAAAAAAAAGAATCACTCCGGCAATTAAATTTTTTGAACTGAAAACTTCAAAATGAAAGAACGGTCGAGGCTGATTTCTCTGTTTCAACATAAATAATCCTCCAAATAGCAGAAAGATCAGAAAACAAAGAATAATAACGTCGGATTCAAACCACATTAATCTTTTTCCGTAAATCAAGGCATAACCACCCGCCTGAAGGCAAACCCAAAGCAAAAACCAACTCGTAATATCCAGTTGATACAAAGGTTTTTTAGGAAAAAATCTGTTTTTATTAAAGATCGCAAAAGCAATAATCAGAACAAAAACATGAAAATAGACCATCATAAGGATCATGTGCTTAAAATCATAATCTTCGATGCTGGATTTCATCAGAGAGGTCGTTAAAGTTCCGCCGGTAAGAATAATGGTATACATAAAAGTGTAGGCGATCTCTTTGGCGTGTCTGGTTTTAAGTTCGGCGACGATCAGCGGGAGGAAAATAGCGCCTTCCATTACTCCGAAAACCCCCTCCAGAAAGCGAATAACCAAAATAATATGATAATCGCTGGTCACCGAAAGTCCGTAAAGGATGAGAATCGAAACGGAAGACATGAGCAACGTATAATATTTTACGCTGAAATAGGCCATAAACCGCTGTATCATTAGAAGGGTAACCACAAAGGTTCCGTACATCAAAATCATTAAATATTGGATGTCGTCGGAATCTACATCCATAAAAGAAGACGTGAAGGCGCTATTGGAGTGCAAAAGCGACAACAACATCAGGTGCGGAAACAGCGCCAGAATAAGAAGCGGCAGTTTCAGCCATTGTGGTACCCATTGATGATAAACTGTATTGTGTTGCATGATTTTCTTGAAAAGGCAAACCAGTGACGATTGCCAATTGTGTTTTATATATTAAATCTGTTTAAACTTTTTTAGGAGCTTTTTCCCGCTTTCCAATCATTATGAATAATAAAAGCGAAAAGACAAAGAAGAAGGGTGTAAAAAAAAGTAAAAGGTAAATCGCAAAAATGCTTAAAAAAAACGCATAATCGTAAGTTGCATTCCTGACTTTTCGCTAAAAAATAATTTAATTTGAAAATTTAAAACTGAGTTATTTGAAAATCGCAGCGTTTAAAATATCTTCCCTAAACCCTAAACCCTAAACCCTAAACCCTAAACCCTAAACCCTAAACCCTAAACCCTAAACCCTAAACCCTAAACCCTAAACCCTAGATTTTCTTTGCACTTACCAGAACATTCATTCCGGAAAGTAGTTTTTCGTTATTTTGATGACGGTCAAGAATAATTTTCACAGGAAATCGCTGTTCAATTTTAACGAAGTTTCCGGTGGCATTATCGGGTTTTACCAATGAAAACTGGGAGCCTGATGCCGGAGAAACAGAAATTATTCTTCCTCTGAACTCAACATCGGGATAAGCATCTGCAGTGATAATCACCTCTTTATTCTGATCAATTTCTCCCAATTGCGTTTCTTTATAATTGGCAATAATCCATTTTTCTTTACTGACGATCTGTACCAGGGCCTGACCTTCTTTGATCAACTGGCCTTCCTGAATGGTCTTTTTACCGACCCAACCATCGTAAGGTGCGGTAACAACGGTGTAGGAAAGGAAAAGTTTAGCATTATTCAGACTTGCAGAACTTTGCTGAATCTGGCTTTTTACAGGTGCTACTTTCGTTTCCTGTTCGTTTACACTCGCTCTCACGGCGTTTTTTTGATGTTCCAGCGCTAAAAGATTCGCTTTTGCTTGTTCATAAGAAGCTTTTACATTTTCAAATTGCTGTTCGGTTGCAGCATCTTCATCGACAAGATTTCGGTATCTTTTAAAATCCTGTTCGGTTCTCCAGATATCGATCTTTGCCGAAGCGATTTTAGCATCAATAATCTTGGTATCGCTTGCTTTTGTATTAACCCCACTTTCTATTGTGCTTATATTTTCGGAATTGGCATGTAGATTCGCTTCCGCCATTTTCACCTGATTAACAAATTCACGATTGTCGATCACAATTAAAGTATCCCCTTTGTGAACCAACTGATTTTCATTAAACGCAATGGTTTTAATAAAACCTGAGACTTTGCTTGAAACGGGGGTGATATATTGTTCGATCTGCGCATCGTTGGTCGTTACATTTTTTCTTGAAAAAAGATAAAAGCTTACCATCCCTGTAATCCCGCTGATGATAAGGATCCACGCTAGTAAAGTTATCGTTTTGTTGATTCTTTTTTCTTTTCGTGTCAATTGCTTTTGTGCCATAGTTTTTATAAGTTTCCAATCGTGTACTGGAGTTGATAATATTTAAGTTGTCTGTTGATTTTTACGGAAATAAGATTGGACTGAGCTTCTAAATACGCATTGTCGGCATCAATTAATTCAGTAATTAAGCTTAGCTTGTTGGCGTATTTTGTTCTTACAATCCGGTAGTTTTCTTTCGCCTGAGTAATCGCTTCTTCCGAAATTTTTACTTTTTGATCGGTTTCTTCAAACTTTTTGTATGCTTCATATACCTTATGTCTTATATTTTCCTCATTTTCTTCGATTTGCAGTTGAGCAAGGCTTATATTTTCTCTGGACTCCTGCATTTTGTATTTATTTTTATACAAACTCTCGATAGGATAGGTCAGATTAACGCCTAACATTCCTAAACGGTAAGCATAAGGTTCGGGAGGGAAAAACATCATGTTGGGATATTTTAAAAAATATTCTCCTCCTGCAGTGATTTTTGGTAAATAATTCGCTTTTGTAATTTTTTGATCTAATTCTTTAAGCGAAAGATTCTTGTTCGCCATTTCCACCGATTCATTTTTATGCAAAGCGGTTTCCGTTAATTCGCTTACATAGGGGATTTCTGCATTTTCGGAGATTAAATCTTCGGTATCAACGTGCATTTCCTGAGTTTCGGGAAGAGAAAGAATGGTTTTCAGTTGATGTTCTGCGATCTGGATATCATTATCTAGCTCCGTCCAGCTCATTTTATGATTGGAAAGCTGTAAAGAGGTTCTTAAAACCTCATTTACGGTTACCACACCATTATTTTTCAGTGATTTTACCTGTCTGATGTTCACAGAATCTTCTTTCATTTTATCATGAATCAAACTTTGCTGTTCTTTTAAATGATGGATTTGAAGGAAAGCCGTAATAATTTCCATTTTCAGCTGTCTTTCGTCCAAATGGGTTTTCAATGAAGAAATTTCTGTGTCAATAGCCGCTTTTTTCTCCGTATTTCTAATCTTTCCGCCCATGTAAACAGGAATTGATGCTGAAAGCGTAAAATCATACATTCCGTTGATAATATTGTATTTTGTCGCTTTTGAAAAGACACCGCTTTCATGCTGAAACAGATTGGTTACCTGATTGTAACTGGTATGAAATTCAATGTCCGGAAGTTTTTCTCTTTTAAGATCTTTCTCTTTGGTTTCAGCCATTTCGTTTTTCAGATGGCTTATTTTAATGTTTTTATTATTCTTTAAGCCGATTTCTATCGCTTCCTGTAAAGGGAGATGCTGAAAATCGATCACCTGTGATGGTAGGCTACAGCTTATCAATAATAAGCACAACGCAATGCACTGATATCGGCAAGCGTTAAATATCATATTCATAATTAAATTAAAGGTTTTTTGCTGGAATGATTTTGATACAGCAAATTTACGACCTCCGTCAGTGTTCCTGATTTGTGAAAACAGAAAAAGATTTTATCATTTACGCCAAAATGAAATTTTCTTCTTACCTTTATTTTATGAACAGCAGTCATTTTGGAGCCATTGAGGAAGACGATGCCGAGTTTTATGTATATAATGTACTCAGCGGAGGAATAAAAACGGAGAGTCATTATCACAGTTCTGCGCAATTGGTATATGCAGAAGGTGGTATCGTCCATATTTTTACAGATCAGAAACACTGGTATCTTCCGGCAAGATGTTTTATGTGGATTCCGGCAGGCACTCCGCATTATATTTTCTCAACGAGTTATAATGTCGATCTTTATAATTTTTATTTTAAAAAAGAAGAGATTGAAAATGGCTTTTTTGATGAAATTAATATCTATTCGGTAGGTCATTTGCTTAGGGAGATGATTTTATACACCAAAGGATGGGATGGGAAAATCACAAAAAAAGATTTGAATAAGTATTATTTTCTCAAAGCTTTAAAAGCCATTTTACCCGAAAAAAGGGAGAAGAAAATGGCTTTTCCGGTACAGCATCCTTTTCCTAAAGACGAAACCCTGCTAAAGATCGCGGAGTACATTCACGCGAATCTTGAAAAGCCATTAACCATAGAATCCACGGCTAAAGAATTCGGAATGAGCACCAGAACCCTTTCAAGGAAATTTAAAGAAATTCTGGGCATGAATTACGTTCGTTTTCTCCGAGCATTGAGAATTACCCGCTCTTTGGAACTCATGCTGGAAGGAAAGTATAATATGTATGAAATTGCCATGATGGTGGGGTACAACAGCCTCTCGTCTTTCAGCAATATTTTTAAAAAAGTAATTGGCATCCCGCCAACCGAGTATCAGCAGAAGTTGAAAGGCGAGGGCTGATTTTTTTTGAGTTGATTTTGAGCTTTACAAAAGTTGGGCATAAATTAAACCTTCAAGGTTTTTAAAACCTTGAAGGTTTGTTTGAAATTTAGAATATATTATTTCCCCAGATTCCCCAGATTTTACAGCTAAACTCCTTTCGTTATTAAGATAAAAAAGGAAAGGAAAGGAAAGGAAAGGAAAGGAAAGGAAAGGAAAGGAAAGGAAAGGAAAGAAATTCCCCTTCCTTGAAGGGGTGTATTTTTGCGAATGCAAAAATACGGGGTAGTTTAACACATTACCTATTAAATCACCTTCCCAAACATACAAAATGGAAATCATCGAAATTGGATCAGTTATAAAAGTTGGGGGGGGAATTTCAAGATTTAAAATAGATTATTTCCCACAGATTCCACGGATTTTTTCCAGATAATGATGGGTGGAGTTCTAAACCTTGAAGGTTTATTATTTCTTATAGCCACGAATTTACAAATAATGATGAATTTTGCTGAATTCCCAAATTCCATCTAATAATAAAGATTAAACCAATATTTTAGATCGTTGATTTTAATCGAACTCAGTTTTTTAATGAAGTATTCTTTTTTAACGCAAAGGTTTATTTTTTGGAGTTCGTATATAAGGGAGCAAAGAGGAATCAACAAGTTGATTTGATGAAGCTGTTTTTTATGCTTCGCGAAGCATTTATTTATGTTTTTTGATTTCTAATAATTTAGGGTTTGAAAAATAAATCTTTGCTTTTAACCTTAATTCGATTAATACCATATTCTGTAAATCAATAGGGACAGGCTTCAGCCAGTCTTAGAAAGATGAGGTATCTGAGGCTTTAGCCAAAACTTATGATCAATTTAGACTTAAGACCCCATTTTATTTAAATTTTATCATCAAGCGTAAGGTCAGCGCTCATCTTCTGTATTTAAAAATCCGTAGGAAATAAAAATCAAACTCTTATTTTTAAATTTAAAATGATTTCAACTTTTCACCAAATCCCCAAGTTTTGTACTTGATCCTCGAAATTCAACAAAATAGCATCGGTTATCAAAAAAGAAAAACCACTTCAAAATGAAGTGGTTTATATATTGAGAAAATTCTCTTTTTGATTAAGCTTCTTCAGAAGGAGTTTCTTCTGCAGCAACTACTTTCTTAGGAGCAGCTGGTTTAGGAGCTTCTACCGGAGCGTCAGATACGATGTCGAATTCGAAGTTGTATTCAACATTTCTGTGTAGTCTGATGTTAGCCGTTACTTTACCAGTTCTCTTAATTGTGTTTCCTGGGATTTTAATATATTTCTTCTCTACAGAAACTCCAGCTTTAGCAAGAGCAGCAGAAAGATCTGCATTGTTGATAGATCCGAATAATTTATCACCAGAACCTACTTTTGCAGGAATAGTAATAGAAGTTTTCTTCAATTGATCTACTACACCGTTAGCTGCAGCGATTAATTTAGCTTCTTCTTCTTTTCTAGCTTCCAAAGTAGCTTCAAGAGCTGCTTTGTTTTTAGGTGTAGCTAAAAGTGCGATCCCTTGAGGTAACAAGAAGTTTCTTGCATAACCTGGTTTTACGCTTACAGTGTCGAATTCAAGACCTAAGTTTTCTACGTCTTTTTTTAGGATAATGTCCATTGTTGTTGTCCTTTTTTAGGATCTAGATGTTAGATATTAGATGCTAGATATTAGACATTAAGTCTGAAATCTAAAATCTGAAATCTATCAATCTAAATTAAGTTAGAATTAAAATTATTTATTCAGCAACAAAAAGCCAAAAGCCAAAAGCTAATGGCTAATTGCAATTTTTTATTTCAATAAGTCAGCTACGTAAGGTAGTAAAGAAAGGTGTCTTGCTCTTTTGATAGCAGCAGAAACTTTTCTTTGGTATTTCAAAGAAGTTCCGGTGTATCTTCTTGGTAAGATTTTACCTTGCTCGTTTACGAACTGTAATAAGAAATCAGCATCTTTGTAATCAACGTGCTTAATTCCGTATTTTTTGAATCTACAATACTTCTTATCAGTTTTTGTATTGATATCAAGCGGAGTAAGGAATTTTACTTCTGATTCTCCTCCAGCTGAGGCTTGTTTAGCCATATCATCTATTGCCATGTCTTGTCTTTTTTAAAAAATTGGGTTAATAATTAAGCTTTAGCCGCTTTTACTTTTGCTCTTCTTGTTACAGCGTAATCAACAGCATGTTTGTCTAGTTTTGTAGTAAGGTAACGGATTACTCTCTCGTCACGTTTGAATGCTAATTCTAAATCAGCAACTACAGAACCTTCTCCTTTAAATTCAATTAAAGTGTAGAATCCATTCTTTTTCAATTGAATTGGGTAAGCCAATTTTTTCAATCCCCAGTTTTCTCTGGCAACGATTTCGCAGTTCTTTTCTTTAATAAGATCTACATACTTGTTCACTGCTTCCTCCACCTGAGCTTCAGATAGAACGGGAGTTAAAATGAAAACAGTTTCGTAATTGTTCATAATGTTAAAAAATTTGTTAATTATTTCGAGGTGCAAAAGTAGAGAATTTATTTGTAATATGCAATATATCAGAGAATATTTGTTGAAACTGTAGTTTGTTTCTAGTTGATGGTTGTTAGTTGATAGAATTTGAATTAATAATTTTGAACCAAAAAAATTAAGTTTAAACATCTTTCTCTCTTCTTATTTCCGCCAAGAAACTTACCTTAATTACATCATATAAAGAGTGTCTGCTTACCAGAATCGAAGCAATGGAAGAAACCATGCCTCCAAGCATTAAATGAAAGATTAAAGAATGCCTGTCGGTCATTTCCAGCACAATGATAGCAGAGGTAAATGGCGCACGGGTAATGCCTGTTAAAAAAGCCACCATTCCTGCCAGCACCACCACATTTGTTTCGTTGGGAGTTAAATGAATTGCTCCTGAAATTACAGATCCAATGCTTGCTCCGGCCGTTAAAGCCGGTGCAAAAATTCCGCCTGCCCCTCCGGAGGTAAAAGATAGGGCAGGACCCAGCATTCTTAAAATAGGGACATACCATTCTTCATGTTTATTTTTTGTGAAGAGCACCCGTTCCATAATTTCCTTTCCGGAACCTAAAATTTCCCGGTTAATGAAATAGGCGATGCATGCAATGACTAAAGCGGAAGCGACTAAAAATAAGACGTTTGCTTTGTCAGTCTTTAATGTTCTTTTTTTCCAGTCGTTCATTTTCAGCATGGTTACGGAAAGCTGGCTCGCCATAATGCCTGCAATTCCTGCAACCAGAACAATAGGAAACATCACCATAAGGGAAACATCGTGTGTCTTCGGATATCCTAAATATAAATAAGAACCTGCCAGGGTCTGCGCAGTTAAACCTGCTATAATAACTGCGGTAAACAAAGCGGTTTTAAAGTAATTGATATGGGTTTTCGAAAGCTCTTCAACGGCAAAAACAATTCCGCCAAGAGGCGTATTGAATGCGGCGGCAAGTCCGGCAGCGGCTCCGGTCATAATCATGTTTTTCTTTGATATTTTCGGCCACCATTCCGGAAGGTATTCGTTTACTTTCCTGAAAACAGAACCCGCGATCTGAATAGTAGGACCTTCACGTCCCACCGCGCCACCGCCAATGACCAGAACAACGGATGAAATGATTTTAAAGACTATAATTTTTAAACTCAGTAAACTTCTGATCTTTCTGTGTTCTTTAGGGTTGGCAAGTTCTACAGCAGCCATCACTTGCGGAATCCCGCTTCCTTTGGCATTGGGAGCAAATTCTTTTACCAGCCACCAGGAAAGGACAAAACCGATTGGAGCAATAATAAAGATCATCCACGCATGCCAGTTTAAGATAAAATGAAGCAGGTTTTCTCCCCACGCGAATAACTGAGCATACATTACTGCTACAAATCCTGTGATAACAGAACCTATCCAAAAAGGAATGGCCTGAAGCAGATTGTATTTCAGTTGTTCATTACGAATATTGTCGAAGGATTTTTTGAGACTTCGTCGGATAAGGGTTAAAATTTTCAACATTTGTTACTTTTGAGGGGCGAAAATACGGTTAAATTATAAATATTCTAATGGGTCCTTCATCAAACTGATTTATAATGAGTTTAAAATTAACTTTAAACATCCATCAGTTTTGTTCTAAAGATAAAATTATTTAATTAAAATGCGCCAATAAAATCATCCCAACTTTTGTCAGGATTGATTTTTGGGTTCGCCGCAAAGAGGTAATGTTGTACGTGTATGATGAATGTATGATGTTAAACTATAAAAATCTGCTATTTTTTAACACAAAGACTGTATTTCTTTTACTGGTTTTTAAAAGATAAAGGCTAAAATATCTACTTCAGAAAGTTTGAAAATACGCTTTATCAAATCAACTTGTTAATTGTTCTTTGCTCAATTGAGTATTTTTTTAATTTAAATTAAAACTTTGCGTTAAAATGAGCCCGATAAAATGGAACAGATTATTAAATACGCTCTACTTCTTTTTGATCAAATTCTCGATTTTATTAATCATATCGGCCGCATTATTATTGTCAGGATTTAACTCTAAAGACTTTTTATAATTTTCTATCGCCAGATTATAGTTTTTAATTAAAAAATAACCTTCGCCCAAACTATCAAAAGCATTGGCCGATTGAGGATTTTCTTTAACATTTAAAGCAAAAACTTTTACAGCTTCATTAATTCTTGAATTCCTCAGTAAAATATAGCCGATTGTATTTAATGTGTCTTCAAAATTCCATTGTGGATCTTTGGATTTAATGGAATAATAATTTTTTTCCGCAGTAGGATTGTTGGGTTTTGCGAATTCATTAATAATAGATTCTTCGGCTATAGAATAGTCATCCGTTAAATTTTTATCAATTATCGCAGCGATATGATTAACCATCTGATATTGAGCCGGGAAAAAGTTATATCCGTTCGACATCATCACAATTGCCATATTATTTTGCGGAAAAATTCTGTAAGCGCTTACATTTCCGCCAGAAAAACCATAAGACGAAATATTATTCATTTTGTTGATTTCCCAGCCGTAGGCAAAACCCTCTTTTTTAATTCCATATTCAAACGGTTGCCACATCATGTCTTTCGTTTTTTGATTAAGAAAATCGTTTTTACTTAAATGATGACTCCATTTTAAGAATGCAGGCAGGGTGATGGCTATTCCGTTACCTGGATAGGCTTTTTTTCCTTCAACATCTTTAGATTTCTCATATTTTTTTGTTTCGGAATTGTAATTATATTTTATAACGCGATTCGGGATTTTTTCAAGAGCATTAGACGAATAAACAACTTTATTTTTTACATCAGAAAACTGATTATTAAGAATAAAATTTTCGAAAGATTGTCCGGTAATTTTTTCAATAATCATTGAAAAAAGCATATAATTGGTTTGATTATATCTGAACTCGTTTCCTGTTGTAAAATCCATTTTCTCTTTGCTTAAGAGCTCAATGGTTTTGGAACTGGAAAATTCTGGTAAAATGGTATTGAAAGCAATAAAATCCGGCATTCCTGAAGAATGGGTCAGGAGATTTTTTACTTTTACATGCTCCCAACTTTTCGGTATATTTTCAACATATTTTGAAACAGGGTCTTCTAAAGATAGTTTTCCCTGTTCAATCAATTGAAAAACGCCGATATTGGTCATTAATTTTGAAGTAGAATAAATTCTGAACATAGAATCCGAACTTACTTTTTTAGAATCTTCCAGATTTTCCTTTCCGTAATACTGTTCAAAAATCACTTTACCATCTTTTATAACACCAATCGCCAAACCTGGAATATGATTTATTTTAATAGCTTCTTTTACATAATTATCAATTAATTTGTGCGTATTGGCTTCTTGCGAATAAGCAATGGAAGAAATATTAAAAGCAAAAGCTGTCAGAAGAATTTTTTTCATATTTTGAGATTATAGTTCTTATTTTATTAATAAGACAGTCGAAAAACGTTTTATATTACAACGTTATCAGAATTAGATGAAATATTATAAAATTATGTCAAGCAAAAAACCTTCGAAAAATCGAAGGTTTTGTATTATTAAGATGTTCCGGCAAGCTCATCGCTTATCATTCATCATTTATACAATCAGCAATACGTAAAATTACTTATTACCAATTATTTATTACTTATATTTCTGTGTTCAGATCCCAGTTTTCAAGATAATCGTGAACATGCTTCAGCATCATCCCTCCAAGAGAACCGTCTACCACTCTGTGATCATAGGAGTGAGACATGAACATTAACTGACGAATTGCGATAACATCTCCGTCTTTAGTTTCAAGAACCGCCGGTTTTTTAACGATCGCTCCAATTGCCATAATTGCAACCTGAGGCTGAGGAATAATCGGTGTTCCCATAAGGTTTCCGAAGCTTCCAACGTTAGAAATGGTGTAGGTTGCCCCCTTAGTATCTTCAGGTCTTAATTTTTTATTTCTTGCTCGGTAAGCCAGATCGTTGATTGCCTTTGCAAGACCTGATAATGATAACTGATCTGCGTTTTTAATAACAGGAACGATCAGGTTTCCGTCTGGTAAAGCAGTCGCCATACCGATGTTGATATTTTTCTTCTTAATGATATTTTCTCCACTGATAGAAACATTAATCATTGGGAAATCCTGAATTGCCTTCACGATAGCTTTTACAAAAATCGGCATGAAAGTTAATTTTTCACCTTCCCGTTTTTCAAACATATCTTTATTTTTAGCTCTCCATTTTACAACGTTGGTAACATCTGTTTCGATGAAAGAGGTAACGTGTGGCGCAATTTGTTTTGCTTTCACCATGTTTTCAGCGATGATTTTTCTCATTCTGTCCATCGGAATGATCTCATCGCCAGCCGCAGCGGTAATAGTGGCAGCCGGAGCCGAAGTTGGCGCTGGCTTAGAAGCCGTTGCAACAGCCTGTGGAGCCGGTTGGCTTCCTCTGTTGCTCACGTATGCTAAGATATCTTCTTTGGTAATTCTTCCTTCCAAACCGCTTCCTTTGATGGATTTCAGCTCAGTTTCAGAAATATTTTCCTGTTGTGCAATTGATTTTACAAGCGGAGATAAATAAAGATCTCCCGAAAACTCTGTTGGAGCAGCAGCCTGTAGCGGCACTTCAATCGTTTTCAATGTTTCAGGGTCTGGTGTTGCAGCCGGCGCTTCAGCTTTTACTTCTTCTGATGCGGTAGAATCGCCTTCACCCTCAATTTCTAAAATAGCAATGGCTTCACCTACTTTTGCAACTTCGTCCTTTTGTTTCAGGATTTTTACAATTTTCCCCGAAACTGGTGTCGGAACGTCTGAATCTACCTTATCTGTTGCAATTTCTACAACGGAATCATCTTCCTTAACACTATCCCCTTCGTTGAACAACCAGGTGATAATTGTCGCTTCCATAACCCCTTCTCCCATGGAAGGAAGCAATAATTTGTATTCTGCCATTTTTAATTTTTAGATTTTGACAAATATATAAAAAAAATCGATTTTTTTATGAAATATTTAATTTTAGGAAAATTCAATGTATATTTTTTCTCCCACATTCATCCCAAACAGAGACTTGGCTCCGTTCTTTTTGCTTCCCTTATAGATGGTTAACTCCAAAAGCTGACTGTCATTGAAAATTGCAGCCGACTGGCCATGAAATTCTGTTTCCCGGTCCCAATCTGAAACCACTTCTGTATGGCTGGAAAAAACCTTCGACAGGGCCAGGTTTCGGAATTTTATCCTGAAATTTTCGTATCCGTTTCCAATGGCTTCAAAAAATTCTTTGCCGATATTTGATATAATATTTCCGAAATTATCAATATAAGTTACTTCGCCGATAATCATTTTTTCGGATTCATTGTAAACAGGTTTAGGGAACATAAGCTGCTTTGCGCTGTCTGCTTTCCTGCCGATGACTTCCGGAAGTCCGCCATTGGCCAGATGCACGGCCGCCGGGACAAAAACATCCATGGAAGTAAAGCTGACGACATCATCGAATCTGTTATTAAGGGTAATTTCGTATATGGCTTCCGGTTTAATATCAAAGAATATTAAACTTAACAGTCCGTTATCTGCCGCAATAAAATAATGCCCTGCAGATTTATATACAATATTTTTCCTCGACTTATGCTGAAAACTGTCAACAGAAAGTATATGAATAGTGCCTTTCGGAAAGTGTTTGTAGGCGTTTCTTACAATGTACGAGGTCTGTACAAGGTTGAATGCCTGAATATCGTGAGTAATATCAACAATATTAACCTCTTGGTTTAGAGACAGAATGCTGCCTTTCAAAGCGGCGACTCTGTAATCCAAATTTCCGAAATCTGAAGTAAGGGTAATAATTGACATTTAGTAGTAGTGAAATAATCGAATACTGCAAATTTATCTAAAATAAAAAGAAAGCCCGAAAGAATATGGAAAAGAATTTGATATAAATTTCAAAAAAAGCTTTAAATTTAAAATCTAATAAATAAAAATACTGCATGTTTGAATTAACATATGATTTAGAAGATATCGATGTGAAAGTCTTCTATGGGGTTAGTAACCAATATTTCAATTTAATAAAATCAAGCTTTCCGACACTGAAAATCACTGGAAGAGACCACTTTGTCTTTGCCATGGGAAATCAGGAGGCTTTGGATATATTTAGACAAAAACTCGATGATATCGTAAATTTTATTTCTAAAAATAACTCAATCGGTCTGAAAGATGTGGAAAATATTTTAAATCTAAAGGATGAAAACGAAAAACAGCTCGTTTTTGATCAGGATATTATTGTAAAAGGAGTAAATGGCAAAATTATTAAAGCCAAAACTACCAATCTTAAGAAACTGGTTAAAGAAACAGAAAAAAAAGATATGGTTTTTGCCATAGGACCTGCGGGAACCGGTAAAACATATACCAGTGTGGCGCTGGCCGCGAAAGCTTTAAGGGATAAATCTGTCAAAAGAATTGTTCTAACAAGGCCGGCTGTGGAAGCAGGAGAGAGCCTGGGCTTCCTGCCGGGTGATTTAAAGGAGAAATTAGATCCGTATTTGCAGCCTTTATATGATGCCCTTCGGGATATGATTCCTCATGAAAAGCTGGAAGGCTTTATAGAGAAAAAAATAATTGAAGTGGCACCGTTGGCTTTTATGAGAGGCCGAACACTGGATGATGCTTTTGTAATTTTAGATGAAGCGCAAAATACCACCCATTCTCAGATGAAAATGTTTTTAACAAGAATGGGAATGAATGCCAAATTTATCATCACGGGAGATCCCACGCAGGTAGATTTGCCTCCAAAACAGCAATCCGGGTTAAAAGAAGCCATGAGAATTCTTCAAGATGTTAAAGAAATAGGGTTTGTCTATTTAACGGAAGAAGATGTGGTAAGACATCCGGTGGTAAGGAAAATTATCCTTGCATATAACGATGAAGATAAAAGACAGCGAAACGACTAATTAAAAAGCTGGTTGCTGGGTCTGATCGGGTCAAAGACTACAAAAAAATTAATTTTTTAATACATTACACGGAAAGTGGAGCGGGTTTTGCTCTGCTTTCCTTTTTTTTCTGAGATTAATTTTATGTTAATTAAAGATAATATTGATAATTTATAATCGCTTTAGTGGAAGGACATCCCTTTATTTAAGGTCAATTTATCATTTAATTAATATTTTATAAAGTAACTATTTTTCCACAAATGTTGAAAAATAGTAGTTTTTTCATTTGAAATATTGAGAAAACCTCAAAGGCTTTACTTTAATAGGATTTACACCCGAAAATAGCCAATATTTGAGCGTGATATTAATCACATTAACAAATTTTAATATTCGCAGGTACCACTGTAATTTTGTCCTCAGAAAGTATTAAAATTTTTTAAAAATGAAAAAAGTATTATTAGCTGGTGCTATTGCACTATTCGGTTTATCAAATGCTCAAATCGCTAAAGGAACAACATATTTGTCTGGTGAAGTTAACTATTCTTCAACTCAGGATAACAACACAGACAACAAAAGAGAAGATTTCACAATTACTCCTACTGTAGGATATTTCGTGAGCACTAACTTTGCTGTAGGTTTAGGTCTTGGTTATACTAACGGTTCAACGACGACTCATTTTGCAGGTGCAGAAAACAAACTTACTACAGAAGCTTTCGTTATTAAGCCTTTCGCAAGAAAATATTGGACAATTGCTGACAAATTATACATCTTCGGTCAGTTAGAAGTTCCTATGGAATTTGGTAAAGATAAAAACAGAGTTTCTAGTGCTCTTGTAAACGGTGAAACTGAAAACAAATTTACTTCTATCGGAGTTAACGTTAAACCAGGTTTAGATTATTTCTTAAGCAAAAACTGGTCTATCGAAGCTACAATCGGAGAATTCGGTTACAACAACAAAAAATACAAAGATGCTGATAACAGTACAGATAACTTCAACTTTGGTTTGAACTTATCTTCTGTAACTTTCGGTGTTAAATATGTTTTTGCTAAATAATAAACAAAACATATAAGCTGAAAAGCTAAAAGTCCTGAGATTTTCTTGGGACTTTTTCTCCATATAAAAAACTAAATTTTAACCATGAAAAAAGCATTTCTTGCAGGTATTCTTACCTTTTTAAGGGCTTTCAAAAGCTCATCCTTAAAGAAACAATCGGTTTTCTGTGTGGCAAATGATCTATTTCGTGGAGTACATCATCCTTTTACTTAAAAAATCAAAAACAAAGCTTTAAAACTCAATTTAAAGCATTAAATAGTTAAACTAATACATGAAAAAGTTATTATTAACAGGTGCTGTGGCACTTTTTGGCTTGTCGAATGCTCAAATTAACAGGGGAGCAGTTTATATTTCGGGACAGGTAAACTATCTTAAAAATGAAGATAAAAATACCAACGAAAGTACACAGGAATTCAAAGCTTTACCAAGCGTAGGTGTTTTTGTTGCTCCTAATTTTGCCATCGGAGCAAGCTGGGGATTTTCTCACAGCAAAAGAGTTTCCCATCAATTATATATGAATGGAAGCTTTATTTCAGAAGTGGAATTTACGACTAAAGAGCCGGCTTTTACCATCGCTCCATTCGCAAGAAAATACTTCACTTTATCGGATAAGTTGTATTTCTTTGGTCAATTGGAAATTCCTGTGAAATTGGGTACAACAGAGACTGAAGCAAGATCTAAAGCTACAGACGTTGCTTACGGATATATCTATGAAGATACACAATCTGCAGATTATAAATTTACTTCTGTTGGCGTTAATATCAAACCGGGATTAGATTATTTTATCACTAAAAACTGGTCTATCGAAGCTACAATAGGAGAGTTTGGATATGAAAGATTTAAATATAAAGATTTTGATAAGGCCACTAATACTTCAAAATTTGGGTTGAATCTTTCTTCGGTGAGCTTCGGGGTAAAATATGTGATCAATAAAAAAGAAAATCAACAATAAAATCTCAACAAATTAATACTTTAAAATTATTTTAACTATGAAAAACTTATTATTAGCAGGTGCTGTGGCACTTTTTGGCTTGTCGAATGCGCAAATGACAAAAGGAGACTGGGTAATCAGTGGAAACACAGGATTGGGCTTCAATGCTCAAAGCTCTACGGTAAAAGCTAACGGACAGTCTCAGGACGGACCAAAAATCTCAAGCTTTTCTATTACACCTTCTGTAGGGTATTTCGTAATCGATGGTTTGGCAGTCGGAATTGATTTAGGATTCAACAGCGAAACAAATAAATCCAACGGAGATAAAATTACGCAAACCAGATTTTCTGTAATGCCCACTGCAACCTATTACTTCAATACGGGGAGTAAGTTTTTCCCATTTGTAGGAGCGGGTATTGGATATGCAACAAGCAAAACAAAATACAGTCTTCAGGGAACAATCATTGATCCTATTCTTTTTAGCGGAAGTGCAAAAGAAGATGGTTTAACGTGGAAGGCCAAAGCCGGAGTAACGTATATGGCTACACCGTCTTTGGGTGTTAATGTAGGACTTGGTTTTGATCAATACTATACAAAAAATACGGTTCTTAATACAGAGATTAAAACCACAAGAAACAACTTCGGTGTAAATGTAGGTTTCTCTTATTTCATTAAAGCTAAAGCTCAGAAATCGGATAAATAATCTGTTTATTTTAAAGGGTAAAATGAAAAAACCGACTCAAAAGTGAGTCGGTTTTATTATGTTGAAATAACAAATTAGGTGTGGTTTAAAACCATTCTTTCTGGTTCTGAACGTAGGTTCTGTCAAATTCCTCATCAGATTTAGTTAAATAGATGATTCCTTCGATAAATCCAACAATACCCACCGCTCCACAAGTTACCACGCCTAAGATCAACTGAATAATTCCAGCTTTTGTATAGCCAAGATAAAACTTGTGAATCGCAAGAGATCCTAATAAAATCCCTAAAATACCCGCAGCCAGCTTTTTTTCAGACTTATAAGGCATTCCTTGGTTGTTGTTGTAATTGTAATTTTCCTGCTTCTCGTTAATTTCCATAGTGTAATATTTAAAAGTGTTTATTTGGTGTGTTGTGTGTAGGATGTTTATTTGCCGAACATTCCGCCCATTCCAGGCATATTTGGCATTTTACTCATCATTTGCATCATTTGCTTACCCTGAGGGCCCTGCATCATCTTCATCATTTTACCCATCTGGTCGAATTGCTTCATCAGTTGGTTTACATCTTCAATTTTTCTTCCGGCACCTTTGGCAATTCTGTTTTTTCTCTGCGTATTGATAATCGAAGGTCTTCTTCTCTCGTCCGGCGTCATAGAATGGATGATTGCTTCGATGTGTTTGAAGGCATCATCGCTGATTTCTACGTCTTTAATGGCTTTTCCGACACCGGGAATCATGCCCATTAAATCCTTCATATTCCCCATTTTTTTGATCTGGTTGATTTGCTTTAAGAAATCATCAAAACCAAACTCATTTTTAGCGATTTTCTTGTGAAGTTTTTTCGCTTCCTCTTCGTCAAACTGTTCCTGAGCTCTTTCTACCAAGGAAACAACGTCTCCCATTCCCAGGATTCTGTCTCCCATTCTTTCAGGATAGAAAAGGTCTAAAGCTTCCATTTTCTCACCGGTAGAGATAAATTTTATTGGTTTTTCAACCACGGAACGAATTGTTAAAGCAGCTCCACCACGGGTATCACCGTCTAATTTCGTTAAAACAACTCCGTCAAAATTCAACGTGTCGTTGAAGGCTTTCGCGGTGTTTACCGCATCCTGACCCGTCATCGAATCCACCACGAAAAGAGTTTCGCCAGGCGCAATAACAGAATGAACGGTTTTAATTTCCTTCATCATCTGCTCATCGATCGCCAGACGACCTGCGGTATCCACGATTACTACATCGTGACCGTTAGCTTTTGCAAAAGTAATCGCATTTTGAGAGATGCTTGAAGGATCCATGGAACCTTCTTCGGAGAACACAGGAACCCCGATTTGCCCACCTAAAACTTTCAGCTGGTCGATGGCAGCAGGACGATAGACGTCACAAGCTACCAATAGAGGTTTTTTATTTCTTTTGGTCTTTAAATAATTGGCTAATTTTCCTGAAAAAGTAGTCTTACCGGAACCCTGAAGTCCCGCGATCAAAATAACAGAAGGTTTTCCCGAAAGGTTAATTCCTTCCTGAGAGCCTCCCATTAGATCTACCAATTCGTCGTGAACGATTTTGGTCATCAGCTGTCCCGGTGTAAGCGAGGTAAGAACGTCTTGTCCTAATGCTTTATCCTGAACTCTTTTGGTAAGATCTTTGGCCACTTTATAGTTCACATCGGCATCTACCAATGCTCTGCGAATTTCTTTTACGGTTTCCGCAACGTTGATCTCTGTGATTTTTCCGCGACCGGAAATATTATGAAGTGCTTTGTCTAATTTATCCTGTAAACTATTAAACATACTATTATATATATTATATGGTTTGCAAAAGTAATAATTTTCTGTCTAATATGCCTAATGCGATTTGTTATTAAAAGGGATATGGTAAAATAGTTGGAAGCCGGAAGCCGGAGGAGAGAAGTTTTTAATGCTTGTGAGGTGTTTTTTTCTTTCTTAAACTTTATCAGAATGTGATAAAATCAAAATCCAAATTTTGTAATCATAACAAAATAAAAACTACCAGCCACATTCTTCCAGCTTCCAGCCACATTCTTATACTGAACTCAGGTTTTTTAATTAATAACAGTGTTCATCAACCTCCACCTTCTTAAAATCACCGGTCATTTTTAATTTCCCGGCATGTGTACAAGCATATTAATAAATTTTGGTAGTTTTGCAGCCAATGGAAAAGGCTACAATTGTTTTTAAAGGACTTGGATTATTTTTATTGTTGTCCGCGATATTATTTGCTTCGCAGTATCTTTTAATGGAAAAAGGGATTCTAAATCTTAATTTTAAAATTCATTTCCTGATGTTTTTTGTTACGTTCATCAGTTTACTGACGATTTTAATTGTTTTTGCCCTGGAAAAAAAGAATATTATCGGATTTATTTTTCTTGGATTTGTTGTTTTTAAATTTTTCGCGATGGGCTACATTGCCGTTTTTCAGAAAGAATTTAGGCTAAATATCGTGCCCTACTTCATTGTGTACTGGATTTACCTGATAACAGAAGTTTTTTTTGTTCTTTGGCTGGTGAAAAAACAAGACTAATATCATGTCATATTAAATTGAAGAATTACTAAAAATAGAATATAATTTTATATTTTTGCAAAAATTTTAGAAATAGAATCTAGTTATGAGTTTCAAAAAACTGTTAATCGTCCTACATCTAATTGTTTTCTGCTTCGGCTTTGCAGAGACACATGAAGGAAGTACGGAAACTGTAAAAGAGGAAAAGTACAATCCTGTTCCATTTATTATGCACCATATTGCAGATGCTCACAATTGGCATCTTTGGGGTGAAGGTCACAATTCTGTAGGAATTTCTTTACCTGTGATTTTATGGGATAATGGGTTGAAAGTTTTCAGTTCAGAAAAATTCGGACACGAGGAGGAGAATGTTGCAGAAGTGGATGGTAAGTTTTACAAAGTTTTCCACAACAAAATCTACGCAACAGATACTAACGGAACATTGGACATGCACGAAGGGCACCCGACCAATGATGCTCCTTTAGATTTCTCTATTACTAAAGTTGTTGCACAAATGTTATTGGCTGCGGTGATCTTATTAATTATAGGTCTTGCTTCAGCTTCAAGTTATAAAAAATCTCAGGTTCCTTCCGGAATGGCTAAGTTTATAGAGCCGATCGTTGTTTTCGTAAGAGATGAGATAGCTCTTCAAAACATCGGATCTGTAAGATACCAGAAATATGTACCTTATCTGGTTACCTTATTCTTGTTTATCTGGGTTCTTAATATCTTAGGATTGCTTCCGGGAGCAGCAAATACAACGGGTAATATCGCTTTCACAATGGTTTTAGCAGTATTTACTTTATTAATTGTGAACCTAAGCGGTAGAAAAACATATTGGATGCACATGTTCGATCCATTGGGAAGCAATATGCCTTTCGCAGGAAAGATCTTGGTGTACATTATCTTGGTTCCTGTAGAATTATTAGGAATTATTACGAAGCCTTTTGCATTGATGATTCGTCTTTTTGCTAACATGACGGCAGGACACATCATCATCATGAGTTTGATCGCATTGATCTTCATCATGCAGACGTATGCTATAACTCCGGTATCATTAGGTTTATCATTATTCATCTATGTATTGGAGGTACTGGTAGCGGCTTTACAGGCTTATATCTTTACGATGTTAACAGCATTGTTTATCGGATCTGCGGTGGAGGAGCCTCACCACGATCACCACTAAAAAAAGACAAAAAACAAATTAAGAAATACAATAACTTTTTAAATATATAAATTATGACAGGTAGTATCGCAGCAATCGGAGCTGGTTTAGCAGTTCTTGGTGTAGGATTGGGAATTGGTAAAATTGGAGGTAGCGCAATGGAAGGTATTGCAAGACAACCAGAGCAATCAGGAAAAATCCAAACTGCAATGATTATCGCAGCGGCTCTTATCGAGGGTGCTGGTCTATTCGGTATCGTAGTAGCATTACTAGGAAACGGATAGTAAACAAACAGAATTCTACAAACGGTTGGTTTGTAGAATTCTTTTAAAAAAGTTAAAACAAATTAAAAATAATAATTGAATATAAAATGGACTTATTAACTCCTTCAATTGGTAATATTTTCTGGACAGCTGTAGTATTTTTATTACTGGTGGTTCTTCTTAAATCATTAGCGTGGAAGCCTATTCTTAGCGCGGTTAAAACAAGAGAAGATAATATTCAGGATGCTCTTAACCAGGCTAAATTAGCTAAAAAAGAAATGGAAGATCTTAAAGCGGATAACGAAAGAATTATGCGTGAAGCTAAGATCGAAAGAGATGCAATCCTGAAAGAAGCTAGAGAGATTAAAGACAGAATCGTTGGTGAAGCTAAAGATGCTGCTAAAGCTGAAGGAGAAAAATTAATCGAAACGGCAAGACAAACCATCAATGCTGAGAAAAATGCTGCTATGGCAGACATTAAAACTCAAATTGGTACTTTATCTGTAAACATCGCAGAATCGATCTTGAAGCAAAAGCTTGATAACAGCGAAGCTCAAAACGAATTAGTTCAAAATTATTTAAACAAATCTAACCTTAACTAAGAATGCTTACATCTAAAGTAGCTAAAAGATACGCACAAGGTTTACTTGATTTTACAAACGAATCAGGGCAAACGGCTACTGTATTTTCTGAAATGAAAGATGTGGTGAAGATTATGAACGAATCTAAGGATTTGATCCGATTTTTTCATACACCATACATCGATTCTAAGAAGAAAGTAGAAGTAGCAAACGAAATTTTCAAAGGTTTATCAGTTTCTTCTCAGAATTTTATTACTCTTGTGATTAAGAAAGGTCGTGAAAATCAACTGAAAAATATCGCTCAGGAATTCATTAATAAAGTGGAAGACATCAAAGGGGTTAAAAGAATTACTTTAACTACCGCTACTGAACTTTCAAAAGAGAATATCGAGCAGATTTTAAAATCTACAAGCTTAGTAAAAGCAGATGCTAATTTTGATCTTACGGTAAATGTAAATCCGGCTCTTTTAGGTGGATATATTTTAAGAGTAGGAGACCAGCAGGTAGATGCTTCTGTGAAAGCGAAACTAAACCAAGTGAAAAAAGATTTTCAATTAAATTAAGAAAAAAACAACCATACAATGGCAGAAATAAATCCGGCAGAAGTATCTGCGATATTAAAACAGCAATTGGCCAACTTCGACACTCAATCCAATGTTGAGGAAGTAGGTACAGTTTTAACCATCGGTGATGGTATTGCTCGTGTATACGGGTTAGAAAACGTACAATACGGTGAGTTGGTAAAATTTGCCAGCGATGTAGAAGGTATTGTACTAAACCTTGAAGAAGACAACGTAGGTGTGGCTTTATTAGGGGAAAGTAAATTAGTAAAAGAAGGGGATACTGTAAGAAGAACAAACAGAATCTCTTCTATTAAAGTAGGAGAAGGGATGTTAGGTAGAGTAGTAGATACTCTTGGTAACCCTATCGATGGTAAAGGTCCTATTACTGGGGATTTATACGAAATGCCATTGGAAAGAAAAGCGCCTGGAGTTATCTTCAGACAGCCGGTAACTGAGCCTTTACAAACGGGTATTGTTGCTATTGATGCGATGATTCCTGTAGGAAGAGGGCAAAGAGAGCTGATCATCGGGGACAGACAGACCGGTAAAACGACTGTTGCAATCGATACGATCATCAACCAAAAAGAATTCTTTGATGCAGGGAAGCCTGTATATTGTATATATGTTGCGATCGGTCAGAAAGCTTCTACTGTAGCACAAATCGTAAAAACGCTTTCTGATAAAGGAGCTTTAGCATACACGGTAATCGTTGCGGCTAACGCATCAGATCCGGTTCCTATGCAGGTATATTCTGCAATGGCAGGTGCTTCTATCGGTGAGTTCTTCAGAGACTCTGGTAGACCGGCTTTGATCGTTTATGATGATTTATCTAAACAAGCGGTAGCTTACCGTGAGCTTTCTCTACTATTGAGAAGACCACCGGGACGTGAGGCTTACCCTGGAGACGTTTTCTATCTTCACTCAAGATTATTGGAAAGAGCGGCAAAAGTAATCGCTGATGATAAAATTGCCAGCCAGATGAATGATTTACCTGAGTCTTTAAGACCAATTGTAAAAGGGGGTGGTTCATTAACAGCACTTCCAATCATTGAAACTCAGGCGGGTGACGTTTCTGCGTATATTCCAACTAACGTAATCTCTATTACAGACGGACAGATCTTCTTGGAGTCTGACTTGTTTAACTCAGGGGTTCGTCCTGCGATCAACGTAGGGATCTCTGTATCGAGAGTAGGAGGTAATGCTCAGATCAAATCTATGAAAAAAGTATCTGGTACACTTAAATTAGACCAGGCTCAGTATAAAGAACTGGAAGCGTTCGCGAAATTCGGTTCAGATCTTGATGCTTCTACTTTAGCAGTAATCTCTAAAGGAGAAAGAAATGTAGAAATCCTTAAGCAGCCGGTAAATGCACCACTTCCTGTAGACAGTCAGGTAGCAATGGTATATGCAGGAACAGAAAACTTAATGAGAAATGTTCCTATTAAAAAAGTAAAAGAATTCCAGATAGAATATATCGAATTCCTGAGATCTAAGCACCCGGAAACAATGGCTGCAATTAAAGCAGGAAAAATCGATAACGATATTACCAACGTTCTTAAGCAGGCTGCTAACGATTTAGCTTCTAAATATAACTAAAAAATTCAATGTTTAAGGTTTAGAATTCAATGTTTTAAACCTTAAACTTTAGATCTTAAACCTTGAACCACAATTAATGGCAAACTTAAAAGAAATACGAGGCAGAATTAGTTCAATTTCATCTACGATGCAAATTACACGTGCTATGAAAATGGTTTCCGCTGCGAAACTTAAAAAAGCACAGGATGCCATCGTCATGTTAAGACCGTATTCTGAAAAATTGCAGGAATTGATCGAGAATGTAAATTCTAGCTCAGATCCTGATCAGGTTTCTGTTTATGCTCAAAAAAGAGAGGTTAAAAGAGTACTTTTCATCGCGGTTACTTCCAACAGAGGTTTGGCGGGAGCTTTCAACTCATCTATCGTAAAAGAGCTTAATGCCCAGTTTAAGAATAATTCTCAATACGAGGTAGAAGTTCTTTCGATTGGTAAAAAAGCTTTTGATGCGGTTAGAAGAACGCGTACGGTATATGCTAACGAAAGTGCAGTTTTTGATAATCTGAACTTCGAAACGGTAGCACACGTTACGGAAGGGGTAATGAAAAGCTTTACGGAAGGTAAATTTGATGAAGTATATGTTATTTATAATAAATTCGTCAATGCTGCGACTCAGGAGGTAACGACAGAGAAACTTCTTCCGATTTCTATGGAAGAGGCAGATACTACAGAATCTCAGGTAGAGACAGATTATATCTTTGAGCCAAATAAAGCGGAAATCTTAGATAATCTGATTCCGAAATCTATTAAAACTCAGGTTTTCAAAGCCATCCTTGATTCAGTAGCATCTGAACACGGAGCGAGAATGACTGCCATGCACAAAGCAACAGACAACGCACAGGCCTTGAAAAATGATTTGGTAATCTTCTACAACAAAGCAAGACAGGCTGCGATTACAAACGAGATCTTAGAGATCGTTTCTGGAGCAGAAGCCTTGAAAAATTCTTAAGAATTATCTTATTAAAAATACTAAAGCATCGATTATCGGTGCTTTTTTTTGTTTTTTGAGCTAAAAGATGGATATAATAAGCATGAAGTTTTTAATTTGACCATGATTTTTCTATTTTAAAATAAATAAAAAATTAAATTTCAATATAATTTTCAGCTTCACAACCTCCAGCACGCATCTTCCGGCTTCCTTTCCCAACTAAAATATGCCACCATCCTCTCGGGTTATTTTTATTTTGTCTATCTTTGTAAGAATAAATTATATAATTTCTAAATGGACTCGGACATAGTCAGGCTTTTGCTAGCCTTATTACTTGTTTTACTTAATGGCTTTTTCGTAGCCGCAGAATTTTCAATTGTTAAAGTTCGTTATTCTCAAATCCAGTTAAAAGCAGCCGAAGGAAACTCTATGGCCAAGCAGGCAGAGCATATCATTAAGCATCTTGATGAATACCTGTCGGCAACGCAGCTGGGGATTACCTTGGCATCTCTTGCCTTAGGTTGGGTTGGAGAAAGCGCTTTACACCATGTAATTGAAAGCATCTTCCAATCATTGAATATCGAAATGGCGCAGACCACCATTACCACCATTTCCGTAGTAATCAGTTTTGTATTGATTACGGTAATGCATATCGTTTTTGGTGAACTTATCCCGAAATCAATCGCGATCAGAAAGTCTGAAGCAACAACAATGGCTACAGCAGTGCCGTTGAGAGTTTTCTATACTGTTTTTAAACCGTTTATCTGGTTGATGAACCTGATGTCGAACGGATTTTTAAGATTAATTAAAATTCATCCGGCTTCCGAACAGGAAATCCACTCCACAGAAGAATTGCAGTTATTGGTAAAACAAAGTGCAGACAGCGGAGAAATTGAGGAAGAAAACTATGAAATCATTAAAAATGCCTTTGATTTTACGGATCATTCGGCAAAACAGATCATGGTTCCCCGTCAGAATATTACATCGATTGATTTTGAAGAAGATATTACAGAAATCATCAATAAAATCATGGAAAGCGGATATTCCAGAATTCCGGTGTATGTAGATTCTATTGATAATGTAATTGGTATCTTATATACCAAAGAGATCATCAGAGAATTTGTAAAGAGAAAAGGAGAACTCAGCCATGATGATTTGAAAGAACTGATGCGTGATGCATTTTTTGTTGTCGGAAGTAAAAAAATCTCGGATCTACTGAAGATTTTCCAGCAGAAAAAGCAGCATTTGGCGATCGTGATCGACGAATTTGGCGGAACGGAAGGTATCATAACCCTTGAAGATATTTTAGAGGAATTGGTAGGTGAAATTCAGGATGAAGAAGACGATGAAGAGAAAATTGTTGATAAAATTGCTGAAAATACCTATTGGGTACAGGCTACACAGCCTCTGGATGAGATTAATGAATTTTTACCTAAAAAATTACCGCTTTCAGAAGAAAGTGAGTACAACTCTTTAGCCGGTTTCATCCTTCATGCACTGGAAGATATTCCTGAAGAAAATCAGGAGTTTGATATGGAAAATTATCATTTCAAAATCCTGAAGATGAATAACAAAAGCGTTGAGCTTGTGGAACTGGTGTATGAAGCTCCCAACAGTATCAATGATTTGGCCGAAAAAATTGGCGAAGTTTAATAGAATTAAAACATGATTTTTTATAACAGCGTAAAGGATTACGACAATCCGAAACGTCAGTACGAAGAAGAAGTACTCGTGCTGGATGAAACAGATGAAGTGTATAAACTGGTTTTGCATAATGATGAAATTCATACTTTTGACTTTGTGATCGACTGTCTGATCGAAATCTGCAAACACACACTGGAACAGGCTGAACAATGCACCATGTTGGTACATTATAAAGGTAAATGCACGGTAAAAACAGGATCTCTGGATCTTTTGAAACCAATGCATGAAAGACTTATTTCAAGAGAATTAACAAGCGAAATAGTATAACAGAATCCGACAGTAATGTCGGATTTTTTTTTGTTTTAAATTTACCAAAAAACCACGAAGTGGTTTAATATGAATAGCGTCGGGTGAAACCCGATGAATGCGAATATTCCATTATGACATAACCCTGAAAGGGTTAAATAATTTAAAGGAAATTTTAACAATAAACATCGCTGTCATTTGCTCAGGACAGCTCTTCTGCAAACGAAAATATCCTCTGTACCAAATGATTTTCTTGGTGATCTCAGCGTTACAAAAGAAAAAATAGAAGGACTTAACAGATAAAAAATTTTGCTTTAAAAATCACGCATCTTTTTGCAACCTTCTTCCACCTTTTAAATAAAATAGTATATTTGTAAAAACTATAAAGAAACAAATAAGAATGCTTGTAATAGGAATTGCAGGAGGTACAGGATCCGGCAAAACTACGGTTGTTGACAAGATACTTCAACAGCTTGATATCGAAGGAATGAATATCCTTTCTCAGGATAATTATTATCATGATAATCATAATTTAACGCTTACAGAAAGAGAAGCTTTAAACTATGACCACCCAAAATCCATCGATTTTGATTTGTTGATAGAACATGTAAAAGCATTGAAAAACAACAAGCCGATTGAACAGCCTATTTACAGCTTTGTAACCCATGGCAGAACAGGTGATCACGTTACGGTAGAGCCTAGAAATGTATTGGTGGTAGAAGGAATTCTGGTTCTTACCAACAAAGAATTGCTTAAGGAATTTGATCTGAAAGTATTTGTGCATGCCGATTCTGATGAGAGGTTAATCCGAAGGATCAGAAGGGATACACAGGATCGTGGACGAGATCTGGGTGAAGTTTTACACCGCTATCAGACCACTTTGAAGCCCATGCATCAGGAATTTATTGAACCTTCTAAAAATGAAGCCGATTTAATTATTCCCAACATGCGACAAAATTCCGTAGCGATTGATTTTTTAACTACTGTTATTAAAAATTCGTTGAGAAAACATTAAAATGAAAGAAAACAAACTTATTAAAGACATTCAGCCAAAGTCGGAGACTTTCAGAATTATTCAGAAATATGTTCTGAATAAGTATACCATTACGATTTGTCTGTTTCTGGTATGGATGATTTTCTTTGATAAAACTTCGTTTTTGGTAATTAATGAACTGAATGGGGAAATTAACAGATACGAAGAACAACTTCAATATTATAAAACCGAATACGAAAAAAATGATACGTTTTATAATAAATTGATGAACAATAAATCGGAAAAAGAAAAATACGCAAGAGAAAATTATTTTATGAAAAAACCGGATGAAGAAATTTTCATTCTGGTAGTAGACAGTACGAAGGTGGCGAAAAAATAATTTGAAAGTGATTGGTGAATAGTCAATTCGCTTCGCTTGTTAATTTTTGAAATATAAATTCATAAACGTAAAGTGTCATTATTTGGGCAATTAAAATTCACTTGTGAAACAAAATTGACGATTGACAATTCACATAATCCATATCAAATGTCAAATACAACCTGGGAAGATCTAGTTAAGAAACAACTTAAAACGGACGATATTTATTCAATTCTTTCAAAACAAAATCTCGAGGGAATTGTGGTGAAACCTTTCTATGATTCGGTAGATAAGCCTTTAGTAAACCTGCCAAAAATCGAAGAAAGTACCCATTTGGTGTCGACGTATCACGAAAGTTTAGAAGAGGATGTATTTGCCTTTATTTTGGATTATAATGTTGAAAATCTTGAGCAAAAAACAATTTTTGTCAATAATACCGATCTGGCAGGTCACATCAGTCCGAAAGAAGAAGATCAGTATTTCTCTTTAATTGATGTTTTTGATGAAAAAGAGGCTACGATTAACGATCAGTTGGTTAAAGAGTTATTGGCAAAACAGTTTCGAAGAAATATTTGCGTAGATATTTCTCTTCATCAAAACGCTGGAGCAGCCATTGACCAACAATTAGGAATTGCTTTAGCAAAAACCAAAGAACTGGTGGAGGTGTATGGCTCGGAAATTTTAAACAAATTGCTATTCAGAATAGCCATCGGCGGAAATTATTTCTTTGAAATGGCGAAACTGAGAGCATTTAAAATGGTTTTTAACCAACTTTCAAAAGAATATAATTTAGACGAAATTCCTTATATTTTCGCGGAAACATCTTTAAGAAATAAGGCAGTTTCTGATAACGAAAATAACCTGATCCGTTCCACGTTAGAATTGGCCTCTGCCATGATTGGTGGTGCCGATGCCGTTTTTAGTAATAATTATTTAGTAGAAAGAACCACAGATAATTCCGAAGAAATCTCGTTCAAGCAACAGATTGTTCTGGCGTATGAAAGTATCATTAATGTCTTTGAAGATGCATCTAACGGAAGCTATTATGTAGAAGCTATTACGCAGCAGATTGCAGAAAAAGCCTGGTCTTTATTTGTTGAAATCGAAGAAAAAGGCGGTTATCTCGAACTTCTAAAACAGGGAATCATTCAAAAAAAGATCTTCGACCACGCCATTGAAGAGCAAAAATGGGTAGAAGAAGGCAAAATAAAGCTGATCGGCGTGAATTTATATCCGAAACTAGACGTTAAAAAGTCTGTGACAGAATTGTACAACGAAAAAGAAATTAAACCCGTGCGTTGGGCTGAAATGTTTGAATGATTTCTCCCACGGATTACACAGATTTTCCACAGATGATTATGAATATAATCTTGTGAAAATTTTATAAACATAAAAAACACATTTAACGATGAAAGAAAATGAGATAAGTTTTTATGTCAGAAAATCAATATTTTCTGTTTACAATGAATTAGGTCCTGGATTGTTGGAGAGAGTTTACGAAAAAGTATTATTGCTTGAACTTGAAAGTCATGGATTAAAAGTTCGAAATCAAGTTCCAATATCAATAAAATTTAAAGATCTGGTTATTGATTCAAGTTTTATTGCAGACATCATTGTTGAAGATAAAGTAATTATAGAAATTAAATCTGTCCAGGAAATTAATGAAGTTCATCATAAGCAATTGCTGACGTATCTAAAATTATCAGATATAAAATTAGGAATATTAGTCAATTTCAACACTGATTATATTGCCAAAAATATCTTTAGAAAAATATATGGAAATTTGGAATAATAATATCGATAACAAAATTATACCCATAATCATCTGTGAAAATCTGTGCAATCTGTGGGAAATAAAATATTAGATCAAGAAGTCCGAAAATATATCAGTGCACATCTTAATACAGATCTGCATTCGTTACTGCTAAAAAAATCTCCATTTCCTGAAGTAACCATGCAGGAGATCGTTCAGCAGATAAAAGGCAGGCAGGTTGCGCAGAAAAAATTTCCGTTCTTATTGAAGGAAGGAATTATTTTCCCACCACAACTGAGTTTAGAACAGTCTTCCTCAGAAAAAACAGCTTTCTACAAATCAGAACTCTTAAAAGGAAAGAAATTCATTGATTTAACCAGTGGTTTTGGGATTGATGCCTATTATTTATCCAAAAATTTCAGCGAAATAACTTTGGTTGAACAAAATACTGAATTATTAGAAATTGTTGAGCATAATTGGACGGTCTTAGGGAAGAAAGCAACGTTTATCAATCAAAAATTAGAGGATTTTCTTAGTCAGAATAAGGAAACTTTTGATCTTATGTATCTCGATCCGGCGCGAAGAGACAACAATAAAAATAAGGTCTTTTTACTGGAGGATTTATCGCCCAATATTCTGGAAATTCAGGAGAAATTATTGTCGATTTCTGGTGAAGTGGTGATCAAACTGTCGCCTTTAATCGATTTAAAATATCTCGTTTCCACACTACCGAATATTTTCAGGATCGATATTATTGCATTGAAAAATGAGGTGAAAGAAGTCGTTGTCTTTTTATCTCATCAACAATCAGCAGAGATAAATTGTCATTGCGTGAATCTTGAAAGCGGAGAAGAAACCTTCACTTTTACCTTCGGAGATGAGGAAAATGCCCATGCGGATTTTGATGAACCTGAAAATTTCATTTATATTCCTAATAATTCAATGCTCAAAGCAGGGGTTTTTAACCTTATTTCAAAAAGATTCGGACTGAAAAAGCTTCATTCAAACACCCATCTTTATACCTCCCACCAAAGAATCAGTCATTTTCCCGGAAGAGTTTTAGAAGCTGAAGTAATTGATGCTAAGCAGATTAAAAAGAAAAGTCAGTTTAATATTATTTCAAAAAATTATCCTTTAAAACCTGAAGAAATCAAGAAAAAATACGGTTTGAAAGATGGTGGCGAAAATTATCTTATTTTTACCCAATCCAAAAAAGGAAAAATAATTATAAAATCAGTCTAAAAATGTTGCCGAAAAATGTAGGATTTCTTAATTTTGGGCAATCAAAAATTGAAATGGAAATTGTCTGTGGCGAATTTTAGCCAAGCCAGTACAATTCTTTAACGACCTTTAAAAAATAAATTTTACATATGAAAAAATTAGTTCTATGTTTAGCCCTTGCTACGGTTGCTGTTAGCTGTAAAAAAATTCAGGCTGGAGGAAATAAAAACATCATTAAGCTTGAAGAAGGTGCCGGAGCTGACCGTTATTCCGAGGACGTACAAGGAGGCGGAGAAGGCCACGGTCATGAAGCTGCTGCCGCTCACAAAGAAGAGGCAACTGCAGAAAAACACGCGGCTGAGGCTCCAAAAGCAGACAGCGCAACGGCTGCAAAACCTGCTGAGGCAGAAGCTCCAAAAGCTGAACACTAATTATTAGTAAACAATATAAAGAATGTCCTGCAGATTTGTAGGACATTTTTTTTGAAGCTTATTCCCGCTTTCCACTATATCTTTTTGGTTACGGCTCCGCTTCGCTGCGCCGCAACCAAAAAGGATGTCGTTCCAATCGGGGCTAGGGGTTTTCAGATAAAAAGAATTTGGTGCTATTTAAAACAATATATGGAAAACCTTTGCATCATGAAATCAAAGATATAGCAAGCCTTCCATCCTCCAACTTCTAGCTTCCAACCACTTTATAACTCAAAAACTGAGGAAAATTATACGTTTTTGTTTGTTCCTGCGAGGCAATTTTTTTACTTTTAGCAAAACAAAATTTTACAATGCAAGAGACATTAAATTACATCAGCGAAAACAAACAGCGTTTCGTGGATGAATTATTTGAGTTACTGAGAATCCCTTCTATTTCTGCAGATCCGGCGTATAAAGATGATGTATTGAAGTGTGCAGACGTCGTGGCAGAATATCTTAAAAATGCGGGAGCAGATAATGTTGAAGTTTGCCAGACCAAGGGGTATCCTATCGTTTTTGGGGAGAAAATTTTAAATAAAGACCTGCCGACGGTTTTGGTTTACGGACATTATGACGTGCAGCCTGCCGATCCTTTGGAATTGTGGACAAAACCACCATTTGAGCCTTATATCGAAAAAACAGAACTTCATCCCGACGGAGCGATCTTCGCGAGAGGTTCGGCGGATGACAAAGGACAGTTTTTCATGCACCTGAAGGCTTTTGAAGCCATGATGAAGACCAATACACTGCCGTGTAATGTTAAATTTATTTTAGAAGGTGAAGAGGAAGTGGGGTCAGTAAGTTTAGGAGATTTCGTGAATGAAAACAAAGAGAAATTAGCCTGCGACTGCATTTTAATTTCTGATACCCACATTTACAGCAACGAACAGCCGACGGTAACTACTGGTTTAAGAGGTTTAAGCTATGTTGAAGTAGAAATTGAGGGACCTAACAGAGATCTGCATTCCGGACTGTACGGAGGAGCAGTTCCGAACCCGATTCATGTGCTTTCCAGAATGATCGCTAAGTTAGTTGATGAAGACGGACAGATCACTATTGACGGCTTCTACGATAATGTGGAAGACGTTTCACAACAGGAGAGAGCTGAAATGAATAAGCTGAAAGACAATCCCGAAGAATTTAAAAAATCAATCGGCCTGAGTGGAGTTGAAGGTGAAGCGGGATATACCACCCTCGAAAGAACATCGATTCGTCCTACACTGGATTGTAACGGAATTTGGGGCGGTTACACAGGCGAAGGCGCTAAAACAGTCATCCCTTCTAAAGCGTCAGCTAAAATCTCTATGCGTCTGGTTCCTTATCAGACTCCTGAGGAAATTACAGAAAAATTCACAAAATACTTTAATAAAATCGCTCCGGATAATGTAAAAGTGAAAATTACGCCTCACCACGGAGGAATGCCTTATGTTTTACCAACGGATACCAAAGAATTTTTAGCCGCTAAAAAAGCTATGGAAGCCTCATTTGGAAAAGAGGTTCTTCCATTCAGAGGAGGAGGAAGTATCCCGATTACCTCAATGTTTGAGCAGGTTTTGGGGGCTAAATCTGTTTTAATGGGCTTTGGTCTCGATTCGGATGCCATCCACTCTCCAAACGAACACTACGGTCTCTTTAATTTTTATAAAGGAATCGAGAGTATACCGCTGTTTTTTGAAAATTATTCTAAATAAAATGGAAAAAAGCTTTAAAATTTATTTTTAAAGCTTTTTTATTTGAAAATATTTATTAAATTTATGAAAAATTAATAAATATAATAATCATGAAAAAAGTCTTTACATCTTTGTCTCTTATCGTGCTGGCTTCTCTAGCCCACGGACAGGTGATCACTCAGAATGCAACCCCCAATACAGTGGCAACTACCGGCTCTGTAGCGTGTGGAAGTCAGGTAGATGGTTACACCTCTGATAATTCGTATTACAGAATATTTACATTGGCTGATTACGGAATTACCTATGATTATAAAATTACGAATGTTGCTTTTGGAGTACAGACTGCCAATGTTGCATTTCCTGTTGAAGTAAATTTATATACATGGGTAGGGACATTCCCTACAGGAACCCCTACATTCTTAGCCACTGCAGATGTGAATGTTACCCCTGCCAGTGTGGGGACAATGGTGAACACAGGGACTAATCTGGTTCCGGTTGTTCCTTCAGGATCTAAATTGCTGGTAGAGATATTCCATGACGGAGAGGGAACAACTCCTCCGCAGAACTTTTATTTAGGGACTCATCCGGGCGCTCAGACGGGACCTTCATATCTTGCGTCAGAGGCATGTGGGATTACGACACCGCTGGCCACAGGAACAGGAGCTTTAGCCGGTTTTGCATCTGCAAGATGGGTGATTACGGTTACCGGACAAAATGCTACTCTGGGAACCACAGAGGTGATTAATTCCAGAGATTTACAAATCTATCCGAACCCTGTTAAAGATGTTTTAAAATTTAAATTTGGAAATCAGTTAAAATCTGAAGGAATTGACATTTATGATATGAACGGCAGAGTACTTACTTCCATCCAGAACAATAAAGACGTGAATGAGGTAAACATGTCTGGTTACGTAAAAGGAAACTATATTCTGAAGGTGAAAGCTAGTGACGGCAAAGTATATATTCAGAAAATCATAAAAGAATAAGTAAACTGACAAATATTAGCTTATTAAAAACGCTCCAATTGGGGCGTTTTTGTTATTTTTAGGAACTTTAATCTTTTAACTATGATAGAAAATAGAGTGGCCTATATAACGGGAGGAACCAAGGGAATTGGTCTTGGAATTGCAAAGATCCTGCTTAAAAACGGTGTTTCAGTAGCTTTTTCGGGAAGAAAAAAAGAGGATGTGGATAGGGCGGAACAGCAATTGAGGTCTTATTCTGAAAATGTGCTGGGCATTGTTTCGGATGTCAGAAGCCTTGAAAGTGAAGAAAAAGCAGTAAAATACATCATCGAAAAGTTAGGAAGACTGGATTTTGTAATCGCAAATGCCGGTTTGGGAATTTTCAAACCTGTGGATGAATTGTCTGCAGAAGAATGGAATGACATGATCGAAACGAACTTAACAGGTGTTTTTTATACCTTAAAGGCTTCTGTGGAGGAGCTAAAGAAAACAGAAGGGTATTATATCACAATTTCAAGCCTTGCGGGGGCAAATTTCTTCGAAAACGGCACAGGATACAACGCTTCAAAATTCGGTGTGGTGGGCTTTACACAGGCCGCGATGATAGATTTACGAAAATATAATATTAAATCCACCGTCATTATGCCGGGTTCTGTAGCAACTCAGTTCAACGGAAATATTCCTTCAGAAAAAGATGCATGGAAGATTCAGCCTGAGGATATGGGGAATCTTGTTCTGGATATTCTCAACATGAATCCGAGAGTTCTGCCAAGCAAGATTGAGTTTAGAGCCACACAACCAGGTAAATAAGCACATTTAATGCGCTGAATAATAAAATAATAAGTATTATGCATGCATAATATATTTTTTATTTATATTAGCAAAAATTAATTAAAACTAAAATCGCTTCCCAAATATAAAAAGGAAGCAAAATGAATAACTAAATAGTTCAGACAAAAACTCAAGGGTTGAGTCTGACAACTAAAATAAGAACAACATATGAAAATATTAGTTTGCATCAGTAGTGTTCCGGATACTACTTCAAAAATCAACTTTACGGCAGATAAGTCTGCTTTCGACAAGAATGGAATTCAATGGGTAATTAATCCATTAGATGAATTTGCTTTAACAAAAGCGATCAAACTTCAGGAATCTCAGGGAGCTACCGTTACCGTTATCAACGTTGGGGATGCTGCTACAGAGCCTGTAGTGAGAAAAGCTTTAGCAATAGGTGCCAACGATGCTGTAAGAGTTAATCTTGATCCTAAAGACAGCTATTCGACAGCAAAAGAAATCGCTGCCGTGGCTCAGACCGGAGGATATGATTTAATCCTTTGCGGTAAAGAATCCATAGATTATAACGGAGGTTCTGTTCCGGGAATGGTTGCTCAGCTCCTGAATCAGCCTTTCGTAAATGCTTCTGTAGGTCTTGATGTCAACGGAAGCGAAGCGACCGCAATTCGGGAAATTGAAGGGGGTAAAGAAACTATTTCTGTAAAATTACCAGCAGTAATTGCCGGTCAGAAAGGTTTGGTAGACGAAAAAGACCTGATTATTCCAAACATGAGAGGAATAATGTCGGCAAGAACAAAACCTTTGCAGGTGGTGGAGCCAACATCTTCTGAAGTGAAAGTTCAGGGAGTTTCTTATGACAGTGTACCGCCAAGAGCCGCAGTAAAACTGGTTTCTGCAGATAACTTGGATGAGTTGGTAAGATTACTTCACGAAGAAGCGAAAGTAATTTAATAAGAATCAAGTACAAAGCTTCAAGGCAGAAATGATTATTCTCAATGAATAATATTCAAAAAAACCTTGAGCACTAAACCTTAAACTTTAAATAAAAAAATCATGGCAGTATTCGTATACGCAGAAAATATAAACGGAGTTTACAAGAAAGCAGCTTTTGAAGCCGTTTCTTATGCTAAAGCAGTAGCAGATCAGGCAGGTGATACCGTTACGGCAATTACCGTAAATCCAACAGATTCTTCAGATTTATTATACAAATATGGAGCGTCTAACGTAATCAATATCAAAGACGAAGGTCTTAAAAATTTCTCGGCTAAGGCTTATGCCCAGGCTGTAAGTGAAGTGGCAAACGGCAATGTCATCGTTTTCCCTCACACCACAGATGCCTCTTCAATTGCTCCTATGCTGGCAATCATGAACGGATCTTCTTTAATTACAAATGTTCTGGAAGCTCCGGAAAGCCTTTCTCCGTTTCAGGTGAAAAGGAGAGCTTTTTCCGGAAAAGGTTTCATGCACGCTAAATCAGAAGGAGCAGCAGTTATTTTAACCGTTTCTCAAAATGCTTTTGGTGTTAAAGAAAATAACGTTTCAGGTTCTGAGGAAGTGAAAAATCTATCAGTTGCCAATGAAGATACGAAAGTTATTTCTCACGAACAAAGTTCAGGAAAGCTGGATCTTAAAGAAGCAGAAGTGGTAGTCTCTGCAGGAAGAGGGATGAAAGGTCCTGAAAACTGGGGAATGATTGAAGAATTAGCAAATGTTTTAGGTGCTGCCACCGCTTGTTCTAAGCCGGTTTCAGATATCGGATGGAGACCTCACAACGAGCACGTAGGGCAGACAGGGAAAGCAATTTCTCCTAACCTTTACATTGCTGTTGGTATTTCGGGAGCGATTCAGCATCTGGCGGGAGTTAACTCTTCTAAAACCATTGTGGTGATCAACAGTGATGCTGAAGCACCTTTCTTCAAATCAGCAGATTATGGAGTTGTAGGAGATGCTTTCCAGATTATTCCTGCGTTAACAGAGAAAATCAAAGCGATTAAAGGATAAGATCCGTTAATTGTGAATCATCAATTCGCTGCGCTTGTCAATTTTAACTAAAAAAAATCACCTGCAAAGCAAAATTGATTTATAAAATAAAATTCACGATTCACCAATCATACAATTCACACATAAAAGCCCATTTCGGGCTTTTATTTTTGTCTAAAAAAGTAAAAATTACTTTGAAAATTAATTTATCTTTGTAGCTATGGATTATAAACAGCTAATTATTCGCGGAATATCGTACAGCCAGACCCAATCCGGGGCGTACGCATTGTTATTGGAACATGAAGAAACACATATAAAATTACCTGTTGTTATAGGAAATTTCGAGGCACAATCCATTTCTCTTGGTCTGGAGAAAGATATTCATCCGCCGCGCCCTCTTACACACGACTTATTTACAAAATTTATAGTTTCTGCTAATTTTGAATTGGTTTCAGTAATCATTTATCAGATTGTTGACGGTGTTTTCTTTTCAAACATCAATTTTAAAAATAAGGCAAATGATGAAGAATTAATTCTGGATGCTAGAACTTCCGACGCCGTAGCAATGGCCGTACGATTCGATGCGCCCATTTTCACTACCCAGCAAGTGCTGAACGAAGCGGGAATTCTTCTCGAACTGGAAGATGTTGCTAAAGATGAGCAATCGTTTTCAGAAACCGTGCAGCAGGAAGACAGCTTAGGCTCTATTTCTATGGAAGAGCTTCAGAAATTACTCGACGAAGCCGTAAAAGAAGAAGACTTTGACACCGCTCTGGAGATTCAGGAAGAAATAAAAAGGAGAAAAAAGAAAATTGATTAAAAGAGATATTTTACACTAACTATGAATTTAAAACTACGACTTACCATCCTTAGTTTTCTTCAGTTTTTCGTTTGGGGAGCTTGGCTGATTACGATGGCTAATTTTTGGTTCGGTACAAAGCATTGGGATGGTGCTCAGTTTGGAGCGGTATTCGGAACAATGGGGATTGCTTCCATCTTTATGCCGACCATTACAGGAATTATTGCCGACAGATGGGTGAATGCAGAACGAATTTTTGCCGTTTTACATGTTCTTTACGGGATTATCCTGTTTATTTTACCGAACTCCGGAGAACCGGGTTCTTTCTTTACGGTAATGCTTCTGGCAATGTGTTGCTATATGCCCACCATTGCTCTTTGCAACTCTATTTCTTACACGATTCTTAAAAACAGCAATCTGGATGTAGTGAAAGATTTTCCACCGATTCGCGTATGGGGAACCGTAGGATTTATCGTGGCGATGTGGATTACCAATCTTACCGGAAATAAGGCCACCGAAGGCCAATTCTATATTGCGGGAGCAGTAGCCGTTTGCTTGGGAATTTATGCATTAACCCTGCCTAAATGTCCTCCACAGAAACTAATCGATAAAAATGCACCTTTATCGGAGCAGTTGGGTCTTAATGCGTTTAAACTATTCAAAGATTATAAAACAGCACTGTTCTTTTTATTTTCTATGCTTTTAGGTGCCGCATTACAGCTTACCAATGCTTATGGAGACGTATTTTTGAGTGAATTTGAACATTTCCCGAAATATGCAGACTCCTTCGTTGTACAGAGGTCAACAATCATTATGTCTATTTCACAGGTTTCAGAAACATTATTTATTCTGGCGATTCCTTTCTTTTTAAAGAAATTCGGAATTAAAAAAGTCATGTTGATGTCCATGTTGGCTTGGGTTCTAAGATTTGGATTCTTTGCCTACGGAGTGCCGGACGGGTTTGGATTAAGCTTAATCATTCTTTCATGTATTGTGTACGGAATGGCTTTCGATTTTTTCAATATTTCCGGGTCGCTTTTCGTGGAAACGACTACAGACAAGAAGATCCGCTCTTCTGCACAGGGGCTTTTTATGATGATGACCAATGGTTTTGGAGCCGTTTTCGGAAGTTACGCCGCCGGTTGGGCAATTGACAAGTTTTTTACCCACAGATTTACGACCGTAAATGATCTGTCTGCCTATTTAGAAACCACTCCTGATAATCCTACTTTCCTGGAGATTCTTAAAAACGGATTCAATTCTGCGGTAAATCCGGATGGCACATTATCACAAATTGTTCAGGTAAAAGACTGGCAGAATATATGGCTTACTTTTGCAGCGTATGCTTTAATCTTAGCTATTTTGTTCGCGGTGCTGTTCAGACATAAACATCATCCTGAAGAAGTTTCTGTTGTAAAACATTAACTACATTTCCGGATCAATAAAATATAAAGTTGCATTTTCTTTTGAAAATGTAACTTTTTTTTTACAGCCATTACTGATTTTAGTCTTTGCTAGCGATTGCCAAAAAACATTAGTGCATTCGTAGCAAATCAAAAAATCATCATCAAAATAACAAGGCAAAGATCCGTGAAAATCTGTGTAATCCGTGGGAAATAAAAATCAGATTCGCCTAAACACAAAGATTCTCGCAATCAACACCCATTTTATCTCCTTTTGTCCATCTTAAACACAAACCTATTAAAATTACTTTTGCCTCTTTTGCGGTAAAAATAAAACCAATTTATTCCTCCCAAATAGGTGCATTCGTGGCAAAAAGATTCTCAAAATAGATTTTCTATTCCTTTATTAATTTTTAAATAAATGAATAAAATCAATATTTATTATCAAATCGTTAAATTTATATTAAAAAATTTAAAACAAAAAGAGGTTTGAAAGGGTTTGGATGGATTTTGAAACTCAGGTATTCGCACTGTAATTTTTTTTGTATTTTAGTCCTTTAAGAAATATGAAAAATATTCAGTTATCAGGTTTAATATTGGTGGTGGCAGGCAGTTTTTTGCCGTTGGTTCACGTTCCTGTGATCGGAAATTGGAGTTATTGGCAACTCGATCATTATTTAGCAATCGCCTGCTGGGTTCTTTCCGCGGGTGCTTTATTCGGGATTGTCAATAATGCCAAAAAGATCGTCCGCATCTTTGCCGCTTTATTACTCTTATTATTCATCTTTACATTGGCAGCCGTTAAAATGCAGTCGATGCAGTATTTTAGTTTTCTGCCCATCAAATCCTGGCAGGAAACCCTGGCCGGAGTCGTAAAACTAAAATGGGGATGGATTGTTGAATTTTCAGGAGCCCTGATCCTGCTTTTAGTTAAAAATAATAATAAATAAACAGACACAGATATGAACATTTTTAAAGTTTTCGTGGCTGCCGCATTCGTTTTAGGGACTTCCCAAATCAATGCTCAGAAAAAAAGTAAAGAAAATATCACAAAGAAAGAAACTTCAACGCAAAAGCAGGTGGATCATCCTGCAAAATGCAGCAATATAAAAGAAGGTCTATTTTTAAGGACCAATTATCCTAAAAACCTTTGGTATATGACCATTAAAGATAATGTTCAGACCGAATATTATAATGGCGGAAAAGATTTTATAAAATCGAATTTAGTCTTTGTGGACGACTGTAATTACAAAGTCATTATACTTGAAAAGACGGAAAAAGACAATCCTCTAAAAGTAGGAGACGTGCTGAGCAATACCGTCGTGGCTACGCAAGATAATCTTATAAAAATCAATTCTCAGTTAAATGGAGAATCGTTCGATCTGGTGCTCATGAAAGTTCCTGAAACCAAAAAATAGAAAAAAAATAAGCCCGAAAAGCTTAATACAAATACAATCAAATAGAATTATAAAAATGAAAGAAGTATTCATCGTTTCCGCAGTAAGAACTCCAATGGGAAGTTTCCTGGGAAGCTTATCAACTGTTCCGGCAACCAAGTTGGGTTCTGCTGCCGTAAAAGGAGCATTAGACAAAATAGGTTTAGATCCTAAAAATGTTCAGGAAATCTATATGGGTAACGTTCTGCAGGCAGGCGAAGGACAGGCTCCCGCGCGCCAGGTGGCTATAGGGGCCGGACTGTCAATAGAAACGCCTTCTACAACGGTAAACAAAGTTTGTGCTTCCGGGATGAAAGCGGTTACCATGGCGGCGCAGGCGATTAAAGCGGGCGATGCAGAGGTAATTGTAGCAGGTGGTATGGAAAATATGTCTTCGGTTCCTCACTATTATAACGCTAGAAATGCAACCAAACTGGGCGATGTAAAAATGCAGGACGGAATGGTTTTAGACGGTCTTACAGACGTTTACAACAAAGTTCACATGGGAGTTTGTGCAGAGAAATGTGCCACCGATTATAGTATTACAAGAGAAGATCAGGATCATTTTGCAATCGAATCTTACAAAAGATCTGCAAAAGCCTGGAGCGAAGGGAAATTCGCAGATGAGGTGGTTCCGGTATCCATTCCTCAAAGAAAAGGAGATCCTGTTATTTTTGCTGAAGATGAAGAATATAAAGCCGTAAACTTCGACCGATTACCTACTTTACCAACGGTTTTCAAAAAAGAAGACGGAACCGTAACCGCGGCCAATGCTTCAACATTAAATGACGGCGCTTCCGCTTTAATTCTTGTTTCTAAGGAAAAAATGGAAGAATTGGGATTAAAACCTTTAGCTAAGATTGTTTCTTATGCCGATGCCGCTCAAGCGCCGGAAGATTTTACAACGGCACCTTCAAAAGCTTTACCAATTGCTCTTAAAAAAGCAGGTTTGGAACTTACAGACATCGATTTCTTCGAATTCAACGAGGCTTTTTCTGTGGTAGGTTTGGCCAATAATAAAATTTTAGGATTAGACGCTTCCAAAGTAAATGTGAACGGTGGAGCAGTTGCTCTTGGTCACCCACTGGGAAGTTCAGGATCGAGAATCATTGTTACTTTAATTAATGTATTAAAGCAAAACGGTGGTAGATATGGTGCAGCAGCAATCTGCAACGGTGGAGGTGGTGCCTCTGCTATCGTGATTGAAAATATGCAGTAATTTTCTTAAATAAAATACGAATCCGGGAGTGTGTACTTCCGGATTTTTGCTTTTTGGGAGCTTTATCGCGCTTTCCGTTATATCTTTTTGGTCACGGTCTCCGCTGCGCTGCGTCCGCAACCAAAAAGGATGCCACTTCAATCACGGCTAGGGAGGCAGTCATTTCATTAAAATTTGATCAAAAAAAATCAAATTTTTCTGCGTTAATAGACAGAATACCCGTCCACAATCTGTCCGAAATAAAGAAAATTAAAGCATCAGGCATTAACTCAACAATAAAATTTAGCCGAAAGACGATAAAAACCGTCAAATATTCAATGGTTTTTATATTTTTGTGTATCTAATATTTATTTGAAATGTCTGAAATTGAGAATCAACCTCAACACATAAAGAATAATCCAAAGATCATGAAGGCCTGGGCAGTCTACGACTGGGCAAATTCGGTATATTCTTTGGTCATTACTTCTACCATTTTCCCGATTTACTATTCTATTCTTACCACAGCGTACGAAAAAAAGGAATACGTAGAGGAAACAAAATCCTGGATCGATGTTCCGGTGCGACACCTGATCAAAATCTTCGGCAAAGAATATCAGCCGGATGCGGTGTATGGGTATTCATTAACGATCTCGTTCTTTATTGTGGTTTTATTATCCCCGTTTTTATCTTCTCTGGCAGATACCATTGGAAATAAAAAATCATTCTTACAATTTTTCTGTTATCTGGGAGCCACTTCATGTATGGGATTGGCCATGTTTACCGGAATGCACAACGTTTTTCTGGGCTTGTTGTTCAGCATAACGGCGAGTGTCGGGTTTTGGGGAAGTCTGGTATTTTATAACTCCTTTTTACCGGATATTGCCACCCGCGATAAGCAGGATGCGCTTTCGGCAAAAGGGTATGTTTACGGATATATCGGTTCTGTCGTGTTAGTGGTGATCTGTTTATTATTAATTCAGGTTTTTGCAAAAGGGGCAGCGCAGCAGTTGCTGTATACAAGAATAAGCTTCCTCTTAACAGGAGCCTGGTGGTTTGGCTTTTCACAGTATACCTTCAAACACCTTCCTCAGTTTGGGGATGTGAAAGAAAAACTTCCGAAAGATCTGGTATTATTAAACTATAAAAATATTTTCAAAAAACACGAAGATCAGGGAGGCTTTTTTGAGGTATTGAAAGATAATTTAAGCTTCTATAAAGATATCGCCAAAGAAAGTTTTCATGAACTTTTCAGAGCGGGAAATTTATTATTTAAAGATAAAAACCTTAAATTTTTCCTTTCCAGCTTCTTCTTTTACAGTGTCGGAATGCAGACGATCTTCCTGATGGCCACATTATTTGGGAAAAGTGAGATTAATTTAGCACAAGATAAATTGATCGGGACACTTTTGGTTATTCAGATCGAAGCGATTATCGGAGCAGTTATTTTCTCCAGACTCTCAAGAAAAATAGGCAATAAAAATGTAATCTCTATTGCCATTGTTCTGTGGATTGTGGCTTGTTTATGGGCTTATTTCCTTAATAAAGAGAACCCAACCGTAGAATATCAGTTTTATGGTGTTGCCGCGGTTGTCGGATTGGTCATGGGAGGTCTTCAGGCAATGTCGAGATCTACCTATTCCAAGCTTCTTCCGGAAAACTCAATGGAAAATACAACGTTTTTCAGTTTCTATGATGTGCTGGAAAAGATCGCCATTATTGTGGGTACATTTATCTTTGCCACCTTAATCGAGCATTTTAATAATATGCGTTATGCAGCATTATCGATGACGATTTTCTTTGCAGTCGGCCTTGTTCTCATCCGATTCCTGAAGGTGAAAATGATAAAAGACAGAGATACTTTATAAATGAGGAGGCGTTAAGAAATTAACGCCTTTTTTATTTCCCTGATTTAAATATTTAACAGATAGTAAGTGGTTACAATAAAAAAATGCGAAAACCAAAACGTTTTATCCCTATGAGTTGAATTTTTTCATTATTTTGCAGGTTCAAAATTGTAAATATGATAAGAAAAATTCTACTACTGTGTATCTTGCAATGTTCATTGCTTGCCTTGGCCCAACATTTGAGACCTGTCGCTCAAAAAATATCCGAATATCACAATCAAAAAAAGATTTTTGATCAGTATAATTTATTTGATATAAATACGGATGCTCAAAAACTTGCCGAGTTTAAAAGATCGGCAACGGATATTACGGTAATCAATGTAAAATCCAAAGACCTTAAAAAACTGGTTTATGAGAAGCCAGAGTTTCTTGAAGTTTCTTTCCCTTTTGACGGCAAAGAAATCACAGTTGAATTGTATAAAAATCAAATCTTAACGAATGATTTTAAAGTTACAACAAACAAAGGTGAAATCGTAAATTATACACCTGGTGTTTATTATCAGGGAATCGTGAAAGGAGATAACAGTTCTGTTGTGGCTTTCAGTTTCTTTAATGATGATATTGTGGGCGTTGCTTCTACTTTGGAGTTGGGAAATATTGTTTTAGGAAAAGCAAAAAATTCTGAAGATTTTGTAACGTATTCCGATGCAAAATTAACGGGAGCCAATCCTTTTGTTTGCGGAGTCGATGAATTAAAGGAAAATCAAAAGCATAAAATATCTTTCGATCCTAATAATGCTGCTAAAAAAGTAGCCACGCAAAACTGTGTGAGAGTTTATTATGAAGTTTGTTTTACGCCATATACCAATAATGGATCTAATACAACAACGACGACAAACTGGCTGACGGCAGTTCATAATAATATTGCAACTCTTTACAATAATGATGAAGTAAGGGTAGCGCTTAACGAAATTTTTATCTGGACAACTCAGGATCCTTATACAGGTACCCCAAATGCAAATCTTGCAAATTTCAGAGCAAACAGACAGACATTTAATGGAGATTTAGCTCACTTAATCAATGCTCCGGCAACAACGAGTGTGGCTTATTTAAATTCACTTTGTACCACTTTTAAGCATGCCTATTCGGGGATTTCCCAAACTTATAATAATGTTCCGGTATATTCCTGGACGATTCAGGCAATGACGCATGAAATGGGACACAGTTTAGGTTCGCCTCACACGCACGCATGTGCCTGGAACGGAAATAATACCGCCATTGATGGTTGTGGAGCGCAAGCCGGTTACAGCGAAGGTTGTACGGGGCCCATTCCGTCAACTGCTGTGAAAGGATCTATCATGAGCTATTGCCATTTGGTTTCTGGTGTCGGAATTAGTTTTGCCAATGGTTTTGGTCCGCAACCCGCCGCTTTGATCAGAAATACAGTTGATTCTAAAGCATGTTTAGGAATGAACTGTACAACAGCCTGTTCAGCAACAATTACGGAATTGAATGTTTCAAATATCACTCAGAGTTCTGCAAACGCAACTTTTACAGATGCAACTTCAACTTCTTGGAAGTATAAATTAACAAAAATAGATGGAACACTTGTGACATCCGGCAATACAACGAATACGAATTTTAACTTTGCAAATCTTCAGCCTGCAACCTATTATGTATTATCAGTAGGAACAGACTGTTCGGCAGGATATCAGAGAACACAGCTATTCATGACCGATGCAGATTGGTGTAATGGCGTTTTATTTACAGATACAGGAGGTCAGACTGCTAATTATGGTGATAATGAAACCATTGTGAAAACGTTTTATCCAAGTTCAGGAAGTTCTTTAACGATGTCGTTTACAGAATTCGCTTTAGAGCAGGATTATGATTTTATGTATGTTTATAACGGGCCGTCTACAAGTTCACCACTATTTGCCAATGGAAATAATTTAACAGGAACTACACTTCCGGGATCTTTCACTTCTACACATCCTTCGGGAGCAATTACCGTAGAATTTGTTTCGGATCCTGCAGAAAATATGAGCGGTTGGAAGGCTAATTTCTCGTGTGCAGTTTTGGCTGTGGAAGATGCAAATGTTAAAAATAAGGCAGTAGGTATTTACCCGAATCCTGCAAAAAATATGATTACTATTTCTTCAAAGGAAAATTTAAAATCTTATAAAATTTACGATGAAGCAGGAAGGTTAATTCATTCAGCGTCTTCATTAAAAGGAAATAAAGTGGAGGTTAATATTTCATCCTTACAAACAGGAAACTATTTAGTGACCGTAGAAACAGAAAAACAAACGGTTAACAAGAAACTCATTAAACAATAATTTTTAAATATATAATAATGAAAGCCTGATTTATTCAGGCTTTTTTGTTACCTTTAAAAGAAAAGCTTCAGTTTTTATGTTTTTTTAAATATTTTGAAACGCTATCTTGTTAAAATTTGTTAGAATTCGGCTTGACTTTTGCTTATAATCAAGAGAATAATTTTTAACTTTGCAAAAAGATTTATTAGTCTTATGACAAACCCTCTATTTTATGCTAAAATAATTCTGTTCGGGGAATATGGAATGATCGAAGACTCTCAGGGTCTTGTGGTTCCTTATAGCTTTTATAAGGGAACTTTAAAGTTTTCCGATTCCGACTCAGAATTCGAGAAAAAATCAAACGGACATTTACGAAAATATTCGGATTTTCTGGCAGACTTAAACCTGCCGGAGGACTTCAGATTAGACGTCGAAAGATTCAAAAATGATATTTCAGAAGGTCTTTTTTTTGATTCTAATATTCCGCAGGGGTATGGAGTCGGGAGTTCCGGAGCTTTGGTTGCGGCTATTTTTGAAAAATATGCAGTTAAAAAACACAATCCTGAAGCAATTTCTAAAGATAACTTAAAGAATTTAAAGACTGTTTTCGGAGAAATGGAAAGCTATTTTCATGGTAAAAGTTCGGGAATGGATCCTTTAATTTGTTATATGAACCTTCCTATTCTTATCGAAAACAGGGAAAATCTTGATAAAGTATCAATTCCTGAAGGTGAAGAAGGAAAAGGAGCAATTTTCCTGATCGATTCCGGAATTACAGGAGAAACAGGCCCTATGATCCAGATTTTCTTTGAAAAAATGAAAACCGAAGGATTCAGAAAAACACTAAAAGAGGAATTTATCCGCTACAATAATGCATGTATCGATTCTTTCCTTAAAAAAGATATGAATCCTTTCTTCAGAAATCTGAAAAAGCTTTCTCACTGGGCGTATGAACATTTCAGCCCGATGATTCCTGAAAGTATTTTCAACATCTGGAAAAAAGGCTTGGATTCTAATGCTTATTATTTAAAACTTTGCGGAAGCGGCGGTGGCGGCTATATTTTAGGCTTTACAAAAGATTACGAAAAAGCTGAAAAAATGCTGGACGGTTTCCAAAAAGAGGTTATCTACAGATTCTAAATTACCTGGAATGAATTCTGAAAAAGAGGCTTTCCAACATAAAAATATTTCATCAAAATCTTTATTTTACAGATTTTCACAATTCGTGGGCTTTCTTTTGGGAGCTCGCTTTTTCGTGGCAGCACTTCTCACTTTTGCCCTTTATGTTTCTACATTTTTTCTCTTTAATCAGGAGGAAAGTTTAAGAAAATTCGTTTTTGATTTTAAAGTTCACGGAATTATTTTCTGCACCGTGCTCACGATTTTAGCCGGGGGAATCATCAACCAGTTTTATGATTTTGAGAAAGATCATCTCATCAAACCCTTCAGAACAAGAATTCAGAGCTTCATCAAACAAAAATATTTTCTCTACGCTTATGTTACGCTAAGTGTTATTTCGCTAGGGGTTGCATGGTTTATTTCGCATAAAGTGTTTGTTTTTTTTGTAGTCTATCAGTTCTTTATGTGGTTTTACAGTCATAAACTGAGTCGTATTTTAATACTTAACAATTTTACATTTGTCTGCCTTACCTTATATCCCTTCTTTGGAATGATGGTTTATTACGAAACGTTTTCTCTGAAGCTTTTTTTAATGGCGATCTTCCTTTTTTTAATCCTTTTATGCATTGATGTGATGAAGGATACCTTAACAAGAAGAGTAGACGAGACCTTTGGATATACTACAATCCCAAACTTCTTCAGCAAAAAAAACACAAAGATTATTATAATCTCTCTGTTGATTTTTACCATGGCCGTTTCTATGAAACTCATCGTGAGAACGGGGATTCTGGGATTTATGTCTTACTATTTTTCGGCGGGGCTTTTCGTAATGATTCTTTGCATCTATTTACTCCTGAATTATTCGAGAAGAAGTAAGGTTTTGACGCTCAGTATTTTGAGGTTCTGGGTTTTTGTCGGAATTATCGCCATGCTTTTAAGTGGTATTGAAGGTAATTTGTAAAAAAAAATCTTTAAAAACACTGAGGTTATTCTTACATTTGCGAAACCTAAATTTATATAAAAGTAATGCCCATTTTTAACGATACTAAAGTTGCATTCGCAGATAAATCTGACGCACAGTTAAGGAAAGCGTATTGGATGTTCAAAATGATCGAACAGCCGTCACTTACGAAAATCGGAACTACAGTTCTTAATTTCACCATTCATAATGATTTTCCTTTCGTGACCGGAATTGTAAAAAATACTTTGTTTGAGCAATTTTGCGGTGGTGAAACCCGTGAAGAAAGTATGAAAGTTGTTAAGCAGCTTTTCAAAAGAGGAGTCGGTAGTATTTTCGATTATTCGATTGAGGGGAAAGAAGATGAGGCTACTTTTGACGCAGTTTGTAAAGAGATCAAAGATATCGTAAGATTTTCCGTGGGAAATCCTGCCATTCCGTTTATCGTTTTTAAACCTACAGCTTTTGGCAGAATTGATCTGTATGAAGCAGTGGGAAAAAAGGCTGAACTTACTTCCAGCCAAAAAGAAGAATGGGAAAGGGTGGTCAAAAGGTTCGATGAAGTGTGTCGCCTTTGTCATGAAAATGATAAAAAAGTAATGGTGGATGCCGAAGAAACCTGGATGCAGGATGCTGCAGATCACCTTTGCGAAGAAATGATGGAAAAATACAACCAGGAGAAGCCGATTGTGTGGAATACCATACAAATGTACAGAACCGGAAGGTTGGAATATATGGAGGCTCACTTGCTGAGAGCCCGAGAAAAAGGGTATTTTATTGGCTATAAAATCGTTCGTGGTGCCTATATGGAAAAAGAAAGAGCCCGAGCTGCCGAAAAAGGATATGCAGATCCTATTCAGCCTACTAAAGATGCTTCCGATAAAAATTATAATGCAGGAATTGATTTTGTAATGAATCATTTAGACAAGGTTTCTGCTTTCTTCGGAACTCATAACGAGATTTCTTCTGAGCTGGTTATGGATAAAATGAAAGGCAAAAATCTGGAAAGCAATAATCCTCATGTCTATTTCGGACAGCTTTACGGAATGAGCGACAATATCACATTTTATCTGTCTGATAAAGGGTATAATGTAGCTAAATATCTCCCTTACGGACCCGTAAAAGATGTTGTCCCTTATCTTACAAGAAGAGCGCAGGAAAACACTTCCGTGGCCGGACAAACCGGGAGAGAGCTCGGATTAATTAAAAATGAGCTGGATCGAAGAAAAAGCAACAGATAATTTTCTGAAAAAGCATAAAAAAAGCCTTGCGGATTATTCGCAAGGCTTTTTTTATGAAATAAGAGGTTATCCAATATTCCCGATTCGGTATAAATTTAAAAATATTCGATCATCAGCGGTAAAAATAGTGTAAAAGCAACTATAATTATTAAAAACAATCATTTGCAATATTAATTATGTTAAATAAAAGACATTAAAATGAATTTTTTATTGTTTAATTACTGTTAATTTTGTAATTTAGTCGTATACCATGAAAGCAAATAGAATGAAATATTCATTTTATAAAAGATAGCTTGAAAAAATAAAGCAATAGCTTTAGTTTTCTTCTCAAATATTTTTGACCTGATCATTTTTTCATTGATCAGGTTTTTTTTATCCAATATTTAATCTCAATAATAACATAAAGCAAGCATAATCATCCTCCAAAATTGGCAATAAAAGCACAAAAATCAACATCCTCATCTGTGCAAATCTGTGCAATCTGTGGGAAATAAAATTCGCACATTCATGGCATGAAAATTAAAGATATTTTTAGCTCTCGCAGATTTTGCAGAAAACGCAGATTTATTTTATAATATTATTCGTGCATTCGTGGTCATAAAACCCACAAAAAATCAGCCGCATCATCCGTGAAAATCTGTGCAATCTGTGGGAAATAAAATTCGCACATTCATGGCATGAAAATTAAAGATATTTTTAGCTCTCGCAGATTTTGCAGAAAACGCAGATTTATTTTATAATATTATTCGTGCATTCGTGGCCATAAAACCCACAAAAAATCAACCACATCATCCGTGAAAATCCGTGCAATCTGTAGGAAATAAAATTCGATTATTCGTGGCAACAAAAATTTAAGGCTCAAAACTCTCAAATTTTCCATTTTCATAAAAAAGAACAATCCGTTTTATTTTACTAGACTGATTTCCAATGGCTTGACTAATAATTTCATCATTCGATTTCTCTAATCGCTGAGAATCTGATATTTTTTCCTGATCCTTACTTTGATGCGGTACAAACGATTCTCCCATAGCCGATTTTGGGATCTCTGCTTCAACTTCTTCTGCTCCGAAATCAAGATCATTATTCATCATTGTAAAAAGGTCGGGTAGAGAAGTCGTTTTTGTTTTATCAGTCTCTGGTATTTCTTCATCATCATTTTTAAGAGCATCGGATTCGGGAAGCTCAGATTTTAACATTTCGCCTTCACCGGTAACCAGCCAGTCCCAAAGAAGTTCCGGAAAGCGGGATTTAATCTTAATAATAAATTCCAAAGACGGTTTATTCCTTCCGGAGGTAATATGAGAAATAGAAGATCGTTGTACGTCGATCTCGTCTGCAAATTCAGAAGATGTAAGATTAGAATATTCTATCACTTTTGCAATTCTCTCGTTTAAACTCATCTTTTTAGGTTTTAAATCTTGTTACAAATGTAAATAATAAAATTTACAAATGCAAATCATAAGAATATACAATTGTTAACTAACAGGAAATACAAATGTAAACCAAATAAAATACTGATAAACAGGTAATTAAAATTTAATAAACAATTGTGAATCTTCTGAATTTAGGTTTTCTGAGAATTAAAATCGGGTAAATGCCTATCGATTATGGATAAGTTTCTGATTAATTCATCTTATTAGTAAAGGAATAGATTTATATTTGTCTGCTTAATTTTTGTCAGCTCCAAATGATAGAAGATATAGGGTTAAAGCTCTGTTAAATAAGGATTTTTAAAGGTTTACTATTGTAAATAAGCTGTTATAGGCTCATCTGCTGAACCAATTATAAGGCTTTATTCTTAAGGTCAAAGTATGTTCTTTAAAGAAAAAGATTTATTTACAAACTTAAATTCTTAAGGGAGAAAATGAGTTTTAAAGAGAGGCAAATTCTTAATTTTAAACTATTTACAATTGTATACTGAAGTTTTAAGATGAGTTTTCCACAATTAAAGTGTTTAATATTTTTATGCCTAAATAACTGAAATAGGCTATTTTATTACTTAAAGCAAATCTATACTAATTATTTAAGTAAAATCCATAAACTACTGATTTTGTTTATTTTACATTATTTAGTTTAAATTATACTCAATCCACAATTTTATCAACAGACATTTTGGCAGTAGGCTTTGTTTATGTAGATTACAAATGTTAATTTCGATTTTTAATGAAAAATGGTTAAATTTGACTCTTGTAAATTATTACGTAATGAATTTTGAACAGCTTTATAAGCCCAATCCTGATTTCCCAAATCGCTATATTTCTCCCGAAAAATTATTTTCTTACCTACAGACCCATCTCAGCGATCAGATCCAGGAGATCGGAAAATCGTTTTTAGATAAACCTATTTACAAGTTAACAGTCGGAACCGGAACCCTATCTATTTTAGCATGGTCGCAAATGCATGGCAATGAATCCAACGCGACCCACGCGATGCTTGACCTGTTAATGACTTTAGATCAGACGCCGGAATTAAAGGAAGAATTATTCAGTAAAATACAACTTGATTTTATCTTTATGCTGAATCCGGACGGTTCGGAAAAATGGACCAGGCTCACTGCTTCTGATATAGATCTTAACAGAGACTTTCATAATGAAGCCAGCAAAGAGATTATGTTTCTTAAAAAGATTGTAGCTTCCAGAAAATATGACTATGCACTGAATCTTCACGAGCAAAGAACAATCTTCACAACAGACGGCATTCATCCAGCTACTTTATCCTTTTTGGCACCTTCCGAAAATGTGGAAAGAACAGTTACGGAAAATCGTAAGAAATGCATGGCTGTTATTGCCAATGTTTATCAGCACCTGAAGAATTTAATTCCGAATCAGATCGGAAGATATTCTGATGAATTTTATCCCACCTCCACAGGTGATAATTTTATTAAAGCCGGAATGCCGACGATTTTATTTGAAGGCGGACATTTCGTAGACGACTACCCGAGAAAAGAAACAAGAAAATATTATACAATTGCTCTTTATTATGCATTAAAAGCGGTCAGCGAATTAAATTCAGCTATCGATGGCTGGGAGTTGTATCATGAGATTCCCGAAAATCAGGAAACGCATTATGATATTGTATACCGAAATGTAAAACTCAATACCGATCACGACTGTATTTTGGATATTGCCGTTCAGTATCGCGAAATAATAGAAGAGGGAAAAGACGAAATTTCCTTCGTCCCATTCGTAATGGCAGTGGGAGATGTAAAGCAAAGAAAAGGATGGATCGAAATCGATTGTACCGGCAAGAAATTTATTTCGGCGACTAAATATCCGAAACTGGACGCCGAAGCAACTTTTACGATAGAAGATTAAAAAAGCGGAACAATTTGTTCCGCTTTTCTATGATATAAAGATTGTTGTTACAAAAGATTAATTAATAACTTTAATTCCGTTTGCAACAAATCTGATCTCTTCTTTAGGTGTGGTAATCGCATCAATTTCCGACTGAGGCTTTTTAGCATCTTCAGCGTAGTGTTTCTGCTCATCTACAGACGTTACTTTTCTTTCGGCGGTTCCGTCCAAAACAACGTTTTTACCTTTCAAAGCAGTCGGAACGAAGAATGCATAATCTTTCATCTTCACGAAAAACTGAGAATTGTCTTCAGTCTGGATCGTTAACCAACATCCTTTTTTCTCACAAACGTCTGTAACTTTTCCTTTTACAGCTACGTTTTCTACTTTTTTATTATCTTTTTTAAGCTTTTTGCTTAATTTATCTACAGATATTGCTTTCGATTCTACATTAGAAGCCACGCCGCCGCCGTATATGTCACCCACCACTGCATTTCCTGCCGGAGGTCCGAATTTCTTTGATTCCTGTGCAAAAGCTAAAGTAGAAACACCTACCGCTGCTGCGAATAATATTGCTTTGAATTTCATTTTTAATATTTTTTTCAAAAGTACTAATAAAAATTTAATCATAAATCCATAAAAAGATTGATAAAAAACAGGTCATGACTTTCTATATTTACATTCATTTTAAATAAAAATTGTAGATATATTTTTTATTTGAAGCTATTTCCCGCTTTTCATTGTATCTTTTTGGTTACCGCTTCCTCTTCGTTCCAGCCGCAACCAAAAAGGATGTCATTACAATCGGGGCTAGAAACTTGCAATCGTCAGATGATTAAACCTCATAGGTTTTGAAAACCTATGAAGTTTGAGTCATCCCGAAAGAATCTGCACACGAATCTTTCCATATTATTCCCTATACTATGCTCAGATCCTTTCGGGATAACAAAGTTTATGTAAAAAATTCAGTAAAAAACAAAAAATCATTTATAATAATAAAAACTTGTAATTGTTGTATAAAAAATATCAAAAACACTTTTGAATTTAATTTCAAACAAAATAAAAAAACAAATCCTATATTTATTTATATTTGAAGCCTATATTTTAATATGCAGAAAAAACTGAAACTTTGGGATGCCATTATGTTGGTAATGGGGTCAATGATCGGAAGCGGAATTTTTATCGTTAGCGCCGACATGATGCGAAATCTGGGCTCGGGGTTCTGGCTTATCGTTGTCTGGGTCATTACCGGAATTATGACCGTAGCCGCAGCCATTAGTTATGGTGAACTTTCTGCGCTGTACCCAAAAGCGGGCGGACAGTACACCTACCTCAAAGAGATCTTTGGCAAAAAAATGGGTTTTCTGTATGGTTGGGGATTATTTACCGTAATTCAGACCGGAACAATTGCGGCCGTAGCCATGGCGTTCGGGAAATTTACAGCTTATCTGGTTCCTGCATTAAACGATGCCGAACCTATTATTCAAAGCGGAGAATTTAAGATCACCTGGATCCAGATTTTGGCCATTGCTGTCATTATGCTGCTTACTTATATTAATACAAGAGGTGTCGAAAGCGGAAAATTTTTACAGAATATATTTACAGGTTCCAAAATCATTGCATTGTTAGGTTTAATTGCTGCAGGATTTATTTTGGTTGATTTCTCTCATCTGGCAGAAAATTTCAGTCTGGGATCCGATTCTTTTAATAATCTTAAAAAAGATACTCTGGGAAATTTCCTGAAAGAAGGTTGGGAACCGATCGGAGGGATGACTTTAATGGGCGGAATTGCTGCAGCCATGGTGGGTTCTGTTTTCAGTTCTGTAGCCTGGGAAAGTGTTACCTTTGTTTCGGGAGAAGTTGAGAATCCTAAGAAAAATGTCGTAAAATCTATGATTTACGGAACTTCTGCTGTTATGTTACTATACATTGCTGTTAATTATGTATACCTGAATGCGCTGGATAGAGAGTCGATTGCTTTTGCCGAGAACGACAGGGTAGCAGTGGCGGCTTCTCATTTTATATTCGGAAGCGCAGGAACGGCTATTATTGCCGTCCTGGTAATGGTTTCTACATTCGGTTGTAATAACGGGCTTATTCTCGCAGGGGCAAGGGTTTTCCAAACGATGGCCAAAGACGGAATGTTCTTCCGACAGGCCGAAAAAAATAATAAAAATGAAGTTCCTGCCAACGCACTTTGGATGCAGGGAGTCTGGGCTTCATTACTTTGTCTGAGCGGTCAGTACGGTAACCTTTTGGATATGATCTCTTTTGTGATTGTTTTATTTTATATGATTACGGTTTTTGGGGTTATTTATTTAAGATTTAAACAACCCGATCTGGAAAGACCTTACAAGACGTGGCTTTATCCCGTAACGCCGGTTATCTACTTAATCATTGGAACAGTTTTCTGTATCTTATTGTTAATCTACAAACAGCAATATACCTGGCCAGGTTTCTTAATGGTTCTCCTGGGACTTCCCGTTTACTATTTTATCAATCGAAATAAGAAAATTTAAGAATAAAATTTCAAAAGCTGTCCGATCGTTTCGAGACAGCTTTTTTTTGAATCTAATCCGGATCGATCGCAAAATGTGGGAAATGATATATTCCAAATCGCCGGAAACCATTTCTTAGCTTTTTAACTGCAAAATAACTGGAAAAACAGCGATTTATCAATCAATTTACTGATTAGCCTTTGTTTACTCTGTACAATATTAGAGGAAAAGTCAATTTTTGTATTAGTAAAGTAACCCATTTTGCCTTGTTTTAAGTTTATTTAAAGAATTTTTTTATTTTAAATTCAAGTTATACCACGTTATATTTCGTGAAAAATGATTAATTTGGTATTCATTTTCAGGTAAACGATAATTATGAAGTAAAAAATTAACGAAGTAGAATCATGGACACACCAAATTACAGAATGCCTTTTGTTCCATCAACATTAATGACGGAAGGGGGAAGCATAGACACCTGCGACATGGGTGAGAGCATTGCCCACAATATTATGTTGCTGATTACCACAAAAAAAGGAGAAAACAGATATGATGAAAATTACGGAAACGACGTTTGGAATCTGGAATTCGACAATGGCGTAACAAGCGCTGTCTGGGAAAACGTTTTCATTAAAAGTTTAAAAAAACAGATCCAGGATTACGAACCACGAATCGTACAGCCACAGATCGATGCACACATCCACATTGTAGAACATAGCTACGATACCAAAGAGCATACGGAAATTAAAAAGAAAGTAAAAATTGCTATTAATGCAAAAATGGAGGAAACGGGAGATCGTTTCAGCTTTTCTACAGAACTTTTCCTAAGTCCGATGTCTATCGATTAACACCAATTCCAAACCGTATTTATGAATTTAGATCAGAATATATATTCCAAAGAATCAGTAAAAGCGAGAATGCTTCAGAATGCCACCAAAGTCTGGGGGCTTAAGAGTCCGCAGTCTCTGGATCCGTTTGTTAAACTGTTGATTGATGCCTTCAGTACTGAAGTTTTCAAAGCCAACAACGAAATACAGACGGTAAATGCAAGAATTTTAGAAAGACTGGCCAAACTTCTTACGCCGTCTATCTATACGCATCCCATTCCGGCTCACGCCATTGCCTTTACGCAGCCTTATGAACCGTCGGAGATTTTACTGGAGCATACCGAGTTTTTCTTCAGAAAGCAAATGACTTCCACCATCAAATCAGAATCCGATAAACAACTGAACATTCCGTTTACGCCGGTTGGAACAGTAAAAATAAATAAAATTCAGAATTCCATCATGTTTGTAGGAAATACATGTTACGGAATAGACGAAAGACTTAATAAAATTCCTATTGCCAGATTTTCCGGAAAGCCTGAAGACTACAGAAAAGTAACCCTGGGAATTGATGTCACCAAATATACCAACGAAAATTTTCCTAAAACGATCAGTATTTTCTGTTCCAATCCTGCTTTCGAGCATCTGGATTATGTATACAAATTATTACCCTACATCTCCGTAACGGCCAACGGAAATCCTCTTTTTGTAAAAGAAGGAATTTCTTATCTCAAAAACAGTCAGTCGGAGGGGTATGAGCAGATGTTCCACGAGCAATCGATTCAGAATAAAATTATTGAAGATATAAAAAGTATTTACCATCATAAATTTATTGAAATTTCAGGGCTTTCGCGAAGTTTGTTTACAGATCCGGGAAAGCTTCCGCTAAATCTGGATTTTCTTGAAGGTCGCGATGAAATTGAAAAATATATCGACGGAAAAAATTATTTATGGCTTACTTTAGAGTTTCCGCCACAGTTTACTGCAGAAATTTTAGATAATTTCTCTTTTGTACTAAATGCATTTCCTATTTACAACCGGGGTTGGAAGAAAACAGAGTACAGTTTAGACATCATGGGGAATAATATTCCGCTGGTGACAGATGACGGAGAGCATTTTTTGTATGTTGATGAAGTTCAGGATGGCGAAGGAAGAAGATATACAGAAATTCCTTTCACACCGAATGACGATCTTAAAAAAGGATTGTACACGGTACGGAAAGGTGGAATGGAACGTTTCAATAACCGTAATGCGGTAGATATGATTGCGAGTGTTCTGGAGCTCACAAGAGATGAAATTGCAGCTTTTTCTTTACTGAACAGAGATAATGTAAAAGGAGTATTAAGCGAAATGTCCGATAAAATGAAATCGATGGTTCAGAAAGTAAATAATGCCAAAAGAAATATCAAGCAGGAACTGAACTACGTGATTATGGAGCCTGTGGAAAAAACAGATCATACCTATGCATCTTTCTGGGTAACATACTGTACGCTGGCCAATCATATGCGACCGGGAACAGAGCTTTCCAACCAGTTGAAATCTCAGACGCTTATTCTTCTGACGGAAACTCTCGGAGGTGCGGAAGAGCAGAAGGGAACCGACAGTATTCAGGCCTATAAATATGCATTAACCACCCGCGATAAAATTATTTCTCTGGAAGATGTTAAAAATTATTGCCGAATGGTGCTTAAAGATGAGTTAAAGGACGTAAGAGTAACACGCGGAACCATGATCAGCAACAAACCCAAAGAAGGTTTTGTAAGAACGGTTGAGGTTGAAATTATTCCTCAAAATTACACTTTCTACGGAAGAGCCTATTGGGAAAATATGGCCAATATTCTCCGGAATCAGATTGTTTCGAAGGCAATAGACGGGATTGAGTATCAGGTAAAAGTAACCAATGAAGACACCGATTTTTAATTCAGTATATACTACAACTTAAATATAAAACTATGAAAAAAATTATGGTACTGGCGATGGCATTATCGCTAAGCGTCGTCACTGTGAGCTGTAAAAAGGGAATAGAGAAGATTGGAAATGCCATGGCTAAAGGAGGGCAGAATGATGCAAATTCGATTATTGATTTTAATAATGATTTTTTAGACTCCTATAAAAGGACTTCCGATCGTATCGATAATATTCTTAAATATGCAGATGCGGCCGTTGCCAAGGCAAAAGGCGAGAAGGTAAGTTATATTCCTACCGTAATCGGAGGGACAGATTATTCTTTTTCTAAAATAAAAGGGGTTCCCAATGGTTTTGATAAAGATCAGAAAGCCATTGAAACAGATTTTCAAACCTATAAATCGAAAAAGGAAAATATAGAAAAGAAATTAGAAGAGCTTAAATCGTATATGCAGGCAGAAGATTTCAAAGATGACAAAGGGGTAAAAGCAGAAGCCATCAGAAAGGAAATCGAAACAGATGCTCAGGCATTCTTTATCGCGGGGGAAGGCATTTTAGATAAAATAAAACCAGCGACAGATGCTGCGGAAGATATTATTCTTAAAGATCACCCTATGAAGGAATTTATAATTTCTTCTAAAAAAATGATGAATTCTCTGGATTCTGCATACGGAGTTCTTGGAAAACAATATGACGGAAAATTCAACGAGGCGGAAGCCCAGAAAAAATATGACGAATTTGCCAAAGCCGTTGAAACCAACTCAAAAATGGTATTTAATGTAAAAGATACCCAGTATGCATACAAAAAATCACAGTTTGAAACCGTAAATAAAAATGCAGGCAGCTTTCTGGACGTTTTCAGAAAGGTGATCAGAGATGCAAAATCTACGGGACAAATTTCTGACGCGAATATTCAGCAGATCGATTCTGCTTACGATTCTGTACTGAATTCTTACAACACCTTTGTGAAGTAAGCCTTTCAACAATTTAAAGTAAACCGATGGAATTTTTCATCGGTTTTTTGTTGAAAAATTAAGCTCTTACAATCATTTTGTTTCAATTTTTTCTATTGATTGTTACCGTTTTTTATTCCGAATAATTAAGTAAAGTATCGGGCACTTTAATGGAAAAATTCGAGCTGAGATTAGCATGATTGGTTAAAGAACGGAAATGATCTCAAAATAAAAACCACTATTTATTAGCGCTGTCGCCATGAGTTGATGGCTGTTTTCCTGGTAATTTAATTATTTATAAACAATAAAAAAAGAAGGATCATTAATCATTGATTCAATCAATAATTCCAATCCTTTTTAACAGTGAAAAGTCCTAAAATTTCCGTAATTTTGCCCTTCGTGATTTTCTGGCAGAATCACCCCAAATTATGAGTAAATCAACAGAATATATAGAAGTTTACGGCGCACGCGAGCATAATCTTAAAAATATCAATGTAAAAATTCCACGCAACGAATTGGTTGTTATTACCGGACTTTCGGGAAGCGGAAAATCGTCATTGGCCTTTGATACGATTTTTGCGGAAGGTCAGCGTCGTTATATCGAAACATTTTCTGCCTATGCAAGACAGTTTTTAGGCGGTCTGGAGCGTCCCGATGTCGATAAGATCGAAGGGTTGTCGCCTGTAATTGCGATTGAGCAGAAAACAACCAATAAAAACCCGCGTTCAACGGTGGGAACAGTCACCGAATTGTATGATTTTCTGCGTCTTTTATATGCCAGAGTTTCGGATGCCTATTCGCAGACCACGGGAAAAAAACTCGTAAGTTATACCGAAGATCAGATTCTGGAAACTATTAAGGAAAATTATAAAGGCGAAAAGATCATGCTTATGGCGCCTGTAATCCGTTCCAGAAAAGGACATTATCACGAACTTTTTGTACAGATGGCTAAAAAAGGGTACGGACAGGCAAGAATTGACGGTGAGTTGCAGGATATTGAATATGATTTGAAACTGGACCGTTATAAAACCCACGATATCGACATTGTGATCGATCGCTGGATTATCGGCGAAACGGCTTCGGAAACAAGAATGGAAAAATCGCTGCGCACCGCGATGGAAATGGGCGAGGGGATTATCGGAATTCAAAAACTGGGAAGCACCGATATTGAATATTTTTCGAAAAATTTAATGGATGCCGAAACTGGTCATTCACTGGCTTTACCCGAACCCAATACATTTTCTTTTAATTCTCCTAAAGGAAGCTGCCCAAGCTGCAAAGGATTAGGAATGATCAAAAAGATCAATACCGATTATTTTGTTGAAAATCCTAAACTTTCTGTGAATCAGGGTGGACTTTTACCGCTTGAAGATATTAAATCTAATAAATGGATTCTCTCTCAGATTAAAAATATTCTGGAGATCTTCGGACTCGGATTGGCGACTCCTCTGCAGGATATTCCGGAGGAAGCACTGGGCTACATTTATAATGGCTGCAATAAAGAATTTAATAAAGATTTAAAATATGCAGGTATTACCAAAAAAATTAAAATAAATTTTGACGGACTGATTCCTTTTATGGAAGAAATGATCGAGGAAAGAGAATCTTACGAAGCTATTTTGCTGGAACGGCATTTTACCACCGAGGAAACGTGTCCGGATTGTAAGGGATCCCGTCTTCAGCCTTCAAGTTTAAGTTTTAAAATCGACGGTAAAAATATTGCTGAAGTTAACGGATTAAGTTTAAGTGATCTTAAAGAATGGCTTCATGATGTTAAAGATAAATTTTCAGAGAAAAAAGCCATCATTGCTCACGAAATTTTAAAGGAAATAGAAACAAGACTTCAGTTTTTGCTGGATGTCGGTCTGGATTATCTAAGCTTAAGCAGAAGCTCTAAAACGCTTTCCGGAGGGGAATCCCAAAGAATTCGTCTGGCAACGCAAATTGGTTCTCAACTGGTAAATGTATTGTATATTCTGGACGAACCAAGTATCGGACTGCACCAGAGAGACAACGAAAGGCTGATTAATTCTTTAAAAAATCTTCGGGACATCGGTAACTCTGTGATTGTGGTGGAACACGATAAAGATATGATTCTCGAAGCCGATGAGGTGCTGGATATTGGCCCGAGAGCCGGAAAATTCGGGGGTGAAATTCTCTGGCAGGGAAAACCGAAAGATTTGTTGAAAGCAGATACCATTACCGCTCAGTATATTAACGGAAAAAGAAAAATTGCGATTCCTGAAAAAAGAAGGGAAGGAAACGGCAAACATATCATATTAAAAGGAGCAAGCGGAAATAATCTTAAAAATGTAACACTGGATGTTCCTTTGGGAAAACTGGTTGTTGTTTCAGGGATTTCAGGGAGCGGAAAATCTTCTTTAATTAATGGAACTTTGTATCCGATCCTGAATAAACATTTTTACAGAGCAGTTCAGGAGCCTTTGCCTTATAAAAAGATCGAAGGGCTGGAGCATATCGATAAAATTGTAGATGTAGACCAGACGCCGATCGGAAGAACACCACGTTCCAATCCGGCAACGTATACAGCCATGTTTACAGACATCAGAAATCTTTTCTCAGAATTACCGGAAAGTAAAATCCGTGGTTACAAGCCGGGAAGATTCTCTTTCAACGTTAAAGGCGGAAGATGCGAAACCTGTCAGGGCGGCGGACTGAAGGTAATTGAAATGAATTTCCTGCCGGATGTGTATGTTCATTGTGAGACCTGTAACGGAAAACGTTTCAACAGAGAAACACTGGAAGTTCGCTACAAAGGAAAATCGATTTCCGATGTGCTGGATATGACGATTGATGAAGCTGTGGAGTTTTTCCAGCCGATTCCTAAGATTTTTGCCAAAGTAAAAACGTTGCAAGATGTTGGTTTGGGATATATTACCTTGGGACAGCAGTCGACCACTCTGTCTGGAGGAGAAGCACAACGTATCAAGTTGGCAACGGAATTATCGAAAAGACAAACCGGAAACACCTTATACATTCTTGATGAACCGACCACTGGACTTCATTTTGAAGATGTGAAAATCCTGATGGATGCTATTAATCAGTTGGTGGAATTAGGAAATTCGTTCATTATTATTGAACATAATATGGATGTAATTAAATTAGCCGATCATATTATCGACGTAGGTCCTGAAGGAGGCAAACACGGCGGACAGATTGTGGCGCAGGGAACACCTGAAGAAATTGTGAAGTCGAAGAAGAGTTTGACAGGGAAGTTTTTGAAGAGAGAACTGGAGTAAGAGATACTCAATTTTAATAAAAAAGGAATTTGCAAAAGCAGATTCCTTTTTTATTTAAAAAAATCTCTAAGATCCTGTATAATTGTATTTGAAAAACGAAAATGCGGAAGATTTAATGAAAATTTCATGTTTTTAAGATGCAAGGATACGACCAGTACGGGCTGGCTTCAGCCTGTTTTAGAAAGATGAGGTCTTTGATGCTTTAGCCGAAACTGATCATCAATTTAGGTAAAAACTTTCATTGGATTTAAATTTTATCTTTGGACTGAAGTTCAGCGCTCATCTTATGCATTTAAAAAAAAGGTCATCCAATGTTTTAAATCGTTGATTTTAATCGAACTCAGGTTACAGATAAAACTTTAACGACTCTCAATTTTGAAAAGAACAAAAATGAATTGAATTAGCACAAATAATCAAAAATCCTAACCGATTTGAGCCTTTAAAATCCATTGAAAAGAGAATTATTGCCAGGATTTCCAATTATTTTGCACTTCCAATATTAAATTTTTAAGTATTTTTAAATTTTATTTATCTGAAAATCAATGTTTTAAATTTTAATGTTAACCCAATGTTAACTCAATGTAAAATTAATGTAAATAATTTTATATATCTTTGGTAAAGAAATAGTAAATAAGTTTAATATAATATTTAAAACCAAAGAGTTATGAAAAATAAAATTCAGATATTTATCGCTTCACTTTTCGTTTGTGGATTCGCAGTAATGAATACCGCAAAAGCACAGACTACAAATAATAATACCATTCAGGAAATTCAGCTGAATAAAAATGATGCTTTCAATGAAATCAGAAATTTACTGATGGCTAATTTCGACTTTACCAACTCGGATTACAAGCAGGGAATTATCAATTCGGAAGTGAAATTTGATATTGCCGAAAACGGTCAGATCGTGAATGTCCGATCCAAAGGAGATTGTAAAAATGTAAGTAAAGAGATTGAAAGCGTACTGTCTCATCTTCGCTATAAACTAGATCCCTCTAAATTAAACGGAAGTATGATTGCTTCTACCTATGTAATGCCGGTGAGAGTAGACATCAACAACAATAGATAAAATTCTTCGAAATTTTTAAATAAAAACCATACATCCTCCAAGATGTATGGTTTTGTTCTTTATATTGATCTAACGTTAAGCCCATTATTACCTTTTTTCTCTAGCGGTAAAATTTAAGCACTCTATTCGCCACCATTGGTAAATTCGTGGCTATTCAAAGATCAAAATATTTATCCTCTCGCAGATTTTGCAAATAAAGCAGATCTTATCGTCTTAATGATAAATAAAAAATCAACACAATAATCTGTGAAAATCTGTGCAATCTGTGGGAGAAAAATTCTTTTCACTTTTGTGGTAAAAACTAAAGCATTCCATTCGCCACCATCGATAAATTCGTGGCTATTCAAAGATCAAAATATTCATCCTCTCGCAGATTTAGGAGATAAAGCAGATCTTATCATCTTAATGATAAATAAAAAAATCAACAGAATGATCCGTGAAAATCTGTGCAATCTGTGGGAGAAAGAATTCTTTTCACTTTTGTCCAACTAAAGCACTATGCTGTAAAAAAAATCTTTTGCCTCTTTTGCGGTAAAAACTAAAGCATTCCATTCGCCACCATCGATAAATTCGTGGCTATTCAAAGATCAAAATATTTATCCTCTCGCAGATTTTGCAAATAAAGCAGATCTTATCGTCTTAATGATAAATAAAAAATCAACACAATAATCTGTGAAAATCTGTGCAATCTGTGGGAGAAAAATTCTTTTCACTTTTGTGGTAAAAACTAAAGCATTCTATTCGAAACCATTATGGCATTCGTGGCTACAAAAATCAACAGAATAATCCGTGAAAATCTGTGCAATCTGTGGGAAAAAAAATCTTTTCACTTTTGCGGTAAAAGCTAAAGCATTCAATTCGCAACCATTAGTGCATTCGTGGCTATTACAAAACAGAAATGTAATATTTAAGGGCAATCGTCGTTTAATCAGTAATCAACAAATTAAAACAATATGAAAAATTTAAAGAAATTAACAAAATCCGACTTAAAATCAGTGTATGGCGGACAGCCCAAGCAATACTGCGTGTATTGTGAACGATTAAACAAAACAGTTTGCAGTCCTGTTCCCATTGCACAATGTCCTTAAAAAAGTAAGCCACTCAAATTGAGTGGCTTTTATTTTATGGCTGAGCCGCTGAAATAAAATTATTGAGATTTGTTTTTAAATCTTTCGAATTCGCTATTGTATCAAAACTGACATTATCTATCCGCCATCCGCTGTTGGAGGTATTGATGAGGTGTATGGTATCCGTCCACATTTGTTTTGGTGAAACAGAATCGTTTTCTAAGAGTACTTGTACGGTGGCTGTTGATGCCGTAGGGCTATTCAGTGCAACAACGTTTTGAATTTTATAAGAAGTATACCCTTCATAAAGGCTTGTAAACAAAGAACCTTCAATCAACATTGGTTTTTCATCAGGATGAGCGCTCTTTTTCACCTTTTCGATATCTGTTTTCGATATTTTAATAGCTTCGCCTAGCATCTGTCTTAATGCCGGAGAGAAAAGAAGACTGTCAAAAGGTTTGTTATACAATGCATCACCGGATTTCCCGTAATCGGAATACAATTGCGCTGTTATTTTAGTGATTTCTGCTTCGTCGTTTGTTTTTGGTTTTTCTTCATTCTTTTTGCAGCTTACAAAAAGCAGAAAAATACCTAAACAGAAAAATAAATGTTTCATAAATGTGTTTTTAAATTACTACCGTTTGCTCTTCAAAATTTATGCCATTGAACCTGTTTTTTTATATTCAAAAATAATCATTGTGCATCATAAAAATGTATACATTTGATATAAATAAATTCTAGTGAATCCAATTCTTGACGTTGTTGTCCGTTCCCTTTGTGTCTATCTTTTTATGGTCATTGCCATTCGGTTGTTTGGGAAAAATCAGCTTTCTCAGTTAAATGCAGGAGATGTTGTCTTATTGCTGCTTATTTCCAATGCTGTTCAGAATGCCATGGTAGGTCCTGATACTTCTCTGCAGGGAGGACTGGTAGCGGCACTGGTTCTTTTTGCAGCCAATTTCATCTTAAAAAGACTCATGTTTTCCCATCCTAAATTTGAAAGTTTTATGGAAGAAGACCCTGTTATTTTGGTGAAAGACGGAAAAATAGATTCTGCAGCCCTGAACAGGGTTAAAATTACCAGAGATGAACTGGAAGAAGCCATTCGCGAGCATGGGGTGGACGGCATAGAACATGTAAAACTTTCTATTTTGGAAGTCGACGGCAATATAAGCGTGATTTCTGAAGATGAGAGTAATAAACAGACGAATTATTCAAGAATTAAAAGAAAAAATAAACGAAAATACCTTCGATAAGTCATGAATTACGAATTACGAGAGATGCTTCCTGATGATGAAGCAATAGTATTAGATATTTTTAAACAGGGCGTGGACAGCGGAATTGCGACTTTTGAAACCACCGTTCCAACCTCCGAAGCCTGGAATATGGATTATTATAACGACTGCCGCTGGGTATTGGAAAACGAAAAAGATGAAGTTATTGGCTGGTGTGCGCTGAAGCTGGTGAGTAAAAGAGAGTGCTTCAAAGGTGTGGCAGAAGTAAGCATTTATCTGGACAATAATCATCAGGGGCTGGGTCTTGGTTCTATTTTGCTTAAAAAGCTGATTTTGGATAGCGAAAACCACGGATTCTGGACTTTACAGACCAATCTCTTTCCAGAAAATGTTAACGCTTTAAAATTTCATCAGAAAAATGGCTTCCGGACAGTGGGCATCAGAAAAAAATTAGCCAAAATCAACGGCGAATGGAAAGATGCCGTAATGCTTGAAAAGCGAAGTGAAGCGATGAATTAATTGGTAAACACAAACATTTAGACTCTCAAGCCCCCGAACTCTCATTTTGGCATTATCATTGATATTTTTCATCACGAAATTTGAAAAGTAGAAATAAATGAAAAGTTTGATTAAAATGGCAGGCGTTTTTACCGTAATGCTGATGCTTACTTCATGTGTTGTTCACGAACCTCACGGAAGAAGAGGAAGACCTCCGGGACATGCAAGAAAAGTCTATATCTATGAGAAAAAAGGACATGGCCACGGTCATGGCCATCACAGAGGACGCGGCCACGGACGCCACAGATGATCTCTATGAGAAAAAATAAAAAGCACTGATTGGGTCAGTGCTTTTGCTTATATTGATAAAACGAAGAATCTGGCTCCGCTTTGTCCTTTATTAGAATCTCGATTTCTTGGGATTCAGAAAGGTATTAAAAATCATCACTTCCTGACCAAATTGTTTTTCTACTCGTTCCGAAATATTTTCCAGCTCGCTTTTTACAAAATCTTCTCTCCGCTCATTATTATCGAAAATCAAAAGAAGATTATAGTTTTTTCCTTCGTCGATAAAATCGCTGTGTACCTCCGAAAGAATATATTGATTGACATCCATTAAATTTTCTGTCATTAAAATCAATGTTTCATCAATATAATTTTCCCATTCTTCAAGATTATTTTTCGTGCAGTGGAAAGTTATGCTCAATAGGCTCATATTTTATGAATTTTTAAGATTTTTTGGATAAATTCTACCGCAAAAATCGGCAAATTTTTCGTAAATTAGCCCGTTAATAAAAATACAAAATAAATAATTTTCAGGCTCACAGCTAAAGCTTTGAAAATCATTATAATAAAATTTGTTTATGCAAAAAGAAGGAGAAAGACTGATTCCTATCAACATTGTTGACGAAATGAAGTCGTCTTACATCGATTATTCGATGTCGGTAATCGTGTCAAGAGCGTTACCAGACGTGAGAGATGGCTTGAAGCCCGTTCATAGAAGAGTACTTTACGGTATGTATGGATTAGGGGTTTTTTCTAATAGAAAATATTTAAAATCTGCGAGAATTGTTGGGGACGTTTTGGGTAAATATCACCCGCACGGAGACTCCTCGGTATATGATGCAATGGTGAGAATGGCTCAGGACTGGAGCCTGCGTTATCCTCAGGTAGACGGGCAGGGGAACTTTGGTTCTATGGATGGAGATCCGCCGGCAGCGATGCGTTATACCGAAGCCAGACTGAAAAAAATCTCCGACGAGATCCTTTCAGATTTAGACAAAGAAACGGTAGATTTTCAGAATAACTTTGATGATAGTTTAACGGAGCCTACGGTAATGCCGTCAAAGATACCTAACCTTTTGGTGAATGGTACTTCGGGGATCGCTGTGGGTATGGCCACAAATATGGCTCCGCATAATTTAACGGAAGCTGTAAATGCAATTACTGCTTATATCGATAATAAAGACATTACGATTGATGAATTGATGCAGCATATTATTGCTCCGGATTTTCCTACAGGCGGAATTATTTATGGGTATGACGGGGTAAGAGATGCTTTCCACACAGGTCGTGGAAGAGTCGTTCTCCGTGCAAAGGTTGCTTTTGAAGAAATCGGAAACAGAAATGCCATCATCGTTAATGAAATCCCTTATCAGGTTAACAAGGCGGAAATGATCGCAAGAACTGCCGAGCTTGTAAAAGATGATAAAATTCCCGGAATTTACGAAATCAGAGACGAATCCGACAGAAGGGGTCTTCGTATTGTTTATGAATTAAAAAATGATGCGATTCCTAATGTTGTTTTAAATTTATTATATAAATATACCTCACTTCAGACCTCTTTCAGTGTTAATAATATTGCATTGGTTCATGGTAGACCGGAGCAGTTAAACCTGAAAGACATTATCCACCACTTCGTGGAGCACAGACATGAAATAATTGTAAGAAGAACTCAGTATGAGCTTAGAAAAGCGAAGGAAAGAGCTCATATCTTAGAAGGTTTCATGAAAGTGATCGGGACGCAGGATTCTTTAGATAAAGCAATCTCCATTATCCGTCACTCAGCCAATCCACAGGCTGCAAAAGAAGGAATTATTGCAGAATTCGAACTTTCTGATGTTCAGGCTCAGGCCATTCTTGATCTTCGTCTTGCACGTTTAACGGGTATGGAACTCGATAAGATTCGGGATGAGTATGATGCAATTATGAAGGAAATCGCTGATTTGGAGGATATTCTGGCAAATGAACCAAGAAGATTCCAGATTATTAAGGATGAATTGTCTGAGGTAAAAGAGAAATATGGTGATGAGAGAAGAACGGAGATTGATTATTCGGGCGGCGAAATGTCGATCGAAGATATTATCCCGAACGAATCGGTTGTTCTTACCATTTCTCATGCGGGATACGTAAAGAGAACATTGCTTTCAGAATACAAAATCCAGAGCAGAGGAGGGGTAGGAAACAAAGCGGCAACAACGAGAGATTCCGATTTCCTGGAGTATATCGTTTCGGCTACCAATCACCAGTATATGCTGTTCTTTACAGAAAAAGGGAAATGTTACTGGCTAAGGGTATTCGAAATTCCTGAAGGTTCTAAAACAGCTAAAGGAAGAGCGGTACAAAACTTAATCAATATTGAGCCGGATGATAAAATTAAAGCGTATATCCGAACCAATAACTTAAAAGATACTGAATATATAAATCAAATGAGTGTTGTGATGGTTACCAAAAACGGAACTATTAAGAAAACATCATTGGAAGCGTATTCAAGACCGAGAGTAAATGGAGTTAATGCGATTGAGATCAGAGATAACGACCAGTTATTGGGAGCTTATTTAACCAATGGAACTTCAGAGATCATGATCGCTACCAAAAATGGTAAATGTATCCGTTTTCCTGAAGAAAAAGTAAGAGAAGTAGGCAGAGGTTCTATCGGGGTACGTGGTATTGCGATGGAAGATAATGACGAGGTTATTGGTATGATTGTTGTGAATGATGTGGAAAACGAAACCGTTCTTGTAGTATCCGAGAAAGGGTATGGAAAGAGAACGGCAGTAGAAGACTACAGAATTACCAACCGTGGAGGAAAAGGAGTTATCACCTTAAATATCACCGAAAAAACAGGAAATCTTATTGCAATCCAAAATGTTACAGACGAAGATGGTTTAATGATCATTAACAAGTCCGGTGTGGCTATTCGTATGAACATGGATGAAATGAGAGTAATGGGTAGAAATACGCAAGGGGTAAAAATGATCAACCTTAAGAAGAATGACGAAATTGCAGCCATTGCAAAAGTAGAAATGGATAAAGATGTTGAAGAGGATACCGAAGAAAATGAAGGAGAAATAGGAACACTATTTGATAACCAGGAAAACAATGCAGAAACACCTCCGGCAGAAAATGAAAATCCTGCTGAGGAAACTGAGAATTCTGATTCAGAAGAATAATATTGTACAATTAATATAAAATAGTGATTATGAAAAAGCTAATTTTAAGTTTGGCCATTGTAGCATCAGCTTTTGCTTTCGGGCAGAAAGAAGATGTAAATGCTAAGCTACAGAGCGCTAACAAAGCAGCTATGGATGCATATAATGCTAAAAACTACGCAGCTTCGGCTCCTAAATTTATGGAAGTTTATGACTTGCTGAAAACTAACGGGCAGGATGATAAAACGTATATGTACTATGCAGGATTGAGTTATGCTTTAGCTAATAACAGCGATGCTGCCATCAAAATCTATCAGGATTTAATTAATTCGGGATATACAGGAGTTCAGACTACCTATACCGCAAAAGATAAAACAGGGAACGTAGCTACGTATGATAAAGCGACGTGGGATCTTTTAAAGAAAAACTCTTCAAAAGATTACACCGATTTTAAAACTGAGCAGACACCGAGTGTTGAGCCGGATTTATATGAAACTTTATCTACATTGCTTCTGAATGCCAAAAAGAATGATGAAGCTGTAGCTCTTATCGAAAAAGGTCTGGCAAAATATCCAAACAATGCTAAGCTTAAAGAAGCTCAGGGAACTGCATTATATGCTTCCGGTAATACCGAAAAATTTATGCAGAATCTGAAAGAGCAGTTGGCTAAAAACCCTAAAGATGCTACCAATTGGTATAATTTAGGCGTTCTTCAGGCTAAAGATCCTGCAACTACGGATGCGGCTATTGAATCGTTTAAAAAAGCGATAGAATTGAAGCCGGATTTCGAAAATGCGTACCAGAATTTGGTGTACACAAGCATCGGGGAAGACTCAAAAGCAGTTGAAGAAATCAATGCTTTGAGAAAAACCAAGCCGGATGATGCCACTAAACTAATTGAAGCCAGAAAAGCAAGATTCGAGAAATCTTTGCCTTATGCTGAAAGCTGGTACAAAGCAGTCCCAACAAGTCTGGAAGCCGTTTCTACATTAAAAGATATTTATAATATTACTAAAAACCAGGCAAAAGCTAGTGAAATGAAAGCTAAAGAAGCTGAACTTCAGGCAAAACAACCTGCGAAATAATTTTTTAATTAAAATTAAATATAAACCCGAAACATCTTTGTTTCGGGTTTTTTTATGGATTAGCTGAAAACCCCAGTTTTATATAGGATCAATCCCAAAAGTCGGGGAGCAAAATAAAAATGGGAATTTTGCTCCCCGACTTTTGTGCCTGATCCGCAAAGGGCAATCAACAAGTTGATTTAATGAAGCTGTTTTTTATGCGTCGCAAAGCATTTATCTGTGCTTTTTCATTTCTACAAATTGAGGGTTTTAAAAATAAATTTTTGCTTTTAACCTTAATTCGGTTAATACCATTTCTGTAAATCAATAGGGACTGGCTTCAGCCAGTCTTAAAAAGATGAAGTATCTAAGGCTTTAGCCGAAACTTATGATCAATGTAGACTTAAGACCCCATTATTTTAAATTTTATCATCGGGTGTAAGGTCAGCGCTCATCTTCTGTATTTAAAAATCCGTGGGAAATAAAAATCAGACTCTTATTTTTAAATTTAAAATGATCTCAACTTTTCTCTCAGCCCCAACTTTTTTGCCTGATCCTTTATTTATTACGATCCTTAACAACGAACCCAAGAAGTCAACAACTTCATTCGAGAAAATCTGTGAAATCTGCGGGAAAAAATTTAGACTAAAGCCAAACAGGAGCTTATCTTCTCTATAAACGAGCTAAAACCCCATTTCTATTGATAAAAAGCATAGTATTTTCGATAATATTTGTGAATTCGTGCCAAGCAAAAAATTTGTAATCAAAATAAGAATACAAGCATCCGTGAAAATCATGAAAATCTGTTTGAAATAAAAATAAATTTACCATTCTTTAAATGTCATTTATTCGCAATATTTTCCTGACTTTTTTCAGGTGTTTCCAACGTTAATTCAGTTTATTATTTAATAAAAAAACTGATCTGCTCATCGCGGAATATTTACATTAAATTTTAATTATAACATGAAATAAATTCCACAAATTTTCCCATATTTATCCTCGAAAATCTCCTTTAAAATTCTCTCTAATTCCGTATCTTTGGGAAAAATTTTTATAAAATGATCGAGTGGAAAACCGTCAAAGAATACGAAGATATTACGTACAAAAAATGTAATGGTGTTGCAAGAATTGCTTTCAACAGACCGGAAATTCGAAACGCCTTCAGACCCAAAACAACTTCAGAATTATATGACGCTTTTTATGATGCCTCAGAAGATCCTTCTATTGGGGTAGTTTTGCTTTCGGGCGAAGGGCCAAGTCCAAAAGACGGAGGTTGGGCTTTCTGCAGCGGAGGAGATCAGAAAGCGAGAGGCCATCAGGGCTATGTTGGGGAAGACGGAAGACACCGTTTAAATATATTGGAGGTTCAGCGTTTGATCCGTTTTATGCCTAAAGCAGTCATTGCCGTAGTTCCGGGATGGGCTGTTGGAGGAGGACACTCTCTTCATGTTGTATGTGATTTAACATTGGCGAGTAAAGAGCATGCGATTTTCAAACAAACCGATGCGGATGTTACAAGTTTCGACGGAGGTTACGGTTCGGCATATTTAGCTAAAATGGTCGGACAGAAAAAAGCCCGTGAAATTTTCTTTTTAGGTAGAAATTATTCAGCACAGGAAGCTTTCGAAATGGGAATGGTAAATGCCGTAATTCCTCACGACGAATTAGAAGATACAGCCTACGAATGGGCACAGGAAATTTTAGCAAAATCTCCGACTTCCATCAGAATGCTGAAATTTGCAATGAATCTTACAGACGACGGAATGGTTGGTCAGCAGGTTTTTGCCGGTGAGGCGACTCGTTTGGCTTATATGACGGAAGAAGCTCAGGAAGGCAGAAATGCATTTCTGGAAAAAAGAAAACCCGATTTCGGAAAAGATAAATGGATATCATAATTAGTTGTTAGTTTATGGTTGCTGGTTGAGAGAATTTACCAGCAACTGTAAACCATCAACCATTAACAAATAGGTATGAAAGATTGGATACAGGCCGCAAGGCTTAGGACATTACCGCTTTCCCTGAGCGGAATTATAATGGGAGCATTTATTGCAAAATGGAGGCTTTGGGGCGAAGGAGGAACTTGGGACTGGAAGATCTTTGCATTGGCACTTTTGGTGACGCTGCTGTATCAGATTCTCTCCAATTACGCAAATGACTACGGAGACGGTGTTAAAGGAACGGATGCCAAGAGAGTGACAGAAGCAGAATCAAGAGCAGTAGCTTCAGGGAAAATAACAGCACAACAGATGAAAACGGCAGTTATTCTTTTCTCTGTTTTATCTTTTGTGGCAACTATTGCGTTGTTATACGTTGCTTTCATTCCTGAACATATGAATGAATTTTATATCTTCATTGGTCTGGGAGTAGCCTGTATTTTGGCCGCAATAGGGTATACGGTAGGTAAAAAACCTTACGGATATATGGGATTGGGAGACCTTTTCGTATTCGTTTTTTTCGGATTGGTTTCTGTTTGTGGAAGTTATTTTTTATTCACAAAAACGTTCAGCTGGGATATTTTATTGCCGGGAACAGCCATCGGAATGATGAGTATGGCTGTTTTGAATCTTAATAATATGCGCGACATCGAAAGCGATAAATTATCCGGAAAGAATAGTTTTGCTTTAAGAATTGGTTTCAAAAACGCCATGATCTATGAAATGGTCTTGTTGCAGTTACCATTGATCTTAATTCTTATCTTTTTAGGAACAAACGGCTTCATCCAAACGAAAAACTATTATGTTTTTCTGGTGATGATTCTTTTATTTCCATTATCAAAACTGAGAAGAAAAATAATGTCTGTAAAAGAGCCGAAAGAATTAGATCCGTTCCTGAAACAAGTCGGAATTATAACATTTATGATGGCGGTTCTGACGGCTGTCGGACTTAATTTTTTTAATTAAATTTAAAATATTCGTGGTGAAAACATTTTATAATAATCATGAATTTAGAATTAATTAAAAATTAGTTTCCGGAGAAACAAATAACAAAATGAAAATAGCCTTAAAAATAATTTCCTGCTTATCAATTGCTTTAGCTTTATTTCTTACTTATACTATAATTGATGAAATGCTTGATAATCTGTCTCTTTCCGAGATTGATTTTTTATCGCTCTTAATTTTCATCATCGTTATTGCAAATGCTGTTTTAGCTTTACTTATATTATTCGGGAAAAAGAAATTGCGGAGAGAATATTTAATCCTTCAGCTTTTTGTAATTGTGCCCACAAGTTTATTCGTATATCAAATTTTGTTCAATTCAACAGTTTCATGTACATGATGAGAATGAATTTATTCGGAAAAAACTAATGCTTTTGCAGGTTAAGATTTAAAATAAAAAATTAAATAAATAAAATTATGAAAATACAATATTTAGGACAAAACTGTTTTTTGTTCACGTACAAAGACAAAACGATTTTAAGCGATCCTTTTTACAATTATAAAAAGGCAGAATCGGGATTTGATATTTCGGCTCAGAAAATCGATTATATTCTACTGACTCACGCGCATGGCGACCATATTGCAGATGTAGAAGAAGTGTTGCAATTCCATCCTGAGGCGACAATTATTGCCGTTCCGGAGATTTGCGCATATTTCAAAACTGCTAAAAATAAAGATGATGTCAACTTAGGAGGATCGGCAAAAATCGACGATCTTAAAATTTCAATGGTTCCGGCTCATCATACAAGTTCGTTCCCGGACGGAAGCTATGGAGGTGTTCCTGTAGGATATATTTTCAGACTTCCTGAAGGTAAAAACCTGTACATGGCTGGAGATACCGGAGTAATGGCCGATATGGAGCTGTTTCCAAGGCTATACGGGCATTTAGATCTATCAATCCTTCCAATCGGCAGTCATTATACGATGTGTCCAAGAAAAGCGGCTTTTGCGTCTGCGGAATTGTTGAAGACTCCAAAAGTAATCGGATGCCATTTTGATACGTTCCCGGCAATTGAAATCAACCACGAAAGTGCCTTACAGCATTTTGCAGATAAAAATGTAGAACTTGTTTTACCAAAATTAGGCGAGACGTTCGAATTTTAATAAAAATAGAAAAGGTAATTTGAAAATTAAAATAGAAATGTTGGAAAGTTTAGACATAAAAAAAGATAATCTTCAAATTACCTCTCTTCACTTTAAACCAAAAAAAATGGCAAGCTACCTAAATCACACCGCTCAACCAATTACCTTTGCTGCGTTCCCACCCTGGAGGATTCTCAGGAGCTGGTTGTTTAGGACTTGCCGTTGCAAAGGTAGGAAATAATTATAAACTTCAAAATAAAATTACAGAAAAATAACTTGAAAAATCCTGTATTGACGCTAAATTGCTGAAATTTAGATCAATAATTTTTCAAAAATTTTGTAAAAATTTAAATATGACGAAAAGTCCATCAACATTAGGAATTATACTTTTTATCGCTACAATGATCGTATTTTTTGTAGTGTATACTTTTTTTTCGGGAATCAATTACTTTGATATTTCCCTGAAAGCCAATGCTTTTGTATTGCCCATCTTATATGCACTTACCGCATTCTGGTCGGTAAAATCGTATTGGAACAACCATAAAATGAATTTTAGAGAAGCTTTTAAAAGAGCTTTTGTTCCGATGTTCATTGGAGGTATCCTTTCGATTTTCAGTATGTATGTATTTTTAAATTTTGTAGATACTGATGCTAAAAAGCTTTTAAATTATCAATATGTAACGAGACAAAAGGCTGAATTGGTAGCAGAATATACGTCGGCAAAGAAAATTTTAAAGCATCAGAAGGATATTGACGAATTGGAGCTGAAATATAAAGAAGGTCTTCAGAGATTTAATCCTGAAGCCATTAAAGGAAAAGACATGCTTACGGCAAGTCATTTTTCAGGATATTTTGCAGCAATTCTTATATTTTACGTAGTTTTGTCGGTGTTTTTCGGCGCGTTTTTCAGAGCAAAAACCATTCATCCCGAATTAACAGATCAAGAATAATTTTTATTAAAAATTAAATGAATTTATCTATAGTTATTCCGTTATTGAACGAAGAAGCATCTTTGGAAGAGCTTTTTTCAAGAATTGATAATGTGTGCAGATCGAGTAATTTATCCTATGAAATCTGGTTTGTGGATGACGGAAGTACAGATTTGTCCTGGAGCATTATTGAAAATCTGAAGGTTCAGCATCCTCAGATTCATGCTATTAAATTTTCGAAAAATTACGGAAAATCTCAGGCGCTTCATGCGGCTTTTGAAAGAACAAACGGAGATGTAATTATCACCATGGATGCAGATTTACAGGATTTTCCGGAAGAAATTCCGGAATTGTATGCCATGGTAGTGAATGAAAATTACGACATCGTTTCCGGTTGGAAAAAGAAACGTTTTGATAATGTCATGACGAAAAATATTCCTTCAAAACTCTTCAATGCGGCAGCAAGAAAAGTGTCCGGGGTAGAGTTGAATGATTTCAATTGCGGATTAAAAGCATATAAAAAACAGGTCGTAAAATCTATTGATGTCTATGGAGATATGCACAGATACATCCCTGTTTTGGCTGCTAACGCAGGTTTCCGGAGAATTACCGAGAAAGAGGTAAGACATCAGGCGAGACCTTACGGAACCTCAAAATTCGGAACCGAAAGATTTATCAGAGGTTTTCTGGACCTGGTTACGCTTTGGTTTGTCAGTCGTTTTGGCGGAAGACCGATGCATTTATTCGGAGCGGTGGGAACCATTATGTTTATCTTAGGTTTTCTTTCTGCATTATGGCTGGGCGTTTCGAAATTAATCGATGTGGCAAGAGGAATTTACGGACATTTAATTACGAATAATCCGTGGTTTTTCATTGCTTTAACCATGATGATTATGGGAACTTTGCTCTTTATTGCAGGCTTTTTAGGAGAAATGATCATCCGGACGAACAGAGAACATAAGAATTATAATATTGATGATGTAATTTAATATTTAAAATCAGAAGGCATGTTCAAAACGATAGATCCTGCAGTTATACAAACATATCTTAAAACTAACGCAAGTAAACAGAGTATACAAAAAGCTCAAAGTATAAATCCGGTTTTAAAATCAGTAACTTCTAATGAGGCTATATTTGAATATAAAGGGTCGGGTATAAGACCCTATCATATTGAAATTAAATTAAATAGCAGTAATCTGAATGTTTCATGTTCCTGCCCTTATGATTATGGAGGGATCTGTAAGCATTCCGTAGCTGCCTTAAAAAAGATACTGCTGATCGATAAGGAAAAAAAATATACAGAGGCAGATCAATTCATTCAGTCAATTCCATCACCAGAAATTAAAAAAAAGCAAGATAAATTTTTAAAATACCCTGCGAAAGAGGGGATTATTGATAACGATCTCATTGCTCGAAATTTATATTCCAGACGTGGTATAAGATATGCAAGAACTATCATTCGGGAGATATCTAAAAATTTTATTATCACCGAAGAACTTGGTTGGGCCAATAGTAAGCAAAATTTTACATACGATAGAAAATCAGAAGAGATTACTATAAAATGCAGCTGTTCCGGTTTTAAGTCTGCAACCATTTGTGAGCACCTTCAGCCTGCTTTTTCTATGATTATGGATATTTTTGGGAATGATTATTTTCATGATAAGTATCTGGATAATAAAATAGAGTCTTATGTGAAAGAATTTGGTCTTACTCTGGATGACGATTACAACAAGTTTTTTGATTTTGACCTCCGGACAGATGGTTTCAAAGCTCTGAGTAAATTTCCAAATATCAAAAATACTTCAGTGGCTTATGAAAATCCCAAGTTTTCAGAAGTTAGTGAAATTAATTTTAAGACTAAAAATACTCAATCTAAAGAACAGTTTGGAGAAGGACTTGTTTTTGAGTTTTCAGAAGATAGTTTTAAAGATCTCACTCCCATATATGGCAAATTAGATAAAAACGGAGCAATAGGTACTCGGATTAAAGAAGTAGATGTGTATGATCTTCCGGGTTATATACAAAAAGTGAGTATAGAATTCATTCAGATTATTCTTAAAGCAGATCAGATATCTTCTAAATTAAATAGAATATATTCTGCGGAAGATTTTTACGAAGCGGTAACTCTTTTTAACGAAATTTTGAAGGATGCTCAGGGATTACCTTTTTATGCTCATGAACTGTATGAAACGTATACAATTAAAAATCTGACGCCTCTTTATGTGGGTGAGGCAGAGCTTAGTATTATTTTTGATTTTTCCGAAGATAATGTTCTTTATCATCTCAAGCCGCTATTGAAAATTGGAGATGAAACATTTTCGATGGACGCTAAAGAGCTTACGATAACCCCATTATTTATAAGAAAAGGAGAGACCATTTATCCTTTAAAAAGTGCTAAACTCTCCGCCGACATCGATTATTATTATAACAACCCGCAAAGCAGCTATATTAAGAAGAATACTATTGCTTTTAAAGACAATATACTGATCCCGCTTTCAAAAAGTTATACAATTGAAAGGAAGAAAATTAAAAAAGGAAATTCCCGAAAGGTTAAAGTTTCAGCTGAAGGTTTAGAAAAACAGATCTATGTGGAAGATGTTAACGGGATGATAAAATTCAGTCCAGCGATACAATATCCTGAAAAACTTATCGATCTGAAAAGTTCTGAACTCCGGTTGTCAGTTGCTGACAATGGAGAGTTCGTGATATTGGATAGAGATGCTGATTTCGAAGAAGAATTTAGAAAACAGATCATGGCACTGCATCCTTCTTTTCAAGATGAAAATAATGATTTTCTGCTGAGTACAGAAGAACTTGTACAAGATTTTTGGTTTTTGAATACCGCTGAAGAGCTCACCAAGCAGAATGTAAAACTTTTTGGGACGAGGGATCTTAAATCTTTTAAATATAATCTTAACAAACCTTCCATAAGTATTTCTGTAAAATCAGATATCGACTGGTTTGATATTGAAATAAATGTATCTTTTGGAGATCAGAAAGTGAGTTTAAAAGAGCTTCAGAAGGCATTTTTGAAGAGAACCAACTTTATTACGCTTGGAGACGGTACCATCGGGATACTTCCTGAAGACTGGATGGCGAAATTTTCCGGTTATTTTAAAGCCGGTAAGATCGATAAAGAGCATCTTAAGATTTCTAATTTCCAATTTGGGATTATCGATGAGCTGTATGAAATATTAGAAGAAAAACCGGAATTTCTTACCCAGCTTTACGAGAAAAAAAGAAGAATACAGCATCTTGAAAATATTGATCAGATTGCTGTTCCAGAGGGAATAAATGCGACGCTCCGGGAGTATCAGGTTCACGGTCTGAATTGGCTTAATTTTCTGGATCAGCATCAGCTTGGCGGATGCCTTGCCGATGATATGGGATTAGGAAAAACACTTCAGATGATTACTTTTTTACAACATTTGAAGCTCATAAAAAAGCCTCAGGAGGCTTCTTTAATCATTGCTCCCACCTCTTTGATTTTCAACTGGCAGAATGAGATCAATAAATTCTGTCCAACCTTGAAATTACTCGTTTTTACAGGGACAAACAGAGACGGACATATTGAAAACTTCAGTCAGTATGACCTTGTGATTACTACCTATGGCTGTGTGATGAATGATATTGAAGCTCTGAAAGATGTTTACTTCAATTATATCATTCTCGATGAAAGTCAGGCGATTAAAAATCCAAACTCTAAACGCTATAAAGCAGTTCGTCTTTTGAAAGCATATAATAGAGTTGTTCTCACGGGAACGCCTATTGAGAATAATACATTTGATCTGTATGCCCAGTTTAATTTTGTTAATCCCGGTTTGTTGGGAAATATGACGACTTTCAAAAAAGAGTTTTCAGATGCTATTGATAAAGAGAAAGATGTGCAGACTTCCGAGCTTTTAGCAAAGATCATCAGCCCTTTTATGCTAAGAAGAACAAAAGAGCAGGTTGCAAAAGAGCTTCCGGAAAAAGTGGAAAGTGTACTCTATTGTGAAATGGAGAAGGAACAACGTAAAGTATATGATACCTTCAAAAATCAATATCGCGATTTTCTGTTGAATAAAATAGATGAAAACGGGGTTGAAAAATCTCAGATGTATATTTTAGAAGGGCTTACCAAGTTAAGACAAATCTGCAACAGCCCCGCAACGCTTTCCGATAAAGAGGAATATTCTCATGAATCGGTAAAACTGGATATTTTAATCGAAAATATTACCGAGAAAACCGGAAATCATAAGATTCTAGTCTTTTCAAGCTTTGTCAAAATGCTGGAGCTGGTAAGAACCAGACTCGATGAGATTAATATTCCTTATGAATATCTGGATGGCCAAACCAGAGACCGCCAGGCAAAGGTTGAGAATTTTCAGAACAAAGAAGAGATACGTGTTTTTTTGATCAGCATGAAAGCCGGAGGTACAGGTTTAAATCTTACGGAGGCCGATTATGTATTTATTATTGACCCGTGGTGGAATCCGGCAGTAGAAAATCAGGCAATAGACCGATGCTATAGAATTGGACAGAAAAAACAGGTCATGGCCTACAGAATGATCTGTAGAGATACCATTGAAGAGAAAATTATTAATCTTCAGCAGAAAAAGAAGAAAATAGCTCACAGTATTATTTCTGTGGATGAAGAAAGTAAGTCCTTCAATGCTCAGGAAGTAAAAGATTTATTTGGTTAACGGTTAAACGTATTTTTATTGCTTAAAAATCTAAAAACAGGTATTGCATTTTGCTGCCTGATCATTATATATTCGTGTAAAACAAAAAGACTCATCGGTTCATGGGAATTTATTGAAGTGTATGAAGGGGTAACCGTCACTAAAACAGATATCCTGAAATCCAGGAAAAATACTTCTGTAAAAGGAGAGGGTGTTTTAATTTTTAATGATGATTCTACCTTTAGCTCAATGGATTCTAAAGGAAAATATATAAAAAAAGGAATGATTTTAAAAATGAAATATCCTGAAATTAAGGATACCGTTTCCCTGAAGATTTCTTATATTGATAAAAATTATCTGCTTTTATCGGCGATAAAAAATAAACCGGTAACCTGGTTTTATAAAAAAGTGAAAAATTGAAGAATGCATTGAGTTGATTATGAACAAAAAAAGTTGTCTGAACTGTGGTCATTCAATTTCCGGGGAGTATTGCTCTCATTGCGGACAGAAATCGGACACTGGAAGAATAACTCCATATTCATTAATCAAAAATGATATGCTCGGATCGATTTGGCATGTTGAGACCAAATTTTTCCAGACTTTAATCGATATTTTATTCAGACCGGGAACAACGGCAATGGATTATATTTCAGGAAAAAGAATCAGATACAACAATTTTATATCGTTGTTACTGATTCTTTTTAGTTTTAATCTAATTGCATATCATTTTTACGAAAAATATTCATCTGTACAGATTCTGACCGGTGATGTTCTTGTGATGAAGGATTTTTTCTCAAAATATTCTAAAACAATTCTGTTTGCCATTATTCCGATGCTTGCTCTGAATGCTTATTTTCTTTTTAGAAAAATAAATTTGAATATTGCCGAACATTTTATCATCGGAACAGTGAGTCTTTTAGGAATTTTAATCTTATTTTTGTTGGACGATGTGGTAAGTCTGATCGGTTTGTGGAAACCGGTTTCAAAGATTTTCGATTTCATCGACAAAATGATCTTCGGTCTTTCTATTCTCTTCCCGGCAATTACGTATTGGAATGCTTTTAAAAATTCGTACTCAAAACCAGGTTTACTGTGGCGGGTATTGGTTTTTTATGGATTAATAGGAATAGAGATTACGATAATCAGTTTGATCTTACATGAAATATTTTAAATTAAATATGAAAAATATAGTTTACACATTCGCACTGTTGGCAGTGGTTTCGTGCGGAAAAATTTCTCCGGAAGGAAAAAATATCGAAACGAAAGATGTAGATGTTTCAGAGTTTGTGAATCTTGATCTGAACGGAAAATTTCGCGTATTTTATGCAAGAGGTCCAAAAAACTTTATACAAATAGAGACCTACCCGAATATTGCGGATAACCTCGATGTGGATGTAAAAGATAAAACACTTTCCATTAAAGAAAAACGCGGTACTAAAGGCGTTGATTTCTATAATGTAACCATTTATTCAAAATACAATTTAGAAAAAGTAGCGATTTCCGATTCGGTGGAAATGAATATTTCGAGCGAAATTAAGACCGATAATTTTAGGCTTAATTTAAAAAATAATGCTACATTTATGGGTTCGGTAAACACAAGAAGAGCAGAAGTTGAAATGCTGAACCGAAGCAGAGCCAACTTTCTAGGGCAAACCAAAGAAGCCGTAATAAAGATCTCTGATACAGCAAGTCTAATCTCGCCTTACTGGAAAATCGAAAACCTGAAAATTGATTCTAAAAATGGAAATTACGCAGAAGTAAACGTAAAAGATTCATTAAAAGGACATATTCAGAACACCGCGAAATTTGTTTATTATAATGACCCGATTCGTGCTTTTAAGATAGATAAAGATACGCGAGTAGAGAATAAGAAATTGGATTAAGGAAAAAAGCGGGAAGATGGAGGATGGAAGTTTAAATGGACATAAAAATAAATGATGATAAAATATTGATGTATGAGTTTCAAATTTGAGAAACTGATTATTTGGCAGAAATCTATGGATTTTGGAGAAATAATTTTTAAATTATCTCAAAACTTTCCAAAAGATGAAGTGTTTAATCTAACTTCACAAATTAGAAGGGCTTCGGATTCAATAGCATTAAATATTTCTGAGGGAAGTATTTTACAGTCAAAATTAGAGTTTAGAAAATTTTTAGGATATTCGATTCGTTCTTTGGCTGAAGTGGTAACCTGTTTGTATAAAGCAAGAAACAGAAAATATTTTTCAGAAGAAGATTTTAATAAATTATATAGTGAAAGCTATAGTCTCATGAATCAGATTATAGCATTTAGAAATCAAATAAAGGAATAATAAATTTGGGATGGAAGCCTGAAGCTGGATGATTGGAAAACCTACAGCTCCCAGCCTCCCGCTTCTAACCAAATAAGAAACGTAAATTAATAAATAACATGCAAGAAGCTTGGAACATGAAGCTGGAAAACTTCCATCCTCCATCTCCCAGCTTCCAACCAAAAAGTAAAGAAACTTAAAAAATAACGGGCAAGAAGCTTGGAGCATGAAGCTGGAAAACTTCCATCCTCCATCTCCCAACTTCCAGCCAAAGAATACCAAAATACAAATATGTCAACATTAGAAAAAGCGAAGCTTTGGTTAAGCGATACATTCGATAAGGAAACGAGAGACGCCGTTCAATTATTAATTGATGGAAATTCTCCAGACTTAGAAGACTCTTTTTACAGAGAGCTGGAATTCGGAACAGGAGGGATGCGAGGAATTATGGGTGTCGGAACCAATCGTTTGAATAAATATACCCTGGGGCAGGCAACACAAGGTCTTGCGAATTATATGTTAAAGCAATTTCAAGGTGAGGAAATCAGTGTAGCCATTGCTTACGATGTGAGAAATAATTCTAAAGAATTCGGAAAATTGGTGGCTGATGTTTTAACGGCTAACGGAATTAAAGTATTGCTTTTCAAAGATCACAGGCCGACTCCGGAATTGTCTTTCACGGTTCGTGACAAAAAATGCAATGGAGGAATTGTATTGACGGCTTCTCATAATCCGCCAGAATACAACGGTTACAAAGTATATTGGAATGACGGAGCGCAAATTGTTCCGCCACATGATGAAGCCATCATTAATGAAGTATACTCAACAAAATTTGAAGATATTAAATTTAACGGAAACGATGATTTAATTGAATGGATCGGAGAGGAGCAGGATGAAGTGTATATCGATGCCTGTATCGAAAACTCTACGTATCAGAATGTTGGAAAAGAAAATTTAAATATCGTTTTCACATCCATCCACGGAACAACGTACACAACAGTTCCTCAAGCGCTGAAAAAAGCGGGTTTCAAGAAAATCGATTTGGTGACGGAACAGATGATTCCTAGCGGAAATTTCCCAACGGTAGATTCTCCGAACCCGGAAGAACCTGCAGCATTGGAAATGGCGATGGATTTAGCAAAAATTACCAATGCAGACATTGTGATCGGAACCGATCCGGATGGTGACAGATTGGGAATTGCTGTAAGAAATCTGGAAGGTGAAATCCAGTTATTAAATGGAAATCAATGCAATACGATCTTAACGTATTATATTTTGAATGAATGGAGAAAGCAGGGAAGAATTACCGGTAAAGAATTCATCGGTTCTACCATTGTAACTTCTGATATCTTCTTTGATATTGCCCAGAAATTCGGGGTCGACTGTAAAGTGGGATTAACAGGATTTAAATGGATCGGAAAAATGATCCGTGATTTTGAAGGTAGAGAAAAATTTGTTTGTGGGGGAGAAGAAAGTTTCGGATTTATGACAGGAGATTTCGTTCGCGATAAAGATTCTTGCGGAAGTATTGTCTTAGCCTGTGAAATTGCAGCCTGGTGCAAAGCCAACGGAAGAACAATGTATCAGTATCTTATTGAAATTTATCAGGAAACCGGTATGTATTACGAAGGTTTGGTAAACTTAACGAGAAAAGGCAGAGACGGTGCGGAAGAAATTCAGAATATGATGAAAAATTTCCGTGAAAATCCGCCAAAAGAATTGGCGGGTTCATTGGTTGAAGAAGTGAAGGATTTCAAGGAACAAACGAATTTTGTTGTTTCTAAGAATGAAAAATTAGTAATGAATGACATTCCAAAATCGAATGTATTAATTTATTACACGCAGGACGGCACAAAAGTCTGCGTACGACCTTCCGGAACAGAACCAAAGATTAAATTTTATATTTCTGTAAAAGATTCTATCACCTCTGAAGCAGATTTCAAAGACAAATTAAAATCTCTGGACGAAAAGATTAATCAGGTTAAAAACGATTTACAACTAACATGATTTTAATGTAACAATGTATCAATGTAGCAATTTAACAATCATTGGTAAACTGGTAAATTACTACATTGTTACATTATTAAATAAATATAATTCTAAATAAAAATAAAGTGAAAGTTTCAAAATTAGCGGCGAACCTGATTGGTTCTGAAATTGTAAAAATTGGTAATGAAGTAAATGACTTAAAGGCTAAAGGAGCGGAAATAGCCAATCTTACGATTGGTGATCTAAATGCTAATATTTATCCGATTCCTGCCAGATTAAAGGAGGAAATTCAGAAAGCTTACCAGAATAATCTGACTAATTATCCGCCTGCTAACGGGCTTTTATCTTTAAGAAAAGAAGTTTCTAAGGATTTAAAAACAAGATGGAATTTAGAGTATGCTCCAGATGACATTTTGATTACAGCAGGTTCAAGACCTTTGATCTATGCGATTTATAAAACTATTGTTGACGAAGGGGATAAAGTAGTATATCCTACACCATCCTGGAATAACAATCATTATGCATATCTTACTTCAGCAGATGCTGTAGAAGTAAAAACAACTCAGGAAAACAATTTCCTTCCGACAAATGAGGATCTAAAACCTCATTTGTCGGGAGCTGTTTTGGTAGCCCTTTGTTCCCCACTGAATCCCACAGGGACCATGTTTACCAAAGAACAGCTTTCAGAAATCTGCGAATTGATTTTGGAAGAAAACAAAAACCGAGGCGAAGACGAAAAGCCTTTGTACTTAATGTATGACCAAATTTATTCTAATCTTACTTTCGGAGCACAGCATGTGGATCCCGTTTCTCTTTTTCCGGAGATGAGAGCCTACACCATCTATGTAGACGGTATCTCGAAATGTCTTGCTGCAACGGGAGTGAGAGTAGGCTGGGGATTCGGTCCGGCACATATTCTGGATAAAATGAAGGCGCTTTTAACACATGTTGGAGCCTGGGCACCAAAACCGGAACAGGAAGCTACGGCAAAATATTACGAAAATCCTGAAGAAGTCAATGCTTTTGTAAATGATTTTAAAGGAAAATTAGAAGCCAGCTTAAAAGTTCTTCACGGTGGAATTCAGGATTTAAAAGGAAAAGGTCTTGCCGTGGACAGCATCGAGCCAATGGGAGCATTGTACCTGACCATAAAACTGGATTATATCGGAAAAACAAAGCCAGACGGTTCTGTTATTGAAAATTCGTCTGATCTGGTATTTTATTTAATTAATGAAGCCGGAGTTGCCTTGGTACCTTTCTCGGCTTTCGGAGAAGCGAGATCTGAGCCTTGGTTCAGAGCTTCTGTAGGTGGTTTGGCTACAGAGGAGATTTCCGGAATGATGCCGAAATTGGAAAAGGCATTAAATAATTTAAAATAATTAAAAAAAATATTTTAACTTTAACGCGTTGATTCTTAGCATAAGAGTCAACGCTTTTTTATTATTAATAAATTAATAACAACACAAATGATTAACGAAAAAAATGAATCCAACGATGAGTTGGAAAGAAAAAAACACCTGAGCCCTCCATCCGATTCAGCTCCTGATGATATTGCAGAAAGCTCTCCTACACAAGATTCTCCAAGAAAAATACGACATCTTTCATCTCCCGATCGCAAAAGAACTTCATCTTCAGGAAAAAGAGAGAAAAACCTTTACAAAACTGCTTTTTTTATTCTGGGATGCATTATTTTATTGGGTAGTGCATCTATTTTGGGATATAAGTATTATAAAAATCATCAGTCTGTACAGATATTAGATAATGCCTGTCTAAATACGGATACAGAGATTTATGATACTTATAAAAGTGCTGTGGTAATGGTAAAACACAGATATGGCTATTTTGCAAAGATTAAAGGAAAAGAAGTTCAGCTGAATATTCCGGATCTGAGTGAACAAATACTCTACGGGACTGCTTTCTTTGTCGATAAAAAAGGAAATATGATTTCTAACAGGCATGTTTTGGAACCGTGGAAATCAAATGAAGAATCTGAAAAAATAGCCATCAATACAAGAAATTTCAGACGAAAAATTGCGTCTATTCTTACCAACGATATTTCACCGGATGGTTATGAAACATTTATTGAAAGCAATTGGTACAGTGCTTCTACCGATTATCATGAAGGTGATGACGGGGAGTATGAAAATGAATCCGGAGGAGAAGATTTTGTAAATTCCGACTCTCACATGATTGATTCTGCACTGGCAACCGCAGATATTGCCGCATCTATTCCTCATAAAGATTATGTTTCTGAAAATCATATTGAGGTCTATGTAAAAACCATTGATATTTCGATAGCGCTTCACAATTCCAATGAGGAATGGTTGCCCTGCGATATTGTAAAAGTATCCGATGATCCATCGGTTGATTTGGGGGTTTTACAGCTTTCAGACAAAGAAACTCCTAATATGGTGGTTGCTACTATTGATCTGAATAATTCTGTTACCGATGATACATCTTTACATCCCGGTGAGAAAGCGGTGATGATAGGCTATCCGCTAGGTGAAAATTTGGCTCAGACTAATTCAGGATTAAAAGTACAGCTTTATAACGGGCAGATCAGTAAAGAGAGCGACGGTAACAAGATCCAGTACAGTGTAACCTCTACACATGGCGCAAGTGGGGCTCCTGTTTTTAATGACTGCGGACAGCTTATTGCCGTCAATTTCAGTGGTGTAGATCAGGTTCAGGGTTTCAACTTTGGAATGGTGGCCAAGCAAATTAAGTGGGTTTATCCGTACTAGACAGATCTTAAATTCTAATAAACATAACATGAAAAAAATTGAAATGATGTTGGCTATACTCATCTTTAGTGTAGCCTACTCTCAAATTCCTATATTGGAAATTGAAAACCAAAAATCTCATCCGGTCATTTTACAAAATGCCAGATTCGAAACCAAAATTTTCGGAAATCTTGCCACCACTACCGCAACCTATACTTTTTTTAATCCCGGTAACAGGATTTTAGAAGGCACACTTACTTTCCCGCTTCCTGACGGCGTAAGCGTAAGTGGTTATGCTTTAGATATTAACGGTAAAATGCGAAAAGCAGTTCCCGTTCCTAAAGAAAGGGCAAAGGAAGTTTTTGAAAGTGTAGAAAAAAGAAATATTGATCCCGGAATAATAGAAAAAGTACAGGGAAATAATTTCAGAACCAGAATTTATCCTCTACCGGAAAAAGGAAGCCGAACCATCGAAATCAACTATCATCAGGAACTTAAAAGTTTACAATCCTCATATCAGTATTTCTTACACTTTGCTCATGCGGTTAAAATTCCGAAGTTCGAATTAAAAGTTGTGATCAACGATCATACGTCTACGCCTAAAATTCTTGAAAACCCCGATGGCAGCCTGTCATTTCAAAAATCAGGAAATCAATGGATCGCAGAGCTTTCAAAAGAGAATTTTTCTCCCAATGAAAATTTAAAAATAGATATTCCTAAAAATAAGGCTATTGCTCATGTTTTATTTCAAAAAGCTTCGGATGGTAACGCTTATTTTGCGGCCAATATTCCATTGGATTTTCAGGGAGCAGATAAGCCCAATTCTCAGAAAATTGCGATTATTTGGGACAACTCATTTGGTGGATTAAAAAGAAATACATCCAAAGAGCTTGAGTTTCTTGCTGCTTATTTCAATGACAATAAAAATGTTTCCGTAACTCTGGTGGCATTCAATAATACTTTAGAAAAATCAGAAGACTTTACCATAAGCCAGGGAGATTGGTCTGCCCTTAAAAATAGAATTCTAAGTTTAAGATATGATGGCGGAACCGATTTTGGAGTATTAAAAGAACTCAGTTACGTTGATGAATATTTTCTGTTCTCAGACGGTATTTCGAATTTTGGAGATTTAAAAATGAAATTTAAAAAGCCTGTCAACAGTATTTCGAGTACCCCAACATCAGATTTTACCTTATTAAAGCTCGTTTCTGGGCAATCGGGAGGGAAATTTATTAATCTTAATGAGCTTGATGTGGCGACAGCTTTAAAAACATATAAAAAACAGGCTGTACAGTTTTTAGGCTTTAAAGAAAATCTAAATTTGAGGGAGATTTTTCCATCTGTCGGATCTGTTGTGAATGATCCTGTTACTATTTTCGGGATTTCTTCAGGAAACTTAGGAAAGCAGACCGCTGTTTTTGCAGTGGGAAAAGAGAAATATGAAATTCCTGTAGATTTCAATACTGATTCTTATGCCGAAAATTGGCCGATTGCGCAGTTTTGGGCTCAGAGAAAAATTGATGAATTAGAGCTCAACGCGACTCAAAACAGAAACGAAATCCGAAATATAAGCGAACAATTTGGGGTAGTAAGTAAAAACACAAGCTTAATTGTTTTGGAAGATATTAGTGATTATGTACGTTATCGTATCCATCCTCCAAAGGAACTGGAGGCAGAATACAACAGGATTGTTACCGCAAACAAAAAAACTGTTCTCGAGCAACGCAGAAATTTATTGTCAAAAGCCTTTGATAAAACGAAAGAACTGAAAAACTGGTGGAATACTGAATTTAAGCCTTCTGAAAAAAAGCAGTATCCAACCATAAGAAATCAGTCGGCAACTGAAATGATTAGAAATAATCAGTCATCAGAATCTGACGAATTCAGTAGAGGAAGAGCTAAAATGGCTTATGCTGAAGAATCTTATATCGATATGAAACATTCGGCACCCAAAGGCAAGATAACTTTAATCGATGTTGAAAGTAATGCAGAATACATTAAAGACTTTCAAAATTTAAATTCTGCGGAGCAAATCTACTCAAAATATCTTCAGAATCGCTCTGCATACGAAAAACTGCCTTCTTATTATTTCGATATTTCAAAACTGCTGTTCAAAAAAGGCGATAAAGCACTTTCGCTGAAAGTATTAAGCACATTGGCCGAGTTAGATATGGAAAATGAAGAGTTGTATAAAACCATAATGTATCTTCTGAAACAAAGAGGTCATTACGATAAAGAACTTTGGATTACACAGAAAATTCTTGAGTGGAGACCCTTTGATGCACAAAGCCATAGAGATTATGCTTTGGCATTATTAGACAATAAAAGGCCTCAGGAAGCATTAAATATCTATAAATCTTTGCTTTATCAGGAATTCACAGATGAAGTTTCGGTTCGTGATAATGGAATTGAAGAAATTCTGATCATGGAGATCAATAATATTTTAAGCCTTCATAAAAATATCGATGCCTCCAAAATTGATGATCGACTGAAAGCTGATCTTCCGGTTGATATCCGTGTGGTTATCAATTGGAACAAAGACAATACCGATATCGATCTCTGGGTGACAGACCCTACAGGTGAGAATTGTTCTTATTCCCACAAATCCACAGCAATAGGTGGTAGGTTGAGTAATGATTTTACGCAGGGTTTTGGCCCCGAGCAGTTTTTGCTTAAAAAAGCGGTAAAAGGAAAGTATACAATTAAAACCAATTTCTTCGGAGAAAGACAGAATATTCTATCCGGACCAACCACGATAATGGCGGAGGTCTATCTCTATTATTCAGATGGCAGACAGGAACGCAAAATTGCAGTCTTTCAAAGCCAGAAAGAAAACAAAACAGAGAATGACAGCAAAATTCTCATTGGAGAATTTGATTTTTAGAAAATATCATAGACCGCGATATAAAGTGCTTCCAGCAATTCATATAATTTAACTCTCATAACACTCCAATGGGTACAGAATAATGTTCTGTGCCCATTTTTAATAAATTTTATTCCTTTTTTCTCTGTCTAATTAGTATCAATTTAAAAAAATACCTGTAAAAGAAATCTCCGATAGCGTAAAAAGTTAAAATCGATATTTTGATGAAATTTTAAAGCTTCTGTTAGTTTTTTTATATACATTTGCAGCTGTTGCCTGGCAATATTTAAATACACAATGATGAAAAAAATAAAACTGTTACTGGTACCAGTTTCCATGCTGGTATTTTCTCAGCAAAGAGATACCCTCATCCTAAAAGAAGATACAGAAAAATTTCAGAAATTCATTCTTAAAGATGGTACGGTAAGAATCTATTCCAAACCCCGGCTTTTTGATTTTGTAACAAAAGCTCCGCGTAACTTTGTAGAAACCAATAAAAATTTTGTAGCAGGCGATCATGCATGGTATCTGGCAGGTACTGTTGCGGCCACAGCCTTTTTCGTTACTGCCGATCAGAATTTGACTGATCATTCGAGAATCTTTGCAGATAAGCTGGGTATGGATAAAGACAATACCTATCGCACAGCGGCAGGCTTTATTAAAGTACCTCAGAATATCGGAGCAGCTCTGTATCTCGTAGGAAATGGGTCAACATCTGTTTTGTTAGGGATTGGTTTCGCCTCTTACGGACTTATTAATAACGACTACCGTGCGCAGGCTACGGCGAGTGGTCTGGTAGAAAGTCTTATCCTTTCAGGCGTGTTTTCCCAGACGATTAAAAGAGTTACCGGCAGGGAAAGCCCTTCCGCAGCAATAGAAAACAATCATCCCGGAGGACATTGGAACCCCTTTCCGAGTTTTTCTGCTTTTGCCAAGAATACGCCTCTTTATGACGCCATGCCATCGGGGCATCTCACCACTTTTATGTCGGCATTAACCGTAATTGCAGATAATTATCCGGATGTGAAATGGATAAAGCCCGTGGGATATACTCTGGCAGGAGCCATGAGCTTTCAGATGATGCAGAGCCGGTTACACTGGTTTTCAGACTATCCTCTGGCTCTTTTTATGGGCTATTTTATCGGAAAAACAATTTCTAAAAGCCGATACACTGTTTTTAATGAAAAAAACGGAAGAGCTGCTTATAAAATGGATTTCACAGCCTCACAAAGTATGGGCTATCGTATGGTAGGCGTAAAATTATCTTTTTAAGCTATGAAAAAGATCATAATTTACAGTATTTGCCTTTTCGGAGGTCAATTTGCTCATGCTCAGGATTCTTTAGATGTTTACATAGCCAGCTCTCAGAAGGAGACGAATCTGCCCCTAAAAAAAATGATTATTCCCGCTGGACTTATTGTAACGGGAGCAGTATTAAAGATTCCGGCAGTGGAAAATAGTCTGCAAAACAGTGCAGGACGTTTATTTGGTAGAAATTTTAACAATAAAACAGATGATTATATACAATATGTTCCTTTGGCAGGCCTTTTTTCGGGTCGATTGCTTTGGTTTCAGACAGAACACAGCTATGCCGAAATAGGAACCAATATGGCACTTTCAGCATTTATTACAGGAAGTATAACGCTGGCAGCAAAAAAGGGTTTTGCTGCGGAAAGACCGGACGGTTCTGCAAAAAATGCATATCCCTCCGGACACTCTGCGCTGTCATTCAGCCTTGCCACGATGCAGTTTCTGGAATATAAAAACTCTAATATATATTATGCTTCATCGGGCTTTTTGTTTGCCTCTGCCACAGCCGTGATGAGGGTGGCCAACAACAGGCACTGGACAGGAGATGTTTTTACCGGTGCGGGGATAGGAATGGCTGCCTCTATTTTTACCTATTATTGGAATCCACTGTCAAAAATGAATCTGATGAGGGCGTCGTCCAAAAAAGTATCATTAACTGGATTTCCGATGGTGGATCAAAATAAGTACGGTATTGGGCTCGTTATGAATATTCATCCGCCCGAAATTCATTAACTGTTTTAAGGCTTACAGGTAAAACTTATTTTTTCTGACACAAAGTTTTGTTGAATGATATTGATTATTTGAGTGAGTAAAGATGGATCAACCGGTTGATTTGATGAAGCGTCGTTGTTGAGCTTCACAAAAATGAACTTGTGATATCTTCTTTGCTCACCTGACTGTTTTTTATATTTAATTAAAACTTTCAGACAAAAAATTAAGGTGACACCAGCCTGAATAGTATGAAGAGGTTAATTAAGAATTAAATGAAAATAATAGCATTAAAATTCAAACAGGCTCAAAAATAGATTTGTTTTTCCTACTTTTGAAGAGGTTTTTGCGTACTTTTAAAATTAACAGAGCCTAATCAAGATAAAATACATAACATATTTTAAATTTAATGAAAATCATAGCAGTCATTCCTGCGCGTTATGAGGCCAGTCGGTTCCCGGCAAAACTCATGCAGCGTTTGGGAGAGAAAACCGTCATTACCACAACCTATCAAAATGTTTCCGAAACGGGTTTATTTGATGAAGTCTTTGTGGCAACCGATTCTCAAATTATTTTTGATGAAATTGTTAAAAATGGAGGAAAGGCGATGATGACGGGGCAACACGAAACAGGAAGCGATAGAATTGCGGAAGCCGTTCAGTCTATTGATTGTGATATTGTCATCAACGTTCAGGGCGATGAACCGTTTTTAAAATTAGAACCTTTACAGCAATTGATTGACGTTTTTCATAACGATGAAAATCAGGAAATCTCTTTAGCCTCATTAAAAATAAAGCTCACTGAAAAAGAAGAGATTGAAAGCCCAAACAATGTAAAAGTGATTACAGATAATAACGGTTTTGCATTGTATTTCAGTCGCTCGGTTATTCCTTTTCACAGAGAGATTTCTTTTGATGTCGAATATTTCAAACATATAGGTGTGTATGCTTTCAGAAAGCATGCATTGATTCAGTTTTCAAAATTGGAGATGAAACCTTTGGAAATTTCAGAAAAAATAGAATGCATCCGCTATCTGGAATACGGCATGAAAATTAAACTGATAGAAACCAATTTCGTCGGCGTTGGAATCGATACCCCGGAAGATCTTGAAAAGGCAAGGAAGTTAATTTAATGTAGCAATGTAGCAATGTAGCAATCTAGCAATTTACCAATACTGAAAATTTAGTCATTGTTCCACTGATACATTATTAGATTGGTACATTGTTACATTAGTAAATAATTAAACAAAAGCCTTATATTTGAATTTATAAATAAAATTAATGAAGAAGTTACTTTTAGTTTTTGTCCTGATATTCTCACAAACTATTTTCGCGCAGACGGCCAAAGAAATCATTGATAAAAACATCGAAGTTTCCGGGGGATTAACCAATTGGAAGTTATTAAATTCCGTATTGCTGCAGGGAAAAGTGATACTGGGAATAAAAGATGAATATCCTATTAAAATATATCAGCAACGCCCGAATCTTACCAAAACTGTGATTACGATCGGAGGAAAAGATACAGCGATTGAGGGATATGACGGGACGAAAGGATATGCAATGAATTATGCCACCAATAAGCTTCAGGAATATGCAGAATATATTCCGGAAAGTTTTGATAATGATTTTATCGATTGGGAAAATAAAGGCTTTGATGCTAAATATTTAGGAAAGGAAAAAGTGGGGGATATCTATTGTCATAAGGTGGAATTAACTAAAAATGTGAACAAAAACATGTATTATTTTGATACAAAAACGTATATGCTTTTGAAAGAAGTTAAAAAAGATGAAACTCTGGTCTATTATGATTATAAAAAAGTGGGAAATTTATTAATGCCCTTCAGAATCGAATCTTCCAACCCTAAAAAGGACGGAGACTATGTGATGCTTTTAAACAAGGTAGACATCAATAAAGTTTTTCCGGCCAATATTTTTAAATTTTAATTGAATAATTCATCAAATCTCTAAATACCATTTATCATGAAGAAGATTTTTTTATTAATGCTCTCTTTCGTAGCATTTTTGCAAAGTTGCATGAATCAGAAAAGCGATGCTTCTAAAGCTAAAACTACCGAACTTATGGGAAAAACAATATATGATTTTAAAGTTGAAAGCCTGGACGGAAAAGAAATCAACTTTGCAGATTTCAAGGGAAAGAAAATCCTTATTGTAAACACGGCCTCAGAATGTGGGTTTACTCCGCAATATGCTGATCTCGAAAAGGTTTCAGAAGAATATAAAGATAAAGTGGTTGTGGTAGGTTTTCCTGCCAACAATTTCGGAGGGCAGGAGCCTGGAACAAATACCGAAATCGGAGCTTTTTGTCAGAAAAACTACGGCGTAACATTTCCTTTGGCTGCTAAAGTATCTGTAAAAGGAGATGATACCGCTCCCATCTTTAAATATTTAACGGAAAAAGATCTGAACGGCGTAAAAAATACAACTATCCTTTGGAATTTTACAAAATTCTTAGTAGACGAAAACGGAAAATTAATAGACAGCTTTGTAAGCACAACAAAGCCTACAAGCGACTCTATTACAAAGTACTTCAAATAGTAACTAATAACAAATAATGTAACAATGTATCAGTGTACCAATTTAACAATCTAAATAATTGTTCCATTGATACACTGATACATTGCTACATTGATACACCTGTTACACTAATCCACCGTTTTTCTCTGCAAAACAAAAAATGTTTCCCAGTTCAATGGTAGAATAGCCGTTGCTTTTTATTTTCGAGGAATTAATCATTGCTTTGGCTAAAATGGCGGTTGGCAAAGGTTTCTGACTCTCCAATAAGCCCAGTTTATTAGCAAATTTTAAAATTCGGCTTCCCAAAACTTCTCCTGCTCTGTCAGAATCCTTTCTTTCAAGCATTCCGGGTTTAAAAATCGTGATTTTATTAAAATGTAACTGTTTTACCGCTTCTTCCAGTTCACCTTTCATTTTAGAATAGAAAATTTTAGATTTTGGATTGGCTCCGTAAGAAGAAACCAAAATATAATCCTCTACATTATTTTCCCTGGCTGCTTTTGCAAATTCATACTGATAATCGAAATCCACTTTTCTTTGTGCATCCTTATTTCCTGCGGCTTTTAAAGTCGTTCCGAGACATGAAAAGGCAACATCACCCTGAACTTTATTTTTCCATTCCTCAGGATTTTCAAAATTTACGATATTTATTTTCAGTTTATCATTCTGAATGTCAATAGACTTTCGGACAAAAAGATGAATTTCTTCAAAATCCTTGTCCTGAATTAACTGATTGACCAGATCTTTTCCTGTAGCGCCTGTAGCACCGATAACGAGAGCTTTCATACTATTTTGATTTACGGTGATGATGTTTTCTTTCTTAAATTTACTAAATTTGGAATAAAGTTGTATAAAAAATTACTCACTACGAATTACCATTACTAATCAATAAATATGGATGCCAACGAAATTTTAGAGTATTGCCTAGCTAAAAAAGGGGTTACGGAAAGTTTTCCTTTTGATAATGAAACGCTTGTGATGAAAGTCGGAACAAAAATGTTTTTATTAATGGCGTTGGAAAAACAGCCTTTATCAATTAACGTAAAAACCGATCCGGAATGGAGTGCAGAGCTTCGTGAGCAATATCCACAGATTACCGGCGCATTTCATATGAATAAAACCCACTGGAATTCGGTAATGGCAGACGGTTTGAAAAGAGATTTAATATTTAAATTAATAGATCAGTCGTATGATTTGGTTTTTAAGTCATTAACGAAAAAAGCGCAAAGTGAAATTAATGAGGCTTTATAATTTTAGGCATTACTTTTGTTCATAGATTTTCAAAAATAATTTTAATATTCATATCATAACCAGTTTAAATTTTAGTGGTTGATTTTAACGCAAAGTTTTAAATTAAATATAGCAAATATTAAAGTGAGCAAAGAAGAATCAACAATTTGATTGATAAAGCGTATTTTCAAGCTTCTCGAATTCATTTGCCTTTGCTTTTAAAAATCAGCAGATAGAAACAAATCTTCGCGTTAAAAAACATTGAATATTCACCATTTAACATAATACAGGCTAAAAATTTTTTAATTATAATTTTAAACTTTAAAACAAATGAAAAAGAATCTTTTATTACTGATGACTACAGGTGTGCTGTTACTGAGCTGTAATACACACGATAAAAAAGCTGAGTCTGAAAATAGCCAGTCAACTACCGAAAAACCAGCTTCTTCAGATAGCGCCGCCCTTTCTGAAAACTTAAAACTGGAATTTACAGGTTCAGAAAAATTCAGCATTAAAAATCCTAAGCTGAAAGTAAGTTTATATGCTCATGATCCGCTTTTAGCAGATGCTCCGGCAACATTGATCACCGAGCAGGAATATGAAGAAACTTCAATTCCATTTACGATCAATATGCCTGTACCTAAGGATTCTGATAGTAAGATAGATCCTAAAATTAAAGACAGGGTAAAATATTATGTTTCAATAGAATGGGATTCTGACGGTAACGGAAAAGCGGGCGAAAAAAGGGATATTTATATCGACCACGACAAAGAATTTCCTAATGTGAAATTAAACGGAGAACCACAGAAAATTTATTTAAAAATATTAAAATAACATAATCTGGCTGGAAGATGGGTGTTTTTAATAGGTTCTGTTATTAACTTCCATCATCCATCTTCCAGCCTTGAAACTTCTTAAAACTGAAACGCTTCAGTTAATTTCTTATCTTCATCCAGTCTTTCAATTAATTTTTCAAGACCTTCGAATTTTATTTCGTCATGAAGAAAATCTCTGAATTTAACCGTAATTTTTTCATCGTAGATATCTCCGTCAAAATCAAGGATATAAACTTCTACCGTTAATTTTTCTCCATTAACAGTCGGGTTGGTTCCGATGCTCAGCATTCCTTTATAATGCTGGTCTTTCACGAAGACTTCAACGATATAAGCGCCTTTTTTGGGTAAAAGTTTAATGGTTTCCGTTTCGATATTAGCAGTGGGATAACCAATAGTCCGGCCTATTTTTTTTCCGTGAACCACCGTTCCTGAAACAGAGTAGGAGTAGCCCAGCATTTCGTTTGCTTCTTTGATATTTCCGGCTAAAAGCGCATTGCGAACTTTCGTAGAACTGATATTATTTTCGTGAATATTGATGGCTTCCATCTGTTCCACCTCAAAATCCAATTCTTTTGAAAGTTTTTGAAGCAGTTCGAAGTTTCCGCTTTTATTTTTTCCGAAAGAGTGATCATAACCAATAATTAAATACTTTACATTAAGCTTATCAATTAAAATCTGACGAACAAATTCTTCGCCGGTAAGATTTCTGAATTCATCGTCAAATTCTTTCAGAAATAAATTGTCGATGCTGTATTTCTCGATCAGAAATTTCTTTTCTTCTAAGGTGTTAAGAAGTTTCAGATTCTCGTTGGGATTAAAAACAAATCTTGGATGGGGCCAAAAAGTAAGCACCGCAGTCTCCAGATTGTTTTCAGAACCAATTTTTAATAATTCATCGATAATACTTTTATGGCCAAGATGCACCCCGTCAAACATTCCTAAAGACAATGCTAAAGGCTTCTGAGAAGAGTAATCTGTAAAATTTCTGAAAGCTTTCAAAACGGAAAAAATTTGACTGCAAATATAAAGCCTTTAAAATGATCTGCTATTATATAATAAGAGTTATTTTCGATACTCTTAATTCTGATTATTTCTCATTTTAATTAAAGAATGAAAAGAGGTGATTATTTTATGTTAAAATCAAACGTTTTCATTTCTTTTATGAGGTCGTTTAATACATTTAAATAAAATAATTCTGTCAAATTATAAAGTTAATTGTCCCTTTTTGCGACACCTTTTAAAAGCACTCACCATGGACGATTTTACGAAATTAAACCGGAATTTTCATAATTTTAATAATCAATCATTATTATTTAAATTGAATTTTAACCATTAAAATATTAATTTAAATACTTTATTTATTGTTATAGAACAAATTACTTACGAAATTTATATTAATTTACTTAAATTTTAAACAAATTAATAATTTAATTTTCTTCATAAAAAGCATGATAAAAATCTTTTTTTTACCAATTGCAGGTTGATGAAGAATCATTATATTTGCACCAAGAAAAAATTTAGCAATGGCAAACCAAATTAAAGGAAAAATTTCTCAAATTATTGGTCCGGTAATAGACGTAGTTTTTAATGATGTGGAGGCAGTTCCAAGCATTTATGACGCGTTGGAAATTACAAAAGAAAACGGTGAAAAAGTAGTCTTAGAGGTAGAACAGCATATTGGTGAAGACACCGTAAGATGTATCGCAATGGATGCAACGGATGGTCTTAAAAGAGGTCAGGATGTAATTGGATACGGTGATCCTATCACGATGCCAATTGGTGAAGCTGTAAACGGAAGACTTTTCAACGTTGTTGGTGATGCTATCGACGGACTTCAAAATATTTCTAAGGAAGGTGGTCTTCCTATTCACAGACCAGCTCCGAAATTTGATCAACTTTCAACTTCTGCAGAAGTTTTATTTACAGGTATTAAAGTAATCGACTTAGTTGAGCCTTACGCAAAAGGGGGTAAAATTGGTTTGTTCGGTGGTGCCGGAGTAGGTAAAACGGTATTGATCCAGGAGTTGATTAACAATATTGCAAAAGGACACGGAGGTCTTTCTGTTTTTGCCGGAGTAGGTGAAAGAACGAGAGAAGGAAATGACCTTTTGAGAGAGATGCTAGAATCAGGTATCATCAAGTATGGTGATGATTTTATGCACTCTATGGAAAACGGAGGTTGGGATCTTTCTAAAGTGGATTTAGAAGCGATGAAAGAATCTAAAGCTGCTTTCGTTTTCGGACAGATGAACGAGCCGCCAGGAGCAAGAGCTAGAGTGGCCCTTTCTGGTCTTACATTGGCTGAGTATTACAGAGACGGTGGTGAAAGCGGACAGGGTAGAGACGTACTTTTCTTCGTAGACAATATCTTCCGTTTTACACAGGCAGGTTCTGAGGTATCTGCACTTCTTGGTCGTATGCCATCTGCGGTAGGTTACCAACCAACATTGGCATCCGAAATGGGAGCAATGCAGGAAAGAATTACTTCAACTAAAAATGGTTCAATTACTTCAGTACAGGCGGTTTACGTACCTGCGGATGACTTAACTGACCCGGCTCCTGCAACTACATTTGCTCACTTGGATGCAACAACGGTATTGGATAGAAAAATTGCTTCTTTGGGTATTTATCCGGCAGTAGATCCTCTTTCTTCTACTTCAAGAATCTTAAATCCTGAAATTTTAGGAAATGAGCATTACGACTGTGCACAAAGAGTAAAAGAAATTCTTCAGAGATACAAAGCGCTTCAGGATATCATCGCAATCCTTGGTATGGAAGAACTTTCTGAAGAAGATAAATCAGTAGTTTACCGTGCCAGAAAAGTTCAGAGATTCCTTTCTCAGCCTTTCCACGTTGCAGAACAGTTTACAGGGATCCCGGGATCTTTGGTAGATATCAAAGATACCATCAAAGGATTTACAATGATTATGGATGGTGAATTGGACCACTTACCGGAAGCTGCTTTCAACTTGAAAGGAACCATCGAGGAAGCGATCGAAGCTGGAGAAAAAATGTTAGCTGATAACGCGTAATAAATTAATTAGACACAAGATGTCAGATTCTAGACATGAGACTTTTATGTCTGAAATCTGAATTCTGAAATCTTTAAATCTAAATTAAAATGAATATAAAAATTTTAACACCAGAATACGTAGTTTTTGAAGGAGAAGTAGATTCTGTTCTTTTGCCTGGAAAAAATGGTGAATTTCACATCATGAAAAACCACGCAGGAATTGTTTCTTCTCTGGTAGGCGGTAAAGTAAAATTATTTGCTCAGTCTGTAGGTGAAGCGTATGCTAAAAACCTAACCAAAGAGGGGGAAAACAGCCAGGATTCTATTTTTTCATATATCATCAAAAGCGGTGTTGTAGAATTTAATAATAATAAAGGAATTATCCTTTGTGAATAATTAAATGAAAAGCTAAATATATTTTCAAGAAAGTGTAACTTTGGTTACACTTTTTTTATGCAATGTAGACATCTGATTTTATGAGGAAAAGTTTAATCATTTTATTTACAGTTTTAGGAGTTATTATCAATGCCCAGCTGATTAAGACGAAAAGAGGAATTATTAGCCTTGAAGGGACTCATGTGGCTAAAATTACCAATAAATCGAATGTGTATACTTTTATGGATTTGAAAGAAACTCCAATTTATACCATCGAGTTCGTGGATAAAAGTATCGTGGATTCGGTTCGGGATAGCTATATCAGGCTGAAAAGAATCTACAATCAGGAAAAGACGCTGGATTTGGATTATATTTCGCCTTCTGCATTTTCAGGTGATGAAAAATCGGCGGTATACACCTGTATCAAGGGTCTTAAAATTATTGACGAAAGAGGAATTAACGTTAAAAATCTGGATGATCTTTTCAAAAATATGCCTAAACGCAAACTCGATTCCAAGACAAAAGAAGCATATACCACCAAAACAAAGATTGATAAACTGAATATTACCGTAAATAATGTGGGTGAAATCCTGAGCAATGGTGTCCCTGTAGGCTATTTTACCAATTTACCTGTAAGCTTTGGTTCTGATGATACGGTAAGTGATAAAACTTTTGTGGATATTGAAATTTATGATGCGAAAAGCAAACTGATCGGAAAATATATTACCACGACCAAGCAAATAAAGACTGCAGGAGGGAAAACCTTTACTCTTTTCAGGGAAATGTCCGGCAGGGCTTCTATTCTGAAATTTCCTACCTACAAAGCCCTTGCAGAAAGAATGGCGATCATGGATCCCGGTTTTATTAAAATCAAAGAAAAAGTGGAAGTTGGTGAAGTGGTGAAAGACGGTGTTCAAAAATAAAACGATCAATAGAAAAGAGCTTTTGCCCGTTTACAAAATCTAGGAAAAAATTCAAACCTTCAAGGTTTTTAAAACCTTGAAGGTTTAAGAGATTAGAGGCTTAAAATCACGCCATTTTCTTTCAACTGTTGTATGGGTTTCGAAAACCAGAATAATTCAAAATCTTCATGAGTTTCTTCAAAATTGATTTTTAACTGTTGAAGGGTAATTTTTTTGGCATTTTCAATCGAATTTTCCTCAAGAGTTTTTATCAGCCAATCGGCTTTTTCACGATCCAGATCTATGGAAATAACATTTGTTTTCAAGTGAAATGTTATCCTTGAATAGGAATAGGTATGTTGTTTTTTAGTTTTTACACGATTCTCAGCAATTACATTTTTGGTTAAGAATACAATCTTTGAATTTCCTTTAAACGTAAAATTTTCATCCTCCAATAAACAATCATGAATATAATCAGGATGAATCGTCGTTCTCGGAATTTTAAAATCAAACCATTCCTGAAGGGAGAGGTCAAAATTTATTCCATGCATATAATTGAACAGCGATTTTTTTAATCCGAGACCAAATTTTCCGTGGTCGATTCCTGTTTTATCTGTAAAATCAATATCATTATTTGCGAACAGGATATCCTGCTTTATCGGTGTTACGCCAAATTCTTCGGGATTAATGCCAACAGGAGAGTGGGCGGTCATCGCAAACTGATGCCAAAATCCGCTCTGCAGAATTCCCATTTCAAATAACTGCCTTACCATTTCCAGAGAATCAACGGTTTCCTGGACGGTCTGAGTAGGGTAGCCATACATAAGATAAGCGTGAACCATAATTCCTGCCTCGGTAAAATATCGTGTTACTCTGGCCACCTGATCTACAGAAACGCCTTTATCGATTAATTTCAGCAATCGGTCACTGGCAACTTCCAAGCCTCCGGAAACGGCTATACATCCTGAAATTTTTAACAAAAAGCATAGATCACGCGTAAAACTTTTTTCAAAACGAATATTAGTCCACCAGGTTACGACCAGATTTCTTCGTAAAATTTCTAAAGCAACTTCTCGCATCAAAGCGGGAGGTGCTGCTTCATCCACAAAATGAAATCCTGTTTCGCCTGTAGTCTGGATTAATTCTTCCATGCGATCGACCAGAATTTTAGCAGAAATGGGCTCGTAAATTTTAATATAATCTAAAGAAATATCGCAGAAAGTACATTTTCCCCAGTAGCATCCGTGTGCCATCGTTAGTTTATTCCATCTTCCATCACTCCACAAACTGTGCATAGGATTGGCGATTTCAATAACGGAAACGTATTTATCCAGTTGCAGATCCGTATAATCCGGAGTTCCGATGTCAGACTGTTTATAATCGGGCTTTTTAGCATTATTTTTATAAACAACATCGTCATTTTCAATTAAAAATGTCCTTTTAAACTGAGGATCGGCGTTCAGATCAGCATTACAGACATTCTCACACAACAGCTCGAGAGGAACCTCTCCGTCATCTAGCGTAATAAAATCGAAAAATTCAAAAACTCTTTTATCTTTTACTTCTCTCAGTTCAGTATTGGGAAAGCCCCCGCCCATGGCGGTTTTAATGTGTGGATAATGTTCTTTGATAAATTTCGCACATCGGAAACCTGAATACAGATTTCCCGGAAATGGAACGGAAAAACAAACCAATTTTGGCTGTACTTTTTCAAGGGTTTCGTGAAGGATTTTTAGAGTAAAATGATCAATAAATGTTGTATGGTCTGCAAGTTTCAAATATAATTCATCAAAAGAATTGGCACTTTTACCTAATCGCTCGGCATATCTGCTGAAGCCAAAATCGGGATCTGCATTTTCAACGATATAATCTGAAAGATCTTCTAAATATAAAGTAGCCAAATGTTTGGCTTTATCCTGAAGTCCCATATTTCCGAAGGCAAATTCCATGTCATCCAATTGATTGAACCGGGAAGCTTCGGGAAGAAAATTCATACTGCAAATCTGCCTCGCCAACGTAGGATTTTTACCCTGAAGAAAAGAAATAACCTGATCTATGGTCTTCAGATATTCATGACGCAATGCAAAAATTCTTTGTGAGTTCTCGGAAACAGCAGGAAGATCAATTTCTTTATCAAAAACTCTATCGAGTCCGGTTTTTGAAAATAATTCTAAAATTACTTCAATCCCCAAATCGATTTGATAGCTTGAAATATTTTTGGTATTCAGAAAACCTTTAATATAGGCTGTCGCAGGATAAGGAGTATTAAGCTGGGTAAAAGGCGGAGTGATAAGAAGCAGATCTTTCAATAGAAAAATTTTTACAAATTTATTTTAAATAATTCTTAGAATTAAATTTTGTGCGGGTGTATTTTTTAATTTTTTTATAAATGGGGAACCTGTCTTAATTTTCTGCTGTCTGAAATAATATTTAAAACAACCCCGATCAGAATTAAGGTAATTCCCCAGAATAAGTTAAACGTAAACTTTTCATGGAAAATTAAAACGCTGATTATTACAGCCACTACAGGTTCTAAGGCTCCTAAAACGGCGGCAGCGGTTGATCCTATCTCTTTAATGGCATACACCAGAGACAGGCTTGAAATAACGGTGGTGAGAAAGGCAAACAGTAAAAAGTTTAAAAGTGCAGACGAGGATGGAATCGCAAATGAGTGATGACCAACCATTGCTTTAATCATAAAAAATCCCGCCGTAAAAAGCATCGAATAGAAAGAAAGCTTGAATCCTGAAACTTTTATATTCGATTTACTGACGATAATCATATACAAAGCATAAAAAAGTGAGCTCAACACGACAATTCCCAAACCTCTGTAATTAATTTCGAAGCTATTTCCCTTTAAACAAAGGATAATAACACCCGCAAAGGCCAAAAATAAGGACGAGACAGACAGTTTGGTAAGTCTTTCTTTAAAAAAGAAAAACATAATTAATGCGACAATTACCGGATAGATGAATAATACCGTAGAAGCAATGCCGGCCGTAAGATAATCATAGCCCAGAAACAGAAATTCTGAAGAAAGGGCATAACAAGTTCCTAAAACGGCAAACAATAATAATTCTTTTCTGTTGACAGAAAAATTTTCTCCGGAATACAGTAAATAGCCTCCAACCATTAAGGCTGAAAATAAAAATCGGTAAAATAAGGTAATGTCCAGTGAGAAATGCGCCTGTTTAATGGGTAAAATAAAAATGGGCAGCAATCCATAAGAGACTGCGGATATAATACCCAACGCATAACCTTTACATTTCATTTTTTCCTCAAACTAAATTTTTACTGAATATTTTTTATAAAAAACCACCGAAAAATAATCAGTGGTTTTCTACGTTTTATGGTGATATCGGTTTACATTTGTTTGTATTCGATATTCATTTGTTTTTCCATTTCTGCATAGGCGCCAGATTCAAGTTTTTCTTTAATACCTTCAAAAGCTGCTAAAGTTTCATTGATTTCTGAATCGGTATGAGAAGCTGTAGGGATTAATCTTAGTAAAATCATTCCTTTAGGAATTACCGGATACACCACAACAGAGGTGAAAACTCCGTAATTTTCTCTTAGATCTTTAGCCAAAAGAGTCGCTTCAATAGTCGTTCCCTGAATGAAAACAGGAGTAACACAAGTATTGGTATTTCCAAGATTGAATCCTCTTTCTTTTAATCCGTTTTGAAGCTTACTTACGTTTTCCCACAATTTATTTTTAATCTCCGGACGTGTTCTTAACAGCTCCAATCTTTTTAAACCACCAATTACCATTGGCATCGTTAAAGATTTCGCAAAAATCTGAGAACGCAGATTGTACTTTAAAAATCTGATGATCGTTTCATCTCCCGAAAGAAAAGCCCCGAAACCGGCCATCGATTTTGCAAAAGTGGAGAAATAGACATCAATCTGATCCTGACAGCCCTGTTCTTCACCTGCTCCGGCTCCTGTTTCACCTAAAGTTCCGAAACCGTGGGCATCGTCTACCAATAATCTGAAATTGAATTTTGATTTTAATTCACAAATTTCTTTCAGTTTACCCTGCATTCCGCGCATTCCGAAAACCCCTTCGGTAATTACCAGAATTCCTCCGCCATTTTCTTCCGCTACTTTAGTTGCGCGGGCTAAGTTTTTCTCTAAGCTGGCAATATCATTATGTTTAAAAGTAAAACTTTTTCCCATATGCAAACGAACGCCGTCTACAATACAAGCATGAGAATCTGCATCGTATACGATTACATCATGTCTTGTAACAAGGGCATCAATGGCTGAAACCATCCCCTGATAACCGAAGTTTAACAGATAAGCAGATTCTTTTTGAGTAAATTCTGCCAGTTCTTTTTCCAGTTGCTGGTGCTGTTGAGTTTCTCCCGACATTGCTCTTGCTCCCATCGGATAAAACATTCCGTATTCCGCAGCCGCTTTGGCGTCTGCTTCTAAAACTTCAGGATGGTTACATAATCCCAGGTAGTCGTTTGCACTCCAGAAAATTACATCTTTACCTTGAAATTTCATTCTAGGTCCAATAGGCCCTTCAAGTTTTGGGAAAACAAAATACCCTTCAGCATAGTCTGCAAATTGTCCCAATGGACCAGGATTTTGTTTAATGCGGTCAAAAATATCTAACATTTTATATAGTACTTTTAAGTAAAAAAACCTTTTGCATTTTACAATAAAGGTTTTTTTATATCGTTATTTTTTTTATTTATTTAATGAATTCTGTTTTGAAAACTTCATCATAATTATGAACACAGTTGTTCACAAATCCTTGCTCGGCCATCCATTTATCACTGTATACTTTGGTGATGTATCTGGAACCGTGGTCCGGATAAATTAAAACAACAAGATCATTTTCTGTAAATTCGTGAGATTGCGCATACTGAATTAATCCCTGCGTAACGGCTCCTGTGGTATAGCCACCCATAATAGCTTCTTTCAAAGCGATCTCGCGGGTTCTGTAGGCAGACATTTCATCATTTACCCTTACAAATTCGTCTACTTTATCAAAAAGCAGGGCAGAAGGGATTAAATTTTTTCCCATCCCTTCAATCTGATAAGGATGAACATCTTCCTTGTGAATTTCTCCTGTCTCGTGGTAGCTTTTCAAAATAGAACCATCGGCATCCACCCCGATGATCTTGATATCAGGATTTTGTTCCTTTAAAAATTTTGCTGATCCGGATAAAGTTCCGCCAGTTCCCGTACAGGCAAAAAGGTGAGTGATCTTACCTTTCGTCTGCTCCCAGATTTCTGGACCGGTGGTCTTATAGTGCGCATCAATATTCAATTCATTAAAATATTGATTAATGTACACAGAATTTGGAGTTTCTGCAGCAATTCTCTTAGCTACTTCATAATAAGATCTCGGATCATCTGCTGCCACATTTGCAGGGCAAATGTAGACGGTTGCTCCAAGCGCTTTGAGGTAAGCGATTTTTTCCGGTTTTGTCTTGTCGCTCACGGCAAGAATACATTGATATCCTTTAATGATGCAAACCATTGCAATAGAGAATCCGGTATTTCCGGACGTAGTTTCTACAACTACAGAGTCTTCTTTTAATAAACCTTTTTCTTCAGCGTTTTCTATAATATGAAGTGCAATTCTATCTTTAGTGGAATGTCCAGGATTATATGACTCTAACTTAGCATAAACGGTGGCAGGAATATCTTTTGTAACAGTATTTAGCTTCACCATAGGGGTATTTCCTATAAGGCCAAGTATATTATCGTAAACATTACTCATTAGTTCGTTATTTTTCAATAAAAATCTGACCGCAAAAATACAAAAAAATAAATAATTACTAAACTTTTGTTTGATTTCTAAGCAATGGACAGATAAATTTATATTTTTTCTCTGCGATCCAACGTTGAAACTTTTCAAAAAACGCGCCAAATCCTTTAAATTTTGTTAAAAACAGTCTTAAATCATATAAAAGCCTTATTTTCGCATAATTGATTTAATACTATGAAAAATTGGACTTTTAGGCAATGGAACACCATTCTCGGATGGGTAGTTTTCGTCATTGCATTTTTCACGTACTTGTCCACCATAGAGCCCAATTTCAGTTTCTGGGATTGTGGAGAGTACATTTCCTCAGCCGTAAAATTAGAAGTAACGCATGCTCCCGGGGCGGCCTTATTTCAGATTGTGGGTGCTGTGGCAGCCATTTTTGCTTTAGGAAAGGGCGAAAATTATTCTATCGTGATCAACGCGATGTCTGCATTGTTTAGTGCTTTTACGATTTTATTTTTGTTCTGGACAATTACGCATTTCGTAAGAAGACTTTTAAACAAAGACTTTGAAGAAGTAACAAAACATCAGGAAATTTCTGTTCTTTTTGCAGGATTGGTGGGTGCTTTATGCTTTACTTTTTCAGATACTTTCTGGTTTTCTGCAGTAGAAGGGGAAGTGTATTCCATGGCTTCCATGTTTATCGCACTTTTAGTATGGTTGATTACCAAATGGGAAAACGAATACCAGGCTCCCGACAGCGAGAGATGGATTATTCTTATTTTCTTTATTTTAGGAATGTCTGTGGGGGTTCACATGATGTGTATGCTGGCCATTCCTGCGATGTGTTTTGTGTATTATGCAAGAAACTACCAGTTTACCTGGAAAAACTTTTTATGGGCCAACGTTATTACCCTCGTTATTTTAGCGATCGTATTTAAAGGGATCTTCCCTTTCATTATGACGATGTTCGGGAAACTTGAAATTTTCTTTGTGAACGGTTTAGGTTTACCTTACCACTCAGGAACAATTGCCGGATTTATTTTAACCGTGGCAATTTGTTATTTCATCATTAAATATGCGAGGAGAGCTAAGAAAAATATTTTTCAGACCGCTGCTTTATCGGTGGTTTATATGATGATCGGGTTTTCATGCTGGATGGTTATTCCCATTCGAGCGAATGCTAATCCTCCAATGAATCTTAACGATCCGGATAACGCGATCGGAATGCTTGATTATTATAACAGAGTACAGTATGGTGACTGGCCTACAGCTTATGGACAAAACTATACTGCATTCCTGGATGCCAACGGTATTGAGAAAAATGAAGACGGAAGTTTTAAAACTCAGAAGACCGGAGAGATCTATGAGAAAGATGAAAAAACAGGAACGTACAGAAAAACAGGAGACCGATTCAACTATGTATTCAACAAGTCTCAGATCAGTTTTATGCCGAGAATGTTTAATGAAGATAAGGATGTTATGTCGAATTATATTTCGATGTACGGCGCACCGGATTTTACATTTAATTATGCCAATGAAGACGTGGCCGATAATCCTGAAGCCAAGCAGGTTTTTGATGAGCTGAGAAAGAAATACGAAGATAAATCGATTACGGTTTCAGATTATTTAAAGGTAAAACCTTATAATCTGATCAATGTTCAGAGACCTAGTTTAGGTCAGAATTTAGATTATTTCTTTACATTCCAAAACGGTTATTATTTTGTAAGATACCTGATGTGGAACTTCGTAGGAAGACAAAACGACCTTGAAGGAAACATGGAAAGCACGAAAGGAAACTGGATTTCTGGAATTCCTTTTATTGATAATGCGTTATGGGGTAATGCCGATAAAATGCCTTCAAAATTCAAGAATGCAAGTACGGTAAAATTCTTCTTTTTACCATTATTATTAGGATTGATAGGATTTTTCTTCCAGATGAACAGAGATTTCGGCAGATTTTATGCCATCCTTTCTTTATTCATCATTACCAGTGTAGGAATTGTTTTCTATACCGGAGTTAAACCTTTTGAGCCAAGAGAAAGAGATTATGCAATGGTAGGCTCGTTCTATGCCTTTGCCATCTGGATCGGACTGGGTGCCGGTGCCATTCTGTGGTTTCTACAGTCTAAAGTAAAATCTAATGCTGCAAACATTGGTTTTGGAGTGGTTTTACTAGGCATTCCTTTTATGATGGGCTTCCAAAATTACAATGTTCACGACAGAAGTGACCGTTTTACGGCCTATGATTATGGATATTCTATCTTAAAAACATTACCTAAAAACGATATTTTATTCGTTTATGGGGATAATGATACGTATCCGGTGTGGGCCATTCAGGAAACTGAGCAGTTCAGAGATGATGTAAAAGTGGTGAACTTCACCCTTTTATCAACCCCTTGGAATATCGATCAGGTAAGAAGAAAAACCTACAATGCAGATGCGATCCCAAGTATCTTAACGCATGACGATTACAGAGACGGCTCCAACGACCAGATTTATCTGATGAAGAAAAATGACTGGGAAGGTATTTTTGCTTCACTTAAAGAGCAGGGCGCTCCGGAAACAGAACTGCAGTCGTTCAGAAAATATTTAGTTCAGGATTCCATGACGCTTAAAGAAGCCGTAAATTTCATTAAGCATAAGTCTCCTGAAAAAGACGAGATCCTTAAAATGATATTTGGTGAAGAGAAATACGAAAAATATAACTTCTTACCGGTAAACAAGTTTATTTTACCTGTAAATAAAGAGAATGCATTAAAAGCAGGAATCATTAATCAGGCTGATCTTCCGAATACGGTTAACCAGATCATGATTAAATACAAGGCCAATACGCTGTATAAAAATAACCTGATGATGTTTGATATTTTAGCGAATTTCGACTGGAAAAGACCGATCAACTTCTCTTCCGGAGGGGTGTATGACAGTGAAAATATTTTCTATATGGATGAATATCTTCAGTATGACGGGTTCAGTTACCGATTAATTCCTATTCATACACCTCAGACTCCGGATGGAGAAATGGGAAGAGTGGATGGAAATTCTCTTTACAATACCGTGAAAAACTTCAGATGGGGGAACTTTAAAAACCTGAATAACCACTTCGATGAGACGGCAACATCCAACATTATCAGTTATAGAAGTTCGGCAAGCAGAGCTGCTGCTGCACTGGCATTGAGCGGACAAAAAGGAAAAGCGGCTGAATTGTTAGATCTGGCGGCAACAGAAATCCCGGCTCAGAAATACAATGATCCACGCTCTTTAAGTTCAATGGTTTACGGATATATCGTGGCAGGACAGGAGAAAAAAGGATTGGAGCTTGCGGAAGTTCTTAAAAAAGGAATTTTTGAGGAATACGAATATTATACAAGCTTAAAACCTTCTGAACAAAGATACCTGAGAAGAGCAATGGGAGCCAAACCTATGGAATATTCTCTTGTGGTAAAAGCGGTGACAGATGCTTACAACCAGACCGGACAGAAGAACAGAGCGTATGATTATTTGTTAAAATCTATTGAACCTATTGACAAAAAATTTAATACTTTTGTAGGGAATCTTAAAGAAATGGGTAAAGTAAAGGCCATGAAAGAATCTGAAAACGTGCAGAAAATAACGCCGTTCTATCAGTACTTATTTGATATTATGGAGCCTTTTGATTCTACCTATTCCAAAGAGAAAGAAGAGCAGATAACAACGTCCATTATTAAAGCAACGCAATAACCAGAAAACATTTTTAAGATGATGAAATATTTAGGAAAAACTAATTTCCCTCTAAAAGTTTTTTCAATAGCCATTTTTACATGGATATTTTTAGCAGTAAGTATTTTTTTACTCAATAAATATGTGGTATTTACCGGGAACAATCTTGTTTTTCCGTTCTCGGTAATCTATCCATCCTCATTTCTAATAGTAGGCAGTTTATTCTGCCTACTTTTTTTAGGTACAGGCCTGATGGCTTTTAATTATTATGAAAAACTGAGTTTCTTCTGGATCTTCCTGATCTGCATTTTGCTGATCGTTCTGGGAAATATGGGACAGGGAAATGTTGATATTGCCTTTTTACGGCCGTTTTATTACAAAGGAAGACAGTACCATACAGACGCTTTAAATATTACCGACTGGAGGCTGTGGATTCAGAATTTCAATAATAATCTTGAGGCTTTCCAGCTTCATACCAAAACGCATCCTCCTTACGCAACGCTACTGCATTATGCATTTATGGAACTGTTCAACGGGAGTATTTTAGGTATGAGCTTAGGATTTCTGGCGATTTCTGTTCTCAGTTTTCCGTTAATGAACCTATTGATGAAAAACTTTGCTGTTGATTCTCAGAGAAGAAAATTACTTCTTTTATTTTTTGCAATTATACCTTCGGTTAATATCTACCTTTTGGTCTCAATAGATGCTGTTATTCTTACATCAACATTATTATTTCTTTGCGGCATTTCTCATATTTATGTGCATAAAAGCTTAAGTTTTGTCGGAGTTGTAATGGCTTGTGCAGGATTAATCATCACCAATATGCTTACCTTTTCGGGATTATTTCTTTTGGCATTTGCAGGTGTTTTATCATTAATTACTCTGTACCAAAAGAATTTTCACGTTTTCTTCACGGCAGTTATCAGTTTCCTTGCTACGGTTGGATTCTTCTATCTCAGTTATGAATATACAGGCAGCAATCATTTAACAACGTTCTTTGAAGCCAGCCATTCCGAAAATCCAAAAGGATTTATGTTGTTGCACGCTCCGGTAATTTATTTCTTTACAAGACTGGAAGATATTGCTGAAATTCTTATTTTCCTTTCTTTTGCTTATATAGCCTATTTTTTTAGCTTTAAAAACCGAAATTTTTTCCTTTTTAAAGATAAACAGGTCAATATTTTTTCCTTTTCAGGATTAGCAGCTTTAGGATTAATGCTTTTAACGGGCGCTTACGGAACAGGTGAAACGGCAAGAGCCTGTTTATATATCGTGCCGTTTTTTGTTTTATTTCTGAAAGATCTGAGAAAGGATAAATTAAATGTTCTTTTCGTACTTTGTTTATTGCAGACGTTTGCCATGCAATTAGTAGGAAATTATTACTGGTAAAAATAAAAACTATGAAATATTGTGCTTTCCTTCGGGGCGTTAATGTAAAAGGTACCAATATGAAGATGGCAGAAGTCTGTGAAATCTTTATAAAAGCGGGTTTAACGGATGTTATCTCGGTATTGGCCTCTGGAAATATTATCTTTTCTTCAGATAAAAATAAAGAGGATTTGAAGATTCTTTTAGAAAAAGCGATGTCTGAACATTTTTCTTACGATGCCTTTTTATTCATTAAATCTCATGAAGAAACAGAGAACTTCTGGAAAAAAAATCCTTTTGAAAAAAAAGATGATTTTCACACCTACGCATTTGTCGGAGTTCCCGGGATCGAAAATAGATTAATGGAGGCATTTGAAAATGCTTCAAAAACTGAAAACGAAGTGGCGAAAATTGCGGATGACAACTTTTACTGGCAGGTTCCGAAAGGAAATACTCTGGAATCCTCATTTGGGAAGATTTTAGGAAAGAAAAATCTGAAAGACCAAGTCACCAGCCGGAATATCAATACATTCGAAAAAATTATAAATAAAATGAACTAAGCTCTTTTCGAAGAGCTTTTTTTACGAAAATACTCGCGGATACTTGCATTTTTCTTTTTAAATTCGCTTTCTGACAAAAAAAATAGTTATGATGTATACAAAAGAATATACCGTAAAAGATGAACATATCGATGTTCAGGGGATTATGGACGGACTGTATTATCCGTTCTATATGGAGTACTGCAGACACCATTTTATTGATGAAGTGCTGGGTTTCAACCTTGAAGAGGAAGCTCACAAGGGTATTAACATGGTTTTATCCGAATATAAAATAAACTTTTTGCGGTCTTTGAAGAAAGGAGACCGTATTAGCGTTACCTGCGAATTATACCGCGATAAAGACGGATTGCCAAGACTTCATTTTAAACAATCAATTATCCTAAATAAGAAAGTGGTAACCAAAGCGGTTTTTACAGGAACCTGTATCCCGGCCACCGGAGGCAGACCTTATATTCCTGAATCTTTGCAGACCCTGATAGAAAATGCTCCTGTTTTGGAATAAAACTTAACGTTGAGACAGGGTAGGGAAAGCTGGTAATTTTATAAGAGTGTGTTTAAAATTATAATTAAAAAATGTTTTTTTTAAACGCAAAGATTTTATTTATTTTCTCCTGATTTTTAGAAGGCAAAGGCCAATGAATTGCCTCGCGAAGCTTAAAAATACGCTTTATCAAATCAATGGGTTGATTCTTCTTTGCTCACTTTAATATTTTTTACATTTAAACAAAACTTTGCGTTAAAATGAACCATTAAAATTTAAATAGGCTCTAAACAAAAACGATATTAAACCTATTGATGTTGGCGGAGTAGGTAAAAATAAGCTTTTTACCGATGCTTACTCCGGCCTGTGCCTTGAGTTCATATTAAATAATTTCCGATTCCCGAACTTTATCATTATTTTTACAGAACTTTTTAATTACAATAAAATGATTCAGTATTTAGATAATATTCAGCACAAAGATTCCAAAAACTTTTTTTTAATCGCCGGACCATGCATCATCGAAGGTGAAGACATGGCTCTGAGAATTGCAGAAAAGGTAATTGAACTTACCGACAGATATAATATTCCTTATATTTTCAAAGGAAGCTTCAAAAAAGCCAATCGAAGCAGAGTGGACTCTTTTACAAGCATTGGAGAAGAAAGATCTCTTGAAATTCTTAAGAAAGTAGGCGAAACATTCAATATTCCGACGACTACAGATATCCATGAAAACGAGCATGCAGCTTTAGCGGCTCAGTATGTTGATGTACTGCAGATTCCTGCGTTTTTAGTTCGCCAGACCGATCTTTTGGTTGCCGCCGCGGAAACAGGAAAATGTGTAACGTTGAAAAAAGGACAGTTTCTGTCTCCGGAATCGATGAAATTTGCTGTTCAGAAGATCACCGATTCCAAGAATGAAAAAGTGGCGATTATTGAGAGAGGAAATTCTTTCGGATATACCGACTTAATCGTGGATTACAGAGGAATTCCGACCATGCAGCAATATGCACCCGTTATCCTTGATGTTACCCACTCTTTGCAGCAGCCCAACCAAAGTTCAGGTGTTACGGGAGGAAGACCGGATCTAATCGAAACCGTGGCCAAAGCAGGAATTGCTGTCGGCGCAGACGGAATCTTTATTGAAACGCATCCCACTCCTGAAACCGCATTATCTGACGGTGCCAATATGTTGAGACTGGATCTCTTAGAAGATCTTTTACAGAAACTAACAAGAGTAAGGGAAGCTATATTATAAAAGTATCAACTCAGACCATACATTTTTATACGAAGATCTTTTTTTATAATTGATTTATAATCAAGAATTTGTATTGAAAAAATATTCAGCAGGCTCAAATTGACAATTGTTTAATCATCAGCATTGTCAGGTTGAGCTTGCTGTATTTTTATTTAATGAAACTTTTTCTCATATAAAATAGAGGATTGCCTTGTAAAAATCATTTAAATAAATGTTAAAAAAAGTGTAAATAAGTTAAAATAAAATGTATATATTCACGTTTGAAATTTTAAAGCATTTCTTTTGAAAAAACTAGTTTTACCGCTGAGCCTTATGGTTCCTGTCTTAATATTCTCTCAGACCAAGAAGAAGGATACCCTGAAAACCACAGATATTGAGGAAGTTGTTTTCCAGAAAAAAGTTGCAGGAAGCACGAGAGACATTACAAATGTGAAAATTTCGGCAAAAGATGCAAAAAATGTAGCCAGTATTTCCGGAGGCATTGAAGGAATCATAAAAACATTACCTTCGGTAAACTCCAATACCGAGTTGTCATCTCAATATATGGTTCGCGGCGGAAATTATGATGAAAACCTGATCTATATTAATGATATTGAAATTTACCGACCTTTCCTCATCCGAAATTCTCAGCAGGAAGGATTAAGTATTATCAATCGCGATATGGTGTCCACCGTTAATTTCTCGGCTGGTGGTTTTGAGGCCAGATACGGCGATAAAATGTCTTCTGCCCTTAATATTTATTATCGCGAACCTCAGAAGTTTGAACTTTCCGGAGAAGGAAGCTTAATGGGAGGCAGATTAACTGCCGGTTTTGCTTCCGGGAAAAAGGATGATGAGGGAAATAAAAAATTTACTGCTTTATTTTCAGGAAGATACAGAAATATGAATCTTATCCTTAATACTTTGAAGGAAGATACAGATTTCAATCCTGTTTATATGGATTTTCAGACCTATTTAAATTATCATATTAATCCTAAATTATCATTATCGTTCATCGGATATTATTCTAAAAACGATTATGAAATGATCCCGAGAGAAAGAAGTGTGGATTTCGGAAGCCTACAGCGTCCGCTGAATCTCACGGTTTTCTATAACGGCAGGGAAGATGATAAATACAAAAATATGATGGGTACGGTTTCTGCGAACTATAAACCCTCGGATAAATGGAAATTCACTCTGGATGCATTCTCCTATCAAAACAGGGAAAGAGAATATTATTCTATTGGTTCTTCTTATATTTTACAGACTTTTGATCCTGTTACAGGAGATCCCATTACTTCTTATGATGCCGGCGGACAGATTGAACATGCCAGAAACGATTTATTTGTAAGAACCTACGGAACACAGTTCAGAGCCCGTTTTTCACCAAATGTAAATACCGATCTTGAGGTTGGATTTAAATATGAAAAGGAAAACCTGAAAGATCTTACCAACGAATGGAAACTGATAGATTCTGCAGGTTACAGCATGCCGAGACCTATCGATGATCCAAGAATTGGCGACTATGCTGATCTTAAGCTCGCTTATAGAATTGCAGGTAACAACCATATAGAACCCACAAGAATGTCGGCATATGCGCAGTATTCTCAGAAGTTTTTCTGGGGTGCCAGCAAAGTTTTCGTAAATGCGGGAGCCAGGGTTTCGAACTGGAGCTTCAATAAAGAAACCATCTTTTCGCCAAGAGTACAGTTTGCGATTAAACCCGATTGGGATTCTGATATGTTGTTTAAACTTTCGGGAGGAATTTATTATCAGTCGCCTTTTTACAAGGAGATCAAAGATTTAGACGGTAATTTCAACAGCACTATAAAGTCTCAGAGATCGATACAGGCTATTTTAGCCAATGATTATGAATTTTATATGTACGACAGACCGTTTAAATTAACAACGGAAGCTTACTATAAGAAAATGGACAACCTGATTCCCTATTATATGGATAATGTAAGAATCCGTTATTCGGGACAGAATAATGCCACCGGTTATGCCTACGGTATCGATACGCGTTTGTACGGAGAATTTGTTCCCGGAGTAGATTCTTGGTTGTCTGCAAGTTATGCGAGAGTATACGAAAATGTTGATGGAAGAGGAGATATTCCTAGACCTACGGATCAAAGATTCAGATTTGCGATGTTTTATCAGGATTATATGCCTCAGTTTCCGAAAATGCGTGTTAATCTTACCTTGGTTTACGCCAGCGGACTGCCGACAGGGGCTCCGATTATTTTCGGTGATAACGGTCAGCCGGATATTAATACCCGATATCAGTATCAAAAAACATTACCCGCTTATAAAAGAGTAGATTTAGGACTTTCTTATGCTTTTATCGAACCTAAAGAAAAAGGCTCAGCCTATGGATTTTGGGGGAATTTTGAGGAATTAACGCTGGGTGTACAGGTTTTCAATGCATTTAATATCAGAAATACCGTCGCCAACCAATGGATTTCGGATTCGGCAACAAATATGGCATATCCGGTTCCGGTTCGTTTAACGGGGCGTTTCTTTAATGTGAAACTTGAATTTAAGATAAAATAAAATCAGGTCGCAGGCGGCAGATGGAAGATAATAGTTAAATATGATCAATTATCAGCGAAATAAAAATACAATCAACCTTCTGGAAAATTTCAGGAGGTTTTTTGTTTCCCAAATTTTGTAATAACAATACCTAATTCTATAACATCCGTATCAAAGATATTTTTACCTTTGCCTTAATGAAAAAGATTCTTGCCATATTATTCTCTGTTTTCTACTTCGGTTTTTCTTCCGGAGCGGTTTTCAGTGTTCATTATTGCATGAATGAATTCGCTTCTGTCAGTCAAAAAACAGACGATATTTGCAGCAAATGCGGCGTAAAAACCAAAAAAGACTGTTGCAAAACCGAAATTAAACTGGTAAAAGTAGACGATTCTCAAAAATCAGATTTACTGAAAATTGATTTTTTGAAACAGATTGAAGCCGTTCAGAATCATGACTATTTTTTTAAAGATCCATCTTTTTCAATAACAAAATTTACTCAGAATCAGATCAATGCGCCGCCGGAAATCCGGACGGTTTCTATCTATATTTATCATTGTCAGTTTAGAATTTAAAATTTGTCGGTCGTTTGATGCTGAAGTCATTACGAACGACACGTCTTGTCGCCTTTCGCGCGATACAACCAATAATTAATTGCCCTAAAAAAAACAGCATCAACAGGAAAATAATCCTCCTGGCTGAGTGAAACGCTTTTGCTTGCGAAAAATATTTTCAATTATTTTCATGCAAATATTGTGTTACAATTAGGGTAAATCAATCATTATAAAAATTAATTCTAAAAATTTAAAACAATGAAAAAATATATCATCACCATTATATTCTCTTTATTTTCAATGATCTCAATTACTGCACAATCTAAAAAAGATGCGCAGGTTACCAGGCTGTACCAAAATTATATTGCCATAAAATCCGCTTTAGCTTCAGATGATGCCGATAAAACCTCAAAGGCGGCGACAGAGTTTATTAAAACCGCTTCTGCAATAGATGTAAAACAGGTATCAGAAGGGAATCTTAATATGTTAAGAAAAGATGCAACAGCGATCTCAGAAGCCAGATCAATTAATAAACAGAGAGAGACATTTATGAATCTTTCAGACAATATGATTGCTTTGGCTAAAGAATTCAGAGTTTCTGAAAATCCGGTATATATTCAGTACTGCCCAATGGCTGAAGGAAGCTGGTTGAGCAACGAATCTAAAATCGTAAATCCTTATTACGGAAAATCCATGCTTTCTTGTGGGAATGTAAAGTCTACCCTTAAATAATTTTCGTATTTCATTTTAAATTAAAAAGTTGTATAGTCTGAATTCAACTTAACATTAAATTTTAGAAGTAAAATATTTTCATCTTTTTGCTGAGTCAAATGTCTTTGCAAAGGGAAAATATCTTCAACTATTTAAAGCCTTTTAAAAATGAATTTCAGGTTTGTTTTCAGATGATACACCTTTAATAGCCTGTTTAAATTTTAATGTACAATTTTAATCAAAGTTTTATTTTAAATACAAGAAATAGTCAAGTGATCAACCAATTGACTTGATAAAGCGTATTTTCAAGCTTCGCGAAGCTATTCATTGGCCTTTGCCATCTAAAAATGAGTATAAAATAAATAAAATCTTTGCGTTAAAAAAAACATTGAATTTTTACAATGTAATAGGTTATAAGTTAAAACATTTTTTAATGATAATTTTAAATACACTCTAATAAAAGCTCAAAATATCATGAAAAAATTGATCGTATTTCTGATGCTTTTGTTTTCCGTTCTTTCATTTGCACAAACAGCAAAAGTATTTTATACTTGTCCCATGCATTCTGAAGTAGTCTCCTCAAAGCCCGGAGACTGTCCAAAATGTGGAATGACATTGGCAAAAAAGACCGTCGTTTCAAAATCACAAGCGAAATCTTCATCCAAAACGGAAACAAAATCAGAAAATAAGCATAATGACGACGCTAAAAAAGTAAAGAAAGTAAGTGAATCGACTAAGGCTGATGCTTCTAAGTCGGTTTCAAATTCAAAAATCAAAACTCAGAATAAAAATATAACGGAATCAAAGTCTGAATCTCGGGTTTTATCTCAGAAGTATACCTGCCCAATGCATCCGGAAGTGAGTTCCGGTCAACCCGGAAAATGCCCTAAATGCGGTATGGATTTGGTTGAAAATGAAAATCATTCTGCAACAGAATCCGAAACTGACTCTCAAAATGCCGATTTGAAAAGAAATGCCGAAAACGGAAAGGTAAGTTTTGGAGGAAATAAGGTTCGTTATGATCTATACGCAAAAGACACGATTGTTAATTTTACAGGGAAAAACCGTCGCGCCATTGCGGTGAACGGGAAATTACAGGCTCCGACTTTATATTTTACAGAAGGAGATACAGCAGAGATTTACCTTCACAATATGCTTAAAGAAAACACCGGTTTTCACTGGCATGGCGTGATTTTACCGAATGAACAGGACGGTGTTCCTAATTTAACAACGAAACCTATAAAACCTGGCGAAACGCATTTGTATACATTCAGGGTTTCCCAAAACGGAACGTACTGGTATCATTCTCATGAAGGATTGCAGGAGCAGATCGGCATGAACGGAATTTTGGTCTTCAATAAAAGGGAAGGCGAACCAAAAGTAAATTATACCAAAGAAATCCCCGTATTATTGGGAGATTGGAGTGACGATGATCCCATGCAGATTGCAAGACGGCTTCACATGGCGAATACAGATTGGTATGCGATTAAGAAAAATGCAGTCCAGAGTTATTGGGAAGCGATAAAATCCGGAAATTTCGGAACCAAAGCACTCAATGAGTGGAAAAGAATGGAAGCGATGGACGTGAGTGACGTTTATTATGATAAATTCCTCATTAACGGGCAGCCAAGTTCTGAATATTCTCATTTAAAAGCTGGAGATAAAGTTCGCCTGAGAGTTGCCAACGGCGGTTCGTCTACGTATTTCTGGCTGAATTTCGGAGGCGGAAAAATAAAGGTCGTTGGAAATGACGGAAATGATGTCGTTCCTGTAGAAGTGGATCGACTGATAGTCGGGGTTTCAGAGACCTATGATATTGAAATTACCATTCCGGACAATAAAAGTTTTGAGTTTCGGGCTACGTCGGAAGACAGAATTGGTCACGCTTCGCTCTGGTTGGGATCCGGTGATAGAATAGAAGCTCCCAATTTACCCAGATTAAAGCTTTTTGAGGGCATGAAAATGATGAACGGAATGATGGAAATGAGTGGGAATATGAAACCGATGAACATGACCATGAGCAACCAGATGATGGATATGAATGAGGTGATGTATCCCGAGCTTTCCGAAAGCCAGCGGAATATGACGATGAAGCATATGAATGAAATGATGGGAATTAAGACCAAAGAGCAGGGAAAAGACCATTCAGAACATTCAGGAATGGATATGAGCGAAGAAAAACCGATTAAAAGACTGTCTTACAATATGCTGAAATCTCCCGAACAGACCATTCTTTCGACAGAAAATGTACGGGAACTGAAGTTTACCCTGGAAGGAAATATGAACCATTATCTGTGGACGATGGATAATAAAACCGTTACAGAAACCGATAAAATTTTGGTTAAAAAAGGAGAGGTTTTGAGAATTACGATGTATAATAATTCGATGATGCGGCATCCGATGCACCTTCATGGTCACGACTTCAGATTACTGAATGCTAAAGGTGAATATTCGCCGATGAAAAATGTGGTCGATATTATGCCGATGGAAACCAATACGATTGAATTTGTGGCTAATCAGGATGGCGACTGGTTTTTCCACTGTCATATTCTGTATCACATGATGGCCGGAATGGGCAGGATTTTCAGTTATGAAAATTCAAGACCCAATCCTCAGCTTCCAAACAGAAAATTAGCCTGGAAAGACTTTCTGAAAGATAACAGAATGGTAAGTTCGATGGCCATGCTTGATATTCAGAGCAATAAACTTCATGCTGAAACCATGACGATGTTCGGGCCGAGATGGGCCAACCTGAACGAGTTTCATTCGAATTGGGATTTTAATCATTTTGACGGAAATTTTAAAGTCGGAAGATTTTTAGGAAAATTCCAGTGGGCATTGCCTTATGCGGGATTTAGAATTCAAAAAAATCATGAAATTATGGGAAGACAGATGGCAGAAGAGATGGGAATGGATTTTCATGGCAGGAAAACCTGGTTCGGACAGCAGAAAGCATCAAAAACAAAAGCGGCTTTTATAGTCGGTATGCAATATGTTTTGCCCATGCTGGTGATTGCCGATGCAAGTGTGGACCACAACGGAAAAGTACTGTTGGAACTGAGCCGTGAAGATATCCCGCTTTCCAGAAGACTGAGAGGCAATTTTACCGTAAATTCAGATGGCGAATTCAGCACAGGATTACGTTATATAGTACAAAAATACATTTCTGTATCCGGAAATTACGACAACGAAATGGGTTGGGGAGCCGGGATTACCTTAATATATTAAAAACAGATTATTCGCTGATATCAAAGGATTCTTCAGGGTTTTTACAACCTTGAAGAATTTTTTTTAAACAATATTTACATTTCCAGTCGGATAATTTTTTCAACCAATTTCTGATTTGTGCTTTCCGGAATAAGTCTCATCATGAAATTTCGCAAAGAATTTCCTCTTTCCCATTGAGATATTTTCCCGATCTGCCAGCTCATTTTCACTACAGAATCTACCTTTTTTCTTCTGATCTTTTGAAATTCATCAAAAATCTGATTAAAATTACTTGTGTTTTTCATTAATTCTCCAATGATATAAGCATCTTCAATAGCCTGACAGGCTCCCTGTCCCATATTTGGAGTGGTGGCATGCACCGAATCGCCAATCAGACAAAGATTTTCGGAAGACCATTTCGAAATGGGAGATAGGTCGTTAATTGTATTTAAAATAATATTTTCCTGAGCAGTAGCCTCAAGAATTTCTGTCATTAAAGGATGAAAACCATGAAAATTTTCCGCTAAACTAAGGTAATGATCGTATTTTCCTTTATTGATGACGGCATACCAATACCATTTTTTCTGAGACATTTTTACAAAACCGAAACGTTTTCCCTTTCCCCAGGCTTCGAAAGCTTCGTGATGGAAAGCTTCCGGTAAATCCAAATCTACCATTCCGCGCCAGCATAATTGTCCGGCATCCCGCATTTTTCCGGTTTCGATCAATTGATCGCGGACTTTCGATTTTATCCCATCTGCACCAAAAACGATTTCACTTTCTATTTGATTTCCGTTTTCAAAACTCAGAATATAATGTTCTTCTTTTGTAATTGTTTTTAATGAATGATTCAAATTGATATTTTCAAAACCAATATTCTCAGCTAAAATTCTTTGTAAATCTGCTCTGTGAATGGCTACGTTACAGGATTTATACTTTTTTTCAAGCTCCAGAACGTTGGTCTTAGAAATTAGTTTTAAATTTTCATCAGTAATCGAAATTCCATGAATTTTATTTCCGGCCTTTTCGATTTTTTCTTTTAAACCTAGTTTGTCAAAAACCTGCATGGCATTAATCGCCATCATAATTCCAGATCCAACCGGTTTTATTTCCGGCGCAGATTCATACACGGTAAAATCCCGATTTTGCTGTTGAAGAATATTTCCCAGCGTTAATCCTCCGATTCCGGCTCCGATGATTGAAATTGAATTCATTATTTTAAATTTTTCAGTTCGCTTACTAACTGATTTTGCTTTTTGATGAAATTCTCTAAACTATCTGTTTTTAAAGGATGGGCATTTTGATATTTTTCGATTTCGGGAAGTGTTTTTCTGATTTTGAACGCCGTATAATAATCAGTCATTTTTTCTGAATTTTCATTCAATTGAGCAATAAGATTCTTTATATTTCGTGTTTTTTTACCATATTTTTCAGAATTTATTTTAATCTCACTTTCAATCTGATGTTTTAAAATAGAATCCTTAATATTGGCTGCCTTATCATCTGCATCACGATAATAAGATTCAGATTTATTCAGAACCTTTTCATACTCACCGAGTACTTTTCTGGAATTTTCATAAGTATTTGTCAATTTTTCGTCCAGAGCAGATAATTTTTTATCATTTCTAATCAGTTCGAAATAAATATCATCAATCATATTATCATTGCGACCGCTTTTAAACGAAACTTTTGAAGAAGAATCTGTATGATCAACCGCATTTTCTACCAGTGTTTTATTGTCTGATCTGCTTTCACTACAAGAAGTGATTAATAAAAATAGAGTCGCTGAGAAGAATATTTTTTTCATGGTTTTGTTAAATTTTGTATTATTATCGTTTTCACGGAGACCGCATGAGTTATTTGATGAGTTGAAGATAATTCTAAATTGTTACAAAAAAAACGGAGCCTGAAAAATCAAGCTCCGCCTATCTATTATTTCGTTAAAATTATTTACCCAAATAAGATTTTAAGATCTTACTTCTGGTATTATGCTTCAATCTCTTGATCGCCTTTTCTTTGATCTGACGGACTCTCTCTCTCGTAAGATCGAAAGTTTCACCAATCTCTTCTAAAGTCATCGGATGTTTTCCGTTGAGTCCGAAGTACAATCTTACCAAATCAGCCTCTCTTGGAGTTAAAGTATTCAATGCTCTTTCAATCTCAATCTGAAGAGATTCCAGCATCAAATCCTTATCAGGACTTGGAGATTCTCCGGAACGCAATACATCATAAAGATTCGAATCTTCACCTTCTACTAAAGGGGCATCCATAGACAGGTGTCTACCGGAGTTTTTCATCGATTCTTTAATGTCTTCCTCGCTCATGTCAAGAACTTCAGCCAATTCTTCCGGAGAAGGTGGTCTTTCATTTTCCTGCTCAAGGTGAGCGTAAGCTTTATTGATCTTGTTGATTGAACCAATTTTGTTTAATGGCAATCTTACAATTCTTGACTGTTCTGCCAAGGCCTGTAAAATCGACTGACGAATCCACCAAACCGCGTAAGAGATAAATTTGAAACCTCTGGTTTCATCATATCTTTTTGCAGCTTTCATAAGTCCTAAGTTACCTTCGTTAATTAAATCGGGTAAAGAAAGACCTTGGTTTTGGTACTGTTTTGATACAGAAACTACGAAACGAAGGTTGGCTTTAATTAGTTTCTCTAATGCTGCTCTGTCGCCAGCACGAATTCTCTGTGCCAAATCTACTTCTTCGTCTGCAGTAATCAATTCTACCTTACCAATTTCCTGCAAATACTTGTCTAATGAAGCAGTTTCCCTGTTGGTAACCTGCTTAGTAATTTTTAACTGTCTCATCTATTTTTTCCTCAAAAAAGAGTTTACATCTATATATACGTATGAGAAACTAAAAAGGTTACACGTATGACAATTATTTTTTATTGAATTAAACTGAATTTGAAAAAATAGTTGTAAATTATCGCTCCCATCGCATAGAAGCCTGATTTTCTAAGTTTTAAACCTTTAGTAAATTTTTTGAATAAATTCCTTCAAAAAACATTTAAGGTATTAAAAAGAAACCTTCAAGGTTTAGATATGAAAAACAAAAAAGCGAAACCAAAGTTCCGCTTCTATGATAAGATGTGATTAACAATCGACTAAAAACTGCTAACCATCAACAATTTTAAAATAAATCATTCAGCAGTTTCGCCAGTCTTAAACCGCCGTAAAGAAGCTGTCTTTCCATGGTATCATTAAATTTATACTGATAATCGAAAGATAATTTAGATCCGTCAGGGGTTTGCGCATAGATTTTATTGGCGATTTTATGAGAATCGTACAACCAGTCTTCTACAGTTCCGGTCTGGATTTGTTTTACTTCATCATCAGATTTAATATCCAATAATTTAGCATATTCTGTATAACTGTATTTTTGAGAATCTACCAGTTTCCCATCCCAAACTGAGTGTAAATTGGTTTTATCTCCAAAATAGGTCACATTAATTTTGTTCCCGCCTAAATCTTCAGATCTTCCAACGTGTAAAGGCTGCGAAAGATCACCCATAATGTGGATAAGGAAAATTAAAGCGATTTTTCTGTCTTTTTCAGATGTTTTAGGATCTTTAATCTGGCTGGATAACGTTTTTACCTGAGTATACAGACTCGGACCTGCCTGAGCTTCCAGATTTTTCTCAAAAGCTTTAAAATCCGTTTGAGGATCAATATTTACGTAATGCCAGGCTGATGCCTGCTTCCAAACGCCTGTGGTATCAGATTTAATAAAATCCGGCCAGTTTGCCCAATAAGCAAGACGCTCTCTCCCCATAATTTTTCTGATCTCTCTTTTTGCCTTTCCGGAAAGATGATTTTCTGCAATTTCCGCAATAACTCTGTGTCCCGTTAGTCCCCATGCATAAGAATACAATGAAGAGGCCATGAATGCCAAAACCAGAATTTTAGAATAAATACTTTTCATTATAAAATAAAATTTTCTGGATGCAAAGATACAGTTAATTTAAAGGTTAAATTAAGCTTTCATATTGGATTTAAAAATTTAACTAAATATTAAAATTAGATTTAAAATAATCATTCAATGTGGTTTAGGGTTAATTTTATACCCAAATTTCCGTATTTTTACGGATATTGATGAAAAATATTCTTTTTAATGCCGATAAATTAGTATTTTTAGATTAAAATTAAGACGAAAAAATAATTTTCACATTGAGATAACTTATTTTTTCCAAGCCTAAAAAATCACAGCGAACACCATGTATGAGAATAATATTGTAGACATGCATTACAATAAGCTGCAGACAGACTTCAAAGCTGAAGCAGTAGCCGTTAACCTTTTAAAGTATCATCGCGCCGTCAGCAATATATTCATTGAGAGAATCGGTATCAATGATCGTGCTTATTTAAAGGATATCAAAAGTATTTCCAGCAATTATCTGGGTTTTGATGAAGAAGTTTTTCTGATAGAAACGTACAGAGAAGGTATTTATGATTATCTTCCGGAAGGTCTTTTTCATCCGCCATCATTAGGAACATCGAGAAAGAATGTTGAAACAGTCGTCCGCGAAATCCGTAAACAGAAAAGAGTAGAAGAGGATGCGAGAAAATTTTTCAAACCTTTCGAGCTGGAAATATTTTTCACAGAAATCAGTGCTTTGCTTAAAGAATTTGATTTCGATATTTCGAGCAATACCGATGCTTTACTGGACACCGTAAGAGAACTCTGGCCACTTATCGACCTGCTGGATAACCGGAATGCTTATATTTTTATCCATATTTTGCCCTTTTTTCATCAGATCCGGGGTGATAAAAGATGGTTTGAAAGGTGCATGACCGCTTTTTTACAGATCCCTGTAGAAGTTACTTTCGCTTCCAATGTAATTGATAATATTGAAGAGGAAAACGACTCCATGCTTCTGGGAAATTCCAGACTGGGGGTAACCTACATACCAAGCGGCAGACACATGGACGGGCAGAGAAACTGGGTCATTAATATAGGACCAATTCCGTATCATGAAATGAAAAAATTTATAGAAGGAAATCCTTTCCGAAAGGTTTTACAGATTTTATATGATTATTTTTTACCTGTAAATGTAGATATTGAGGAAAATTTTATCACCGAAAAAAAAGAATATTCATTTGCATTGGACGATGATGAAAGAAATGCAAACCGCCTTGGATACTCTACATTTCTGTAAAATATTTTACTATATTTACAATCACCAACAAAATATTAATTTGAAAAGAAAAAAATGGAAATTTCTTCAGTAAAAGGAATCTTTTTTAGGTATATTTTAATGCCTCTATTTGCAGTGATCATGATGGTTATTTTAGGAATCATCAGACGGAATAAACCTGCCATTAAGATTAAAACCATTATTATATACTTTCTGCTTTGCAGCTTATGTCTGGCCATTCCCGGAATTTTCGGGTTTGCCGGTAATCTTTTTAACCCCTACTGGTATCTTATTTCACAGATTATCTATCTTATTCTCGGGATAATTCATGTTAATTTATTACATCGGTTTTTCAGAAAACATCTCGATTCTCTGGGGATGAGCATCTTATTTGAATCGATTCTCTCGATTACCTGCATCGCTTTCGGAGGCTATCTTTTCTATTTGATTTTTGAATGGATGAGCAAAGGAATGGGCTACCCGATAATGGCAGCAACCAGCATGATTATTTTTCTGGTTCCTATGTTTTTTTATTATTGCTATATTCAGTTTATCAGCATTCCTTTTGATATTTATAAGACATGGAGGTATTCTCCGGATCAGAAACTGCCTGATTTTGAAGGGGCTGATTTTGACCGGTTAATGGTTTTAAATGTTGAATTAAGCAAAAATCTTGAAGATGCCAACCGATTCAGAATTAAAGCCAAAACATTACCGACGGGAGTTACTTTCGGCGATTGGTTTTATCGGGTTGTAGACGACTACAATCATAAAAATCCAAATTCAGTGATTCATCTTTCAGATCTTGAAAAAGAACCGTACTACTGGATTTTTTATACCAAAAAATCGTTTTTCAGTTTCAGAAAATATATTGATTTCGACCAGGATATTTCAACAAACGGCATTTCGGAAAACGAAGTGGTGATTTGTAAAAGAGTGATCCAGCATGAAGAAGAAGGATTAAGAAGACCATAATAAGACACCAAAAAGATATTGACTATGATACAGCCCATTAAACATTTCGCCATCAATTGGGTAGACGGGATGAAAGTTTCCCAGCGACACCTCAATGATCAGGATAATTTTTTAATTGATACCATTAGAGATTCTAACTCATTGGGAATTAATATATATAATTACGGACTTTTACCGATTTCTAAAGAGTTTACCGACAGAACCATTTTCGATGTCCATAATACGGCCACCAATGATGTTCAGTTAATCATTAAGCATTGCAGCGCGGTTACCTTAGCCGGTTACAGAATCGAACTCAATGACAGGAGAGTGAGTGTAAAATCTTTGGCAAAATCAATGCATGAAGAGCAGGCAGACGGAGATTATTATATCTTAATTTCGGTTAACCCGTTTGACAAAGTGCCTTTCGGAGATATTGATCCCGAAGAGATCCCGCCAAGGCATCCAAATGCCCAGCCCAATCATCATATTGAATTATTGCCGGTTACTTCCCTGAACAGCAGCTACTCCGGAGGCAATTACCTGATCATCGGAAAAGTAGACTTAAAAGGAAATATCGCTCAGGTAGATTCTAATTTTATTCCGCCATGTACTTCGATTCAGAGTCATCCGGCATTGCTTGATTATTATAATAATTTTGCAAAATCGATAGGAAATTTACAGCAATATGCTTTCAAAATCATTCAGAAAGCGTCTCATAAAAACCAGAATACAGCGCTTGCGCAAAACGTTAAATTTCTTTGCAGTACTTTGGTGACCACTTTTGGAGATATGTATTTCCAGTTCAGAAATATCACGCCTTACCAACCGCCGGTATTTTTAATAGAATCTTTTGCTAAACTGGCGCTGCGTTTATACAATTCTACCCAGGTACTGATTCCTGCAGAATTGGAAGAAATGTTGAATTATAGCTTAGAATGGAGTGAAATTGCACCTCATACTTTATTAAATCAGCTTTCTATTGTCGCAGAAACGAATTATGACCATCATAATTGCGGAGAGCCGCTTTTATATATTCAGCAGATGTTGAGAAGTTTAGAAATCATTTTCTCTAAACTGAGCGAACTGGATTATATCGGTCAGAGAAAAGAAAATATTATTGTTAATGAACAGGAAGTGTCTAATAAGAACAATCCAAAAAGAGGCTGGAGCGTGTTAGACTAAAAAATAATAATTGAAAAATATAAATCCCGATACATGATATTCGGGATTTTTTGTATAAAATTGTTGGATTAAATTTTAAAGTAAAAAATGGACATACATAAAATAAGACAGGAGATCAGAGGTTTGGAAGACGGGAAAATTTTTCTGAATAATGCAGGTTCTTCATTAATGCCCAGCATAGTTGTAGATTCTATGATTGATTATTTACAGCAGGAAGAACAAACCGGAGGATATGCAGTCGCCACAAAAAATGAAACTCTTTTAGAAAAATTTTATGAGGAAGCAGCCAGGTTAATTCATGCCAATCCTCACAATATTGCGTTTGCAACAAGTGCTACAGAGGCATTTGCAAAAGCTTTGTCCAGTATTATTTTTAAAGAAGGTGATGTTATCATTACGACTGCTGATGATTATATTTCTAACCAGATTACCTTTATTTCACTTCAGAAAAAATTAAATGTAAAAATCATCAGGACGAAAAATCTTCCGGATAACGAACTCGATCTGGAGGATCTGGAAAATTTAATTAAAAAATATCAGCCAAAATTAGTGGCCGTTACCCATATTCCTACCAATTCCGGACTTATTCAGAATGTGGAAGCGGTGGGGAAAATTTGTAAACAATATGATATTTTGTATTTGGTAGATGCCTGTCAGTCCGTTGGCCAGATGGTCGTGGATGTTGAAAAAATAGGCTGTGACTTCCTGACGGCAACCGGTAGAAAATTTATGCGTGGACCAAGAGGAACGGGGTTTTTATATGTTTCGGATAAAGTGCTGGAACAGAATTATGCGCCTCTGTTATTGGATATGCGAGGTGCTCACTGGTCAGAATTTAATGATTATGAATTGTTTAAAACCGCAAAAAGATTCGAACATTGGGAAATTTCCTATGCTTCGCTGTTTGGTTTTACCAAGGCCATACAATATGCAACACAGATTGGGTTAGACCAAATTGAAAATTATAATAAAAATTTATCCGGAATATTAAGAAATAACCTTCAGGACTACGGTTTCAAGATTTGGGATCGCGGAAATCATTTAAGCAGCATTATTACTTTTTGTGGTCCCGACGGAGATTTAGAAAACATACAGAAGGTGCTGAAAGAAAATAATATATTCTTTTCAGTAACTTATAAAAATTCAGCGTTAATTGATTTTACGAATAAAAATATTAATGGAATTGTAAGATTGTCACCTCATTATTTCAATGCACCAGAAGAAATTGAAAAAGTTTCTGAAGTTTTGAGAAACAGCTTAACATAACTTTATTGGTTAAAAATTATTTTTTAACCAATATTTTTTCCGTTGCTTTTTTACTTAAAACTTCCTGTTTTCCTTCCACTTCCACAGTAATCGACTTATCAAAGTTTTCTATTTTAACGATGGTAATCTTCTTATTCAACAGTAAATTTCTTTCCGTTAAATAATTTAAAAAAGCATCATCAGAAAGGGTTACAGAAGCAAAAACAACGGTTTCATTCAGTTCACAGGTACTTAATTTATGAAGATCCTGGGCGATAATATTGCCGTCTTTATCAGGAATAGGTTCGCCATGCGGGTCAAATTTCGGATGATCCAGAATTTCATCCATTTTATCAAAGAAAATAGTGGAGTGCACGTGCTCTAGCTGTTCTGCGATTTCATGTACATTTTCCCAGCCGAAATTCATTTTTTTAACCAGAAACATTTCAGTTAAGCGATGTTTTCTTACCACCAAAGCAGCCTCACGTCTCCCTTTTTCTGTAACAATCAGAGGTTTATAGGTTTCGTAAACTACCCAGCCTTTGTCTGCAAATTTCTTCATCATATTATTAACGCTCGGCATTTTTACGGATAAAAATTTGCTGAGTTCGTTAATGGTTACCTTACTTTCATGGTCTACCACATGAAACAAAGCCTTAAGATAATTTTCTTCTGTTAATGTTGTTTTCAAAATGTTAGATGATTTTAATTACAAATCTAACAAAATAATATCAATTATCTGCTCTTGTTATTTTAAGTTTTTTTAATTTTACAGCATGAAATTTTCATTTAAAAACGACTATTCAGAAGGTTGTCATCCCAATATTTTACAGTCACTTCTACAGCATAACCTTCATCAGCAGGCAGGTTACGGAGAAGATGAATATTCTCTTAGAGCTAAAGATCTGATTAAGAAAAAAATGAAAAGTCCGGATTCAGAAATTTATTTTGTTTCTGGCGGAACACAAGCCAATCTTATTGTTATTTCATCTGTTTTAAGACCTTACCAATGTGCAGTTTCTGCATCAACAGGGCATATTTTAAATAATGAGACAGGAGCGATTGAAGCCACCGGTCACAAAATTTTGGGTATCGATAAAGAAGATGGGAAACTAACTCCCGAAGATATAATTCCCATTTTAGAAAATCACCGAAATACTCCTCATCAGGTGATGCCCAAATTAGTTTATATTTCCAATTCCACAGAGCTGGGAACAATCTATACTTTGAAAGAATTGCAGAATCTGTCTGCTTTTTGTAGAGAAAATAATCTTTATCTCTTTATGGATGGAGCGAGACTGGGACATGGTTTAACCGCAGAAATAAGCGACCTTACCTTAGAAAAAGTCGCAGAACTGACGGATATTTTCTATTTGGGCGGAACAAAAAACGGAGCCTTGATCGGAGAGGCGATTATCATTAATAATCAGGAGCTTCAGCAGGATTTTGCTTTTAATATTAAACAGAAGGGCGCTCTTTTGGCAAAAGGAAGGTTATTAGGCATTCAGTTTTTAGAACTAATGAAGAATGATCTCTACTTTGATTTGGCTAAACATGCCAATCAGCAGGCTATGAAAATTAAAGAAGCCATGAAGAAAAAAGGAATTCATTTTCTTTCCGAAACGTATACCAACCAGATTTTTCCGATTTTAAGTAATGATTTGATTCAAAAATTATCAGAAAAGTTTGAATTTTATGTGTGGAAAAAAATAGATTCAGAATTTTCGGCGATCCGTTTAATAACTTCCTGGAATACAGGCGATGAACCTGTTAATGATTTTATTGAAATGATTAATAATGAATGGTAAAAAAAATAAAAACAGCCTGAACACAGGCTGTTTTTATCTTAGAATATTTTAATTTTCATGAAGAATTTTCTTAATTCCTTCTACAACTTCATTTTCAAATTTCTTTATTTTTTCCTTCTTCATATACATATAAAGTCCAATCGGAAAACAGAAGATGAGATAGAGCATTGCTGAGTTGAGAGCTGTTTCGGTACTCACTTTACCCGTTTCGGGAACAGTATTTATTTTCACATTTCCCGTAAGCGTAAATCCGCTGGTACGAACTTGAAGCGCTCCAAAGCCCGTCTGAATTTTATACTGAGGAAATGTTTTTTTTAGCTCTTCTATAAATTCATTCTTCGAAAATGGTTTAAAATTTAATGTTTGCATAGTTGTTAATTATATTTATTATTTACGTGTGGACACGTATGTCAACAAATATCATGCAAACTATATCTATATCTGGAGAATAATTTTAGCTTTATTTCAGTGCTTTTGCGACTGTTTTGCAATCCGCTGTTTTTAAAGTATTTCCTCCGGAATACTTTATTTTTTTCTCATTGGCATATTTTGTTCCGGTTTCGGCATCTCTTTCTCCGATTCCTTCGACTAAGCCCTCTTTGGTCTGAAGAAAATACATCTCGTTTTTATTACCCGTCGTTCCTTCTGCTGCAAACTCATAAGTAAGTTTTAGGGTATCTCCAGACTTAAATCCTGAAAGATCGCCTTTGTTACTGTCTTTTTCACTGTTTTTAGTCGCCATTTTTCCGGTAATGGTTCCCAGATTATCATCAATACTTACAAAAACAGTATCTTTTCCGGTTACCCCCATATAACAGAATGATTTTGCATTCAGGGTATCTGCTGCTTTTTCAGTGGTATCGACGGTATCTGCGGACGGCGTTTCGGCTACCGGAGCTTCTGGTTTTTTATTACAGTTAAGCAATAATACCGAAAAGGAACCTAGTACAATTAATTTTTTCATTTCCAAATTTGTTAAGTTAACGTCTATTAATTCTGCTAAAATAGCAATTGTATCGATAAATCAAGACAATTAATGTGAATAAAAAATATTTTTTAAATTAAAATAAATTGTGACTTTAAATTTTAAAGAAAAAGCTTGTTTTTTAATAAAATATTCTAATCTCTGAGAATCGCTTAAAAAAAATTCTACTGAATATTTTCCCGTACAGCGAAAAATAAAACACTCATAAAAAATGACTTTCAAAAGACAAAATCTTTAAGGTAAAGAATATTGAAAATTTGTTTTCGTTCATTTTAAATTTCAGGATTAAATATTACTAAATCAGAAACTATCTAAAATCAAATTTGTGTTAACATCAGATTCCGAAGTGTCGAGCCTCTATGACTGGAGGATCTTAGGATTTGTTTATCTCACATATTTTATCCACTGAAGTTCTTAGAATATGAAAGCATTAAACTTTCAGACAGCCACGAAAACCTCGGGCGGCGTAATATGAATCGGCACCATTATGATAGGTAAAAATTGTATTATACCGTCGATCACAAAAAATAGCACCGCCCAGTTCTCTGATATTGCTGGGTGTTTTTATCCAACTTGAAGTCTTTAAATCAAATTTTCCTAATTCCTGAAGTTGACGGTATTGTTCTTCGGTAAGCAATTCGATGCCCATTTCAGAAGCCCTGTCGATTACATTTCCTTCTGATTTATTGGCTTTTCTGGATTCCCATGCCGGATAGTCATAACATAAACTTCTCCGTTTCGGACTTTCAACAGAGCAGTCGACAAATAAATATTCATCTGTTTTTTTATCATAACTTACAATGTCGGGTTCTCCTTCGGTGATTTCCATTTGGTATAAACACCAAAGTTTTTCAGGATTTTTCTCTAATCTTAACTGAATTTTTTTCCATTCTAAATCCTGATGACGATCCTTGTTTTTTTCGAATCGCTCTTTAAGAACAGACAAAAGTGAATCACTCTGTTCTGAATTTAATTTTTTTGTCATATCCAATTTTTATAGAATGCTTTGAAGTAAATATAATAATTTTGAGGATACAAATTTTTTATTTTTCACAGATTAAAGATTTCACGGATGATGCTGTTGAATTTTTTGTTTACCATCACGACAATAAAATTTGCAGGATCTGGTAAATCTGCGAGAGAATAAATATTACCGATTTTTAGGTAGCCACGAATGAACGAATGTAAAGAGTCTTTCTTGAATAAGTTGGAAAAAATATTTAGTGGTTACAATGAGAAATTAATTATTATTTCCCACAGATCTCACAGATTTTCACGGATGCTGCTGTTGAATTTTTTGTTTATCATCAAGACAATAAAATCTGCAGGATCTGCTAAATCTGCGAGAGAATATATATTACCGATTTTTAGGTAGCCACGAATGAACGAATGTAAAGAGTCTTTCTTGAATAAGTTGGAAAAAATATTAAGAGATTACAATGAGAAATTAATTATTATTTCCCACAGATCTCACAGATTTTCACGGATGATGCTGCTGAATTTTTTGTTTATCATCAAGACAATAAAATCTGCAGGATCTGCTAAATCTGCGAGAGAATAAATATTACCGATTTTTAGGTAGCCACGAATGAACGAATGTAAAGAGTCTTTGTTGAATAAGTTGGAAAAAATATTTAGTGGTTACAATGAGAAATTAATTATTATTTCCCAAAGATCTCACAGATTTCCACGGATGATGTTGTTGAATTTTTTGTTCATCATCAAAACAATAAAATCTGCGTGAGAATAAATATTACTGATTTTTGAGTAGCCACGAATGAACGAATGTAAAGAGTCTTTGTTGAATAAGTTGGAAAAATATTAAAAGGTTACAATGAGAAATTAATTATTATTTCCCACAGATCTCACAGATTTCACGGATGATGCTGTTGAATTTTTTGTTTATCATCAAGACAGTAAATCTGCGGAATCTCCTAAATCTGCGTGAGAATAAAGATTATTATTTTTTTTGCCAAGAATTTGCGAATTTTATAAAATCTGTACATAACAGCTTTCCCCCAAAAAAAAAATACTGATTTTTTAAATTCGTGCATTTGTGTCTGATTTCAACAAAAAGACCGAAACAAAATTGTTTCGGTCCTTTTTATAGGTAATTAGATTGTGATAATTATTCATTATCATATCTGCTGATCACTTTCTGAGTAACCCCTGAACTACTGAATCCGCCATCGTGGAAAAGATTCTGCATCGTAACTTTTTTCGTAAGATCCGAGAATAGGGTAACACAGTAATCTGCACATTCAAGAGCCGTCGCATTTCCAAGAGGTGACATATCCTCAGCATATCCCAGGAAACCTCCAAAACCTTTAACACCGCTACCTGCCGTAGTTGGAGTTGGAGACTGTGACACCGTGTTAACACGTACTTTTCTATCTCCCCAATAGTTACCGAAAGTTCTTGCAATGCTTTCAAGATAGGCTTTATTATCAGACATATCATTGTAATCCGGAAATGTTCTCTGGGCAGCAATGTACGTAAGCGCCAAGATGCTTCCCCATTCATTCATACAATTTTTTTGATATGCTACACGCATTACTTTGTGGAAAGAAACAGCGGAGATGTCCCAGCCTTTTTCTAACCAGTCATAATTCATGTCAGTATAATGTTTTCCTTTTCTCACGTTGATCGACATTCCGATGGAGTGAAGGATGAAGTCTATTTTCCCAAATTTTGCAACAGCAGCATCAAAAAGTTTCTCAAGATCTTCAATAGAGGTAGCATCTGCACCAATAATCTCTGATCCTGTTTTTTCGGCTAAACCATTAAGTTCTCCCATTCTCAAAGCGATAGGAGCATTAGACAAAATAAATTCTGCGCCTTCTTCATGACATCTTTCTGCAACCTTCCACGCGATTGATTGTTCATTAAGGGCTCCAAAAATAATTCCCTTTTTGCCTTTAAGTAAACCGTATGACATAATTTTTTAATGTTTATTAATAGTACAAATGTAGGGATAATTTGTGTTTAGAGCATAATAAAAAACGGAGCCTTCTATAAAAAGACTCCGTTTTCTTTGAAAATATCTATATGACTGAAATTTTAATTTGTTTTTTTGTTCCATTCAGCCTTTGCGTCTTCCGCAGCATCTTTGGTTTTTTCCCAGGCATCATTAGCTTTATCCTTGATGTCGTCCCACGCATCGGACACATTATTTTTCACTCTGTCCATCCAGTCTTCATGCTGAGCTTCTTCATCATTCGCTCTTTTCTCGTTGATATAATCTTTAGCTCTGTCTGCAAGATCTTCAATTTTCCACTTTGCATTGTCTGCAGCATCTTTCAGAGAATTTTTAGTGTTATCTACAGTATTTTCTGCTTTGTTGTATTCAGAATTGTTCATAATGTTAAATATTTATTGTGATATGGTATAATAAACAAGAACCATTCCTAAAAATCGGAGAAGATGTTAAAATTTTCTTAATTTTTTAATGGAAATCGGCGTCGCCAATTTTTATTAAAGACATAAAACTTAAGAACTGACATGAATTCTTTCTCTTTTTATTCTGTAAGTCAATATTTTCTGTCGCAAATTTTAAAAAAAACGAAATACTTTTTTCAAAAACTCGCGTTTGCTCGACGTTGCCTTGGCGCAAATCAGTAAAATATCTGGCTAAAATCGTATCATCACTTAGTGAAAAATTTAATTTTATTCAATTTTATGTGATGTTATTTATGAATATTGCAATCTTATTCCACTTAATGAAGAGTTAAAAAACGGCTGTAAACGCTTTGTGAACGCGAATTAACATACGGTTAATATTTAATTTTGATTCCTTAAACAGTGATTAAATAACCGTTTAGTCACTTAAAAGTGTTTTTATTGAAAAATCTTCAAAAATTTAACATATTTATTGAAAATTCTTATATTTGCACTGTCAACTAATAAGCAATCAGGAATTTAAAAATGGAAACAAAATCAATATTACAATCTGCACTTTTTATTTTTGCATGTAATACTTTTGCCTTTGCACAAATTGGGATAGGAACATCTAGCCCGGATGCGTCAGCGATGCTTCAAATAAGCTCAAAAAATAAGGGAGTTCTTTTACCAAGTATTTCTTTAGTATCGATTACAGATAAGGTTACCGTACCTTCGCCTCAGGATGGTTTAATGGTTTGGAATAACGGAACAGGGGGATTGGCAGAAACGGGTTATTATTACTGGAACCAGTCTAAATGGAATCAGCTTTCGGTAAGTAACGGAGGAAACGGAATTAACACCGGAAGTGGTGCAGGAACTTCTACCGGCTGGAATACCACAGGAACAAACAGCGGTAACTACAGCGCAGAAAACACAGCTTTATCATTAGGAACCAATACATTGGATGATTTGGTATTAAAGGTGAATTCTACGGTTATGGGAAGATTGGGCGTATATAATTCCGTAAGTTTTGGGAATGGAGCTAATGCATCAATGAACGGTATTGCTTTGGGAAATGCAAGCAGTTCTTATCAGGGGATTGCTATCGGAACGAATGCCAAGGTAACGCAGAACCAATCGGTTGCCGTTGGAGAGAATACAAATATTACAGGATTTAAAGCGACTGCGGTAGGATATAATGCGAATGTAACGGTAAATGAGGCGACAGCAGTTGGAAACAATTCTACAGCATCAGGATTTCAGTCTACTGCGATTGGTTTTAATGCCAAAACAATCAAGAATGAGTCTACAGCAATAGGAAATAATGCTCAGTCCGGCGGATTTCAATCAATAGCTTTAGGATTCAATGCGAAAACCAATAACAACAGTGAAACAGCTTTGGGATACAATTCTGTAACAAATAGCGAAAATTCTACTGCGTTGGGTTCAGGAGCATCTGCAACAGGACATTTTTCGACGGCAGTAGGGTATAACGCATCTACCGCTCAGGCTAATGCCATCGCTATTGGCGATAACAATGCAAATGTTGGCATTGGAACTTCCACACCGAATACCAATGCAAGACTTGATGTGAACGGACAGTATAAACTGGGGGATAAAGGTACGATTCAGAAAAATCAGGTAAGTTTTGAGGTATGGCCATCGGTTGCTATCAATAATCTGGCATCGGGAAGATCTACGACCTTGAATATTGCTATTCCTTCGGCGCTGCAAACAGCTTCTACGAGAGCAACCATCACGGTGACTCCGGCGGGTGATTTCGCAGGAAATGCCACTTTTGCGATCTCAAATCCAAGGATGACTTCCAACTCGAATATCACCATTAATCTGAGTAATATTTCGGCCGTTACAGAAAGCCTATATTCAAGTCATTTTTACATCACTGTGAGTGAATTTTAAAATATACAATTTATATATAAATTGATTTAATTTGGTTAAAAGGATTTCAATAGTAATGAAGTCCTTTTTTTTAATATGTGTTATATAATCTTCAAAAAACCCCGGGTTTCACAATTGAAACGCGGGGTTTTTATTTGAGATGAAAAGTAGCCGGGAGGGGGAAGAGTGAGGATGGAGGCTTATTTTGTTATCATAACAAAAATTCAGAGAAAAATCGGAAGATTTTGATTTTTATCATTCTACAGAACCTCCGTCTTCCAGCACCAGTCTTCCAGACTCTTGTACACAGGCAGGTCTGTTATCCCGAATTCCTATTATTTAATAATTCTTTCCAGTACCCAATTGATCAGGTTTTTCTCTGAAGCATGATGATCTGCAGAGAATTCTCCACGTCTTCTGTTGGCAATTACATTATTCACGGTAATGGCTTTATGACCTAATAATTTTGAAAGCGCATAAATGGCAGATGTTTCCATTTCGAAATTCGTTACGCCAAGTTCATTCAATGTTTCAAGAAATTGGTCATCCAGAGCTTTCAGACGAAGCTGTCTTCCCTGTGGCGCATAAAAACCGGGAAAAGTAGCGGTATTTCCGTGATATTTAGCATCTTTATAGTAGTCTCCCATATCTTCTGCCCAATCCGAAAAATATAGCATCGGTTTAATCTTTGCGTAAGGGAATTTTTCTAAAAAGTTCTTAGAAAACTCATTTTCAAAGTGATAATCCTGATAGAAATGCATCAATCCATCGAGACCCACCACATTTTGAGTCACCAGCATATTGTCGACCTGAACATCAGGATTCACACTTCCGCAGGTTCCCATTCTGAAAAGTTCTAATGCGTGGTGCTTCGTTTTAAATTCTTTATTTTGAAGATCAATATTTACAAGAGCATCCAGCTCATTCATTACGATATCGATATTTTCTGTACCAATTCCGGTAGACATAACCGTAATTCTCTCACCACGAAGCGTCCCGGTATGCGTGTAAAATTCTCTTTTATTTTTTTTAACCTCTACTTTGTCAAAATACGCGGATACTTTTGCCACGCGGTCAGGATCTCCCACCAATATAATTTTATCGGCAATATCCTCAGGCAAAAGGTTTAAGTGGTATACACTTCCGTCATCATTAAGTACCAGCTCTGAAGCTGCAAGTTTGTTTAGCATACGTATATTTTTTAGTTTTAATTTTAATCTGTAAAAATGGCTGCCCGGTAAGGAGTCGGTAAAAACTCCATGATAGAAGCATATTCTTCTACCACTCTTTTTTGTCCGTTATACACTTCGTACACGGTAAAAGTTGTTTTCTCGAAGTTTTTAGGATCTTTTCTCTGTGAGGTGATCTCATAAAAATGATCGTCTTTTTTCAGGACAGAAACCAATTCTTCTTTAGTGGAAGTGGTGTTGGCTTCCATCATTTTTGGGAAATCACCGGCGACTTCCGAGATCGAGCGGTACGTTTTGTAAGGTTTTGTTACCCCTTTAGAATAGACATACACATTCGGAAAATCTTTTCCTTTGGGAAGTCTTAATAAATAATAGTCTTCACCGCGTTTTTCTGCATACACCGCCATTTCTTTTTTGCCTTGCGCAAACGAAAAAACAGAAAAAAGACTTCCTGCAAAAGCCAGTAATAGCTTTGTTTTCATAATAATATTTTAGTTTGATTTAGTTCAACGTTTAAAATCCTCCCCAATATTCCTTCCTCATTATTTTAAATAGACTTTGTAAGAATTCGCTGTCTTTTTAATGAATCGGTTTCGGGGTTTAAAATTAATGAAAATTCCTTTATCTGAATCGTAAAGATCAGTAATATGCTGTATTCATTCAATTATTGCATTATCTGAAATAAAATTCAGCTCAATTTTCATGCTATCGGATTAATTATGCTTAAAAATTAATTCTTTCATAAAATGTAAACATTATTTAACATATAATTAAACAACTCCTAAAGGTCAAATGATAGTTTTGCGCAAAATAAAATTCATGAAATCCTATTCTTTAGCTGTTATTGTTCTCTTAATCGGTTTTGCCGGAATGTCCTTCAATCCTAGGTACAAAGGAGCTGAAAGTGAAAATACCGTAGTTAATAAAGGATTGAGTGATTTTAAAAGTAAACTGGACAGTTTAAAATCTGATGTTTATGATTTTTCTGAAGATAAAATTTCATTAGAAAAACTTCAGGAATCATTGAGAATGACAAGAAATTCTTTCAAAGAAATAGAATTTTACATTGCCTATCACTATCCGGAATTTACCAAGACCCATCTTAACGCGGCTCCGTTATTTCATATTGAAGCGGCCGGAACGTCAGCCTACACCTTGCCTCCGGAAGGTCTGCAGGTATTGGATGAGCTTATTTTTGCAGATGACGCGGGTGAAAATAAAGAAAAAATTAAAACCATTACCGATTTTTTATATAATAGCTATGCCGGTTTTTATTTAAGTTCTGTAAAAAACGGCTTAAGCAAAGGAAATAATAAAACGTTACCGCTCAGAATAGAGCTGATAAGGATTTATGCTTTGGGAGTTACAGGTTTTGATACTCCGGGATCTTTAAATATCTCTGAAGAAACTTCTCATGCGATGTTGGGAATTAAAAAGTACATCAACGACGATCCTTATTTTAAAAATTATCAGGTTCAGAAGGCCAATACCATTTTAAGAGGCGCAGTTGAATATCTTTCAAAAAATAGCGATTTTGAGAAATTTGACAGAATTGAATTCTACAAGAAATATATTCAGCCCCTCTATGAAGAATTGGGAAACTGGGATGGCAGAACAGACGATCTGAAAGAATTTTCGGGCTGGAATGTCAGCAGCAAAAACTTTTTCGGAAGCGATTTTCTGGATCCTTATTTCTATACTTTACTAAAATCTTCTGAAGATAATGTTGATTTAAGAAATTTAGGAAAAGAAATTTTCTACGATCAAAAATTAAGCAACACTCGTAAAATGAGTTGTGCAACCTGCCATTTGCCGGAAAATGCGTTTACAGATCTGAAAACAAAATCCCAAAGCAATGTAGAAGGAAAAACAGTACTCAGAAATTCTCCTTCTTTATATAATGCAGTCTTTGCCAAGCGCTTTTTTTATGATCTAAGAGCTTTTTATCTGGAACAGCAGGCAGAACACGTAATCTACAACGAAAATGAATTCAATACCAGCTACGAAAGCATTATCAAAAAATTAAAAACAAAACCTGAATATAAAAAAGCTTTTGCCAAAGCCTTTAAAGACGGAAAGGTAAGTAAAGAGAATTTTTCGAAAGCCTTAAGTTCTTACGTGGCATCATTATATTCTTTTGAAAGTGATTTTGATCGGTTTATGAGAAATGAAAAGGAAATTTCAGAAGATGTCAAAAAGGGATTCAACTTATTTATGGGAAAAGCGAATTGTGCAACCTGTCATTTTGCACCGCATTTTTCCGGATTGGTTCCTCCGTTTTTTAATGAAAATGAGTCTGAAGTGTTGGGCGTGACGAAAAAACCAATCAAACAGATGCCTATTGAGATGGATGATGATCAGGGAAGATTTAATAGTCCGGTAAAAAAAGAAAATTCATGGATTTATGAAAATTCTTTCAAAACAGTGACCGTGAGAAATATTGCGTTAACGAAGCCGTATTTTCATAACGGTGCTTTTAATACACTGGAAGAAGTGATGGATTTTTATAATGAAGGCGGAGGAGAAGGTTTAGGGTTAAAAATAAAAAATCAGACCCTGGCGCCGGATAAATTAAATTTAAATGAAACAGAAATAAAGCAAATTATTGCGTTCCTGAATTCTTTAACCGATGTAAGCAGAAAGTAATTAATATTTCTAAACTTTTATTGTAGTTGTATTTTACTCTCTGAATGTATTTAAAATTCATTTTGTGACGCAAAGTTTTAGTTTAAATCTAAAAATTAGTTTCTGTAAAAAGTCGAGTTGACGATCTAAAGAATGACCTTCTTAATTGGGGCATTCTTTTTTTATTTTGAACGATTCAGGCTGAATACAAATTAAAATTTACACACCAAAAAGTGTCTTAAATTTTAAACCGTAAAATGCTTAACAATTATTTAACTCCCTTAACATTGTATTGTTGATAAATTAATATTCTTCCTGTTTTATTTAAAATCCTATTAACAGACGCTTCGGACTAAAAAAATAGTTTTGCATTGTCTAATAAAATTAAGTAAAAAAATGAACAGAAAACTATTCGCGATTGCAGCTCTGGCTGTGATGATGAGCTCTGCGTTTAAAGCACAGACTTTCATCTTCAACAAAAATTCTTCTTGGAGCTACAAAGACAACAACCAGGCACAGCCTGCTCAGTGGAAAGACAAGACCTATGATATTTCCACCTGGTCTGCAGGAAACGGACCGTTAGGGTATGGCGATCCTGTGACTACACAAACAGCAACCGGACTGATTACTGCTTATTTTGCAAAAGATATTACGGTAAATCTTGCAGATCTTAGCGATAACATGGAAATGGGAATCATGAGAGACGACGGTATTGTGGTTTATCTGAACGGTGAAGAAATCATCAGAGACAATATGCCTGCGGGAACCATCACTTTCGATACATGGTCCAGTACAACAATAGACGGTGCGGCGGAAAGTGCCTATAATCTGTTTACCATTCCGAAGTCTAAATTCGTCAACGGAACCAATAGAATTTCTATAGAATTACACAACAGAGGAGCTTCAAGCTCAGATTTAAGAATCGATGCGTACCTAAAAACTACAGCGCCTGTTGTCGTCAATCCTTCTACATGTAATGCGGCTCATATCAGCTGCTTCACGTCGATCGTTCCAACAGCACAAACCGGAAAATTAATTATTCCTGCTGAACATAAGTATCAGATGATCCTTAAAGAGGGCGATAATTATACAGAAGGTGGAGGTTTAGTGGGTGGTCAGAACGATTTTACCGCCTATGTTGCGAAAAGCGGAAGCAGTACCAACGGTTATCTTTCGGTAAATCATGAAACCAATCCTGGTGGAGTTACCATGGCTGAAATTAATTATAATGCCACATCAAAACTTTGGCAATTATCGAGATCAAGAGCGGTAAGTTTCTCAGATCCAAGTCTGGTTCAGACCATCAGAAACTGCTCTGGAGGAGTTACTCCTTGGGGAACAGTGATTACAGCAGAAGAACAAACCACTTCCAGCGACGTAAACGGTGACGGAATGAAAGATTACGGATGGCTGGTAGAAATCGATCCTGCCACGGCTCAGGTAATTTCTAAAAATGCAGACGGAACTAAAGGTAAACTTTGGCAAATGGGAATCATGAATCATGAAAATGTAGTGATTAACAATGCCGGAACAACTGCTTATTACGGCGAAGACGGAGGTACGCACATGGTTTATAAATTTATCGCAGATACTCCGAATGATCTTTCTTCCGGAAATCTTTATGTATTAAAACTGGATCAGGGATTAACCACTGCGGGAGATCCTATAGGAACTACGGCAACCTGGCTTCAGGTTCCTAATAAATTAAAAGCTGATCAGAATAATACAGCCTCCGCGGCTCAGACGATCGGTGGAACAAGATTTAATGGAGTAGAAGATGTAGATATCAGCCCGATCGATGGAAAAATTTATTTTACGGCAAAAGGTTTAGACCGTGTGTACCGTTTACAGGATAACGGAACAACGGCTTCTCAGGTAGAAACTTTTGTAGGAGGTGCTTCGACAACCTATTCTTTCGATACTGCCCAGGGAGTGAAAACCGAGGCCTGGGGAGATGGAAATGATAACCTGACCTTTGACGAACTTGGAAACCTTTGGGTTTTACAGGATGGCGGTAAAAATTACATCTGGGTAATTGCTCCGGATCATACACAGGCAAACCCTAAAGTGAAATTATTTGCTTCTATGCCGGCAGGTTCTGAACCAACAGGCTTAACGTTTACACCGGATCATAAATTCGGGTTCTTCTCTGTTCAGCATCCGAGTTCAACGATTGCTCTGGATGTAGATGCTACCGGAAATACAATTGATTACAAAGGGAAATCAGCAACCATGGTGATTGCTCTGAAGAATAATTTAGGAACTGAAGGTTCATTGGGAACCATTGATCATCAGAATGCCGAAAATACCGTAACGGTAGCGCCTAATCCAACGTCAGGGATCGTAAATATTAATTCTTCAAAAGGATTAAAAAATATTTCGGTAACAGCGTACAGCATGGACGGTAAAATTGTTTTCACAAACAAATTCTCAGGAACCCATAAAGTTTTGGATCTTGATTTTACTTCTCAACTTGAATCCAGCCGTATTTTAGTATTAAATATCGAAGCAGAAGGAGGTTTCCAGAAAACCGTAAAACTTCTGAAAAAATAATTTATTAATGATTTTTTTGGCTGCCGGTACTCATTATCGGTGGCCAATTTTAATTTTTATGAAAAAACTTTTAGTATTCGCAGCTATTTTATCTATTGGCCATGCCAAAGCACAGATTGATCCTGTAAAATATCCTACCTACACCGATATCGATGATGCTTTGAAGAGCAAAAATCCTATTTACAGCATGAGTTTCCGTGGGAAGGGTTTGTTTAATATTCCCTCGCAGATCAGAGAGCTTCATTCTATCTTTTTTCTGAATTTAATGGCGAATAAGTTTGAAAAAATAGATCAGGAAGTTTTTGATCTTAAAGAACTGACGATTTTAAATTTAAATGAAAATAGCATTAAATTTATTCCGGATGAAATTGGTGAACTCCAGAAACTGGAAAGCTTCTCCATCAGTCTGAATAGTTTAACAGGCATCAACCCTAATCTTGCTAAGCTTCAGAAATTAAAATTTATTCATCTGGATGCCAACAATCTGAATGTTTTTCCCGAAGCGCTGACGAAAATTCCGTCTTTGGAAGAAATCAATCTTCAGGGAAACCAGATCAGTTTTATTTCAAACCATCTGGATGATATTAAAAATCTCAAATCATTGAATCTTTCATCCAATCAGATCAATGATTTAGGTATTTTATCTTTTCCGAAGCATATAAAATATCTGGAATTACAGCAAAATTCAATCGCCCAACTTCCGGAAGGGCTTTTCAATGCTAAAAATCTGGAATATCTAAATGTCAGCAATAATAATATCCGACAAATTTCGCCTAAAGTAAAAGGTCTGAAAGTTTTGGTGAGTATGAATTTGGCCAATAATAATTTAAAAGATCTTCCGGACGAATTTTCGAAACTTAAAAATCTTAAAACCTTAATATTAACAGGAAATCCAATGGCAAAATCAACCATTGAAAAGTTAAAAGCAATGATGCCGGAAACACAGATCTATTTTTAAGCACTTTTTTAAATCGTATGGGTCTTATTTCCTATTTTAAGATGAAATTTTCACTTCATATTTGAAGATTTGTCGGGCAAAATCAAGAATAATACATGAAGAATGCGCTCAAAAGCTTAAAACAAACCAAGGATAAAGTAAAATCTTAAAATTAATATTTCGATAAAATTTAAAAAAGGCTTTAAGACTTTGCAAACATGGTATTTAAAATATTTATGGCTTTATTACAACCAAAAATTACCCACCGACTCTTTTGGTTCTGAAGCCCATTTCTTTAAGGATATCCATTATTTTATCACGATTATCGCCTTGGATAATAATCGTTCCATCCTTCTCAGAACCACCGATTCCTAAGGTGGTTTTTATTTTTTTCGAAATATTCTTCAGTTCTTCCTCGCTTCCTTCCCAACCTTCAACAATGGTTACCGGCTTTCCGTTTCTGCCTTTTTTTTCAAATTTGCACACCAAAGGTTCTTTTTGTTTGAATTGCTCTTCGGGCATCTTAAAATCCTGCTCTTCGTGCTCAGGAAAAAGGTTTTTTAGTTGATCTCGTAAATCCATAGAGCAAAATTAATAATTATTTGGTTCAGAAGAAAGCAAAAAAACAGGGAATTTCTGAAGAAAATGATCCAACCTCAGAGGTTTCCAGAACATGTAAGATCTGAACAGATAAAATATTGTAAAATCTCCCATAGAGTCTGCGATAAAGAGATGATCCGGACAGGATTCTGTATAATTTATAATACTATTTGCAAATCCCTTTTCAGGATGAAAAAACGCTAAACAGAATCAGATTAAAAATGGAAAACCACGGCCTGCTACCGTCCGTTAATAAAAATTTAAACCCTTGAGATTATTAATTTCATTATAAATTAAATAAATTTGTATTACAAAAGTTTACATAATGTCAAAAAAAGCAATATTAGCGATCCTTGACGGATGGGGATTGGGTATGAATCCGGACGTTTCTGCATTAGCTAAAGCAAACACACCATTTATAGATAGTTGTCTTAAAAATTTTCCAAATACCACATTGGAGGCCAGCGGTTTAGCGGTAGGCCTGCCTTTCGGTCAAATGGGAAATTCAGAAGTTGGACACATGAATTTGGGTGCCGGAAGGGTGGTTTATCAAAACTTGGTAAAACTGAATATGGCAGTTGAAAATGGTACTCTTGGACAGGAAAAAGTAATTCAGGATGCCTTTGAATATGCAAAAAGAGAAAATAAAAAGATCCATTTCATCGGCTTGGTTTCAAACGGTGGGGTGCATTCGCATATCAATCATTTAAAAGGTCTTTTAACGGCAGCTCATGAATTTGGTCTGGATGAAAACGTATTCGTTCATGCTTTTACAGACGGGCGCGACTGTGATCCGCATTCCGGATTAGGATTTATTGAAGAGCTTCAGAATCATATGGAAAAATCTGTCGGAAAGCTGGCAACGGTTATTGGCCGTTACTACGCCATGGACAGAGATAAGAGATGGGAACGCGTAAAGCTGGCTTATGATGCAATGACAGAAGGTGTCGGGTTGGAGACAACCGATGCTTTAGCTGCTATTAAAGCATCTTATGATCAGAATATTACAGATGAATTCCTGAAACCGGTTATTTTAGTGAATACCACAGAAACCGGAAATGTGGTTCCTGTGGCTAAAATTGTGGATCAAGATGTGGTAATCAGCTTTAATTTCCGTACAGACAGAGGCAGAGAAATTACAGAAGTACTTTCTCAGCAGGATTTTCCGGAATATTTCATGAGAAAACTGAATCTACATTATATTACATTAACCAATTACGATAAAACATTCCAGAATGTACAGGTTGTTTTTGATGAAAATGTACTTCAGGAAACAATGGGCGAGGTGTTGGAAAGAAATCATAAAACACAGATCAGAATTGCTGAAACAGAGAAATATCCTCACGTTACATTTTTCTTTTCCGGAGGAAGAGAAGAAGAATTTAAAGGCGAGAGAAGATTGCTTTGTCCGAGTCCGAAAGATGTTCCGACTTACGATCTGAAGCCTGAAATGTCTGCCTACGATATTACCAACGTAATTCTTCCTGAACTGGAAAACGAAACGGCAGATTTTATCTGTCTGAATTTCGCCAATACCGATATGGTAGGGCATACAGGGGTTTTTGAAGCGGCCGTAAAAGCGGCTGAAGTTGTAGACCAGTGCATCCAGAAAGTGGCCACAACGGCTTACGAAAACGGATATGCTGTTTTCATTCTGGCAGATCACGGAAATTCTGACGTTATGATTAATGCCGACGGAACACCAAACACGCAGCATTCTACCAATCTGGTTCCTTTTATTGTAATGGATAAAGAGCATACCTGGAATCTGAAGCCGGGAAAATTGGGAGATGTTGCTCCGACAATTTTAAACGTAATGGGAGTGGACATTCCGGAAATAATGACCGGCGATATTCTCGTTCATTAAAATTGAATACTATTAAAGAAAAATTACCGTTATAAATATAAGATTCTGTTTAAAATTTATTAAAAGTATTGATAAATATGATAATATAATTTTAGACAGACCTTAAAACAGTAATTATTATGATTTATGTCAGGCCAACTTATTGCTATGTCGTAAATAATAAATAAATTATATCTTTGCATATTAATATCTAATTATAAGAAATGTATCAGAACCTTGTTAGGAAAGAAGTTATGGGTATTTTAGGAAAGGAAGTCGGTTCTTTTCTGGATAAGTTTTTAACGCCAATTGAAAAAATTTGGCAGCCATCCGATTATCTTCCAGATCCGTCAAGTCCTGATTTTAAATACGATTTAGAAGAAATTCAGACTTTTGCGCGCGAAATGCCTTATGATCTTTTTGTAACGCTTATCGGCGACTGTATTACAGAAGAAGCTTTGCCTTCTTACGAGTCTTGGTTAATGGGGGTAGAAGGTATTGATCAGGAAGAAAATGCTGTAGGCTGGGCAAGTTGGATAAGATCCTGGACAGCCGAAGAAAACAGACACGGAGATCTGCTTGGGAAATATCTTTATTTATGCGGAAGGGTAAATATGAGACAAATGGAAATTACGACTCAATACCTGATTAGTGATGGTTTTGATATCGGTACCAGTATGGATCCTTACAGAAATTTCGTGTATACCAGTTTTCAGGAAACCGCAACCAATATTTCTCACAGAAGAGTAGGAACATTGGCTAAGCAGACAGGAAACGGAAAATTAGCTAAAATGTGCGGGGTTATTGCAGCTGACGAAGCCAGACATGCGAAAGCTTACAAATACTTTGTGGCAAGAATTCTGGAAATCGATCCTTCGGAAATGATTATCGCGTTTGAAGACATGATGCGTAAAAAAATCGTAATGCCTGCACACATGATGAGACAATCCGGGCAGGCAGCAGGTGAACTTTGGGGACACTTTTCTGATGCAGCACAGAGATGTATGGTGTATACCGGTCAGGATTATATCAATATTATGAAAGATCTGTTGGACGAATGGAAGATTGAACACGTAAAAGGGCTTACCGAAAAAGCTGAAAAAGCTCAGGAATATCTAATGAAACTGCCTGGAAGATTGCAGAAAATCACAGACAGAATTTCTACTCCGGATCTTCAGTTTCAGTTCAACTGGGTGAAAAGTTAGTCCATATTATCATTAAATTATAAAAGTAGAGTGCTGGATTTTTTTGGCACTCTTTTTATTTCTTATCTTTGCAAAGCAAAAAAAAAACAAAATGTTAAATAATAAAAAAATTGCCGTAGATTTTGACGGAACTATTGTTGATGATGCATATCCGGCGATTGGTAAGGCAAAGATCTTTGCTTTCGAAACCCTGAAAAGACTTCAGGCAGAAGGTTTCAGATTAATACTTTGGACTTACAGACATGGCAAAACTCTGGATGAAGCGGTAGAGTTCTGCAGACAAAACGGAATTGAGTTCTATGCCGTGAATTCAAGTTTCGAAGGAGAGGTATTCGACGCTGCTACGCAATCGAGAAAACTGGATGCCGACTGGTTTATTGACGATAGAAATTTAGGCGGATTCCCGGGTTGGGGTGAAATCTACAACATTATTCAGGAAAGAATTGAATTCAGGGTAGACGGAAAAGAGGTTTTAGCCTATTCAAAACTTAAAAAAGAAAAGAAAAAAGGATTATTCTGGTAAGAATAATTAAAATGTTACGATTTAACCAGGTATCAATTTACAAATTACTGAAATTGCTGCTTGGATACACTAATACATTGGTAAAATAAAACAATGATTCAATTAAAAACAATAGACGAATTACGTCTTATGAAGGAAAGTGCTCGTTTGGTTTCCAAAACATTAGGAATGTTGGCAAAAGAGATCAAACCGGGAATTACCACTTTACATCTGGATAAACTGGCCTACGATTTTATTAAAGATCATGGGGCCGAACCTGCATTTTTAGGATATGGAGGTTTCCCGAATTCTCTGTGTATCTCTCCCAACGATCAGGTTGTTCACGGTTTTCCCAATAAAGATATTGTAAAAGAGGGCGATGTGCTTTCTGTGGACTGCGGAGTTATTCTTAATGGTTTCGTAGGAGATCACGCCTACACTTTTGAAATTGGTGAAGTGGCTCCTGAAACTAAAAAGCTTTTAAAAGTAGCCAAAGAATCTCTGTATAAAGGAATTGAACAATGCATACGAGGAAAGAGAATAGGCGATATTTCTCATGCCATTCAGGCGCATTGTGAAAAGGAAGGATACGGCGTGGTAAGAGAGCTTGTAGGCCATGGAGTAGGAAGAAAAATGCATGAAGACCCACAGGTTCCGAATTATGGAAAACAGGGAAGTGGTAAGGTTATTAAAGATGGTCTTGCTATCGCAATCGAGCCCATGATTAACCTGGGTACGGAAAAAGTAAAGTTTCATGATGATGGCTGGACTGTCACGACTCTGGATAATAAACCTTCGGCACATTTTGAACACGATGTAGCCGTTATTAACGGTAAACCGGTATTGCTTTCAACATTTGACTACGTTTATGAAGCGCTGGGAATTGTAAGTGATGAAGAAAAAGCTTTCCAATTGGATTTTTAATGAAAAAAATCACTAAACTTTTATTAAATAAAATTCCACGGCCTGTGCTTATTAAAATAAGCATCTGGGCGCGGCCACTTATTTATCAGTTTTTTAAAGGAAGCCGGTTTCAGGATCCTATTGATGGCAGATCGTATCGGAAATTTCTCCCTTACGGATATGGTAACCCGCGTGAAAATGCACTTTCTCCGGGAACTTTAAGCCTGGAAAGACACCGCCAGATGTGGCTTTATCTTCAAAATGAGACCGATTTTTTTATTAAAAACTACAAAGTTCTTCATATCGCTCCTGAGCAGGAATTTCTGAGGAAATTTAAGAGAATGAAAAATCTGGATTATATCTCTGCAGATCTCTTTTCTCCCATTGTAGATGTAAAAGCAGATATTCTGGATCTTCCTTTTCCGGATGAAAGTTTTGATATTATATTCTGCAACCACGTCTTGGAACATATTGAAGACGATGCCAAAGCAATGAACGAATTGTACAGAGTTCTGCGTCCCGGAGGATGGGGAATTCTTCAGGTTCCGATGAAAAATTCATTAGAGAAAACCTATGAAGATTTTACCATAAAAGATCCGAAAGAAAGGCAGAAACATTTCGGACAGTATGATCACGTTCGCTGGTACGGAATGGATTATTTTGACCGTTTGAGAAAGGTTGGTTTCGAAACAGAACCTAATTTTTATTCTCAGAAATTCTCAGAAGAGGAAATTAAAAAATACGGGTTAAGAAAAAACGAAATTCTCCCCGTTGTTTTCAAAAAATAAAATAAAACCGACCTTCATTTCTGTGAAGGTCGGTTTTGTATATAAACCTGCTCTAAAAGTTAACAGGCTCTGAATATGAAAGTTGGTTTAGTGAGAAACCGCTTTCAGTCCGATAACCGATCCAACAAGGGTTATAATAAAAAATATCCTCCAGAAACTTACCGGATCTTTAAAGAAAAATATGCCCATAAGTACTGTTCCGACCGCACCAATACCGGTCCACACAGCGTAGGCGGTTCCGATAGGTAAGGTTTGTGTTGCTTTAATCAGCAGCAGCATACTTACGGTTAAGGAAATAAGAAATCCTGCAAACCACATATACATTATATTTCCCGAAGTTTCTTTTACCTTTCCCAGACATGATGCGAATGCCACTTCAAATAACCCTGCAATAATTAAGATAATCCAATTCATTTTTTATTATTTTCTCGCGCAAAGTTCCGGATTTCGAAACGTAAAAAATTTTACAATTGTTAAAAAATAAAATTAATTTTTCACGCCGCCTCACTTCATCTCTGCCCTGATCCGGCTCAGGCTTACCTGCGTTATCCCTAAATAAGAAGCAATATGTCCCAGCTGCACTCTCCTCAGAAGACTCGGTTTATCGCGCATCAGATCTTTATATCTTTCCAGAGAGGTTTTAAATTGTCTTGAAATAATTAATTCTTCTGTTTTTACCAGTTCTTTTTCCGCAAACTTCCGTCCCCAGTTAGCTATATCGATATCTTCCGCAAACAATTTTCGTAAATTTTTGGTCTCAAGCCTGTAGAGTTCACAGTCTTCCAGAAGTTCAATATTTTCATATCCGGGCAGATCTTCTACATAACTTTTCATGGAAACAACCGTTTCACCTTCTCTCCCGAACCAAAAACTAATATCATTTCCCTCTCTCGATGCGTACGCCCTTACGATTCCTTTCTTAATGAAATAAATAAAAGGAACCACTTTATCGGCCTCCATCAGGCAGTGCGATTTAGGATAAGAAACTTCCGTTATATAATGTTGCAGATTTTCTTTTGAAGAATCCGGAAGTTTATAAATAGAGTCGAGGATTTCGTTTATGTTCATGAAATTAATTATAAAAGAATCAAAATTATCAGTTTTCAGACATTTTAAACTACAAATAATAACAAGTTTTTATTTTTTTTACCTTTTATTAGAATAAACGTTTAATCTAATTTAACTTAAATGTAATGTAAAAGTTTATATTGGCTTAACATAAAATTAATACTAAGAATTTTATCCGATTTTAAATAACTGATTTTTAACTGTTTAATGATTGTTAATGGTAAAATTCAAAAAAACGCGAAAGTACAATATTTTTTTAAACGACCAAAAAAAATGGGGTATTGTATTTTATATGTTTTATAGAATACTTTTGTAGCGTAAAATAGTTTCTATGAAAAGAGCTTCCATTAAAGACATAGCAAAAATTGCCGGAGTATCTGTGGCAACTGTTTCTTATGTTTTGAATAAAAAAGAAGGAAGCAGAATCAGCGAATCTACCAAGAAAAAAATCCTTGATGTAGCTGAAACGATTAACTATACCCCTAACAAAATTGCTAAAAGTCTTAAAACCAATAAAAGCAAACTGATCGGACTGATCGTTGCGGATATTTCTAACGATTTTTATTCAAATATTGCCCGCAGTATCGAAGACGAAGCCATGAAACTTGGTTATACACTGCTTATCGGAAGTTCTGATGAAAATCCTGAAAAATTCAGAAAACTGACTGAACTTTTTTCCGAACAACAGGTAGACGGAATGATTGTAGCCCCTGTTGTTGATTCGGATGAAGCCATAAAAAAATTAATTAAAGAAGAATACCCGATTGTAACCATTGACAGATATTTGAAAAATGTCTCGATTCCCGGTGTTATGATCAATAATTCCGAGATCTCCGAATATATCTGCGAGTTTTTAATCACTAAAAATTTTAATGAAATTATCTATGTAGGTTACGATACCCAATTGCCTCATTTGCTGGACAGGCAGGAAGGATTTGACAAGCAAATGTCGTCGTCAACGGTAAAATCGAGGAAGGTTTTAGTAAGTATGCAGAAAATAACGGAGGATATTAACCGTGGACTTTCAGAAAATTTAAGAGATAATCTTAAAAAAACAGCAGTTTATTTTTCAAGCAATAAATTGGCCGTAGCGGGCTTAAGCTATCTGAATAAAAATAATATTAAAGTTCCTCAGGATGTTTCTGTCATTGCATTCGATGAAACAGAAGCCTATAAACTTTTTCCTACCGAAATTGATTTTATCCAGCAACCATTAGTCGAAATGGCACAGGAATCTGTAAAACTTCTTGATGCACAGATTATAAACTATATTCCGAACGGAAAAAAAGTTTCATTTTCAGCAAAATTGATCCATAAAAATTCAGTAAAATAAAAAATTTAGTTAATAAATTAAACGTTTAACCTATGATTAATGAAAATCCTTATGTCGTATGTTTTGGTGAAGTTCTCTGGGATATTTTCCCTCAGGGTTCAAGAGCCGGAGGTGCTCCTTTTAATGCGGCATACAATATTTACAAATCCGGAACCGATGTAAAAATGCTAAGCAGAATCGGCAATGATGAACTCGGTATCAAACTTCTGGAACAGATAAAAGGGTGGGGAATTACCGCAGATTATATCCAGATTGATGAGGAAAAGCCAACCAGCACAGTGATTGCAAAAATCGATGAACATAATGAAGCTTCGTATGACATCATCAATCACGTAGCGTGGGACTATATTGAATTTTTACCCGAACATGCCGAATTAATTTCTAATGCCGAAGCTTTTGTATTCGGAAGTTTATCGGCCCGAAACGAAAAAACAAAAGAAACGCTCTTCAAACTGTTGGAATTTGCCAAACTGAAAATTTTTGATGTTAATTTCCGTCCGCCGTTTATCGATATCGATTTGGTTAAAGCACTTCTTCATAAAGCCGATATTGTAAAAATGAACAAAGCTGAAATGAAGCAGATCATGCAGTTTTTAAGTGAAGAATATAAAAGCGAAGACGAAAGTGCGGCCTATATTCAGAATCATTTTAATATCAGAGAAATTGTCTTAACCAAGGGGAGTAAAGGCGCCAGATATTTTGTTGAGAATCATAACTACGGATTTACGGCAGTGCCTATTACTATTGTGGATACAGTAGGAAGTGGAGATTCCTTTCTTGCCGGTTTTATTTCCCAAAGAATTCAGAACAAAAGTCCGGAAGAAATTATGACGGAAGCGATTTCTTTAGGGGCATTTATTACTTCAAAAGCAGGTGCCTGCCCGGATTATACCTATGATGAGTTTCAAAAATTCAAGTTACACAATGCTATTTAATAATATAAATTAAAAACACTATGAAGTCAGTAAAATTTACAGAAAAAAAGTATCTGGTGATCCTTTCTTTCGTTACCTCTTTGTTCTTTTTCTGGGCTATTGCGTTAACAATGGGTGATGTTTTGAATAAACATTTTCAGAATGTCCTGCACATTTCGAAAGCAAAATCCGGATTAGTACAGCTTTCTATTTTTGGAGCCTATGCCTTAATGGGAATTCCTGCCGGTCTTTTCATGAAAAAATTCGGATATAAAAAGGGCGTGATCTTAGGATTGGTATTATTTGCCAGCGGAGCATTTTTATTTGTTCCGGCGGCTGACAATTCTTCTTTTACATTTTTCAGAGTGGCTCTCTTTATTCTTGCTTTAGGAATGGCAACGCTGGAAACCGTGGCGCATCCTTTTGTCGCTGCACTGGGGGATGAAAGAACAAGCGACCAGAGGGTTAATTTTGCCCAGTCATTCAACGGACTTGGAGCTATTATGGGGCCTTTGTTGGGCGGAATCTTCATTTTTGGAGGTTCAGGATCCGATAATTCTTTGGATTCAGTTAAAAGTCTGTATACCTGGATTGGTATCGTTGTTTTGGTTTTGGCGATTATTTTTTTCTTTATTAAAGTTCCTGAACTAAAAGATCCTCACGCCGAAGAAATTGAACTGGCAGAGCATGCAGCTGGCGAAACTGAAGAGAAAACTGTGGATTGTAATGCTCCGCTTTGGAAGCAGAAACATTTTGTGTGGGCTGTGATTGCGCAGTTTTTCAATGTAGCAGCACAAGGAGGAACATGGGCATTTTTCATTAATTACGGCGTTGAAAAAATGCACCTTCAGGAAACACAGGCTTCCTACTATTTCTCTTTAAGTATGGCAATGATGATGATCGGAAGATTTATCGGTACCTTCCTAATGAAATATATCGCACCAAACAAAGTATTAGCCATTTTTACGGCCTGTAATATTGTTCTGTGCTTAATCATTTCTCAAAGCTTCGGATGGGTATCCTTCGTCAGTTTAATTATGTTAAACTTCTTTTTAAGTGTTATGTATCCTACAATTTTCAGTTTAGGATTGAAAAAATTAGGCGGAAAAGTAGCTCAGGCTTCATCATTTTTAGTAATGGCGATGTTTGGAGGAGCATTTTTTACACCGATCATGGGAATAATCGCTGAAAAAGATGTGGCGCACTCATTTCTTTTGCCCATTATATGTTATGTGGTTATCGTTTTATTTGCCTTAAAGTTTTATAAACCTAAAACTTCCCGATAAGCAATGAAAAATAAAGTTCTGAAAGGCTGTTTTTGGATCGTATTTCTGATCAGCCAGGTGAGCTATGCCCAAATTCAAATTACAAATAAGAAATTTTCTTTTGGAACAACCGGCAGAATTGGGGTAGGATATTCTCCCAATGCAGACGGGCGTACAGGTCGCCAACTGAATCTTGATAACCAGGGATCTCTGGGCGGAAGAATGGATCAGGGGGATTATGTAGACTTTTTGCCAACCTTTCATTTTACACCGGTTGTGGGAGGAGACAGTACGAAAACTACAAAAATTGATGTGCAGACCCGACTGAGTTTTTATTCGGGAGGCACATTTCTGGGAAATGTTGATACTAAATCGAACCGCGGAATGATTATCGCTTTGCCGGAAGCTTTTGTGGAGGCCAGAAATATCATGGGAAGCGATTGGGATGTATGGGCAGGATCTCGCTGGCTGAGATATGATGACGTGCATATTGCAGATTATTTTTATTTTGACGACCACTCGGCAACAGGATGGGGAATCAGGCATAAAAACACAAGATTTTCCATGTTTTTTCCTGCTGTTATCGATACGGCAGCAAGCAATTCCACACCTTATTCCTATACCAACATTATCAGTGGCAATAAGAACTTAATTTACAGACAACGGGAGGTATTTGTCCTGGAACATACCATCCCTTTAAAAAATAATGACCTGAAATTTTTAGCAGAGTTTCATAACGTGGATCGGTCGGGGAGAAATTCTGTGGAACAATATCCTTCGGATCATGGCTGGGTACTGGGCGCAAAATTAAATACAGGCCTGAAAACCAAAATAGCGGGCTCTTTCAATCAGATTTCGTTACGCTACGGAAGCGGGATTGCCAATGGAGGAGACGCGGGAAATACCCAGACATGGAGAACTTACGGCGCACCTGATGAATTGACAGGAAAATACCGCGGAGCCTATTCGCTAACGGCCGTTGAGCATATTTTGCTAAATCTGTCCAACAGATGGTCACTGAATGCGTATGCGGTCTATACTCAAAGCAAAGGAGGCTCTGACAACGATAACAAGGCAATTGACTATTATAAAAGAAATATTTTCAATAAAAAATCTGAGTTTAATACCGGAGTCAGGGCGACTTATTATTTCAATAACTGGTTTCATATTCTATCCGAACTTCATTATGCCGTACGGAAAGACGGTACTCAGGATCCGGCATCTATGATGAAACTGGTGCTGGCACCCACCCTTGTTCCGACCGCCGAAAGAAGCGTCTGGGCTCGTCCGCACATCAGATTTATTGCAGAAGTCTCAAGATATAACGATCAGGCAATGAATTCGCTGTATTCTCCATTTTTACAGCAGTCCGGCGCCAAAAGATTCGGAACCTATCTGGGCGTAAGAACAGAATGGTGGATATTCTAAATTGAACCAAAAAAGAGCATTGCGCCTTGAGTTCAGAGTATAAAGAGCCCTCAGAAGAAGAAATTAAAGATTTTTAAAGGCTTATTTTTTCTTTTTTTATTTGAAAGATATGATCTTAATCTCTGACTTTGTGGCTGAACAGAAAATTTTTAAACAAGATTAAAACTAAAATTAACAATGAATATACAATTTGGAGCATCACTTCTTTCATGGATTACCCCGGTCTGGACCCCTGAAAAAGGAAAATATGCTATTGAAAAAACGGCAGAATCAGGATTTGATCTTATTGAAATCCTTCTTCCGCCATCCATGGATTTTGATTCCGCTGCCGTTAAAAAACAATTGAAAGATCATGATTTAAATGTCGTATGTTCTTTAAACTTACCAAAAGAAGCGCATATCGCTTTTTATCCGAAAGTGGCTGAGGAATTGATTAAAAAAGCAGTTGACAAAACCTCTCAGCTTGAAACCAATCTTTTGGGAGGCGTTCTTCATGGCGGAATTGGTGTTTTTTCAGGAAATCCTTTAACAGAAAATGAAGCGGAAACGATTGTCGGGGTCTGGAGCAATGTGGCAGATTATGCGAAAGAAAAAGGAGTAAGCATAGCCATTGAACCCATTAACAGGTATGAAAGTTATGTCTGTAATAGTGCTCAGAATGTACTGGATCTTATTTCAGAAACGGGAAAAGATAATTTATTCGTTCATTTAGATACTTTCCACATGAATATTGAGGAGAACAATTTTTATGACCCGATTATCGCTGCCGGTAAGAAATTAAAACATCTTCACATCACAGAATCACACCGTGGAATGCTCGGTGAAGGAACCGTTAATTGGGATGATTTGTTTAAAGCATTAAAAGAAATTAATTTTGAAGGAAATCTCGTTCTGGAAAACTTTTCATCATCCGTTACGGGGATGCAGCAGATGGTTTCGCTGTGGCAGAAATCTCCATACGAAGCGGAAGAACTGGCCGTAAAAAGTTTGCAATTTATGAAGAATTATTTCTAAACAGATCATAAACTGAAGCCTCCCGAATTTTTCGGAAGGCTTTTTTAATTTAAAAATAACGTCGCTTTTCTGGGTTAAACAGATGTTTCTTGATAAGTTTTCGGTTTAAGCAGGAAAGACCGATTTTGTTTTAGTAACTTTGCATTTTGTAATATAATTTTTATGCACAAAGCAGGATTTGTAAATATAGTTGGAAAACCAAATGCGGGAAAATCTACCCTTCTGAACCAGTTAATGGGAGAGAAGCTGGCGATTGTTACCCAAAAGGCACAGACAACAAGACACAGAATTTTTGGAATTTATAATGAAGAAGATCTTCAGATCGTATTTTCGGATACTCCGGGAGTATTGGATCCTAAGTACGGCTTGCAGGAAAAAATGATGGATTTTGTGAAAGATTCTTTGCAGGATGCTGACGTTTTTCTATTCATTGTAGATGTTACCGATAAAGCGGAACCTTCAGAATTTTTAATCGATAAACTGAATAAAATCCCGGTACCCGTTTTATTATTATTAAATAAAGTGGACCAGACCAATCAGGAGGGATTGGAAAAACTGGTTAGCGATTGGCACAACAGAATTCCGAAGGCGGAAATACTTCCTATTTCTGCATTAAATGCCTTTAATACAGAAATCATTTTGCCCAAACTGAAATCTTTATTACCGGAAAGTCCGGCGTATTATGATAAAGATATGTACACCGACAAGCCTGAAAGATTTTTCGTAAATGAGGCTATTCGTGAGAAAATTCTTTTAAATTACGATAAAGAAATTCCGTATTCGGTAGAGGTGGTTACAGAACAGTTTAAAGAAAAAGAAGGGATCATTTTTATTGATTCCATAATTTATGTTGAAAGAGATACCCAAAAAGGGATTTTAATTGGTCATAAAGGGGAAGCGATTAAAAAAGTGGGTACAGAATCAAGAATTGATCTTGAAAAGTTTTTTGCGAAAAAAATTCACCTTAACTTATTCGTTAAAGTAAAAAAAGACTGGCGTAAGAACGACCGGGATTTAAAAAATTTCGGCTACAGATAAACTAAAAAGTCAATATTCATCGTTGTATTAAAAGATTTTTATTATCTTTAAATTTAAATTATACACGAAATGAACTATTCAAATTCAAAATCAGACCCGGTTTATATAGATATCATTTTATTTATTATAAGATTATTTATTGGGTTTGCGATGATTTCACATGGGTTTGCAAAATTGCAGATGCTGTTTAGTGAAGGGGAGATCAAATTTTTCGACTTAATAGGTTTAGGCCCGAAAATCACTTTGATTCTCGCTATTTTTGGTGAATTTGTCTGTTCGATATTTCTAATTTTAGGATTGTTTTCAAGAGTAGCCTTAGGATTTCTGATTTTCACCATGGTGATTGCCGGATTTGTCGTTCATGGCGCAGATCCTTTTGAAAAAAGAGAATTGAGTCTAATTTATCTGTCGGTTTATTTATTGCTGATGACTTTCGGGGCAGGAAAAATTTCTGTTGATTATATGATCGAGAAGCGTAAAAGAGCGAACGACTGGTAAGACATAAAATATAAATAGACAAAGAGACTGCTTCGTGATGAACAGTCTCTTTTTTTATGTATAGAAAATGCTTACTTTCGTAAAAAATGAAATATTATGAAGATAAAACTGACGATCTGCCTTCTCGCATTTCTTAATTTCTATGATGCTCAGGAAAATATTTCCTATCAGAAGCCATCTGCGGAAATTTTGAAATTAGCAGATTATGAGAGACCTCCAAGCGTTCTGATGAACAGTAAAAAAGACTGGATCGTGTTTACCTACCGTCCTACCTATAAAACTTTGGAAGATCTTAGCCAGCAGGAAATGAAGTTGGGAGGGTTAAGGATCAATCCTGTAACCAATATTTCAAGTACAGTAACTTATCTGAATAATCTGAATATTAGAAAAATAAGCGATAAAAATGAAGTTCAGGTGAAAAATTTGCCTGCCAATCCTAAAATTACCTATACATCATTCTCTCCCGATGAGAAAAAACTGGCTTTTACCAATACCACAGCAAAAGGGGTTGAACTTTGGATCGTAGATCTGGAAACGGCAACTGCTAAAAAAGTAACGGCCGATAATCTGAATGCCAATCTGGGAATTCCTTATGTCTGGTATAAAGATTCTCAAAGTTTTTTAATTAAAACACTGCCGCAAAACAGAGAAGCATTGATTGATGCAGGTAAAGATTTGCCGACGGGACCAATTGTTTCAACGGCCGACGGGAAAGTTTCTCAAAACAGAACTTACCAGGATTTACTAAAAAATCCTCAGGATGAAAAGAATTTTGAAATTCTTACCGCTTCGGATATTTATAAAGCTGATCTTAAAGGAGGTTTAACCAAAGTAAAAGATAAAGACTTATATTCGAGTGTCAGCTTTTCTCCGGACGGAAATTACCTGATGGCAACAACCATTAAGAAACCGTTCTCATACATCGTCCCTCTCTACAGATTCCCGATGACGACTACCGTTTACGATGACAAGGGAAGCGTGGTAAAAGTAGTAAATGAAGTTCCGCTGAACGAGATTATGCCTAAAGGTTTCTCTTCGGTAAGACAGGGAAAAAGAGATTTGGGATGGAGAAGCGATGCTCCTTCAACATTGGTCTTTGCAGAAGCACTGGACGGAGGAGATCAGTCTAAAACAGCAGATTTCCGGGATGAGGTTTTCACTTGGGAAGCACCTTTTGGCAATGCTCCGAAATCGTTCTTTAAGACAAAACAGCGATATGGCGATGTAAGCTGGACGAATGATCATTATGCCATTGTTTCCGAAAGCTGGTATGATACAAGAAACGTAAAATCTTTTCTTGTCGATCTTTCTACGAATGATTCTAAAGTAATTGATGACCGAAATTATCAGGATGTGTACAGCGACCCCGGAAATTTTAATACTACTAAAAACCAATACGGAAGATACGTTATCGATATTAAAGGAGGAAAATCTTATCTTATTGGCGACGGTTTTACAAAAGACGGTCAGCATCCTTTTATTGATGAAATGGATATGAAAACGCTGAAGAAAAAAAGACTCTACACTTCCAATGTCAAAAATGCGAAGGAAGAGATTATTGATATTTTAAACCCGTCAAAAGGGGAGATTTTAACAACACAGCAATCGGCGAGTCAGTATCCTAATTATTTCAAAAAAAGCATTAAATCTAATAAAACGGAAGCCATTACCCATTTTGCGAATCCTTTTGAAAGCATAAAAGATGTTTATAAAGAAGTCATCACCTATAAAAGAAATGACGGAGTAACGTTAACCGGAACGCTGTATCTGCCGGCAAACTACGACAGAAAGGCCAAAAAGGAAAAATTACCTTTGCTGATCTGGGCGTACCCTACAGAATATAAAGACAAAAATACGGCCGGGCAGAACACCCAAAATCCAAACGACTTTACTTTCCCGTATTACGGATCGTTTGTCTATTGGACAACAAAAGGATATGCCATTCTTGATGATGCCTCTTTTCCCATTATCGGAGAAGGAAAAACAGAACCGAACGATACGTTTATCACTCAGTTGGTTGCCAACGGAAGAGCGGCCATTGATGCCGTAGATCAATTGGGATATATCGACAGAACTAAAGTTGCAGTGGGTGGCCACTCTTACGGTGCGTTTATGACCGCAAATCTTTTAACGCATTCTAAAGATTATGCTTGCGGTATTGCAAGAAGCGGGGCTTACAACAGAACGCTGACGCCATTCGGTTTCCAGAGCGAACAGAGAAATTACTGGGATGTTCCGGAAATCTATAATACAATGTCTCCGTTTATGAATGCCGATAAGATGAAAACCCCGATGTTACTGGTACACGGTGATGCAGATAACAATCCGGGAACATTTACTTTGCAGACAGAAAGATATTTCCAGGCATTGAAAAACCTTGGAGCGCCTGTAAAAATGGTTCTTTTACCAAAAGAAGCTCACGGATATGCTGCAAAAGAAAATATCCTGCATTTGCTTTGGGAGCAGGATCAGTTCCTTGAGAAATGTTTAAAGAAATAAATGCTAAAAACCCGTTCATCCAGAGCGGGTTTTTTCATGAGAATATTCTCATTTTTCAGAGAGCCTTTTTTAAAATTAAGTAAAATTAATTTCAGGTTGGTTTTTCGCAAAATGTAAATTTATTGAGCCAATAATACACTTTGATGCGCAAGGATTTTTATCTGAGATAAAATTGATCATCAGCATTATAAAAGAAAATATTTGATTTTCCCCTTCCATCTTAAAAACATAAATTTTGAATTAAATCTTGTGCCTTTACCTATTTTCAATAAAATTAAACACACTCTGAAAGGTGGGTATTGAATTGTTCATATTCTGTTTACCTTAGTTTTTGTAATTTTCTGCCATCAAAATTCATAATCAATAATAACCTGAGAAAGGACATCTGTCCCGGATAAAATTATGTTAAGAACCAATCAATCATTTTTAGATTATTTAGAAATGCTTTATACTCATCAGGAGTATAGAAACAATATCATATTGAGATCTTATGAAAAAGGAGAAAAGATTCTGATACAGAATGAAATTTCAACTAAAATAATGCTCGTAAAGAGCGGTATTACAAAGTGCTTTTTCGTTGAAGAAAATGACAAAGAGTATATTGTGGAATTTTTGGGAAAAGGAGAGATCATTGGTGAAATTGAGATGTTAAAGAATGTCTCATGCCTTTGCAGTATAGAGGCTATTACCGAGGTCACTGTATATTCTATGACGATTCCCTATTTTCGGTCTCTGATCAAGAGTGATCTTACGCTTAACAATCTATTGCTGGATGTTTTTGCAGAACGCATCGTTAACACATCGAGCAGAGCATCTTATCAGCAACTACACACCACAGAGCATACATTGTCTCAGCTTTTAGAGGTAAAATCCAAAGAAATGGAAATCTCAAAAGAAGATATGGCAGCTTATCTCGGAATTACCGTAAAAAGTCTGAACCGCGCGCTGAAAGAGATTAAAGAAAATGAGGAAGCAGAATAATTGATTTACTGAGAAAGAAAATCTTCATGTATCTTTGCAGAAACAGGCTGTCTTAAAAAATGGAAGAACTAACATTCAGGAATGCAAAACCGGAAGATCTGAAAAGAATCGTTGAAATTTATAATTCTACTATAGAATCCAGAATGGTAACGGCTGATACCGAAGAGGTATCTGTGGAAAGCAGACAACAATGGTTTGCTGAACACAATCCTGAAAAAAGACCCCTTTGGGTAATCGAAAACAAGGAGGAAACCATGGTAGGATGGGTTAGCTTTTCATCTTTTTACGGCCGCCCCGCGTATGACGGAACCGTGGAAATCAGCATTTATATGGATGAAAGCTTCAGAGGAAAAGGATATGGCAGGAAAACTTTACAGTATTGTATAGATCATGCCGGAAAATTAGGAGTTAAAACCTTACTGGGCTTTATTTTCCTTCACAATGAGCCGAGTGTAAAACTCTTCCGGCACTTCGGCTTTGAAGATTGGGGAACTCTTCCGAATGTCGCTGTACTCGACGGGACTGAAAGAACCCTTAAAATTTTAGGAAAAAGAATTGATTCTTAAGTGCCTCTGATTAAAAACACTCAAAATGAGTTTCTCTTGGAGTTGAGCCCTCGTATACTTTAAGGCATAAGGATTTTATCAACGATAAAATTAATCATCAGCACTCAACAGTAAAATATAATAAAAAGGCTTTGACAGAATATCCGTCAAAGCCTTTTATTAATCGGAATTGATGTTTTAATTTAAAATTTATCCCAAAACAGTCACTCCCTTCTGGATCATTTCATAGATGGCATCTCTGCCGTTATCAGGTTTTACATTAACCGCGCGGGTTCCGTTGAAGTGAAGGCACGTTACATATCCGTTGGCAACGGCATCCGTACACGTAAATTTCACACAATAATCCATCGCCAAACCTACAATTTCAACCAATTGAATTTCGTGATATTTTAAAAAATCATCCAGACCGGTTTTCATAAAGTGGTTGTTATCCTGAAAACCGCTGTAGGCATCAATTTCAGTATTTTTTCCTTTTTGAACGATATGGGTTACTTTGTCTTTATTAAGATCTTTATGGAAATCTGCTCCAAAAGAATCCTGAATACAGTGATCCGGCCACATAAATTGGGGAACCCCGTTCAGAATAATGCTTTCACCAACCTTTCTGCCATTATTGCTGGCAAAACTTTTATGATTCGCAGGATGCCAGTCCTGGGTCAGAATAATCTGGTCGTATTCATTTTCTTCCATCAGCAGATTAATGTAAGGAATTACCTCATTTGCTTCCGGAACTGCTAATGCACCTCCTTCACAAAAGTCATTCTGTACATCTACTATTATTAATGCTTTTTTCATATTTAAAATTCTCGAATTTTTGATAAATTTACAAAAATCTACAGCTCAAAAAACTTTCCATCTTTTAATTATCGGACAAATCGGCATTTTATTAATGAAAATTAAAATAAGGGATAAAAAATAATTAAAGGAGAAGCCGGTTTCAATCGGTAAAGAGCGGGCAATAGCTTACCTTTGCAGGAAATAAGTTTTTTTATGTCATTTGAGTCTTTAGGATTATCACACAATATCATTCGTTCGGTTAATAAATTAGGTTATCTGAAGCCTTTTCCTATTCAGGAGCAGGCGGTTCCCGTAATTTTGCAGGGAAAAGACCTTATGGGTATTGCACAGACGGGTTCCGGAAAAACGGCATGTTTCGTAATGCCTATTTTAGAGAAGTTACAGAATGCTGAGGTTAAAAAAGACCGTCATGTAGAGGTTTTGGTATTGGTTCCTACAAGAGAATTGGCCATTCAGATCGATGAGGTTTTCAGGGCTTTCACAGACCATTTAAAGCGTGATATCCGTACTATGGCAGTGTATGGAGGAGTTTCCATCAATCCTCAGATGAAAGGAATGTTCGGGGTCGAGGTTCTTATTGCCACACCGGGCCGTTTGCTGGATTTAATTGAGCATAAAGCGGTAAGCATCTCAAGCATTAAACATTTAGTAATCGATGAGGCCGATAAAATGTTTCAGCTGGGTTTTGGTGAAGAAATGAATAAGCTTTTCGCCATGATGCCTGTCGCTAAACAAACGGTTTTATTTTCAGCGACTTTAAATGATAAAGTTTCTGAGATGAAACAGCGTTTATCCATCAATCCGGTTGTCATTGAGATCAAAAAAGAAGATGTTGAAATCGATAATATCGAACAGCTGGCGTATCACGTTTCTCCGGAAAATAAAGGTCCGTTTTTGAGATATTTAATAAAAGAAAAAAATATTGAAAAAGCTTTGATATTTGTTTCATCCACAAGATCTGCAGATAATCTGGTTGAAAAATTAAAGAAGAATAAAATTAAAGCTGTCGCTATACACAGTCAGAAATCGCAGGGAGCAAGAAGAAATAATCTGGAAGAGTTTAAATCGAGTGGCGCCCAGATCTTGGTGACTACCGATCTTTTGGGTCGTGGAATCCATATCGAATCTTTGCCTTTTGTTATTAATTACGAATTGCCGAGATCTCCCTTAGATTATATCCACAGAATAGGAAGAACGGGGCGTGCGAACGAAAAAGGAATGGCCATCAATATTTTAACAGACGATGAATTGCAGCATTTCAGAGTCATCCAGAAGAAAATGGGCAAAAAAGTAACATTGCAGAGAACAGAAGATATTAATCTACACGGATTTTAATCAATAAATAAAGCTTCAATTTTAATAGAATTGAGGCTTTTTTTCTCTCGCCAATTGATCTGTTACTTAAAATTAGTCAACAGTCTTATTAGCAAAAATTCGTTCATTCGTGGCATAATAAAAACAGCATCATCTGTGTATTCTGTGGGAAATAAAAATCAACACCTCATTATTCGCTCATTCGTGGCCATCCCCATGCCATACTAATTTTTTCCTAAATCCAAAAGAGCCTAGCAAAGTTATAAAATAACGAAAATGCCGAATTTCAATAAACCCGACATTTTCTTTCTGTTGAAATCAAAAATTTTTACTTGAATTTGTAAGCCAAACCAATCTGAAATACATTGTTTTTTCCTTCTGGCTGCATGCCCTGAACTTCTTTCAGAACATCTGTTAATCCGGCGATATATCTTGCGGTGATCCCGATATTTTTTGTTACATAATATCCGGCACCAATCCCGATCCCAAAATCAAATCCTTTTACGTCATCGTTTGCCTTTACAGAAAGATTTTTATATTTGAATTGAGAGTCAACAAGAAAACTGAATTGTGGACCAGCTTCCAGATAAAGATTCGGCAATGCATTGTATTGGAACATTACGGGTACGGAGATATAACTTAGATTGGCTCTTAAATCGGAATTTCCGTCGTATTTAGCACCGACACCGTTAAAAAGTACTTCCGGCTGTACGCTGAAATCTTTCCCGACAGGCAAATTAACAAAAGCCCCTCCGTAGAATCCTGCTTTTGAACTTGAATCATCCGCTGAGATTGTTGAAACATTTAAACCTGCTTTTAAGCCTAAAGTCTGGGCAAAAGTAAACGAACCCCCAATAAAGGCAAGCCCTAATAATAATTTTTTCATAATTTTTCTCTTTTATGTTTTTAATGAATTCATTTTGAGTTTATCAAATTCTGTTCCAAATGTTAAATAAAACCAAAATTTTATTTAAAATAATCTTGAAAATCTACAAGTAGCTTTTCCAAAATGTTATTATAAGTACTCACATTTTGTTTCATTCGCGGTCATAAAATATACATCATCATCTGTGAAAATCCGTGAGATCTGTGGGAAATAAATTTAAATTCTCAATGAAGAGGATTAGCTCTCGCAGATTTTGCAGATTGCGCAGATTAATTATTGAACTCTAAAATTTTAATGTATGAGGTGTTATATATTTCATCAAAAGTAAAATTTATAAACGGCCTCATTAATTATTCGTCCATTCGTGGCCATAAAATATACATCATCATCATCTGTGAAAATCCGTGAGATCTGTGGGAAATAAATTTAAATTATTAATGAAGAGGATTAGCTCTCGCAGATTTTGCAGAAAACGCAGATTAATTATTGAACTCTAAAATTTTTAATACTATTTCGAAGGTTTAATGTATGAGGTGTCGTAAATTTCATCAAAAGTAAAATTCATAAACGGCCTCACTAATTATTCGTCCATTCGTGGCCATAAAATAAACAGCATCATCTGTGAAAATCCGTGAGATCTGTGGGAAATAAATTAGACTCTTAATAAATAATATTGGCTCTCGCAGATTTTGCAGAAAACGCAGATTAATCATTGATTGTAATGTATAAGCTGTTATATATTTTAATCAAAAGTAAAATTCATAAACGACCTTTAATCATTAATCATTCGTCTATTTGTGGCCATAAAATATTCATCAAAATTCGCTTATTCGCGGCAATAAAAAAACAAAAAAGGCCGGAATAAATTCCGACCTTTTCTATGTATATTAAATTTGTTATATGAAGAAACTTGTGCTTATTTAAATTTATAAGCTAAACCTACCTGGAATACGTTGTTTCTAACCGCATCTCCGGAGTTATTTTTGAAAATATCAGTTACACCCGCTGTATATCTTGCTGTGATTCCTAAATTATCTGTAAAGTAATATCCTGCACCAATACCAATTCCGAAGTTAAAGGTTTGGAAATCATCTTTGTTCAGTGTTGAGGTTGAAGTTGCGTCAGTATTTCCGTTGGTAGATGTTTTGAATTTATCTTTTGCACTTACTAAGAAACCAAATTCAGGACCTGCTTCTAAATAGAAGTTTGGAATAAGGTTATACTGAAACATCACAGGAACCGCTACATAACCTAAGTTCGTAGAGTAGTCTGCTCTATATTCGTTTCCAAGAGCGTTATACTTTCTTGTTGATTTAGATCCTAAGTCATTATAAATTACCTCAGGTTGAATGCTGAAATTAGTAGCTACCGGAATATTCGCGAAAACACCCGCATTAAAACCAATTTTAGATTTTGAATCATCTAAATCAGCACCTTTACTAAGTGAAGAAACGTTCATTCCCCCTTTAATACCGAATGTTACCGGGCTGGAAGACGTTGATGGAGTTTGTTGTGCGAACGCCAAAGAACTTGCAGTTACTGCTAATCCTAAAATTAACTTTTTCATAACTTTGATTTTTAATATTTACTATTCTAATTTTAAATTTTACTACTTGCCTGCAGTTTCCTGCGAGACGGTGAGTATCTTTCAAATTGCTTGCCAAAAAATAATTTTATGATTAAAATCAGTAATCTTGTTTTTGTTTTAGTGTTTAATTTGTTGTAAATTAAATGATTATATTTTATTAGGATGCTTGGCATAAGATTTTCAAAACAACAAATTTTAACTTTTTTAACCTTTTGTTTTGAAAATATGTAGTTAGATAAATGAAAATTTGGTTGTTTTTATGACTGTTTCTCGGCCAAAATCGCTACAAGATGTAGTTACATTCATTATATTTGTGCTCTTAAAAAACATAGTAATACAATAATTTAAATTCCAACAATAAAATGAAAAAATTAGTCACCGTATTTTCTGTAGCAGCAGGATTATTTCTTACTTCAAATCTTGTAAGTGCACAACAAAAGATCGGACATGTAAATTCTGACGACGTATTCAGCAATCTTCCTGAAGCCAAAACTGCTGAGGCAAGTCTTGATGCGTACAGCAAAACAAAACAAACAGAGATCGAGAAACTGATCACAAGCTATCAGACGAAACTAAAATCGGCTCAGGATAAAGAAAAAACCATCAGTGAGGCTAATAAAGAAGCGGTGATTAAAGAATTAACTCTGGCACAGACAGAACTTCAGGAATTAGGAAAATCTATTGAAAGTACACGTACCAAAGCGGCACAGGATATTTCTCAGAAACAGAATGAACTTTTTGCTCCGATTCAGAAGAAGGTGGCAGGTATGATCTCTACGGTTGCTAAGGAAAAAGGTCTGGCGTATGTTTTTGACGTTGCCACTTCACAGGGAAACAGTCAAATCGCTTATATGGATGGAGGTGAAGATATTACACCGGATGTAAAATCTAAATTAGGTGCCACTGCTCCTGCAAAAGCAAAGAAATAATTTTTATTCCTTTATAAAAAATAAGAAATCCTTGACTTTAATAAGTCAAGGATTTATATTTTTAATGGGTATCTAAGTTAATAGAGTTGTTTCAATACGTACAATCTATTAATCTAGAGGTTTACGCCCTGTGATAATATTGTATAGAATTACAATAATAGCGATTACCAATAAAACATGCACTAAATAACCTGTGCTCATACCCGGCACAACTCCTAACATTCCTAGTAGCCAAACGACAATGCAAATGACTGCAACTAACCATAACATACTTCTCATAACTAAAATTTTTAAGTGATTTGATTAATCATATACACATACTGTGCCTTTTTTATCAAATCAACGTTAAAATAGATACCACACATTTAATTATAAAGAAAATGGAAGCTCTGAAGGAGGAAAAATCAAAGAACTCCAAAATGTTTTAAAGCCCGCTCAATTCCATGATTGTCAACTTCCTCTGTAACAAAATCTGAAATTTCTTTCACGTTATCGTTGGCATTTCCCATGGCGACACCAATTTTCACAAACTTAAGCATAGAAATATCATTGCCGCCATCTCCGAAAGCCATCGTTTCAGAAACATCAATTCCGAAATACTGGCAAAATTTCTCAATTCCGTGCTGTTTGCTTATTCCACCAGGGTTAACATCGGCAAAAAGGGGAGTCCAGCGTGAAGCTTCGGAGTTCGGCATTATATTTTGCATAAAAACCTCTTCATCTTCCGGTCTCATGAAAATATTAGCCTGAAGAACATTGTCGATATCCACATTTTCTTTATCATATAAAGGCGGAACGGGAAGATTTACATGAGCGTACATTCCTGCCACTTCAGGATTAACATCATTAATTTCTACTTTATTTTCGTACATCAATGAGAAACTTAAAGAATTTTTTTCAGAATAACTTATCAGTCTCTTTATATCTTCAGGATCAATGGCTTTTTTAAACATTACCTGCCCGTCCGTTGTCATCCCGTATCCACCATTAAAGGTAATAAAACCATCGAAATCGATATGTTTGATATGATCTAAAGAATTGATGGACCGTCCGGTGGCTACGATGGCTTTAATGCCTTTTTTACGAAGTTCCTTGATGGCATTTTCTGTGGATTCCGGGATTTTATTGGTCTTAAAACTGATCAAAGTACCGTCTACATCGAAAAATACGGCTTTAATATTTGGATTTTGAATAGAATTCATAGTAATTTTATTGTGAAATAATTTGTATTAGGATACAATAATACGAACAATTATTTAATGATTAATGGTTTAAGCATTCTCATCAATTATTTAACTTTGCTAAAAATTCTGTTTGAAAGATTTTATAAAACATGTGAACACGTACTATCCGCTTTCAGAAGAAAGTATTTCGTTGTTGGTGAGTATCTGTTCTGAAGAAAAATTCGATAAAAATTCTTTGCTTTTAGAAGAGGGAGCAATGGCGAGGTATTATTATTTTCTTAAATCTGGTTTGATAGGGTATTATAACAGAGATGAAAATGGAGATACGGTCTATAAAATATTTTTTGAAGAAAACAGTTTTATCGCTTCCACTTCCGCGATTATTACCAACGAACCAAGCAAATTCAGTATTATAGCTCTGGAAGACTGTGAAGTAATAAAATATCCTGTTGTTGCGTACCGTGAGCTTTTTCACAGACATCTTGACCTTGCGCTGTTTCAGATTCATTACCTCGAAAAAAACTGGGTGGTAAAAAAAGAGCCTCTGGAAATTTCCTTAAAGTATGAAACGGCAAAAACAAGATATATTGCATTAATGCAGAACAAAAATTTAATGATAAGACTGAAGCAGCATCATATCGCCTCTTATTTAGGAATAACTCCCACGCAGCTCAGCAGGATAAAAAAAGAAATAAATTGAAGAAAACGTCAACATAAGTTGATATTTTTTCGTTTTTTCAAGTGCAAATTTGTAATGTAAAACAGACTTTTATCATCTGTTTAAAAATTTTGTATTATGAAAAATTTTATTTCGCTGTTGGTAGTTTTTACCACTTGCCACTTTACTTCTGCGCAGAAAATAATTCGGGAAGAAGTATTCAGTCCAAAAATGAATAAAAAAATCAAAGTGATTATTTTTACCCCCGATCTGCAGCCTCACACCACGTATCAATCGGTATATATTCTTCATGGCTACAGTGGAAATCCTGAAAGAACAATTAAAGAAGATATTCCAGATCTGGCGCAACAATCTCAGAAGTATGGAACCATATATATTGTGCCGGACGGAAATTTTAAAAGTTGGTATGTTGATAGTCCGATTCTTAAAGATTCGCAATATCAGACCTTTATCGGAAAAGAACTGGTTGAATTTGTGCATGAAAATTATCCTGTAAAAAAGGAAAAATCCCAAACAGGAATTCTGGGATGGAGTATGGGCGGTTATGGAGCCACAAATATCGGAGTAACGTATCATCAAACATTCGGAATTGTGGGAAGTTCTTGCGGAGCACTCGATTTCCGTACTTTTGGAGAGGCCTATCAACAATATAATGTTGATGAGGTACTGGGAAAATTTGAATTTTTAAAAAGTAATTTTCTTACCGACAGTAAAATTGATCTGATGAAAACAGCCCGGCAGCATTATATTTTCGATTGCGGAACAGAAGACCTGCAAATGATCGGACAAAACAGAACATTTCATCAGACTTTAACAGAACGTAAAATTGACCATCTCTATATCGAATCTTTAGGAGGGCATACTCCTCAATATTGGAGTACAGCTTTAAGTCGTCAACTGGCTTTGTTTGAAAGATACTTCGTGAAATAAAATCAATCATTCTTTTATATTTAAATTAAATTTTGCTTTAAAATGAACTCGCTACAATTTAAAAAGGTTCTTATCGATCTCATTTTTTGCTATTTTGATCTAAATTTTTAATTTTATATTGAAAGATTTGCCGGGAAAAGTCAATAGTAAGAGGCAGCATTCAGAGTGGCTTAAAAAGAGGCAAAGAGCAACACTAAATATTTCAGTAAAAATTTTAAATATTCACCTCATGCATACAGAATTTGAACCTCCAAAGGCATTACGCGACACCATTGCATGTTTTTGGTACAACGACACTGATTTTGGAAAGGAAAAAACGCTCTTTGAAGTCATTCCTGACGGATTTTCCGAGATCATTTTTCATTTCGGAGAAGAGCTTCAGATTCTCCAGAATGGTGGTTTACAATCTTTGCCATCGCCCTTTTTGGTGGGTTTACTTCCTCATCCCGTTCATTTTTACACAAAAAACAGATTGCAGATTCTGGCGATACGATGTTTTCCGTGGACGGTTTTTGATTTGCTGACTTTAGATTCAAATAAAAAAGGAGTCAATACCTTTGAACATCCGATGGCGGAGCTTCAGGTTCAGTTAAAGAATTTTATCAGTAGAAACGAAATTTCCGAAGCGATAAATCTCCTGAAAGAATATTTTCTACAGCTCGAAATTTCAACCGACAGTCTGCTTTATAAGGCTGGAGTCGCCATGAGAAAATCCCGTGGAACGGTTCCCGTAAGCGAAATTGCAGATGCTGCCCATGCTACTGTGCGAACATTAGAAAGAAAATTTAAACAGTCTTCCGGACATACGGTAAAAGATGTTTCGGGGCTGATCCGTTTTGAGCAGGCTAGAAATACGCTATGGAACCTGCCCGGTTTTTCTCTTGCCAAATTGGCGGTAGAGCTGGGATATTCCGATCAGGCTCATTTAAGCCGTGAGTTCAAGCGATACAGCGGAACGACTCCCGGTGCATTTGCCCGAAAAGCAAAAAAGGAGCAGCTTCCAAACCGGGAATTTGTCGCATTTATACAATTGTAATACCGGAGCATTTCAGAATTTTGTCATCAAATAAAAAACCTCAATGAACAATTTACTGAAAGATAAAAAAGTGTCAATCATCGGAGCAGGGCCTGTAGGATTAACCATGGCAAGATTATTACAACAAAATGGAGTATCGGCCACTGTTTTTGAAAGAGATAGAGATCCCGAAGCCCGAATTTGGGGTGGAACACTGGATCTTCACAAAGATTCCGGGCAACTTGCCATGAAAAGGGCCGGATTGCTGGAGCAGTATTATGAGCTCGCTTTGCCGATGGGCATTAATATGGCGGATGAAAATGGTAAAATCTTATCAACTATTGATGTGGCTCCGGAACATGAATTCGACAATCCTGAAATTAACAGAAATGAATTGAGAACCATTCTGTTGAAAAGTCTGAACAGAGAAACCGTTATCTGGAACCGAAAACTAACAGATCTTCACCCTATTAACAATCAATGGCAGCTGCAATTTGAAAATCATAAGGATGAATATGCCGATTTTGTCATTATTGCCAACGGTGGCATGTCGAAAGCAAGAAAGTATGTGACTGAAACGCAGGTAGAGGAAACGGGAACCATCATCATCCAGGGAGAAGTGTCGCAACCGGAGATCCGTTGTCCTGAATTTTTTAAATTATGTGGAGGCAAAAGACTAATGAGCGCTTGGAAAGGAACCTTGATGGTGGCCAATCCTTTTAATAACGGGACTTTAACTTATAGTGTTATTCTTAAAAAACCGGACGCCGGAATTGATTTTCAAAACTCCGGAGAGATCACATCCTTTTTAATGAACCAATTTTCGGGTTGGCATCAAATCTATAAAGATCTGATTCTTTCTACTTCTCTTTTTGTGGGGTTACCAACCAGAAAATTGCCGCTCGAAAATCCGTGGAAAGCACATCGTCCTTTACCAATAACTTTAATTGGTGATGCTGCCCATCTAATGCCGCCATTTGCCGGACAGGGCGTCAATACAGGATTAATGGATGCCCTTATTTTATCTGAAAATTTAATAAACGGTGATTTTAAAACGATTGAAGAAGCAATCAGGAATTATGAACAGCAAATGTTGAGGTATGCTTCCGAAGCTCAACAGGCCTCCAGTGTAAATGAGATAGAAATGCATCAACCGGATTTTTCCTTTATGAAATTGATGGAACGGTAAGCGTTGTGTAAAATAATCTCTCTTTTGAAGAAGGTATGGTTAATAAAGATAAGAATGAGCAGCCTTTAATCTAAAAAAAATCCCGAAAAATTATTTAATATCCGGGATTTTTTGAATTTACTCCGTAATTTCGATCCAGTTTCCTTCAGGATCTTCTATTACACTTTCATAAAAGCCATCACCTGTCACGCGGGGTTCGCCAATAATTTTGTAGCCGTCACTTCTTAAAGTATCGGTTAAAATATCTACAGAATTTCTGTTGTTTACAGATAGCGCAAGGTGGCAAAATCCCATTAAGTTACCTCTTAAAGAAAGATTTTCTATAATGTCGGGACGTGCCATCAGCTCCAGTTCGGCAGAGGAATTTTCGGTGAAACTCAAAAAATAAGACTCGAAATTTTTTACCGGATTAACGTACTTTTCATTGCTGCTCATGCCGAAATATTTGATGTAAAAGGCTTTCATAATTTCTAGATCCTTACACCAGATCGCGATATGATTAAATTTTATCTTCATCGATGGAATAGTATTTATATTTTAATATTGCAAATTAATGCAAAATTGCATTAATTTGCAATATTAAAATAATGAAGAATGGATAATAAAAAAATAATGAGGGCAAAAAGAGCAACGCAGCTTATCTTTTTGGTTTGCGGATTGGGAATTTCCAGTTGGGCTCCCATGGTTCCTTTAGCAAAAGACAGATTGGCGCTCGATGAGGCAGACCTTGGACTGTTATTACTGCTGCTTGGAGGCGGCGCATTGTTTATGATGCCTGTTTCCGGGGTTTTAATCAGTAAAATAGGGTTCAGAAAGGTTATTTTGGGAAGTGTTTTGGCCGCGGCATCAATATTACCGTTCCTGCTGGTTATTTCGGATATTTACCTCATGGGATTGGCTCTTTTTGCTTTTGGATGCAGTATCGGGACGGTAGATGTGGCTATGAATGCTCATGGAATTCAGGTTCAGAATATTTACGGAAAGCCTATTATGTCTTCATTACACGGATTATTCAGTGTGGGAGGTTTATTGGGCGCGTTAGGATTGGGCTTTTTAATGAAGCTTGGTTTAAATCCGATGTATGCAGCCGTAACAATTTCTGTATTGTTGGTATTTTTAATGAGTATTCAGTTTAGTTATTTATTTAATCATCAAAGTGAAAAAGAAATTATTCATCAATTTTCGAAGGTTGATGAAGAAAAAGCAGTTACCAGCCGTTTTCAATGGATTAATTCCACCGTTCTCTTATTAGGAATGATGTGTTTCATTGTTTTTTTGTCTGAAGGAGCGATGCTGGACTGGAGTGCAGTCTTTTTAAGAGATGACAAAGGGGTAGAACCCGAGTTTGCCGGAACAGGATATGCTGCATTTTCTGTTGCCATGGCGGTGATGAGGTTAATGGGAGACTCCCTGATCAGTAAATTAAACAGTAAAATTGTAGTCATTGCAGGAAGTCTGATCGCGTCGGCTGGAATTTTAATCTTAATTTTCAGTCCGTGGATGGCTTTAACGCTGTTTGGATTTATTTTGTTGGGAATGGGTGCCGCGAATATTGTTCCTGTCTTTTTCAGTGAAGGCGGAAAAATTTCCGGGTTATCGCCTACGGTAAGTATTCCTGTTATTACGACGATGGGGTATGCGGGACAATTGGCCGGTCCGGCTTTATTAGGTTTCATTGCCCATCATTTTTCTTTGACGGTTGCCTTTGAAAGTATAGCTTTGCTGTTTATAATGGTCGCTTTTATTTATAAATTCCGAAAAAACTCATCATCATGCTAAAAGAGGAGCGTTTTGAAATCATTCTCACCCAGTTGAATGAGCATAAAAAAGTGAAATTTGAAGATCTTGCCATGCTTCTAAAGGTCTCTGAAGATACGGTCCGGAGAGATATTGATATGCTTAACCGCCACGGGTTACTATCCAAAGCTCGAGGCGGGGCTATTCTTAGGGAAAAAGACCCGCTGACCTTTCATGCCAGGCAGTCTTTTCTCACAAAGGAAAAAGATCGTATTGCTTTAAAGGCACAATCCTTTTTAAAAGACGGGATGACGGTTTTTATGGATGGTGGAACCACAATTTGTGCGGTGGTGAATTATATGCCTTTAGATATTAAATTAAGATTAATCACCAACAATTATTCTATCATTCCTTTGGTGGAGAAGTTTAAAAATATAGAATTAATTATGCTTGGCGGTAATTACGAAGCAGATTTGGCGGTTACTTCAGGAATCACGACCTGTCTTGAAGTCTCCAAGTATATTGCAGATCTTTTTATTATGGGAACATGTGCCATTGATGTGGATTTTGGACTTTCGGCGTTGTCCGTTACGGATGGCGAAACCAAAAAGGCCATGGTGGAGTCTTCAAAGAAAATCGTTGCCGTGGCAAGTCAGAATAAATTGGGGAGAGCAGAGCCTTTTAAGGTATGTACGATCAACAGGATAGACAGCCTGATCACGGATTTAAATGCTGATCATCCGGAATTAAATTCATTTAGAAATTTAAATATTCAGATTATTTAGGTCTTTCTCATTAATCATGGAGTATCAAATAAAAAAAATTATGAAAAACTATCTGTTTCTGGCATGTGCCATCCTTTTAGAATCTCTGGCAACCTCATTTTTAAAGGCTTCAGAAAACTTTACCAAGCCTCTGCAGACTATCATTTTTGCTGTTGCCATGTCGGCATCTTTTTATTTTTTAACCCATGCCATAAAGGTGATTCCCATCGGAATTGCCTATGCCATCTGGTCGGCCGTAGGAATTGTACTGATTTCTTTAATTGGTTATTTCGTTTATAAGCAAACCCTCGATACTCCTGCGATGGTCGGAATTCTTTTAATTATAATAGGCGTGGTGGTCATTAATGTTTTTTCAAAATCAGCCTCGCATTGATAAGCAGATTGATCATTTAAATAAAAAATGCCTCAGAAAATTTCTAAGGCATTTTTAATATAATGGACGACTGGTCTGCAACTTTTTAATTCAAAATTTCATTCATTTCTGTCAGAATGATAGGTTTGCCGTCTGTAACAATAAGGGTATGCTCATGCTGAGCCATATATCCGCCTTTATTTCCGACCATGGTCCAGCCGTCATTTAATTCTACAGCCATTGTTGATGTGGTGGAGATAAAAGTTTCAATGGCAACCACCGAATTTTTCCTGAATCTGCGGGAATCATAACGGTTCCTGTAGTTAAGGAGTTCGTCGGGCTGCTCATGAAGACTTCGCCCAATGCCGTGACCACCGAGATTTTTAATAACTTTTAAACCTTTCTTTCGGGCTTCTGTCTCCATAAGATGACCAATATCTGCAATTTTTACTCCTCCTTTTATCTGGTCGATGGTTTTTTGTAGGATTTCTTTAGAAGCATCAACCAATTTCTGATGCTGATGAACATCTTTTCCAATTATAAAAGAACCTCCGTTATCGCCCCAGAAGCCGTTAAGCTCAGCAGAAACATCGATATTGATTAAATCTCCATCCTTCAGAATCCTTGAATCAGACGGAATACCATGACAAAATTCCCGGTCTACGCTAATGCATGTACAGCCTGGGAATCCGTAAGTAAGGAGAGGAGCAGATCGGGCTCCAAAATCTGTGAGGATTCGGGCTCCATAATCATCCAGCTCTTTGGTTGTCATCCCGGGCTTTGCATAGCGGGTCATCTCACGTAGGGTGTAAGCTACCGCTTCACTCACTTTTTGCATACCGATCCGTTCAGTTTCATTGGTAATTGACATATGATGTGGGTTTTAATTGTAATAGATGAGGTTAAATAATTTCTGAAAGGTATTCAGATTCTTAAGCTGGTACAGTCTTTAAATTACTGTTTATAGCGCTGCGTTATTTATGTTTCTGTAAAAACGTAACGATTCCTGAATATTTTCCTGACTGCACTGATGGTCGAAATTACAAGACCCTATTCCTGTGAGTAAAGAGAAATTAATCTTCCTGTCTGCATTTTTTTTATCATTTAACAAAAGATCGAAAATATCTTCATCCTTAAAATCACTGATATCAAGATATGGATAATATCTCTGAACATTTTCAATAATCTGTGTGGTGTCTTCTTCGGAAAGTAAGCCTTCAAGATAAGAAAGATGCGCTTCTGAGATCATACCCATTGCTACTGCCTCACCGTGAAGAATAGGATTTCCCTGGCTTAGGCATAAGCTTTCCACCGCATGACCGATCGTATGACCGAAATTAAGGGTTTTGCGGATGTTTTTTTCATGAAAATCGATATCCACCACATTCTGTTTAAGATTCATTGAGGTCTGAATATGAGGAATGACTCCCTGGATATCTAATTTTTGGATCTGTATTAAATTTTCCCAGTGTAATTTATCGGCAATCAGTCCATGTTTCAGCATTTCAGCAAATCCACTTCTTAATTCTTTGAATGGCAGTGTTTCTAAAAAGGGGGGATACACCAATATTTTTTCGGGAAAAGTAAAAGTTCCGACCATATTTTTATAATGCATCAGGTCGATTCCTGTTTTTCCGCCAATGGAGGCATCACACATAGATAACAGGGTCGTGGGAATATTAATAAACTGAATTCCTCTTTTGTACGTTGAAGCCACAAAACCACCCATATCCGTAATAACACCGCCTCCAAGATTAATAACCAATGCTTTTCGGTCTGCCTGCATTTCTGTAAGAATTTCCCAAAGCTGATTGGCCGTCTGGATGTTTTTCATTTCTTCCCCTGCTTCGATCTCCAGAATTTCAAATCCAAGATCGGTCTCCAGATTTCCCAAAAGGACAGGAAGACAATATTCATGTGTATTTTCATCAACCAAAATAAAGATTTTGCTGAAAGATTTTTCGTGAAGAAAGTCGTTTAATTGAGAAAAATTATGATCTACAATTGTTATCATTTTTGGATTTTATATCAGGTTAAAAAATAAACTATCTTGCAAAGTTATGATTCTTAATTTTTAACTCGTAACTAAATTACTATCTTTGCAAAAATATTTTATAATGAGCAGAGATAATAATTCAGGAAAACCCAAAAGACCAAGAACTTCAACAAGAAATAATTCTGATGATTCTCGTGCTTCTAGATCCGGAAATTCTTCAGGATCAAAATCTTTTAAAAAGCCTTTCCCGAAAGCCGGAGAAAGAAATTCAGAACATAAAGGGTCTAACTCAAAATTTGAAAAGAAACCTTTCGCAAGAGGCGAAAGAGACGCAGATAATAATTCAGATTCCAGGAGAAGTGACAACAGTTACCAGGCTCGTATGGATAAGAAATTCGGAAAAACCGAAAGCCAGCCTTTCATTACCAATCCAGGTGAGGAAAAAAAGTCATTCGGAAAATCAGCTCCTAAAAGAGGCGGAAGCAGACCGAGCAGCTTCGATACCAGAGATAAATATGAAAGAGGAAGCTTAAAATACGGAAGAAGACCAGGAAGCAGTGACGACCGCGATAAAGATGGCGCCAAATCTTTCGTACAGAAAAGAAGATTGAATAAGATTGAAAAGGATGTGCATAAGGACACCATTCGTCTTAACAAATTTATTGCCAACTCCGGAATTTGCAGCAGAAGAGAGGCAGATGAGCTTATTACCCAAGGTTTGGTAGAAGTAAACGGAAAAGTTGTAACCGAAATGGGCTATCAGGTTGAAAAAACCGATAAAGTAGTTTTCGACGGACAAAGCATTACGCCGGAAAAACCGGTTTATGTATTATTGAATAAACCTAAAGGTTATATTTCTACGACAAAAGATGATAAAGCGAGAAAAACTGTAATGGATTTGGTAGCGAATGCTTCTCCTTACCGTGTTTTCCCGGTGGGAAGACTGGATCGCTCTACAACAGGAGTTATTTTGCTAACGAACGACGGTCACATGACCAAAAAATTAACACACCCTTCTTTTGATGCAAAAAAGATCTATCATGTGACTTTGGATAAGAAATTAACCCATGAAGATATGAAACTTATTGCTGAAGGGATCCGCCTGGATGAAGGTGTTGCTGAGGTAGACCAAATCTCTTTTATTGAAGGAAAACCTAAAAATGAAATCGGAATAGAGATCCATATCGGATGGAACCGTGTAATCAGAAGAATTTTCCAGCGATTAGGATATGAGGTAGAAGCTTTAGACCGCGTTATGTTTGCAGGATTAACGAAGAAAAATATTAAGCGTGGACACTGGAGAATCCTTAGCGAGCAGGAAGTAAATAATCTTAAAATGCTTTAAAATCTGCCTCGAAAAAAACTTAAAGATTTTTCCAGAACAGAAAATAAAAAACGAACCGTTGAAATCTCAGCGGTTCGTTTTTTTATCCTTTAATCGGCTTGAATTCCTAGAAAATGTGGATCAAATACAAAAGTTGGGTATTTGGCAAAAAGTTGAGATCATTTTAAATTAAAAATAAGAGTTTGATTTTTATCTTCCACGGATTTTTAAATACAGAAGATGAGCGCTGACCTTACGCCCGATGATAAAATTTAAATAAAATGAGGTCTTAAGTCTAAATTGACAATAAGTTTTGGCTAAAGCCTAAGATACTTCATCTTTCTAAGACTGGCTGAAGCCAGTCCCTATTGATTTATAGAATATGGTATTGATCGAATTAAGATTAAAAGCAAAGATTTATTTTTCAAACCCTAAATTTTTAGAAATCAAAAAACGCAAATAAATGCTTCGCGAAGCATAAAAAACAGCTTAATCAAATCAACTCGTTGATTCCGCTTTGCTCCTTGATATACGAACTCCAAAAAATAAACCTTTGCCTTAAAAAAGAGTCACTTCATTAAAAAACTGAGTTCATTAAAATCAACGATCTAAAATATTGGTTTAATCTTTATAATTAGATGGAATTTGGGAATTAAGCAAAATTTATTAATATTTGTAAATTCGTGGCTATAAGAATAATAAACCTTCAAGATTTTAAAAACCTTGAAGGTTTAGAACTCCAACCATCATCATGTGGAAAAATCTGCGGAATCTGTGGGAAATAATATATTTTAAATCTTGAAATTTCTCCTCAAGTTTTATAACTGATCCGAAAATGTACTTCGCAGGAAGTCTGAAGAAATAAAAAAGCGATCTGTAAAGACCGCTTTCATATTTATAGATTCTGCTTTATTCTCTTTGCAGACATATTTAAAAATCGTTTGACCAGCATTACAGCCGAGATCGTTAATCCTAGTCCTAAGGCAATCCACATTCCGAAAGCGCCCATTTTCAGCGTTACACAAAGGAAGTAACCGAGTGGGATCGTAATAATCCAATAGGCGATAAAGGTATAGATAGACGGTATTTTCACATCCTGCAAGCCTCTCAGCATGCCCAGAGCCGTCACCTGAATACCATCCGAAAGCTGGAATAAGGCCGCAATAATCATTAATTTTGAAGCTAAAGTAAGTACTTCCACTTCCTCCTTTTTGGTAAAGAAAGTAGGAAGGATATTTCTTCCCAAAATAAATACAATTCCGCAGATACACATGAAAATTAATGCGATTTTAAGATTATTGATGCCAATTTTTCTTAATTCGATAAAATTTTGCTCGCCCACTTTTCTTCCGATCATTACGGTTGATGCAACACTGAAACCGATGCATAAATTAAAGGTGAACGAAGCCATGCTTAATGCAATTTGATGAGAAGCAATATCGTGTGCAGAAATCAGTCCGCAGATAAAAGCCGCTCCCGCGAAAGCCGTTACTTCAAAAAACATTTGCAGCGCAGTGGGAAGTCCCAGTCTCAGCATTTTATCGAACATTTTTTTTGAGAAAACTTCTGCTTTCAGAGAAAAATCTTTAATATACTGTCTTGTCTTTTTTTCGTTTAATAATACAAAATAGAGAAATATCACCATAAAAACGCGGGCAATTAAACTTGCCAGGGCAGAACCTTTTACCCCCATTTCCGGGAAGATCCAAAGTCCTTTTATAAATACATAATTTAAGACAATATTAATTACATTTGCAATAATTGTTGCCTTTGTAACGCCAATGGTGTACGATAAGCCTTCAGAAACCTCTCTCAGCGTCTGAAAAGCCATGAAAGGAACAATGCTGATAAGCATTATCGTGAGAAAATCTATGGTGTCAGGAATAATCTTTGTCGGCTGTCCGGAATGATGGAGTAGTGGCATAGCCAACAATAGAAGACCCATTAATAAAATCCCGACGGACATGTTGATGATAAATCCATGACTGAAGACAGAATTGATGGTCTTATGATCATTCTGAGAATGGGCCTGCGAAACAAGAGGCGGAATGGCAAAAGAAAATCCCAGTGCCAATACAAAAACAGAGAAAAATACAGCATTCCCCAGCGAAACCGAGGCCAGTGCATCGGCTCCCAGTAACTGCCCGACAATAATATTGTCGAATAAATTCACAGAAACCTGTCCCACCTGCGTTAACATCACAGGAAGTGCCAGCGTCAGGCATTCTTTTGTGTATTTTTTATTTAAAAAATTCATAATAGTTCATCGTATCGTTTAGAAACTGTTCACAACCTGAACAAGGCTTTAGTCCAAAAAAAAATTTGCAGTAATATTACTGCAAATTTTTATAATTTATTTTAAATAATAATTAAATTATTTCCTTACAAAACTTGCAACGTCTTCCGCAGACACCGTGCTTCCGCCCAGAATAATCAACCTTTCTACAACGTTTCTCAATTCTCTGATATTTCCGGTCCACGACAATGCTTTTAATGCCTCAATAGCTTTACCATCGAATTTTTTCGATGCATTACCGTGCTCGTCAGCAATCATTCCGGAAAAATGTTCTACCAATAGCTGGATATCTTCTTTTCGGTCATCCAATGGCGGAACATAGATCTCAATTACTGACAGTCTGTGATAAAGGTCTTCTCGGAATCTTCCCGCTTCGATCTCCTTCTGCATATTCTTATTGGTTGCTGCCAGTACTCTTACATCCACCTTAATTTCCTTATCACTTCCCACAGGAGAGACTTTACTTTCCTGCAAAGCTCTTAAAACCTTAGCCTGAGCAATTAAGCTCATATCTCCGATCTCATCCAGGAAAATGGTACCTCCATTGGCCTGTTCGAATTTTCCCTGCTTATCTTTAATAGCACCGGTAAAAGATCCTTTTACGTGTCCGAAAAGTTCAGACTCAATAAGTTCAGACGGGATCGCAGCACAGTTTACTTCTACCATCGGGCCTCTTGCTCTTTCACTTTGGTTGTGTATAGCGTGTGCCACCAGCTCTTTTCCGGCTCCGTTTGGCCCTGTGATCAAAACTCGGGCATCAGAAACAGCTACCTTTTCGATCATATCCTGAATCTTTTGCAATTCTGCGGATTGACCGATCATCTGGTATTTTTTATTAACTTTTTTCTTTAATGTTTTGTTTTCTGTCTGAAGATTTTTGTTTTCTTTCTTCAAGGTCTCTTTCACCAAAGCATTTTTTACGCTTGTTATCAAACGGTTGATGTCGATGGGTTTAGAGATAAAGTCGTAAGCGCCTTCTTTAAGACAAGAAACAGCAGAATCTATATCTGCATGTCCTGAAATCATAATAAAAGTGGTTTCAGGTTTTAAAGCCATGCTTTGCTTTAAAAGTTCAGTTCCGGAAAGTTTAGGCATTTTAATATCAGAAATTACCAACGCGAAGTCTTCTTTTTCAATATGTTTATAGCCTTCCAGACCATCTTCAGCAACTATAAATTCATAATCACTCAATTCGTCTGAAAGAATACTGTGAAGTACTCCTGAGATTGCTTTTTCGTCTTCTACAATAAGGATTTTTTGCATAGGTGCAAATTTAGATTTTTTGATTGAATTATTAGCAAAAACTATACCTAAATCACCTAATTTAAATAATTTCTGCTGCCGAAAATGGCTGATCCTACCCGCACAGAATTAGCACCGGCTTCAATGGCAATCGGAAAATCATCACTCATTCCCATCGATAGAGTGGATAAAGATTGTCGTTGAGTCAATTCATCAAAAACTCTTTTCAGCGTCAAAAATTCGTTGCTGACCTGGTTTTTATCGTCTGTAAATGTGGCCATGCCCATTAAACCCGTAATTTCTACATTAGGAAATTCTCCATCGATATATTTTTGGAAGATATTTTCTGCTTCCTCAATCTCAAGACCGAATTTGGTTTCTTCTGCCGCAATTTTTACCTGAAGGAGGATTTTTATTTTCCGATCATGCTTTCCGGCTTCTTTATTGATTTCCAGCAGCAGCTTTTCAGAATCCACACTTTGAATGGTATCGATAAACTCAGCGATATATTTCACTTTATTGGTCTGCAAATGCCCAATCAGATGCCATAAAATATCTTTGGGAAGAACCGGATATTTTTCCATAACCTCCTGAACTTTATTTTCACCAAAAACCCTTTGTCCCAAATCATATACTTCCCGGATCGCCGAAACGGGATGCGTTTTTGAAACGGCAACCAACTGAACATCGGAAGGAAGCTGGTTTTTTATATTGTGGTAATTTTCCTGAATACTCATACCTGCAAATTTCTGAATTTTATAAACAAAAAACGAATGAATTATTAATTTAGTTAGAGTCTTAAAATTAGAATATTTTTTAAACGCAAAGATTTTATTTCTTTCTACTGATTTTTAGAAGGCAAAAGCCAATGAATTTGCTAAGCGAAGCTTAAAAACAAGCTTCATAAAATCAACTCGTTGATTCCTCTTTGCTCACTTGAGTATTTTTTACATTTAAATTAAACTTTGCGTTAAAATGATCCTATTAAAGTTTTTTAGAAAGTAAAAAACAAGAAATAAATGCTAAGCGAAGCTTAAAAACACGCTTCATCAATCAACTCGTTGATTCCTCTTTGCTCACTTGAGTATTTGTGCATTTAAATTAAAACTTTGCGTTAAAATGATCCCACTAAAGTTTTTTAAATGTAAGAATTTTATTTCTATATACTGATTTTTAAGAAGGCAAAGGCCAATGAATTTGCTTAGCAAAGCTTAAAAACACGCTTCATCTAATCAACTTGTTGATTCCTCTTTGTTCCTTTACCTACGAACTCCAAAGAATAAATCTTTACGTTAGAAAAAATATTGCTTTACAGAATATTCTGTTAATCGAATTCGGGTTATGAAAAAACTTCGACAAAGTTGAGAATGACATTCCTGATGCAAACTGTTTTATTAACAATTGATTTTCAGTAATGCCACCTTCACTTTGTCGAAGCGTTTATATTTTTGGTGAAGAAATTAATTCAAAATTTCGTTAATATGAGGATATGTTGATATTTTTCTGAAGACAAAACGATTGGTTTTCTGAAGCTTTTCAATAAACATATCCAATTCATTAATGGAATCGGAGTCGGTTAAATATTGATCATGAGTAAGAAAAACAAGATGTCTCGAAGTTTTTTCCATGTCATTGAAAAATATACTGTCCACCTTTTTCAGCATGGCTTCGTGACTTCCCTTTAAGGCCATTTTAGAGGTAGGTTTCCATTCGAGATCCCATCCCACGACCTTGTAGCCGGCTTGTTTTAATCTGTTGGCGGCCTGTGTTGAGCTTTTAATATCGGTTACATTGATGTTTTTTAGCCTCCAGATATTTCTTCCGGGAGTTCTTGCAATTTTGTCATGCAATTGTAAACTGTCTCTTGCCGCGTCGAAGTCCCGTACAACCGCTTCATAATTTTTATAAAAATCACTGTATTTATTGTGAGCGTGGGTAAAACTGTGGTTTGCCAGCTCGATGAGCGGATCTCTCTTTAAAAGTTCCATATCCTCTTTTTGTTTTTTGCTTCCGTAGGCGTGTTGTCCCACGACAAAAGCCGTGGCTACCACATTTCTTTTATTAAGAATTTTAAGAAGATTTTCTGTTCCCTGATTCGGGCCGTCGTCAAAGGTAAGATAGATCACTCTTTTGTCTGAGGCTCCGTTTTCATCATCGGTGTTTGGGGCAGTTTTTGCGTCGGGATAATTAATGGAAATCAGGCTTTCCGATTCTTTTTTATCAATTTGGCGGTTACAGCCGTTAAATATAACTGAAGTTGCACCCATCAATGCAATCATCCCAAGAAAAGTCCGGTTGAATGACTTTCCCGCAAAAGTTTTTTTCATAAAGTTAAAGAGGAGTTTGTGTTGTTAAAATGTGTTAAATTTCTCATCATTTCTGGAGCAAATGATATGCCATATTTTTGTTAATTTTCACTTTTTAATGATATTTTAATAACTTTATTAAGAGTAACTTCTGTATTGAAAATCATCCTCGTTTCCGATAACGGATTTATGATTTAAAATTCATAAAAACAAATTGAATACGCTATTGAAAAAGTCTGAAATCATGTTTTATGATGATGATCTGTTAATCTATTTTTGTTGCGAACGGCTTCGGATAAAGTATAATGATTCGTATATTTGGTTGATTGGAAAAAATTCAGATCCTGATGAGTGAGCAACTGAGAAAACATTTTGAGGAAATAGTTCCTCTTACTGATGAAGAATTTGACGGTATATATTCTTTTTTCAAATATAAAAAACTTAAAAAACATCAATATTTAATACAGGAAAATGAACAGGTAATGCATATTTACTTTGTGTTAAAAGGACTTCTGAAAGCTTCTTTTATCGATAACGAAGGAAAAGAGCATATTGTACAGTTTGCAATGGAAAACTGGTGGATTTCGGATTTTAATTCTTTTTATAATGAAGTGCCGTCTTCGATGACGATCGACTGTCTGGAAGAAGTAGAGCTGGTATACGTTTCCAGAGAAAATTTAGAAAAAATATGTGCTGAAAATCAAAAAATAGAACACTTTTTCAGAATTAAAAATAGTTTTGGCTATGTTGCCTTACAGCAAAGAATTTTATCACTCCTTACCACCAATGCCAAAGATCGTTTTGAGCGGTTTTCTGTTCAGTATCCTCAGCTGCTTCAGAGAATTTCTAAAACTATTATTGCTTCATATCTTGGCGTTTCAAGAGAAACATTAAGCAGGATTTCAAGCAAAGTGTGACATTCATCACAGAAAATAGGTGACTTTTGTCCTGTTACAGATTCATGAATAGCATCAACTTTGTATTATTAATTACAAAAAATTATAAAATGGACAAAAAAGTTTTATTTGTGCTTACGAGCCACGACGAATTAGGGAATACAGGGTTAAAAACCGGATTTTGGACAGAAGAGCTTGCCGCTCCTTATTATGCTTTATCAGACAAAGGCGTAGATATTACAATTGCATCTCCAAAAGGAGGTCTTCCGCCAATTGATCCTAAAAGTGAAGATCCTGCCTCTCAGACAGATGCGACACGAAGAATGGATGCTGATGCTGTTTTGAAGGAAAAATTAGAAAATACACTGGTATTATCGGACATCGATAGTAAAGAGTATGATGCTGTATTTTATCCTGGCGGTCACGGTCCGCTATGGGATTTGGCTGAAGATCAGTTTTCTCAACAGTTGATCGTAGATTTTTATACAAGTAATAAACCTGTTGGATTTGTATGTCATGCTCCGGGTGTTCTGAAAGATGTAAAAATAGACGGAGAATATCTGGTAAAAGGTAAAAATGTAACCGGATTTACCAATACAGAAGAAGAGGCTGTTCAGTTAACGGATATCGTTCCTTTTTTGGTAGAAGATGTACTGAAAAAGAATGGCGGAATCTACAGCAAAATTGAAGACTGGAGCCCTTATGCCGTAGTAGACGGAAGATTGGTTACCGGGCAGAATCCTGCCTCTTCAGAAAAGGTGGCTGAAGAATTATTAAAACTTCTGTAAAATATACAGTATAAACTTAAAAATTCCCCGAAAATCATCTTTTCGGGGAATTTTTTATTTAATTTTTAATATTTAAATCTACAGAATTCAATCGCAGAGAATTTAAAATCACAGATAAAGAACTGCAGCTCATCGCAGCGGCGGCAATCATCGGTGATAAAAGAATTCCGAAGAAAGGATAGAGTAATCCTGCAGCAATGGGAATTCCCAATACATTATAAATAAAAGCAAAAAACAGATTTTCCTTAATATTTTTCAGAAGTTTCTCACTTAATAATTTGGCTTTTGCCACGCCTAAAATATCTCCGTTTAACAGCGTAATTTCTGCGCTTTCAATGGCAACATCGGTTCCTGTGCCCATTGCAATTCCTATATTGGCCTGTGCAAGAGCAGGAGAGTCGTTGATGCCGTCGCCGGTCATGGCAACTATTTTTCCTTGTTGCTGAAGTTTTTTTACTTCATTTAATTTATCCTCGGGAAGACAGTTGGCTTTAAAATGAGTAATTCCCAATTCTCCGGCCACTGCTTTTGCGGTCTGTTCGTTGTCGCCCGTCATCATGATAATGTCGATACCTTCATTTATTAACTGGCGCACCGCTTTTTTAGAACTTTCTTTAATCTTATCGGTAAAACTGATGAATCCCAATACCTCATTTTCCTGAGCAATGTATGAAATAGTATGTGCTTTCTCCTGAATTTCAACAGCTTTTTGTTTTAAATTTTCTGGTATTGCAATTTGGTGGGCCGTCAATAAACTTTCATTTCCTAAATACAGTGTTTTTCCGTCAATAATTCCTTTGATCCCTTTTCCAGAAATATTTTCAAACTGATCTGCTTTTTTCACTGAGATATTTTCATCTTTTGCTTTTTTAATCACGGCATTGGATAATGGATGTTCTGAATTTTGATTTAAAGAATAAGCCAGTTGAAGTATCGAATTCTGATCGGTATTAATTGTTTCTATATGCTCTAAAGAAGGTTTTCCTTCCGTTAAGGTTCCTGTTTTATCGGTAATAAGAACATTTACTTTGTTCATTTGCTCAAGAGCTTCTGCATTCTTAATTAAAATTCCGTTTTTTGCTCCTTTACCAATCCCGACCATCAGAGACATCGGCGTTGCTAGGCCTAAAGCACAGGGGCAGGCAACAATTAAAACCGCAACCGCATTAATAAAGGCGAAAAGCGTTTTTTGACCGTCAGGGCCGAAAAATTGCCATAAAATAAAAGTAAAAACGGCTGCTAAAATAACGGCAGGAACAAAAACTTTGGCCACTTTATCCGTCAGTTTCTGAATCGGGGCTCTGCTTCGGCTCGCTTCATTCACCATTTTGATGATTTGAGAAAGCAGGGTTTCATCACCCACTTTTTCAGCTTTCATCATAAAAACCTGATTGCCGTTGATGGTTCCCGAAGAAACTTTGTCATTGATGTTTTTTTCAACAGGAATAGGTTCTCCTGTAATCATGCTTTCATCAACATAAGAGTTACCTTCCGTTACTTTGCCGTCCACCGGAATTTTTTCGCCGGGTTTTACTTTCAGAATATCGCCAATTTTTACCTGAGAAAGGAGTACTTTTTTTTCTTCTCCATTTACTATTAGATTGGCTTCATCAGGAGATAGATCCATGAGTTCACGAATCGCATTTCCTGTTTTTTTATGGGCTGCCGCTTCCATGAGCTGACCTAAAATTACCAGCGTTAAAATTACACAGACAGCTTCAAAATATAACGGAATTTCATGATGGTGACCACGGATTTCATGAGGAATACTATCCGGTGAAATCAGCGCCACAATGCTGAAGATAAACGCGGCAGCAACGCCCAGAACAATTAAACTGAACATATTTAAGTTCCATGTTTTAAATGAAACCCAGCCTCTTTTCAGTAAAAACCAGCCTGAATAAAATAACACGGGAAGAGTTAAAATCAATTCAATGAGGCCCTGAACCTGATGCGAAAAAGGAAACTCAATAAACATTCTGCCCATTGAAAGAAGGAAAACGGGAATGGTAAATGCTAAAGAAAGGATGAATTTTTTCTTTAAAATAGCATAAGTTTCGTCTTCTTCATCATCTTTTTCCGGCATTCTTACTAAATCCATTCCACAGATCGGGCAATCACCCGGTTCATCCTTAATGATTTCAGGATGCATCGGACAGGTATATTTCGCTGCTTTCTTTTCTGGGTATTTCACCAGATCCATTCCGCAAACGGGACATCCCACATTGCTGTCGTATACTTTATCGCCTTCGCAATACATCGGACAGTAATATTTTCCGGCCATTTCATCCGTAACTTTCGGCGCTTCATGATGATGGTCTGGAGAATGATGGTGAGAATGAGCGTCTGCATTGTTCACCAGCTCTTCGGTAATCTCTTCTAAATGCATATGGCAGACAGGACAACCTGTATTGCTGTCGTATACTTTATCACCTTCACAAAACATCGGACAGAAGTATTTGCCGATATTGTCTTTAAAGTTTTCGGGAAGATTTGTTTTAGAAAAGGTAGGTTTAAAATTGGGGTCTTGTGCTAATTTTTCCTCTATCGGGACTAAAAACATATGGCATGTCGGGCATCTTTTTCCCTGCTGAAAGTACACTTTATCCCCTTCACATTCCATCGGGCAATAATACACTGAAGAAGGTGAAACTCTGTCTTGAGGTTTGATAAAAGCTTTTTCAGGATGATGTGGATCTTCTAGCTGATAGTTACCAATTTCTTTTAACGCTTTATTTAAAGTAGGTAAGTCAAATTCTTTCCCGGAAGTAATGGTGGCGGTATTGTTTTCTAAATGAATATCCGCATGGATACCTTCTATGCTGTTGAGTTTTTCAGAAATCTTTTTCTGACAACCGGAACAGGTCATCCCGAGGATTGTATATTGTTTGTTCATGATCCTTTTAATTGATGCAACAAATTTCTGTAATTCAAACGGAAACAGGTTATAGGTAAAAGGAATATGTTTATAAAATTCTGACAGCCGATGTGGCGTTTTAAAGTTTTAGTGTCGTTGGGTGAACTTAAAACCTTCAAAATCCCCTAAATCTGATCCAGCGGTTTTCGATTATGAATTTTCAGTTTTTTGAACTCAGTAGGAGTAAAGCCCGTGCTGTTCCGGAATTGTGAAGATAAATGCTGAACACTTTTATAGCCTAGCTTTCCGGCGATCTCTGTTAAAGTGAATTCATTATATAGAAGCAATTCTTTTACTTTTTCAATTTTCTGAAGGATAAAAAACTGTTCTAAGGTGATGTTTTCGTGATGAGAAAAGCTTTTTGAAAGTGAGCTGTAGTCTTTTGAAAGTTGTGAACGTAAAAAATCGGACAAGAGAAAATCTTCATCAATATCCAATTCGCTGATTTTGATGATGATAAGGTTTTTTATTTTTTCGATCAGTTGATGAGCAGAGTCTTTTATTCTTTCAAAACCTGTTTTCTGCAAATTATTTTCTAAAATCTGCAATTCTGATTTTGAGATTTCAGACTCTGTTTCAACTTCACCAAGATTAATATTTTTAACCTTAATATGGAGATCATTAAAAATATTTTCAACAGCAGAAATACATCTGCCGCAGACCATATTTTTTATAAAGATTTTCATAAAGACTCTCTGTTGCTTAATCGGTCTTTCACAAATTCTACCTGAGTTTTACCGTGAGATGCCGGATTTCCGTCCTGATCAAGGTTTACCATTACAATTCGGTCTACCGTGATAATGGTCTGGTGCGTCATTTTATTTCTTACTTCACAAGCCAAAGTAAGCGAAGTAGAACCGAATTTTGTGACTTCAATTCCAATCTCAATAATATCGCCCTGCTTCGCTGAACTTACAAAATTGATTTCCGAAATAAACTTGGTAACCACTTTTTTATTTTCAAGCTGAATCACTGCATAAAGCGCCGCTTCTTCGTCAATCCATTGTAATAATCTTCCTCCAAAAAGTGATTGGTTGGGGTTAAGATCTTCGGGTTTTACCCATTTTCTTGTGTGATAGTTCATATTTGAATTTTTCCTGATGCAAATTTAGCTTTAAAAACTTGCTTTATCAAAGCATTTGTATTTAGTTCTTAAAACAAGATGATTTATTTTCTCAATCAGACATCGTATTATTATAAAGATTTATCAATAAAGGTGGTTAGATTACTGCTTGTTTTTGCTCTTTTGAGTGTAGTATAAAAGAATAGAGTTTGCTACAATTAACGGTTTTTATTGTCTTTTTTAACAAATATTGGCTAATATTTAACTATAATTTAATCCTATTTAAAGAAATAAGTATCAGACTGAAAATTATCACAAAATTATTTTTAAAAATGTTTTGATTTGAAATTATTAATTGTATCTTGCAGCTGTTTATATTTGGAATCAATATTTGTTCATTAATTTATGTTGTTTTTCTTATATACCAAATTATTATTAATTATTTAATTTTTTTTTAAAATGAACATTTTTGTTTCAAACATCAATTACGCAACTAAAGAATATGAGTTGCACGATTTATTCGCTGAATTTGGCGACGTAGCATCTGCTAAAATTGTATTAGACAGAGAAACTGGTCGTTCTAGAGGTTTCGGTTTTGTCGAAATGGGGGACGAAGAAGGACAACAAGCTATTGAGGCTTTAAACGGAAAAGAATTTAACGGAAAAGAACTTAACGTTTCTGAGGCTAAGCCAAGAGAAGAGAAGCCAAGAAGAAGTTTCGATAACAACAGAGGTGGTGGTTATGGAAACAACAGAGGTGGAAATGGAGGTGGAAGCTATGGTGGAGGTGGAAACCGTGGCGGAAACAACGGCGGAGGAAAACGTTGGTAAAAAATATAGCGGTCTTCTAAGATCGCTTTTTTAATACAAGAATAAGCTGTAATTTTTTACAGCTTATTTTTTTTTGCCACGAATACAAGAATTTAAATAGCTGGCACAAAACTTTTTCTGATCTAAAACAAAACTTGGGCATTTGGCAAAAAAGTTAAGATCATTTTAAATTTAAAAATAAGAGTCTGCTAAAGCCTCAGACCTCATCTTTCTAAGACTGGCTGAAGCCAGTCCCTATTGATGTATAGAATGTGGTATTAATCGAATAATATTATAAGCAAAGATTTATTTTTCAAACCCTAAATTCTGAGAAATCAGAAAATACAAATAAATGCTTCGCGACGCATAAAAAACAGCTTCATCAAGTCAACTCGTTGATTCCTCTTTGCTCCTTTATATACGAACTCCAAAAAATAAACCTTTGCGTTAAAAAAAGAGTCACTTCATTAAAATACTGAGTTCGATTAAAATCAACGATCTAAAATATTGGTTTAATCTTTATTAGTAGATGGAATTTAGGAATTCAGCAAAATTTATTACTATTTGTAAATTCGTGGCTATAAGAAATAATAAACCTTTAAGGTTTAAAACTCCAACAATCATCATCTGGAAAAATCCGTGGAATCTGTGGGAAATACGGATCAAGTGAAAAAGTTAAGATCATTTTAAATTTAAAAACAAGAGTCTGATTTTTATTTTCAAGGATTTTTAAATACAGAAGATGAGCGCTGACCTTACTTCCGATAATAGTCTAAATTGAAAATAAGTTTTGGCTAAAGCCTCAGATACTTCATCTTTCTAAGACTGGCTGAAGCCAGTCCCTATTGATTTATAGAATATGTGTTATTAATGAAATTAAGATTAAAAGCAAAGATTTATTTTTCAAATCCTAAATTTTTAGAAATCAAAAAATACAAATAAATGCTTAGCAAAGCATAAAAAACAGCTTCGACAAATCAACTTGTTGATTCCTCTTTGCTCCTTTATATACGAGCTCCAAAAAATAAACCTTAGCGTTAAAAGAGTCACTTCATTTAAAAACTGAGTTCGATTAAAATCAACGATCTAAAATATTGGTTTGATCTTTATAATTAGATGGAATTTGGGAATTCAGCAAAATTTATTACTATTTGTAAATTCGTGGCTATAAGAAGTAATAAACCTTGAAGGTTTAGAAATCCACCCATTATTATCTGGAAAAATCCGTGGAATCTGTAGGAAATAATCTATTTTAAATCTTGAAATTTCTCCCTAACTTTTATAACTGATCCTATAAAATTCGTGCAGTCGTGGCTGCTATTTTTAATGCGGGGATTCATGGATTTATTCTTTAGTTTAATATATTTATTCGTAATTTATTGATTATTATTTGTTTATGTTAATAGTAATTTGTAATTTAATGAAGAATTTAAACTAATATCTATGAAAAAACAATTACTATTAGCTTTATTTGCAGTACCTGTAATCGCCAATGCTCAGTTTTTTGAAAATTTTGAGGGATCAGCTGTGATGCCTGTCGGGTGGACTGCTCTTAACGGAGGAGATGTCAATACATGGGAGATCATAGATTATACCGGATCCAATATTAATGCGTACAGCGGCTCGCAAACGGTCTCTATCGGATTTGATACCGATCCGCATGATGATTATTTGGTTACACCAGCAATTACAGTTACTGCTGGCGTCAGCGATTATCTTTCTTTTTATGCCCGAAGTAGAGATCCGTTCTTTCCGGAAACAATGAGCGTAAAGGTTTCGACGACGGCTGCTACAGCTTCAGGATTTACAAATACTCTTGCCGCTTCTGTAGCACCCGCAAGCGGTGCCGATTTCTACAAATATACTTATGATCTTTCCGCATACGCCGGGCAAACCATCTATATCGGATTTCATTCTGAGACTACGGATATGTTTTATTTTGATATTGATGATGTATTTGTCGGAACCGCTCCCACCTGTGATGTTCCCTCCAATATCATGCTCAATGGCAGTTCATCTGATTCCGCCTATATAAGCTGGACAGCCTCTCCAACAGCAGGAGCCAGTTATCAGATAGAATATGGACCTGCTGGTTTTGTCCAGGGTACGGGAACAGTCATCAGCTCAGGGACTACCTCTGCCACGATTCCTTCGCTAAGTCCGTCTACAGCCTACCAATTTTATGTAAGAGCCAATTGTGGAACAAATGGCTTTAGCTTATGGAGCGCTGCGATACCATTCAGTACTTCCTGTGTAGCCCTGGCAAACTTTCCTTATGCAGAAAATTTCGATAATGAAACCATTCCTGACTGCTGGAGAAATGAAGCGGTTAGCGGCGGCGGAACTGCGGTATGGAATTATGTTCTCGAGAATCAGAATGGTACCATCACTCCAAAATCAGCACCGAGAATGGCTGAATTCAGGACTACAAGCAGCGGTAATATGGCTAATTTGGTGATGGTTCCTCTTGATCTTTCCGCATTGGCAAGTCCGGAACTGCATTTTAGTCTGGCCAATACCAATTGGCTGGGAGATGTCGACGAGCTTAGAATTTATTATAAATCCAATGCGGGAGATGCGTGGACACCCATAGGAAGCACGTATACCACTGAGCATACTTCATGGCTTAATGTCAGTATTCCTCTTCCCGATAAATCCTCGCATTATCAGATTGCATTTCAGGGAACCTCCAACTTTGCGAGAGGAATGGATGTGGATGATGTCACCGTAATGGACGCCAGCGCTCCGTTGGCGGTAGATACCACTGAAAAGGCAGATCATACGATTAAAATTTATCCGAATCCGGCAAAGGACAGAGTATTTATTAAAGAGAACGGCAACATAAGGAGCATAGAGATTTTTTCTCTGACCGGACGATTAATTAAAACACTGGATAAAAGCTCAAAAAGTATTGATATTTCTGATATGATGAAAGGAGTCTATCTGATCAGGATAAAATCTGAAGGCACTGATCAGTCTTTTAAGCTTATTAAAGAATAAACTCAATTTTTAGAGTTAAAATATAATGATATTCATACTCATTTTTTTATCGTTTCAGCCCGCCACGATTACATTTTTGGCATACTTTTAGAAATGCTTAATCTAATAAAATTAAATACAATGAAAAAACATATATTTACGGCATTACTGATGTCTTTTGGCCTTTTTCTGAATGCACAGAATATTCGAAGAGGAGAAAATATAGAACAGAACAGAAAATACTGGGCAGATAATAACAAGTCTTATTTGATCTTCCAGAATGACGGTAACCTCGTTTTTTACGACAGATCCGGCAATCCTGTATGGGATTCTAATACCGCTAACAGAGGAAGTAGGGCTGTTTTTCAGAATGACGGAAATTTAGTGGTGTATTCCAATAGAAATACGGTCGCATTTTCTTCCAATACCAGTGGTAAAAATGCGGATCGACTATCAATACAGGATGATGGTAATTTAGTGATTTATAACAGAAATAAGGCGTTATGGGCTTCTAATACCACCAAAAACAATAACAGAAACGATAGAAACAACGGAAATGGCTGGGGATTCAGAGGGGGTTCATCCGGAAGTTTAAGCACTGGTTACGAATTCCGAAAAAATAACAAAATATACTCTTCCAACCGTAATTATTACCTGACTTTTCAAAGCGACGGAAATCTGGTACTGGCAAGAAATAACGGAGAAGTACGATGGTCCAGCGGAACTGATAACAGAGGGAGCAGGGCAGAATTCCAGAGCGATGGTAATCTTGTAGTTTACGATTCTTATAACAAAGCGATCTGGAGTTCCAACTCATCAAGAAGGGGAGCCAACAAGCTCGACGTTCAGAATGATGGTAACTTAGTGATATATCAGGATTCATCACCTGTTTGGAGCTCGGGAACACAGAGATAAGCAGCGATCTATAAGTAGATCTTAGAAAATTAAAAAATACAGCTTAATTCTCGTTTAATCGAGATTTGAGCATTACATTAAAATAGGCTTTAGCTGAATGATATACTACTATTCGGTTAAAGCCTATTTTTAGGGATCAAATACAAAAGTTGGGGATTGGCAAAAAGTTGAGATCATTTTAAATTTAAAAATAAGAGTCGGATTTTTATTTTCCACAGATTTTTAAATGCAGAAGATAAGCGCTGATCTTACGACCCATGATAAAATTTAAATAAAATGGAGTCTTAAGTCTAAATTGACAATAAGTTTCGGCTAAAGCCTAAGATACCTCATCTTTCTAAGACTGGCTGAAGCCAGTCCCTATTGATTTACAAAATATGATATTATTCGAATGAAGATTAAAAGCAAAGATTTATTTTTCAAACTCTAAATTTTTAGAAATCAAAAAATACAAATAAATGCTTCGCGATGCAAAAAAACAGCTTCATCAAATCAACTCGTTGATTCCTCTTTGCTCCTTTATATACAAGCTCCAAAAATAAACCTTTGCATTAAAAAAAGGTCATTTCATTAAAAAACTGTATTCGATTAAAATCAACGATCTAAAATATTAGTTTAATCTTTATTATTAGATGGAATTTGGGAATTCAGCAAAATTTATTACTATTTGTAAATTCGTGGTTATAAGAAATAATAAACCTTCAAGGTTTTTAAAACCTTGAAGGTTTAGGACTTTATCCATCATCATCTGTGAAAATCCGTAGAATCTGTGGGAAATAATCTATTTTAAATCTGGAAATCCCCCCAACTTTTATAACTGATCCATTTCTATTAGTGATTTTTCTGCTGGAATTATTTGATTTTCAGTATTCAAGCTAAAACAGAACGAGTGATGTCTAATATCAATTGAATCCTGATATTCAGAGCAGATTATTTTACATCTTTTTTCTTCCTCTTTTTCTTATCCTTGTCTTTATCCTTCTTTTTATCTTTTTTAGGATTTAGGATTTCATTTGCATATTCAAATTCAGGTTTTTTGACTCTTGCTGGCTTAAGTTCTATTTTAAGGTCGAAATATCCTTTAAGATCATCCTGAGAGATCATTTTCTCATTAAATAAAAATTCAAGAATTTCTTTCCCCGAATTATTGAAAAACTGCTGAGAAAGTTCCTTAATTAAGAATTTTTTATACTCTTCAAAAGGCACAACAACGGTGTATCTGAAGATTCTTCCTTGCTTTTCTGTGGTCAGATATCCCTTTTCAACCAATATTTTTACATAGGTGGACACTGTATTCTGGTGCGGTTTCGGTTCCGGATGTTGCTCCATAATCTCCTTTAAATAAAAGGAATCCAACTTCCAAAGCAATTTCATTAAGTTTTCTTCCGCCGCTGTTAGATGATTTATTTTCATGTTAAATTCTTAATGTTGAAACTGTATATTGCAATAAAGATAGAGAAAAGATACCATAAAAGCAATGGCAGCCCCCATAAATACTTCTTTAGGGGTGTGTCTTTTGAGGATAATCCTTGTAATTCCGACTAAAGCGGCGATCACCAGCCAGGCGGCTCCCAAAAGGGTATTCAGCGAAAAAAATAAAGCTGCCACAAATACATTAAAGGCAGTATGCATAGAGCTTTTGATAAAGTAATTACTAATCTGTAAGGCTAAAAGAAGCAGAAGAATAAACAGCATAACAAAATCAATACTTCCGTTTTTAAAATAATTAAAAGCACTGTAAGCAATAATGCAAAGTCCGATAAAGATATACAATGTCTTTCTCTGAACCCGATTAGAAACATCCATATTCGTATATCGCCCGGTTTTCACATTCCAGATCAGCCAGATAATGACCGGAATGATAATGATGATAAGAATAGGGAAAAAATAATTGAATGAATTTTGAAATGATGAATTTCTAAGGCTGGTAAACAGGTAAAATATAAACAGAGAAACTAAAGGATTAAAGAAATCTGAAATAATTTTTGAAATTTTATGTACTGCTGAAGGCTGTTTTTCTTCCATATTTAAGTTTAATGATGTAAATATAACATTATAACCAAAAAAACAATTGGTATGTATACAATAAAAACGAAGTTTTTTTTATAATTTTGCTCTACTATTTCATAATAAATAAGCAAGAGCTCAACACATGAAAGAATTTTCTAAAGAGGTATACCTGAAGTGGTATGAAGATATGACAATGTGGAGAAGGTTTGAAGACAAATGCCGTTCTCTTTATCTAAAGCAAAAAATCAGAGGTTTTTTACATTTGTATAACGGTCAGGAGGCTATTCCTGCCGGTTTCACGCATGCAATGGATTTAACTAAAGACAGTATGATTACTGCTTACAGATGCCACATTCATCCAATGGCAATGGGAGTAGATCCTAAAAGAATCATGGCAGAACTTTGTGGCAAGGCTACAGGTACGTCAGGAGGTATGGGTGGATCTATGCACATTTTCAGCAAGGAGCACCGTTTTTACGGAGGTCATGGTATTGTAGGAGGTCAGATTCCTTTGGGAGCTGGTATTGCTTTCGCAGATAAGTTTTATGACAGAAAGGCGGTAAACATCTGTTTCTTCGGAGACGGAGCGGCTAGACAGGGATCATTACATGAAACGTTTAATATGGCGATGAACTGGAAACTTCCGGTTATTTTCGTGGTAGAGAACAACCAATATGCAATGGGAACTTCTGTAAAAAGAACAGCCAACCATGAAGATATCTACAAATTAGGTTTAGGATACGAGATGCCTTGCCTTGCAGTAGATGCAATGGATCCTGAAAAAGTGGCTGAAGCTGCTTACGAAGCTATTGAAAGAGCAAGAAGAGGAGACGGACCTACCTTTATTGAAGCCAGAACGTACCGTTTCAGAGGGCACTCAATGTCGGATGCTGAGCCTTACAGATCTAAGGAAGAAGTAGCGATCCACAAAAATGATGATCCTATCGAATTGATCAAACAAAGAATTTTATCAAACGGATGGGCTACAGAAGAAGAACTGGAAGCTGCAGAAAATAAATCTAGAGATTTTGTGGAAGAGTGTGTAGAATTTATGGAAAATTCTCCTTACCCTGAAGCTGATAAAATCTATGAGTATGTATATGCTCAGGAAAATTATCCATTCTTAGATAAATTAGAAAACTAAAAAATAATTTGCTGATACGATGATATGATAGGTTACAATAATCTTTCACTTTTCTTATCATCACATCATCCACATTAACAAATTAATACATATTAAATTATGGCAGAAGTAATTACAATGCCACGTCTTTCTGATACTATGACGGAAGGAAAAGTGGCTAAATGGCATAAAAAAGTAGGAGACAAGGTAAAGGAAGGAGATATTTTAGCCGAAATTGAAACGGATAAAGCGGTTCAGGATTTCGAATCTGAAGTTGAAGGAACTCTTTTATACGTAGGTGTAGAAGAAGGTAATGCAGCTGTTGTAGATTCCGTTTTAGCTATTATTGGTAAAGAAGGTGAAGATATTTCCGGATTAACCGGTGGAGCTGCTGCTCCCAGTGCTGCTGATGATAAAAAAGAAGAGCCTGAAACAGAAACTGCTGACAGTGCTCCGGAAGCTTCGGCTGAAGTTCCTGCAGGGGTAGAAGTTATTACCATGCCAAGACTTTCTGATACAATGACGGAAGGTAAAGTGGCTAAATGGCACAAAAATGTTGGTGATACCGTAAAAGAAGGAGATCTTCTTGCTGAAATCGAAACAGATAAAGCGGTTCAGGATTTCGAATCTGAATTCAGCGGGGTATTATTAAAGAAAGGTGTTGAAGAAGGAGGAGCTGCTCCTGTAGATTCAGTATTGGCAATGATCGGCCCTGCAGGAACAGATGTTTCCGCTGTAGGTGCTGCAAAACCGGCTGCTGCTTCAACAGAAAAACCGACTGAACAGAAAACCGAGGCTAAAGCTGAAGAAAAAGCGGCTCCGGCTGCAAGCGCTTCATCTTCAGACCGAGTGGCGATTTCTCCATTAGCTAAGAAAATGGCTCAGGATAAAGGTGTTGACATTAACGCTGTACAAGGTTCAGGTGAAAACGGAAGAATCGTTAAAAAAGATATTGAAAACTATCAGCCATCTGCCAAATCAGCGGCTCCGGCTGCAAGTGCTGCTGCACAGGTTGCGGTAAGTTTTGTTCAGGGTGAAGATACAGAAACTCAGAACTCACAGGTGAGAAATATCATTGCAAAGCGTCTTGCTGAAAGTAAATTCTCAGCGCCGCATTATTATCTGATGGTTGAAATCAACATGGATAAAGCAATTGAGGCGAGAAAAGAAATCAATTCTCTGCCAGACACTAAAATTTCTTTCAATGATATGATCATTAAAGCAACTGCTGTTGCTTTGAGAAAACATCCGCAGGTAAATTCAAGCTGGGCAGGTGATAAAATCATTCACAGAGGAAATATTAACGTAGGGGTAGCTGTTGCAATTCCTGACGGATTGGTGGTTCCGGTTCTTAAGAATACAGACCAGATGAGCTATACTCAAATTTCTGCTGCTGTAAAAGACATGGCTGGAAGAGCAAAATCTAAAGGTCTTAAAGCTAACGAAATGGAAGGTTCTACCTTCTCAATTTCAAACTTGGGTATGTTCGGAATCGAAACGTTCACAAGTATCATCAACCAACCGAATGCTGCCATTCTTTCTGTAGGAGCAATCATTGAAAAACCAGTGGTGAAAAACGGACAGATCGTAGTTGGAAATATCATGAAGCTTTCATTAGCTTGTGACCACAGAGTGGTAGACGGTGCTACAGGTGCACAGTTTTTACAGACTTTAAAAACATATTTAGAAAGTCCTTTAACTTTGTTACTGTAACTTTCTAAAGTCTTAAAATAGTAAAAAACGCTTCTCAAAAAGAGAAGCGTTTTTTTTTATAATCTAAACTTTCAATAGCGTTTATTAATTATCCAGAATCGTTTTTTTGTTTTAAAAAAAGTAAACCCGCATATTCATCAAAAAAAATGATAGATTGCTTGCTCTCGCAGATTTTGCAGACTGCGCAGATTTTTATTCTTTAATTCCTGTAAGTTTCCGCAGAACCAGATTCAAAGATCAATAATCAACGCGATTAATTAAATTCGCGAATTCGTGGCCAAAATCAACAGCATCATCTGTGAAAATCTGCGAAAATCTGTGGGAGATAATTATTTCCTGATCATTTTAAATGATATTATTGTTTGCTCTCGCAGATTTTGCAAACTGCGCAGATTTTTATTGTTTAATTCCTGTAAGTTTCCGCAGAACAAAGCTTCATATATCAATAATCAACGCGATTAATTAAATTCGTGAATTCGTGGCCAAAATCAACATCATCATCTGTGAAAATCTGCGAGAATCTGTGGGAGATAATTATTTCAAGATTATTTTAAATGATATTATTGTTTACTCACGCAGATTTTGCAGACTGCGCAGATTTTTATTTTTTAAATCCCTTAAGTTTCCGCAGAACAAAGCTGCATAGATCAATAATCAACGCGATTAATTAAATTCGCAAATTCGTGGCCAAAATCAACAGCATCATCTGTGAAAATCTGCGAAAATCTGTGGGAGATAATTATTTCCTGATCATTTTAAATGATATTATTGTTTACTCTCGCAGATTTTGCAGACTGCGCAGATTTTTATTGTTTAAAATCCCTTAAGTTTCCGCAGAACAAAGCTTCATATATCAATAATCAGCTCGATTAATTAAATTCGCGAATTCGTGGCCATCAAAAGCAAAAGCATTCGCGTACATTTACTGATCTCTGAACTAAATTTTAAGAAGCTCAATCGTTCTTTCAGGGCTTTCGGAAGAAAAAACGGCGTTTCCGGCTACTAAAACATCAGCTCCGGCTTCAAATAATTTCCCTGCATTGTCGATATTCACGCCACCATCCACTTCAATAAGAGCGGTGGAATTGTTACTTAGAATTAAATCCTTAGTCTCTGCAATTTTTTTGTAGGTATTTTCAATGAATTTCTGACCTCCAAATCCGGGATTGACACTCATTAATAATACTAAATCTACATCAGCGATAATATCTTCCAGCATTAAAACCGGAGTAGAAGGATTTAAAACAACACCGGCTTTTGCTCCTTTACTTTGAATGAGGTGAATCGTTCTGTGAAGATGCGTACAGGCTTCATAATGAATAGAAACCAAATCCGCTCCATGATCAATAAACTCTTCAACATATTTTTCAGGCTCCACGATCATCAAATGAACATCAACAAACTTTTTGGCATGTTGCTGTACGGTTTTCATCACAGGAAAACCAAATGAAATATTGGGAACAAACCTTCCGTCCATAACATCTACATGGAACCAGTCGGCCTGAGAATTATTCAGCATCTCAATATCTCTTTGCAGATTCCCAAAGTCTGCAGATAAAAGGGAAGGAGCAATAAGCTTCGTTTTCATTTTTACTTTTTATACTTTTACTTAGATTTTATCTTTAAAATGGATTAACAAAAATAAAATAATACAAGAAAATACTTCCAAATACAATACCTTCTATAATTGCTAATCTAATATGGTTGATTTTAATAACCAATAATCTATCTATTATCAATAATCCTAACGGTACAATACTCACTATAAGCAAAGTTTCAAGAATCATATTGTATGGCGAACCTGGTTTTGGTGGATCAAATATCTTGTAGACTGCTAAAAATACAATATAGAGAAAAAATAACGTACTTAAAATTGATATGACCGTCGGTTTTCGGATTAAATGATAAAAGATATTTTTCATTTTAATGATACTTTAGTTTCATTTCTGGCTTTATCTTCAGAAGAGTCTCGTAGATTAATTGAATTACATTTCCTACATCTTCTTTAGAAACCATTTCTACCGTTGTATGCATATAACGCAATGGGAGTGAGATTAAAGCACTCGGAACCCCGCCGTTGGAATGGGCAAAGGCATCGGTGTCGGTTCCTGTGGCTCTGCTTGCTGCTGCCCTCTGGAAAGGAATTTCTTTCTTTTTCGCTGTATCGATAATTAATTCCCGAATGGTATGATGAATACTTGGCGCGAAAAAAATCACGGGTCCGTTACCACATTTCTGGTCGCCTTCTTTTTTCTTTTCGATCATAGGCGTAGTCGTATCATGGGTAACATCTGTAACGATGGCGATATTGGGTTTAATGGTGTCTGCAATCATATCTGCGCCATATAAACCTACTTCTTCCTGAACGGAATTGGTAATATACAATCCAAAAGGAAGAGATTTTTTATTTTCTTTTAATAACCTTGCAACTTCAGCGATCATAAATCCGCCAATCCTGTTATCCAGTGCTCTGCAGACAAAATATCTGTTGTTCATTTCAAAAAACTCATCAGGATAGGTAATCATACATCCTACATAAATTCCAAGTTCTTCAACTTCCTGTTTTGATGTGGCTCCGCAATCAATAAAAATATTTTCAATTTTGGGCGTAGGCTCGTTTTGATTTCCCCTTGTGTGAATGGCCGGCCATCCGAATACGCCTTTTACAATTCCGTTCTCGCCGTGAATATGAACAACTTTCGACGGAGCGATGGTTTGGTCTGATCCGCCATTACGGATCACATAGATTAATCCGTCATCTGTAATATAGTTTACATACCACGATATTTCATCGGCGTGCGCTTCAATAACCACTTTAAACTCCGCTTCGGGATTAATGATTCCATAGCAGGTTCCATAATGATCGACCTCTATTTTATCGACATAAGGTCTTATATAATCCATCCAGACTTCCTGTCCTTTATGCTCATAACCGGTGGGTGAAGACGTATTTAGATATTTTTTTAAAAATTTTAAAGATTTCTTTTCAAATTTCATAAAAAGGAATGATTTTTGCGTTCAATTTTTGTTCTAATACGCGTAAAAATAATGAATTTTAGTAAGATTATTTGCCTTTTTCTCTTCTTTTTTGGAGTCAGTGTTTTCGGACAGGCGGATTCTGTTATTGCAAAACCGCTGAGCCAATATCCTCCTGAGCTTTTAAAAGTAGATGAATTTGGTAAAAAATATTATTACGACGAAAGGCAGAAGATGAGGGTGTACGAAATTAATGGAGAGACTGTTGTTGTAATGGATGAGCTGGTGTTGGTCAACAGGCCGAAGTTCAATAATCAGTTGGATAGAAACTATTACTATTTCCTTAATAAAAAATTATACAGAGTATATCCATTGTTCGTAACTGCCTTGCAGCAATATCGCGATATTCAGAAAGATATGAATGATCTGGACAGTAAAGCGAAAAGAAAATACGTAAGAGAACGACAAAATATGCTCGCGGAGCAGTATGAAAAACAACTGAGAGATCTTACGACGACGGAAGGTCAGGTTTTTGCGAAGTTAATGAACCGGGCAACCGGGAAAAACGTTTACGAAATCATTAAAGAATTAAGAGGCGGATTCAGCGCTTTTTGGTGGAACCTAAAGGGTAAAGTAGCAGACATTAATCTGAAAGATGAATACAATCCGCATAAAAACAGAACCGATGAATTTTTAGAATCCCTTTTACAGTCTAACTGGAATTCGGGTTATCTGCAGCCCTATCCGGGTGCAAATCAATTCAGAGCTCCAAAATAATAAAATAAAAAAAATTCCTGTAATATTACAGGAATTTTTCTTTTAGCTTATCGAATACAATTTTATCGACGGGAAGTACGAAGGGATTATCCGGCCGGTCGATCTCAATCCATTCAGTTCTTTCGATGCAGGGATCTAAAATCAGAAAATCACCTTCATTAACAATGTCTACAAGATAATAGACGGTAAGCAGCTGTTCATTTTCTTTGAATCGTGAAACCAGAAAATTTTCCTGAGTATAAAGATGTTCTACAATATCTATTTTCACATTCAGTTCTTCATCAAATTCCCGATGCAGGCATTCCAGCAGTCCTTCTCCAAATTCCAAACCACCACCCGGAAATTTCATTAAAGCTTCACCTGCATACTCTTCAAATAATGTCAAAACTTTCTTATCCTTTACAGCGCAGGCGTATACCCTAATGTTTATCTTATCGATCATATATTATAATTTCTAAAGCTAATGTAGGAATTTTTTGCTGGAAGAAGGAAGTTGGAAGCAGGAAGTTTTACTGCTAACTGCTTTTTATTATTAAATTTTTCTAAGATCTGCCTTCATTATATATATGTATAGCATCATATAAAAAAACAAAACTTTCAGTCTAAAAAATCATCAGCGGGCAGTAGTACAACCTCCATCACCCATCCTCAAGCTTCCATCCTATTTCACAGCATTAATCATCTCTCTTTTTCCCGGAGGTCCGGCTTTCTTTTCTACGGAAAAGCCTAATTCCTGAAGCACTCTTCTAACGCTTCCTTTGGATGAATAGGTTGTTAATAAACCATTCACTGCCATTTTGTCGGAAACCATCTCAAACAAAGGTTTTTCCCAAAGATCGGGTTGCACTCGCGCACCAAAACAGTCGAAATAAACAAGGTCGATTTTAGGTAAATCTATCGTAATCAGGTCGAAAAAATCACATTTTATCTTTTTAAGGTTGAAATTTTTAACAATTTCCACTGACTTTTCCCAATCTGCCAGATGAATTTTCTGATAAATATTTTTGAATTCTGGGTTATCAAAGAGTTCAAAATAGGCCAAATTGTTCATTTCTGATTCATTTATCGGATATTTTTCAAGGGTAAAATAATTGATGACATGATTTTTGTCAGTTTTTAAATGTTCATCAATTGTCACCAAAACGTTTAAACCTGTTCCAAAACCGAGCTCTAAAATGTTGATTTCGCAATCGTTTACTAATTTTAGTCCGTTTTTAATAAACACGTGTTCGGCTTCCTGAAGGGCACCGTGATGGGAATGATAGTTTTCATTTAAGTCATTAATAAACAGGGTTTTACTGCCGTCGTTAGTGGTTTTTATCTCTCTTTTCACGCTATTTTTTTACAAATTTACTTCAAAATTTTTATATTTAAATAATTATGTTAAATTTGTAGAACATCATAAAAAATTTTAGAAATGATAATTCAAAAAACTGAAAACTCCAGAATTTCTACATTCGACCAGAATAATTTTTCGTTCGGAAATACTTTTATTGATCACATGATCATTTGTGAGTATGAGGATGGAAAATGGGGTGATGTAAAATTAGTTCCATACGGTCCGATTCCTTTTACTCCTGCCATGATGGGTGTAAATTACGGACAAGCTTGTTTTGAAGGGATGAAAGCCTATAAAGACAATGACGGGCAGGTTTTCCTTTTCAGGCCTGAAAAGAATTTTGAACGTATCAATAAATCTGCAAAGCGTCTTGCAATGCCGGAGGTAACGGAAGAAATATTCTTAGAAGGCTTAAAAGCGTTGGTAGATATAGACAGAGACTGGATTCCTCAGGGGGAAGGTATGTCTTTGTATATCAGACCGCTGATATTCGCAACAGAAGAAGCTTTGAAAGCGAGAATTTCTAATAAATATATGTTTGCTATCGTGGCAACACCTGCAAAAATGTATTATACAGAGCCGGTATCTGTAAAGATTTCGGATCACTATTCCAGAGCTGCGAGCGGTGGGGTAGGTTCTGCAAAGGCAGCAGGTAACTATGCCGCTTCTTTTTATCCTACTCAGCTGGCTATAGAAGAAGGTTATGAGCAGATTATCTGGACGGATGATGCTACTCACGAATATTTTGAAGAAAGCGGAACGATGAATGTGTTTGTAAGAATCAACGATACCATCTTCACGCCACCGACTTCTGAGAAAATTCTTGACGGTGTTACCAGAGACAGCTTTATTCAGTTGGCTAAGAAAAGAGGGATTGAAGTTAAAATAGAGCCTATAAAAGTAACTGATGTTGTAGAAGCTCAGAAAAACGGAACCCTTAAAGAAGTTTGGGGAGTAGGTACTGCAGTGGTCACCACGGTATTCGAAGCTTTGGGTCACAACGGAGAAAAATTGGCATTACCTCAACTTTCAGATGAAGAAAGCTATGCGGTTATTCTTAAAAATGACCTGGTTAATCTACAGACCAACCTTTCTGAAGATTCATTCGGATGGAGAGTTTTGGTTGATCATGTATTGGAAACTGTTTAATATTTAATTAAATATCAATAAAAAGCCGGAATTTTTTCCGGCTTTTCTATTTAATAACGTGTTTCAATTTTTTTGCTGATCCATTTTATTCATCATTTTAAGTCAATAATTTCATCAAGTTTTGTAATTCATTTCTGAAATGCGTATTTTCGCAAAAGTTTATGAAAAAATTACTCTTCATATCGGTACTTGGACTGCTGAGCTGCAATACCAGTACACAACAGGCACATCCTCCGGTGGGCGGTGTTTTAAGCCAAAAGGATCTGGACGTTTCGAAACAGCGAATGAGAAATCTGAACGATGTTGAGAGAATCCATATGCAGCACTGGATAGACGGGCAGTCTGAGAAATATTATCAGATGCCTATGAACTATTGGGTAAGCACAGAAAATTTTAGCCATAGAGAAAGAAGACAGGATAATACGCTGATCTCTTATTCTTATGATCTTTATGATTTTGATAAGACTAAAATTTATGATGAGCCGACAGAAAGAAGAGATGCCAAATTCGGACATTTTGATGAAATAAAGGCGATAGAAGATGCTTTACGCTTTATACATGATGGTGAGGAAGTTACACTTTTGGTTCCCTCTTCTCTTGCTTACGGAACGTTTGGAGACGAGAAGAAAATAGATAACGACGTACCTTTAATCATAAAATTAAAAGCATTATAACGAATGAAATTGTTTAACAAGAATATAATTCTGGCGGCGGCAAGCGTTTCGCTGATGAGTTGTACACCAATTTATAAAAAAATGAACGTAGACAAAGAAACTTACGAAGGGCTTAAAGATGGTCTTTATGCGAATATTCAAACAACAAAAGGTAACCTGATTGTACAGTTTGAAGACAAAAAAGCACCCGTAACGGTAGCTAATTTTATCGGACTTGCAGAAGGTAAGATCGATAACAAAGCGAAAGCAAAAGGAGTTCCTTATTATGACGGAACCATCTTTCACAGAGTGATTAAAGATTTCATGATCCAGGGAGGAGATCCTCAGGGAACAGGAATGGGAGATCCGGGATATAAATTTGAGGACGAGAGAAACGACCTTAAACACACTGGGAAAGGAATTCTTTCTATGGCGAACTCTGGACCCAATACCAATGGTTCTCAGTTTTTCATTACAGAAGTGGCTACCCCTTGGTTAGACGGTAGACATACGATCTTCGGAAGAGTAGTAAAAGGTGAGGATGTGATTGATGCGATTGCAAACGTTGAAAAAGGTGCTCAGGATAAGCCTAAAACGGATATCGTTCTTGAAAAAGTAGGTATTTTCAGCAAAGGCGATGAGTATAAAAACTACGATGCAGCGAAAACTTTCACTGAAGGTAAAGCTAAAATTGCTGAAAACAATAAGGCTTTCATTGCTAAAGAAGAGGCGGATAAGAAAAAGAAAGAAGAAGAATTTAAAGCCAATCAGTTGAAAATGGTTGACGATTTAAAAGCCGGAATGCAGGTAACTGAATCTGGTCTTTATTATAAAATCACCAAAACAACCGATGGAAAAGCTCCTAAAGTTGGAGATAATATTGCGGTACACTACGCAGGTAAATTAATAGACGGAACCAAGTTTGATTCTTCATTCGACAGAAATGAGCCTATTGAAATTCCAATCGGAATGGGTAGAGTAATCAAAGGTTGGGACGAAGGAATTCTTTTATTAAAAGAAGGTGAAACGGCTACTTTGTTAATTCCACCAGCAATGGGCTATGGAGAAAGAGGTGCTGGAGGGGTAATTCCACCAAACGCATGGTTAGTTTTTGATGTTGAGCTTGTAAAAGTAAAATAATCGAATTCATATAAAATTCTGAAAAGCCGTCCGAAAGGATGGCTTTTTGTATTTCATCTGAGATAAAATTGATCGTCAGCCTTATAAAAGAAAATATTTGAATTTCTTCCTGCGTCTTAAAAACAATACATTTTAAAACTTGCGCGCCTTAGATTTTTCAATACAATTAAACTGAATTTAAAAAAAAATATGCTGTTTTAACGATTTCAGCTACGTATTTGGGCAAATTTAGATATAAAAATCCTTTAAACATTCAAAATTTTATTCTATGAAAAAAGAATATGAAAGTAAAATTAAGTAGGAAACAAGATAAAAAATTAATCTTATAAATGTTATTTCTTTTTTTTTCATTCTATAACAAAACCCGTCCAGATTCTGGACGGGTTTTATTTAGTAAAATTAAATAAAAGACTTACGTGTGTCGGTTAAGTCTCTTTTTTATTTGCATCGGGTGGTTGGTTTCTCTTAAAGAACTAACAAATATAAGGCTGAAACCAATATACGCTCCGAACGCGATTAGATATATCATCAAGCTGTTTACTGTTATTTTAGACATAAACACCATTACCGAGAACAGTGCAAATCCTACCAATAGTATAATGCTCCAAAGAGACATTTCTGTAGAAACTTTCTGAGTTTTCAATCTTTCAAAATATTTCATCATAATTAAACTTTTTAAGGTTGTTAAACATTTATTTTCCAGAATTTCTGGAGAAAATAACGAATGAGCGGTAAAATTCTTCCGTTATTCATTGAGGTGAGTACATTTTGGTAAAAAGAATCATCTTTTACTGGGCTAAAGTCAAAATGTGCTTTCGCTTACACTAAGTAACAGATAAAAAAGATTTCATCAGTAATAATAATATTGCTGAGAACAGACGTTCTTATGAAATCCGGGTTGGATCTATACTTGCCGACAAATAAAATATTTCTCAGTAGTATAAGCTGTATTTGCTAAATTAAGCGGGGTAAATTTCCGGGAAATCCGGAAAGATCGTTATTTTCATCACCTATGTGTTGTAATTTTTCAGCTATTTAAAGAGCCATTATCATGCCAAACTATTGATTTATATGTTAATTATTAAATAGTTAGGAATTTAATACGCCGATAGAGTGAAATATTTTCATTTTTCTCGGAATAACAAAGTAATATTTTGATGATTTTTAATTAAATGGTTAATAGAAATCTAATTTTTTACTTTTATGATGTTTGCGTATCGAGTATTTGTGTTGTGAATAAATTTTCTCTATTCAGCAAAATAAGCAAAATTTCCGAAGATTAAAGGGTAAGTGAAAAATACGTTTCCAAGAAATTAAAATTAGACTGAGGTTCTAAAAATAAATATTTTAGATAGATTTATAATAGATAATAGTTTATGATAAAAGAAAATATATCAACTGATATTCAAAAAGCAGTTTTAAACCTGTTCAGATTAGTTGAGATTAACTGCTGGAATAAAATCTCGCCCAATATTTTATATATTCTTTCTGATATTAATGAAACAAAAGAAGGGCATTAAAAAGTGAAGAGAGAAGATTACAACAGCAAATTAATAGGAAAAAAATTCCAGTCGACTTCGATAATGCAATTGAATATTTATCAAATGAATTTTCCGATTTGTATGATGTTAATTTATATATTTTTAAGTCTAACAAGAAAAGCACAATTGTAGACATTCGGTATTTTAGAAAATCAAATCTCGAGGTCGATTTTTTAGAGACAGTAAAAGATTATCCTCCGATGCTACATTCTAAATTAGCTCTCCCACAATATCAGGATGATTTTAAAAAGTTTGATGTAAATTGGGAATCAGGAAGTTGGGATCATTATTTTAAACAATGGATTCATAACTTTAAAAATAGAAATAAAGCAAGAAAATAGCAAAACTGCTCTTAACAAGAAGGTTTCTTTAAGAGTACCAATTTCCATCATATAAATAAGCTGACTCTTATTAAATCTAATTTCTTTTTTTTAATTGATTCTATTTATTCATCTTAAAATAAGATATTTCTAACTGATCATTTTATCATAAAATTTTGATGTTCAACCATTCTTCGCCATAATATACTGTTGGCCGCAAAAGCTGATGGGAAAAAAGCATTTATTTTCGCTAAATTTTCCTTGATTAAACCTAGTCAATTTGCATTAAATCAAATATATACGAATAAAAATAATGTAAAAAGTAATTAAACAACATTTATTTTACCAATACATTATAAAATTGTGAATAGGGACGGGAAAATTGCTGATATGACTTCTTTTTATAATGTATATATCCTATATTTGGGATAATAAGTAGGGTCGAAAGGTGATAGTAGTCAGTACTTTAATAAGAGAATTTTATTATTCTTTACGCTGCAGATTCCTATTCTCAATTACTATTAATTTAAAAACACAACAAAATGGAAGAAAATAACGACGATGAAAGATACTATAATTCCGATTTTGGCCGACTGAACCATCCGGATGATCTTAAAAAGTATTTTTCCCGAAAAACATTCAAGGATTTTCTGGAAGATAAAACCAATCCGGTGGTGTACTGCACGCTGAGTATGGAGGGAAAATCTTTTCTCTATACCTCTTCTTATGCGGTGATGATCCATCAGGTAACCAACGGGCACGACCAGTTTACCATCACTGTTCCAGATGACGCATTAGACAGCTTTTCAGGCTATGTCATGGAAAATTCTAAGAATATTCTGGGCAAAACAGTCACCATCAATTTCCATCAGTACGGCTCTGTAAAACAGGTGTTTGTGGGCATTATCTGTCAGGTGCGCAATAAAAAAGACAATGGCTACGGCTATCTTTTGATCACCGGACATTCACCTGGTATTTTGTTGGAAAGCGGAAAAAACTGTCAGAGTTTTGAACAGAAAACCCTCGAACAGATCATTAAAGAAACCGTCTCGGGCTATCCTGAAGAGGCTCAGATTATCATCGATCATCCCAATGCCGACTTTATCCTGCCTTATACGGTACAGTATAATGAGTCGGATTATCAGTTTATTAAAAGACTGGCCATCCGTTTTGGGGAATATTTTTACTACAACGGACAACAGCTTATTTTTGGACGAAAGATACAGCCGATCATCAAATTAGAAGAAAATATCAATCTGATTGAGGTTGAATTTGAAATGAATATCAAGCCCCAGTTTTTCCGGCATTCTGCGTATGATGCTCAGCAAGGGCGAGCTATTGAGAAGTTATCGAAGTCGGTGCATATTCAGTATAAAGAAAATCCGTTTCAGGCCGTGGCCATTAATGCCTCGGAAATGGTCTATAAAAAAGTGCCCGAAATGTTCTGCAACCACACGGGAATATCTGATAATACCTCAAAAGAACTCAGTGAATCGGTGCGTATGGAACGCGAAAACCGCGAAAATCTGGTGATGGTACGCGGACAAAGCCGGGATCCGGATCTTAGAATCGGAAGTCGCGCCAAACTGATCGATATAAACATCAAAGCCATGGAAACCTACCGCATCACCGAAATTAAACATTTTCACGATGCAGAAGAATATTATAATGAATTTGTAGGCATTCCGGATCTCTTTAACGCTCCGTATCAGGACTCCAATGCCGTTCCTCTGGGCGAAGACCAACCCGCCCGGGTGATCGACAACAATGACCCCACCGGCGGCGGAAGGGTGCGCGTGCAGTTTCCATGGCAGGAAAGCAAGGGTGAAAAAACACCGTGGCTGAGAGTAACAACCTCCTATGGCGGAGCCGCAAGAGGTGATTATAAAATCCCTGAAATAGGTGACGAAGTTCTGGTAAGTTTTGAAAGTGACAATGCGGAAAAACCTTATGTTTTAGGAGCGATGTACAACGGAACAGAAAAAAGTGGCTATGCCACAGCGGATAATCGGTATAAAGTACTTCATTCCCGAATTGGAAACCGCCTGATTATGGATGATGAAACGGGAGATGTGACCTTGGAAAGTCAAAAAGGACAAACCATTGCAGTGTTTTTTGGGAACGGAGATATTGAGATGACGGCACCCGAAACAATGACTTTCAATTGTAAAAATATGAATATCAATGTCGGAGAAAATATGAATACGACAGTGGGAATGAACTCTTCGGAAACGGTGGGAATGAATAAAACCGTTGGAGTAGGAATGATGAGCATGATAAGTATTGGAACCGATCTTATTACCAATGTGATGGGAAAAATGATGGAGTATATTATAGGGAATAAGGAGAGCAAAGTTGAAGAAGACAGGCAGACAATAATTAACGGAAAAGGAGTCATTCAATCTTCTGAAAATCATGAATTTCATTCCATAAAAGAAATTCAACATAATTCTGGTGAAAACTCAATAAATTATTAAGTATGAGTAAAATTACATATATCGGAGGTGACCTTATCGAAGAAATCGGAGGTTCTTATAAAATATTTGCCAAAGAAGGCTATGAAATAATTTCCGGAAAACAGATTGTTTTTAATGCGAAAGAGGGTATATTTTATGGGGAGCCCGAGTTTCCCCCTTTGTTTTCCCAACCCATTAAAATTATTGTCCAGTTCAGACCCCATAAAGAATGGAAAGGCGAATTTGGATTCGACTGGTTTCGATTGGGAGACACCATGCTCTTTCATGATGTTGCTTTCCCCAGAATTGTCTCTTATCAGTATCATGATTACGAATTCACTGAAATAGTAGATGATTCGAAACCGGATAGTATTAATATGCATAGCGGGCAATTCAAGCCTGATGAAAAAATGCTCAATCAACTGAAGCAAATTTATCAGCCTTATACCATCCCATGGAAAAAAATTAAAAATCCTAAAACCGGGCAACTAATGGCAGAAGAATATTTTATTCCCTGGATGAGTATTTTAAAAGATAAGGAAGTTAATTTAACATGTATTGCAGAGATTAAGGAAGACGCTGATTATTTGGAATTTCCTCCCTCAGATTACTTTACATTTACTCCTAACAGGATAGATGTTAAAGGCAAAAAAAATGTAGCATTAAACGAAGAAAATATCACCATAAAATGCATAAAGGAATTTGAAAAGGATCAGACCATTGAGCTAAAAGCTTTTAAAAAAGATGCAAGAGGTGAAACTATAGAAGCCATAGCAGGAAAAATAAATGTGTGGGCCAATGACATTTCTAAACAGAAAGAAAAAGATGTGGTGTTTATTCAGATTAAAACGCCAGACTTCAGTAGGGGTGAAAGATCTCCAAATGTGTCAAATGAAAAAAAGCGAATAAATTATTGTTTAGAACAGAGCTATATAAAACTTTCTGATCAGTCTGATATAGTCGAACTAGACATATCCAAGGATAAAGATTTTTACAATTTTATAACAAACAATGAAATTGATAAAGAAAAACGATTGGGAGGATTAGATTTGGAAATTTATCTAAAAACAAAATTAAAAGGTAGATATGGAGATAAGTATAATAATCATTTTAAGGCATTTTATTTTGAAGAGAAAGGGCATAGAGGTAAGGGTGAGGATTTAGGAGGTTATTCATCAGATGATTCAGATTTTGTAGTTGCATTTAGTGGAAGAGATGATCAGACTGCAACCCATGAAATTTTACATTCTATGGGGCTGGCGCATACCTTTACAAATAAATACACCAATCCTAAAGCATTGTTTACTTATATGTATCAAATGACAGATAATTTGATGGATTATGCTGAATATGAATCTAAAGGTAAACGTAGCTCACTTTATTATTGGCAGTGGAAAATAATTAATAATTCAATAAAAAAATAATATGAAAAATATGTTGATATTGATTTGGTTGAGTATATTTATGCAATGTAAGACTCAGAAAAGAGATACATTAAGAATTCCTACAGTTAATAATTCTTTTGAAAAATTTGATATTAAAACTCTAGAAAAGAAAAATAGAATTGATACATTTTTTCTTTCATATAATAGTGACAGTACAATTGTAAGACAGTTACAAGATCAAAGCTATGGATTTATTGATAGGGTATTTTATCAGAATACATATTTTACTTTGATAAAAAAATATTATCACAATAAAAATGTAAAAGAAAAAGGAAATGTGTTTAATGAAGGTTCACCAATTGGGACTTGGTATTACTTTGATGAGGAAGGAAAATTAATAAAAGAAGAAAATACAGATGAAGGTTACGCTTTTACACCCGAAGATATCATAAAATATTGTAAGCAAAATGGAATTAAACTTTCTAAAGGCTATCACGAAAGTGACGGCTATCAAACCAGTGTCTATAAAAATGAGTTAAATGGTAAAAAAGTCTGGCTTATTTCTTATATCATTTCTTTAAATAAAGAGGATAAAGAAGTAGAACTTACCTTGGATGGGCAAACGGGAAAGGTGGTTAAGAGAGAAGAATTTCCTTATGATAATTATTAATATGAGAAAGCTAGTGATATTTCTTTTGCTTAGTTTATTTATTCAATGTCATACAAAAAATAAAGTGATTCCTAAAACAGACCGTTCTTTTGAAAAGTTTAATATCGAAAATTTTAATAAAAATGCAGTAAGAGGAATGCATAAATTTAAGGATAATAAAATAAGTTCTTTTCAAGATTTTCAATCACCAGGTTATAGAGAAAGAAACTATAACTTAGATTCTTTTTTTAAAATAAATAAGTTTTTTTTAATAATGGAAATATTGAAAAGAAGGGAGCTTTATTTAATATTGGATCTCAAGTCGGAATTTGGTATTACTTTGATGAGGAAGGAAAATTAATAAAAGAAGAAGATACCGATTCCGGATATTTATTTAAGCCAGAAGATATTATAAAATATTGTAAAAAAAATAACATTGAACTTCCTAAAGGGTATCATGAAGGAGACGGCTATCAAACAAGTGTCTATAAAAATGAAGTAGATGGAAAAAAAGTATGGCTGATATCTTATATCAATTCTTTAAATAAACAGGATAAAGAAGTAGAACTTACCTTGGATGGGCAAACGGGAAAAGAGATTAAAAGAGAAGAATTTTCTTATGATCATTATTAATATGAAGAAGATATTGATATTTCTGTGGTTAAGTATATTTATTCATTGTCAAACGCAAAATACAAATAAAGTTATTCCAATAATAGATGATAAATTTGAAAAATTTGATATTGAAAAATTTAAAAAAGAATCAATTAGAGAAACTTATGTCGTGAAAGTTGAAAATTTTACCATTCGGCAAGACTCACAAAATCCTGGCTATTTAGAAGAGTTATATAAAGATGATGATTATTTTATATTAGATAAGTTTTTTTATGAAAATGGTAATATTAAAAAAAAAGGTATCTCTTTTAATAAAGGTTCATCAATCGGAATTTGGTATCATTATAATGAAGAAGGTAACCTTACAAAAGAAGAAAATACCGATTTCGGATATTTATTTAAGCCAGAAGATATTGTAGAATACTGTAAAAAAAATAACATTGAGCTTTCTAAGGGTTATCATGAGAGGAACGGCCATCAAATCTATAAAAATGAGTTAAATGGCAAAAAAGTTTGGTTGATCTCTTATATCATTTCCATTAATAAACAGGATAAAGAAGTAGAACTTACCTTGGATGGGCAGACGGGAAAGGTGGTTAAGAGAGAAGAATTTCCTTATGATAATTATTAGTACTTCGCTTTATTTTTCAGATAGACAGGGACTTCCTTTAACAATGTCAGAACCTATTGCAGGATATCATAATGATTTGTATCATATTGAAATCTATTTTGATCAAGTCACTCAAACATTAGAAAAGGTAGATATTGCTGTACAGGGATTATTTATGAATGCTGATGCAGGGTTTGATGCTCAAAACTTCAGAAAGCATTGTGAAAATAAGGATATCATGGCTAATATTGCTTTCAATAAGCGTAATGGCGCAGATACAGACGAGATTTATTTTGATGAGCTTTTACCATCAAAGATATGCTATAGAAAGAATAAATGCTTGGTTAGACAGCTTTAGATCATTGCTCAATAGGTTTAATACTACAGTATTTAGTTGTAAATCTTTTAATTATTTAGCATTTATGGTCATTGCACTAAGAAAGTTTTATAAGACAAAAAAGTTTAAATGACTTCAATATCAAAATCAATAGAAAAGAATCTTTGCGTAAAAAAAACATCAAATTTTACCATTTAAAAAGAAATCAGATATTTTTAAATGGAATAGAAACATTTTGGATGTAATTTTAAAAGAAACCGCCTTTAAAAAAGACGGTTTCTGTATGCTTACCAATTTTTATCAATCATATAAATAAGTTGGGTCATTACGGTTGCGCCGAGTAAGAGTTCTCTTCGGTTTACTTTTTCAAAGGTATCCTCTTCGGTGTGGTGAATATCAAAATAGCGCTGAGAGTCCGGCATGAGCTCTGCAGTCGGAACGCCCATATCATGTAGCGGATAAATATCTGTTCCGGAATATTTTTCATCAAAATCATAGGCTCCATAAGGAATAAAAAGATGTTTCCAGCTTTGAATTTCTTTTCTCTGCAATTCTTCCATATTGAGGGCAACTCCCCGTGGCGAAAAACCACCGGCATCAGATTCTATTGCAAAAAGATGTCTTTCTTTATTCTCTTTGGCAACTTTTCCGTACTCAATGCCGCCCTTAACACCGTTTTCTTCATTAGCAAAACAAACGACACGAATAGTATGGTTATTCGGAATGCCTAAGTTTTTAAAGGTTCGCAGCACTTCAATACTCTGAACAATTCCGGCGCCGTCATCATGCGCACCTTCGCCCACATCCCAGGAATCTAAATGTCCGCCCACAACGATAACGTTTTGATCTTTTTTACCCGTTAGTTCACCGATTACGGAGTGGGAGCGTTTTTCTCCTTTCATTCCACAGTTGGAATTGAGTTTTACGGTAACCGTTTGCTTTTGTAGAGCATTTTCCAAATCATCAGCAGTTGTATTTCCAATGGCAACGGCAGGAATTTTATCTGTTTTTTCTTCATAGCGCATGCCTCCCGTATGAGGTACATCGTCGAAAGCGGAAGATAGCGAACGGATAATAGCAAACTTTCCGCCTTTCTTGGCGGTCAATGTCGCTGCATTAACTCTGTATTTTGCCGCATCACCATATCCGTTAAAGGTCTGAACAAAAGACTGACTGAAAGGGTAGTTGAAGAAAACGATTTTCCCTTTTACTTTTTCTGCAGGTAGTTTTTCGTATTCTTCCATCGATTTTACCATGATGACCTCTCCCGAAACGTCTTTTCCTCCGGTTCCTTCAGAGTTTCCTAAGGAAAGCATTTTCAGATTTTTCCACTTTCCGCCGGCGGTTTTTAGCTGTAAAGATTCTTTTCCTCTCTCCCAAACCGGAATCATGACTTCCTGAAGCCAAACTTTATCGGCTCCTGCATCACGAAGTTTCTGTGCTGCCCACTGTACGGATTTTTCATAAGCGACAGATCCGCTCAGGCGGTGGCCGATATTTTTTGTTAAATCTCTTAATTCGTTATACGCTTTTCCTTTATTTAATATTTCAACGGAAATTTTACTAAACTGTACTGAATCTTCTTTAGCCTGCCCGAAAACGGCTAAGCCAAGAAATAACAATGAAGTTCCTGCTATCTTTTTCATTTTACCAATTTTTATCAATCATAAGGATCATTTGTGTCATGGAAACTGCTCCTAAAAGAAGCTCTCTTTTATTTACTTTATCAAAAGTATCCTGCACGGAGTGGTGATAATCAAAATACCGTTGAGTATCCACCACCAGTTCTGCCAACGGAATATCCAATTTTTTCAACGGAGAAATATCCTGAATAGCTTGGGTCTGTTCAAAATCATAGACACCATAGGGAAGGAAGTAATTTTTCCATTCGAAAACCTGTTTTCTTCTTTGGGGAGACATATCCAGCGAAAATCCTCTCGGAGAATATCCTCCTGCATCTGTTCCCAGTGCAAAAACGTGTTTTTCTTCTTTCTTTTTTACGTAGGCAGCATACGTTTCTCTCCCTTGCCCTCCATTTTCACTGTTGGCATATAAAACCACTCGTATCGTATGGTTGTTTTCGTAGCCAAGAGCCTTTAGTGTTCTTAAAACTTCAATACATTGTGCAACTCCGGTTCCGTCATCGTGGGCGCCTTCAGCAAAATCCCAGGAGTCCAGCTGAGCTCCCAGAAGAATGACTTTCGAGTCTTTTTTACCCCCAATTTCAGCGATAATATTCGGATTTGTGGTGTCTCCTCTGGATTCTGCAGACATATTGATCTTAGCTGTTACCTTTTGTTTTTTTAATAAGCTTTCAAGCTCATCGGCAGAGCGGACCCCAATAGACAATGCCGGAATTTTTACTTTGTCATCTGCTTCGTAATAAATCATTTTGGCGTGTGGCGTGTCGTCATTCGCTGTTGTTAATGATCTTATCATTAAAGCTTTAGCGCCTGTTTTAGCAATAACGGAAGCCGAGATCAGTTTAGATTTTGCCGAAATCAGATAAGAATCACTGGTGTTAATGATTTTGGGATCCATCGGAGTATTAACGAAAACAATTTTGTCTTTTAATTTTCCGATGGACAAGGCGTTCAGCTCGGCGGTGGAATTAATCAGAACTATTTCTCCAACCAGATCCTTACCACCCGTTCCTTCAGAATTTCCGAAAGAAAGCATTTTTATATTCCTCCAGTCTCCATTCGCTGTTTTTATCTGCAGAGATTCTTTTCCCCGTATCCACACGGGAACGCTGGCTTCCTGCCTCCAGATCATGTCGATGCCAATATCTTTCAGCTTTTTCTCTGCCCACTGTGCCGCTTTCTCGTATCCGAGAGTTCCGCTGAAACGGGGTCCGACCCCTTTTGTAAGCTCTCCAAGATTATCGTATGCCGTTCCGTTGGTCATAATCTCGTCTGAGATCTTTTTAAACTCATCATGATAGTTAAGTTTAACAACGGTTGATTTTTTAACAGGATTTTTTTTCTGAGGTTTTTTTTGAGAAAATAAAATTCCACCCAAAAAGAGTGGAATGATAATGAAGACTTTTTTCATTTTTATAACCTTTTCTTTTTCCGCCGATAAAAATAGCGAAAATAAAGGAAATAGCTTCTTTGTTTTTAGTTTTGCCTGTTACGGATATTGTACAGCATCCGAAAGTTCTATAGGATTATTATATTTTTTCAGACGAGATTGAATTGTTTTTGTCATTTCTCTAAAATCAGTTTTTATTTCTTTTCCTTTTTCGTCCACGAATCTTGTTTTTGCAGATTCCGTTTTCACCTCTCTCAGAGGATCACTGTAGTATTCCAAATATATTTTCTGCAACTGTTTTTGCTGAATGCTAAGTGCCTCTTTATACATATTCTCAAAATATAAAGTATTTGGTCTTTTCTTTAATGAAATCAGGCTAAAGCGATATGACCCGGTCGTATCCTCCATATCAACGATTAACCCGGGAAGATTTCTGAATAAATAAGGACCAGTCTGAAGTGGTACATCCTGAGTATACCATGCTTCCCACGTTCTTCCTTTATAGCTTAAAACAGCTTTTCGGCATAAATAAGTACCTATCGTTTTCGTTTCGGGTTTCAGTTTCCAGGGCAGCTTCACTGTTTCCTTTATTTTATAGATATCTTTAATAAAAAAATAATATTTAAATGTTACATCATCTTTAGCATTAATCACCAGAAAACTCTGATCTCCCATCGCGAAATCTTTAGATCCTGTACTTTTTATCGAATCTGCTTTATATTGTTCCTCAGTCATGAATTTAGACTGGTCTCCCTGAACGAGGAGGATCATGTTTTTCCTTGTTATCTCTGAGCTTAAAGAATCTTCTCTGTAGGCAAGTTGATAGTCCAGTCTAAAATTTTGGGCATAAGAATAATAAGAGAAAAATAAGAATAGAAAACTTTTTAAAATTTTATAATTCATCATCAAAATATGGTTTTTATAATTTCATTTTTAATTAAATTTTTCAACATAGAGAATAATGAACACCAACGAGGTGTCTTGTTCAAATTATTTCGCTGCACAGCATTGCTTTAATTCAGCTATAATAATATCAGCCCAACATAGTATTCAATATGACTAAATTATAATTTTTCGCATGATTAAAGGCACTGTATGCTAAAAAATAACGTCTTCCCAATCGGAAAGACGTTATTTTTTATTTTAGCAGTTGCATAAAGAGCATAAAAATTAATCTATTGTTTCATATCATACATCAGCAATGCAGTAACCAATTTGGGCTCAATAAAAGTACATTTTGGAGGCATGCTCAGTTTCAGGTCAGAAATTTTAATCATATCATTAAAACTTACCGGATAAATCCCGAATCCTACTTTTCCTTCTCCGGCGTCAATTTTTTCTTTAAGAATATTAATTCCTTCAATATTTGAAGTTCCTTTTACATAAGAAATTTTGTCTGAGCTGTCGGAGTTTTCAATTTTCAGGATATTTTTAAAGATATATTTATCCAATAGATGATGATCTAAATTATCCAGCGACATTTCAGTAGAACGGAGGTCGTGCTTTACGTGAAGCGAATAAAATTTACCATCCAGATACATGGAAATGTGAAATTTCTGAGAAGGATAATAGGGAACCTGGTCTTTTTCATGAATTAAAAAATACTGCTCTAATTCCTTCAGAAAATCGGCGGTCGATAATCCGCTGATATCACTCACGATTCTGTTGTAATCATGAATTTTAATCGACTGGTTAGAAACGATAAAACTGTAGACAAAATTATAAAGCTCCGTACCGTTATGTCTCTTGTTTTTATCCTTCTGATGCTTGGCATTCAATGCGGTAGACCCAATTCTGTGGTGTCCGTCTGCAATGTAGAAAGAATCGATCTGATCAATCACTTCCTTGAACTGCTGAAGTTTAAGGCGGTTATCGATTCTCCAGATCTTATGTCGGATGCCGATGCTGTCTACATGATTGAAGATCGGGACATTTTTCTCTTCATGGTTCATCAGCAATTCAATCTTAGAATTGGAAGGGTAGGTAAGCAGTACAGGATCTGCCTGAAGATTAACCTTTTCAAGATAATGCGCCAGTTTTTCCTTTCTTTGAGGGATGGTACTTTCGTGTCTTTTGATCTTACCATTCCAGAAATCTTCAATGCTCGCTAATCCTAAAAGCCCTCTGAAAACCTGTTTGTTGGGGTATATTTGCTCATACAGATAATACGAAGAACTGTCCTGAACGAGTTTTTTCTCTTCCACTAATTCTTCAAATGTAGAACGGATTTTTCTCAAATTCCTATCAATATCTTTAGATTTACTTACAACATAGGGTTTTATCATATGAATATAAGTATTTTCCACTTGGGCTTTCTCCGCTATCTGCTCCTGGGTAAAATTATCCAAAGGATGGGTAGGGAAGGTGCTCTCATGGTCTTTATGAGGTCTTATCCCACGAAAAGGTTTAAAAACAGGCATATTTTAGTATATAGTTTCTTTTAACTTAATAATTTGTTCTGCAAGCTCAAGTCCGATTTTATTCTGAGCATCCACGGTATTTCCTCCAACGTGCGGAGAAAGTGACAGCGCAGGGTTCATCAGCAATGGCAGTTCCGGATTTGGTTCGTTTTCAAAAACATCCAGAGCAGCTCCTGCTACTTTTCCTGACTCAATAAAATCAATCAGAGCAACTTCGTTTATCACACCGCCTCTTGCAGTATTTACGATATAGACTCCGTCTTTCATTTTTTGAAACTGAGGCGTGTCTATTATATATTCATTCGTTTGAGGGGTATTAATGCTTATAAAATCTGCATCTTTTAAAAATGCATCTGTATCGTTGGTAGAAGTAATTTCGAAATTTACCGACTGCCCGTCGAAGAAATCAAGGGTGAGTATTTCTGTTTTGGGCTTTCTTGTTAATACGTTAACCTTCATTCCCAAAGAAATTCCCATTTTTATTACCTCCTGGCCGATACTTCCAAAGCCAATTACGCCTAAGTTTTTTCCTGAAAGTTCATAAGCATTGCTGAAAGATTTCTTCATCGCATTGAAATGAGTGTCTCCTTCCAACGGCATCAGCCTGTTCGACTCGTGAAGAAACCTTGCTAAAGAAAAGAAATGTCCGAAAACCAGTTCTGCCACCGATTTTGAGGATGCGGTTGGCGTATTGATCACGTATTTTCCTTTTTCTATGGCATGTTCAACATCAATATTATCCATCCCGATGCCGCCTCTTCCTATAATTTTCAGGTCAGGACATGCATCAATCAGGTTTTGCTTTACTTTCGTAGCACTTCTTACCAGAAGAACATCTACATTGTTTTCGTTGATGAAATTGATCACGTGTTCCTGTGCAACTCTGTTGTCCAGAACTTCAATTCCCGCCTCTTTTAATGCCTGTTCTCCTGCTTTAGAAATTCCGTCGTTAGCTAAAACTTTCATCATTCTTTATTTAATTTTAATTGTTTAAAAATTTAATAGCTTAAAAAATTAAACAGTTGCGCAAATTAAGAAAATTTAAAATAATACTCAACACTATTTAAATAATTGAATTGTAATTCTTTAATTATTTTATAGATTGCATCACGTCTACCAAAACCTGTACACTTTCGATAGGTAAGGCATTGTAAAGGCTCGCTCTGTAGCCTCCTAAACTTCTGTGGCCATTCAATCCGCTTATATTGGCTGCTTTCCACGCACTGTCGAACGCTTCTTTTTTGCTGTCGTCTGTAAGTTTAAAAGATACATTCATTAACGAACGGTCTTCTTTTACGCAGAACGTTTCGAATAAAGGATTGCTGTCGATCTCATCGTATAAAAGTTTTGCTTTTGCTTCGTTTCTCGCTTCAGCTGCAGCAATTCCTCCGTTGTTTTCTAAGTGTTGTAAAGTTAATAAAGATGCATAAACAGGGAAAACAGGAGGTGTATTATACATAGATTCTTTGGCAATATGCTGAGAATAATCCAGAATGGAGAACATATTTTCTCTTCCTGTTTTTCCTAAGATTTCTTTTTTAATAACCACCAAAGTTACCCCTGCAGGACCCATATTTTTTTGAGCTCCGGCATAGATCAGATCAAATTTAGAAAAATCGAGCTGTCTTGAGAAAATATCTGAACTCATATCGCAAACCATTAGCGTGTCTACGTCTGGAAAAGATTTCATTTGAGTTCCGTAAATGGTGTTGTTAGATGTGCAGTGATAATAATCGTACGTTGAATCCACTGTATAATCTTTTGGAATAAATGAGTAATTTTCTTCTTTTGAAGAACCTACAACATCTACTGTTCCTACTTTTTTAGCTTCTTTAATCGCTCCTGCAGCCCAGGTTCCGGTATCCAGATAAGCTGCTTTTCCTCCTACTTTCATCAGGTTGTAAGGAACCATTGCAAACTGCAGGCTGGCACCTCCTCCCAAATATAAAACTTCGTAATCGTCACCAAGATTCATCAGTCTTTTTACAATGGCGCGAGCTTCATCCATAACCGCCACAAAATCCTTGCTTCTGTGTGAAATTTCCAGAAGGGATAACCCGATTCCGTTGAAATCTAAGATGGCCTCAGCAGATTTTTCGAATACTTCCTGAGGTAAAATACATGGTCCCGCGCTAAAGTTGTGCTTTTTGCTCATATTGTTATTTTTTGGATTTTCTGTAAAAACATTTTGCTTTTACAGCTTCATTGTTAGGTTCTTATTTAAATTTTATGACTTTATATATACAAAAAACCGCCTCATCATGTATGAGACGGCAGTTTTTATTCTCCGTGTAAGAATGCTTTTTTATTAAGCAGCGTTTCATCAGACTCTACATGGTCTTCATCCGGAACACAGCAGTCTACCGGGCAAACGGCAGCACATTGCGGTTCTTCATGGAAGCCTTTACATTCCGTACATTTATCCGTTACGATGAAATAAACATCATCACTCACCGGTTCCTGTGGTGCATCGGCATCCACTGTAAGTCCAGACGTTAATGTTACCGTACCGGAAAGTTCGGTACCTTCTGAAGCTTTCCAATCCACCGCTCCTTCATAAATTGCATTGTTCGGGCATTCCGGTTCACAGGCTCCGCAATTAATGCATTCATCAGTTATTTTAATAGCCATCGCTAATTTTTTTTAAATTTGCACAAAATTACAAAATATTCCCCAATTTAATAGTAATTATGAATATTGAAAATCAAGTTTTAGGACTTACGAGACTTAGCCATTATATCAAGGACTTTTTAGCAAAAAATAAAGAGGATTATAATGAAGATGATGCCGGTTTTGAACTGCTTTTAGAGAAATCTAAAGTTGAGAACCCATGGTTTACCATAGAAAGCCACAAGTTTGCTTTGCAACAGTGGGCAGAACTTTTAACGGAAGAAGATATTAAAAACTGGATCGAAGGATATTCCCGCTCTAAAATTTCTAAAAGAGTAGGGCTTATTTTAGCTGGAAACATACCTCTGGTGGGCTTTCACGATGTTATTTCTGTCGTCTTAAGTAATCATACTCCGGTTATTAAGTTGTCGTCAAAAGACCGGTATATGATCCCGTTTTTGCTTAGAAAATGGAATGATTTTTCCGATGGAAATGTAGAGTTTGAATTCGTTGAAAAACTGGAGAATTTTGATGCCGTTATTGCCACAGGAAGTAATAATACAGCAAGATATCTGGAATATTATTTTAAAGATAAACTAAATATCATCAGAAAAAACAGAACTTCAGTAGCTGTATTAAAAGGTGATGAAACACCCGAAGAGCTGCAGTTATTGGCGAAAGATATTTTTCAGTATTTTGGATTGGGTTGCAGAAATGTAACCAGACTTCTGATTCCTGATGATTTTTTACTAGACCGGCTGTTTGAAAGTTTTGTAGAGTTTAAGGAGATTATCAATCATCATAAATATGCCAACAATTACGATTACAACAGAGCGATTTATCTTTTGAATCAGGAAAAATTCTGGGATAATAATTTTGTGATGCTGAAGGAAGACGAAAAGCTTTTCAGTCCGCTTTCTGTTATTAATTTCAGCAGATACTCATCTCTGGACGATGTAAAGAGTTTTATTGCTGAAAATGAAGAAAATATTCAATGTGTGGTGGCAAAAGCGGAACTAGGCCTGGAGTCTGTGGAATTAGGGCAGGCTCAGAATCCCGGATTGGATACGTATGCGGATAATGTAGATACGATGAAATTTTTAGAAATTATTTAATTCTTTGTATCTTCATCCCTTATTTCACCAATCACCAGAAAATATATGAAAAAATTATTGGCAGTCCTCAGTGTTGTTTTTATGACAGAATATGCTTTTTCACAAACCGTAAAAAGTATTAAGATTGAAAGCGCAGATAAAGAGGAACAAAAGTTTGAAGAGCTGAGTAAGGAAAAAATAGCTTCTTATGATGCCGATTTTACGAAATTTATTACCGCTTTGAAAGCCTCAGACCGCAAGGCTTCTGATGCATTATTATCTGAAAAAGCAAGAATGGTTGTTACAGATCATGTCTATAAAAAGCTTTCTGAAGATATTAAGTTCAACAAAAAACTTGAAATTTTCAAAACCGGCTATAAAATCTTAAAAGACGGAAGCAGTTACCCGATGATTCAGTATAAATATGCAGATGACAAATCGGAAACTCCGGTTGACATTGTAACTGCCGTTTTCGATGATGACGGGAAAATTCTGGGAGTAAAACCGGTGAAAGCCGAAAAAAATAAAACAATTTTAAAAAAATAAAAAATGATGACAAATGTTTTAGTCGCACACGCTAACGACGTAGAAAAAACAGGTTTTTATAAGAAAACCTATTTACATGTTGCTTTGGCAATTCTTGCCTTTATCGGTGTTGAAACCGTTTTAGTAAACACGGTACCCGCGGAGATTATCGGGTTGATGTTTGCTCAGAAATACACCTGGCTGCTGGTGCTCGGCGTGTTTTGGCTGGGTTCTTTTTTAGCTACAAAATGGTCTTTATCACAAAGTAAATCGACTCAGTATCTGGGCTTAGGCTTTTGTGTGTTACTGTATGCTGCGATTTTTCTTCCGATGATCTATATTGCGGTTTTTCAGGCCGGCGCAGTGGTTATTTACCAGGCTGCCATGTTAACGATTGCGATGTTCGCAGGGATTTCAGTGGTTGCTTTTACCTCTAAAAAAGATTTTTCTTTCCTTAGGAATATCATTGTAATCGGCGGATTTATTTCGCTTGGTTTAATTGCCGGAGGGGCCATCTTCGGATTCAATCTTGGATTATGGTTTTCGGTAGGAATGGTAATTTTAGCGTCTGCAACAATTTTATATCAGACCAGCAAGCTTAAGGATGCTTACACTACAGAACAGTATGTGGGAGCTTCTTTGCAGCTTTTTGCGTCGATTATGTTATTATTCTGGTATATTTTAAGAATTTTAATGAGCAGAAGAGGCTAATAAAATAGAGAAATTTTATAAACCCAAAAAATCCTGATGTCTTTTCATCGGGATTTTATTTTTGGTCATTTAAATACAATTAGCGCTCATTCAACCACAAATGACATCATTTTTATCTAAATATTGATGCAGATTTGTGAAAAAATAGTCGCGGAATGATATTTAAAAATTATTTATCAATCGATCCTAGAACCTTTTGAGCAAATGAATTTAAAGCATCTTTTTCGCTCATTCCGTTTTGTACGTTGGCATGAACTTCCAAAGCGCCACAAATGTTGGTAATTAATTCTCCTGCCACATTCATATCCTCTTCCGTTGTTCCGCGGAACTCAGTGAAGCTTTCTAATACTTCCAGTGTTTTTTCAAGGTTTTCAGGAGTCTGGTTCTGGAAAAACTGTCTTATTACAGGTAATTTCATCTTATAATTCGTTAAATAGATTAATTAAACTTTCAGCCTGATTAGACTGAACCTGATTGACCAATTCTCCGTTTTTGAAGATCGCGAAAGTAGGTAAGTTATCAACTTTAGCCAATTTTCTGCTTTCCGGTAATTTTTCTGCGTCTACATAAAGAAAAGGAATGCTGTCGTTTTCAGAAGCCAGTTTTTTGAATTTGGGCTTCATAATTCGGCAATTCCCGCACCATGTTGCTCCGTACTGTACCACTACTTTTTCGTTGTCACTTACTATATTTTGAAGAGTATCTTCTGTTAATTCTGTATACATAAGTTAAATTTTAGAATAAAATTTAACAATGTACCAATATAACAATGCAACAGTTTATCCATATCATTTCCTGCTACATTATTGTTACATTGCTAGATTGTTACATTGTTATATTAATTTGATTAATTTTTTGCTAAATACTCAGCTGTAGACGTTCTGTCTGCTTTCATTGCTTCTTTACCTTCTTCCCAGTTGGCAGGGCAAACTTCACCGTGCTTCTGTACGTGAGTGTAAGCGTCGATTAATCTTAAATATTCTTTTACATTTCTTCCCAAAGGCATATCGTTTACCGACTCATGGAAGATTTTTCCTGTTTCGTCGATAAGATAAGTCGCTCTGTAGGTTACATTAGAACCTGTGAAAACTTCTTCACCTTCTTCATTGTATTCGAAATCCTGATCTACAATTCCTAAAAGGTTGGCCAATTGTCTGTGGGTATCAGCTAAAAGCGGGTAAGTAACCCCTTCAATACCTCCGTTATCTTTTGAAACGTTCAGCCATGCGAAATGCACTTCGTTGGTATCACAAGAAGCACCGATTACTTTCGTATTTCTTTTTTCGAATTCACCTAAAGCCTCCTGAAAAGCGTGAAGCTCCGTCGGACATACAAAAGTGAAATCTTTTGGATACCAGAATAAAATAACTTTTTGCTGGTTGGTGGTTGCTTCTTCAAAAATGTTGATTCTTAAATCATCACCCATTTCAGACATTGCGTCTACCGCTACGTTCGGGAATTTTTTTCCTACTAAAGACATAATTTTCTCGTTTTTATATTTAAATTTTCTGATACAAAGATATAAATATTTCATCTATCGAACAAACGACTTTTGATAAATAAAATCTATAATTGTTTTTGATAACAACACCAATAAAAAAGCCCTGAATTCAGGGCTTTTTGTTAAAATTAATAACCGAATATTTCAGTTAAATTTAGTTTTTTCACTTCACCGAGTTGTTGTAAATCGGCCTCTTTTATTTTATCTTGAGAAGCCACAAGGCAATACGTAAAGTTTTTACCTTTCATTTCTTTATTATGGAAATTATTGATGTCGTTATAGCTCAATTTCGGAGCTTCTTCAAAGACATTCTTTCTCATATCGAAATTATTTCCCAGTTTTTGGGCTTTCAGATAAGAGAAAATAATTCCGTCCTGTGTAATTCTTTCCGCCGCAATAGATTTTTTTAAACCGCTTTTTGCCGTCTCGAAAAGTTGTTCCGATTTTGGAAGATTGGTTAACAGTTCATTCATCGCCGATGTCGATTCTCTGAATTTGTCGGCCTGAGTACCTACGTAAGCCATAATCATATCTTTATCTTCTTTTTTTGAAGGCAAAGAGAAGTAAGAATACGTAGAGTAGGCCAATGCCTTAGATTCCCGGATCGTCTGGAATACAATTGAACCCATGCCGCCACCGAAATAATTATTAAATAAACTTACGGTCGGCGTAATTGCTGCGTTATATGCATCCGCATTTCTAACCCAGAAAACTTCAGCCTGAACCATATCGTAATGGGCAAATAGAACCTTATTTTTATCCGTCGGAATCTGCGCAAAAGTCTTAGACTTCGGCATTTCTTTCAAAGAATTAGATACTTTATGAATCGGAGTTAAAGAAGCTGTAACTTCATTTCCGGATTTTGGACCGTAATAAAGAACTTTATGTTTATAATTAAACAGATCATGAAGTATATTAATCAGGTCTTCAGCTTTCAACGCATCCAGTTCGGCATCACTTAACACATTATTAAAAGGATTTTGCGCACCATACTGAGCATAGCTTCTCAATCCGCTCATAATCATTCCTTTGTTTTGCTTCGCGTTGGCTCTGGATTTCTTCACTCTGGCTTTATAAGAGTCCAGTGCCTGCTGATCCGGCTGACAGTTTTTAATTAAATCTTCAAATAAAGCAGCTGTTTTATCGAAATTTTCATTTAAACCTTCTAAAGTTATATATGTTTCTTCGTTTCCTGCACTTACATTAAAGCTTGAAGCCAATTTGTAAAACTCTTTGCTGATGTCTTCAGAAGATTTATTTTTTGTTCCTAAATATTCTAAATATTCTGCCGCTAAAGCAAGGATTTTATTATTCCATTTCCCGGAGTCGAAGTGATAATATAATCTGAATAGTGCATTGTCTGTGTTTTTTACAGAAAGTAAATCTACTCCTGATAATTTATTTTTAGCGATATCTTTATCGAAATTCAGCCAAACCGGAGAAATGGCAGCTTCCGGCATCTCTTCCACCTTTTTAAGGAAAGGAGACTGGTCGTCTCTGTTCACAGAAACCGGTGTAATCGTGGGTTTATCAACCTTCGCAATGTTTTTATCTTCTCCTTTTCTTTTGTAAACGGCTACATAGCTGTTGTCTTTCAGATATTTTGTCGCAAAGTCCATAATATCTTTTTTCGTCAATTTAGAGATTTCTTCAATATACTCCAACTGCGTTTTATGATCTACTTCAGAAGTAAACTCATCCATTAAAGATTCGGCTCTCGAAGTATATTTTTCATACTTCTGAATGACATTTTTCTTTTCGTTATTAACAATCGACTGAATCAGATCGTCCGAGAATTCTCCTTTTTTTAATTTGTCTATTTCCTGAAGCAACAGCGTTTTTACTTCATCCAAAGACTGTCCTTCCGTAGGATTTCCCTGTACTAAAAGTACCGAATAATCCTTTAAAACATAAGGAAAAGCATAAGCTCCCAATAATTTCTGCTTCTTAACAAGGTCGAGATCAATTAAACCGGCTTGTCCGTTCGTTAGCATACTTCCAACAAAATTCAGCAAACGTGCATCTTTGGTTGTTGCTCCCGGAAATCGGAATCCGATCATGATATTTTCAGGGTTGGGACCGAAAACTTCTCTGGTAACAGGTGATGTAATGACATTTTCTTGACCCACTTTATATTCCGGAACCGACTTGCTTTTCATATATGAGAAAGACTTATCGATTTTTGCGATCATTTCATCCGGATTAAAATCTCCCGACATGATGATTCCCATGTTATTGGGAACATAATAATTGTTGAAATATTCTCGGATCGCCTTTAAAGAAGGGTTTTTTAAATGTTCAATCGTTCCGATGGTCGTCTGTTTTCCGTAATTATTATTAGGAAAAATAGCTCCAAACATCGATTCAATCACTTTTCTTCTGTCATCATCAAGACCGCGGTTTTTTTCTTCGTATACCGCTTCCAGCTCGGTGTGGAAAAGCCTTAAGACCGGTTGTCTGAAACGCTCTGCCTGTACAGTTAAAAATTTATCCGTTGCATTCGCAGGTATATCTTCTGTGTATACCGTCTGTTCGAAAGACGTAAATGCATTGGTGCCGTCCGCGCCCATTCCTGTAAGCATTTTGTCGTACTCATTGGCAATGGCATAGTTGGCCGCTTCACCAGAAACTTTATCAATTTCTTTATAAATCTCTTTTCTTTTCGCCTCGTCTTTTGTAGAGTTGTATTGCTCGTAAAGACCATCGATTTTATCTAAAAGAGGTTTTTCTTTCGCCCAGTCTTTAGAACCGAATTTATCAGTTCCCTTAAAAAGCATATGTTCAAGATAATGCGCCAAACCGGTGTGATCTGCCGGATCGGTCTTGCTTCCCGCTTTCGTTGCTATAAAAGTCTGAATTCTAGGCTCCTTTTTTGTCGGACTTAAAATTACTGTTAACCCGTTTTTCAGTGTGTAATATCGTGCTGAAGTAGGGTCGTTGGTAACATATTTATAAGTATACCCGTTGGATTGTGCTTCTTTCCACTGGAAATCCTGCCCGTAAGCATATCCGCAGTAGCTTGCCGCAGCAATACTTGTAACAATAGTGATTCTCTTTAATAAGTTCATCATGGAATATGTGTTTTATTTTAATTAAACTGATCTAGTAATTCTTTAATTCTTCTCATTGCTTCTCTCAATTCTTCTTCCGAAGCGGCATAAGAGAACCTGATGCATTCAGGGCTTCCAAAAGAAACTCCTCCTACGCAGCCAACCTGAGCTTTTTCCAAAAGGAACATAGCAAAATCATCAGAATCTTTAATTTCTGTTCCGTCCAGGGTTTTTCCGATGTAATGGGAGATATCCGGGAAGAAATAGAATGCAGCTTTTGGCAAAAGAACTTTAAACCCAGGGATTTCTGTAATCAATCCATACATAAGATCTCTTCTTTGTCTGAAGGCATCGATCATATATTTGTATTCTGAAGGATCGGTGTTCAATGCAACAATAGAAGCTCTTTGTGCAACCGTATTGGCACCGCTTGTCATTTGTCCCTGAACTTTCTCACAGGCTTTAGCGAGCCATTCCGGACAGGCAGAATATCCTATTCTCCAGCCTGTCATCGCAAATGCTTTAGACATCCCGTTGATGACAGCGGTCTGCTCATAAACTTCAGGAAACTGTGCGATCGAAGCTGTTTTTGTTTCGTAATTAATGTATTCGTAGATCTCATCTGAGATAATGGTTACGTGAGGATATTTAGCAATTACCTTTGCAATAGATTTCAGTTCGTCATACGTATAATAGCCTCCGGAAGGATTACACGGCGAGCTGAAAAGAACTGCTTTTGTCTTATCGGTAATGGTTTCTTCCAGTTGTTCTGCGGTTACTTTAAAGTCTGTAACATAAGAAGTCGGAAGCATCACAGAGTTACCACCCATCATTTTTACCATTTCATCGTAGCTTACCCAATAAGGATTCGGAAGAATTACTTCGTCGCCGTCATTTACAAGCGCTGCCAAAACATTGATAATAGACTGTTTAGCCCCATTAGAAACACAAATCTGGGAAGGTTTGTACTCTAAATTATTATCTCTTTTCAGTTTGTTGCAAATTGCTTCGCGAAGTTCTAAAAATCCAGGAACAGGAGAGTAGTGACTGTAGTTTTCGTTAATCGCATCAAAAGCTGCCTGCTTAATATTGTCAGGGACATCGAAATCCGGCTCACCCAATGTTAAACTGATGACATTGAAGCCTTTGGCCTTCATTTCTCTTGCTTTGTTAGACATCACGAAGGTTTGTGAGTAACCCAATCTATTTACTCTTTCTGAAAGTTTATTCATTATATATCTTCTTTATTTTGCATTTCGAACAAATATATAATAAAAACGCCAATTTTAGTAAAATATTGAGCTTTATTCGGTGTTGTTCAGGAAATTTCTTATGCTTACTTTTGGAAATAACTAATAATTACAATCATCCGATGGATAAACTGTTTTTTTTGCTTTTTGTATCCTTTTTCTCTGCTCAGAATTATCGCTTTGTCTACGAATATCAAATGAGACCAGACGTAAGTAAAAAAGATTCTCTCATTACGGATTATATGAATCTGGACAGCAATGGGAAACAGTCTTTTTTCTATAATCCCGTAAAGTATGAGCGGGATTCTGCTTATCGTGCAGATCAGAATTACGGTCAGTTGCTCACTTCAAAAAAATACGACAGGAATTTGGGCTATATCGTTGAGAAAGATTACCCTAAAAAAACCATGAATTTCTATGATAAATATAAAAATGTACAGCTTGTAGTTTTCGATTCTGAAATTCCGAAATGGGAGATTAAAAAAGAATTTGAGACCATCAACAGTCTGAGTTGCCAAAAAGCAATTGCCTATTACAAAGGCCGAAAATGGGAAGCATGGTTCAGCAAAGAATACCCGATCAGCGACGGACCTTATAAATTTACAGGACTTCCGGGATTGATCGTTAAAATGAAAGATGCCGATGGTGATCATGAATTCAATTTAATTCAGATTAAAAAAATACGGGATATTTTTTCTTTAGTTCCTAAAAGCAGTAAATCTGTTACGTCAGAGGAGTATAAAAATTACATCAATAGCGATTCCGGGAATATCAATGACAATATAGAAGCGATGAATATGAATTCTAAAGACGGAACCATGGGAGTTCATTTAAAAGACGGCTATATTTCCACAATAGATATGAATGAATTAAAAAGAGCTAAAAATTTCGATGCTGCCCTGGCAAAAAAACTGCAGAGAACAAACAACCCTATTGAGAAAAACAGTCAATAAATCACAAGTCTGTCTTTGGGCAGACTTTTTTATTTACGGATTTCCAGTTTGAATAAAGCGAATAAAAACTTATTTTTGCGTTTTATAATAATTCAGATGTCTACAACGTTACTATTAAAATACTTTCCGAATCTTACCGAGAACCAGATTGCACAGTTTTCAAAACTCGAAGATTTGTACAATGAATGGAATGAAAAAATTAATGTGATTTCCAGAAAAGATATGGAGTCTCTCTATGAAAAGCATATTTTGCATTCTCTGGGAGTGGCAAAAGTAATGGAATTTGCACCCGGAACAAAGGTTTTGGATATCGGAACGGGCGGTGGTTTTCCGGGGATTCCTCTGGCTATTATGTTTCCTGAAGTACAGTTTACTTTAATAGATTCCATCGGAAAGAAAATTACAGTCGTTAATGCAGTGGCAGAAGGTGTTGGGTTAACTAACGTAAAAGCCATTCATGGAAGAGCCGAAAAATTAAAAGAAAAATTCCATTTTGTTGTAAGCCGTGCCGTAACACAAATGCCGGAATTTTTAAGATGGCTGAAAGGAAAGTTTGAAAAAGAACAACTGAATCCAAAACATAACGGTATTCTTTACCTGAAAGGAGGAGATTTGGCGGAAGAACTGGCCGGATTAAAATGTGAAATTTTTAATCTGAAAAGCTATTTTGATGAAGAATTTTACGACACAAAAAAAGTCGTGTATTTGTCTAAAGGTAATTTTAATTCTTAATTTTACAGGGTTAAAGAATACTATTGCTAACAGTAATTATCAAACAGTAAAATATCTGCATTATGAAAAAATTTCTCAACATAGGATTTTCTGTACTCCTTTTAGGATGGGTGGCCACATCGTGTAACGATGATGATGAAAATTATCAGACCATTAAAGCAGTAGAGAAAATAAAAATAGACAGCGTGAGCATTCCTAAAGATACGATGCAGGTTCTTGGAGTCCAGGCTATTAAAACGTTTTCAACCTACGGTTCCATGTGTGAAGGTTTTTATGGATATGACTATGTAAACGGTGAAAATTTAACCAGAACGGTAACATCTTATAAATATATTACCGACGGAACCTGCGGTACGAACAACCATGTGGCATCCGGGCAGATTAATTTCAGTCCACAGGAAGCCGGAACCTATACATTCAGATTCTGGGCAGGCGGAGAAAACTGGATTACCAGAACTATTATCGTTAAATCTTTATAATATTGAAATTTTTAGCTTTTTTACTGATTTCAACGAATCTTTTCTGTCAGAAAATTCCTTGGAACGAGAATAAAAAATTAGTCTGGGATAACTTCAAAAGTACCGTTAACCGTCGCGGCGGAGCAGACGTGGTGGCCTATACCAATTGCGGAATCCAATACGAGGTTATAAAGTCTTCTGATCTGAAAAAACCTGTAAAACTAACGATTCAATCTGTTTTCAACGAAGATAGATCCTGGAAAGATACAAAACGCATCACCGATTATGTTTTGGTTCACGAACAAAAACATTTCGATATCGCTGAAATTTTTGCCAGAAAATTAAGAAAAGAAGTTTCCGAAAAAGTGAGAACTTCCGGAGAATTCAATACCTATTTTCAGGCAATTTATAAAAAAACGTTAAGAGATTACCAGAATTTCCAGATCAATTATGATAAGGAGACCCTGCATGGGATGAATAAAGAAAAACAGACCCAGTACAATCAACTTATCTCAGACGAGTTAGAAAATTTAAAAAACTTTGTGGTTATCTCCTTGTGAGGATTTTGTATATTGATCTGATCATAAGAACTGCTTAAAATTTTATTGAAATGTTTATTTTAAGATTTATTTTATCTTTGGTATCTCTTTAAGCTCTTTTAGCGTATTTTTTTTCTAAATTTTAAAATTAGAATTAAAAAAAATCCATTTCAAATTAAATACAAAGATTATCAGAAGCTTATTGATCATTCAGTTTTCAATGCAAACGATGATGTTGAAAATATCCATGCCAATCCTTAAGTCGAAATTTTGGGAATTTGGTTAAAAGATAGAGATGCCGGGTATTTTAATTTTGATCAACTCAATAGAAATAAGAGCATTATAGAGAGCCAATTAAACTTCTTAAAAGAAGTAGCAATACAATAGAAAGATAAGAATTTTGAAATTTCTCAATAAAATCATCCGCGAGCTTCTCTCCCAAAACACAGATTTATCTGCGTTCAACATTGTTTTACCCGGAAAAAGACCAATTGTTTTCATTCGTCAGATCCTGGAAGAACATCAATATTCAGGTTTTTTGCCTAATTTTTTCACCGTTGAAGAACTTATTGATACGATTGCTGATCAGCAGCCTATTCAGGGGATTTCTTTATGGCTTTTCGCCTTCGATATTTATAAGAGTCTGAATCTTATTCCGAACGATGATTTTGCTGATTTTTTAAAATGGTTTCCCACTTTACAGAAAGACTGGGATGATATTTTAAAATTTTCTGACAGTGATCAGGCGGTTCTTGAGTATATGTTTGATGAGGAACGTATTAAAGAATGGGCACAGGATCTGGGTGATGACGACGACGTTCCAAGAAAGAAATTCCTTAATTTCTGGAGAAATATGAATATTTTTCTTCCAGAATTAAAGCAAAAGCTCAGGGATAAAAACTGGGCAACTTCAGGAATGATTCATGAAAGAGCAAAAGCCAGAATAGACCGTTTTGCAAAAGATACTTCTGAGCAGTATGTTTTCTGTGGCTTTAATGCCTTTACTCCGGTAGAAGAAAAATTAGTGAGAAGTCTTTTACAATATAATAAAGCGCAGTGCTTTTTTCAGGCTGACCATTATTATTTTGATGATGAAAGACAGGAAGCCGGAAAATTTCTCAGAAATCATAAAACGTGGAAAGAATTTACGGATACTCGGGAATTTACGTGGATTGAAGACGATTTTAACCAACCGAAAAATATAAAAGTCTACGAAGTTTCAGGAAATATTACCCAAACGAAAATTTTACCTGAAATATTTGAAAATATAGAAAATAAAACTTTTTCAAATACAGCTTTGGTTTTACTGGATGAGAATTTGCTTCCCGCAAGTCTCGATGTGATGCATGCCGTTGAGAATTTGAATATTACGATGGGTTTTCCCCTGAAAAATCTTTCCTTTTCCAACGCTGTAAAACAGTTGTTTTATCTCCAGAAGCAACTGGAGAAAAATAAATCTTCTTATTATTACAGAGATCTTTTTCCTATTCTTGAAGAACTTCCTAAATCGGCAGAAGATGAGTTAATTATAGAAAATTTCAGGACAAAAATTGAAGAAAGAAATATCGTTTATATTTCCAGAAAGCTTCTTCAGGAATTAATAGGCGAATTATCGTATTACGGGCTATTACAAAAAGCGGGTTCTACCCAGGAATATCTGGATCTGCTGATTGATTTCTGCCAGAAGATCAAATGGCTTGAAATTGATGATATTCAGTATGAAAATATTTCTCATTTTGAAAATGCTTTCCGGATAATCAAAAATCAGCTTTCTCCTTACCGTTTTGAAATAAAGATGGAAACCCTGGAAGTTCTGATTAACCAGCATATCAACTCTGAAAGCATCGATTTTCAGGGTGAACCTCTGAGGGGTCTTCAGATCATGGGATTGCTGGAAACCCGTCTCCTGAATTTTGAACACGTAATTTTACTTTCAGTCAATGAAGGAAAATTGCCTCTTGGAAACTCACAGAATACATATATTCCTTTTGATATCCGCCGATTTTTTAACCTTCATACCTTTTTGGAGAATGACGGAATCTATGCCTACCATTTTTACAGGCTGATTCAGGATGCAAAAAATGTTCACCTTCTGTTTAATGCGTTAAGTTCAGGAGTAAACACAGGGGAAAAAAGCAGATTTATTACCCAGATCGAGATGGAAAGTTCTCACCTGATCGAACATCTGATCGTTGAAAATTCATCGGAACCGATTATCACCCAACCGATCGAGATCTCCAAAACGGATATTGTTCTGGATCGTCTGGCTAAGTGGAAAGAAAGGGTCTCGGCATCCCATCTCACGAGTTATCTGTATAATCCGATTGATTTTTATCTTTCGAAGATCCTGAAAACTTCAGAAACCGATGAAATTGAAGAAGAATTGTCGGTGCGAAATTATGGAAATCTGGTGCATTATTCACTTCAAGAGATTTATGAAGAGGTAAAAGGTAAGGTGCTAAAGGAAAGTGATTTAGAAAAATCAATTAAAGCGATTGATAAATATATAGATATCGCCATAGAAAAGCTGAAGCACCAGCCGGAATTTTATGAAAAAGGAATGAACTTTATTCATAGAGCCATCGCCAAAAAAGTTATTGAAAATATTTTAACTTGTGATCTGGAGTTGGTGAAAAGCGGAAATACACTTGAAATTATCGATATTGAAAGAAAATTTGAAAATGTAGATTTTTATCTCGATGAAACGACAAAAGACAAGATTTCATTTCTGGGATATATCGACAGAATTGATAAACTCAACGGAACCGTAAGAATTATTGATTATAAAACGGCAAAAATAAAAAACCTTACCGTAAAAATAGATGCTGAAAATGAAGCGGAATATTTTCATAACAGCGACCGAAAACAGGCTTTGCAGCTTTGTATTTATCAATATGTCGTTCAGAGCTTACCCGAATTTTGGGGATTGCCGGTAGAGACAGGAATCTGGAGCTTTGCAGAGGCTAGAAAAGGGGTTGTTTCTTTACAATTTGAAAAAGGAAACATCGACAACGCAATGGCATCCGTTAAAAACTTAATTCTGGAAATTCTAAACCCGGATATGAATTTTATCGAAAATCTTAAAACATTTTCCTATTAAAAAAAGGTCTGATCAATTTTTGATCAGACCTTTTTTAAATCTTTTTTTTTATTCAGATTAAAAAGCATTAATTCCCGTAATATCCAGTCCTGTTATCAACAAGTGGACGTCGTGCGTTCCTTCATACGTGATTACAGATTCCAGATTGGCCGCGTGGCGCATCATCGGAAATTCTCCCATAATACCCATTCCTCCAAGGATCTGGCGCGACTCTCTGGCGATATCAATCGCCATTCTCACATTATTTCTCTTCGCCATAGAAATTTGTGCAGGCGTTACGGTATGAGCATTTTTAAGAGTTCCCAACTGTAAACAAAGCAATTGAGCTTTGGTGATTTCTGTTAAAAACTCGGCTAATTTTTTTTGCTGCAGCTGGAAAGAACCGATGGGCTTGCCAAACTGTTTTCTTTCCTTAGCATACTGAACGGCCGTACAATAGCAATCTATTGCGGCTCCGATAACGCCCCAGGAAATCCCATATCTCGCTGAATTAAGACAAGATAACGGCCCTTTTAGTCCTGTAACGCCGGGAAGAAGGTTTTCTTTAGGGATTTTTACATCGTTAAAGACCAATTCTCCCGTTTTTGAAGCTCTTAAACTCCATTTATTATGTGTTTCAGGCGTTGTGAAGCCTTCCATTCCTCTTTCAACAATCAATCCCTGTACTTTTCCTTCTTCATTTTTAGCCCAAACCACAGCGATATGGCAAAGTGGGGAATTGGTGATCCACATTTTGGCTCCGTTTAAAAGGTAATGATCGCCCATATCCTTAAAATAGGTTTCCATAGATCCCGGATCGGAACCGTGATTAGGCTCTGTTAATCCAAAAGATCCGATCATCTCACCGGAGGCTAATTGGGGTAAATATTTTTTCTTCTGTTCTTCGGAACCAAACTCGTTAATAGGAAACATAACCAGAGAGCTTTGTACAGAAGCGGCAGAACGAACGGCAGAATCTCCTCTTTCCAGCTCCTGCATAATCAGACCATAAGAGATCTGATCCAGCCCGGAACCTCCATACTCAACCGGAATATAAGGACCCAGCGCTCCCACTTTCCCCAATTCACGCATCAGATTAGGAATATCTGTATGATCCTGAGCGGCCTGATCGATCTGCGGCATTACAAAACTTTCTACCCATTCTCTGATCGATTGGCGGATAAGCTTGTGTTCTTCGGTTAGTAAAGCATCAATTCCGTAATAATCCGGGATGCTGGTAAGGGGATAATATGACATGATTTTTTGATTTGACTAAAAGTAATACTTTTCGCGATGTTTGCGAAATTTTTTTTGAAAACCTTTTATTTGTTGATTATTAAAGGGTTGTCGGGCTGACCTTCACTTTAGACCCGTTAAGATTCCTCATCATCATTCGAGATAGGATACTGGCTGGTAGAATTGTGAACTTTATTTTTAAACTTATACAGGTAAGGTGCTTTGTTGGCGGAACCGTCGTACAGCTTTTCCAGCCGGTCCAGAATATTTAAACTTAAAATTTTACGCTGAAAATTATTTCTTCTGAATTTTTGTCCTAAAATGGTTTCATAAAGACATTGGAGATCTTTCATCGTAAACTTTTCAGGAAGCAGATTACTTGCCGCAACCTCTGTATTGATGTTCATTCTGAGATATTCCAGTCCGTCTTTAATAATCCGGTCATGATCGAAGGCCATCTGAGGGAGATTATCGACTTCAAACCATTCGCAGGTTTCGTTGAAATCGTCAGGAAATGTATTGGTAAGGGAAAAATCAATCAAACTGCAATAGCCAACGGTAATAAATCTCTGGAATATCCAGTGATTTTTAGGAACTTCAATCCCTTTATTTTTAAGTAAGATTTGATGAACATTGTTCTCCGTTCTGTCGATCCTGCCAAAAGTATGAAACTGTTTTAAAAAAATGTCTTTTAAATGGGTTCTTTCATACAAAACGCGTTCCGCGGCTTCTCTGAGATCTTCGTCATTAAATACAAAACCTCCGGGGAGCGACCATAAATTCAGATCGTGGTATTTTAACAGCAAAACCTTCAAAATATTATCATGAAAACCAAATATGGTGCAGTCTACCGAGACGTGGGCTACAAAATCTTTTGTATCGATAAGCTCCTGAAGTGTTTCTTTGTTTTTTTCGTTTGTGATTTTCATGGCAGTAAAAATAAAATTATTTTCTAAATATTTTTCTTAACGGTGTTAAAATATATAAAACTTATCGTAAAAAGCACAATAACAGCGAATAAGATGTATAATGAGTAGTAGTCTAAAAGCCCTTTTCCAAACAAAACAGACATAATGATTGAACTGACGGAGCTGCCCAGTGAGGAAAAAATAACAATGAGTGAGGTAAAAAGATTAATTTTTTCTTTGTCCACCAACGCAATCATTTTTGAATTCACAACAGGGTAGAGCGGCGATAAAAATAGTCCTACAACCGGGAATAAAAATAAGAGTATTTTTGAGTCTTCTGAATCTAAAAACTGTATTCCTACAATAAAGGCTAAAACCGCCACAATAAGGACTAAAGATACCTTGAAATACTTTGTTAATGAAAATCGGTGAATAATATTTGCCGTAATTGTTCGCCCGATGTATGAAAATAGTGCTAAAAAAGAGGTCGCCTGAAGCGCAAAAAAGGAATTGACCTTTAAATGATTTTTGTAAAATGACGGCAGCCAGGAGTTGAAACTCTGCTCCACAAAGACAATGCAGAATATTACGCCTAAAAATAAAACAACGGTTTTGTTAACTACCTTCAAAAGATCCGAAATAATACCCGGATTTTCCTTTTTTTGAGGTTCGGCAATGGTGAGTCTTGAGAAAAGAATAATGGTGACGAGCGAAATAGCCGAAATGCCCAGAAATCCGTATTTCCAATACGCTGAATACGCACTTGAAATAAGCCAGCCAAATCCGGTGTTGACCACAAAAATACCGATCATAAAGGAAGCTTCTACATTATTCATCGTTTTAGCCAGAGATTTTTCGTCCGAAATATTATTTCTGATGATGCCAAACACGCATATTTTTCCGAGCGCAAAACAGGTTCCTATAATGGCAAACCATAATTTGTAAAACCAGAAAACTTCAACAAAAGGTAAAATGCAGGAACAAATGCCAACAATTGTTAATGCCATAATCAGCGCTTTTTTCGTTCCGATTTTGCTGATGAAATTAACGGCAAAAAGTGAGATAAAAGCAATCGGCAAATCTTTAAATGATTCTAAAAAACCCAACTTTTCATAGGTGATTTTTGCCTCCGAAAGTTGGAGAATGATAATGCCCATGCAGTTTAGCACCATAGAAAAAATAAGGAAGGTTAACTTAAGCGGAAGTGATATTTTGGTGAGCTGGCTCTTCATTTTGGGGGAATATTTTATTGGATTTTTTAGATTTTTAATGAATTATGTCAACAAATTTAGGCCTTTAAACCCCCAAAAATAAACGAAAAAGTAAAATATTTATTAATATAATGTTAAATATTTAAAAAAAAATATATTTTTATTGTCTCAATTTGAGAATTAAAAAACTAACTGTATATGAATGTAAGAATATCAAGAGGTTTGGGGATGGTTGCTGTGCTCTATTTTACAGCCAACTTTAATGCCCAGAAAACCACCAATGACACGCTTCCAAAAGAGCAAAAAATTGAGGAAGTGGTAATGATTGGTTATGGTACCCAAAAGAAAAGTAATGTAACAGGAGCCATCTCGAGCATTAAAGCGAGTGATATTGAAAATGCTCCTGTAGCTGGCAGACCGGAACAGGTTCTTCAGGGAAGGGCAGCCGGTGTTTCTGTGGTATCCAATTCCGGACAGCCGGGAGCAGAGCCCACGGTACGTGTTCGTGGGATTACCAGTTTTGGTGCCGGAAGTAATAATCCGCTTTGGGTAGTAGACGGCATTGTGGTAGATAACATCGGATGGTTGAACCAATCTGACATCGAAGGAATGGAAATTCTGAAAGATGGTGCTTCCGCTGCTATTTATGGAGTTTCTGCTGCAAAAGGAGTGATCCTCATTACTACTAAAAAAGGAGCAAAAGGAAGAATGAATCTTTCTTACAGTGGATTCTTCGGAGTAGGAAATGCTTCAAAAAAACTTGATCTTCTGAATGCATCACAATATGCAACCATCATGAATGAAGCCAATGTGAATGACGGTAATGCTCCGACGTTCAATAATCCGGGCTCTCTGGGAACCGGAACCGACTGGCAAAAACAGATCTTCAACAGCGCACAGCGCCAGTCTCACGAATTCAGTATCAATGGTGGAAATGATAAATCTACATTTTATACTTCATTCGGGTATTACGATCAGCAGGGTATCGTATTGAGAGATATTTCAAATTATAAAAGAATTAACGCCCGATTTAACTCAACCCACAAGGTATTCGACTTCTTAACCATTGGGCAGACCTTTGCGTATACGCATGTAAAAGCACAAGGTATTAACGATAATAATGAATTCGGAGGGCCGTTAAGTTCTGCCATTAACCTGGACCCGACAACGCCTGTTGTGGTAACGGATATTGCAAGTCAGCCATTTCCGAGTGATTATACAAACAACGCCAATATCGTGAGAGATCCCAATGGCAATCCTTACGGAATTTCTCACTGGGTAAGTAAAGAGATGAGCAACCCACTGGCTTTTCAGGAAACACAAAGAGGAAGATACAGATGGTCTGATGATATTGTAGCGAATGTTTTTGGGGATTTAAAAATCAATAAGCATTTAAACTTTAAATCTACCGTCAATGGTAAGCTCTCTTACTGGGGGAATCAGGCGTTTACGCCACAGTCTTATTTAAGTTCTGCAAACTCAAACAATACCAACAACTTATTTCGGGAAATCCAGAAAAAGTTTGAATGGAATACAGAAAATACCCTGACGTATCAAAACAGATTCGGGAAACATAATCTGAGTGTTTTATTGGGTCAGGGATATTATGAATACAATATTTCTTACTGGCAGAATACAACCTATAAAAACCTTCCTACCAACGATTGGAGAGAGGCTTCATTTAACTTTGATATTGCTGCGTCAGACAAATCTTCAAACGCTGGAGATGGAAAAGAAACACACAAAGCTTCTTATTTTGCCAGAGTGGTATATGATTACGATAACCGATACCTTTTCACAGGAACGATTCGTAGAGATGGAACTTCAAAGTTTGCTCCGGCTAATCACTGGGGAACTTTCCCGGCAATGTCTTTGGGTTGGAATGTATCTAATGAGAGCTTCTGGCCGGAAAATAATGTGGTGAACAGTTTTAAACTGAGAGGAGGATATGGAGTTTTAGGAAATGATGCAATTGATGATTTCCAGTATGCCAACTTCTTTGTACCAGGAAGTAATTATACATTTGGAGATAATATCGTTCGTGTGGGTTATGCGCCAAGTACCTTAGAGAATCCTGATCTGAAATGGGAAAGAACCTCCCAGCTCAATATTGCGGCAGATCTTAAGATCTTTAAAAATTTCGATGTAAGCGTAGACGTGTACAGAAAGAAAAGTACAGATATCCTTAGAAGAATTGCTCTGCCGGGTTATTTAGGTTTGATTAATGATCCTTGGAGAAATATCGGGGATATGAATAACGATGGTATTGAAGTCAGTCTCGGATATAAAAAGAGCTGGGGAGACTTTGGTTTTTCAGCCAATGGTAATTTTGGGTATTTAAAAAATGAAATTACCCGTCTGGAAGCTGACAAAGAATATGTAAACTTTGCTTCTTTTCAAACGTTGGGTGCTGTTTCACGACTTCAGGTGGGACAATCTTACGGATCTTTCTATGGATTCCAGAACCTTGGCGTTTTCCAGAACCAGTCAGAAATCGATGCCTACAGAAACTCAAACGGCGCTTTAATTCAACCGAATGCCAAACCGGGAGATTTTAAACGTTTGGATGCTAACGGAGATGGCAAAATCGATGAAAATGACTATATCAATCTGGGTAATTCTGTGCCGAAATATACTTTCGGATTAACATTGAACATGAATTACAAAAACTTCGATCTGATGGTGTTTGCACAAGGGCAGGCAGGCAACAAAGTTTTCCAGGGATTGAGAAGACTGGATATTCCTGAGGCCAACTATCAAACCTCTATTCTTGACCGTTGGACAGGAGAAGGAAGCACAAATACCATGGCGAGGCTGACAAAAGATGATCCTAACCAGAACTACACAAGAATGTCTGATCATTATCTTCAAAAAGGAGATTATCTGCGTCTGAAATTGGTTCAGATAGGATACACTCTTTCACAAGATGTTGCTAAAACCATAGGAGCTTCTAAGATTCGATTCTATGTAACAGGTGAAAATCTTGTAACTTTTACAAAATATACAGGCTATGATCCGGAAATTGCAGGATCTGATACTTTTGGTATAGACAGAGCTTTTTATCCGCAAGCAAGAACTTTCCTTTTCGGTGCCAATGTTCAATTTTAATTAAGAAGAAAAATGAAAAATAATAGATTTATTTATAAAAGTGTTGCTGTTTTAATGCTTGCAGGAGTTGGTTTCGGTGCAGTTTCCTGTAATGACAGCAATCTTGAAGATGTACAGAATACAGGAACTTTCGACGAAAGTACATATTTCCAAAATGAAGAGCAGTCTTTTTCGGGCTTAGTTGCCACTTATGATATGCTTAGAAAATATTCCGGAGGTTTTGAAAATATGGTAACCTTCTTCAATGGTGCTTCAGACGATTTCTATTCGGGAGGAGGAAACTCATCCGATGGAGCAGGAATTCAGGGGTTCTCAAATTATAGTATCAATCCTGTGATTATGCCTTCGAGCTACTGGAAAGATTATTATCAGGGAATTGCTAAAGCGAATATCTTGCTGGAAAAAATTCCGGCGGCTACCATGAACGATCAGACGAGAAACAGATTCATCGCAGAAGCAAAAGTGTTGAGATCTTTATATTATTTTGAATTGTTGAGAGTGTTCAGAAACATTCCTTTAATTTTAAAGCCTATTAAATATAATGACGATTACTATAATATTCCTCAGGCAAAACCGGAAGATGTTTACACGCAGATCGAAGGAGATATTCTGGCTTCTATTTCGGATCTTCCGATAAGTATTAATCCGGAGGATAAAGGACAGATCGGAAGGCTGACCCAAGGCTCTGCACGGGCCATTCTGGGGAAAATTTATCTGTATGACAAAAAATACAGCCAGGCAGCAGATCAGTTGCAGATGGTCAATGGTACTCCGGGAGGAACCAGCCAGTACGGTTATAAATTATTACAAAACTTTGCTGATCTTTGGAAAGTAGATACCAAGTTCAGTACAGAATCTGTCTTGGAAGTAATGCATACCAACGCAAGTAATGCAGACTGGGGATTCTGGGGTACAGGAAAGGATGAAGGAAACTCTGTCAATCAGATGGTTGCCATTATCTCTTACGGAAAAGTGAGTCTTACACCTCCGGCAGTTAATGATGCGCCTAGTATTCACAAAGGATGGGGTTTTAATCCGGTAACCAATGATCTGTTTAATTTTATGCAGGGAGATCCGCGTTTAAATGCCACCATCTTTAATGCCAAAGCCTTAGTACAGGCAGGCAAGGTAACGTATTCACCAGGATTCAGAGATACCGGGTATTTTTTAAATAAATATTTACCGACTACGGCAGACGAGACTACTTTACCGGGAGCCGTAGAACTAAACTTCCGTCAGAACTATATGGCGATACGATTAGCGGATACTTATCTTATGGAAGCAGAAGCCTTAGGAGGTTCCGGGGCAAGAGCTCAGGCATTGCTGGATGCGGTAAGAGCCAGAGTAGGATTGCCTTCTGTTACGGTTTCTATGCAGGCCATTAAAGATGAGAGAAGAAGAGAATTGGCTGGAGAAGGCCACCGATGGTTCGATTTGGTAAGATGGGGAGATGCTCCGGCTAAATTAGGATCAAGAGGATTTACGGCCGGTAAAAATGAAATTTTACCTATTCCTTTTAATGAATTAACAAATACTGCATTAAAACAAAATTCCGGTTATTAAGTATGAAACTTCACAGTTTATATAGTTTCTTTTTTAAAAGTACTGCACTGCTATTCGGCGGTGTGGTACTTTTGCCTTTAACATCGTGCAGACCTGCTGCCAACGCAGAGGATCAGATACAGTATTGGCTTACAACAGGAGACGAGAGTATAAAATTACAGCAGCAGCTGCCTCTTGTTTTTATGAAAACTTCTAATGGGTATCAGAATATTGACATCGATGATAAACAGAGATTTCAATATATTGATGGCTTTGGATATACTTTAACGGGAGGAAGTGTAGAAGTAATCAACCGTCTTTCTCCTCAAAAGAGAAAAGCATTGTTGAAGGAACTTTTTGGAAAAGATGAAAATTCTATTTCCATAAGCTATTTAAGACTGAGCATCGGAGCTTCCGATCTGGATAGCGATGTTTTTTCTTATAATGATCTGCCAGATGGGGAAACAGATCTTTCATTATCAAAATTCAGTTTGGCGAGAGATAAAGATTTAATTGCGATGTTGAAAGAAATTTTAGCACTCAATCCGGAAATCAAGATCATTGCGGCTCCATGGTCACCACCGGTTTGGATGAAAGATAACGGAAATACGAAAGGGGGAAGCCTGAAACCAGAATTTTATGAGGTCTATGCAAGATATTTTGTTAAATATATTCAGGAAATGCAGAAAGAGGGAATTACAATTAACGCAGTTACTCCTCAAAATGAGCCTTTGCATCCCGGAAATAATCCAAGTTTACTGATGCCTTCGGATCAGCAGAGAGATTTTATTAAAAAGAGTTTAGGGCCTGTATTTAAATCAAATAATATTAAAACCAAAATTGTGGTGTACGATCACAACTGCAATAAGCCCGAATACGTAACCCAAATTTTAAGTGATTCCCAGGCTTCTCAATATATCGACGGTTCGGCATTTCACTTATATGAAGGAGATATTTCGGCATTGTCAACGGTTCATGATGCTTTTCCGAATAAAAATCTTTACTTTACAGAGCAATGGACAGGAGCAAAGGGAACATTCAGCGAAGATTTAAACTGGCATACGAAAAATGTCATCATCGGCTCTATGAGAAACTGGAGTAAAATTGCCCTGGAATGGAATCTTGCCAACGATCCGGAGTTCAAACCTCATACTCCCGGAGGCTGTACAGAGTGTAAAGGAGCCATTACGGTTTCGGATAAGGAGAATTTTACGAGAAACGTTGCTTATTATATTGTGGCACATGCGTCAAAGTTTGTTCCTGCCAATTCTCAGAGAATTGCTTCTACAGAGACGAAAAACCTTTCTACGGCAGCTTTTAAAACTCCCGAAGGAAAAACGGTTTTAATTGTTCAGAATAACAGCAGAGGCAATGAGAATTTTAATATTCAGTATCATCGGAAAAGAGTGCCTGTCACGATCTCAGGAAACTCTGTTGCGACGTATGTATTTTACTAAAACAAAAGATTTAACTTTCAATGAGTTCATTTTAACGCAAAGTTTTAATGGAAGTATAAAAAATACTCAAGTGAACAAAGAAGAATTGACAAGTTGATGTGATAAAGCTTGTTTTCAAGCTTCGCGAATTCTAATCTTTTATGATTTATTTGAAAAAAAATTCCCTATAATTAATGTTGATGTAAAAAATTAATGTATAAATGAAGAAAATATATTCCCTATTGGCACTTACGGTATTCGGGGTGGCCACATTCGGGCAAAAGACCGTAGATCAGAAAGTTTCTGAATTATTGTCGAAAATGACGTTAGAAGAGAAAGTGGGACAGCTCGTTCAGTACAGTGGTTTTGAATATGCCACAGGTCCTCAGAATTCCAATTCTGCAACGGTTTTAACTGAAATAAAACAAGGAAAAGTAGGCTCCATGCTCAACGTTGCGGGAGCGGCAGAAACCAGAAAGTTTCAGGAATTAGCTTTAAAATCAAGATTAAGAATTCCTTTATTGTTCGGACAGGATGTTATTCATGGCTACAGAACAACATTTCCTGTGAATTTGGGTCAGGCAGCAAGTTGGGATTTGGGATTGATAGAAAAATCAGAAAGAATTGCAGCCACTGAAGCGTCCGCTTACGGAATTCACTGGACGTTTGCGCCCATGGTAGACATTGCCCGAGATCCGAGATGGGGAAGGGTTATGGAAGGCTCTGGTGAAGATACCTATTTGGGAACGCAGATTGGCCTGGCAAGGATCAAAGGTTTTCAGGGGAAGGGTCTTGGAACTCCTGATGCCATCATGGCATGTGCAAAACATTTTGCAGCGTATGGTGCCGCGGTGGGCGGCAGAGATTATAATTCTGTCGACATGAGCCTGAGACAATTACACGAGTCTTATCTTCCTCCTTTCAAAGCTGCTGCTGAAGCCGGAGTAGCTACTTTTATGAACTCTTTTAATGATATCAACGGAATCCCGGCCACGGCAAACAGATATATCCTGAGAGATGTATTAAAAGGAGAATGGAACTATCAGGGTTTTGTGGTTTCGGATTGGGGAAGTATTGGCGAAATGGTTCCTCACGGCTATGCAAAAGACAATAAGGAAGCAGCGGAAAAAGCTATTCTTGCCGGAAGCGATATGGATATGGAAAGCCGTGCCTACATGGCAGAACTTTCCCAACTGGTTAAGGAAGGAAAAGTAGATCCTAAGTGGATTGATGATGCTGCCAAAAGAATTTTAATTAAAAAATTTGAGATGGGATTATTTGATGATCCTTATCGTTTTAGCAGTGAAAAAAGACAGAAAGAACAGCTCAATAATCAGGAAAACAGAAAATTCGGAAGAGAATTTGGCTCAAAAAGCATTGTTTTGCTTAAAAACCAAAACAATCTGTTACCGCTTTCAAAATCCACAAAAACGGTGGCTTTAATCGGGCCTTTCGGAAAAGAAACTTCTGCCAACCACGGATTCTGGTCGATTGCCTTTAAAGATGATGACCAAAGAATTATTACGCAGTTTGACGGCATTAAGAATCAGTTAGATAAAAATTCAACCTTATTATATGCCAAAGGCGCCAATGTTGATGATCAGGACAAATCGATGTTTGCCGAGGCTGTTGAAACGGCGAAAAAAGCAGATGTTGTCATCATGACCTTAGGGGAAGGTCCGGCAATGAGCGGTGAAGCAAAAAGCAGAAGCAATCTGCATTTTTCCGGAGTTCAGGAAGATCTTTTAAAAGAAATTGCCAAAACAGGAAAGCCAATCGTTTTAATGATCAATGCAGGAAGACCTCTGGTCTTTGACTGGGCGGCAGATCATATCCCGACCATCGTTTACACATGGTGGCTGGGAACAGAGGCAGGAAATTCTATTGCGGATGTTCTTTTCGGAACAGTAAATCCTGCGGGTAAACTTCCAATGACTTTCCCAAGAACGGAAGGGCAAATTCCTGTGTATTACAATCACTACAATACAGGAAGACCTGCGAAAAACAAGACCGACAGAAATTATGTTTCCGCGTATATCGATCTGGATAACGACCCGAAATTTCCGTTTGGCTATGGCTTAAGTTATACTCAGTTTAAATATTCCGATATAAATCTAAGCTCAGTCCAGCTTAAAGGAAATCAGACCCTGAATATCAGTCTAAATATCAAAAATACAGGGAATTATGATGGGGAAGAAGTGGTGCAGCTGTATATAAGAGACCTTTTTGGAAAGGTGGTAAGACCTGTAAAAGAGTTGAAAAGCTTCCAAAAAGTTTTTATCAAAAAAGGAGAAAGTAAAATCATCAATTTTACCTTAACGCCTGAAGATCTGAAGTTCTACGACGATCAACTGAACTTTGACTGGGAAGCCGGAGAATTCGATATTATGGTGGGAACCGATTCTCAGAATGTTCAAACCAAAAGAATCAATTGGTCAAAATAAGCATCGATATCATATAAAAGCGGGATAAAATCCGCTTTTGATGGTTACAGACTGAGAGGCTGTTTAAATTTTTGGAGGTTCATTTTAACGCAAAGCTTTAATTTAATGTAAAAAGTTACTCAAGTGAGCTAAGAAGGTTCAACAAGCTGATTTGATAAAGCGTATTTTCAAGCTTCGCGAAGCAAATTTCATTTGTCTTTGCCTTCTAAAAATATGGAGAAAGAAATAAACCTTTGCGTTAAAAAAGCATCCTTTTAAACAAATAACCCGGAAAAGTCCTCAACATGAACCTTTAATCAGAAGGAACATGTATTTATAATTCATATTAACATTTTATTCAGTATCGGCCGTATAAAATATTTTATACGGCCGATTTTTGTATCAATAGGTAAGCCGAAAATCCGTAAATAAAAAGTCTTATAATTTATATTATGTTAAATTGGTGATCACTCAGGTTTGCCTAAAGTCATTAAAAGGAATATTTTGTATTCCAAACAGTCCACAGTTTTATAGTTGATGCTGTTTAATTTTATTTATCAATGAATTTTACAGCACAGTAGATGATTAGGGCAACAATACATCTAAAATCTCACACGATGACTTTGTTTTTTCGCCAAAAATTTTATCCTACAGATTTCGCAGATTTGGCTGATGATGCTATTTATTTTTTGGTCATAAATGCATAAATTTTTTATGCTATACTTAAATGATTATTAATAAAAAAAAATTGAAGCCCAATATATCCATTATCATCTGTGAAAATCTGCGAAATCTGTGGGAAATTTTTATTCTACACTAAATGATTATTAATAAAAAAAATTTGAAGCCCAACAATATCCATAATCATCTGTGGAAATCTGTGCGATCTGTGGGAAAATTTATTCTACACTAAATAATATACATTTGCAAATCTCACACGTTCATTTAATCATTCCACCAGAAATCAGAAAAATTCAAAAAAAAAATTTCAAGCCCAACCATATCCATAATCATCTGTGGAAATCTGTGCGATCTGTGGGAAAATTTATTCTACACTAAATAATATACATTTGCAAATCTCACACGCTCACTTAATCATTCCACCAGAAATCAGGAAAATTTAATATAAATTTCAAGCCCAACAATATCCATAATCATCTGTGAAAATCTGCGAAATCTGTGGGGAAATTATAGCCTAACATATCCGTAATCATCTGGAAATCTGTGCGATATTTGGGAAAATTTATTCTATGCTAAATAATTATCATAACAATACATTTCTGCGGAAATTCCGGATCAGTCGTAATTCAATCAAACTCGCTGTAATCATTAAAACGTACAGATTTGTGTAGCCATTTGCGTTTAGGAGCGAGTAAAGAAGATGTTAAAAAGAGTAAAGATGACAGTAACTGAACGCTTGAGGCAGGTTCAGAGGGTTCAGTTTCAGACAGAATTAATAGTCCGCAACCACAGAGAAGTGTGGACATTAAGGAATGGTCTGAAATTTTTTCTGAGGAAAAGAGTTGTTTAAAAATCGGATCAGAAAATAGTAAAAATCCGGTGATGGTAAAAACGATTTTAGTACACTCCGGAGAAATCTCCAAAAACACGGTTCCGAGAATCAACATTGATAAATAAATGACTTTGTTTTGCATATTTCTTATATTGCAGGTATGGATTTATATCAGTTAAAATATTTTCTCGCTTTAGCCAAAGAATTGCATTTCTGGAATACCGCTGCTAAAATGAATATCACGCAATCGGCCCTTAGCAGGCAGATACAGGCATTGGAGAATGAATTGGATGTACAATTGTTTTATCGCGATAAAAGGAACGTTAAACTGACTCCAGCAGGCAAATTTCTACAGGAGAAATGGAGTATAGAGATGAATCAGCTGGAATCTGTCCATCAAATGGCTAAACAGATTCATCTGGGGGAGTCCGGCACCATAACCATAGCACATCCCGACTCGATTTCGTCTTCTCTCCTACCCGATTTTCTGGAAAAAGTTTTGGCTTGCTACCCTCAGCTTCAGATTGAACTGCTCCAACTCCCCTATGAACATCAGGATGATTATCTTTTAAATTATAAAATTGATTTGGCATTTACCCGCGATGTCAATCATTCTCCTTCCATTAACAGTCGGCCTCTGGCCTCAGAAAAACTTTCCCTTGTGGTTCCTGAAGATCATTATTTTAATTTCCCCGAGGATATCAGCAGTCAGAGTCTTGAAAATGAACGGTTTATTTTAACGGTTAATGCCTCCGAAAGCAGTTACAATAATCTTATTCAGGATGTTTTTACCTTTTATAATATTTCACGGAAATCTTTTATCATGAGCGAATTTGGCTCTACGATTATTTCTCTGGTGAAAAAAGGACTTGGAATTTCCATTTTACCAAAATCCTATGCCCAGAACGGAAATACAGGAGTGAAATTTATAGATCTCCCCTTCGAAACCCAATTATTTATGATCTGGAGAAAAGATGACCCCAATCCTATTGTAAATAACCTGCTCAAATTAATGTAATTCTGACCTGATCATTTCAATATGAGGAATTCCGTCTTCGTCATATTCTTCACCTACTTCTTTAAATCCCAGCGATTGATAAAACTTCAGCAGATAAAGCTGTGCACTGATTCTAATCGCCGAATTTCCCCATCGGATCTGGCAATAATCTAAAGATTTTTCAACCAGTTCCTTTCCAAGCCCTGATCCGCGGTAGCCGGGACCAGTGACTATTCTTCCGATAGAGATCTCGTTATAAGAAATACCTGCCGGAAGTATCCTGGCGTAAGCGGCTAAACTTCCGTTAACCCAACCCATTACATGAAAGCTTTCCTGGTCTTTATCGTCAATATCCTGATAAGGACAGTTTTGTTCAACAATAAAAACTTCATTTCTAAGCTTCAGGATTTGATAAAGCTCACTATTTTTCAATTCGTCAAACGATTTTAGGATATATTCTGTTTTCATACGGACAAAAATAGGAGGAATAGTAATTCGGAAAAATGCTATTTTGGGATAAATTAATTCGTTTTATGCATTAGTCGAGTTCTTTAAATGAAGCCTAAAAATAGTATAAAAATAGCCATAAATGTTAAAAAAGCCTTTATTGACAACAGTTTTTGACCGGAAATGAAGCGGATGTTTTAAACAATTCGTATTTTAGCGGTTCTAATTTTTACGAATGTCAATTTTTTCAGATAATATAAGGTTGCTGAGAGCTAAACAAGGGAAAACTCAACGCGAAACCGCCGAACATTTAGAAATTTCCCGTTCCAGATATATTTCGTACGAAAATGCAAGATCAAAGCCTCCGATTGATGTCATGGTAAGAATGTCAAAACATTTTCATATAAGCATGGATCTTTTATTATCGGTTGATATGACGAAATATCCTCTTGAAGATATGCTTAAACTTCCTGATAACCGCATTGTTTTACCTGTTGTAGTAGATCATGCCGGAAACGAGACTATTGAAATTATACCTCAAAAGGCATCCATGGGATATTTAAGCGGGTACAGCGATCCCGGATATATTGAAGGATTACAGAGAATTTCTCTTCCTTTTCTGAACAATGGGAAATTCCGTGCGTTCCCCGCAGATGGAGATTCTATGCCGCCATTTAAAGACGGTTCTTTCATCGTGGGAAAATATGTGGAAAGTCTTAACGAACTCAAAGAAAACAAAACCTATGTATTTGTAACTTCCAATGACGGGATTACCTACAAAAGGTTTAAAGCTAAAAACAGCAACTCGATTACGGTTGCCGCAGATAATTCATTTTATGATCCCTATGAGATTCCTTTTGAAGATATTTTAGAGGTCTGGCAATATGCTTCAGGAATATTTCCGGAGGATTTTTAAGTCAGTTGAAAAATCAAGGATTGACCAAAATATGATTGTTGTCGTTGTTGATAATTGATTGAAAATGCAAATTAATAACAAGATTAAGAGCATTTTTAGAAAGAATTTCAGATTGGTTTTAATATTCATTGTAAGATGCTGATCCGATCCTATTAATCCTCAATACAGCAAATGTCTACCGTCTGTTTTTTATTGATGAATTTTGCCGTATTTGGCTTTATTATTGAAGCATCAAGGGCACACTTCAATTATCATCAATATGAAAAAACATATCGTAATCGTAGGCGGAGGTTTTGCAGGAATTAATCTCATAAAATCTCTCGTTAACGATAAAAGATTCAAAATAACACTGGTTGATAAGAATAATTATCATTTTTTTCCGCCATTAATCTATCAGGTGGCGACTTCTTTTATAGAGGCATCCAATATCAGTTATCCCTTCAGAAAGTTTCTTTCTCCGTATAAGCATGTGAAATTTCATATGGGCGGTCTTCTGAATGTTGTACCAGAAACCAAAACAATACAGACCGAAACGGGAGATCTTACCTACGACTACCTGGTGTTGGCGATGGGAACAGAATCCAACTTTTTCGGGATGGAAAATGTCCAGAAATACGCTTTACCGATGAAAACCATTGACGAGGCGCTTTATTTGCGTAATTATATGCTTTTAACTCTGGAAGAAGCAGCCCGAAATAAAGATATTAAAGAAGCACAGAAACTTCAGAACGTTGTGATTGCGGGTGGCGGACCGACCGGCGTAGAATTAGCCGGAATGATTGCCGAAATGGGAAGTTATATTGCAAAAAAAGAGTATCCCGAAATAAAATCGGCTTTATCTAATATTTATTTAATCGATGCACTGCCTACCTTGCTCTCTCCTATGAGTAAAATGGCGCAGCAGGCTGCTTACGATAAGCTCACAAGTCTCGGGGTAAAGATTATCCTGAATGTTGCGGTAAAAGACTATGCCGAAGGAAAAGTTCTGCTGGCCGATGGAAAATCCATAGAAACAGAAACGCTGATCTGGACTTCCGGAGTTATTGCGCGGGAAGTAAAAGGTTTACCCGAAGTAAGCATCGGAAAAGGTAGACGAATTCTCGTTGATGCCTACAATAAAGTAAACGGAACAGAAAATATCTATGCTTTGGGAGACATCTGCCTACAGTTTTCGGACGAAAAATTTCCGCAGGGACATCCGCAGCTGGCACAGGTGGCTATACAGCATGGTAAAAATTTAGGGCAAAATTTCAAAAGAATTGAAGACGAAAAAGTATTGCACACTTTTGAATATAATGACAAAGGAAGTATGGCCATTATCTCCAAATTCAATGCGGTGGTAGATCTGCCTAAGTATTCTTTTAAAGGATTTTCGGCATGGCTTACCTGGCTTTTTATTCATATTATTCCGTTGGTGAGTTTTCGCAGTAAAATTCGTCTGGCAATGGACTGGCTGAGATTATTTATCACCAATAATCCTTCCATAAGACTTATTCTCCGTCCTAAAAAAAACACCGGAAAAGAATCTGAATTTGAGCATTCCTGATTAATTACGTAAATTTACGTCCCTGTAACAATTCGGTTACGGAAAAAAATCTTTATTTACGTGAAAATTCAGAATAGAAGAAAATTTCTCAGCTTCCTTAAGTTTAAGAGAGATTTTCAAAACTACGGGCTTGAAAAGGCAAGAAGTTATGAGCTCATTCTTCATTGGCTGAACAACAGATTAAGCCGAAACCAGTTTCTCTTGCTTTCCGGAATTCTCGTAGGATGTTCAGCCGGTTTGGCGGGCGTTGTTCTGAAAACGCTCGTTCACTCTATTCACCATTTTATAACCACCAAGGTTCATTTCGAATATCAGATTCTGTTCTATATTATTTTTCCTTTTCTGGGGATCGTTTTAACCACGAGTATTGTTTTAACGATATTTAAAGGCCAAGACCGAAAAGGAATCGGTGCTATTTTATATGAAATTGCTCAGAATTCCAGTATTGTTTCTTCAGTAAAAATGTACTCGCAGATCGTTCAGAGTGCCGTAACAGTAGGTCTTGGTGGTTCCGCAGGTCTGGAAAGCCCGATTGCGGTAACCGGAGCTGCCATAGGTTCTAATTTTGCCCAGACCTATCGGTTAAGTTATAAAGAACGGACTCTTTTGCTGGCGGCAGGAGCAACTGCCGGGATCGCATCTGCATTTAATGCGCCGATTGCAGGTATTATGTTTGCTTTTGAAATTTTATTAACGGGTGTTGTATTCACAGACTTCATTCCGTTGGTTGTTGCTGCAGTCTGCGGAAGCTTGCTTTCAAGAATTTTATTGCAGGAAGATATTCTTTTCAGGTTTTATACGCGGGAAGATTTTAATTATAAAAACGTGCCCTATTATCTAATTCTGGGCATTGTCACAGGCCTGTATGCGAGATATTTTGTATACATTTCTCAGAAAGTTGAACATTTTATTAAAGGACTCAACATGTCACGCCTGAGAAAAGCAATGTTCGGTGGTGCTGTTTTATCCCTGTTATGCGTCCTTTTTCCGCCTTTATTTGGAGAAGGATACGAAACCGTAAAGGCATTTACCAACGGAGATACGCATCTGATTATAGAAAACAGCCTGTTCAGATACTTTGAAATTAAAGAAATTACCATTATTATTTTCTTGATTCTTGTCTTATTATTAAAGGCTTTTGCAACCTCTTTTACCATTTTTAGCGGAGGAAACGGAGGTAATTTTGCGCCTTCACTTTTCGCAGGCGGTACTGTGGGCTATCTTTTTGCAATTGTATGTCAGCAGATAGGCTTTACAGAAGTACCCGTTACCAATTTGGTGCTGGTAGGCATGGCAGGAGCAATGAGCGGAGTAATGTATGCACCGTTAACCGCTATTTTTCTGATTGCAGAATCGAGTTTTGGATATGATCTTTTTATACCATTAATGATTGCCTCTATTATTTCCTATTTAATTGCAAAATGGTTCTCTCCTATTTCTCCTGAATTGAAGTCATTGGCGGATCAGGGAAAAATTTTTACAAATAAACATGATAAAAATTTATTATTCTCATTAAAAACTGAAGATTTTATTGATAAAGACGCTCAGGTGATCCATGAAGATGCATCTCTTGAAGAGCTTTTTGAGCTGTTTAAAAACGGAAACAGAAGTATTTTTGCTGTTATTAATGATAATAATGCTTTGCGGGGCATTTTAACATTGGATGATATCAGACCGTATCTGTTCTCACATGATGAAATTTCGGCAACTATTGTTCAGATTATGAAAGCTCCTCCCGCTATTATCCATCCCGAAGATCAGCCTCTAGATATTCTTCAGACCTTTGATGATACCGGCGTCTGGAATCTTCCGGTCGTTAATGGTGACAAGCAGTTTGTGGGCTTCGTTTCGAAATCAAGAATTTTAACGAGCTACCGACAGCTGTTAAAAGATTATTCTGATTAAAATGGTCGTATATAAAACAAGTAAAAAGCCGTTCTATGTTATATTGAACGGCTTTTTATTGATCTTAGAAATAATTTAAAAGCTTATTTTAACAACCTATTACATTGTAACAATTTAATGTTTCTTTTCACGCAAAGATTGTATTTATTTTCTACTGATTTTTAGAAGGCAAAGACCAATGAATTGCTTCGCGAAGCTTTAAAATACGCTTTATCAAATCAATGGGTTGATTCTTCTTTGCTCACTCGAATATTTTATGTTTAAATTAAAACTTTGCGTTAAAATGAACTTTTACAATTTAATCAGGTTCTAAGATATTTTATTTAAAAGGGTAAGATCATCACTGCTTAACTTAATGGCAGGAGCCGCAAACAGGGTTTCCAGTTGAGATGTGCTGGTTGCGCTTACAATAGGTGCTGTAATTAACGGGTTGGCCAGTAACCAGGCCAATGCCACAGCGCCTTGTGTTGTTTTATGCTGAGAACTGATCTCATCCAGTGCTTTTAAAACTTCCAGACCTTGAGGATTCAGGTATTTTCTCACGCCTTCTCCTCTCTGGCTTTTGGATAAATCGGCTTCATCACGGTATTTTCCGGTTAAAAAACCCGCAGCCAAAGACCAATACGGAAATACACTTAATCCAAATTCCTCGGCCAGAGGGGCGTATTGGGTTTCAAAATTTTCTCTTTCTAATAAATTATAATGAGGCTGAAGCGCAATATATTTCGGGAAATTATTTTTCTCAGCCACCTCAAAAGATTCTTTCAGTCTTTCCGGAGAAATATTGGACGCTGCGATATACCGTACTTTTCCTGATTTTACAATTTCATCATAAGCGGATAAAGTTTCTTCAACCGGTGTTTTATGGTCATCAAAATGCGTGTAATAAATATCGATATAGTCGGTCTGAAGTCTTTGCAGAGATTCGTCCACCGATTTTAAAATATGCTTTTTGCTGATGTCGAAGCCATGTTCTTTTGTTTCAGAACCTACTTTTGTTGCCACTACCAAACCATGTCTGTTGGCGCGCTTTTTCATCCATCTTCCGATAATCTCCTCAGACTGGCCACCTTTTCCGTTCACCCACCAGGAGTATGTATCTGCGGTATCTATAAAATTAAACCCACCTTCAATAAACTGATCCAAAATATCGAAAGACTGCTTCTCATCGAGTGTCCATCCGAATACATTGCCTCCGAAATTAACCGGAGCAATTGAGAGGTCGGTATTTTTTATTTTTCTTTTTTCCATAATATGAATTAAAATTAAAAGATTATTTGCTGAATCGCTCAGAACCTGTTTTAAACAGATGATTAAAGGTAGCGAATAATATTTTTGATGAATGCTTTAATCTCTCTATATCACTCATTTTTTTTGTCAATGAAAAAGACCGGCTGCAATAGCCGGTCTTTCTATAATATATGATAAATATTTAGATAAAAATTGAAAGAGGATCTAAATTTCTCCCATCACGTACATATTTTCCATCGTAGGGATCGTACTTCCGCCCTGTTTTTCCAGAGTAATGGCAAAAGCCTGCGCTTCGGGAATATTGGCCAAAGCCATTTTGCTGTCTTTTTCCTGAGTATACATTCCTGCACTCACCGGTTTTCCTGCTTCAATGGCCCAAAGCTGATATTGCATGCCTTCAGGAGCTTTAGGTAGGCTTTCCGCAGTAAGATAAACGTCTTTTGTTTTAGTATCCCAAAAAACCATAGCCTTGGAATCTGTATGCTTTTCAACTCCTTTCAGAAGGACCATTTTCATATTCGGATCAGTCACCATATTCATTTTGCGGTTCATCTGCTGCATGGCGAGATCCTGGGACTTTTTATCCTGATTCATGGCGGCCATTTTCGTTTTCATTTCAGACTGATTCGTCATCCAGAACATATTCCCGGCAACACTAATCAAAAACAGAGCTGAAGCTGCCACTGCAAAGGTTCTCCAGTTATTATTTTCCTTAATGGTAGGGTTTTCCTGAATAATTCTCTTTTCTGCTGACTTTGGCAATGGAGTTTCCTCGGAAACCAAAGGCTTAATTTCCTCAACAGTCTGTTCCTGTTGAATTCTGTTCCAAATCTTTAATTTCAGATCGTCCGGAGGTGCTATGCGCTGTGCTGTAGCAAGATGTTCTAATGTTTGCTGTGCTTCTTCCACAGCGGTCTTTACTTCAGCATTGTTTTTCATCACACACTCCAAAATTCCCGCTTCTTCGGAAGAAGCGTGACCTAGAACATAAGATTCTATGATTCCGGATGATATGTATTCTTTAGTGTTCAATTTATTGATAGTCTTTTAACAAATCCTTTAATTTCATCAGTGCGTTTCTCATTTTTGTCTTCACTGTTCCAAGCGGTATCTTTAATTTTTCGGATATTTCGTATTGAGTATATCCCTGATAATACGCCAAATCGATAAGTTCCTGCTTGTCGACTTCCAGCCCTTCAATAACTTTATGAAATCCTATGAAATCAGAAGAATTATTTTGGGTAGAAAGTTCTGTAGAGTTATATACGAAATCTGGAAGCGATTGGTTTTTAAGTTCGTTCTGAAAACCTTTGGATTTTAAATAATCAATAGCCGTATTTCTTGTGATATTAATCATCCAGGTATAAAATCTTCCTTTAGAAACATCATACTGATGCATAGAATTCCAGATTTTAACAAATACGTCCTGAACAATTTCTTCTGTATATTCTTTTGAATGAACGATTCGGAGAATGACACCGTATAGCGCACCGGAGTAATGGTCATATAAATAATGAAAACCAGATTCGTCTTTATTTTTCAATAAAACGATAAGCTCCTCTTCCGAATAGTTTGTTTTAATAGCGAATATTTTTCATCCCAAATGTAACGAAATAATATGAATAACAAACCATTTCAGATCAAATTTCAATTCTCTGAGAGAATATTTAAATTTTAATGTATCATTTTAACGCAAAGTTTTAATTTAAACATAAAAAATACTCAAGTAAGCAAATAAGAATCAACTAGTTGATTTGATAAAGCGTATTTTCTGGTTTCGCGAAGAAATTTAATTCACCTCTATCTTCCCAAAACACACAAAAAGTATAAAATCTTCACGAAAAGCATTTTGAAATTCATTTTAATTCCCATTTAAACAGATTCTAATAAAATTAAACAAACGTTTATAATTTATCATCGTTTAGGCTTCTGTTTTAAGGATTTTTTAAATTTTAAAGTAAATATTTAGCATAAGCTTAAATTTATTGAACTGATTGTTAGCGAGTTGAAAATTAATTCATTTTTTTTAAATCTAAATTAAAACCCTTCTCGTAAATGATTTTAACTGAAAAATTTAAATAATACAACACTTAAAATTTAATACAATGAATACAAGATCAAAAATCGCAGTGGCAGGAATAGCTGTTTTATCATTCGCATTCAGCGGAACTCTAACGGCACAGATGACGAAGGAGAAAACAGTAATGGTAGGCGGAGCTGCCATGTACCCTTCTAAAAATATTATCGAGAATGCGGTAAATTCTAAAGATCATAAAACCTTAGTGGCCGCAGTAAAAGCAGCTGGACTGGTTGAAACGTTACAAGGGAAAGGCCCTTTCACAGTATTGGCGCCTACGGATGCTGCTTTCGCAAAATTACCGAAAGGAACTGTTGAGAATCTGGTAAAACCGGAAAATAAAGCAACTCTTACAAAAATTCTGACGTATCACGTACTACCTGGAAAATATGATGCTAAACAAATCTGGGCCGCTGTAAAAGCTGGAAATGGAAAAAGTATGATGAAAACCGTAGAAGGTGAAGAATTAACTTTCTGGACTAAAGGAAAAGATCTTTATGTGAAAGATGCTAAAGGTAACGATGCTAAAGTTACTATTGCAGATGTGAATCAGTCAAACGGTGTTATTCATGTAATCGACACTGTGTTAATGCCATAAGGCTTTAATAGTTGTTTGAACAGCATACTTTTATGCTGTTCTTTTCTTCAGGAATCAAAACACTTAAAAATAATATTATGAAAAGAACAACAATCCATGTTTCTAATCAGGGAGCGACTCTGGATACTGGCAGAAGAAACTTTCTGAAACTGAGCGGCGTAGGTTTGGCCATGGCCGGACTAACCCTTATCGGGTGCGATGATAATGACGATTATAACTTTATGGACAGTAAAGTTTTCGATCTTGGTACAGGAGATGTAGGTGTATTGAACTATGCCTATGCTCTGGAACAGCTGGAAGCCGATTTTTATACTAAAGTGGTTAATAATTTTTATTCTGGAATTTCCAGTATTGAAAAACAATTATTTACCGATCTTTATCATCATGAGGTTATACACCGGGATTTTTTCAAAGCAGCCATCGGAGGAGTTACTTCCAATGTATTGCCTACCCTTGAATTCCAGTATCCGAATGTGAATTTTAACGACCGAAACTCTGTCCTGGCGACTGCAAAAGCCTTAGAAGATACAGGTGTTGCAGCCTATAACGGAGCAGGAAAATATATTACAAATGCAGACTATCTGGTTATTGCTGGTAAAATAGTTTCTGTGGAAGCAAGACATGCTTCTGCAATCAGAGATTTAATCAACCCTGGAACAGCTGCTTTCTCAGGAGATGATGTAATAGACGGAAACGGACTGGATCTTGCCAAAGAACCTAAAGATATCGTAGCCGCAGCCGGAGGATTTATTAAAACTTCATTTACCTGGAAAGAACAGGGGATCGGATAACTATTCACCATTAAATCTATTATTATGAACATTCTAAAATTACTGGATAAGCTTTCTGACGATAAATTCTTTACAAAAGAAACATCGCGACTAGAAACGATTACAAATATGTCTGCATTGGGTAAAAAAGCAGCGGTAGCTGCCGTCCCATTCGGATTAGGTGCACTTATGACCACTTCTGTGAAAGCAGAAACGGTAACTGCAGATTCTAGTGTATATAAAAGTACATTAACAGATGCTCTTCAGCTTGCATTGGTTCTTGAGTATCTGGAAAATGAATATTACGCCATGGGATTGGCTGCGGGAACTCTAATTCCTAACGCAGACCGTGCTGTTTTTATGCAGATCGCCAAACATGAATCTGCTCACGTTACTTTTCTTAAAAATACATTAACCAGCTTGCAGGTTACTCCCGGTGCAAAACCAACCTTCGATTTTACAGTGAATGGCAGCTTCTCTCCTTTCACAGATTATGATCAGTTCCTGATTCTTGCTCAGGCCTTTGAAGACACAGGGGTAAGAGCGTATAAAGGACAGGCCGGAAACGTAATGTCTAACAAGGCCGTTTTACAGGCTGCATTGCAAATTCACTCTGTTGAAGCCAGACACGCCTCTCAGGTAAGAAGAATGCGAGCCAACAAAGGCTGGATAGAATTGGCAGACGGAGGAAATATGCCTTCCGCTACCAACCCTGTATATGCCGGTGAAGGTGTAACCAACCAGGCGGGATTTAATACGGCAACAGCGTTCGGCGCGGCAGCCGGTTCCGCCGCTTATGATGAGATCTTAACAGGAAGCGATGCTCAGACGATCGCCTCCCTATTTATTGTCTAACATAATTTTTCGTTTTATTTGGTGCGAATCCTTTCTCTTCTGAGGAAGGATTTTTTACTGAAAAAGCTGCTCAACTCATTGAACAGCTTTTTAATACATAGAGCCTTTTAAAACGTTGCTTTAAAATAAAACCATTGAAATTGAAATCAATTCATTACGAAATAGAATTTTCTAATCTGCTTTGTTTTTCAGCAACATCAGAAGACCGTATGCACCTTTCTGAACGATTTTTTTATTTTTTAAAGGGTCTGTTTTTAAAATTTCCGTCAGATTTTCATCTGAAATTCCGGTAACCACAGGAATCATTTTATATTTTTTATTTCCTAAATCCTCAAAAATATAGTTTTTATTCTCAAAAGCAACCACCGATTCGTTCGGAAGAGTCATGGTTAAACGGCTGTTGACCGTAACTTCTGCGTTAATGTACATTCCCTTAACAAATTCATGATTTGGATTTGAAAGTTTTGCCACGGCAACTAATGAACCGCCATTTTCGATACTCGGAACCAGGCTCACAATTTTTGCACTCACCTTTTTATCCGTATTCTGATTATTAAATACCATAATTTCCTGTCCGATTTTCACATCATTCACATCATTTTCAAATACTTTCAGTTCAAGTAAAAGTCCACTCGGATTAATAAGCTCAAATAAAGTATCGGAAGGATTGATATATTGTCCGTTATTAACTAAAATCTCACTTACAAAACCACTGAAAGGAGCATACACATTAATTCTGCTTCGGATATTGCCTGAATGCAGTCCCTGGGCATTAATTCCGATGATTCTTAATTTCTCTTCCAGACCTCTCAGCGTGGCGTTCAGGGTATAATAATCTGCCTGGGCGGCTTGTAAAATTTTATCACTGCTGGCTTTGCTGAGATTTAAATCTTTTTGACGGTTAAAATTCAGTCTCGCCGACTCCAGCTGTGCTTTGGTAACCAGATAATCCTGCTGTAACTGGATAAACTGCGGATCTTCTACCACTGCCAGAATCTGTCCTTTGCTGAAATGGCTCCCGTTAATTACATGAATCGACTTGATATGGCCACCCATAATACTGGAAACCGAACTGATATGTGAAGGTGAAATGTCCACTTTCCCATTCAGGCGGACGAGTTTTTGCATCGTTTTTTCCTGAACAGAGGTTTCGGTTAAACCAAGCGATTGCATTTGCTGATCGGTCACCTGAACCGTGTTCTGGTCTTTTTCTTTGAATTTTGTGTTTTCGTATACTGTTTTTTCTTCTTCTTTTTTGCCTGAGCAGGACGTTACAGTAAGGAGTACGCTTGCACTGAAGATGGATATATATTTAAGATACATTTCGCTGTTATTTTGAGAGTAAAAAATTAAGTTCTGCACCGATTTGGTTGAGTCTTTCGAGATGATCGATATAATCAACCTTTGTTTTCACGGCCTGATTGGTAAGAATAACCCAGTTTAGATAATCGATTTCGCCGACTTCCATTTGTTTTTGGGCAGTTTTTAAAATCGTTTCAGACTTCGGCAGCTGTTTCTGTTCATAATTTTCAACAATTTTTAATTGATTGTTGTACTGACTCAGCTGTTGTCCGAATCGGTTTTTAAGTTCAATTTCTTTTAATTGATATTGATTTTCAGAAATTGCCACCTTCGCTTTGGTCGCCTTTGCCAATTCCCGCTGTCCTCTTGTAAACAAAGGAATTCCGACACCGACCTGAACGGCATTAAAACGATTTCCATTCAGGTTTTTCATGCTCTGATTGGTATATCCCACCAATAAATCCGGCAATAATTTCGATTTTTCAAGTTCAGCTTCTGCTTCATTAACTTTTATTTGCTGGTTTAAATATTGCAGTTCAGGATGCTGTTTTACCATTTCCTCTGAAACCTGAAGATCAATAGTCATCGTCGGTCTGTCCGAAACAGGTTGATAAGGTAGATCCGACTGAAGCAAGAGCTGAAGCTGAAGCCGCGCGATATTCAGATCGTTATCAAGCATATTCAATTGAGTGTTTGCCTGCTCTTTCTGAATTTCTGCCGTAGATTCTTCCATAATATTCGCTTCTCCCTTTTTCAGTCGTAAACTGGCTTTTTCGGCAAAAATGCTGTATAAACCGCTGATGTATTCGATCACTTTTTTCTTTTCCTGAAGCGTCAGAATCCGGTAAAAAACATCCGAAACCTGCTTGGTTATATGTGTTTTTGTTAAATTTTGATTGATAACTCCCGCATTCCATTCAGCATCCAGCATTTGCTTTCTTTTGGTATAGACCGTCGGAAAGCTGAAACGCTGAGAAACAGAGAACGAATTATCGGTTTCCACCCCATTTATCTGTCCGATTTGGGCGCTGACTTCCGTTTGGGGAATATCGAGATAGCTTGCTTTTAATTTTTCCTGATATTCGGAAATCAACCGGGCGTTTTTTAAAGTTCCGTTTTGCTGAAAAGCTTTTTCCAAAGCCTGTTCATACGTAATATTTTCCTGTGCATTCATCATTCCGAAGGAAATCAGAAATAAGAATGCACCCAGTTTTTTATGATTGTTTGAAAATTTCATTGTATTTATTTTTAACGCAGTTCGCGTTAAGATTTTTAATTGAGACTTTTTATTTTCCGTTTGCAACTGCGGTTACTCAGCCGAGATGTAGCTTCTTTTAAACTTTTTCTTTTTACTGATTCTTTCGAATAAAACATAAAGAATAGGTAAAACGAACAAAGTTAAAAGCGTGGCAAGCATCAGACCTCCGATAACCACGGTGGCCAGGGGACGCTGAACTTCCGCACCTGCTCCGTTGCTGATGGCCATTGGTAAAAATCCTAACGAAGCCACAAAAGCCGTCATTAAAACGGGACGCAGACGAATTCTCGTTCCCATCAGAACAATTCTGCTCAGATTCTTAACACCATCTTTTTTCAGTCGGTTAAACTCCGAAACCAGTACAATTCCGTTCAGAACAGCCACTCCGAACAGCGCGATAAAGCCGACTCCCGCACTGATGCTGAAAGGCATTCCTCTTATTGCCAAAAAGTAAATTCCTCCAATTGCTGATAAAGGAATGGCAGTGTAAATCAGCAAACTGTGTTTTACAGAGCCGAAAGCGAAAAATAACAGTAAGAAAATCATCACCAGGGAAATGGGAACAGCAATTCCCAGTCTGGCTTTGGCTTCATTTAAATTTTCAAATGCGCCGCCGTAAGAAATGGTGTAACCTGCCGATAACTTCAGGTCTTTGTCTACTTTTTGCTGAAGTTCTTCAACAATACTCTGAACGTCTCTTCCGCGAACATTAAAACCAACAATAATTCTGCGTTTTGTATTTTCTCTCTGAATTTGATTCGGGCTGTTTTTCAACTCTACTTTTGCCAATTGAGCCAGCGGAATTTGTTCGCCTCCCGGTGTCGGCACCAATAGATTCTGAATGCTGGAAATGTTTTTTTTATGTTCATTATCCATTCTTACCACCACATCGAATTTCCTTTCGCCTTCGTACAAAGCACCAGCGGTCTGTCCTGCAAAAGCCATATTAATCACTCTGTTGATTTCTTCCACGGAAATATTGTAACGTGAAAGTTCGGCACGGTTATAATCAATCACAACCTGCGGGGCTCCGACAACAGGCTCAAGATATAAATCCTGCGCGCCATTTACGGTGGAGATTATTCTGCCTAACTTTTTAGCATAAGTCGCCAGGCTGTCCAGGTCTTCGCCATAAATTTTACAGACTACATCCTGTTTGGCTCCTGTCATCAGCTCATTAAAACGCATCTGAACGGGAAACTGAAAACTGGCCGTAAGTCCCGGGATTACTTCCAAAGCTTTATTCATTTTATCTGAAAGCTCCGGAAACGAATGCGCGGAAGTCCATTCCTTTTTTGGTTTTAACACCACAATCATATCGCCACCATCCATCGGCATCGGATCGGTGGGGATTTCTCCGCTTCCGATTTTCATCACCACTTTCTGCACTTCGGGAAATTGTTTCAGCAAAATCTTAGCAGCCTGAGTGGTTGCTTTTTTCGTTTCTTCGATATTGCTTCCCTGAAGAATTCTCATTTCGACCGCAAAATCGCCTTCCTCGAGAGAAGGAATAAATTCTCCGCCCATTTTTGAAAGCACGAAAACTGCCCCTGCAAACAAAATAACAACCGTTGTAATGATGGTTTTTCTGAATTTTAAAGCTTTAATTAATAATTTCTGATGACCGATTTCCACTTTCGTCATCACGCGGTCAGAAAGATTGGCTTTCGTTTTTTTCTTTCGGCTCAATACCAGAGCGCTCATCATCGGGATATACGTTAGAGACAGTAAAAATGCACCTACCAAAGCAAAGGCTACAGTTTGTGCCATCGGTTTGAACATTTTTCCTTCTATCCCCTGAAGCGTAAAAATCGGCAGGTAGACAATGAGAATAATAATCTGTCCGAAAACCGCACTGTTAACCATTTTTGTAGCGGAACTTGAAACCTGACCGTCCATTTCAGCTTTTGAAAGCATATTGTCTTTTCCAAAATGTTTTTTGTGAGCTAACTGATGCAGAACAGCTTCCACAATAATAACGGCTCCGTCGACAATCAATCCGAAATCCAAAGCGCCGAGACTCATTAAGTTTCCTCCGACTCCGAAAATATTCATCATAATAATGGCAAAAAGCATTGCCAAAGGAATTACGGAAGCCACCAACAGCCCTGCTCTGAAATTTCCAAGGAATAAAACCAGAATGAAGACAACGATTAAAGCGCCTTCCATCAGGTTGGTTTTTACGGTGCTGATGGTGTTGTTAACCATTTTAGCTCTATCCAGAAACGGCTCAATAACAACGCCTTCCGGTAAAGATTCCTGAATTTTATCTAACTTTTCTTTGATATTTCCAACCACTTCGTTGGCGTTTTCGTCCTTCAACATCATAACAATGGCACCGGAAACTTCGCCCTTGTCGTTGTAGGTCATAGCTCCGTAGCGAGTGGCAGAACCTATTTTCACCTCTGCAACATCTTTGATATGAACCGGAATGCCTTCTTTTGTATTGGAAACCTGAATGTTTCCAATGTCGTCTGCGCTGTTTAAAAGACCTTCGCTTCGGATAAAAAGAACGGTTTCTTTTTTCTCGATATAAGCTCCTCCTGTATTTTGATTGTTCTTATCCAGGGCATTAAACACATCGTTGATATTGATGTTGAAAGCCTGAAGCTGATTGGGGTTAATGGCGATTTCGTATTGCTTTAATTTACCTCCGAAACTGCTGACATCGGCCACTCCTTTTGTGCCTAATAACTGCCGGCGAATAACCCAATCCTGAATCGTTCTCAATTCGGTTTCATCATACACGTTTTCATACCCTTTTTTGGGTCTTACGACATATTGAAAAATCTCTCCCAAACCCGATGAAACGGGACCTAACTCAGGTTTTCCGATGCCTACAGGAATATTTTCCTGAACCAGCTGCAAACGTTCCTGAACCTGTTGGCGCGCCCAGTATACATCGGTATTGTCATCAAAAACAATGGTAATTAATGACAATCCAAAACGGGAAAAACTACGGATTTGAGTAATACCGCTGATATTGCTGGTGGCCTGCTCAATGGGGAAAGTGACCAGACGTTCGATATCTGCAGCACCGTACGAAGGCGCAACGGTAATTACCTGAACCTGCGTACTCGTGATATCAGGCTGCGCGTCGATGGGAAGTTGGGTGGTTTCATAAATACCGAAAAGAATCAGCCCTATGGTGAAAAGACCGACAATGAGTTTATTCTTTACAGAAAACTCAATAATTTTATTTAACATAAAAATGTATTAATTGAATGAAATAGAAATCAACTGCTTTAGATATAATTCTAAAACATTGACATTTAAACTAAAAAATCAATTAACAGAAGCGCGGAGGCTGAAAAATACGGGAAAGATAACTGCTGGAAAAGTCCTTTTCCTGATCGACAGTTGGTTTTTGAGAGATGATGATCTCTTTGATTTTCTCAATGTGAAAAGTAATCTCGGGAAGCTGAGCATGAACCATCAAAACAACGGGCGGATTGATGAAAGGAAGTTTTTGATCGGTATCCCAATCTGCATCTTTCTTATGATTATCGTAGTGTTCCACCAGAAATTCGGAAACACTTCCCGGATATTCCATTAAATGTTCTACAAATAAAGGCACTTTCAACACTTCACCAACATTGGTTGTCGCAAGTACATAAATCATCGAACATATTATGGAAAACCATCTCAACATGGCCGCAAAGATAAGTTTTAATTTTTTTTTGAAAGAAAAATTGAATGTTAAATTGCCATTAAATATGGTTTCATTCCCGGATCAGTTCTTCAAGTTGCTGATAAAAAGAGTTTTTGCTGTAATCTGCCATTCCTGTGTGATGCAGTCTTATGCTTCCCTGCTTATCCAGAATAACCGTGGTCGGAAGGGAACCGTTATAAATTTCAGCAGGAATATTTCCCGTGGAGATTAAAAATGGGATGGTATATTTATTTTTATCTAAAAAATTTTTCCCGGCATTTGCGTCATCATCAAGGTTGATGGTAAGAAATTCTATGGCAGGATTGTCTTTATATTTTTCATATAGCTTCTGAACAGAAGGGAATTCGGCTCTGCACGGCGGACACCATGATGCCAAGAAATTAATGAAAACTACTTTTCCCTTTAAATCCTGCGTACGGATACTTTTCCCCGATGTGTTACTAACCGTAAAATCAACAGAACGGACAGATGCTGGCCTCTCCTCCACCTTTGAATTCAGCAAACCTGTTGAAACCACCTGTTTCATGACCCAGGTTTTAGCATCTTTATTTACTAAAAATAGTATAAACAGAATGATTAAGACCGTATTTACACCATTTTTTCTGATCCATAATGTTAACTTTTCCATTCGCTAAAGTTAGATATTTTTCATTTTCCTATTATTGAATACTTTTCGCAAACTCACCCGGTCTGCAATGCATTACAGAAAGGAAGCTTCGGGTAAAGGCCTGCAGGCTTTTATAGCCTACTTCATAAGCAATTTCCGAAACCGTTAAATCTTGGGAGCTTAACAATTCCAGACTTTTGATAATGCGGAATATCTGCTGATATTTAGCAAGCGTAATCCCCGTTTCATTTTTAAAAATGCGCTCCACGGTCCGAAGCGAAACTAAAACAAGATCACTGAGTTCTTCAATTTTAAAATCTTTATTATAATGGTGATGAAGATAATCCATAACCTTCGAAAGACGTTTATCTTTAGGCGGCGTTAGATATAAGGGCAGTGAATGGGCTACGAAATGTGGAAGTTCATTAAAAAGAGCCTTCAGAAAAGCAGTTTCGTCCGGATTTTTCGTTATATTTTTAGACCATTTTTCCGAATATTTTATCATTTCCTTTAAGACAGTCGGTACATAAAAGACCTTAATCTGATGATAAAAATCTTCATGGCGATCAACATCTGAAAACATAATCATCAGTTTGATTTTCTCTGAATGAGAATTGGTTTTATGAATGGCATTCGGTGGAATCCAGGCTGCATGATTCTGGGGAAGTAAATAGATTTTATCTTCAATCGTCACATATTGAAACCCGCTTTCCACATACACCAATTGTCCTTTTTGATGAGAATGCAGAAGGTCGTCATGCTTCCAGTCTTCTTCAAACCAAACGAAATAAGGTTTTTCCAGTTGATCAATAATATTGTCGTTACGCAGAGTCATGTCGTTTTAGGTTAATATTTTGACAAAATTAAATAAAATAACACAAGTAATTTTGTTGCAGAAAATTTAATTATGATAAAAAACGAAACAAAAAATACAGTATCTTCCTTTTTACTTTTAGTCAATGTTTTGGTTGTCGTACTGGTCTCCGGTAATCTGCGATCGCCTATTATTTCTGTCGCTCCGGTACTGAGTGATATACAATCTGCGTTGAATCTGGACAGTTTCCAGATCAGTATGCTGACCTCTATTCCACTTTTTATGTTCGCCACTTGTTCGGTTTTGGTAAGCCGATTTTCACATAAAATAAGTATTAACCGATTTTTGCTTTATTCATTAATTATTTTAAGTTTTGGATTATTTTTAAGAGTTACAGGTTCGCTTTGGACTTTATTTTTAGGTTCGGTTTTTATTGGATTGGGTATTTGTATCGGAAACGTGGTAACGCCGGGCTATGTTAAAAATACCTTCCCAAAACAAATAGGTTTAATGACCGGAATTTTTGCTGTTTCTATGAACATCAGCGCCGCACTGGCTTCAGGTTTTAGTGTTAGTATCGGAAAATGGACAGGTTTTGGATGGCGGGGATCCTTGGGAATTTGGCTGGTAATTTCCCTGTTGGCGATTGTTGTGGTAAGTATTGAAATCATTTTTAATAAAAATAAATCTCAACAAACAAAATCCTCAGTCAGCCATTCGGATTTTAATCTGTTTAAATCTTCTCAGGCATGGAATATCAGTATTTTTATGGGTTTACAGTCTTTATTTTATTATTGTATTGTTGCTTGGATTCCTGCATTTCTTACGGATCATCAGATGGATGCAAAAGAGGCAGGCTGGGTGTTATTTGTCGTACAGATGACGATGCTTCCTGTAACTTTTGGAGCGCCTGTTATCGCCCATAAAATGAAAAATCAGAAGGTGATGATTGTTTTCATTTGTTCCTTAATGCTCACCAGTACTTTAATGTTTGCTTTCTTAAAATCTGAATGGATTTATGTTAATGCCGCATTGATTGGTCTATCGAACGGACTTTCTTTTAGTCTTGCGATTTTATTCTTTTCATTAAGAACAAAATCAAGCGCCAACGCTATAAAAATATCAGGAATGGCTCAGTCTGTAGGGTATTTTATTGCGGCTTTTGGACCTCCTGTCTTTGGGAAATTACACGACTGGGATGGATCTTGGAATAGTTCTTTTTACTTTTTATCAGCGGCTGTGGTGGTGATGTTTTATTTCGGTATGAAAGCTGCGGGAAATAAATTCGTGGAAGATGTGTGATTTTGGGTTTAGTAATGAATTTTTTTGACGCAAAGATTTAATTATAATGAAAATAGATTTAGGGAGCAAAGAGGAATCAACGGGTTGATTGATGAAGCTTTGTTTTTGAGCTTCGCATAGTGGTTTGTTTCTTTTAATAATGAGTTTTTTTTGACGCAGAGATTTAATTAAAATGAAAATAGATTTAAGGAGCAAAGAGGAATCAACGGGTTGATTGATGAAGCTTTGTTTTTGAGCTTCGCGTAGTGGGTTGTTCGCTTTGATTTTTGCGGTTAATAAAGCAATGTTTTTTTTTCACAAAGATTTAATTAAAATGAAAATAGATTTAGTGAGCAAAGAGAAATCAACGGGTTGATTGATGAAGCTTTGTTTTTGATTTTTGCGGTTAATAAAGCAATGTTTTTTTGACGCAAAGATTTAATTAAAGTGAAAATAGATTTAGGGAGCAAAGAGGAATCAACGGGTTGATTGATGAAGCTTTGTTTTTAAGCTTTGCTTAGTGGTTTATTTCTTTTGATTTTTAAAAATCATCAGGGAGATGTGTAATTTTGCGTTTAATAACGAGTTTTTTTGACGCAAAAATTTAATTAAAGTGAAAATAGATTTAGGAAGCAAAGAGGAATCAACGGGTTGATTGATGAAGCTTTGTTTTTGAGCTTTGCGTAGTGGTTTATTTGCTTTGATTTTTGCTTTTAATAATGAGTTTTTTTTTGACGCAAAGATTTAATTAAAATGAAAATAGATCTAGGGAGCAAAGAGGAATCAACGGGTTGATTGATGAAGCTTTGTTTTTGAGCTTCGCGTAGTGGTTTATTTGCTTTGATTTTTGCTTTTAATAATGAGTTTTTTTAATGTAAGGATTTCATTAAAGGAAAAATGAATGTGAATAAAAAGGAATTTATTCAAAAAACCGCCTCAGGTGAGACGGTTTGGTATTTATTCTTTCTTTTTAATGAAGATAAGTATAGGAATTCTAGCTTAAAACCTCCAGAATATTCTGATAGATAAAGTCCAGTTCTTCGGCGTTGATGCAATACGGCGGTACGAGGTACATTACATTTCCTAAAGGGCGCATAATAATTCCTCTTTCCAGAAATTTATGGTACATTATTTTTCCAATATCATTAAAATAAGATGTTTGTTCGCTGTTTATGATTTCCCAGGCCAAAATTGTTCCCGTCTGTCTTATATTTTTTACGTTTATATGCTTTTCCAGGGTTTTGGAAAATTTTGAATGTTTTTCGCAAATTAGATTAATTTTATTCCAGGTCTCGCTTTTCAGTAAAAGTTCCATGCTTGCCAAAGCTGCAGTACACGCTAACGGATTGGCTGTAAAAGAATGCCCATGAAACAACGTTTTATATTTGTCATCGGATAAAAATGCGTCAAAAATTTCATTGGAGGAAGTCGTGATTCCCATTGGCATGGTTCCGCCCGTCAGCCCTTTTGAAAAACACATAATATCCGGTTTTTCGGAAAGATAATCGGCCGCAAATAATTTTCCTGTTCTTCCAAATCCGGTGAAAACTTCATCCTGAATCAGTAAAATATGCTGATTTTTGCAAAATTTCATTAATTCTGATAAATCTTCAGCGTCGTGCATCAACATTCCCGCGGCGCCCTGAACTAAAGGTTCATAAATAAAACAAATTACCTGATCAGCAATCTCCTGAATTTGATTTTTTAAATCACTAAGATTTTCAGAAGTCGGTGTATCAATAAAAATAACTTCAAAAAGCATCTCCCCGAAAGGTTTTGTCCAGACACTTCTTCCGCTCACAGACATCGCCCCGAAAGTGTCGCCATGATAGGCATTTTTAAAAGCCAGAATTTTCTTTTTGTCTTTTTTCTGATTGTATGCATACTGAATACACATCTTTAAAGCCACTTCCACTGCGGTAGAACCGTTATCTGAATAAAATACTTTCTGTTGATTATCTGGCAGTAGTTTCAGCAGATTCTCAGAAAGCTGAATGGCCGGTTCATGAGTGAAACCTGCAAAAATAACCTGCTCCAGGGTTTTCAGCTGCCCAAAAACCCGTTGCGCAATATACGGATCTGCATGGCCGTGCAGCGTCACCCACCATGAAGAAACGGCATCGATATAAGAGTTTCCTTTTTCATCAAAAAGATACACTCCTTTTCCTTTTATAATCGGAATTGCATCTTCTGCTGTTTTCATTTGGGTGTAAGGATGCCAGTTGACGGCTCTGTCGCGTTGTTGTAAAGTCATAAATAATCGTATTAATTTTGTCAGTTGTGAATAGTAAATCGCGAATTTTTAGACTGCAAAAATTGACTAATGACTATTCACAATTCACCTTTTCAGCACATTGCTTTCTCTCTTATCATTGGCTTGAGTCCCAAAGTCTGTAACATCTGCATATCCTCCGAAACGCCCGGATTTGGCGTTACCAAAAGGGTTTCTCTTTCGCCCGTAAAGATAGAATTCGCTCCTGCCATAAAGCACCAGCCCTGTTCGAATTCCGTCATTTCAATTCTTCCCGCACTTAATCGAACCATCGATGAAGGCATAATAATTCTTGCTGTTGCGATCATTCTCACCATTTCCCAGGTATTTGTTTTTTCGTTGTCCTGAAGCGGGGTTCCTTCAACTCTCGCCAATGCGTTAATGGGAACGGATTCGGGATGTTTTGGCATGGTGGACAGCGTTAAAAGCATTGAAATTCTATCGCCGTGCGTTTCTCCAAGACCTATAATTCCGCCCGAGCAAACGGTAATTCCGGCTTTTCGTACATTATTAATGGTATTAATCCGGTTATCAAAAGTTCTTGTTGAAATAATTTCTTCATAATACTTTTCCGAAGTGTCAAGATTGTGATTATAAGCATACAAACCGGCTTCCTGAAGGCGAATAGCCTGTTCTTCCGTTAACATTCCGAGCGTACAGCAAACTTCCAGTCCCAACTCATTAACCCCTTTTACCATATCGATTACACGGTCAAAATCGCGGTTGTTGCGAACTTCGCGCCACGCTGCTGCCATACAGAAACGGGACGAACCATTATCTTTTGCCTTTTGGGCATGCGCGATCACCTGCTCCGTCGGAAGTAAAGCCTGCACTTTAATATTGGTATGATAACGGGCCGCTTGTCCGCAATACGAACAATCTTCGGGGCAGCCTCCTGTTTTTATAGAAAGTAAAGTCGACATCTGAACTTCCTCAGGATTGTGCCATTCGCGATGAACGGTTGCTGCTTTATAAATTAGCTCAAGAAGCGGAAGATGGTAAATATCCTCAATTTCTTCTTTTGTCCAGTCATTCCTTAATTTTGTTTTATCGGTCATAATTTTTCTAATTTTTTTGTAATACTTTCTATCGTTTCTGTTGTTAAATCTTTAATGTCCGGAATTCTTATAATCTGTGTTTCAGGTTGAATATTTTCACAAATAATCCTTTCCGTATCGAATGGAAAATCTCCGTTAAGAATTAAATATTGTAGTTTAATTTTTCTTTGGTTTAAAGCCATTACAGATAATACCGTATGATTGATGCAGCCCAGGTAATTTCTGGTTACCAAGGCTACGGGAATCTTTAGTTTTTCTATTAAATCAATCATAAAATCTCTGTCGTTTAAAGGAACCATCAATCCTCCGGCTCCTTCTATAATTAAGTTATGCGGAGTGTCCGGGACTTGAAATTCATTTAAATCAATGATCATTTCTTCCTCTTTAGCTGACTGATGCGGTGAGGCTGCCAACTGGAAACGATAGGTTTCAGGATGACAAAACGTATCGTTTCCAACCCAATTTTTAATTTTCATGCTATCCGAAAAATCCAGGTCTCCGGACTGAACCGGCTTCCAGTACTCAGCGTTAAAATATTTCGTTAAAACTGCTGAACAGACGGTTTTTCCTACTTCGGTTCCAATTCCGGTTACAAATAATTTCATGTAAATTCTTTAATGATCTTCGTTAATTGTATAATTTCCTCTTCCGTATTAAAACTATGCAGGCAAATCCTTAACCTCTCTGCTCCTTCTTTAACAGTCGGACTGAAAACAGCGTACGTTAAAAATCCATTCTTCAATAATGTTTCTTTTAAACTTCTTAATTGATGATTATCCGGAATTAGGATTGCCTGGATCGGACTGTTTTCAGAAGATGGACTTTCTATATCCTGATCACGAAAAATTTTAATGTTTTTCTTTAAATCAATTGCTAACTGACTGTTTGATTGTATATATTCATATCCTTTCAAGATGCTCATCCATAGAAAATCATGGGCTGAAGTGGTATAGATAAAAGATGAAGAAAAATTAACGAGATAAGCGGTAATCACTTTTTTTGTTAAAATGGCGGCACCATGTGTTCCCAAAGCTTTTCCGTACGTGATGACTGTTGCAAAAACTTTCTCCTGCATCTGAAGTTGATCGACCAGGCCATATCCGAAAACACCAAAAGCGTGCGCTTCATCAACAATTAAAAAAGCCTTATATTTTTCGGTAATTTCAATGATTTTCTGAAGCGGGGCAAAATCTCCATCCATGGAATACAGGCTTTCAATCGCAACATAGCATCGTCCCTCCTGTTTTTTTAAAATCTCTTCTAAATGTTCAGGATGATTATGGTTAAATTTTAACTTTTTAGCATTCGACATTTTGCATGCATCATGCACCGAACGATGAATTTTTTCATCTACAATAACCGTATCGTGACGGTTCGGAAGTGTTGAAAACAAGGCTAAGTTGGCAAGATATCCCGAAGGAAATAATAAAGCCGAGGCATATTGATGTTCTTTGGCCAAATATTCTTCAACTTCTGAAACAAAAGTGCTATTTCCACTAATTAACCTTGATCCTGTACTTCCTGATAGTAAATTCCGATTTTCAGAGACTGTTTTTAACAATACCTGCTGAAAATCATTATCTCCCGCCAATCCTAAATAATCATTAGAATAAAAATCGGCTCCTTCCTGTTTTGGCTTTAAAATTCTTAAGGTGTTGTTTTCTTTTCTTTTTTCTAAAGCTTCTTCGAAATGATGAAACTGATTAAGCATAATTAACTTCTACAACTTCTTTGGAAATCGCCTGAATCCATTGTTCATGAAGCTCTTTTTCAATATCTAAAATAGCTTCAGCATGAACTTTCCAATCTTCAGAAAATTCATCCAATTGATTAATCATTTCCTCTAAATGTCCTTCTTCTTCTAAAATAATTGATTTGACCATGATTTTTAATGAAGTTTTTGTCAGAATATCCTGATAAACCGGATAGAGCTCATCTGCACGGACTTCAATAGCATAGGTTACGAAAAGATAAGCAGCATACTTCAGCTCTTCTTTTGTCAGTTGAAAAACCGTCTGAAGATATCTGCACGATTGTATATCTAAAGAATGAAGATATTGCCGTGTTGCCGTAGATGCCAGCAGTTCATTTTTTTCGTAGTTTTTGCAAAAGTCAGGATTAATTTTCCCGATTTGCTTTTTTAAGTAATAGGCATGGCGGTGTTCTTCTGCAGCATGCTTCAGCTGAATCAGACTCACTTTTACCGGATGCTCGCACGCAGAAATTTTTCTTGCTCCGGCATTTTCCATAAACGAAAGGGTATTCAGCCATTTGGCATGCGTTTCAGGATGCTGAACTATTTTTTCTAAAAGATGGTTAAATGTCATTCTTATTTCATTTGGTTCAAAAGTAGTATATTGCCGGATGGTTCATTGGTGCCAGTTTTTATATTATGAATAGTCCGGTTGAGATTCCTTACAAAAGTTTTATTAAAATTGAGAAAAAATCTGGGGTTGCCATGTATATGCAAATTACCAATCAGCTCATTAATGCCATACAAAGGGGATATATTCCTTTTGGAACTAAACTGCCGGGAACACGCTCTTTAAGTCAGATTTTTGAAGTGCACCGAAATACTATTGTATCGGTTTATGATGAACTTTACGCTCAGGGCTGGGTTGAAAGCAGACCCAATAAAGGAACTTTTGTTATTGGCAAAAATCAGGAAAAATCGGTCAGTTTTAATGGTTTTGATGCCGTAAATCTAAAAAAATATCCTAAAAATGCCGGATTTACATTTAAAACATCAAATATTTTAGACAATCCGTTTGAGCATTCCGACTGTGAATTTATTTTTGATGACGGTTCGCCCGATATTCGTCTTACTCAGGTCGATCAGCAATCGAGGATTTACAGTGCTACTTTAAAAAGAAGAGCCCATAAAATAGGTCATTATAATCAGGATGGCAGTGAATTTTTTAAAAATAATCTCTCCCGTTATTTAAATTTATCAAGAGGATTGCCTATTTCTAATAACAATTTACTCATTACAAGAAGTACGGAAATGAGTATTTATATTGTTTCGGAAATTCTATTATCGGAAGGTGATACGGTATTGGTTGGGGCATTGAGTTATTTTTCCGTAAATATGATTTTTCAGAAAGCCGGAGTAAATATCGTGTCTATTCCCATTGATGATGATGGAATTGTGGTAGAAAGCGTTCGGGAGATTTGTAAGAAGCAAAGCATCAGAATGCTTTATCTCACGCCGCATCATCACTATCCCACCACCGTTGCTTTGAGTGCCCAAAGAAGGCTGGAGCTGCTTCAGCTCGCGAGTGAATTCGGATTTATCATTCTGGAAGACGATTACGATTATGATTTTCATTATGATAAAAGTCCGATCCTTCCGTTGGCGAGTGCAGACACAGACGGGATGGTCATTTATATCGGATCTTTAGGTAAATCTTTGGCTCCGGGCTTTCGTACAGGCTTTATCGTGGCTCCTGAGGATCTGATGACTGAAATGCGAAAATATCTCGGAATTATCGATCGGCAAGGCGATGTCTTAATGGAATATGTTCTTGGCGAAATGATTTCCGAAGGGGAAATTAACCGTTATTTGAAAAAATCATTAAAAATTTATCAGGAACGCAGGGACTATTTTTCGGATTTGTTACAGGAAAATTTAGGTGAATTTATTGATTTTCAGAAACCGTCGGGCGGACTGGCTATTTGGGCAGAATGGAAAGCGCCTGTCAATTTAATGCAGCTGAGTCGGGCTTGTGCCGGGAAGAACCTGTTCATTCCCAAAACCTTACTTTATCAGAACAAAAATCTTACCGCAATACGCTTAGGATTTGGAAGCTTAAATTTTGAAGAAATGGAAAAATCCATCCATATTTTTTCAAAAACGGTAAAAAACATCTTCTGACGATCGATTTTGGAGATTTTATTTTGGAATATTTACTTCACTATTAGTCAAAATAACATCTTTCAAATTAAATTTTCGTTACATAATCACATATTTTTCTACATACATTTTCTCATTTTGAGACTTGATTTCTCTAACGTTTAAGGCAAGTTAATCGGTTGCGCACGCCCATGGATAATAGGTTCATTTATTCCAATTTCACCCCGTATTGAATTGTATGATAAAAATCAGGGTGTATTTTATTTGGAGATTAGTATATATTTACATCGTTATTTTTAATTATTCTAAATAGATGAAAAAGCATTGCGCATTATCAATTATCCTGTTGGCTGGTATTTCGACATCCACTTTCGCACAGAAAAAACAGGATAGTATCACCACCAAAGATATCCATGAAGTAATTATGGTGTCTTCGCGATCTCCAAAGCAGATCAGCGATATTCCGGGAACCGTCTGGGTCATTAGCGATAAAGAGCTTCAAACACAGATCAGAGGGGGTGCCGGGCTGAAAGAAGTCTTGGGAAATATGATTCCCGGATTCGATTTCGGTAACCAGGGGCGTACCAATTATGCTCAAAATATGAGGGGAAGAAACGTTCTGGTCATGATCAACGGAATTTCCCTCAACAGTACACGAGGGTCGAGCCGACAGTTTGATGCAATTGACCCGTTTAATATAGAGAAAATTGAAGTTCTCTCCGGCGCATCTTCCATTTACGGAGGAGATGCTACGGGAGGAATTATTAATATTATCACGAAAAAGCCTACATCGAATGCCTTAGCCTTTGAAACCTCTGTCGGTTTAAAATCCGGATTACATAAAGATGATCTGGACAAAAGAATTGCCCAATCCATAGAAGGCGGAACTGATAAAGTAAAATTCAGGCTGGGAGCGGCTTTCACACAAAATGAAGGAGCATTCGATGCTAAAGGAAATCAGATTATTACCGATGTTAAACAGGCAGATTTTCAATATAACAGATCGATTGATTTATTAGGGGGAATGAGTGCTAAGCTGGCTCCCAATCAGGATTTAAATATTGATATCCAATATTATAATTCTAAAGTAAGAAATAAAAAATGGCTTTCGTTCGGAGAAAATTTTGTGGGCTTTACCACAAAAAACCCTGACCTTATCAATGTTCAGAGCGGTGCAGATTCTGATATTGTTCCCAGAACAGAGCGTTTTATGGCTAATCTGCAGTACAATGCAAGAAATATCTGGGGCGGACAAAATTTGATCCTGCAAGCCTTTGCAAGACGTGAAGAAGTAGATTTCGGCGCTTCTTTTGCTGAAGTTCCTAAGCCTCCTGCAGGAGTTGTGCTTCCGGTTTTCCTATCTTCGGCAAGAGGAAATACCAGTGTTTACGGAGCAAAACTGGTCTTACATAAGAAATGGAATTCTTTTAATTTTACCTATGGATTTGATGGTGATATTGAAAGTTTTACGGGAGATCAGGCGATTTTTAATCCTCAGAAAAGTGCCGAGTCAGGAGGTTTAATCAATCGTACAGATACTTTTGTAGGAAGATATCCTGATACAAGAACATCTACCCTCTCCGGATTTATCCAGGCCGACTGGAATATTACGGATCATCTGACCCTTTCTGGAGGCGTTCGCCAGCAGTTGATTAATGTGCAGCTGGATGATTTTGTAGGATTCAAAGAACAAGTGTATATGCATTTCGGATATGGAAATTCTGCAGATATTGTAAAAGGTGGAAAAAATAATTATGATGTAACGCTCTTAAATGCCAGTTTACTCTATAAATTCAACACTTCGTGGCAGACATGGCTGAATTTTTCTCAGGGGTTTGCCGTTCCTGATGCCGCAAAATCGTATGGTTTCGGAAAATACCAACTGGACAATAACCGATGGAATTTATTAAACAGTATAAATATTGCCGAACAGCCTTTAAGCGGAATCAAAACCGATCAGATGGAACTGGGTTTCAGGCATAACAGAACTTCTGATGCCGGATTCTATGCTCAGGGTTCCGTTTTTTATGCATTATCTAATAAAACATTAAAAATCGACAATGCTGCCTTTACCATTTCTCTGCTTGATCAAAAACTTAGAAACTACGGTTTTGAAGGGGCTTTAGGCTACAGATTTGCTCAGGGATTGGAATTGGGAGGAAATGTTTTGCTCATGGAATCCGAAACAGAAACCGTGGATAAAGGCTGGCAAAACCAATCGGTTTACACCACCAATCCCTCAAAATTCATGGTTTATACCGGCTGGAATGCAAAACAGTTTTCGGTAAGACTCCAGATGCAGAATTCTATGAATTACACCGATTTAGCCGATATGAAAATTTCAGGATATACACTGTTCGATGTGGTCGGAGATGTTAAATTGTACAAAGGAACACTGAATTTCGGAATACAAAATATCTTCAACAGACAGTATACGACCATTTGGGGACAACGTTCTGTATTTTTCTACGGAGCACCTCAAAAAGCTTTCGCTTATCAGGGACGAGGCACTACATTTTCTGTAGGCTATACGATAACGTATTAAAAATTTGCAGCTGAGGTTAAGACCATTTTGAGCTTAACCTTAGCTTAAATCTTGTGAAAAAGTAAAAAGAAAACCAAAAATCAAGTATTTTATGAACCCAATTATTACCGAACAAGCGTTTTCGGAGAAGGAAACCCTTTTCCCAAATCTGGAGAATTTATTCTGTGAACTCAATATTCAAAAATATCAGAATGTCATGCAGAAAGCACAGAAAAGTGTGGTTGCCTTTCTGGAAGAAAATAATCAGCCTTTCAGCGGAGTTTCTCCCAAAGCGTTGAGAAAACAGTTTGAAAACATTAATCTTAATGATCTGCCAATGGATGATGACGAAGTTTTCGAAGAGGTCCGAATGCTCTATACACAACACGCCATCGCCTTCCATCATCCGAAATATGTTGCCCATCTCAATTGCCCGGTTGTTATCCCTGCTCTGGCAGCGGAAATGCTCATCAGCGCGATCAATTCATCGCTAGATACCTGGGATCAAAGTGCAGGCGGTACTCTGATGGAACAAAAATTAATTGATTGGACCTGCCATGAAATCGGCTTCGGAAAAAATGCAGACGGAATTTTCACCAGCGGCGGCTCTCAGAGTAATCTGATGGGAATGCTCCTGGCGCGGGATCATTATTCAATTAAACATTTTAATCATAATATCAAGAAAAAAGGCTTGCCGGAAAATGCACACCGGTTCCGGATTTTTGTTTCAGAAATGGCTCATTTCAGCATCCAGAAAAGCGCGTCTATTTTGGGATTGGGTGAGCAGGCTGTCGTGAAAGTGAAAACCGACCGTACATTTAAAATGAGCAGTATCTTATTGGAAGATGCCATTGAAAAAGAGATTAAAAACGGAAATATTCCTATCGCGGTTGTGGCGACTGCCGGAACAACAGATTTCGGAAATATAGATCCCTTACTTCCTATTTCGGAGATTGCCGGAAAGCATCAGATGTGGTTTCATGTAGATGCCGCTTATGGTTGCGGATTGCTTCTTACCGAAAAACACCGCCATCTGCTCAACGGAATTGAAGCAGCAGATTCTGTAACGGTGGATTATCACAAATCGTTCTTTCAGCCCGTAAGCAGCAGTGGGTTTTTGGTGAAAAACAGCGATTATTTTAGTTTAATTACCCATTATGCAGATTATTTAAACCCTAAAGATCACGATGAAAATCAGATTCCTAACCAGGTGAATAAATCGATACAGACCACCAGACGGTTCGATGCCCTGAAACTCTGGTTTACCTTAAGAATGATCGGAAAAAAAGAACTCGGAAGCTATATGGAAAGAAATATCATCACCGCTCGCGAGGCTGCTGCTCTGTTGGAAAGTGATCCTTATTTCGAATTATTAAACCATTCTGATATTTCAGCCTTGGTTTTCAGATACTCAGCAGACCCTTTCAGAACTTTTGATCTGAACAGAATTAACACCTACATCAAATCTCAACTCTATAAAAACGGAAATGCGCTGGTTGCCGGAACAAAAGTAAACGGACAGTTTTACCTAAAATTCACGATCCTGAATCCTTTAACAACCATCGAAGATATCCACACTATTTTAAACATCATTAAACAATACGGAAATGAATACATTGAAGTCAATTAATATCCAGGAATATGCAGAAAAAGTAAATTTCACGGCGCTCATCAACTGCTATATGAAGGAATTTACCAACTGGAGCCGCTATCTGGGAATTCCGAAATATGATTTTGCTATTGCTAAAAATTTAAGAAAAACACCCACCAATCTTCACATCAGAATCGATTTTTCTTTAATTGGCTGTGACCTCTACATCCCGGTAACCTATTTTTCAGAAAGCGGAAGGCATCTTTTTGATTTTCCGGTTTTAAGGAGAATACAGGATACAGATGAAGTTTCGGAGATCGACATTTATGGTTTTATGGCTTTAACGGCTGAATATTCTAAAAGTATCTATAGCGGGATCGATGTTTCAACCATGATGAAAAGACTGAACAACAGCATTGAAAATCTTTCCTTATATCTGAATCATTCGGTTGAACATCAAAAACCGCTCAATGATCTGGAAATGTCTTTTATAGATGCAGAGCAATCTTTGATTTTAGGGCATATTTTACATCCTGTTCCGAAATCAAAACAGGGATTTGGACAAAAGGATTTAATGAAATATTCTCCCGAAACTTCAGGACAGTTCCAACTGTTTTATTTCCTGATCAATCCTGAAAATATCATTGAAAAAAATGCGGATGGCGAGCCTGTTTCTAAAAAATTAGGCGAAAAAATATATCCTGTTTTAGATGCTGAACATAAAAAATTATGGGATCAGTTTCCGGACTATCAACTGGTTCCGATGCATCCTTGGGAAGCCGAATATTTAATGACTCAGGAAGAGGTCCAGATCATGCAGGAGCAGGGTATTTTGTTTGCTTTAGGACATTACGGAGAATATTTTACGCCCACCTCTTCTGTGAGAACAGTGTATAATGAGGAAAATAAGTGGATGTATAAATTTTCGCTGCATGTAAAAATCACCAACTCAGAAAGAATAAATTTATATCCGGAATTGCACCGCGGTCACGATATCAGCAGGCTATTGAAAACCGATTGGGGAAAAAACTTGCAAAATGATTTTCCGGAGATTGATTTTATGGTAGACCCTGCTTTTATTGCTGTAAAGTTTAATGATAAAATTATTAATGGCTTTAATATCAGCATCAGAAGAAATCCATTTTTTGGGGAGAATAAAAATAAAAATGTAACCCTGCTGGCAGCTCTTTGTCAGGATGGGATTCTGGGGCAGCCTTCAAGACTTCAGAATATTATTGCGAATGCGGCAAGAAACCTGGATTTATCTGTTGAGCAGGTGGCGCTGGACTGGTTTAAGCAATATCTTCATATCTGCGTACGGCCTATTGTCGGAATTCTGAATACCTACGGACTGGCTTGCGAATTTCATCAGCAGAATGTAACGATAGAGCTCGACGGCAAAGGTTTTCCTGCAAAGATCTATTTCAGGGATAATCAGGGATTTTTCTTTAGAGAAGGCCGAAAAGAAATGGTTTCTCAGGCACTTCCGGGAATTGCGGATGAAAGCGGATCGATCATCGATGAAGAATCTTTAGCTCCGAAATACACTTATTATTTGGTGACCAATAATATTTTAGGTGTTGTTAATGCATTGGGATGCCAGCAGCTGGCAAGCGAAAAAAAACTGCTTAACCTTGTATATAAAGCATTTAAATCACTTGAAAATGAAGATGAAACCGGTTTGGTAAGCTATATTACCGATAAAAGAAGCTGGTATACAAAAGGAAATCTGATTACAAGCCTTCAGAATATTAATGAAGCGGATGAAAACTTAGAATATCCTGCGGTTTTTCTGGAAACCCCTAATCCTTTGCATAAATACTTTTTTTCGACACCGCTCATTAAGCCGGAAACTAAAGAAATTGTTTATTCGAGGTATTTTGAAGAAGACGATATCAACATCAGCATCCGACCTTTTGATCTCGATAAAGATTTTGAAATGATCCACGAATGGTTCAACAGAGAACATGCAAAACCTTACTGGAAGATGGACGGTCCTAAAAAAGACCTGGAACTTTGGTTCAGAACGGTTCTTCCGAGCGACGAGCAGCACAGTTTTATCGGATTTGTGAATGATGTTCCACAGTTTAGCTTTGAGCCTTACTGGCCGATGAGAGATGTTGTCGGCGGATATTATAACGCGCTGCCAACCGATTACGGAACTCATTTTTTCGTGGCTGAGACCCGGAAAGACAGGAAGTTTTCTTTGCAGTCCTTTCAGGTGGCACTGGACTATATTTTTATGCTTCCCGAAGTGGGAAAATGTATTGGTGAAGCGTCTGTTGATGCAGTTCCGACCGATAAAATCATCACAAAACTGGGCTACACCCGTGAAGGCGTAATTGAAATGCCTCACAAAACAGCTTATCTGACTTTCTGTACCCGAGATGGATATTGGGAAAAATATCCTGAAAGCAGGTTGGAAATGAAAAGCAGGTAAATCTCAGTTGCCTGACTTAAACTTTCAGTAAAGCTTACAGGTTTCTACAACCTGTAAGCTTTAAATAAAAAAACAATCAAAAATAAAAACATTGGAAAATAACAGAATATACGATATCATCGGGATCGGAATTGGTCCTTTCAATCTTGGGTTGGCAGCGCTTCTAGAGCCTGTGGACTCCATTGATTCACTTTTTTTAGATCAGGCAGAGGGTTTCGACTGGCATCCCGGTCTCATGCTTGACAACGCGACGCTGCAAGTACCTTTTATGGCAGATCTGGTGACGATGGCAGATCCTGCAAGCCCCTTCAGTTTTCTTAATTTTTTAAAGGAAACAGACCGTTTGTATAAATTTTATATCCGGGAAAGTTTTTATATTTTAAGAAAAGAATACAATTTGTATTGCCAGTGGGTTTGCTGTAAGCTCGAAAACTGTCTTTTTGGCAAAAAAGTAGAAAATATCACGTTCGATGATACTCAACAGGTCTACACCATAGACGTTTTAGATCTCAAAAATAATGATGTCATCAGATATTTAACCCGAAAACTGGTGTTAGGCACCGGAACTCAGCCCAATCTTCCAAAATTTGTGGAAGGAAAAAATTATCCTAATGTTCTTCATACTTCGGAGTATCTTCAACGCAAAAAAGATATTCTTCAGTCGGAGTCTGTTTCAATTATCGGCTCCGGGCAAAGTGCAGCAGAGATTTTTATGGATTTGCTTCCGGAAACCGATGCTTCATTTAAAATGAATTGGTTTACAAGACCGGATCGGTTTTTTCCCATGGAATATTCAAAGTTGACATTGGAATTAACTTCTCCTGAATATGTTGACCATTTTTATCAGATGTCTTCCGAAAAACGTAAAAACCTGCTCGCAAAACAGCCTCCGCTTTATAAAGGGATTAATTTTGACTTAATTAATGAAATTTTCGATACCCTGTATGAAATGAGCGTCGGAAATACGCCTCTTCATGTGGAATTGAGACCGAGCTCTCAACTCGACAGCATCTATCCGGAAGGAAATGCTTACCTGCTTAATTTTACGCATGTTCAGGATGAGGTATCATTTTCACATCTCTCAGACTATATTATTCTGGCGACAGGCTACAAATACAGGGAGCCGGAATTTCTAAAAGGTATTGAACATTTAATTGAAAGAACGGAAGAGGGCTTATTCAATGTCAGCCGCAATTATACCATCGACCGTGACGCCGCTGTTTTTGTTCAGAATGCAGAACTTCATACCCACGGTTTTGTAACCCCCGACCTTGGGATGGGAGCGTACCGGAATGCTGTTATCATTAATGCTGTCGCGGGAAAAGAAATCTATAAAGTAGAAAATCGTATTGCATTTCAACAATTTAACACTTCAAAAGGATGGACCGCAAAACATTCATCTTAACGGGTGATTTAAAAAAGGTGATGTGGGAAACTTCATGGCCTGCCGTTGCGGCAATTGTTCTCTATGGTATTAATAATTTTCTGGATGCTGTTTTTGTGGGATATTTAATCAATACAAAAGCGCTGGCCGCTGTGGGAATGGCGTATCCGTTATCGCAGATCGTTTTGGGTTTCGGAAGGCTGGTGGGTACCGGCGCCGGCGCCGCGGTAAGTATGTGGATTGGTAAAAATGAAAACAATAAGCTGTATCAGTTATTTGGAAGTTTCAATATACTCTGTATTCTCTTCTCTTTGATTTGTACAGTTCCGGCCTATATTTTTGCCCACGAACTCCTCGCCATGATGGGCGCCAAAGGAGATTTGCAAACCATTGCTGTAGATTATTTCAGAGCAACATTGGTGGGAACCATCTTTTGGATCTACGGTTTAGCGCTCAATATGCTGATTCGGGCAGAAGGAAAAATGAAAACTGCCGCCGCAATGATTGCCATTGGTCTTGTGATTGATCTTATTCTGAAACCTGTTTTTATTTCCACTTTAGGCATGGGCGTGGCAGGAGCCGCGTGGGCAACCAATTGCGGGATGATGATTTATGCCGCACTCGGAATTTTATATTATGCCAGAGGAAAAAGCTCATTTAGAACGAACTGGAAATCCATTGCCTATAATGCCGAAATTGGAAAAAAAATAATCCGTTTGGGACTTCCGGAAATGATTTTATCGGTGATAGGCGTTGTGCAGAGCATTATTATCTTTAATGCTCTTGCCCGATACGGAACTGAAGCAGATCTCTCTTTTTTTACGGTTTTAAATAGATTTTTCTTATTTCTTTTAACGCCGTTGTTTGGTTTAATGCGAGGTTTACAGCCTGTTGTGGGCATTAATTTCGGAGCTGGAAACCATGAAAGAGCCAGAACATTCTTAAAAACATATATTTTGGCGGGTATGGCTATTTTATGTCCTTTTTTCTCTCTTGCTTTATTATTTCCCGAGGATCTCCTGAAAATGATGCTCCCCGGAACTGATTTTCATCCGGGACAAATTCAGGATTTCAGATTATTTTTCTCAATTCTTCCTTTGTTGCCGGTTACGGTATTGGCACTCTCCTACTATCCGGCGGTGAATAATAGTAAAAAAGCAAGTTTTTTAGTTATCCTTCGGCAATTTATCCTGTATATTCCTTTAATGCTTATTCTTCCTTATTATTTTGGAATTAAAAGTATTTACTGGGGAAGCGCATTGATCGAGCTTACCGTGGCAATTACCACCTGTTTTCTGCTGATGAAGCCTGTTTTTAAAAAACTACAGGTCAATCGACTACGATCTTCATAATTTATACAGCCTGTTTAACAGGAACTTATCATTCGTAAAAATCTGCCAGATCTTTTTTATGATTAGATGTTTTTAATGAAAAGACTTTATGTTTTGGAAATTAATATTTTTACCTAACATTCAGATTATTTAATATTTCACTAAAAGTGAATAATTTTTAAATTAACCTACATCTTTTATAAAAAAATGATTAGAATACTGATAATTTGACTATATTTGAAGGACGAAATAATTTTTTTTCATCATTTGTGTTTTTTTAGGCCCCTATCTTTTAGGGGCTTTTTGCTTTTTAAAGTAAATTTTTCATGTAATCCTCTTTTTATTACTGGCAAGAACCCAATGGTCTTTACTACATTGTATGCAGAGGCTATTATTTCCTTTTATTTTTAACTCTGTATGTCCGCAAAATGTACAGGCATAATGCCCGTCCAGGATAATTTCCTTTGAGGCTTTTTCTAATGAATGCGGTAGAATTGGAAGACCATATCGTATTTTGTCTTCTTCAAAAAAGAAAACACTAATCTCTCCCGAGATCTCTTCTATTGCCAGTTCTATTTGCCCAAGCTGAGACACCCCTTTTAATCTCAATTCAGAAAAAAATTCATCACTTCCCAGATTTTCCTTTTTAAAATTCTGTATTGCGAATTCACCGTCTCTAATCAGACATAAGGATTTTCCTTCCACCATCTTTTCAAATTTTTTGCTCTTACTGATTAAATATGTGACAATTGTATAAAGAAGAATAATGACCGCAAATACAATAACGGATGAAATAATTCCCACATCCTTATTAAACATGGGGTCGCCTGCTGCCGAGCCTAATCCTATGATCACCACAAGCTCAAATATGGATAATTGCTTAACCCCTCTTTTTCCCAAGATCCGGAGACCGATAATGATGGTAAGAAACATAATTGCAGTTCTGAGAATGATCTCGAACAGAAAATCCCATTCTTCATGTCCCAGGAGTAGTTGTTGCAAATCAAGTTTTAATAAAGATAAAAGAAACATAGAAAATTATTTATTTTTAAAATTCAAAAAATACGCCAATACTTCCATTGGTCTTAGCGATCATTACCATCGAAAAAAAACACTTTTTTAATTTGAAAATTATGATGAACTTTGCTCCCATAAAAGTATTCCCGCGTTTCTTATGAAAATAATTCCATTAAAAGAAGGTAATTTCTCAGCCAGTAAAACAAAAGATTTCACCCTGCTAACAGATAAGAACTTTGATCAGGTAAAAGGAATCAAAATGTCTGTACAGCCTTTTCTAATTATTACAGACCATGATTATATTCTTTTAGATGGAGGAATAGGCTGGAAAAATGAAGAGGGAAAGTTGATTATTCTTCAGATTCTGGAAAAGGAGAATATTCATCCGGATCAGATTACGATGGTATTGCTTTCGCATTTGCATAAGGATCATATCGAAGGTATTATCAATAAAACATCTTCCGGATTTGAGTCTAATTTTCCGAACGCTGCAATTTACATTCAGAAAAGAGAACTTGATTTTGCAAGAAACAGCATCGGAAATTATTCATTCGATTTTGATACATTGGAGAAAATTGTTCAGTTACCAAATATCGTGTGGATGGATGAAGATCAGGGAGATATCAATCCTTCTGTATCATTTGAAGTCGTTGGCGGACACACTCCTTTTATGCAGGTATTCTGGATTCGGGAGCATGGGGAAACTGTTTTTTACGGAGCAGATAATCTTCCACAAGAATCGTATATAAAGTTTCATGTGGCTTATAAAAGTGATTATGACGGGAGAAAAGCAATGCAATTGAGGCAATTATGGCAGCAGCAGGCCGAAAAAGAGCAATGGAAAATACTTTTGTATCACGATCTGGAAAAGACCGTGATACTGTTGTAATTATTTTTATAACTGATTGAACCACTTGTAGATGTCTACATCAGAAGCAATGCTCAATTTTTTCCTCAGTCGGTTTTTGCGATTCTGTATCGCTTTTGGGGTAACGTACGTATACGTTGCAATTTCTTTTGTTGATAAATTAAGTTTAAGATATACACAAAAAATCAATTCTGAGTTCTTCAGATTGGGCTGTATAGCGAATATTTTTTTAAAAAAATCAGGATAAACTAACCTAGACTTATTTAAAAGACGTGGGGAATTATCTTTTGCCAACGCTATAATTTCGTCTTGGGCCAAAATCTTTTGGTTTAAATCTTCAAAATTTGTTTCAGCTTTGTCGTTTTTCATACTATTTTTTCTCATCTCTATTCAATTCCTTTGCTTTCTAGAAAGCGCAGGCGTTATTCCACTCTATAATTAAAATTTTATCTAAAAAAAATAATCCGTTTTATTTACTTTATATCTAAAACTTTCATGTTATTTATTCATTTTGGTTAAAATTATAAACATTGCGGGTAGGCTATAATTTTTTTATTAGAACAAAGAAATAAAAAATGATTAAAATTTCAGAGAATTGAAATACCACATACGTACCACGCGTGTCCTTATTGTGCTAATATTTATCTTTTTTCTGATTTTTTAACCTTATCGGTATCTTTTTGATTGATTTTTCAAATGTAGAGGTTTACATTCTTTACTTTTTATGATTGTAATCAAACTTTTTAAATTTCTTAAAACACAATATTCAAAAGGATTATTTAAACTAAAATATATCACCTTCTAGTACTTTTGTGGTATGGTGTATTGGCCGTTTTTATAGTTACTGATCCCCTGTTCTGATTTTAAAACCAATGGATTTACTGTGTGAAATTGTTGGATAATTTAGATTAAATCTGATGGTTTTGCGTATAGATGAATCTTGATTTCGTGTGAATTGTGATACATTTAAAAAGCATACAAAATGGTTATGATATGGGAATGAAGAATTTAGATGATATCAAGATTGATGGAGACTGAAAGCTGGAGAGAAATTTAAGGAATTAAATATCATATTTCCCACGGATTCTACATGTTTTCATAGAGATTTTCAGATATGATGATGGGCGAAGCTCTAAACCTTGAAGGTTTATTATTTATTGTAGCCACGAATTTACAAATAGTAATAAAGATTAAACCAATATTTTAGATCGCTATTTTACTTTTTTAACGCAAAGGTTTATTTTTTGGAGCTTGTATATAAAGGAGCAAAGAGGAATCAACGAGTTGATTTGATGAAGCTTTTTTGATGCTTCGCGAAGCATTTATTTGTATTTTTTGATTTCTAAAAATTTAGGGTTTGAAAAATAAATCTTTGGTTTTAACCTTCATTCGATGAATACCATATTCTATACATCAATAGGGACTGGCTTCAGCCAGTCTTATACAGATGAAGTATCTGAGGCTTTAGCCGAAACTTATGATCAATTTAGACTTAAGACCCCATTTTATTTAAATTTTTATCATCGGGCGTAAGGTCAGCGCTCATCTTTTGTATTTAAAAATTCTTTAGAAATAAAAATCAGACTCTTATTTTTAAATTTAAAATGATCTCAACTTTTTGCCAAATCCCCAAGTTTTGTTCTAGATTCTGAAAATCTTTGAAATCCTCGGGAAATAAAAAAATTAAGCCATCAGGAGAATACATTCATCCTGATGGCTTATCTTTTTTATTAAACAGAAAGTATCTGGATACTCTCAATAGGCTTTATATTTCGCAGCCGTTCTCGTCACATGAATTGCCGTCTTCCGACAAATTCGTAAACGGAGAAGCAGATTCTTTATAAGTCTGTGTTAAAGCATCTTCAAAAACCTTCGATGGCTGTGCGCCGGAAACGGCATATTTACCATTTAATACAAAGAACGGAACACTGCTGATGCCGTTATTTCTGGCTTCCAAAATATCCTGATTGACTTCATGATCAAATTCATCAGATTGTATTGTTTTTTTAGTTTCCTCTGCGCTGATTCCCAGTTGTGAAGCTAAAGAAGTTAAAACATCAAGATCCGAAACATCTTTGCCGTCTGTAAAATGAGCTTTAAATAAAAGTTCCTCCATTTCATTTGCTTTTTTATGCTTTTTAGCTAGATGAAGAATTTTATGCGCAGAAAATGTATTGGTGATTAAAGCTTTACTGAAATTTAACTCCAAACCGGCTGCTTTTCCTACTTCAGTAACATGACCTATCATCTGCTGAGCCTGAGATTCGGGAAATCCTTTTTTCTCTTTAAAATACTGTGAAATGCTGATGGCTTTTCCCGATTCCAATGTGGGATCAAGCTGAAAGCTCTTCCACTCCACTTCTACTTTATCTTTAAAAGGTAAGTTTTCAAGAGCCTGTTCAAAATTATGCTTTCCGATGTAACAGAACGGACACATGATGTCCGACCAAACTTCTATTTTCATTGTTTAAATTTTACAAATCAAATGTACTGCTTTCACCTGATATATAAAGGGAAAAATGATAGGTGAAAACTATCGGTATCATCAAAAAAAGAGGCTGCCAAAGCAACCTCTCATGATTCAATTATTTATGGTTTTAAATCCGTGAACTGTTTATCCGCCGGGAAAACATGCTGTACTTTTTCTACCACCAATTCTTTTGGGAGAGAAAATTCTGTATTTTGCTTGAGATCCTGTGAAGAAGCGCCAACAGAAACTTTATATTTTCCTGATTCCGCAATCCATGCAGATTTTGCCGTTACAAATGATGCCAAATCTTTCGGACTTAAACTTAAAGTAATGGTCTGAATTTCATTCGGCTGCAATTCTTTGGTTTTTGCATACGCTTTCAGCTCAGCTTTTGGTTTGTCTATCGATTGATGAGGAGCCGATAAATACAGCTGAACAACTTCTTTTCCGGCTACCTTTCCTGTATTTTTAATATCAATGCTTACCTCAATTTTATTATTGAAAGTGGGCGAACTGATCTTTACATTAGAATAATCAAAATTGGTATATGATTTTCCGTACCCGAATTCATAAGAAGGTTTTACATTAAAGGTGTCGAAATAACGATATCCCACGTAAACGCCTTCTTCATACGTCACTTCTTTAGGATTTTCAGCCGGAATTCCCGGGAAATTCTTTGCAGAAGGGGTGTCTGAGTATTGTACAGGGAAAGTCATCGTCAGTTTTCCGGAAGGATTTATTTTTCCTGAAACCACATCCGCCACAGAATGTCCGCCTTCCTGACCGGGTTGCCAAGCTAATAAAATGGCGTCAACTTTATCTTTCCAGGAAGCGGTTTCGATTACTCCGCCGATATTTAAAATAACCACTACTTTTTTACCTTTTGCATGGAAAGCTTTGGAAATTTTATCCAGCATCTCTATTTCTTCCGTTGCCAGATTGAAATCCTCATTTACGACTCTATCGCCGCCTTCACCAGAGTTTCTTCCTAAAGTTACAAAAGCAATTTCTGAAGTTTCGGCTTTTTTCGCAAGGAAGGCGTCATCCATTTTCATTTCTGATAATCTTCCGGGAAGACCCAAAATACCTTTTTTCTTTCTTTCTACCAGTTCTGCCGCCGCTTCTTTTTCAGCATGAGGCTTGTAGAGATCCACCAGTTCTTTGTCTAATTGGTAACCTGCCGCATTCAGACCTTCCAACAGGGAAACCGTATGCTTGTTGTTTACACTTCCGCTTCCTGTTCCGCCCGTGATCCATGCATAAGACGTAACCCCGAATAGAGAAACTTCTTTCTGCTTATTGGCAAAAGGCAATGCATTATTTTCATTTTTAAGCAAAATCATGCCTTCTGCTGCCGCATTTCTCGTTACTTCTGCATTTTGTACAAGATTAGGTTTGTCGCTGTATTTATACTGAGCAAAAGTTGGCGTTTTGAAAATATATTCTAAAATTCTTTTCACATTTACATTCGCTACTTCCTGAGATAGTTTTCCAGAATCCAAAGCGGCCAATAATACTTTTTTCTGCGCAGGAATTCCCGGCATTAAAAGATCATTTCCGGCAATCATTTGTTTTACCACGTCAGAAATTCCGCCATCTTTTATGGATTCAAATCCTGGGAAACCTCCGAACCAGTCGGTCATCACGATTCCTTTAAAGCCCCATTCTTTTCTTAAAACCTGAGTCAGCAAATCTTTAGAATCTGAAGTATAAACACCGTTTAATTTATTATAAGAAGACATTACCGTCCACGGTTGAGATTCTTTAACCGTGATTTCGAAGTTTCTCAAATATAATTCTCTCATCGCCCTTTCAGAAACATGTGCATTGATTGTTAATCGGTTTGTCTCCTCATTATTCGCAGCGAAATGTTTAATGGAAGTTCCCACGCCCTGCGACTGGATTCCGTTAACGATGGCAGCTGCCGTTTTTCCTGAAATTAAAGGATCTTCAGAATAATATTCGAAATTTCTTCCGTTCAGCGGATTTCTATTAATGTTTAAGGCGGGAGCCAATAAAACATCAACGCCATACTCCTTCACTTCGTTCCCCATTGCTTTCCCAACTTGCTCTAAGAGCGTTTTGTTCCAGGTCGATGCCAATGCGGTACCTACCGGAAATGCCGTTGCATAATAGGTTTTTGTATCATTTTCTCTTTTTGGTGCAATTCTTAAACCTGCAGGTCCATCTGCAACAACAGTCGCGGGAATTCCGAATCGGTCAAAATTCGCTGTACCGCCTGCTGCTCCGGGAACCAATCCCTGTTTAGAATCTCCTACAGGCCCTGTAAGAACTTCAATCCCGGGCATTCCTGTTCCGATTAATAAATCTACTTTTTCTGCGTTGGTCATTTGCTTAATGATCGCATCAATTCTTTTATCAATCGAAAGACGTGTATCTTCCCAGGCGTCTAATTTTCCGTTTTTATTTAAATCTTTAAATGTTTTTCCGTCAACACTTACCGTTTGGTTATTCTGAGCCTTTGCAAAAGGCGAAGCAGCTAATAGAGCCAAGAATAATCCCGAGTATTTTGCTTTCTGAGAAAGCTTGATTAATGTAGATACATTCTTCTTCATATTTTATTTTTTAGAATTAAACATTTTTAGTTTTCCATAGAAATCTTCGAACATCAACCTTGTATCAAGATGGATGTATACCCTTATATTTCTACCGTTTGGATTGTATTCGTAAGCTCCGCTGTCATTAATTTTCGGAGCATTTTTTAAGATATAACTGCTGGATGAAGAATCTGCTTCAAATGAAGACTGAAGTGCCGTTAATAAAACCAACGGACTATCACCCATAATATACGTTTCACCCACCAGCAGATTGAATTTCTGAGTTTTAAGCATCAGATCTTCAATTTTTTTTGTTAAATAAGCACCTGTTTTTCCTTCCGGTTTCACTTTATTCACTAATTCAGCATAAGACATTAAGGTCTTTCGGTACGCATTTCTCGGAACCTGCCAGATATTTAAATTAGATTGATTGAAAACCACCTGAGCCGCTTTAATATCGATTCCTAAGTTATATTCCAAAGGTGTGTAACCAGGAGGCGGTGTTGCTAAATCTGAATATTCGGGACCACCAATCCAGACAACGATTATTTTATCTGCAATTTTTGGTTCCATTAAATAAGCACTTGCCACTTCCGTTAAACCAGCGCCACACACCACAAACAGCGGATTTTTTTCATCAACTTTCATTGCTTCAGCAACAATAGCTTTTGCACCTTCAGAAACATTCGATGTTTTAAGATCTTTCAACTGATCATTTGAACCTTGAAAAACTTTAAATTGATTTTTCAAATTCATCACGTCAAGGGTTTCATTCACTTTTTTCACTGCATTTTCGGCGGTAATTTTTGATGAATCAAACGGATCTCCGGGCTTTAAATGCGAACCGATAATCCCACGAATTTCTGTTGAAGGAGACAAGATCTGATGAACCAGCTGAAATAATCCATCCGGATCGCCACCAAAATCATTGTCGACAATCACTCTGTAACGGGGTTTTACGAATTGATCCATTTCAGAAATCACAGCAGTCTGCTGTGCCGATACAGAAACTGCTGCGAATAAAGAAACTATATTAAAAAATACTGATTTCATTGTTTTTATTTTTAATCACAAAAGAGTTATTGATTATTTTCTGATACGATTTTATCCTATCCTTTAAAACTCTATAAATCTCTCGCTGATTATGCAGATGGAGCAGATTTTAATTTTATTTATCTGCAAAATTTGCTCAATCTGCGTGAGATTTTAATCAATACATTCTTTATGATTTAATTAAAATATTATAAAAATTTGTGGAATCTCAACCAATCCAAATAAACATCCGACCATTTGTCAACAGGAAGATTTTGTTTACCCATTCCGAAGCCGTGACCTCCTTTTTCATAGATGTGAAGCTCGGTTGGTTGTCCTGCTTCAAGCCATTTGTTGTACAACAAAACTGATTTTGGAGCCAATTTCAATTGGTCGTCACTTGCCGCACAAATGAATAATGGAAGTGGAGATTTAGGAATTTCGGTATCTAAAATTTCCTGACTTGGTCCGCCGTAAATGGACGCCGCAAAATTCGGTAATGTTGAAGCATCTTTGCTGTGAAGAACGCTTTCTAAAATCACACTTGCTCCGGCAGAAAACCCGATAACACCTAATTTTCCAGGATTGATGTTTAATTCTTTGGCATGAGTTCGTACATACGAAATCGCTGTTTTGATGTCTTCGCCCGCCATTACTTTAATAGGAGCCGTTTTGGCATCAAAAGCTTTTCTGTCTTTGATGTTTTCCATCATTTCTTTGGCCGGATCATTGGATTTTGTTTCCAGCAGTCTGTATTTTAAAACAATCGCGGTAATTCCGTTTTGTGCGAGTTTTTTTGCCATATCAATTCCTTCACGATTGATGGATAAGCTTTGAAAACCACCGCCCGGAGCAACAACGATTACGGTTCCGTTGGCTTTGGATTTATCCGCTTCAAAAACCAGCATCGAAGGCTGCGTTACATTGAAAACAACTTCTGTTTTAAACAGTTCATTGAATTGCTGTGCTTCTTTTTGCGTCCAGTTTTCTGTTCCCGGTGCTTTTCCCTGATATAATGGTATTGATTTCTGAGCGCTAATTTCATTTAGACCCAAAAGGAATAAACTTGCTACGATTAATTTTTTCATTTTTTCTAATTTTTAAGTTTAGTTTGTCGTCCTATGTTTGTAAAATTCTCTATTGAGCTTCCCACGGAACGACAAAAAGCCTGTTTCTGTATGATCTTGTATTTTATGACAAATCTGCAGCCCGACTTGAGCGGAAATCCTTTTTTGCTTGTCTTCAAGCTGTGTTTAATGTGAAATTTTCTGCAAAAAAGATTGGGAGCGGAAGGCGGATTAAGCTGCCTAAATAATTACTATTTTACTTGAACAATTGCGGAACAAATTCGTTCAGATAAGTTCTCCAATTGCTCCACGTGTGACCACCTTCAGATTCTACGTATTGATATTTGAAATTCATTTTGTCGAGTTTCTGACGGTACTCTGCAACATTCTTATAAAGAAAATCGGTCTTTCCGATCGCAATCCAGTATAATTTGTAATCATTGGTCTGCTGTGTTTTCAGTTTTGAATCTAAATTCTGATAAACCGTACTTTTCTTTTCATCCGGCGGAAGAATCGCGGGAGAAAAAAGCCCGATATAATCGAAGGTTTTCGGCTGATTGGCAGAGATGTACAACGAATGGAAACCACCCATCGAAAGTCCGGCAACCGCGCGGTTTTTGGCATCGGCTTTTACACGGTAATTGGACTCTGTAAAATCCATAATTTCTTTGAAATATGTTTCCATATCGCCTGAGAAAATGTCCGGCGTTCTCATATCGATTTTATAAAAACCTTTGGAAGATTCGCCCGGCGCTGCGGAATTGCTGGTGTGACCGTTTGGCATTACGACAATCATCGGTTTTGCTTTTCCCTGAGCAATTAAATTGTCCAAAATCTGTGATGCTCTTCCCAAAGTCATCCACGCATCTTCGTCACCACCCATTCCGTGTAATAAGTACAGAACTGGATATTTTTCTTTAGAATTTTCGTAATTCGGAGGGGTGTAAACGGTTAATCTACGGTCCTCTTTCATTCCGTTTGATTTGTACCATCTTTTGGAAACCGTTCCGTGTGGAACGTTCTGAACTTTATAATTTTCAGATTGTTTTCCGTCAACCAAAAACATACTCATTACCGATGAAACATCACGAACCTGATAAGAATTGTTTGGATCATTGGCTTTTACGCCATCAACAATAAACGAATAGGTGTATAAATCTGGGTTGAAATCATTTTTAGAAAAACTCCAAACGCCGTCTTTATCTTTCTGTAAATCCACAGAACCAGCTTCCATTCCTTGTGACGGAAAACAGTTTCCCTGAAGTTTTACACTGTTCGCATTTGGCGCCAACAAACGAAACGTTATATTTTGACCATTGATTTCGGGAGAAATTAAGTTTTTCTTTCCGCTGAAATCTAAGCTTTCCTGAGCAAACATCAATGAACCAAGCATTAATGAATAGATTGTGTATTTGATTTTCATATTAAATTGTTTTTCAACCACAAAAGGCACAAAAGTTTTTACTTTTAACATATTAGTCACATTAGGTTTAAGTTTGAAAAACTTTGATTTTGAATTTTGTGAACTTTTAAGCATTTCAAATTTTCAGTACCAGACTTTTGTGACTTTTGTGGTTTAATTAAATAAAATGTCAGGGTTTAAGACATTTATTACTATCAATTATGAATCATGTTTAAATTATCTCACCGTTATAATAACACGTTGATATCTCGTTAATGCAGGTGTTCCGTTGTCGGTCGCTTCTAAAATCAAATGAATGGTCTGTCCGCTTTTTGCTGTTTTCGGAACAATGATTTCCGGATTCAAACGGTCTGCTTTGGAAATTTCAACATCCCCGTTATAGGTTCCGGCCTGTTTGAACTGCCACCATTTCACAGTCACTTTATTGTCGTCCGGATCACTGACAGCACCATATAACGGGACTTTTTCGCCAGCGGAAGAGCGGATATTGGCGGGGCCTGAAATTTTGACAATAGGTTCGTGATTCGCTTTGGAAAAAGTTGGCGTAACCGACCACGTTAATCTTGCTGCAAAATCATTCATAGCCTGTGGTAAAAAGTTGGGGAAAGCCAGTTCTTTATCTGATTTTTCTTTCGACGCCATTGAATTGGCCATTGCTTCGGCGCTGTTATTTCCATCGGCGGCATTATCGAAAAACATATTGGAATTGACTTTTGAAGCAGGTTCAATACCGCCCCAACCACCGTAAGAACCGGCTTCGTAAGCCCGTAATCCGTTGCCGAGCATATTCATAAAGGTAAAATTGTCGCCTTCACTTAAGAAAGAACCTTTAGGCTGCAGCGGCATCCAGACTTTATAGCCTTGTTTTTTCAGTTCTTCGGCAGTCACGCCGGAAAATCCGAAGAAGTCAACGATGTCATTTTTTACCATTTGTTTTCCGTCGCCCCACACTCTGTACAGTTCGCCAAAAGCGCCTTTGTTCGAGATATTTTTCTTCATCCAGTCGGCGGAAAAGTATTTTGCATTTTCAGGACCTGCTTTTAAGGGCGCGGTGTATCCATAGTTTGGTCCGTCCACAAATGCTCTGTAATCCAGTTTTGGCCAGTTAGGTTTAATGTAAGAAGCGTAGGTATCATCCTGATCGCCCGAAGGTAAAATGACCAGTTTTCTGGCGACTTTAGTCTGAATTTTCTCCCAATCTGTCGTATTTTCAAATGCTTCCTGAATCGATTTTAAAGCTCGGGCGATCGTGCTCAATCCGCCCCAGGCGGTAACGTACAGTTTTCCCGGTTTGTTATCGAGAATGGCTGCTTTAATTAAGTCGGAACCTTCAGAATCTTTAGAAATATCGCCATCAAATTCGATATTTCCGTATTTTATTTTTGATTTTAAAACTTCCGGCGAAGGGTAATTAGGATTGTGAACTTTTAAATTGGAATAAGACTTTGCATAAGCATCCACGGCATCGTGAATGAATTTTTCATCCTCGCCCCAACGCCAGGATTCGCAAGGACAAATTCCGGTTCCAAATCTTGAATATTCCCTGCTCGGCACGAACCATTTTGTCCCTTTTCCATCGCCTTTCCAGTGAAATGCGCTGCTTGCGTAGACCAATCCGTCTATATTCAGGTCTGAACTGTAGAGTAAAAATCGGATCATCGAATTCCTGTCGTCCAGTTCAGGATCTGCGGTAATGATAATTCTCGGTCTTTCCGGAGCTGAAACCGATTGAGTCTGACCAAAAGCAGAGCCCATCATCAGAAAACAAACCGCCAGATGCTGAACTTTTTTATAGGTTTTGAAATTAATTTTCATTGTTTTTCTTTTAGTTTGATCACTGTTTTTAACTACAAAAGGCACGAAAGTTTTTAACTCTTTAATTATGTTTTTTTAACGCAAAGGTTTTATTTATTTTCTACTGACTTTTAGAAGGCAAAGGCCAATGAATGGCTTCGCGAAGCTTGAAAATACACTTCATCAAATCAATGGATTGATTCTTCTTTGCTCACCTGAATATTTTTACATTTAAAATAAAATTTTGCGTTAAAATGAGCCATTTAAACTTAAAAAGGCTCTTAAAGCTTTTGTTACTTTTGTGGTTTAAAAATTCAAACAGTTTTTAATTCAAAAAATAAAACTCTGAGCCTGTACAAAACAGACTCAGAATCTTTCAATTACTTTTTATATTTCTCTGTTCTTGCATCTTTAATTACACCAGACCAGTTCATTCCGTATCCGAAATCGTAGTTGTGACCTTCGGAATCTTTATGTGTTTCCATATCATAAGGGACGTCTTCTTTCTGCTTATCAACCGTTGCCATATTGGCAGGCATCTGAAGCGGAAGCAATCCTGAAGGCTCATATTTTCCGGTTACGATGTCTACCACGGCCTGATTGGAAACATTGAAATTCATCAAAATTGCATCTGCATGACCTTCAAATTCGTTAAAAATCATCGGCTTTGAAGCTGTTACAGAAACAATCACGGGTTTTCCGTTCATTGCTTTGTATGTATTTTCAATCGTCAGCAAATCGGTGAAATTGGTAACCGTTGACGTTTTATTTTTGAATGTTCTGTCGTGTACATTTGGCGCAACAACCGGGTCACCCGCTGCAATACTTTTGTCGCGAGCTTCTGTCGCTGTGTATGTCTGGTACTGAAGAGAAATTGGCAAATACCCATTTCCGCCTTCTTTAGCATCGATATCGCTGTAACCGCCTTCTTCACTGTGCGGACTTTTCACGAAAACCAATGCGAAATCAGCTTTTGTCGGGTCTTCGGTAACGTTATAATGTTTTTTGATTTTCTCGATGTCAACAGGGAAATCCAAAGACGGAGCGGTATAAATTCCCCACCAGTTGAAGGTTGCCGGAGAATATCTTTTCGGAATATAGACCGTTTTTCTTTCTTTAATCGGGAGAATATTCGCTTTGTTTTTCAACATCACGATAGATTTTACCTGAGCTTCATAACCAGCTTTCATAAATTCAGGATTACCCACTATTTTCTTGGTTTCTTCGACGTTAACATAAGGGTTTTCAAAAATCCCTGTTCTGAAGAAATTTCTCAGCAATCGAACCGCTGATTTCTCAAATTTAGCACGATATGCTTTTTCGCCATGTTCTTTTACGCCCATTTGGTAGGCTTCCAAAACGGGTCCTTTATCATTATTTCCTCCGAACTGGTCAACGCCAGCTTCCAAAACCTTGTAATGACGTTCAGCGATGGATAATTTTTCTGCGCCCCAGGGTTTTCCTGCAAATCCGCCCGGAGTTTTGGGTTCGTCTGCGGTAATCAGCCAGTCGGTACAAACAACGCCGTCGTATTTATATGTTCCACGAAGTAAATCGGTGATTAAATATTTAGAAAAACCATTTCCAACATTTTCACTATTTTTCGTATCCTGATTAAAACTAATCGTGTAGTAAGGCATCACGGCAGCCGCTTCTTTGGTTTCGCCAGCTAATTTAAAAGCACCTTCTGTAAAAGGTTTTACATGATTCTGGAAGTTATTTCCCGGATAAACCGCGTATTTTCCCATCGCCCAGTGGCCATCGCGACCGCCTTCCTCGGGTCCTCCTCCGGGCCAGTGTTTTACCATGGCGTTCACACTTTTGTTTCCCCAACCGTTCTTATTTCCGATGGTTGTCTGGAAACCATCGATATAGCCTCGTCCCAAATCAGCCGTTAATTCGGGACTTTCAGAAAAAACATAAGCAATTCTGTACCAGCGGGGCTCTGTTCCTAAGTCAACCTGAGGTGATAAAGCCGTTGAAATTCCCAATGCTCTGTACTCCTGAGCGGCGATATTTCCGAATTTTCTAACCAGTTGCGGGTCGAAAGTGGCACCCATTGCCAAACCATCAGGCCAAAGCGATATTTGTCCGCCTGCTCCTTCATTAAACTCAGCTGTAACCGTTGCAGAATGTCTCGGGTCTGTACTGTTGTTGGCAGGAATTCCTAATCCCAAACCTTCAATATAAGCCTGAATATTGTTGCTCCACTGTGCGGCAACTTCCGGAGATTCCACCGTTGTAACCAAAACGTGACGAAGATTGTCGTCTTTTAAGAATTTCTTTTGCTGGTCTGTTAAGTCAGAAGCTTTTGCGCCGCTTTCTTTGTACAACATCCCGTTGTATTTTCCTGCTCTAAAACCATCTGCAGGTGCCGGAACCGATTGATGTCCGCTGTACAACATTAAACCTGCAATCTGTTCGATAGTCATTTTTGAAGCTAAATCTTTCGCTCTTTCGTCTACAGGAAGTCTCCAGTCTTCATATTTATCGAGTTTTCCGTTTTTATTTAAATCTTTAAACTTATTTCCGCCAACCGTCAGAATTTTTACGCCTGAATCTGCAGAATATCCTAAAACCGGACCTTTGGAATTGGCAACTGTCTGAATATTCTGGGCAAATGCTGTTATTCCAAAAAATAACGCTGCAACACTGATAACCGTTCTTTTCATTGTTTATATTTTAGAAATTAAAGCTTACTGAAAACTGACCTGTTAACGGCATAATATACGTTCCTGTTAACAATCTTCCGTAATATTGGCTTGCGTCTGTAATTAATTCGGCGCCATTAATGGTTCCGCTCGCTCCTCTTTGGTTCAGGAAGTTGATCACCGTTGCGCCAACGTTTATATTTTTGTTAACCGTATAACTTACGCCACCGAAAGTTTCCCATCTTGGGGCGAAATACAAAGCGTTGGTAATACTTGCATATTGCTTGGAGAAATATCTGAAACTGGCCCAGAATCTCCATTTATCAATTGTATAGCTGGGATCGATTTCCATTAAAACTTTAGAAACCCCAACCACATTTTTATCACTGTAATTGTAATTGGAACCGAAAGCATCAAATCCGAAATCTTTATAAACAGGGTTCTGGAACGTTAATAAATAATGTAAATTAAACCCTTTAAAAGGTTTTAGAACAAAATCCGTTGTCCAGCCCAGCGTCTGAATGCTGTAATCCACTTGCGCAACGCTTACCTGGGTGCTGTTGTTAGGATTTACAAGGTTGTATCTTCCTAAATATCCATTTTTCGTTAACCAGGTTGCCTGAGAAATCAACTGGATAAAACTGGTGTTCCAGAAAACTCCGAATGCTCCCAACGGACTTTTAATTTTCCCGGTATCCGGTGTGAAAGGTTGAGAATAGCTCTCCAATCTTCTGTTTTCTTCGGTATAAAGGAAGTTGGCCAAAAGACCGAAATTTTTGTTGATATTGTACGTTGCATTTAAACTTCCTGCAATATGGAACCAGTTTTCTTTGATATTCTGAAAGTCATTCGCTCCGAAAACAAAATTTGGAGACCTTGGCGTTGTAGAATATTGTCCGTCGATGATTTGGTTTCTTAAATGGACGCCATAGCTCAGATTGAAGTTATCGGAAACTTTCCACTCGTCATTGGCGTAGATTGAAAGTTTGTTTTCTGTTCCGCTGTGAAATTCTCCGCCCACATTATAATTGTAGAATCCGTAGCTGTCTGTATTCGGGCCAATCAGTCTTTGAGGCTGCGAACCAACAGTCTGGAAGAAAAACGAACGGTTGGAGGTAAATTTATCGATATTATAATATTGCTCCAACAAACCTACTGTTACATTGTGATTTCCGATTTGTTTGTTCAGTGAAAAACGACCCGCGATATTGGTGATCGGCGTTTCGGGAGTATGCATGGCCAACTGAGTTCCCACCGGCCCAGAATAAGCCTGTCCGTTTTGAAAGGTATAACCTGCCGCAGCATCTGCATTGAATATACTTAAAGGAATAATTGTAGACATTCTCGCGGTTGCAAAATGCGCTCTTGTCGAGAATTTGAAGTTCCAGCCGTTATTCAGCAAATAATTACCGAAAATATCGATGTTGTGAGAAGAAGTTCTGTTGTCTTTTCCGCTCATTCCCGCCCAGTAATCCTGTCCGGAAAGAATATCTTTCATTCTGATCTGTCCGTCATTCACAACATAAGAATCTCTGCCTATCTTGAAGTTATCAAGTTCCGTTACTTTTCCGTTTTCGCCATATTGAAAAACGGCGTAATTACCTACGTTGAAAGAGTCTGCATATTTATATAAAATGGAAATTTTACCTTTATCATCATTAAAATACTTGGTAACTCCCGCTCTGAAAATCTTTGTTTCATCCACATTTCTGTTGAAACCCAGCTTGAAAGTGCTCGGATCGTAATTGGCAAAAGCTCCCACGGTGTACGTCCAGCCATTTTTAGAAATCGGTCCTGAAACATTAACATCACCCTGCAGCCAGCCAAATGTACTGGTGGTGAATTTACCTTTTAATTTAAAATCTTTAGTTCCGGTTTGAGCGTAAGAGTTGACCGCAAAACCAAGATCGCCCATCGTATTGGCCAATTGATCCATTTTCAGCAATCCTGTTCTCTCCAGACTTACACTTTGTCGCCATGTTTTGTTCGGAAGTTCGGGCCAGAAAAAATAAACGGCAGGCAAATCGTTCTCAAGAATTGTAATTCCTCCAACCGTTGCCGGCAAACCGATGTTTACATCTCTCGGACTCGTGTTGTTGGCGGCATTTAGCATCACATTTCTGTTGTTGTCTTCTTTGGATGAAGAAGCGACGGTTTTCACACCTTCCTGAGTTTTAGAAGCCTCTTTCAATGCGCTTTTAACCTTCAGGCTGTCGGTTTCCTGCCCAAAAGCTATGGCAAAAGAAAACATCAGGCCCAGTGCTGAAATTTTTAAAGTTGATTTTCTCATCGTACAGTTAGTTAGTATAATTTCTTCTTAGTTGTTGTTTTAATCAATTTTATTTACATAAAGACATAGGAATATCCTGCATCCAAAATATTATCGGATGGACTTTATATTACATCAGCACCGGATTTCATTGATTACTAAAGCCGGCTATTCATCAGCATTTGGGAACGATTTTTCGTACTAAAGAACCCATTTTCCGGATTCAGACGACGGTTTTTATTTTAGTTGAGTGACGCATTGGCCATTTTAATTAAAATCTACTCTTTTGAAAGAGTATGGCTCGAATAAATTTCGTTCAAAGAAGTGTGTGCTTTCATTGTTTCCATGTGAAGCATTACAATACTACATTCTTTCTCTCAATTTTCCAAAAAAAATATTAAATTTTCTTAATATTTGATATATGTCATTTAAATTCAGTGATTTAAATTTTAGTTATCAAAATTTTTATTATTGATTCTTTACGAAACAATGACTTAAATCACGTTAAAATTTCCCCAAAAAGTACCTCAAGAGAGCGAATTTTATGAAGTTCCAATTTTTTTATCACTAAATTTGTCTTAACACATTTTCAGACTTCTATAATGGATTCTAAAGAACAAATTTTAAAAAAATCAATTGAGGCCAAAGAAATCTTCATTCCTCATCTGTCTGCTGATCCTGTAATTTTTGGTTTTGATCAAAACGAATTGAAAGTTTTGCTCCTAAAAATGAATTACAGAAAACAGTGGCTTCTGCCGGGCGGTTATATTAGAAAAGATGAAGATCTTGACGAAGCCGTGATGCGAATTTTAAAAGACAGAGCCGGAATTACCGACGTCTATCTGGAAGAATTTGCGGTGTTCGGAAAGAAAAACAGAAGTGAATTTTATTTTGAAGATTTCGACGAAACTCTTTTCCATAAACAGCGCTTTGTCTCTGTCGGATATTACGCATTGTATAATCCGGATCGATTCAATTTAATTATTGATGATTTAAGTGAAACCTGTGAATGGATTTATCTTAGTGAGCTTCCCAATATAGAAATGGCGATGGACCACCGGGAAATTATCGAAAAAGCATTATTAACTTTACGGGAGAAAATCTCTCATAAACCCATCGGATTTAATTTATTACCTGAAAAATTTACCCTTTCAGAGCTTCAGAAATTATATGAAGTTATTCTTGGAAAAGAGCTAAACAGAGGAAATTTTTACAGAAAAATTAAAAATCTGGGGATTTTAAAGAAACTGGACGAAAGGAGAACAGGCGGTGCGCATAAAGCTCCGGATCTGTATTCTTTTGATGAAGAGAATTATGCAAAAGCACTTGAGAACGGCCTGAGCAACTGGTAGTACGATCAGGAAAAATTGCTTTATCAAATCGATAAAGCAATCTCTCTATCTTTTTGAATTATTGATTTAATTCTTTCTGAAAAGCTTCAAAATATTTCGCCAGATGCAGGCCATCTGCCAAACCATGATGGGCTTCAATAGAAACCGGCATCATCTTTTTACCTTCTTTTATAGAGAATTTCCCAAAGGTAATTTTAGGAATACATTCTTTAGGATCAAAATTGGTAGGATGCAGAACGGTTGTAAAAGAATTCCACGGAATGGTTGTATGCCTGATGTGATTAATGGGCAATAGATCATTGCTGATACCCAAACCGGTTGAGTTTTGTACTGTATTTATCTGATCCTGCAGACCTTCATTGAAAATTTCAAAATTTTCAGAATAATGGAAAAAAGAAAATCCAAATGTTCCGTCTGCCCTTCCAATCGTACTTCCGGTATGAACTTCATCGAATAAAATAATTTGCCCATCCACCATTCTTAATCTCAATTCGTCCACCGAATTCACCGCTATCATAGATTTATGAAGGTAATAAGCGAAAAATGAGTCTCCGTTTTTTTTGGCTTTTTCATAAGCAATTGTGCAGTCTACCTCCGTTGTAAAACCGAAATAAGGACTTTTCATTTTAGAGAAAAACTCAAAATGTTCTTTTCTGTTCCAATTTTCAAAATCTATAACCTTCATTAAAATTATTTTGTGCAAATTTCCGTAAGATTTATCGTTTTAAAAACTTTTGGAGCATGAAATTTAATAGTTTTTATTAAAATCACATTAGCTTATTTTATGATGAAATTTAACCACAAAAGTTTTAATATACTATTTTTTTTAACGCAAAGATTTTATTTCTTTCTATTGATTTTTAGAAGGCATGGCAAATAAATTGCTTCGCGAAGCCTGAAAACACGCTTTATCAAATCAATTTGTTGATTCTTCTTTGCTCACTTAAGTATTTTTTACATTTAAATTAAAACTTTGCGTTAAAACGATACCACCTAATTTAAACAGTCTCTAAAATTACTTCTGGTTCTTCCGCTGTAAATAGATATTATATGAAAGCCTGTTGAATTTTATAATCAGAAGGGCTTATTTTCATTAATTTTTTAAAGTAATTTGTTAAATGGCTTTCATCGGTAAAACCGAATTCGAAAGCGATTTGTTTCATGGTCATTTGTCCGGACTGGATTCTTCTTTCAATTAATTTTAATTTATAATCGGTGATATATTTCCGGTAAGAAGTTTCAAAATTACGTTTGAAATAAGCTCCGAAATACGTGTCTGCTATATTGAAATGCTTCGCAATAACTGTAATTCTGATGAGTTCGGGTTGATAGATATTTTGATGAATATAGGAAATCAGATCCTCTTTTTTAGGAGTTCCGTGATCAACTTTTATATGTAAAAATTTTGCTGAGGCTTCACGGATTAAACCAAATAACGATAAAACCTGAAAAAAAACAATCGGGGAATCGGAAACTTTGTTGAATGCATTGTATTCAATAATATTCTCAACCGTCTTTTTTAAAATAGTTTTACAGGGTTCATCAAAAATAAGTTTTTCTTCCTTTAACAGAGGATTACTCATAATATCCGTGGGCGATGCCGCAGAAAGAAGGTCTGGCGAAAGGTGTTTGTGATCATCAAAATAGCTGTCGTTGAATTTAATAAAACAAAATCTGGTCTGTTTTTTGACATCAAAAAAATGTTCGTCACCGGGGGAAATCAGATAAAAATCTCCGGCTTTATAAGGAATGATAATGCCGTTAATATGATGATTGCCACAGCCTTTAAAAATGTAAATCATTTCATAATAGGTATGACTGTGTTTAGGAAACGGATAAACAGTAACTTCAAAGGTATCGATTTCCAAGGGTTCAAACTGTTTTCTTTTCATGTTTTAAAATTACAATTTGTTAAACGATTTTTACAACCTGAAAATCATTTTTTTTAGCAAAATTTGTAAAGACCTTGAACAATTGATACCCAGGGTTATTTTTATTCTTATTCCTTTTTCATTTTAACTTAATCGACAAAATTGTAACTATGAAAGTTTTAAAAAAAATTTCAGGAATTGTATTGGGAAGTATTTTGCTTCTTTCGTGTCAGCAAAAAAATAAAGAAAATCCTAAAGCTTCAAACGAAATATTGTTGCTTGAAAATGTTCGTTTAATCGATGGAAACGGTGGAAATCCTGTTGAAAATACTAAAATTTTAATCAGAGACGGAAAAATTGCTCAAATGGGCAGCGATATTTCCGACCGGGAGGCTCAGGTTATTGATTTGAAGGGAAAGACAATTATTCCGGCTTTAATTTCTGCCCATTCTCACATCGGAACACTGAAAGGAACAACGACAAAACCTGAAAATTATACGGAAGAAAATATTCTTTCTCAACTAAAAAAATATCAGGATTACGGAATACTGAATGTCATGTCGATGGGAACTGACCGTCCGTTTCTGTTTGAGAGCGGTTTAAGAGAAAAATCGGCTAACGGAGACATCGACGGCGCCAGAATTCATTCGGCGGGATATGGTTTTGGGGCTCCCAATGGCGCTCCTCCACTCGATTTTGCGATGGACAAAGTTTTCCGTCCGACTTCTGTAAAAGAAATTCCGGCTCAGTTAGACCGTCTTAAAAAAATAAATGCCGAATTGGTTAAAATCTGGGTGGACGATTTTAACGGGAAGTTTAAAGCCAAAGTAAGTCCTGAGATTTACAAAGCCATTATTGCAGAAGCTCACAAACGAAATATGAGAGTGGCTGCTCACGTTTATTATCTGTCGGATCTTAAAAAGCTGCTTGAAGACGGGATCGATGTCATTGGTCACAGCATCAGAAGCGAGAATATTGATCCGGCCACTTTAGCGCAGATGAAAGCAAAAGGTGTAATCTATATTCCTACCCTTTCTTTAGATGAATATGCTTTTGTTTATGCTAAAAAACCGGAATGGATTCATGATGAGTTTTTCAAAAAATCATTAGAACCGGGCATTTTTGAGATGATAACTTCTGACAAATATCAAAATGATTTAAAAAAATCGCCTTTATATGCAACAAATATTCAGGCATTTGAAACGGCGAAACAAAATCTCAAAAAAGTATACGATGCCGGTGTTTTGGTGGCGATGGGAACCGACAGCGGCGCCATGCCTCTTCGTGCACAGGGATTTTCTGAACATCTGGAATTGCAATTGATGACAGAAGCCGGTTTAACTCCTTTACAGGCATTAACAGTCGCTACAAAAAATTCTGCGAAAGCTTTAAAAATAGATAAAAATTTCGGAACCATTGAAGTAGGAAAAATTGCAGATTTTATAGTGGTTGACGGAAATCCTGCGAAAAATATTAAGGATACCCGAAAAATAGTTTCTGTGTATAAAGCGGGTAAGGAAGTATCTAAAGGAATATTGAATAAGTAATGAAGTTATGAGAAAAGTTTTTCTAAGTTTAGTTTTAACAGCGAATATTTTTTTTGCCAGTGCTCAGTCCAAGGTCGAAGTCATCACTAAAATAGAGGCACCGAATCCCGATCCTTCAGGTATCGCAGTGAGCTCGGAAAACAGAGTTTTTCTGGGATTTCCGAGACATGCCGACAATCACAAGGAGTTTGCCCTGGCAGAACTGGTCGCCGGAAAATTGCAGCCTTTTCCCAATAAAGCCTTTGTATATCCAAGTACAAAGCCATATCAGGACTGGTTGGTTTCCCCACACGGAATTTATATCGACAAAAATGATGTTCTCTGGGTGCTGGATGATGGCAAAAGATCGGGAATTAAAGAAATTCCTGAAGGGGCCGCCAAGGTGGTGGCGATTGATATCCACTCAAAAAAAATCCTTCATTCTCTACGGATTCCAAAGCCTGTTTTATCGGACGATTCGCATTTTAACGATCTGCGGGTCGATCTTTCTCATGGTGAAAAAGGCACGGTATATATTGCCAACTCCGGTTTTGGAGAACGGTATTCGCTGGTTATTCTGGATGTGGCAACGGGAAAAGCCAAAGAAGTTCTTCTCAATCATCCTTCTACTTCTCCCGAACCGGGTTTTATGGGATTTCTGGAGGGAAAACCTCTCGTTTATGATTTTAAGAAACAAACTTTTCCCAGTGGCGGTGCAGATGGAATCGCTTTGAGTCCGGATCAGAAAACTTTATATTGGACAGCCATTACGGGAAGAAAATTGTACAGCATTTCAACAGATATTCTTAGTAATTTTAATACACCGGAAAAAGAAATTGAAAATACTGTACAATATGAAGGCGAAAGACCCGCCTGCGACGGATTGGCGGAAGATGAACAGGGAAATATTTATTTTGGAGCATTCGAGCAGCAATCTATTATAAAAAGAAAAAAAGACGGACAGTATAATCTGCTGTCTCACGATCAGGAAAATTATGTATGGCTGGACGGACTGGCTTACAGAAACGGATATGTGTATGTTACCCTTGGCCAGTGGAACCGTTTGCCCGGCTTCAACGAGGGTAAAGACTTAAGAAAACCACCCTATTGGGTTGTAAAAATTAAAAGTGAATAAAATAAGAGCCTGTTTAAAATGATAATTAAAAAATGTTTTAGTTTATAACCTATTATATTGTAAAAATTCAATGTTTTTTTAAAACACAAAGATTTTATTTATTTTCTATTGATTTTTAGAAGGCAAAGGCAAATGAATTGCTTCGCGAAGCTTGAAAATACGCTTTATCAAATCAATGGGTTGATTCTTCTTTGCTCACTTGAATATTTTTACATTTAAAATAAAACTTTGCGTTAAAATGAACCCTTAAAATTTAAACAGATTCTAAACCAAACCAAAACAAGTAAAATTATAAAAATGGAATACAGAAAATTAGGAAACAGCGAATTAGAAGTTTCAGCAATTACTTTTGGAGCATGGGCTGCCGGAGGCTGGATGTGGGGAAGTACAGACAGGAATGAAGCCATTGAGGCCATTAAAGCATCGTATGATGTTGGCGTTACTTCCATTGATACGGCTCCTATTTACGGACAGGGAACCAGCGAAGAAATTGTGGGAGAAGCGATTAAAGGGATTTCTCGTGATAAAGTTCAGATCTTAACAAAGTTTGGAATGCGTTGGGATCTGGCGAAAGGAGATTTTGCGATGCACAGCAAAGATAATAACGGAAATGCGATTGATGTCTACAAATTCGCAGGAAAAGAGAGCATTATCTACGAATGCGAGCAAAGTTTAAAGAGACTCGGAACCGATTATATCGATTTGTATCAAATTCACTGGCCTGATTCTACAACCCCAATTGATGAAACTTTTGAAGCCGTTTCAAAATTAATTGAACAAGGGAAAGTTCGTTATGCCGGAGTCTGCAATTATAACGCACAGCAAATGGCCGAAGCAGAAAAAACCTTGAACCTCGTCTCCAATCAGATTCCTTTCAGCATGGTTAATCGTGGCATTGAAGAAGAAACGGTTCCGTATTGTATGGCCAATAATAAATCAATTTTGGCATACAGCCCGCTGGAAAGAGGTTTGCTGACCGGTAAAATTCATAATGGCTACCAATTTCAGGAAGGTGATCACAGGGCAGATCATAAACATTTTCAACCGGATTTTATAGAAAAAACCAATCAGCTTTTAGATAAAATAAAACCTGTTGCAGAGCAACATAACGCTAGTTTAGGACAGTTGGTTCTTCGCTGGACGATTGAAAGAGCAGGAATTACCATTGCGCTGGCCGGAGCCAGAAATGCAGAACAGGCTGTTCAGAATGCGAAATCAATGGAGATCAATCTAACGCAGGAAGAATTAACAATTATCGACAATTTAGTTAATAATTTCAATTAATATACATCACAAAACTTTTACGCTAAAATTATGGAAAAAAGAAATAATACCTATCACCTTACCCTGAAAGAATTGGCTTTAAAAGATGGTTCGAAAGGGCAAAAAACCTTGGAATTTGATTTCGATAATCATGATAATGTATTCCAGATCTTTGACATTATTACCTCAAAAAAAATATTTGAAGACGATCAAACCGCTCATGAATTTGCCTTGGGTTTAAAACTTTTTACCGAAGTAATGTTGAAAAATAAACAGCATCCTTTGTTTGAAGACCTAAGACCGGCAATTGTGGAATTTATGAAAAAACTGAAAAGTCAGTAAGAAAAATAAGTTCACTCAAATTTTGCGGATTCCCAAAATAAGCAATCACAAAATTTTTTAGGATTCAGGAATCTGAGAGAAATTTTTAAGTCAAATTTAAATAATATCAGAAAATTAGAAATGGAATATAGATTTTTAGGAAAATCAGGACTTAAAGTTCCTGTATTAAGCTTCGGAACGGCCACTTTCGGCGGCGAAGGCGATTTCTTTAAGGCTTGGGGAAACACACAGGTTGAAGAAGCCAAAAAATTGGTCGGTATCTGTATGGATGCAGGCGTGAATCTGTTTGATACGGCCGATATTTATTCGGAGGGTAAATCAGAAGAAGTCTTAGGAAAAGCAATTGAAGGATTTTCCAGAGATCAACTTCTCCTATCCACAAAATCAACCTTCACTTTTGGTAAAAATCCAAATAACCAGGGCTCTTCGCGACTTCATATATTAAAACAGGTCGAAGGAAGTTTAAAACGATTGGGTACAGATTATATCGATATTTATCACATGCATGGTTTTGATGGACAGACGCCTGTTGATGAAACATTAAAGGTATTGGATGACTTAGTAACCAGCGGAAAAGTACGGTATATTGCGGCTTCCAATTTCTCAGGCTGGCATTTAATGAAATCCATTGGCGTTTCCGAGAAATATGGCTGGAGCAAATATATTGCCCATCAGGTCTATTATTCGTTGGCCAACCGTGAATATGAATGGGAATTGATGCCTTTGGGGCTCGATCAGAATGTGGGCGCCATTGTCTGGTCTCCCCTTTCATCAGGCCGTCTGAGTGGTAAATACGGTAGAAATAAAACGATTCCTCAGGAAGGCAGAATTGCGCAGGGCGGCAGTCCTGTTCCCGAAACAGCGGTTCAGGAAGAGATTTTTTATAACACCATTGATGCTTTGGAAGAGGTTGCTTCCGAAGTCGGCAAAAATGTTGCCCAGGTGGCTCTCAACTGGCTGCTGCAGCGCCCTACTGTTTCCAGCATCATCATCGGAGCGAGAAATGAAGAGCAATTAAATCAGAATCTGGAATCGGTTGGCTGGAATCTTACGCGTGAACAGGTTGAAAAACTGGATAAAGCCAGCGAAATCCCTCCTATTTATCCGTACTGGCATCAGTGGCAGAACAAAAATCTGAACCCCACTCCGGATTTTTACAGTCATTTGAAATAATTTTTTTTACCGCAAAAGGAGTAAAAGTAGTTTAAATAGCTTTATGCTTAAGCCAGACAAAAGCAAACAAAATATTGGAGAGTATTTAAAAAAAAGTATAAGATTTCTAAAGCTTCTGTGAACTTTAAAACGCGTATATTCAGCTTAAATTAAAAAAGCTTTTGTACCTTTTGTGGTTGAAATAATCAGGGCAGCTTTATCCGTCTTCCACTCCCGCTTTTTTGTTCCGCTGTCGCTACACAAAAAGAGCTCCGTTCAAGCCGGGCTGCAAATCAGTCAAACATAAAAATAGGGGTCATTAATTTGATATTTAGATATTCTTTCACGAATTTTAATGAACAAAATAAAAAAACAATGAGTACAGAAAAAATAGGATTTATTGGTCTCGGAAATATGGGACATCCGATGGCAAAAAATTTAGAAAAAGCAGGATTTTTATTATCCGTTTATAATAGATCTATTGATAAAACTGAAGAATTTAAAGAAAAATCAACGGTTTACCATACGGTTTCCGATCTGGTGGAAAATAACGACATTATTTTTACGATGCTTACAAACGATGAAGCGGTGAAAGCGGTTTATGAAGAGATTTTAACCCGGGATATCACAGAAAAACTGTTCATCGATATGAGTACCATATCGCCTGAGAAAAGCAATGAGATTTCATCAGCAGTAAAAATAAAAGAAGGCTCATTTATTGATGCTCCTGTGGCCGGAAGCACAAAACCTGCTGCGGAAGGAACGTTAATCATTATGGTGGGAGGCGAAGAAAAAGATGTTCAGCGCGCGGAACCTTTTTTGCAGAAACTGGGAAAAAATATTAAACATTTGGGTAAAAACGGAAAAGGAATTGCCGCTAAACTATCGGTAAATTATTTTCTTTCAACCCTTTATCAGGGGTTGGCAGAGACCATTCTGTTTTCCGATAAATTGGGTATTGAACGTCAGGATATGCTGGAAATTATCAATGAAAGTGCAAGCGGAAGCGGTGCTACAAAAGTGAAAACACCCCTGTTAACGGAAAATAAATACGAACCTGCTTTTTCCTTAGATCTGATGCTGAAAGATATTTTACTGGCAAAAAATGCGGGCGCCGATTTTCCTCTGTCCCACACTTTAGTTGAAACATACCAGTCTGCCCACAACGAAGGATTTGGAAAAGAAGATGTTATCGGAATTATTAATTATTTAAAAAAATAAAAAATGCTGTACGTCATCGCAAAAAGTATCGCTAAACAGGATAAAATCGAAGAAACTAAAAAGGCTTTGGAAGCCTTGCTGGAGCCTACCCGTAAAGAGGAAGGCTGCATTCAGTATGATCTTTTACAGGATCATAACGATCCGGCGTTATTCTTTTTTACAGAAATCTGGGCGAGTCATGCTCATTTGGATGCCCATTTGGCGACCACCCATTTTACAGATTGGAATGAAAAATCTGTTGATTTATTGGAAAGCCCGATGGATGCTTCGTTATTGAAAAAATTATAAGATCATTAAACCGCTTTTAAATATAAGAGCCTTTTAAAAAATTAATCAAAATGAGCGTATGTTGTATTTTCCGGTATTTTAAAACAGGCTCTAAAATGAAAACAAGGTTAACAGATGGCGAGAGCATTTTAAAGATCTAAAATGCCCTCAAAATTGATAAAATATTTTACGCATGTTTGAGGTGCTGCTTTCGCATATTCAGAATAAAGTTGATTTAAACGAAAAAGATAAAAGTGAAATCCAACAATTTTTCACCTCGAAAAAGTTGCGTAAAAAACAATATCTGCTTCAGGAAGGAGATGTCTGCAACTGCCTGTCTTTTGTCAGCAAAGGATTGCTGAAATCTTATATTTTAGATGAAAAAGGAAATGAACATATCAATATGTTTGCTTTTGAAGGCTGGTGGATCTCCGATTTCAACAGTTTTATCAATCAGGAAAAAGCAGTTCTGAATATTGATGCTATTGAAGAGACCGGATTATTGATGATTGCTCGTGAAGATTACGAAAATCTTACCGTAAAAATTCCTTTAATGGATCGTTATTTTAGAATTTTGTACCAAAACAGTCTGGTTACCAAAGATTATCGCTTAATGGTTTCCAACTCATTTACTGCAGAAGAAAAATATACACAGTTTGCCCGTAAAAATCCCGATATTATTCAGAGAATTCCCCATAATCTTATTGCGTCCTATCTTGGCCTGGCACCTGAAACGGTAAGCAGAATCCGTAAAAAAATCTCATTCAAATAACGCTTGATCCAGATCAATAAAAACCTCTGATTTAGATCAATTTTTTTAATCTCTATGCGCCGTAATTTTGTAGAATAATTTTAAAGTTATGGAAAATAAAAATATTGCCCTTGTGGTTGGTGCTACAGGGATTACAGGCAGCAATCTGGCTCAGGAACTGATTACTCAAGGCTGGACAGCTTACGGATTATCAAGAAATCCTAACAATGTCATTGAAAGTTTACGTCCAGTACAAGCCGATCTTCTGAATATTGAAAGCCTTGAAAAAGCATTAGAGAATATCGCTCCTACCCATGTTTATTTCACAACATGGATGCGTAATGATACCGAAGAGGAAAATATTCGTATAAATAGTGCATTAGTAAGAAATTTATTAGATGTTCTTTCATCGAAAAAATCGGTACAACATGTCGCTTTGGTTACGGGTTTAAAACATTATTTAGGTCCATTCGAAGCGTATGCAAAAGAAGGAACCTTGCCGGAAACTCCGGTGAGAGAAGAGCATCCGCGCTTGCCTCTTCCCAATTTTTATTATGCTCAGGAAGATGAAGTGTATGCCGCCTCGGAAAGAGACGGATTTACATGGAGCATCCACAGGCCGCACAGTGTAATTGGCTATGCCGTGGGAAATCTGATGAATATGGGAACCACTTTGGCGGTATATGCGAGCATTTGCAAAGAGACCGGAAGGCAATTTATCTGGCCCGGATCTTCCGAACAATGGAACGGAATATCGGATGTAACGGATGCCCGAATTTTAGCAAAACAAATGATTTGGGTCTCGTCAACAGATTCCGCAAAAAATCAGGCTTTTAATATTGCCAATGGCGATGTATTTCGTTGGAAATGGCTTTGGAAAAGAGTGGCAGACTGGTTCGGAGTTGAAGCGGTAGGCTTTGAAGATTCTATAAAACCTTTAGAAAAAGAAATGGAAAATGATGCTGAAATTTGGGAAGATATTACGAAAAAATATGATTTAAAAGAAGAAAACCTGAATAAATTATCTTCGGCATGGCATACCGATCTGGATTTGGGAAGACCTTTGGAGGTAATGACCGATATGTCTGCCAGCAGAAAACAGGGCTTTACAGAATATCAGAATACAGAAAGATCTTTCATTGATCTGTTTGAAAAATTAAAAGCGGAAAAGTTAATTCCGTAAAATTTTTATCATAAAGGAGTTGTCATTACAACTCCTTTTCTCTTTATCGAAAATATCGTTCCTTTGTAAAAAATACCTATTAGTATCATCATGAAAAAGTCCGAAGCAACCCGACTCAATATTCTTCAGAAAGCATTTGAACTGATCTATACCAAAGGTTATCAGACAACCAGCGTTGATGAGATTATTGCGACAACTCAGGTGACAAAAGGAGCATTTTATTATCATTTCAAAACTAAAGACGACATGGGTTTGGCGATTATTAATGAACTTATGATTCCCAACTTCACGAATAATTTTATCCAGCCTTTACAAAATGATGAAAATCCTTTAGATAACATTTATCGGATGATGCATCATTTGCTGATTGATAATGAATTTTTAAAAGTTGAATATGGTTGTCCGGCTTCTAATTTCACTCAGGAAATGGCTCCCTGGAATATTGAGTTTACAAAAGCATTGAACGAATTATCTCTGCAATGGGAAAATACAATGATTCAATCGATTGAAAAAGGAATGGAAAATGGTAAAATAAAAGATGGTTTAAATGCAAGAGGAATTGCCATATTTATACTTTCGGGATATTGGGGAATAAGAAATTTTGGGAAATTAGAGAACAATAAATCAATTTATATAATTTATTTACAGCAACTTAAAGCTTATTTTAAAACTTTAGAATAAATTTTTTATCAAAAAACATACTAATTAGTATGTTTTTATTTTATCTTTGAAGCATCTTAAAAATTTGATGATGTACCAAAGCATTACTTTTCTCCATTCTACCTTTCGCTGGTTGGTCTTAATAAGTCTTTTATATGCTATTTTTAGAGCGACTAAAGGATATTTTTCAGACAAAAAATTTTCAAAAACTGACCATTCCGTAAAACATTGGACGGCAACCATTGCTCACATCCAACTCATTTTGGGAATAACCTTATATTCTCAAAGTCCGATTATTAAATACTTTTGGAAGAATTTCAGTGATGCAAAACAATCTTTAGATCTTTTGTTTTTTGGACTGATTCATATCTTCTTCATGCTTTTTTCGGTTGTTTTAATCACCATCGGATCGGCGATTTCCAAAAGAAAACCAACTGATAAAGAGAAGTTTAAAACCATGCTGATCTATTTTACGATTGCATTAATCATTATTTTCATTGCCATTCCGTGGCCTTTTTCACCTCTTGCTAACAGACCTTATTTCAGATAATTATGACAGATTTATTTAAAACAAAAATCGGACGCTTAAGAATAATTGCCATTTTGGAAGGAGTTTCATTATTAACCTTAGTATTCATCGCAGTTCCGTTGAAATATGAATTCGAAAATCCTTCGCTCGTTAAAATGATGGGGCCAATTCATGGAACCTTATTCCTGCTTTTTTTATTCAATACTTTAAGCGTTGGCATTGAGCAGCAATGGAAGTTTAAAGAAACAACCTGGAAAGTACTTTTAGCGTGTATTATTCCGTTTGGAACTTTTTATATCGACAGAAAAATTTTAAGCAAACTATGAAAAATGCATTGATTTTTTGCGGAATTGTCCTGACGATCTACATTGTTTACAGAATATATAAATACCAAACGCTTGATGAAGGTTTAGATACTTTGATTAAAAAAGGAGCTGTTATTCTGGATGTGCGAACGGAAAAAGAATATGAAAGGGGTCATATCAAGGGTTCCATCAATATTTCTTTGGGTACGATTCGTGAGCGATATACCGAACTTGATCGAAAGAAAACCTATATTACTGTTTGTTCCCACGGTCTTCGAAGTGTAAAAGTTGAGCACATTTTAAAGGAAAAGGGATTTAAATATGTTCATAATGGCGGAGCGTGGATCGATTTGCAGAAAAGTTTAGATTTACAATAAAAATTCCGGAAGAAAAGTTTTCCGGAATAACAACAAATTTGAAATTATACAAACTATTTTTCAATACTTTGTAATTTTTATATCCTTAAAATAGCCAATTGTCCCGATGTCGACTCTCAAACCGATACTTCCGTTTTTTAGCGTTCCCAACATCGGATTAACGATAAAGGAAGGATATTTTTGATCATTCAGGTACAGCGTTGCGCGTTGATCTTTGATTTCAATTTTCATCGTAATCCATTCATTCAGACCCATATCTGCATACGTTTCATACTGTCCGGAATATTTTGGATGCCGTAATTTTTCAAATTTAAAATTGGGATAAGAAAAATATTGTACCGAATGATTTCTTTGAATCTGATTGTCTGAACGTCCGTTTCTGGGCCGAAGATAAATAGATTCAAATTGGGAATTATCGTCATTAATTCTAAAAGCAATTCCTATAAATCCGCGCGAAGCCTCAAATGGTGAAGGATTTTGTATTTGTGCCAAAATCTTCATCTCCACAATACCATTTTCAAGATTTACATTTTTCAGCTTTAAAAAGGTGGGCTCGTCCACGGTTTCTTCCAATCGGTTGATGTCAAAGGGAATTGTATTTAAATCTCTTTCTGCTTTTAATACTTTTTCACCGTTAAAATCAACGACAGAAGCCTTTACATTTACGATTTCAAAGTCTTTTTCCTCAAAGCGAATGGTTTGTGCGTGCACCGTAAAGGTTGAAAAAACCGTAATTAATAAACTTAAAGCTTTATGTTTTGCTATAATTTTAAATGCCGGCATTACAATTTTTTAATGATTATAAGGCAAATTTCAGAAGAAAAACGGCTTGATGACAATAAGCTATATTAAGAAATAACCTTAATCCAGATTAAGATTTTCTGGATAAGAATCTGGAAGGAAACTGGAAGCGTGAGGTATGAAGTTCCTTGAGTTGTTCACTTAACTATGATCATAAAAATTCAAAGAAGACAGGAGAAATTTCGATATTTATCACCGTACATAACCTCCATCTTCCATCCTTCAGCATCCATCCTCCACAATATAGAAAAGTCTGTTATGCTGAATTCAGGTTAGATTTTTGATCGAAGGATTTTACTTTTCAGCTTGCTTAGAAATTCAGGCGTGATTCCTAAAAAAGAGGCAATCTGAGTCTGCGGTAAACGGTTGGAAAGATGAGGATAGATTTCCAGAAAAGAAAGATAGCGTTCTTCCGCGGTAGAACTGATATTTTGAAGCAACCGGTTCTGGAGGGTCACAAAACTGTTTTCAATCAGCACCCGAAATATTTTATCAAACTTCGGATAATGGATATATAATGAAATTAAATCTTCATAGCTAATCTGAAGAACGGTGGTGTTTTCTAAAGCATCGATCGTAAGAGCTGAAGGTTTTTTATAATGAAAACTCCCGATATCATGGATCCACCAATTTTCAGAAGCAAACTGAATAATATGGGTATTACCCTTTTCATCGCCTTTATACATTCGTAAACAGCCGCTTATCACAAAATTAAAATGTTGGCAAATATCTCCTTCCTGCAAAATATACTGTCTCTTTCTGTATAATCTGGGCTTAAAAAATTCTCTCACGATATTTTTTTCCTCTTTATTTAAAGGAATTAGCTGGTTAAAATAAGTGAGCAGCGGTTCTACAGAAGATAATGTTGTTTTTTCTTTCATTTTAGATTTTGAATGAACAAATTTACTACAACTTGTAGAATTGGTTAGGTTTTTGAATAATAAAAGGATCTATTAACACCACATCACTTGAAACTTATAACATTTACAAACAAAGGAATTTACTGTCCGCGGGGAAAATTTTATATAGATCCCTGGCGCCCTGTAGATTTGGCTGTCATCACTCATGGTCACGCTGATCATGCACGTTGGGGCATGAAAAAATATCTTTGTCATCATTTTACAAAACCGATTCTTCACAAAAGAATCAGCGAAGATATTGAATGCCAAAGTATCGGATATGGAGAAGTTCTTAATATCAATGGTGTAAAACTTTCCATGCATCCTGCAGGTCATATCATCGGTTCTGCGCAGATCAGGTTGGAGTATAAAGGGTATGTAAGCGTAATTTCCGGTGACTATAAAGTTCAGGATGACGGACTGAGCACTCCTTTCGAAGTGGTAAAATGCAATGAATTTGTAAGCGAAAGTACATTCGGGCTTCCCATTTATAACTGGCTTGAAGTAGAAGATCTCAATAAAAAAATGCAGAATTGGGTGCTTCAAAATAAAGAAAACCAAAAGACATCGGTATTTATCGGATATTCTTTAGGCAAGGCCCAGAGGATTATGAAGGCAGTTGAGGGGTTAGGAAAAATACATGTTCACTACTCGATCGGTAAGCTGAATGAAGCCTTTGAGAATGTGGGAATCGACCTTCCGGATTATGAGGTTCCAGATTTTAGGGAAAGCGTAAAGCATGTACAAAATGATATTGTTATCGTGCCGCCTGCTTTACTGGATTCTAATGTCATCAAAAAGATACCCGATGCGGCTACCGCCATCTGTTCTGGCTGGATGCAGGTTCGCGGTGCCAGAAGATGGCGAAGTGCCGATGCCGGATTTCCGATGAGCGACCATGCCGACTGGAAGGGGTTGCTACAGGCTATAAAGGCGACTGAAGCGGAAATTGTACACGTTACCCACGGACAAACTGAGGTTTTTTCTAAATATTTAAATGAAATTGGCATAAAATCCGATGTTGTGGAAACATTATATGGTGATGATGATGAAGAGGAAACAGAAAAAGAAATCGTTGAAAATCCCTGATTATGAAACATTTTGCTGAACTAATCAATGCTTTGGAGAGCACCAATAAAACCAATGCTAAAATTGATGCGATTATCGATTATCTGGAACGTGCTCCGGATGAAGATAAAGTGTGGTTTATTGCACTTTTCACCGGGAAAAGACCCAAGCGCAATGTAAACACCAATTACATGAAAGAATGGGCTTTGGAAATTACAAAACTTCCTTTTTGGCTTTTTCAGGAAAGTTATTCTTCTGTGGGAGACCTGGGCGAAACAATTTCACTGATTCTACCCCCTCCGACGGAAAAAATTGATTATTCACTCTCGCATTGGATGAATGATATTATCAATTTAAAAAATAAAACAGATCGTGAAAAAAAAGAATTCGTATTGAATTCATGGAACGGACTGGATTATACCGAACGCCTGATTTTCAATAAATTATTGGGTGGCAGTTTTAGAATCGGCGTTTCGGGTAAAACGCTGATTAACGCTTTAACTAAGTTTTCTGATCAGGAATCGAGCGCTTTAACCCACAGCCTGATGGGAAAATGGCAACCGGGTGAAATATCATTTAAAGAACTGATTTCAGCGGAAAATATTAACACAGATAATTCTAAACCATACCCTTTCTGCCTGGCTTATCCTTTGGAAAAAGATATAACCGATCTCGGAACTCCTGATGAATGGCAGATTGAATACAAATGGGATGGAATTCGAGGACAGATAATACGCAGAAATGATGAAGTTTTCATCTGGTCGAGAGGAGAAGAACTGGTTACAGAACAATTTCCCGAAATAAAAGAAGTCGTACAGAACATGAAAGGAAATTTTGTTCTGGATGGAGAAATTCTTGCGGTTAAAGAGGGTAAAGTTTTAAACTTTAATGAATTACAGAAAAGATTAAACAGAAAAACTTTAACTAAAAAAATGCTTTCCGAAATTCCGATTGAGGTATTCGCATATGATTTGTTAGAATTGGAAGACAATGATTTACGAGAAAAGCCGATTTCCTCAAGACGCGCCATGCTCGAAGAATTATTATTAAATGAAAATCCCGAAAATATTAAAATATCTCAAATTATAGATTTTGAAAACTGGGAAGATTTAAATCAGATCAGAGAAAATTCAAGAGAGATCAATAGTGAAGGTTTGATGCTGAAGCAAAAGAACTCCCATTATCATTCCGGAAGAAAAAAAGGCGACTGGTGGAAATGGAAAATAAATCCGTTAACGATTGATGCGGTTATGATTTATGCTCAAAAAGGAAGCGGACGAAGAAGTGCCTATTATACCGATTACACTTTTGCAGTAAAAAAAGATGATGCCTTGGTGACCATTGCCAAAGCCTATTCCGGACTCACCGATAAGGAAATTATGGAAGTCAGCAAATTTGTGAATAAAAATGCCATTGAAAAATTCGGCCCCGTACGAACGGTGAAAGCGGAACTTGTTTTTGAAATTGCTTTTGAAGGCATTGGATTCAGCAATCGCCATAAAAGCGGAGTTGCCTTGAGGTTTCCAAGAATTTTACGATGGCGAAAAGATAAAACAGTGGATGAAATTGACGATATTGAAGAGATAAAAAAATTAATACAGTAAATTTCAAAAACCTTAATCAACTGTACCTTAAAAAAATATACATAAAATATACATTACGTCTTGAGCAATTTTGAAAATACCAACGGTTTTAAAGTCATTCAGCAATGGATGGCCGATAAGGGCAATTCTCCCTTTAAATTCCAGTTGGATACCTGGCAGAAATTTGAAAACGGCTATAGCGGAATGGTGATTGCACCGACAGGTTTTGGAAAAACATTTTCCGTTTTTTTAGCTTTATTAACGAATTTTTTAAATCATCCTGATCACTATCAGGCAGGGCTTAAAATGATCTGGATTACGCCGCTTCGTTCGCTTTCAAAAGATATTGCCAAAGCCATGCAGGAGGCGATAGATGAGATTGGTCTGGATTGGACGGTAGGCGTGCGAAATGGAGACACCGATCCCAAAGTCCGACAGCAACAGGTAAGAAATATGCCGGAAATCCTGGTGGTAACCCCTGAGAGTCTGCATTTACTGCTCGGACAAAAAAATCATGACCGCTTTTTTCAGGAAATGAAATGTATTGCCGTGGACGAATGGCATGAATTGTTAGGATCAAAACGTGGAGTTATGGTGGAACTGGCCATTTCCCAGTTAACAAAATATGTTCCCAAACTTAAAATCTGGGGCATTACAGCCACCATCGGAAATCTCGATGAAGCGATGGATGTTTTAATTCCTTACGACATCAAAAAAACGAAAATTACAGCCAAAGAGCAGAAAAAGATTGATATTCTTCCTGTTTTTCCTGATGAAGTTGAAATTTTACCGTGGGCGGGGCATCTCGGACAGAAATTGGCAGATAAAGTGGTTCCCATTATTTTAGAATCAAAATCGACGATTGTTTTTACCAATACCCGGAGTCAGAGTGAGATGTGGTATCAGTTACTGCTGAATGCCTATCCCGATTTTGCTGGACAAATTGCCATTCACCACAGTTCGATCGATGCCCATTTACGAATCTGGATTGAAGAAAATTTAAGCTCCGGAAAATTAAAAGCCGTAGTTTCCACATCGTCTCTGGATTTGGGAATCGACTTTAAACCTGTTGATACCGTAATACAGATTGGTTCTGCAAAAGGGGTGGCAAGGTTTTTACAACGTGCCGGACGAAGTGGGCACTCTCCTTTTGAAACTTCAAAAATTTATTGTGTTCCCACCCATTCTCTGGAACTTATTGAAGTGGCAGCATTAAAGGAAGCCGTAAAGCAAAAAGTAATAGAGCCTCGGGATCCTCAGGTTTTATGTTTTGATGTTTTGGTTCAGTTTTTAATGACTTTAGCGATTGGAGACGGATTTTATCCTGACGAACTGCATGAAAGAATTAAAAAAGTATATGCATTTCAGGAAATGACGGATGAAGAATGGAAAAGTATTCTCGATTTCCTTACCGTTGGCGGAAGCGTTTTAAAAAGCTATGAAGAATTTCATAAGATCGTGATTATGGAAAACGGTTTGTATAAGGTTACTTCGCGGAAAATAGCCATGCTTCACCGCATGAATATGGGCGTTATCGTAAGCGATGCCATGCTGAAAGTGAAATTTATTTCAGGAGGCTATATCGGAATGGTTGAGGAATATTTTATCTCAAAACTTAAAAAAGAAGAAAAATTTATATTAGCTGGAAGAGTATTAGAAGTGGCGATGATTAAAGATATGACTGTTTTTGTACGAGCATCCAAAGGAAAAGCATTTGCCCCAAGTTATCTGGGCGGAAGACTGCCATTAAGCTCTAATTTAGGACGTTTTTTACGTGAAAAATTATCCGGAGCATTAAATCCTAAATCATCTGAAAAGGAACTGAAATTTTTACACCCTTTACTAATAAATCAGGAAGAACGTTCACATATCCCAAGAGAGGATGAATTTCTGGTTGAACTCATTAAAAACCGCGAAGGCTATCATTTGTTTATGTATCCTTTTGAAGGGCGTTTGGTACATGAAGTGATGGCAGCATTAATTGCCTACAGAATTTCAAAACTGGCCCCCATTTCTTTTTCCATGGCTATGAACGATTATGGTTTTGAATTGTTTAGCGATAAAGAAATTCCTTTAAATGAAGAAAATTTACATAAAATTTTAACCAGAGAAAATCTTATGACCGATGTCATTTCAAGTATTAATTCAGCGGAGATGGCTCGGAGAAAATTTCGGGATATTGCCGTAATCTCCGGAATGGTTATTCAAAATTATGCCGGAAAACAACGTTCTAATAAATCCTTACAAAGCTCTGCCGGATTAATTTTTAAGGTTTTGGAAGATTATGACCCTAATCATTTTTTGGTTCGACAGGCGTATACCGAAGTTTTCAATGCGCAGTTGCAGGAACAAAGATTAGTGGAAGCTTTTAAAAGAATAGAAAAATCAAAAATTATTTTAAAATTTGCCAATACATTTACACCATTAAGCTTTCCAATTAAAGTCGATAGTTTGCGGCAAACGCTCTCCAGTGAAGGGTTGGATGCAAGAATCCAGAAGCTTATTCAGCAAGCGAAAAAGGTAAAATAACCGGAGTAAATAGTCAATAAGTTAATGGTGAATTTAAAATCTGCATGCTTTTTATTAATTTAAATGAAGCGAAGGTAAAGTGAAAAATTAAGATTCTTCCTTTGTCAGAATATCAAATACTACAATAAAGTTTTAAACCAAAATGAATATATCAACGAAAAATATAAAAATACAAAACGAAATTTTTACCCTTACGAATCAGCGGGCTGCTTTTTGGAAGAAAGAAAAAGCTTTGATTCTTTCTGATCTGCACATCGGAAAAACAGCCCATTTCAGAAAAAACGGAATTGCATTGGCCAATCACGTTATGAAAAGTGATCTGGAGAGATTATCTTTTTTGATTGAATATTTTCAGCCGGAAAAGTTTCTTGTCGTCGGAGATTTACTGCACGCAGGAGATAATTCTGAGGTTGATGAGTTTTGCAGCTGGAGAAGTCAGTATCCAGAGTTACAATTTTATTTAATCGAAGGAAATCACGATAAAATTTCCAAAAAATTAGAATCTAAATTATGTTTAAATTTTAAATCAAAAACATTTAAAATAGATGATTTTATTTTTATTCATGATTTTGAAAAAACACAGTCTAAATTTCAAATTACCGGGCATATTCATCCAGGATTTATCATTAATTCTCTTGTGAAAAAAATTAAACTGCCTTGCTTTGTGGTGACGGATAATCAGCTATTGCTTCCTGCCTTCAGTGAATTCACAGGATTAGATACAAAAAATCTCCCTAAAAAAGGAAGATTCTATGTTTTTACAGATGCTGAAATCTATGAAATTTAATTTACCATTTTTTTCATCATCAGATCGGTCTGCTCGTCATTTCCAAGTTTGAAAATATGTTTATCAAACTCTTCAAAACCATTTTTCTTGTAGATATTAACGGCACGAATATTTTCTTCCCAAACGCCGAGCCACATATATTTTTTACCCAACTCTTTTGTTATTTCAAATGCTTTATCATACAAAAGCTGACCTAATTTTTTGCCATGATGACTGGCTTTTACATAAATTCTCTCGATTTCAAGAGATGTTTCATCATCACTCAATTCGGTTTGAGATTTTCCTGAATTTAACTTTAAATATCCAACGGGATTATTTTCTTCCCAAGCTATAAAGAAATAAGACTTGAGATTCGTCAATTCTGATGAAATTTTTTCTGTGGTAAAACTTTTATCAAGATACTCCTGCATGGCCTCTTCCGAATTGCTGCCGGCAAAGGTTTCGTAGAAGGTTTGTCTTCATATATTTTGAATGACTTCAAGATCTTCTATTGAAGCGTTGCTGATAACGATATTCATTATTATGATATTTTAAAATAATTTTTTTTAGTTTTAGAACCTGCCCAAAATTATCCCGAAAAATTTAAACTGATTATTACACTTTAAAATCTACTATTTTTTTTAACGCAAAGATTTTGGAGCGTTCTGCATATTTTTAGAAGGCAAAGGCAAATAAAATTTGCTTCGCAAAGCTTGAAAACAACGCTTTATCAAATCAACTTGTTGATTCTTCTTTGCTCACTTAAAATATCAATATTATTCAAAAAAAACTTTGCGTTAAAATCGTACTACTAAAATTTGAACTCATTCTTATACTGTAAAATCTACTACTTTTTTAACGCAAAGATTTTATTTCTTTCTACTGATTTTTAGAAGGCAAAGGCAAATAAAATTTGCTTCGCAAAGTCTGAAAGCACGCTTTATCAAATCAACTCGTTGATTCATCTTTGCTCCTTGAATCAGGTTTATATTAATTAAATCTTTGCGTTAAAATAAATCCACTAAAATTTAAACGGGCTGTTACACTGTAAAATCTGCTATTTTTTTAACGCAAAGATTTTAAATCGTTCTCCATATTTTAGAGGCAAAGGCAAATGAATTTGCTCCGCGAAGCCTGAAAGCACGCTTTATCAAATCAACTTGTTGATTCTTCTTTGCTCACTTAAAATATCGATATTATTCAAAAAAAACTTTGCGTTAAAATCGTACTAATAAAATCTGAACTTGTTCTTAAACTGTAAAATATACTATTTTTTTAACGCAAAGATTTTAAATCGTTCTCCATATTTTAGATGCAAAGGCAAATAAAATTTGCTTCGCGAAGCTTGAAAACAATGCTTAATCAAATCAACTTGTTGATTCATCTTTGCTCACTTAAAATATCAATATTATTCAAAAAAAACTTTGTGTTAAAATCGTACTACTAAAATTTGAACTCACTGTAAAATCTACTACTTTTTTAACGCAAAGATTTTAAAGCGTTCTGCATATTTTACATGGCAAAGGCAAATAAAATTTGCTTCACGAAGCTTGAAAACACGCTTTATCAAATCAACTTGTTGATTCTTCTTTGCTCACTTAAAATATCGATATTATTCAAAAAAAACTTTGCGTTAAAATCGTATTACTAAAATTTGAACTCATTCTTATACTGTAAAATCTACTACTCTTTTAACGTAAAGATTTTATTTCTTTCTACTGATTTTTAGATGGCAAAGGCAAATAAAATTTGCTTCGCGAAGCTTGAAAATACGCTTTATCAAATCAACTTGTTGATTCTTCTTTGCTCACTTAAAATATCAATATTATTAAAAAAACTTTGCGTTAAAATCGTACTACTAAAATCTGAACTTGTTCTTAAACTGTAAAATATACTATTTTTTAACGCAAAGATTTATTTCTTTCTACTGATTTTAAATTAAAACTTTACGTTAAAATAATGAGGTTAAATTATTGCGTTCTCAGATAAATTTAAGAGAATAATATTTTCTTAAAGGCTTCAGAAGCCAGATGAACCTGAACCGACCAATCATCTGCCGCATCACTTCCGGCATCATCCGAAATATACTTTAAACAAAGAAATGGGATCTCTTCTTTCATGGCAATTAAAGCCAAAGGATAAGCTTCCATGTCTACAATATTATAAACGGTTTCAGAATGATTCATTTCAAAACTGTCGCCACTTCCGCAAATTCCTTCCGGTAGATTTTCTTTTTGTAAACCGTATTCCAAAACAGGCGGAATACCTGAAAGCGGGGTTTCATACAGGCTAAATCCTAATCCTCGAACATCCATATCCCGCTGAATGAATTTTGTACAGCAAACAACGTCACCTTTATGAAAATTTTTACTTCCTGCTGAGCCTAAATTAATGATGAGTTTTGGTTTTTTCCGATGAATTTCTTTCGTTAGTTCCATCGCGGCATTTACCTTCCCGATTCCTGTAACCAACTTATTTTTATCTTCGAAATCTTTTCCGGCCTCTGAGTCTAAAGCGAAAACAAAAAGGGTTTCTTCAATAGAAAAGTGCTGTTCTTTGTTTACAACGATCATATTATTTTACTGTAAAATTTTAATTCAACGCATTTGTTGAAACGTAATTTCAAAGATAATGAATTAATGCTAAAATTTATTCTTTACATGCCAAAACAGTAGTCTCTTTTCTCTCGTACAAACCTCTTATGATCATCATTAAAAAAGCAAATATTCCAAATACAAAACCGATCCACGGATTGTACTCCACTCCTTTTGTCACGATCATCCAGCCTCCGACGGTCGTTCCCAATGTCACACCCAAATTGCCGAATGAGGTGGCCAGGCTATTGGCAAATTCTAAAGAATCGGGAGCCGACGAAATCATATACGTGGAAGCATTTAAGAAGCTTGGCGAATACATGAAGCCCCAAATACCGATCACCACGATAGTTGACAGTAGATTTCCATTTGAAAAGTACAATAAAACAGGAATTATTAATGTTCCTGAAAGAAAAAATGCAGTGGTTTTGGTTACATTTTTATTCAGCATTTTCCCCGCGATCCAGTTGGATAAAACGCCGATAATTCCAAAAATAAAGAGCATATAGCTTACCATCGTTTCGTTCATTCCTTTTGCTTTATTCAGATAATCTGCAAAATAGCTGTACGTAGAAAACCAAGCCGTTATCATGAAAAAATTGGCGGCTGTGCTGAAAATAAAAGTTGGCTGACTAAGGATTTTCAATTGTTTTCCGTAAGATTTTTTTTCTTTTACAGGCATTGAGGGAAGCATAAAATAAATCACCAATAAGGCTAGAAGACTTACCATTGTCTGAATTATAAAGGAATATTCCCAAGACCAAAGACTCGAAATCCAGGTGGCAAAAGGAACAGTCGTTACCATCGCAACGGCAACTCCACTAAAAACAATACTCATTAACTCATTTTTTTTATCATCCTCAGCATTGGAAACGGCCACTGACAAAGCGGTAGCAATATAAACAGGCTGTAAAAATGCAGGAAGAATCCGCACCAGAATCAAAGCCCAAAAAGGAGGTGAAAAGGAAGATATAAATCCTGTAAATAAGAAAATCGCAATAGAGGTCAACATGATCTTTTTACGATCGAAACCGGAAGTCAATAAAGTCATAAAAGGTCCCGTAAGAGCGATAATTAAGGCAAAAGCACTTAATAAATATCCTGCCTTATCGATACTGATTTTATAATGTTCTGCAATTTGGGGTAAAATTCCGATGACGCCAAATTCTGTCGTAATCACGGCTACAAATCCTAAAAAGCCGATGTATGCGTGTTTTTTCATATAAAATTCTCAAAAATTATTTTAAATTATCTTTTGTAAATGTTACAATTTCCTTATGTCGGTTGTATATCATGCATTTTATTATTGTTATTTAACGTTTGATAAGAAATTAATCCTGATGTAATGAATTTATCAATAAGTTTTTTCTTGCAACCTTTAAGTTTCATGCAAAATTAGACAGAAGTCTTACATTTGCATAGTACGCAGCTAATTGTATGGTACGAACAAATTTGTAAGTAATGGGAAAAAGAAAAGAAAATTCTACCAATAGCATCAACGAACAATACATCACAGAATGTGATCTTACCTATGCTGTTTGTAAGATCGGAGGAAGATGGAAACTATTGATATTATGTAAATTGGAACACGGGAAATTGCGTTTCAGCGAACTTCGAAAATGCATCAACGGAATTACAGAAAGAATGCTTACGCTTCAACTTCGCGAACTGGAAAAGGAAGGGTTGGTAAAAAGAACCGTGTATGCTGAAGTTCCGCCAAGAGTAGATTATGAAATGACGGAAATCGCCAATGAAATGATCCCAATATGGAAGCAATTGAGCAAATGGGGAAATAAACACAAAAGTTTAGTTCAGGAAGAAAGCCTTGTTGAAGACTAATGAAATATTGATTTTTAACCACAAAAGCGTTATACATTAATTATTTTAAGTAAACTTTTGTGGTTAAAAATTAAAAATATTATTGAGTCGCATTTACTTTTTTGCAGAATAATAAGTGGGCAATTAAGGCTAAAATTCCCATTGTTGCGCCCACGGCACAGACGCCCGCCCACTGTGCCTGCTGCCAGGCCAAAGAGGCCGTCCACGTTCCCAGGGATCCACCGATGAAATAGGAAACCATATAAACGGTATTCAATCTGTTGACAGCATTGGATTTAATCATAAAATAATTCGTCTGATTCATAATATGACTGGACTGGACGCCTAAATCCACTAGGATAACCCCGACAATCAGACCCCAATACGTTGCTCCGGCAAAATACGTAAATGCCCAGCTTCCCAAAACAATGAGCAAAGAATAGAAAATAATCCGGTTGATATCGAGATATTTCTGCAGTTTACCCACTTTTGCCGCGGCCAAAGCTCCCACGGCACCTGCCAGACCAAAACTTCCTACAACAGAAGCTCCTGCGTTGAAAGGCGGTCTTTCCATGTGAAATACCAGCGTCGTAAACAAAGCACACATCGATCCGAAAGCCATGGCTCCCCGGAAAGAAGCCAATTGCAAAACAGGTTGTGTTTTGGCTAAATTGGCGACAGAGCGCATCAATTCTTTATAGGTTCCTTTAAAATTAGGCTGAATTTCGGGTAACATTTTATAAACAGCTATCCAAACCACGATCATTAATCCGGCTGCGATCCCAAACATGGTTCTCCATCCCCAAAGTTCACCGACAATTCCGCCCACGAAACGGGACAGAAGAATGCCCAGCAGCAATCCGGACATCACCAGCCCTATATTTCCTGATCTTTCTTCATCAGATGAAAGTTCGGCTGCAATCGGTACAAATAATTGAGGTATTACAGAGGTTATCCCGATCAATAAGCTGGCAACATAGAGCATCCAGAGTTCCGTGGCAAAAGTCATCCATAATAAAGATCCGAAAACCAATAATAAATCAATGAGAATAAGTTTTTTACGGAAGAATTTATCTCCGAGAGGCACAATCAGCAATAATCCGGCGGCATATCCCAACTGAGTCAGAACCGAAATTTTTCCGGCAGCACTTTCTGTTGTATTTAAATCTTTTGCAATTAGCCCCAATAAAGGCTGATTATAATAATTATTGGCCACGACAAGTCCTGAAATTATTGACATAAGCCAAATAACAGTCCGTGAAATCCGTGAAGAAGAATCAATCTGCATTTTTTCCTGTAAGTTTTATTTGAACTGCGAAATTACTATAAATATCAGGATTCACAGATGAAGAATCTGTTTAAAAATTAATCAAAATAAATTTTAGGTTGGTTTTTTGAAAAGATTTCAAAGTTGTTTAGCTGTCGTACTCTTTAATGCACAAATATTTATGAACGATAAAGTTGATCATCAGTACGATAAAAGATAACTTCTTGCGTTTTAGAGAATATTTAAATTATTATTACTGTTTTATACGTACCGCTTATTTTTCTGACGCAAAGTTTTTTTAAATAATTTCGATTATTTAAGTGAGCAAAGATGAATCAACGGGTTGATTTGATGAAGCGTTGTTCAAGCTTCGCGAAGCAAATTTTATTTGCCTTTGCCTTCTAAAAATATGCAGAATGCTCCAAAATCTTTGCGTTAAAAAAATGTTAGATTTTACAGTGTAATAGCCGTTTAAATATTGTGGTATAATTTAACGCAAAGATTTAATTAATATAAATCTGATTCAAGGAGCAAATATGAATCAACGGGTTGATTTGATGAAGCGTTGTTTTCAAGCTTCGCGAACCAAATTTTATTTGCCTTTGCCTTGTAAAAATATGCAGAACGCTCCAAAATCTTTACGTTAAAAAAATGTTAGATTTTACAGTGTAATAGCCCGTTTAAATATTGTGGTATGATTTAACGCAAAGATTTTTTAGCAGTATCGATTATTTAAGTGAGCAAAGATGAATCAACGGGTTGATTTGATGAAGCGTTGTTTTCTAGCTTTGCGAAGCAAATTTTATTTGCCTTTGCCTTCTAAAAATATGCAGAACGCTCCAAAATCTTTGCGTTAAAAAAATATTAGATTTTACAGTGTAATAGCCCGTTTAAATATTATGGTATTATTTTAACGCAAAGTTTTTTTTATAATGTCGATAATTTAAGTGAGCAAAGATGAATCAACGGGTTGATTTGATGAAGCGTTGTTTTCAAGCTTCGCGAAGCAAATTTTATTTGCCTTTGCCTGCAGAACGCTCCAAAATCTTTGCGTTAAAAAAATGTTAGATTTTACAGTTTAGTAGCCCGTTTAAATATTATGGTATCATTTTAACGCAAAGTTTTTTTAGCAGTATCGATAATTTAAGTGAGCAAAGATCAATCAACGGGTTGATTTGATGAAGCGTTGTTTTCAAGCTTCGCGAAGCAAATTTTATTTGCCTTTGCCTGCAGAACGCTCCAAAATCTTTGCGTTAAAAAAATGTTAGATTTTACAGTTTAGTAGCCCGTTTAAATATTATGGTATCATTTTAACGCAAAGTTTTTTTAGCAGTATCGATAATTTAAGTGAGCAAAGATGAATCAACGGGTTGATTTGATGAAGCGTTGTTTTCAAGCTTCGCGAAGCAAATTTTATTTGCCTTTGCCATCTAAAAATATGCAGAACGCCTTAAAATCTTTGCGTTAAAAAAATGTTAGACTTTACATTGTAGTAGCCCGTTTAAATATTGTGGTATGATTTAACGCAAAGTTTTTTTAGTAGTATCGATTATTTAAGTGAGTAAAGAAGAATCAACGGGTTGATTTGATGAAGCGTTGTTTTCAAGCTTCGCGAACCAAATTTTATTTGCCTTTGCCTTCTACAAATATGCAGAATGCCTTAAAATCTTTGAGTTAAAAAAAATGTTAGATTTTACATTGTAGTAGCCCTTTTTAATTTTGTGGTATTATTTTAACGCAAAGTTTTTTTAAATAATATCGATTATTTAAGTGAGCAAAGAAGAATCAACGGGTTGATTTGATGAAGCACTGTTTTCAAGCTTCGCGAAGCAAATTTTATTTGCCTTTGCCTTCTAAAAATATGCAGAACGCTCCAAAATCTTTGCGTTAAAAAAAATATTTAATTTTTCAAATAAACTTTAATGGATTCTAAGTTGATGTAAATCCGTAGCCGATGCATAAAACGTTATTATTTCAAGACAATCACTTTTTAACATTTTAAAATTTTCTTTTGGTCGCATTTTTGAATGTTATTTAGAAATCAAAAAATTAATTTTCTATAATTTTTTACACCAAATTATTTAAACTATAATATTATGTCTACAGAAAATCTTAATCACAAAGAAGCGATTCAAAAAATCAAAGAATTATCAGAAAGTGCAAAAATCTGCATGTTTTGTACAGAATTGGACACGATTCCGGTAAATACACGTCCGATGGGCTTACAGGAAACAGATGATGAGGGAAATCTTTGGTTTATCAGCAGTGATGCCAGCAATAAAAATTTTGAAATAAAAGAAGACAAAAGAGTTCAGCTTTTCTTTATGAACAACAGCAGTTCTCAGTATCTGTCAGTGTATGGAGAAGCAACCATCTATAAAGATAAATCTACCATTGAAGATAAATGGTCTCCTATGGCAAATGCATGGTTTGACGGGAAAGATGATCCTAACGTGTCGATTATTCGTGTGGAGCCTAAAGACACCTATTATTGGGATACTAAGGCCGGAAAACTCGTAAGTTTATTCAGTTTTGTCGCGGCAGCAATTACCGGAAAGAAAACCGATAATTCTGACGGCGTAGAAGGAAATGCCAACGTTTAGCAGCAAGTTTATTTATTATATAAGAAAAAGTCGGCTCAGATTCATGAGTCGGCTTTTTCGATTTTAAAAAATAAAAAAGCAGTGAAAATTTCACTGCCCTTTTCAAATTACCATTTATTAAGTCCGAGTAATTTTTTTCCCAATTCTGAAAGCTCTGCAATCGGGTAATTTTTTTCTCTCTGCAAAGGATCTCCCGGAAATCCGTCGCCATCGGGGCAAATTCTGTCATGCCAAGAATTCAGTCTCCACTGTCGAAGATCTTCATTATCTTCATCGGCCGGAACCATAGAAATATACTGAGCCACCCTCACCTTATCACTATTATTCGCCCGGATCCCGTGCGGTTCTGAACTGTTGAAAATCAACAAATCTCCGGCTTCCATTTTCACTTTTGTCGGGGTAAAACCTGTGGTGTCGGGAATAAATCTGTTTCGGTCTTCAGGTTGCGTCAGTTTCCAGGTATCATATTCTCTGAAAAGTTCGGGGATACATTGGAAACCACCCATATTTTCATCGGTTTGATCTGCCAATGCCAAAACACCCTGCACATACTGAGGTTTCGTCTCAGGATCGTAATCCCAATGGATAAAGCCTTTATACTCAAATCCCGGACGAATCGGAAAGTTTAAATTGGCTCTGTCAATGCTTACCCAAAGGTTTTCGGTACCCCAAATATCTGCAAAAGCCTGATGAACTCTTGAAGCCTGACGGTTTTCCCATAAAATTGGAGTGTTGTAAACTTCCACCATTCCTGCATTATTCAGCTCTTTCATTTTATGTGCCGTTTGCGGTGTGGTATACCATGTTTCTCTGTCGTTTGCGTTTTTACCTTCATAATCCCATAAAAATGCTGCACTTTTTGCAGCCTGCTCTTTCGAAATGGCATTTTTAATCACAATATATCCGTTTTCAATCCAGAATTTCCAATCTTCTTCCGACAAAACTCTCAGTGGCTCATTATTTTTTCTTTTAAAAAGCTGAGGATTATTTTTCGTTAAGGTAGACGGGTTTCCCGGATCTGCCTGTTTTCCTCCCATCATATTCATCATTGGTGCGGTTTCTGCTGTTTTTTCCATAATTCCTGTATTTAAATTTGTTATTAAAACAAAGTTGTGCAATAAAGTTTCCGTGGAATTAATCGTAAATGCTCAATTCTTGCTCTCCATTGACTTTTTTTTAGTTAATTTGTTCTCAAAATGTAAAATACACAACCAGATGAAAATTGAAAAGGAGCAGATTCTATTTAATCCCGAAGAATCGTTTAAAATTCATACCCCTTGTTTCCGGAATTATTTTTTCTGGCATTATCACCCTGAAATTGAGTTAGTTTATGTAGAAGCCATCAACGGGATCAGCCATGTTGGGAAACACATTTCGGGCTTTGTAGGAAGTTATCTGGTGCTGATAGGTCCCAATATTCCTCACTTAAATTTTGATTACGGAATTGAAACCGAGTACAAGCAAATCGTCGTTCAGCTTCACGAAAATTTCCCTGAAAATACAATTGCTTCCACTCCTGAGTTTGAAAAGATTAAAAATCTGCTGCAACGCGCCCATCTCGGGTTTTCATTTCATGGAAAAACAAAGGATAATGCCGTTGAAAAACTTAAAGCCATTCAGGAAATGAAATCTTTTGACCGCTTATTGGGATTGATTGATATTTTAAATATTCTCGCCGATTCAGATGAATTCGAGCAACTGAATAATGAAGATACAAGAATTAAATTTTTTCTGAATGATAAAGTGCGAATGGGAACCGTTTACAGTTATATTCATGAAAATTATGATAAAAATCCTGATGTAAATAGTGTCGCAGAGATGGTTTGCCTCAGTACGTCCGCCTTTTGCAGATATTTTAAGAAACAGACCAATATGACGTTTACCGATTTTGTCAATCAATACAGAATCAATCAGGCAAAAACGTTGTTATTGTGCGATGTAAGTGTCGCAGAAATTGCCTACAGTGTAGGTTTTGACAGCATTTCTTATTTCAATAAACTATTTAAAAATCTGGTAGGAGAAACGCCGACGGATTTTAAAAAGAAGAATATGATGAATAATAATGAGAGGTAAGGTTTTTAGAATGTAGATGGATAGAAAAAAGACGGATAGATGATAGACGGATAGATAATAGACTTTTATTTTAATTATCTATTCTCTGTCCGTCTATTATCTTGAAGTCTCAGAGATGGGAAAGAATTTTAGAAAATAGATGAGTACTTTGCCAAGATTCTTACCGGAATGACCAATTAAATGATTTACATTAAATCAGCATCATCATCTGTGTATTCTGTGAAATCAGTGGGAAATAAAAGTTAAGCTCCTATTTTAATTTTCAAATGATCTGAACTTTTTGTCAAATCCCCAAGTTTTGTGTTTGATCCGATAGATTTTTATTTTAAACTACTCTATCTATTATCTATCCGTCTATCAACCCTCCGTCTCCACCTGGAAATCTATTCTACTTCAAAAATCGCCTGAATTTCCACAGAAGAATTCACAGGAATAGAAGATGCTCCCAATGTTCCTCTGGCGTGTTTTCCTTTTTCACCAAAAATATCAACCACCAGATCTGAAGCGCTGTTCATTAATCCTGCATGATTGGTGTAATCGTCTTTTGTATTGAAAATTCCTATCAGCTGAACGCATTGTTTTACTTTACTTAAATCCCCGTTTAGGGCATCCTTTAGAACTGCCAAAACGTTTAACATCGTTACTTTTGTCGCTTCTTTTACCTGTTGCTCGTTGACCTCCACTCCTAATTTTCCGCCATTGAAAATTTTTCCGTCTTTTAAGGCCACCTGATTGATAAAAATAAGATTTCCTGAGCGAACAAAAGGTTTGTAATTTCCGGCAGGTGTAGGAACCGTAGGCAGAACAATATTTTTTTCTTTTAAAATTTGATTAAAGTCAATAGGTTTTTCTACGATTGTAATTTCTTTTCCGGGGAAAGTTCCTTTTAATGCCAGCGCTACTTTAGCAAAATTTTTACCCTGAAGCTGCGCTAAATTTCGCTCGTCTTTTGTGGGTCTTTCAACATCTTTTAAAGATGTCATGGTTGTTGTTCCCAATACGGTATTTCCCTGGGGAATGGATTTGTTAATGCCCTCAGCACCCCGGATTCCATTAGAGACCAACACCATGCCGTGAACGGCTAAACTATTCCAGAAAGACTGTAATGCGAGTTCTTTTCCGGCTCCACTTCCAGCCGACATGAAAACCGTTGCAGGCCTGCCTTCCAAAGAATGATTCGTCCAAAGGTCGACTGTTTTAGATAAAAATTCACTCATTCCGGTACTGATATTTCCGAAATACACAGGCGAACCGAATGCAATTCCGTCATAAGAAGGCAGTTCATTTACATTCGCTACCGGAATATTTTTCAGTTTTTGATTCTGAGATTCTTTTACGAGCTTTATAATTGCCGTTGCCTTATTTTCACTTTCAATTCCTTTGGCGATTTCTTTTGCCATTTCGTAGGTCCCTCCATTATCGGAATGGATAAGAACCAATACTTTAGCCTTATTTTGTGCCGTCATATTGGTGATATTTAGTAATAAAATTAAAATAAAAATTGGGGATAATTTTTTCATTTCGAGGGAGTATAAAATTTATTTTACAAAATTACTACTGTCGTTTTTATTAAATTTGCTAAAAATAATATGCAAAACGACAATATAAAATGTGGATTAATTGAAAAAACGAACAGCCAATATATAGATACAATCGAAAAAGAAGCGTATGTATGGTGTGAAAAAGGCTGGAAACATGACGATCATGAGCATTCTCACCTCCGTTCGCAACTTACTTTTGTTGAAGAAGGCTATCAGTATTTTCATATCGATCAGAAAATCTATCTGGTTCCGCAAAATCATGTAATCTGGATTCCTTCGGGAAAATCTCACCGAATTACTTCGGAAGCCCAAACGGTAAATCTTATGGTTTTTCTATTTAAAACGGTTTTTGATGAAGATTTTTATCAACAGGTTTATGTTTTTGCGGTACCACCGGTATTGCGAGAAATGTTGTTATATGCTTCAAAATGGACTCAATCGTTAACCGAAGATGAGGAGCAGGATCTGTTTTTTAAAGCCATTTTGAAGAGTTTGCCCAATTTCTGTAAAGAAAGCAATAATCTTGAGATTCCGGTTCCGAAAGACGAGAGGTTAATTCCTGTCTGTAATGAAATCAATACTCACTTTAAATACAGTCTTGATGTGGATTCTTTAGCTGAAAAAGCACAAATGTCGGTAAGAAGTCTACAACGGATTTTTAAGAAAGAAACAGGAATTACACTTCAGAAATACCATCAGCTGGTAAGAATTTTAAAAAGCATCGAACTGATTGATGCGAGGCAATTTACTTTGAGTCAGATTGCTTATTCCGTAGGCTACCAAAGCTTATCTGCGTTTACCTCATCTTATTACGCAATCATGAAATCCAAACCGAAATTAATAAGAAATAGATGATTTTTTATGAAATATATTTGATTTTTTAGCTCTCGCAGATTTTGCAGAGGGCGCAGATTTATTTTATAAAATCATTCGGACATTCGTGGCTATACAATTAAAAAAATCAACAGTAACATCTGTGAAAATCTGTGCGATCTGTTGGAAATATTTATATTTTCATTGCATTTTTTCAATTCAAACTCAACCATATTAATATTATTTTTCTCTCCCGTAGATTTTGTAGATGGCGCAGATTTATTTTATAAAATCATTCGCTTATTCGTGCCCATGAAACCCAAAATCAACAGAATCACTATCAAAATTCGTTTATTCGTGGCCATAAATTCAACAACATCATCCGTGAAAATCTGTGCGATCTGTTGGAAATATTTATATTTTCATTGCATTTTTTCAATTCAAACTCAACCATATTAATATTATTTTTCTCTCCCGTAGATTTTGTAGATGGCGCAGATTTATTTTATAAAATCATTCGCTTATTCGTGCCCATAAAACCCAAAATCAACAGAATCACTATCAAAATTCGTTTATTCGTGGCCATAAATTCAACAACATCATCCGTGAAAATCTGTGCGATCTGTGGGAAATATTTACATTTTCATTGCATTTTTTTATTCAAACTCAACCATATTAATATTATTTTTCTCTCTCGCAGATTTTGGAGATGGCGCAGATTTATTTTATAAAATCATTCGCTTATTCGTGGCTATAAAACCCAAAATCAACATCATCAATATCAAAATTCGCTTATTCGCGGCCATAAATTCAACATCCTCCTTACCAATATTCACCTATTCGTGGCATAAAAAAACTAGATTTCAAATTTCGTCAGCCTCCCGTTTTTATAGCAGTAAAATTCATACGAAGGATCATTCTGAAACGTAAAAATCTTTTCCAGATGAATCTTATCGTACAACGGTTGCAGCGAATCGTATTTCTGCTTGAGAGCCGCAGGGAGTTCATCCCGGTGTATAGGTCTTTCCACTTCAAAACCATCATCGAAGGCAAATTCTATCACAAAATCGGTATTTCGCCACGAAATAACAGATTCGGGTTCGTTGCTGTGATGCGTGGTGGAAAATGAAATTTTATCCTGTTGAATAATTTTACCGGAGGTTCCCACCAAAAGCATAATTCCGGAAATCACCATTGCGCCGTATCCTATTTTTTTAAACAAAAACTCACTTACATACGGTAAGATAAATTTTACGGTGTAAGAAGAAATAATCGTTGCTCCTGCAATCGCCAATCCCAGCCATAGAGCTGCTTTTGAGTAAAGCCCGAGGGAAAGATAAATAATAAGTTTAATTAAATGTAAAAAGACTTCGTTAATGGCTCTTGTCGCTACAATTTCTTCTTTCTTCAGGCCAAATCGTAGATAAAAACGATTAAAGAGCAATCCGATAGCACCGGTAATACCTGAAATAAAGCCTGCACAAAATCCGATAATCATTAATAAAAACTTCGGATAAGGCTTTTCATCTTCGGTTTTATTATTTTTTAATTTAAATAATTCCGGAACATTGGCGATCAGGAAAAAACCAACGATGAGCTGAAGGTAATTGGGATTGACAAATTTAATCAGCCATGCTCCCAATAAAACGGCAGGAATAGAAAACGGAACAAACCAAAAGAAAAGTGGCCACCTGATGTGTTTCTTAAAAACGGCAATTCTGGAAACGGAGCTTGTAAAAGTTCCTATGGTTAAAGAAAAAGGGACAACCGAACCGGGAAGCAGTAAATTGAGAATAGGGATTAAAATAAGACTCGCTCCGCCTCCGCAGATCGCGCTGATCCAAAAAGCGAAAATGGTTCCCAAAAAAAGGATGATGATATGAAAGGTCATGATGTTTTATTTAAAAATTTTTTACAAATCCGAGTCCTGCGTTTCCTTTTTGATAGTAAGGTATAAGCATGGTTTGAGAGTTTTGTTTTTTACCACCCAGCAGGCTATTGATTTTCGGATAAAGCCAATAGGCCAGTTCGGTTGATAAAATTCCGAATCCGGCGCCACCAACTACATCTCCAAACCAATGCTTATCATTCAGCATTCTGTAAATTCCTGTGAAAACAGCGAATGAATATCCTGAAATTCCAAGAAGGAAATTGGTGTCTTTATATTCCCTGAACATAAATTGGGCAGACGCGAAGGCGATGGCGGTATGTCCGGAAGGAAAAGACAGATGGTCAGAGTGGTCGGGTCTCTCCTCTTTCGCAAGATGCTTCAGCGGAACAATGATGGCTGAAGTAATGAGCATGGATGTTCCGCAAATAATCGTTCGGTCGCGGAAATTATGTTTTCCTTCAACGCCCAGGGCATTTAATCCATACACCAAGGCTGCCGGGGCAAACTGGGTATAGTTATCGAGCTTAATATGATCCGGCTGATGCTCACTGATTTCAGTTCTTGTGGAAAAATTGAGTTCTTTCAGGCTGTTGATGCTTAAACTCGCCACGCCATAGCTGATCAGACTCGTAGGAACAATCAGTTTTTTATAATTAAACTGATGGGATGTGTCTTCCGAATCCAGAGCCGGAATAACCATATGTTGTTGAATACTGTCAACAGAAAGGGTATCCTGAGCGTAATTTTTTTGAAAGCCGGCAACAATGATTGTCAGGCTAAGAAATAGACCTTTCATAAGTGAATTCTGTGTCTTTTATATTTATTAATGACACAAAATTGACAATCAATTTAGAAGAAATTTTGAATTTTAGAAGGTGATGGTAAAAAAATGAAAATTATTCTCAAAATGATAACTTATTTTCCAGTGTTGGCGGTGACAGATTTCTTTGATAATCGCCAATCCCAAACCGCTTCCAACAGCATCTGTGGAAGATTTAGAAAAACGCTTAAAAAGATTTTCTCCGGACAAAGAAGATGTTCCCGAATTGGAAATTTCTAAGATATCTCCGGTTAGTTTTATACGTACCTCACCCATTTTTGGCGTGTGCCGGATGGCATTTACAAAAAGGTTGTTAAGCAGTGTCTCCGTTAAATTTTTGTTTGCGGATACTTTAACCTCATCCTGAATATTTTGCTGAATAAGAATATCTTTCTGATGAAAATGTTCTTCGAAAACAGAAATACTCTGGCGAAGCATATCAGTAAGGAGAAGGTTGTCATCCTGCGCAAATTGCTGATTCTCAATTTTAGCCAGTAACAGGAGGTTTTTATTAATTCTGGAGCTTCTGGTGAGCGTTGTATTCAGTTCTTCAATCATTTTATATTGCCTTTCCGTAATGTCTTCGTCCTGAAGCAGCAGGTCCAGCTTGTTCTGAAGAATGGCCAGTGGCGTCTGCAATTCATGAGAGGCATTTTCTGTAAACTCCTTCTGGGTCCTGTAAACCGAAATAGTATGATCGATCAGCTTGGATAAAGCCTGATTAAGTTCTTCAAATTCTCTGATATCTGTTTTTTCAAAAGAAATATTCGTCTGTTCGTTAAGATTAAATGATTTTAATTTGTTCAGCGTCTCATTAAAAGGCTGCCAGACCGTATTCGATAATCTTCTGTTTAAAATCAGTAAACCAATCACCATCATCAGAAATAAAAACAGGGTCGTCACTGCAAGGCTGATCACGGTTTCTTTTGTCTCTTCCACATTGGTCTCTACCGTAAAGAGATAAGGCTTTTTCCGGATGTACACAACTGTTTTCAGACCTCTGAAACGCTCCATCTCCTGATCTTCGCTATTGATCTTTCTTTCAACCGTATATTTTTTATCGGATTTTAAATAATTAAAAGAAATTTTCTGAATATCGGTTCCGGGCTGAATCTGGTTCCAGAGTGCAATACTTTTTTCAAGTTCGGCATCGGAAATATTTAATTTATTTAATTCATCAGCAGATTTTTGGGCAATTAATTCATTATGTTCATCCAGTTCACCCAGCCAGATGGTATCAACCACAACATAATATACGGGAATACTTACAGCAAAAACAATAAGTACATACATAAGAAACGGTTTCGTGGTTTTGGTTAAAAGATTCTTCATATCATGTATTTGAAACCCATTTATACCCCGTTCCGTACACTGTTTTCAGATAATGATCGTATCCCGCATCACTTAGTTTTTTCTTTAAATTTTTAATATGCGCATAGACGAAATCGTGATTATCCAGCATATCTGCAAAATCTCCCGAAAGATGTTCTGCCAATGCACTTTTAGAGATTACTTTATTTTTGTTCCCGAGAAAGTATAAAAGAAGATCGAACTCTTTTTTGGTAAGGATAACCGCATTATTTTTTACTGAAACGGTTTTTGAAAGAAGATCGACCTGCAATTCATTCTGAACGATCATATTGGTGCTGTTGAACTGTTTTCTCCTGATCACAGAATAAATTCTCGCCGAGAGTTCCGATAAATGAAAAGGCTTGGTTAAATAATCATCTGCACCGATCTGAAGACCTCTTATTTTATCATCCAAAGCATTTTTAGCCGAAATAATGATGACGCCCTCCTGTTTATTCTCTTTTTTAAGTTCTTCAAGAATCATCATGCCGTTTCCGTCGGGCAAAGAGATATCCAGTAATATACAATCATAGGTGAAATTCCTGATCTTCTCAGAACCCTCATGAAAGGTTGAGGCAAATTCACACAGATAATGCTCTCCGGAAAGGTAGTCTGCGATGCTTTTTGCCAGTTCGGGCTCGTCTTCTACGATCAGAATTTTCATTTTGCTAATTTAAACATTCAATTTTGAATAAATTCTGAATTAAATTAGAGAATACATATAATTGTTTTTAAATTTTAGTGGGTTTATTTTAATGCAAAGATTTAATTAATATAAGTCTGATTCAGCAAAGAGGTTTCAACGGGTTGATTGATGAAGCTTTATTTTGGAGTTTTGCTTATTGGTTTATTTACTTTTGATTTTTAAAAATCATCAGGAATTTTGCGTTTAGTAAGGAGATTTTTTTTAACGCAAAGATTCAATTAAAATGAAAATAGATTGAAGGGAGCAAAGAGGATCAACAAGTTGATTGATGAAGCTTTATTTTTAGCTTTGCTTATCAATTATTTGTTTTTGAATTCTGGAAATTATTAGAAAGGCTCCAAAAAAAATGAGGCCTATTGCTATGCCTCATTAATGTTTTTTAACCGTTAATAATCAATCCTCCGTTGGGATGGAGCACCTGGCCTGTCATCTGGGCGGCAGCATCCGTTGCGAGAAATAAAAAGCTCGTTGCTATTTCATCGGGCGTGGCGTTCCTTTCAAATGGTGGTTGATTGGGATCTTCTTTTTCCTCACCAAAAGTATTTTCGGTTAATGGAGTGGCCACAGGTCCCGGAGCCACCGCATTTACGCGAATTCCCTTCGGTTTTGCCTGAAGAGCCAGTGACCTGGTAAAAGAGACAATTGCCCCTTTTGATGCTGAATAGTCGAGTAACTCACGATGTCCCTGATAAGCCGCTGCTGACGTGGTATTAATAATGCTTGCGCCCTGCTTTAAATACGGAAAAACAGCTTTAGTCAGTAAGATCATTCCAATAATATTGGAGTTGAAGGTGGTTCTGATGTTCTCTTCCTCCAGATCTTCAATATTATCAGACGGAAACTGTGTTCCCGCATTATTAACCAAAATATCAATTCCCCCAAATTCATGAGCTGCTTTTCGGGCGATTTCTTTACAAAATTCGGAATCGTTGATGTCTCCACCGGAAATAAAACATTTCCGACCCAAGGCAATGATCTCATCTTTAGTTTTTTCGGCGCCCTCATTATCACTGTGATAAATAATGGCTATATCCGCTCCTTCCTTTGCAAAACGTAAAGCTGTAGCCTTTCCTATTCCGCTGTCTGCACCTGATATAAGAACCGATTTATTCAATAATTTTAATGTCATCAAAAATTTTCTATTTTACCGTTACGAGTTTGCTTATTTCGCTTTTAAAACAGCCCAAAATAAACTCTGTATAATACAACTGGGCATTTAAGGCCTGCGTTTTAGGATGTAATTCTAACTTTTTGGTCAGAACAATTTCCCCTTTATACGAAAATGAAAAATAAGCAAAGATCCGATATGCCGAATTCCGGACAGGCGTGCAATATCCTGTTGTGGAAATGGCCCAGTCGGAATCGTAAAGTTTCGCAACATGCAATGCCATGGTTTCTGAAATATTTTCCGAAACACAGTCGCATTCTTCTGCTTCTTTTGGGTCTACATTCAGCAGCCTAACTTTTTCGGGAAGGCTGTAGGCCGTCATACCGCCTTTATAAAAAATGGTCGCATTCGGCATTTGTGAAAATGCCAGCTGCAGACATCCGGATGTTACGCTCTCGACCACCGAAATAGTTTCCCCACTTGTGATTAATGTCTGACTGATATATTCTAAAAGATTTCTTTGAAATTCCATCGCATTACCTGTTTTGAATGTTAATATTAATTAGGTGTATTAGGCATTCCTCGCCTCTTCCAGATCCCAGACTCTGTGTTGAGCAATGGCATCTGTAAATTTCTTTTCCGGTTTCGGATCTTCTGAAACCACAATCGCGGGATCTTCATGTTCCTTATCCGCCACATTACTTTTTTTATAAATATCGTCTGTTCCCGAGCCGAAATATATCGCTTTACAGTGTTTATAGGCTTCATTTACGAAATGCAGGGTTAGATGCTTATTTTCTGAAGCTAAAAGTTCTTTTGCAGAATCTTGACCATCTCCAATAAACAAAGCATCAAAACAAACACTGGCAATGCTGGTTAAAGAATGTTTAGGCGTAATAACAGATCCGTCATCCCCTTTTACCGGAGCTAACGTTGGAGCAATAATTTCTACTACGGCGTCATCGCTTTCCAGTTTTGTTTTTAATGAATGTATCGCTTTAGCATCAAATCCGTTTCCGATAATAAAACCAATTTTTCGGCTTTTAATGGTATCTTTTACCGTTTCAGCCATACTTAGAGCATCTGATTTTTTTGTTTTCGGCTCTCTTTCTTTACTTTGAAGCTCTTCCGGATTGCTGTCGGCAGGCAGACTTTGGTTCGGAACCTCTAAAGTTTTTACCTCAACACCGATTTTATCAGCTACTTTTTGAGCTAAATCTTTATTGATAAAATTCAACTGTCCAACCACTCTTTCTCTGATTTCAGGAATCGTTACTTTTGATAATTCAAAAACCAAAGCCTTCTGAAGATGCGTTTTTTCGGGAACCGACTGGCTGTTATAAAACATTTTTGCCTGAGAGTAATGATCGATAAAACTTGGGCTTCGCTCGCGGATCTTAGTGCCTGAAACTCTTTCCTGATGAGATGTAAAGCCGCCATCTTTCATCATCGCCTGATACGGACAGCCACCACCCATGGAATTGGGCTCATAACTTACTTTTCCTTTCACAATCTGCTGTCTCATATGGCCGTCTCGCTGGTTGTTGTGTACCTCATTCACGGATCTGTTGATCGGGATTTCATGAAAATTCGGAGATCCTAATCTTGACAGCTGAGTATCGGTATATGAAAATAACCTTCCCTGCAAAAGCGGATCGTTACTGAAATCAATACCGGGAACCAGATGTCCGGGATGAAATGCCACCTGCTCTGTTTCTGCAAAAAAATTATCCGGATTTCTATTTAAAGTAAAAGTTCCGATGATTTCAACAGGAACCAGTTCCTCAGGAATAAGCTTGGTAGGATCCAGAAGATCAAAATCGAATTGATGTTCGTCTTCCTCGGGAATAAGCTGCACGCCAAAATCCCATTCAGGAAATGCGCCGCTTTCAATAGATTCCCAAAGATCTCTTTTATGGAAATCCGGATCTACACCTGAAATTCTCTGTGCTTCGTCCCAAGCCACAGAATGGACACCTAATTTTGGCTTAAAGTGAAATTTTACAAAGTGACTTTTCCCTTCTTCATTAATTAATTTAAATGAATGAACTCCGAAGCCCTCCATCATTCTTAAACTTCTCGGAATGGCTCTGTCGCTCATCAGCCACATGATCATGTGCATACTTTCCGGCATTAATGAAATAAAGTCCCAAAAAGTATCGTGTGCAGAAGCTGCCTGCGGAATTTCATTATCGGGCTCCGGTTTTACGGCATGAACCAGATCCGGAAATTTCATAGCATCCTGAATAAAAAATACAGGCATATTATTTCCTACCAGATCGTAATTTCCTTCTTCCGTATAAAACTTAATGGCAAATCCTCTTACATCTCTTGCCATATCGGTACTTCCTTTGCTTCCCGCAACAGTGGAGAAACGCACAAAAACAGGTGTTTCTTTATTCTTTTCTGTTAAAAACCGCGCTTTGGTATACTTAGAAAGACTTTTATGCAATTTAAAGACGCCATGAGCGCCGGAACCTCTGGCATGAACAATTCTTTCAGGAATTCTTTCATGATCAAAATGGGTGATTTTCTCTCTTAAAATAAAATCTTCCAGTAAAGTGGGACCGCGATCTCCAGATTTCAGAGAATCCTGATTATTATTGATTTTTAACCCCTGATTGGTGGTTAGTTTTTCATTGTCATTTGAAGTACTGTGCTGTTCCAGTTGATTTAATTTCTGGTTGCCTGGGTCATTCTTTTTCATAAATAATTGATGATTTTAATTGGTGAATGTATTTTGCGTTGAAATTATTTCACAACGACTTTATAGCAATAACATTTTCAGTTTTGCTTATCGATAGATGGGATGGTATTTCCCTTAGTTAAATTGTAAAGCTAATTGATAACGAATCAGTATATCAAATATAAATGATTTATTTGAAGAATCTTATGATCCAAATCAGTTATCAGTATAAAATTCTTTTATTTTCGAATTTGATGGTATTGTTTTCCGACATTTTCTTTAAAGTTCTGATTACTGTTTCCACACGCAGCCCTGTAAGATCAGCAATCTGCTGTCTGGTTAACTGCACATAGAAAGAATAAAGATCTTCTGCATGATGGAAACTCTTAAGATAATCCATAAGGCCCAATATTCTGGCGGTAGGATTCGTGGATGATAAACTCTGCATCATCAGTAAATTGAAGTATAGCTGCTGGGAAAAGCAGGAATTGAGCTCACGATTAAGCTCCGGATTTTCTTTTAGAAGCTGAAAAAAACTTTTCTTGGGTAATTTTATAATCGTACATGGGGTCAGCGTAATGGCATTCATCGGATAGGCTTTCTTCAGAAATAATAAAGAATCTCCGAAACTTTGCTCATCACTCAGGATATTGTGAATAAATTCTTTTCCATTCTCATCATAGTGATTCAGCTTGACCGTCCCTTTTTGAATCTGAAAATAATACAACGGTAAATCTCCGTCACGAAAAATGAATTCTTTAGCCCTGTAATCTATTATTTCTGCATCTAAAGAATGGAGGATTTTTTCGTCAATCTTCATACAGCTTACGGTTTTCATACTATTTATTTAGTTTTTAAAATTAATATATTACAGTTATGGTCGTCGATCCAAACAGATCAATTTGTGTACACAGATTTTATGCCATTTTAACAGTATGTTTAAAATTTTATATAAATATCTCTTTTGGATGTATTTAATTTTAAAAACATTAAGGCTTAAACACATTTACACTAAGATCTGACTGAAAATAAATTACCCACCTGTTGAATAAATTTGACCAGGTGGGTAACTCGTTACAATTGATTGAAATATATACTACCCCATAAGACTTAACGGGCGTTGACTATTCTCAAAATAAACTATTTTTTGGTATTCACGGTATCCATACCTTTTACAGTGCTGGCAGTATCGGCAGGAGACATTGTTGCCGAATTGTCTGCCGGTACGGTGGTAATAATTGTATCCGAGGATACCACAGTATCTGTAGTTGTCGTGGTAGATTGAGTTTCTTTTTTACAGCTCATAACAAGGAATCCTGAAATGAGAGTTAATGCTAGGATTAATTTCATACTATATTTATTTTTGGTGTAATCCAAATATAGACAAACATTTACCCAATCTTTTATGACTAGAGTCATAAGGATGAAAATAGTCTATTTTGCAAATTTTTTAGTTCCGGCAACACAAAGAATTACGCCCACGGTAATTCCGATCATTCCTGAGCTTACGTGTTCATGAAGAAAATAAGCTGCCAAAGCCAGTCCGAAAAATGGCTGTAAAAGCTGTAATTGCCCCACGGTTGCAATTCCGCCCTGCGCCAGCCCTTTATACCAAAAGATAAAACCGATAAACATACTGAAAATTGAAATATATCCTAAACCGAACCAGCCATGAAAACTTATCTGCGCTACATTTTCCGGAAAATAAATAAAAAATAACGGAATCATCACCGGTAAAGCCAGGATCAATGCCCAGGAAATGACCTGCCAGCCACCCAATGTTTTGGATAATTTGGCGCCTTCTGCATATCCTAAGCCACACAGCACAACGGCCGCAAACATTAAAATATCTCCCGCGGGATTAGCTGAAATCCCTTGATATAGGGCAAAACCAACTACCAAAGCACTTCCGATAATCGAAAAAAGCCAGAATACAGGATGAGGTCTCTCTCCGCCACGCATCACGCCGAATATGGCCGTCATCATCGGTAGCATTCCTAAAAAGACAATAGAATGGGCTGAAGTAATATACTGCACGGCCAAAGCAGACAATAATGGAAAGCCGACAACACAGCCGACAGAAACCAGCAACAATGAGAAAAACTGATCTTTTGCGGGACGCTTTTCTTTATTTATTAAGATAACAGACAGGGCTAAAATTCCTGCAATCGCCGCTCTTGCAATGGTTACAAAAAGCGGGCTCATTTCCATTACCGCAAGTTTGGTGGCAGGCATTCCGCCACTGAAGATTACAACTCCGATAAAACCGTTGACCCATCCGTTGATGCTTTGGTCTTTTGATAGTGTATTGGTTAACATGATAGTCTCATTTATTTATTAGTACAAAATTAAAACAGAAAAATAAATAAACACAGTCTCAGTTTTGTATATTTGCATGAGCACAGTTTAATATGAATAAAGAATTTTTATACACAGAAATAGCCAACGGAATTGCTTCGCAGATCAGAAGCGGTGTTTTGAAATCAGGAGATAAATTACCTTCTGTACGAACGGTCTGTCAGGAACATCAAATCAGTATGAACACCGCCAAGCGTGTTTTTCTGGAATTGGAATCTCAATCTCTGATTGAATCTAAACCGCAATCCGGATATTTCGTCAGCAAACTATTATCGGTAAAGCTTCCGCTTCCGGAAATCAGCAGGCCTTCTTTAATAGCCAATAATGTAGAGCCGGATGAACTCATCAGTAAAGTGTATGAAAATATCGGTAAGAAAGACATGACGATTTTTTCCATCGGAATCCCTTCCGGAGATCTGCTTCCTCAGGCTAAACTTAAAAAAGAGATCATTAATGCGACCAGAGCCCTGAAAGAAGGCGGAACTGAGTTTGAGGAACTTCAGGGTAATTTAAAGCTTAGAAGAATGGTAGCGATGCGCTCTCTGATCTGGGGAGGAAACTTCAGTGAGCATGATCTTGTGACCACCAACGGCGGGATGAATGCTCTGTCTTTCTGCCTGATGGCTTTGGGAAAACCGGGTGATACCGTGGCTATTGAGAGTCCGTGCTATCCCGGAATTCTTCAGCTCGCAAACGGTTTAGGGTTAAAAGTTCTGGAATTACCTACCCATCCCATCACAGGAATTGAAATTGGCGCCTTAAAAAAAGCAATCCCAAAGATTAATCTGTGTCTCCTAATTCCAAATTTTAATGCCCCTTTAGGAAGTTTAATGTCCGATGAAAATAAAAAGGAGGTGGTAAAGCTTTTGTCGCACCATAATATTCCATTGATTGAAGATGATGTATATGGCGATCTCTACTTTGGATCTAACCGCCCAAAATGCTGTAAATCTTTTGATAAAGAAGGAAATGTGCTGTACTGCAGTTCTATTTCTAAAACATTGGCTCCGGGGTATCGTGTAGGATGGATTGCACCCGGAAAGTATAAAGATAAAATCCTTAAAATGAAACTGCTGCACGCAACCTCCTCTATTACCCTCGTGAATGAAGCAGTTGCCAATTTCCTGAAGTCAGGAAAATACGAAAAACATCTGCAACAGCTTCGCAAAACACTGCAGAACAATTATCAGAATTATGCACAAACCATTGCCGAATATTTTCCGGAAGGTACCAGAACCAGCAGACCGCAGGGCGGACTGTCACTTTGGGTAGAATTTGATAAGAATGTGAAGACCAAAGAGCTGTACGATTTAGCCATTAAACAAAATATAAGCATTGCGCCGGGAAGAATGTTTACCCTTCAGGAACAGTTTGATCATTGTATGCGTCTCTGCATCGGACTTCCCTGGACCGAAAATACAGAATCCAGCCTTATAAAAGTCGGAAAACTTGCCCGGTTGCTTCAATAAAAAAGCTAATCAGCGGTTGCTCATTAGCTTTAAATTATTTAATCCGGAACGAAATTTTTTCGAGCCAGTTCTTTTCTTACCCGACTCAGGCTTTCCGGCGTGATCCCTAAATAAGATGCAATCATCCATTGCGGAACTCTCAGCAGTAAATCCGGATACATTTTAATGAATTTCATATATCTTTCTTCAGCCGTTTCACCCAATAAAGAATTAATCCTGTCCTGAAGACTTTTAATATGCTTCTGAACCAGAATATCACTTTTTTCAAGACTGTTCGGAAATTCTCCAACCAATTTACTGATGAAATCCGGATGCAGCAAAAGCACCTCCGAGTCTTCAACGGCTTCGATATAATAAATCGATTTTTCATTGAAATACAGACTGCTTCGGTCGGAAGTCAGCCAGCTTTCAGGAGCAAACTGAATAATATGTTCCTTTCCGTTTTTATCGATAGAATACATTTTCAGCAGTCCTTTTTCCACAAAGTAAATATGCCTGCAGACTTCACCATACTGAAGGAGAAACTGGTTTTTGGGCACTTTTTTCACTTCATAGTGCAGGCTGCACATATTCACTTTTTCTAAGGGAACATTTAATACTTTTGCCAGATAGTTATTAATATTTTTCATTTTTTTTACAGAAGCTGACTTAAAGATATATCCTGGTGAGAAGCATGGTTAACCGCTTTTCCGTTTTCTATAACAATAAACTGAGGGCTTTCATGACGAATTCCCAAATCTTCAGCAATTTTATTAGATAAAGGTCTGCGCGCCAGAAGGTCCAGATAATAAAGTTCTGTTTTTCCCTCGTGGTTTTCGACTTCTTTTTCGAAGTTTCTTAATACCGTTTTGCTGATAAAGCAACTTGTAGAATGCTTAAAAACCCCAATCTTATGGGTATAAGAATGCTCAACTGCTGCTTTTAGATCTTCTTCGCTTTCAATTTTTTTCCAGAAAGCCTGCTGTTCCGAAGCCTCATTTTTTCCGCCAAATATTTTATCAAAAAAACTCATACATTAAACTGTTTTAAATGATGATGAAGATGTTTATATTCCAAAAACCCCCAATCTTTCGCCTTCATTTCTCCAAAAAGCTGATGATTAGCCGGTAAATTATCTTTTTGATACACTTCCCGGTATTCATTCAACGTATTTAGCAGGTTTTTTCGGCCTTCTTCAAAATTACATTCAAAATTAACGATTAGTTTTTGAAAAGTTGGCATATTTCGAGGAATTCCGTTATTGAATAGCTGGATTTCTTTTTTCGTTAAAATTCCGATGGCTTTAAAAAAAGGATTGATCTCCGGAATTTTAATTTTCTGAAGCGGAATTTGCAGCACCAGATGGCAGTGACAAAGCATCTGGGAAACATTCATACTCCCCCATTTCCGTTGAGAGTCTTCCGTAAGGTGAGAAATCCTCTCTACAATTTCGTTAAAGTGGATTTCATTGTGAAGACTTTTTTTTACCAATCTTTTTCGATCTTAAGATTATTGATATGCGCAAAATGATGATTACAATGCCAGACATACATCGCCAGACAGTTTTTCAGATCGTAATCTCTGTTTTGTTCAGGATGATGAAATGTTCTCGCAAACTGTTCTGTAGAAAGCTGTTTCAGTAAAGCAGTCCATCGTTGATGAGTTCCTTTCAGCATTCTCAATGCAGGTTTCAGAGGCATACTCTTACTATCCGGAAGTTCGGCCCATTGTGCCTCTTCATAAGGTTTAATATTCGGGTTATCTTCTGTTAAAATCTGCGATGGTATGGATATACTCTTCTATATCCTGATCACTAATATGCTCAGGCTGTTGAAATTCTCCGATAGGAAATTTCTTTTTTTCTAAATTGCTCATTTCTATTAATCCTATTATCTAAATTACTTTATCAGGTAAATTTATTACTTTAAAATTCAATTTTCGAATATTGGCCGCGAATGAATGAATTTTGATAATGATGCTGTTGAATTTATGGCCACGAATGAACGAATTTTTTTTAATAAGGCTGTTGAATCAATCTGCGCGTTCTGCAAAATCTGCGAGAGCCAATCCTCTTCATTAAATATTAATGAGATTTATTTCCCACAGATTTCACGGATTTTTACGGATGATAATGTTGATTTTTTCGGCCACGAATGAGTGAATAATTAAGTGTTGATTTTATTTCCCCACGGATTTCACGGATGATGATGTTGATTTTAGGGCCACGAATAGGCTAATTTTATAAGATATAATGTCTGACTTAGCTTTATTTTTGGTAAATATTTGATCAGTAAAATAAAAAGGATATGTAAAAATTGGGGATTTTTGGGATTTTTGGGAATAAAAATAATCGCGGATATGAATGAAATTCAATAAAAAATTTCAACAAAAATGTTAAAGTACTAAGAAATAAAGTTAAAAAATCGCATATCTTGTTGAGCAAAGAAATGGATAATTTAAGATGATTAAGTTAAAAATAATTTACAAAAATAAAATATTTGTGAACTATTTTCTGCATTTAATAAGAAATACATACTATTTTAAACTGTTAAAAATATAGCTTATAATACTACAAAACAGGGAGATAAAAGTTTGGCAAGCAATTTGCAAAGTAACTGGATGTCTGATTAAACGATTAGACAAAATTTAAATAGTAAAATTAAAACAGAATTATGAATAAGTTATTTCTAGGACTGGCCTTAGTTGCCGGTACTCTATCTTACGCCCAGGAAACTCAGGAAGTTAAAACCGTAACTCCGGTAAATCTTAATCAACCAAAAGAACCGGTACGATTCGGTATTAAAGGAGGAGCAAATGCATCCCAATTCAGCGAGCAGCAACTTAGTGCTAAAAATCAAAAAATAGGATTTAATGCGGGGGTATTTGTAAATATACCTTTATCACAAAAATTTGCGTTCCAGCCGGAGGTTTTATATAACCAGATGGGAGCAAAAAGTGTAGCACTAAATTCTGAATCTACTGTAGGTAACACTACAACGAGGACAGAAAGAGTATACAAAACTTCTTTGAATTATATTTCCGTTCCTTTAATGATGCAGTTCAAGCCGGCGGATAATTTTTATGTAGAAGCAGGTCCTGAATTCAGTTATTTTATCGATGGTGAAAATAGTGGAGATACAAAGATTACCACCATAAAAGATGGAAAAACAGAAAGTGTATTTACAGAAGGCAGTACACAGAGTATTAATAAAAATTCAGTAAAAAAATTCAATGTTGCAATGGGATTGGGTCTTGGATATTACTTCACAAAGAATCTAGGGATCAACGCCAGATATGTAAACAGTTTTACGCATTACGCCAACAACTCTGGAGTTGCTGAAGTGGATAAAAATATTAATACCAACAGAGTTTTCCAACTTGGATTAAACTATAAATTTTAACGTATTAACACGTATATATAACCAATTTTAATTTCAAATGAAAAGGTCAGACTCTAACGTCTGACCTTTCGTTTTTTTATTTAAACTAAAATTTTAATTAAATAATTCAATCTCTTCGCCTTTGCCCACAGGATATTCTTCTGTAAAGCATCCAAAGCAGTGGTTGGCAGATCCAAGGATCACTTTTAAGTTCTCCGTACTCAAAAATTCAAGAGAATCTACGCCCAGATAATCCCTAAGCTGCTCTGTTGTCATATTTGCAGAAATAAGATCATCTTTAGACGGGGTATCAATCCCAAGATAACAAGGTGCAATAATTGGAGGAGAAACACTTCTGAAGTGGATTTCCTTAACGCCTGCTTCTTTCAGGATCTTAACAAGTCTTTTGGAAGTGGTTCCACGAACGATAGAATCGTCGATAATGACTACTCTTTTACCTTTGATTTCAGAAATAATAGGGTTCAGTTTCAGGTTTACGATCCGCTCTCTCATTTCCTGAGTCGGGACAATAAAACTTCTTCCGATATATCTGTTTTTAATTAAAACCGGACGGAAAGGAATTCCCGATGCTTTAGAAAAACCAATGGCAGCAGGCACTCCGGAATCCGGAACTCCAATCACCACATCGGCATCTACAGGAGCCTGTTCCCAGATCTTCTCACCGGATTTTTCTCTGATTTCGTAAACATTGATATTTTCTAAAGTTGAATCTGGTCTTGCAAAATAGATATATTCAAAAGAACAGATCCTTTGCTTCCCTTTCTTTTCATTTACCATGTATGAGTTCAGCTTCCCCGGTTCATTTTCATTGGTATAAATGATTTCTCCCGGCAAAATATCCCTCACATATTGAGCTCCTACAGCATCCAATGCTACAGATTCTGAAGCCACCACATAAGAATTCTCGTTAATCGCTCCCAAAACCAAAGGTCTGATTCCATTGAAATCTCGGAATGCAAAGAATTTATTCCTCGTCATTCCGACTACAGAATAGGCACCTTCAATTTTCTCCATGGTTGCTTTAATAGCTCCGCGAAGTCCCAGATCAAGATTTTTTTGAATTAACCTTAAAATAACTTCTGAATCTGAAGTTGCTCTGAAAACCACACCTTCCGCTTCCAACTGATGTTTCAGTTCTTTTGCATTGGTTAAATTACCATTATGTGCGATAGAAAGTATAATCTGATCATATTCGTTTTTCGCAAAAAACGGCTGAAAATTATATTTCTTTTTATCTCCTGCAGTCGTATAGCGGGTATGCCCGATTGCAGAATTTCCCATAAAAGTTTCAGGGTCCTGAATCTCTTTATAAACATCCAAAACCAACCCTTCATCTTTCATATTGGTGATTTTTCCGTCTTTAAGAACAGAAATACCACAAGCTTCCTGACCTCTGTGCTGAAGGGCAAAAAGGCCAAACTGAGAAAGCGAAAACGTATCCAGATCATCATCAGAATACATTCCGAAGATTCCGCACTCCTCATTGGGAGCGTCTAATCTCTCTTCTTCCTGAGTTCTGAAAAGATTTCTTCCGTACGTTTGGGTTTCAAACTGTTTTAAATATTCACTTTTATGAATGTCTAAACTTTCCATTTCTATTTTTTCTAAAATTTGATGAGGGAAGCTGGGAGCCCAAAGTCTGAAGTTTACAACTCAACTTTCTATGTCGTCGATCAACTTCCAGCCTCCCACTTCTGGCTTCTGGCCTAATAATTATTTAGCAAGTACCGTTTTCAATCTGTTGTAGATCTCAACGTAAGCTTCTGTAACTTCACCAAGATCTCTTCTGAATCTGTCTTTATCCAGTTTCTTCATGGTATCTTTATCCCAAAGTCTGCAGGTATCCGGAGAAATTTCGTCTGCCAGAATAATTTCCCCGTCTGCTGTTTTTCCTAATTCAATTTTGAAATCAACCAGGATGATATTCATTTTGTCAAAAAGATCGATCAGGATTTCATTGATATCTGAAGTTAATTCATACATCTCATCAAGCTCTTCATACGTTGCCGCTCCTAAAAAAACAGCGTGGTGATCGTTAATAAGCGGATCTCCCAACTCGTCTTTTTTGTAGCAGATATCGAAGATTGTTACCGGAGATTTAATACCTTCCTCTACCCCTAATCTTTGAGCCATGCTTCCTGCAGAATAGTTTCTAACCACCATTTCTAAAGGAATAATTGACACTTTTTTTACCAACTGCTCTCTCTCATCTAATTGTTTAATGAAATGAGTTTTAATCCCTTTTTCATTTAAATATTCAAAGATCAATGTAGTGATGGCATTATTCATCTCTCCTTTTAAATCTACAGAACCTTTTTTCTGAGCATTAAATGCCGTAGCATCGTCTTTAAAACGAACCACTACTTCATTAGGATTATCGGTAGCAAATACCTGCTTTGCTTTACCTTCATACAACATTTCTAACTTTTCCATTTTCAAAAATTACTTTTTATTAGATTTATATTATTTTAATTAAAATTCCTGTTAATACCGCCAGACCGAAGCTTAAAAGCGTGCCGATCAGGACATATTCTGTGAGCTTTCTCTGTTTTGCCTGTGCCAGATCGCTGAATCTGAAAACAGACTTGGCAGCGACCATAAAACCTACACCCTCCCAATGATCTGCCATGATAAAGGTAAACACCAGTAAGCGTTCTAAAATCCCTATATATTGACCTGCATTTGACAAAGACTCGGTCTGAATCTGATTTTCATCCTCCGGAGCCGGCATCCATGAAGACAGTGCTATTTTGATAAAAATAGATGCAGGCGATGTTAAAAACAAAGCAGCCAGTCCTATTTTCAGAAAATCTTTATTTTTTAAAAAACTGAGATCAAATTCATTAAAGCCATAGGAAATAACGGCTATAACCGCAATATGAAGAATCTGATCGATAAAGAAAAGGATCTTTTTATTATTAACCGTCTGAAAGGTCAACTTTGCAGCATCGATAATAAAATGAGAAATCCCCACCAAAACAGCGATCCACCAAAGTTTTATATCCCAAAGGAAAATAAAGCTCAATACAATATGAATCACTGCATGAAAATATAAAAATTTACTCTTGAGTTGACGGTTTTCTTTATCAGCAACCCATGAATTGGGCTGAAGAATAAAATCTCCTAATAAATGTGCCCATATGAGTTGAATAAAAATCATGCCTACAGTTCTGAAATTTTCTTTCTGAAATATTGATTGGTTTCTACAATAAGTTCGTAATTCGCACGTTTCAGCCTCTGGCTTACAGAAGATTGAGAGATATTGAATCTTTTAGCCAGATCTTCCTGAGTGATATCCTTATTCATGATGACTTCGTGAATAATTTCCGAAGTAGCCATCGTCCAGTTATCAAAATCTTTGGAAGACCATTTCAGTAAAATATTAAGATCTCTGTCCACAGAAGTACTGGAAGTTTTGATAGAAACGGCATGACCGTCATTTTTAAGGTCATTGAGCAGCCTTCCGGAATGCACATAAGCCGTTCCGTTGGATTCGGTAATTTTTTCAGAAGAAAAATTTTCTTCACCGATACCGATCGCTATTCTTACATCTAAGTTTTCCTGACTTTTTATTAAAGATTTTATGGCTAAGAAACGCCAGAAAACATCGTCGATATTACATTTAAACTGAAATTCGTCGCCTCTGTAAATTTCCCATGTCTGAGGAGCACTTCCCCACTGGTCGAGAAGATTTTTAAGTTTGGTGATCCAAACTTCAGTGTCTGCATGCTGTGAATTAATAATATCCCCGGTAATGACCGCTATCATTTTGCAAATATAAGCATAATAACTTATAAATAAAAAATATAAGCAGAAACACTTATAGATAATGATTATTAGTCATTAAGCTTATATCAATGATAGATGATCCAGGCGATTTTTAACAAATATATGCTCTCATTTAAATAATTAAAATCGAATGCTCTTTACAGATCATTCTAATTTCTTTTAAAAAATGTTTAAATTTTAATTAGTTCATTTTAGCGCAAAGTTTTAATTTAAATATAAGAATATTTAAATGAGCAAAGAAGAATCAACCAATTGATTTGATGAAAGCTTATTTTCAAGCTTCGCGAAGCAATTCATTGGCCTTTGCCTTCTAAAATCAGTAGAAAACAAATACAACCTATGCGTTAAAAAATATTTAATTTTTATAATTTAATTGGTTATAAGCTATAACATTTTTTAATTATCAATTTAAACACACTCTAAGGTAATCTGGATTCGTACGAAATAACTGAATCAATGTATATTTAAATTAGAAAATTACTTTTTAATAAACTGATAAGTCTTATTATCAAGTTTTAATAAATAAGAACCTGTCGGCAAACTTTGTACTGAAATATTTTTTTTGTTTTTGAATGGCAGACTTTCAGAATAAATTACTTTTCCTGAGTAATCAAGAACTTGGGCATTCTTTATATTATCTATTTTTCCACTTACAAAAATTTCTTCACTCACCGGATTTGGATAAATTTTAACCTCATCTTTTATGGCCGAAACACTATTAGATGTTGAAAGAACCCCTAAATTCTGACAATAATCCACAGCATAAGAATCCCACTCCGTACTGGTGAATACTGTATTGGGTTGTGAAACACCGGTCTTTCTGTAAAGAGAAACATCTCCGTTGGTATTGCTAGTGGCCTTAAAACCGATTCCGTCCACTGTTGATGATTTATAGGCTAAATCAACATACTGAGTTCCTGAAAAAGCAAGCGCATCACCTGCAGTAAGAAACTGAGCATCATTATTTGTATAGCATGAGAGGGTAGATTTTGGATTTAAAACCACAAAACTCTCATTATTCGCTATCTTACCCTCAAGTTCATAACTATTCCCGTAATAATAAGAATTATAGGTACTGTTATAATACTGCACTCGTATCGTATAATGATTCAGATCTACTTCATGTCCCGTACGGTTCATAATCTCTAAAGCTTTATTACGATCTGTTCCCTCAATATACTTTACAATAAAAAGATCTTTGGAATTGGTATCGGAAGCCAAGGTAGATACCGTAGCGGTATTACTTTCTGACGATTGTAAATATCCCTGGTCATAAGCTTTTACCGTAAAAGAATACGATGTGGATGGGGATAAATGATCCACTGTTAATGAAGTTGACTGGGTTGTGGTTAACAGAACACCGTTCTCATACACCATATAGCCCAAAACATCAGTACTGGCACTTGGAGACCAGGACAAATTGGTATAATAGGCTCCAGACTGTGTTGAAGTTAGGTTGAGTGGAGATTCCGGTGCTGCCGTATCAGGATTCTGAACCCAAATGGCATTCACCCACTCCGGATGATCCACAAAAGGGTTTCTGTTATTCTGAATCGCATAAACGGCATTATTTCTGTCGATTTCTCTTGGAGAAACAGGATCCTGAATATGCCACTGAAGCAGCATCGCAATATAAGCAGGTTCAAAAGCCCTTTCTGCCGTGCCATCCAAAGCCGAGCGGTCAGACGCAGGATTGGCATTGGTAGAGTGGTTAAACCACGGTAATTTACCCTGATATCTTACGGCAAAATACAGTAACATTCTGGCAATATCACCTTTAAACTCATTAATAGGTTCATACACTCTGTTGGTATACGCATAATTCGGAATCGCACTGTTGGCAATTCTGGAAGAATTGGTGAAGGTGTGATGAACGGTAGAATTACCGATTCCGTATGGATAATTATTTCTTAACTGATTAATTCTTGCATCGGTAGGAATTACAAAATGTAAATCCGAATACATTGGATAATTACTGTTAAACGTACTTTGAGGAACTGCATGTTCCCGGTTATACCCTAAACCTTCTGCGTTTGAAGTACTGATGAGATTTGCAGAAGTATATTCATACGCGTCGGCTTCCAGCGGTTTTTCTGAATAGATATCTAATAAAATCGTGGTGTTGCTCGCATCATGATCATAATAGATATCAAGATCTGTCTGATTGTAAAAATTGGGAAGATCGCCATAATTCCAATTGATATTTTTTGAAGAAATAATATCCCGAATTTTAGACTTTAGTGCATATCCCGTTAAACCCGCCGTTCCATTATAGTAACCGGCAGGAGCCTGAGCAGAAAAACAGGATGAAATAAGGATTGCCGGAAGCAGAATTTTTTTCATGTTATAAAAATTGGAAGGCTAAAATAGTCAATTAACTCTCGTGAACTTGAATACAATTTATTAAAAAATTATTAACTTTTAAAATATAAAAAATTGAAAACTAAACTTTTGCAAAATAAATCTTATGGATACAATAATTTTTTTGGACGTTCCGTCAATTTATTTATCTTTGGGAACTAACTATTATCTATATGAATACAGAGACAATTGACAATATCAAAATGATCGCGGAGACAGCAAAAGAGTTTGCTGAAAAAAATATTAGACCTAATATTATGGAGTGGGACGAGAGTCAGACGTTTCCAAAAGATCTCTTTCATCAGTTAGGAGAAATGGGCTTCATGGGAATTGTAATTCCTGAACAATATGGAGGTTCCGGTCTTGGTTACCACGAGTATGTTACCATTCTGGACGAGATTTCGCAGGTAGACCCTTCCATTGGTCTTTCTGTGGCCGCTCACAATTCTCTTTGCACCAACCATATCTACGAATTCGGAAATGAAGAGCAAAGAAATAAATGGCTTCCTCAGCTGGCTTCAGGAAAAGTAATCGGAGCATGGGGATTAACGGAGCATAATACAGGTTCTGATTCAGGAGGTATGTCTACTACTGCGGTAAAAGACGGAGACGAATGGATTATTAACGGGGCTAAAAACTTCATCACTCACGCCATTTCAGGAGACATTGCCGTTGTGATGACAAGAACGGGCGAAATAGGCGCTAAAAATAATTCTACTGCTTTTGTTTTAGAAAAGGGAATGGCAGGTTTCTCTTCAGGTAAAAAAGAGAATAAACTTGGAATGAGAGCTTCTGAAACGGCAGAATTAATCTTCGATAATGTACGGGTTTCTGACGCCAACAGATTGGGAGAAGTCGGAGAAGGCTTCAAGCAGGCTATGAAAATTCTGGACGGAGGCAGAATTTCTATTGCTGCCCTTAGCTTAGGAACTGCAAGAGGCGCTTACAAAGCTGCTTTAAAATACGCTAAAGAAAGACACCAGTTTGGAAAATCCATCTCCGAATTTCAGGCTATCAACTTTATGCTGGCAGATATGGCAACAGAGATCGATGCTTCAGAATTATTGATCCAAAGAGCAGCCACATTGAAAAATGCAAAGCAAAAAATGACCAAAGAGGGAGCAATGGCAAAACTCTACGCTTCCGAGGCTTGTGTGAGAATTTCAAACAATGCCGTTCAAATCTTTGGTGGATACGGATATACAAAGGATTTTCCTGCTGAAAAGTTCTACAGAGATTCTAAACTTTGCACCATTGGCGAAGGAACTTCTGAAATCCAAAGACTGGTCATCGGAAGAGATATTACAAAATAATTTTTCTGAATGAAAATTTAGAATTATATCACTAACAACTGAATAACACTCGTGGATACGGGTGTTATTTTTTTTACATAAAATGAATATATAAGAGATAAATTCAATGTATCGCATAATTATTTATATTAAATATCAAAAATTTTCTTAAAAAATTCAGTTTTTCATAATTAAAATTGATTAGCTTTGATTTACCATAATCAAATAATATTTTTATATGAGAAAACAATTATCGATGATTGGGATGCTCTTGATCACAGGCATCACTTTCGCGCAGACCGACCGCCTCTGGACTGAAGGAAACAGAAAATCATCATCAGAAATCTTTGAAAATAAGACCGGCATCCTTAACCCTAAAGTGTACAGCCTTGACCTTAACGCCTTAAAGAGTGTTTTATCGCGGGCTCCCAAGAGACTTGCAATCGGTGAAAAGTCGGAAATCATTATTTCTTTTCCCAATTCTGAAGGAAAAATGGAAAATTTCAAAGTAAGAGAAAATTCTAATTTTGATCCTCAGCTGGCCGCCAAATTTCCGGATATCAAATCTTATGTTGGTGAAGGTCTGAATGATCCCAATTCGACGGTTTATTTTAGTATTTCACCTCTCGGGCTCTCTTCTATGGAGATTTACGGTGACAAATCAGCTGTTTTTATCGAACCTTATACTAAAGATCTGTCAAGCTATGTCGTTTATAAAAAATCAGATAAAAAAGACGATCTTAATAAATTTGAATGTACCGTTATCGACGTTGCCCAAAAAGGGGTATCCCCGTCTAATCTTGCGGCAAGACCCAATGCAGATGATGCCAAGCTAAGAACATTTCGTCTGGCATTGTCTTCCACAGGAGAATATACTGCTTATTTCGGAGGTACAAAAGCCAACGCACTGGCAGCAATGAATAATACGATGACCCGCGTAAACGGAGTTTTTGAGAAAGATTTCTCAGCGAGAATGGTATTAATCGCTAACAACGATGCCGTAATTTATACCAATGCCTCTACAGACCCTTACTCTGCCGCTTCAGGAATGAGCAGCTGGAATTCTCAGCTGCAATCCACCTTAACTTCTGTTATCGGAGAAGCCAATTATGATATCGGCCACTTATTCGGCGCCTCAGGCGGCGGCGGAAATGCAGGCTGTATAGGCTGCGTCTGCACCAATGGATCAAAAGGAAGCGGCTATACCTCTCCGGCAGATGCCATCCCTTCCGGTGATAATTTCGATATTGACTATGTTGCTCATGAAATGGGACACCAGTTTGGAGGAAACCATACATTTTCAATGAGCAATGAGGGAACAGGAGCCAATATGGAGCCCGGATCAGGATCTACGATCATGGGGTATGCAGGAATTACGAGTCAGGATATTCAGGCGCATTCAGATTCATTTTTCCACGCCATCAGCATCCAGCAGATCACCAATAATATCAAAGCAAAAACCTGTCCGGTAAGCACCAATACAGGAAACTCTATTCCGACGGCAGATGCAGGTTTAGATTATACGATCCCCAAAGGGACACCGTTTATGCTCACCGGAACCGGAACAGATGCCAACGGAGATTCTTTAACCTACATTTGGGAGCAAATGGATAATGCTTCTTCTTCCCAAACAGGAGCAAGCTCTGCAGCAAGTGCTACAAAAGCATCCGGACCCACTTTCAGATCCTGGACACCACAAACTGTCCCGGTGAGGTACTTCCCAAGAATAGCATCTGTTTTAGCGGGTGCAACAACAACGGCAGGCTCGGAAATTACCGTAGAAGCTTTGTCGAACGTAGCAAGATCCTATAATTTTAGATTTACAGTTCGCGATAACCGGGCTGGCGGTTCTGGAAACAATTCAGATGATGCACTAATTACAGTCAACGGAACTGCTGGTCCGTTTTCTGTAAGTTCCCAAAATTCAGCAACCACTTATGCAGGAGGCAGTTCCCAAACCGTAACATGGAATGTTGCAGGCACTACAGCCAATGGTGTAAATACAGCTAATGTAGACATTCTTTGGTCTGCCAATTCCGGCACAACATGGACTACTCTGCTGGCAGGAACTCCTAATGACGGATCTCAGGCTGTCACCATACCCAATACTTCCACCACCACCGGAAGAATTATGGTAAAAGGTTCGAATCATATTTTCTTTGATGTTAACAATGCCAATATCACCGTCAATGCAGGTTCGGGAACTTCGGACACTATTGCTCCTACTGCTCCTGCCCTTTCTGCTTCAGGAACAACTTCCACAAGCACCAATCTTTCATGGTCCGGTGCAACAGATAACGTTGGCGTTACCGGTTATGATATATACCAAGGTTCATCACTCATCGGATCCACAGCATCAACAGCTTACACGGTAACCAGCTTAAGCCCTTCAACCACTTATAATTTCACCGTAAGAGCAAAAGATGCAGCAGGAAATACTTCTGTATCCAGCAATTCGGTAAGCGTAACAACCCTGGCTGGAAGCGCTGTATCTTACTGTTCTGCAACATCCACTAATACAGCCGACGAAAGAATAGGAAACGTGAGTTTCGGATCCATAAACAACACTTCCACCGGAACTGCAGGTTATGAAAACTTTACCTCTCTTTCTACGAACGTAACAAGAGGAAATGCTTATACAATTTCTATCACTCCGGTGTGGACGTCTACAAAATACAATGAAGCCTATGCTGTTTATATAGACTATAACGGGGACGGCGATTTTACAGATAGCGGAGAATTGGTGTGGACAAGAACCGCCTCCACCGTAAGTCCGGTTACGGGAAGCATCACCATTCCGGCATCTGCTACGCTTGGAAATACCAGAATGAGAGTGATGATGCAGTATAACGCTGTACCATCATCATCTTGCGGATCTTATACCTACGGACAGGTTGAAGATTACACGTTAAATATTATATCTTCCGGTCGAGGTGATCTGCCTGGAACAAAAGATTTATTAACGGAAATGAAATTATATCCAAATCCGGTAAAAGATATTCTCCATATTTCCAATACAACCAATGAAGATTATAAAATCTTCGAGATGGGCGGAAAACTAATTAACTCAGGAAAACTCGAACGAGGAACCGTGAATGTAAGCAATCTTATCAAAGGAGCTTATATTATCCAAATTGGAGAGGTTTCTAAGAGATTCATTAAAAACTAATTAATCACTTCAATTAAACACACAGAAGAAGGCTGTTCGGAAACGAACAGTCTTTTTTATGATTTTAACTTCAAATACAACAAATATTCATAGCACCGAATTTTACAGAATCTTAATGTTTACTTCAATGCTCCTTTTTAATAATCAACACAGAAAAATGAAAGCGAGATACTTTGCATTCGTGCATTTGTGCCATACACAGATCTTTACAGATGATGTCGATGATTTTTGCAACCACAAATACACAAATCTTAAAGAATCTTGATGTTTACTCTAATACTCCTTTTTAATAATTAATACAGAAAAATGAAAGCGAGATACTTTTCATTCGTGCATTTGTGGCAATCCAACGATTTTCACAGATATCGTTGACTTTTAAATTTATGAAATTTTTCAGAATTTTTATCTGTAATCCGACAGACCTAAGAAAACCAATACAACTTCCCCGTTTAAGGCTATTTATTATCGGTTTTGCCTCTCAGCATAAAATTTTACTTTCAATTTTTGAAATTATAAAATCTTAAGTCACAATTTATTATAAAGTTGCGAAAGACCATCGTAAAATAAAAATAATCAGAATCACAAACCGTTCTATTTCATATATTTGGGATATCAACCAACAACAAATCACTATGATATACAGCACTTTATAAGCTCCTCTCCTTTTAGATCTGCAAGCTCTGATTTTATTATTTTGTACGCTGCAGATTCCTATTCTCAATTACTATTAATTTAAAAACACAACAAAATGGAAGAAAATAACGACGATGAAAGATACTACAATTCCGATTTTGGCCGACTGAACCATCCGGATGATCTTAAAAAGTATTTTTCCCGAAAAACATTCAAAGATTTTCTTGAAGATAAAACCAATCCGGTGGTGTACTGCACGCTGAGTATGGAGGGAAAATCTTTTCTTTACACGTCTTCTTATGCGGTGATGATCCATCAGGTAACCAACGGGCACGACCAGTTTACCATCACTGTTCCGGATGACGCATTAGACAGCTTTTCGGGCTATGTCATGGAAAATTCTAAGAATATTCTGGGCAAAACAGTCACCATCAATTTTCATCAGTACGGCTCTGTAAAGCAGGTTTTTGTGGGCATTATCTGTCAGGTGCGCAATAAAAAAGACAATGGCTACGGCTATCTTTTGATCACCGGACATTCGCCGGGTATTTTGTTAGAAAGCGGAAAAAACTGTCAGAGTTTTGAACAGAAAACCCTGGAACAGATCATTAAAGAAACCGTTTCGGGCTATCCCGAAGAGGCTCAGATTATCATCGATCATCCCAATGCCGACTTTATCCTGCCTTATACGGTACAGTATAATGAGTCGGATTATCAGTTTATTAAAAGATTGGCCATCCGTTTTGGGGAATATTTTTACTACAACGGGCAGCAGCTTATTTTTGGACGAAAGATACAGCCGATCATCAAATTAGAAGAAAATATCAACCTGATTGAGGTTGAATTTGAAATGAATATCAAGCCCCAGTTTTTCCGGCATTCTGCGTATGATGCTCAGCAAGGGCGAGCTATTGAGAAGTTATCGAAGTCGGTGCATATTCAGTATAAAGAAAATCCGTTTCAGGCCGTGGCCATTAATGCCTCGGAAATGGTCTATAAAAAAGTGCCCGAAATGTTCTGCAACCACACGGGAATATCTGATAATACCTCAAAAGAACTCAGTGAATCGGTGCGTATGGAACGCGAAAACCGCGAAAATCTGGTGATGGTACGCGGACAAAGCCGGGATCCGGATCTGAGAATCGGAAGTCGCGCCAAACTGATCGATATTAACATCAAAGCCATGGAAACCTACCGCATCATCGAAATTAAACATTTTCACGATGCAGAAGAATATTATAATGAATTTGTAGGCATTCCGGATCTCTTTAACGCTCCGTATCAGGACTCCAATGCCGTTCCTCTGGGCGAAGACCAACCCGCCCGAGTGATCGACAATAATGACCCGACGGGCAGCGGAAGGGTGCGCGTCCAGTTTCCGTGGCAGGAAAGAAAGGGTGAGAAAACACCGTGGCTGAGATTGATACAGCCGCATTCTGGAACTGGAAAAGGTTTTCATTTTATCCCTGAAATTGGGGAAGAAGTGATGGTTGGTTTTGAGTCTCAGAATGCAGAAAAGCCTTTTGTGGTGGGAACCCATTATAATGGAAGTGAAAAGAGTTCGTATCATACGAGTGGGAATGATAAAAAAGTAATTCATACCCGCTCGGGAACGAAAATTATCCTGAATGATGGCGAAGGAAGTATTTTTATTGAAGATCCCAGCGGAAATACCTATTTAATGGATGGGCAGGGAAATATTAAGGTGAATGCACCGAAGAATATGACGTTTACGGCAGGAGAGAATGTTACAATAACCGCAGGAATGAATATCACGTCTAATGCGGGAATGAACATTTCTGAAACCGCAGGAGTCAGCCATATAAGTTTTGCGGGTGGAATGATGATTCAGAATGCAACTTTAGATTATATGTTGAATGCTACAAACATTACTAAGATTGCCTCTGAGAATTATTCTTATGAAGCGAATGATATTTATAAAAATGCTACTGAAAACATTGACGTAGTTGCGGGAAAGGATTTTATACAGAGTAGTGAGACAACTATTCACAATTTGTCTGGAGAACAAAGCTATAATTCATAAGATATGGAAGCAGAAAATAGACAAGGTAAAATACAGATTTTTGCCAAAAATATAATTGGTAAAGCAAAGGGAGAAATACTTGAAGAGAGTAAGAAAACGACCAACTCAGCAGGATTAAAACACATCCAAAGTGGTAAAGAAAGCGGAGTAAATAACGGGAATAACCGAGCTAGAAAAATATCTTTAGAATTAAGAGTTGTAAAAATAGACGGCCCTTTCGATGAAAATAATAAAAAAATTGACACAATTGAAAAAAACAAATGGTATACATATAAAGTCGCACAGTTTAATAGAGAACCTACAAAAAATGAATTACAAAATCTTCGGTGGGGAATAAGATATGATGATAAAACAATTAATGAATTGAAAGATGTTTCCTGTAAAGGCTATAAAGAAATTACACATAAAATCTTGGAAAATAATAACTTTTCTAAATTTAAAATCTATGCTTATTTTAGGGCTCCAGAGGAAATTGTAAGTACTTTGGTAAATCTAAAAAAATGTTTATGTAATTGTCCCAAGCCCGAAGAAAATTTTCCTTACTCAGAAAATACATTTAATAAAATTAAGGAAATTGCTCCTTTGATCGATAAGTATTGCAAAATTTATAGTGTCCCTAAAGTAGCTGTAGCTGGTTCTATTGCAGACGAATTTAATATTATTAATGAAAGTAAATTAAGAAAAATGATCGATGGATTTCAAGATAAATACTTGATTAAATATATGTCTAATAATGAAATTGAAATAGACAAGTATTTTAATTTTGAGTCGAAATGGTTAAACGCTAACAAACATGATTTAGGAATAGGTAATATAAAGTTAGAAACAGCAAAGCAATTATACGACGAAAATATCAGGATCTTTAGAAATAAAAATTGGAACTATACTGATATTGTAAAATATGTAGAGACTAATGAAGGAACGGTTCATTTAGCGACATTGGTAATAAGAAAAGCAATGCATATTTTAGATAAATATACTATAAGTTATTGCGAGTGTAAGAAGGAGGCTGTCTTTGTTACTTACTATAAACAAGGCGATAAATACATAGAAAAATTTTTAAATATGAAAAAAATAAATCCTAAGCATCAAATACAACCTGGTGAAGGATGTAGAGTCAGTTTACAACGAGAAAAATTATTAAGTAAATTGAAATAATATGGAGTTCTTGGTTCTATTTATTTTTATGTGTTATTATAGTTTGACCTATTTTTTAGGAGCTCATTTCAAAAAAGTTCTAATTGTTTCATTGTCATTATATATAATAGGTATATTATACTTTTTAAATCCTTTACCTTCAAAAATTTGGGAAATAATTGTAGATATATTTATGATACTCATATTTTGCATAGAAACATATTTTATACATCGTCTTGTTTATAAAACAAAATACAATTTTCCTATTTATATCATCTTAACAATGATTGCCACTATTATTTTAGGCTTTATAAATTTATTCGTCCTATTATTAATTGGTTTATCACTGAATTTAGAAGGTTTGTAAAAACCGTTGCTGATTTCGATCCAAAAAGTATATTATGGGAATAATAAATAAAAAATTAAGGATCGGAGTTGGGATAATATTATTTCTATATCTATCATTTATTTTAAGAGCTTATTTTATATATTCTATTTACAAAAATGATGAATTAGATGGTGATGGTGTTCCAGATATCTATAAGTATGATAATGATTTTACCCCAATTATTAATTTTTTATTTGATTTTAAAAATACCAAAAAAGATAGATCAGATCTTCTTGTTTTAACTATATTCTTTTTATTTAATTTATTTTTAAGCAGTTTTTTTTGGCGATACTTATTAAAATGGCACAAGAAAAATGATTCAAATAAGCTAAGTTTTAAACTGCTTTTACTTTTTTTAATTGTTACAATAATTTTACTTTTTTTAACTTTTATATTGGCATATTTAACTAAAAGTTTATTGTTCTTTATTTTTTTCATGTACTATTTACCAATGGGTATTCTGGTAATCTTAATGGTTCCACTTTTTAAGTTCAATCAATGGGTTGTAGATCGGTTATCAAAGTAAATATTTATTGTGGTTTGGTGCATGGATACAAATTATGGTGTCAGAAATTATACGAACAGATTTGCATAAATTTCTAGAGAAATATAATGGCAAACCAGTAATACATGTAGGTAATATCCCGCAATATAAATACTATGAAAAATAAATTCAGTAGACAGTTTTTATCTATCATCAAAAAGCCTTTTTCTTCTATAGCGCTTTATACTTTTTTACTTTGGGTATTAACCATTTTTATTTCTACCATAATAATAGGAATTATAGAAGGGTTTATACAAGGGAAAATACCTCGATGGAATAACCAAATAGTTTACTTCATTTTTGGCTTAATATTGTCTCTTCCAGCATTTATTTTATTAGGATTAATAATCAAATTTATAACTCACAATAAATTAGTCCTTATAATTATTTCGATATTATTACCTTTTTTATCTTTTTACGTGTATAGATTTAATTTTGATCCAAACAATTTAGAAGATTATATTTTACCTGGGACTCATTCCATTGTACTTTCTGTCTTACTTTCTTTTTTAAGATTAAAAAATAATTAAGATAGAAGATAGTAGGTTAAAATATAGATCCTATGAAAAATAAACTACTTATCTTAAATATTACATCTTATGTCATTCTGTATCATATAGTCCAAGCAAAGATAGTGACTAAGCGTTTTTTGGAAACAAATAATATTAATAAAGAAAAAAATTAGGTTTCATCTTAATTGATATGTCAGAAGATGGGATGACAAAAGTCTTAAATAAAGAAATTGATGCTATTAAAGATCCAACAAAATCTAATTCTCCCAAAATGTTATAATCATTCTACTATAGGAGAAGGTAGTAGGGACTCAGGATTTTTAATTCAATCAATGGAAGGTTTAGATAAATACAAAAGGCTAACGACTTTTCATTTTATTCACGCCATATTTGTAAATGATTTAAAAATTTAACAATGAAGCTTTTACAATATTTATTTTTCATATTCCCACTCCTAATATCGTGTCAACAATATGATAAGCAGCCCTATGACAAAAATGAAAAGACGTTGAGGGCTTTTCCTCTTTCTACAAGTGAAATTATTTTTGACAGCTTGTGGGTAAAAGGAGATTCGCTCACCTATTTAAGACTTAAAAATATTCGTAATATCTATCTTGCAGATACTGATTCTATTCCAATGTGGATCTCAAATTTCAAACAATTAAAAAGTATCACATCATTTTCAGAAAGAAAAAAAATAATTAATATTCCGAACGAAATAGGAAAAAATAGTAATCTAACTCATATCGAACTCCCGCATAATAATATCACTAGAATACCATCATCTTTATATAATTTAAAAAATTTGGAAAGATTAAATCTAAGTGACAATAATCTAAATGAGATTGCCCCAGAAATAGGAAATTTAAAAAAAATAAAAATAATTTTTCTTTCAGGTAATCAAAACTTACTTAATATTCCTGAAGAGATATGCAACCTTTCAGATTTAGTAAGTGTACCAATTAATAATACGAGTGTTTCAAATCTTCCTAAGTGTTTAAAAAACATGAAAAATCTTGAGTGGATTAATATTTCAAAAACAAATGTGAAAAACTTTCCCATTGAAATTCTATCGGCTCCAAAGCTAAAAACAGTTCATGCAATAGGAATAAAATTGAATAATTATAGAGAAATAAAAAATATTTGTGAGAGGAAAAATATTACTTTTTATTATGATGAATAGAATTACGCAATTTTAAATCTTTTAGAACCTATAATTATATAAAACTGTTTGCGGATTCCTGCTACGCAAAGCCTCCAGAATTTGATTAGCAATGAGTTGTGTAAATATTATAATTATGATTAATATGTAATTTATGATTTATATTTAAATAAATTTTTAGCAACCAAGAGAATTAATCCTTTACATAAAATATCTCCTGGAGAGGGTTGTAGAGTAAGTTTACAAAGAAAAAAAATTATAAATTCTTTAGTTTAGATTAAAACATGTTATGCAAAATTTTATAATCTACTCAATAATAATATTAATAGTATCATTTCTCTCTTTTATATATAATAAGAAAAAGAAAGTATTTTTACTTGTTTCTATTAATATAGTTATTTTCATGATAATATTAATTTCGTTGATTTCAATTTTGAAATTAAATATTCATATATTTTCCGCTGTCTGTATATTTATTTACATAATTGGTTTAAATACTCTAAATTATTTGATTAGTAAAAATGAAGTTATAAAAAACAATTACTTAAAGTTTAATTTAATTTTTTATTTTGCCTCAAGCTTGTGGTTCTTTTTACTGTCTTTCATAATATTAATCTTCGGTATTTTAACTGATACCCCTGGCTTGTGAAAATTGTTATTTATTTCGATTCGAAGTTTAAATGAGAGTAGCTTATAGATATTATGAGATAAAGCAAGATAAACGAAAGGTCATTAGTTTACAACGACGAGATAAATTTCTAAGTAAATTGAAAATTGCATTTTTACTTTAAAATTAAACAGACTCTAAGTCCCAATATCTAAAACCTAATTTTTATATTTGCGTTAAATTAAAAATATTCATGGATAAAATTGATAGTCTGAACCAGGTAGCAGAATTCCACACCACTTTTAAAGCTCCTATTCTTGATACCCCGCAAATTCCTTCTCCCGAAAGATGCAATTTAAGAGTTGAACTTTTACAGGAAGAATTAAACGAATTGAAACAAGCCATTGCAGATAATAATATCGTAGAAATTGCGGATGCCCTGTGTGATCTTCAGTATGTGTTGAGTGGCGCTGTATTAGAATTCGGACTTGGCAGCAAATTTGTAGAACTCTTCAACGAAGTTCAGCGTTCTAATATGTCCAAAGCCTGCGACAATGCAGAACAGGCAGAAGAAACGGTTGAGTTTTACAAAGCAAAAGAGGTAGAATCTTTTTATGAAAAATCCGGTGAAAAATTTAATGTTTACCGAACTGCAGATCACAAAGTATTAAAAAACAAATACTACTCCCCTGCAGATCTGAAAACGATTATCGAAAAATAATATGAAAAAATTGATTACAAATACGCTTGCCGCTGCCACTTTATTTCTGGCCATCCAACAACTGAGTGCACAGAAGGTGGTGGTAAACCGTGAAGTGGAGACCACTAAAGACGGGAAAATGCTTTTGGGAAATCAGCTGAAATCACAATTTTCCAAAGAACCGTATGCAGATTGGTATACTAAAGAATATAATGAGTACGCCATAGACCAAAAGGCGATTGCAGTATTAAAAAAGGAAAAACTTATCACGTATGATATCACGGTTTTTATGGGAACATGGTGCGAAGACAGCCACCGCGATTTTCCCAGGCTGATGAAAATTCTGGACGAGCTGAAATATCCTGAAAACAGATTAACCATCATTGCCGTAAACCGTAAAAAGGAATCTCCTGCCGGCGAAGAAAGTCTGTATAACGTACACAAGGTACCCACAATCATTGTAAAAAAATACAATAAAGAGATAGGAAGAATCATAGAAATGCCTACCACAGGCTATATTGAAAGAGATTTGGTCGAGATTCTTAAAAAAGACGATTCTTCGGTATTCAGCGAAATATTTAAATAACAAATATTGAGAAATTATAAAGTCATTCTATCGTTTCTAGCAGGTGCTTTGCTTGTACTGCTTTTATTTTTTGGTTTAAAATCGTGTTTTAATACAGGCGGTAAAACCGAAAAATCAGAATATTATATCCTTACCAACCAAATCTCCAAGATGAATAAGCTGGTGGTTCTGGAGCAGAACAGTTCTTCTATGCAAAAAACAAAGCTGGGAGTAGAATTCTTTGGCAAGGAAGTTTCGAGCAGCAGCATTATCACGTTTACCAAAACGAACGCTCAGGTTTCTTATGATTTGAATAAAATGAAAATTAAGGTAGATTCTATTAATAAAAAATTAATTATCCAGGAACTACCCAATGCAGATATAAGAATTACCCCAAGTGTTGAAATCCAGTCGATGGACGATTCCTTCATCAACAGAATTTCTGAAAAAGACATTAAAAATGTAACCCAAAAAGCTAAAGATACCGCTTTTAAAACTATTGATCAAAACAGACTCAGAAATGAAGGCCATCAACAATTAATGGATAATCTAAATACTATTTTCGTCCTGGCGAAGGCATTGAATTACAAAATTGAAGATCAGACAGGAAAAATAGGTATTTTGGGCGTTTAAATTTTTTTTGGCAAACCCTTTGAATACTATTTAATATAAAATTTAAAGTTATGGACACCAAAGGAAATGACAAAAAGAAAGAATCTGCCAACAGCGCAGAAACAAAGAAGCAGAATCAGGATTTTCAGAACATCCCTTCCTCATCAGAAAAAACAAATCCACCTGATATAGAAAAGGAAGAAATTCAGAAATCTTCAAAAAACAATAAATCCGGAAAAACGGATAATACAGAAAAATAAAAAGGTTCTGTCTCATTGGAGGCAGAACCTTTTTTTAGAAAAAAATACACAATAAAATCAAACAATTCGGTTGACAATGATGGGTGAATTCCGCTTCGCTTGTTATTTTTAATGGACTTTAAAAATTGACGAGAACGCACGAAGCTAAAATTCACAATCCATTTTATACAATAGTTGACTTTCCGATCTTCACATTTTCAAAATTATAATATGATTTCTCAGAATATTTAATATAATCTGCAATAAAACTTCCCACTTCGCTTGTAGAATAAGGCTGTTGGGAGTTTAAATCGGCAGTTACATATTTATTTTCGATCGCATGTTCTACAGATTCTCTTAATTTTTCTGCTGCGTGGTCTAATTTTAAATAATCCAGCATCATGGCTGTACTTAAGATGGAGGCAATCGGGTTGGCTATTCCCTTTCCTTTTGCCTGAGGATAAGACCCGTGGATCGGCTCAAACATCGCATTTCTATTACCGATGGAAGCCGAAGGCAGCAAGCCTATCGACCCTCCAATTACACTTGCTTCATCGGAAATAATATCACCAAACATATTTTCAGTTACAATTACATCAAACTGTTTCGGATTAAGGATCAGCTGCATGGCGGCATTATCAACAAACATAAAATCCAGTTCTACGTCGGGATATTCTGCAGCAATTTCCCTGAATATTCTTCTCCAGAGTCTGGAAGTATCCAAAACATTGGCTTTATCAATTAAAGTCAGTTTTTTTCTTCTTTTCTGCGCTTCCTGAAAAGCCATATGCACAATCGGAGCAATATCTTCTCTGCTGTACTTGCAAACATCATAAGCGTACTCCCCCTCTTCGTCTGTAAATTTTTCTCCGAAATAGATCCCGCTTACCAGCTCTCTGAAAATCTGAATATCAGTATCCTCAATAATTTCCTGTTTTAGCGGACTTTTATCAATTAGGGAAGCATAGGTTTTCAGGGGTCTGATATTCGCAAAAAGCCCAAGCTCTTTACGGAGCTTCAGTAAACCCTGTTCCGGGCGCACTTTCGCGTCAGGATTATTGTCAAACGCAGGATCTCCGATAGCCCCGAAAAGCACAGCATCCGATTCTTTGCAGATGTCCAGCGTTTCATCCGGCAAAGGATTTCCTGTTTTATAAATGGCTTCCGCTCCCGCTAATCCGAACTTAAAATCGAATGTATAGTGAAAAGCTTCCGCAATGGCATCTAAAATTTTAATGCTTTCTCCAACGACTTCAGGACCAATTCCGTCTCCGGCAAGTACTGCAATTTTAAAATCAGTTTTCATATACTTTATGTTTTTTAAGTTCAAATTCATGGATTGTCTGCTTTTTGCTGATCAAAAAATCAATATCATCATAACCGTTGATCAGGCAGATCTTTTTATAAGAATCCAATTCAAAATTTTCAGTTTTATTTTTGAATGTTATGGTTTGTTTTTCTACGTCTACCGTAATTTCATGTTCAGGATTTTCGGTACTTTCTTTTAAAATTTCCTTTAAAAATTCTTCAGAAACTTTTACGGGAAGCAATCCGTTATTTAAAGCATTTCCTTTAAAAATATCGGCAAAGAAACTTGAAACAACGACTTTAAAACCGTAATCGGTGAGCGCCCAGGCCGCATGCTCTCTGCTGCTTCCGCAGCCGAAATTATTTCCAGCCACTAAAATTTCACCTGAATATTTTTTATTATTCAAGACAAAATCAGGATTTTCTTCGTTCGTATGAACATTATACCGCCAGTCGCGGAACAGGTTGTTTCCAAAACCGCTTTTATCAATACTTTTTAAAAAACGAGCCGGAATAATCTGGTCGGTGTCTATATTTTCAACCGGCAACGGAATGGCGCGGGATTTTAGGATAATTAATTTTTGCATTTTATTAAAATAATTTAATGTGAATGATGAATTTTACTATGTAAGTCAATAATCAATCTCCATCAGGCTGGAAAAAATTCACAATTGACTATTCACTTTTTAAATTCACTCTTCTCAGTTTTCAAGAACAGCAATTCTTCCTTCAATAGCTACTTTTGCAGCGGTTAACGGACTTGCAAGAATCGTTCTTGCGCCCTGCCCCTGCCTTCCTTCAAAATTTCTGTTGGAAGTAGAAACACAATATTCCCCTTCCGGAATTTTATCATCATTCATCGCCAGACACGCAGAACATCCCGGTTGCCTGATCTGAAAACCGGCTTCATTGAAAATCTGATCTAAGCCTTCCTCAAAAATCTGTTTCACCACCTGCTGAGACCCGGGAACAATTAATGCCTGAACGTGTTCCGACTTACTTTTTCCTTTAATATAATCTGCCGCAGAACGGAAATCTTCAATTCTGGCATTGGTACAACTTCCGATAAATACGAAATTTACTTTAATATCAGAAACAGACTGTCCTGCCTTCAAGCCCATATATTTCAATGCCTTTTCTTCAGATTCATTTTGAGGAGCCGGAATATTCTGTTTAATCGAAATTCCCATTCCGGGATTGGTTCCGTAGGTAATCATCGGATAAATATCGGAGGCATCAAAAGAAAATTCAGCATCAAAAGTCGCCTCATTATCTGTTTTTAACGTTTTCCAGTAGGCTACCTTTTCATCCCATTCTTCATCTTTTGGTGCAAAAGCTCTTCCTTTTACATAATCAAAAGTGGTTTCATCAGGTGCTATCATGCCGCCGCGGGCTCCCATTTCTATACTCATATTGCAGACCGTCATTCTGCCTTCCATCGACATCTCTTCGAAGACGTTTCCTGCATATTCGCAGAAATATCCTGTTCCGCCATCGGTTCCGATTTTTGAGATCACGTAAAGGATAACATCTTTTGGCTGAACCTCTTTATTCAGTTGGCCATTCACATTTACCCGCATTGATTTTGGCTTGTTCAGCAACAGACACTGGCTCGCAAAAACCTGTGCCACCTGGCTCGTCCCGATGCCAAAAGCGATAGAACCGAAGGCTCCGTGTGTTGAAGTATGGCTGTCTCCGCACACCATGCTCATTCCGGGCTGGGTAATACCCAATTCCGGAGCGATAATGTGAATAATCCCCTGATAGGGATGACCTAAGCCATATAATTCAATATTATTTTTACGGCAATTTTCCGTTAATTGTTCTACCTGATTTCTGGAAGACTCGTCACGGATCGGCAAATCCTGATCCAATGTCGGAACATTGTGATCGGCTGTTGCCACAATCTGGTCTGGTCTGAAAATCTCTAAACCTCTTGATTCTAATTCCGCAAAAGCCTGAGGACTTGTTACTTCATGAATCAAATGTTTGTCGATATATATAATTTGAGGTCCGTCAGGAATCGTTTCTACGACGTGGGCGTCCCAAACTTTATCAAAAAGTGTTTTTTTATCGTTGTTCATTATAGTTTAATCTAAATTGCAAGGGAATACTATCCTATTTTTCTCGTCACTTTTTCGATGATCATGCTTAAATCATCATTATTCACCTCTTTCTTATTGTCGGCAACTTTCAAAAATTCCTGATATAAGAAATCAAGTTCATTTTTGGTGACTTCAAAGCCAATATGTTTGAATCGGTAAGCCAGCGCCGAACGTCCGCTTCTTGCGGTAAGAATAATGGATGAAGCATTAACACCCACTTCTGCAGGATCTATAATTTCATAGGTTTCTCTGTTCTTGATCACCCCATCCTGATGAATTCCTGAACTGTGGGCGAAGGCATTGGCTCCCACAATTGCTTTGTTGGGCTGAACCGCCATTCCCATAAGATCAGAAACTAAAACACTCATCTGATTAAGCATTCTGGAGTTGATATCGGTATGCAGATTCAGATGACTGTGCTGCTTAATTACCATGACCACTTCTTCTAAAGCGGTATTTCCTGCTCTTTCTCCAAGACCGTTAATGGTGCATTCGATCTGTCTTGCGCCATTAATGGCGCCAACTATTGAATTGGCCGTCGCCAGCCCAAGATCGTTATGACAGTGACAAGACAGAATCGCCTTGTCAATGCCAGTCACATTTTCTCTCAAATATTTTATTTTTGCCCCATATTCTTCCGGCAGGCAATAGCCTGTGGTATCCGGAATATTCAGAACCGTAGCCCCCGCTTTAATAACCGCTTCACAAACCTGCGCCAGATACTCATTATCTGTTCTTCCGGCGTCTTCAGCGTAAAATTCTACATCTTCCACATAGGTTTTAGCATATTTTACTGCCTGAACTGCTCTTTCGATAATATCTTCTCTATTGGAGTTGAATTTGAATTTAATATGAGAATCCGAAGTTCCGATTCCTGTATGAATTCTTGGTCTTTTTGCATATTTTAAAGCTTCTGCCGCCGTATCGATATCTTTTTGGTTAGCTCTTGTCAACCCACAGACTCTGGCATTTCTTACCAATTTAGAAATCTCCGAAACCGAATGAAAATCTCCCGGACTTGAAATTGGAAAACCAGCTTCTATCACATCCACCCCGAGTTCGTCCAGCTGCTCTGCAATTACCAGTTTTTGTTCGGTATTCAGTTTACACCCCGGCACTTGCTCTCCATCCCGCAATGTGGTATCAAAAATTTCAATTTTTTCGGAATTCATAATGAAGTTTTTTACTTAATTTTGAACCAAAACTAGAAAGTTAATTTATTTCTCAGGTTTTAAACCCGTTAAGAATTACAATATTCAAAATATTGAATTTTAAATTTATTTATTTGATAATCAAAATTTTAAATCCTTTAAATTTACAATGGCAGAATTGCATAAAGATTTTTTATTTGTCCTGATAAAATCGTTAAACACGTCTGAAAAGCGTCAGTTTAAACTCTATGTCAACAGGCTCGGGATTAATGTAGATGCCAAATTTCTGCTTCTTTTTTCAGAAATGGATAAGATGACAGAATATGATGAAAGCATTATTATCACTAAAAAAATATCTACCAAACAGCAATTATCCAATCTTAAAGCCCATTTGTACAAACAGATTCTTGTCAGTTTAAGAATGAATCCGAGTCATCAGAACTACAGAATCCAGCTGCGCGAACAACTCGATTTTGCCAATATTCTTTATCAGAAAGGACTTTATAAACAAGCCCTGAAAATTTTAGATAAAACAAAACAAACCGCTTTAGAGCTGGATGAAAAAAGTATCGCTTCTGAAATCATAGATTTAGAAAAAGTAATTGAATCCCAGTTTATTACCCGCAGTATTGAAGGGCGTGCCGATGAATTAATCAAACAATCGACAGAGATCAGCCAACAGAATCATTACGCCACAGAATTATCTAATCTTTCCTTAAAATTATACAGCGAAATGCTGACTCACGGGTATGTAAAAAATGATGAAGACCGATCAGAAATTCTGGCTATTTTTAATGCTCAGATCCAGAAAATAGCCTTTGAAAAGCTGAATTTCACAGAAAAATTATGGTATTTTAAAGCTCATGTCTGGAAAAATCAGCTGCTTCAGGAATACAAGTATACCTTAAAATATGCTTATCAGTGGGTTGACCTTTTTTACAAAAATCCGGACATGATCGTGAGCCATCCGGTATGGTATATCAAGGGAAATACTTACCTTTTAAAAACCTTATTTCTCTACGGAAATATTGATATTCTTGAAGATTCTTTTAAACAATTTAATGCTACTGTTCATTCTTCAAGTTTTACTCAAAATGAAAACATACAACTTCTTGTTTTCATGACGTATTATAACACTTTAATGAATATTCACTTCGTGAAGGGAGAGTTCTTTTCAGGCTCCAAACTGATCCCTGAAATCGAGCTCAAAATGGAAAAGTTCAGGGATAAGATCGATGACCATCATTTTATGATTCTGTATCTGAAAATGGCAGCGATGTTTTTCGGAAGTAAAAAATATGAAACCTCAATCCGCTATTCCCTGAAAGTGATAGAATCCAAACGCAATGTTCAGGAAGATCTCTTATTTCATACCAGAATTTTGATTTTAATGGCTAAGCATGAGTCCGGAAATGATGAAGACTATGACGAATTTATTAAAGCCACGCTGAAATTTACCAGGAAAATGAAAAAACCGGATGAATTTCATTATGAAAGCATTCAGTTTTTTAAGAATTTAAACAATCTGCTTCCCGATAAACAACTCGAAGCCTTTAAGGAATTCGACCAAAAATTAGAAGTTTTTTCTGAAAATGAGTATTATCGGCGCTCATTATTTTATATCGACATTCATGGTTGGGTACTTTCTAAAGTAAAAAACGTAGATGTGATTGAAATTATTAAGGAAAAAGTACGATATAAAAGAAAAAATTAATCTTTTTTTTAACCTGTTCATACTTAGACCATTGATTCTTCTACCATCTTTAAAAACGGTTTTGTGGAACTTTTAGTATTAAATATCGCTTCAAATCTACATGACTGTCGTATTTTAAATAAAAATTCCGTATTTTTGCAACTTAAAATTTTTTAGTAAACAATGATAAAAATTACACTTCCAGACAGCAGTGTCAAAGAATTCGAGGCGGGAGTTACTCCGCTAGATGTGGCAAAATCTATAAGCGAGGGATTGGCTAGAAATACCATTTCCGCAGTTGTAAACGACAAACAAGTAGAGACGACCACACCTATAACCACGGATTCTACGGTACAATTGCTGACCTGGAATGATGATCTTGGAAAGAAAGCATTCTGGCATTCTTCGGCCCACCTTTTGGCGCAGGCAATCCTTGAATTTTATCCTCATGCTAAATTAACCATCGGTCCGGCTATTGAAAGCGGATTCTACTATGATGTAGATTTTGGTGAGGAAAGTTTATCTGAAAAAGATTTTGAGAAGATTGAGAAAAAAGTATTGGAAAATGCTAAAAAAGGATCAACATTCTCATTGTATCCGGTTTCTAAAGAAGAGGCATTGAAAACGTATGCCGATAATCCTTATAAAGTGGAATTGATCTCTAATCTTAACGACGGTGAGATTACTTTTGTAACCCACGACGATTTCACTGATCTTTGTCGTGGCGGACATATCCCGAACACCAATATTGTAAAGGCAATGAAGATTTTAAATGCTGCCGGAGCATATTGGAGAGGTAACGAAAAAAATCCTCAGTTAACAAGAGTTTATGGTATTTCTTTCCCAAAACAAAAAGAATTAACAGAATATCTTGAAAGATTAGAAGAAGCCAAAAGAAGAGACCACAGAAAATTGGGTAAAGAACTTGGAATTTTTGCATTTTCTGAAAAAGTAGGTGCCGGGTTACCACTTTGGCTTCCAAAAGGAACTGCTTTAAGAAGAAAATTAGAAAATTTCCTTTCTGATGCTCAGAAAAAAGGCGGATATGAATTTGTAATGTCTCCACACATCGGTTCTAAAGAACTGTATGTAACGTCGGGACACTGGGATAAATACGGAGCAGACAGCTTCCAGCCGATAAAAACGCCGAATGAAGGAGAAGAGTTTTTATTAAAGCCAATGAACTGTCCTCACCACTGTGAAATTTATAAAACATCACAATGGAGCTACAGAGATCTTCCCAAAAGATATGCAGAATTCGGAACGGTATACCGCTATGAGCAAAGCGGAGAGCTTCACGGTTTAACAAGGGTTCGCGGATTTACTCAGGATGATGCTCACCTTTTCTGTACTCCGGATCAGCTTTCTGAAGAATTTGAAAAGGTAATTGATTTAACACTTTATGTTTTCAAATCCTTAGGTTTTGAAGATTTTGTAACTCAGGTTTCATTGAGAGATCCTGAAAACAGAGAAAAATATATCGGTTCTGATGAAAATTGGGAGAAAGCCGAAAATGCAATTATTAATGCTGCTCAGAAAAAAGGTCTGAAAACCATTGTTGAGTACGGAGAAGCCGCATTTTACGGACCAAAACTGGATTTTATGGTGAAGGATGCTCTTGGAAGAAAGTGGCAGCTGGGTACCATTCAGGTAGATTATAATTTACCGGAAAGATTTGACCTTCATTATATCGGAAATGATAATGAAAAACACAGACCGGTAATGATCCACAGAGCACCTTTCGGATCTATGGAGCGTTTTATTGCCATACTGCTTGAAAATACTGCCGGAGATTTCCCACTATGGCTGAGTCCGGATCAGTTCACTATTCTTCCGATTAGTGAAAAGTATGTGGATTATGCTAAAAAAGTTTCACAATTGTTGGAAAATCACGATATTAGCGGTTTGATTGACGACAGAAACGAGAAGACCGGTAAGAAGATCAGAGATGCAGAATTGAAAAAGATCCCATTCATGCTTGTTGTAGGAGAAAATGAAGAAAAAGATGGCACAATTTCTGTACGAAGACGTGGAGAAGGAGATTTAGGCGTAATGAATATAGAAGATTTTGTTGCTTATTTTAAGAAAGAAGCAGCCATATAAAAGTAAAATTATAAGAATACGATAAGCGGAGATAAAACGTAATAACTTTAAGATCTCTGAATTTGAAAATTCTTTAATTTTTATAAAATTAGAAAATTAACCAATAAAATTTAAGACAATAGCACAAAGATTTAACAACAGGGGCCCACAGAGACGTCCGGTACAGGAGGACTTACACTTGATCAACGATAAAATTCGTGTGAGAGAGCTTCGTTTAGTGGGAGATAACGTAGAGCCGGGAATTTACCCAATCGACAAAGCAAGACAAATTGCTTCTGAACAAGAACTGGATTTGGTAGTAATTTCCGATAAGGCTGAACCGTTTATTGCAAGAGTACTGGAATATAAAAAATTCTTGTATGAGCAAAAGAAAAAGCAGAAGGAATTAAAAGCCAAGCAGGTAAAAGTAGTCGTAAAAGAAATTCGTTTTGGTCCTCAGACCGACGATCACGATTATGAATTTAAGAAAAAGCATGCTGAGAAATTCCTTGAAGAAGGTTCAAAATTAAAGACTTACGTATTTTTTAAAGGACGTTCAATTATCTTTAAAGATCAGGGAGAGATTTTACTTCTGAAACTGGCTCAGGAACTTGAGCACGTAGGAAAAGTAGATCAGCTTCCTAAACTTGAAGGAAAAAGAATGATTATGATGATGAGTCCTAAAAAACCGGCTAAATAATCGCGACCAGATCCAAGGATCTGATCTTAATAATATAAACCTCAAAGCAATTTGAGGTTTTTTGGGTTTTTATCGCCACGAATGTTCGAATCTTCCCTCAAATTGGACGGATTTTCGTAGTTGATAATTTCTGGCCACGAATGCACGAATTTTTAGGTTTTTTTTTGATAATTATTAAAAGTTTAAAATTAAAAATCTGCGTATTCTGCAAAATTTGCGAGAGAAAAACGCAATGGTGAGGCGAATATTTCCCACAGATTGCACGGATTTTCACAGATGTTGCTGCTTTTTTATGCCGCGAATGCACGAATTTTTAGGTTTTTTTTGATAATCATTAAAAGTTTAAAATTAAAATCTGCGTCATCTGCTTTATCTGCGAGAGAAAAATGCAATGGTGAGGCGAATATTTCCCACAGATTGCACAGATTTTCACAGATGTTGCCGTTGATTTTTGGGGATTTTATAGCCACGAATGTTCGAATGATGTTCATGATGCCGTTGATAGTAATGTTTAAATGAAAAAATCTGCTTCATCTGCAAAATCTGCGAGAGAGAAATACAATGGGGAGGCGAATATTTCCCACAGATTGCACAGGTTTTCACAGATGTTGCTGTTGATTTTTTGGGGATTTTGTAGCTACGAATGTTCGAATGATGTTCATCATGCCGTTGATAGTAATGATTAAATAAAAAAATCTGCTTCATCTGCAAAATCTGCGAGAGAAAAATGCACTTGTCAGGCGAATATTTCATACAGATTGCATAGATTTTCACAGATGCTGTTGCTTTTTTTATGCCGCGAATGCACGAATTTTTAGGTTTTTTTTGATAATCATTAAAAGTTTAACATTAAAATCTGCGTATTCTGCAAAATCTGCGAGAGATATGTCGGTTTTTATCATTTAGAAATTTCTTTTTCTTTATCAGTTTTTTTTTGTAATTTTGCAAATTAATAAATAACACAAATGATAAAGAATAGCATTATAGCTGTAGGGCTTTTATTGTCCGGTTTTATGTATGCTCAGAAATTTCAGGCAACCCTTACTTTTAATGATGGAAAAGTAGTGAATGGATTTGCAGATGAATTATCTAAAGTAAATAAGAAAAATTTACTGTATTATAAGGAATCAAAAGACGGGCAGAAACAACAGGTTTCGCTGGACGATTTAAAAACAATTGAGTATAAATCCGGTGATGCCACTGCTTTTGCAGAGCCTATAACTGTAGTAGAATTAAAAAATGCTAAAAAATGGCTTTATAAGATTTATAGTGGAAAAATAAATGTTTACACGTTTTCCGATAGTGATATACAAACTGCTTTCAGAAATGGAAATTTTTTTTCAACGGAAACACTGCATACATTTTATATTTTCCAATACAAGAGCGATCCGGGAAATATTGTAACTTCAATAATTCAGGGTGGCGCTTTAACTGTAAGTCCTTTTCAGAAGAAACTTAATATAAAAATGCTTTTAAATTATTTTAAAGATAAATGTCCAAAAGTAAATGAAGCATATGAAAAAGGTGAAATAGAATTTAAAAAAGATCCTTTTACTTTTATAGAATATTTCGAAAAAAATTGTAATTAAGATATTGATAACAAAACATAAAAAGCAAAAAAATGCCAAAATTAAAAACGAAATCAGGTGCTAAAAAGCGTTTTGCTCTTACCGGAACAGGAAAGATCAAAAGAAAAAATGCTTACAAAAGCCACATCTTAACTAAAAAAGAAACAAAGCAGAAGAGAAATCTTACTACTACTTCTTATGTAGCTAAAGTGGATGAGAAAAGCGTTAAACGTCAATTAGCCATTAAGTAGTTTTTATAAATCTATATTCGGTTTATAAGAATTCAAAACAAATTCAACAATTTAACCCTGAAATGGAGCCACTAAGAGTAATGAAACAAGTACCGCACATTTCAAAAAAACAATTTAAATTATGCCAAGATCAGTAAACTCCGTAGCTTCAAGAGCTCGCAGAAAAAAAGTTTTAAAGCAAGCTAAAGGTTTTTTCGGTAGAAGAAAGAACGTTTGGACTGTAGCTAAAAACGCGGTAGAAAAAGCAATGCAATATGCTTACCGTGGTAGAAAAGAGAAGAAAAGAAACTTCAGATCACTTTGGATCACTCGTATTAACGCGGGAGCCAGAGTACACGGGATGTCTTACTCTCAATTTATGGGAGCTCTTAAAAAGAACAACATCGAACTTAACAGAAAAGTTTTAGCAGATTTAGCAATGAATCATCCTGAGGCTTTCAAAGCTGTTGTAGATCAAGTAAAATAATGTAGAATTTTTGTTATCAATATGATCCCGGGTTTTTTGCCCGGGATTTTTTTATTATTACATTTGCTAAAATTATCGGATATCTAAAATCTACTTTAAAAGTGAGAAAATTAACTACCCTACTCCTATTTTCATTAATAAATTATGGCTTAGAAGCTCAATCTTTTATTCAGGCCTATCAAACCAGGGCCTCACAGGTTTCGCAGGCTAATATCACCAATCTTCTTCAGACTTTTGGAAGCTTCGGAGTAAAAGCAACAGGTTCTCCGGCCAATACAACTGCATTCAACTGGCTTAAAAGTCAGTACACGGCAATGGGCTATACGACCAGTCAAATGCAGGAAGATCCTTTTAGTTTTAACAACGGAAGTCAAATTTTAAACTCAAAAAATTTAATTATCACTAAAACAGGCACGGTTTATCCTGATACGTACGTTATTATTTGTGCTCATTATGATACGATTGTGGGACCCGGAGTAAGTGATAACGGAAGCGGAACGTCTATTCTTCTGGAAGCTGCGAGGATTTTGAAAGATATTCCGACAGAATATTCCGTTAAGTTTATTCATTTTTCCGGTGAAGAGCAAGGATTATACGGAAGTGACCATTATGCCAATAACGTTGTCTTCCAAAACGGAAATCGCGTTATGAATATCCGGTTGGTCTTTAATATCGACCAGGTTGGCGGAAAAATAGGCAATACGAATGATAAAATTAAATGCGAAAGTGATCAGAGCGGACAGTCGGCCAACAATGCAGCGTCCCTTTCTTTTACGCAGCAGTTAGCAACCTGTACCTTTTTATATTCTCCTCTTCAAACGGTAATGTCTAACGCCTTTTCATCGGATTATATGCCTTTTGAAGAAAATGGTGATATTATTACCGGATTTTACGAAAATATACAAAGTCATAATGAGCATACTGTAAACGATACCTTTGCCAACGTAGACCCAACTTATGTTTTTAATGTAGGAAAAGCTGCTGTAGGTGCTTTGCAACATTTTGCTGTTGCTTCAACATCAAATTTAGCCGTTAGCGAAACAGCTTCACAATCTTTAGAATCTGTAAAAATTTATCCTAATCCGGCAAAAGATATTTTAAATATTGACTTGCCTACACATGTAAAATCATTCAGTTTTGAATTAACAGATCTATCCGGACGCTCTCTTTTACACTCCGAAAATGAAACTAAAGTAAATGTTTCCGGTCTGTCTACAGGAACTTACCTTGCGACCATCAAAACACAGGACGTAAGCATTACCAAAAAAATTATTATTGAAAAATAATCAGCAAGAATCTGTTGTAAATATCCGTGTAGAAAACGGTAAAACCAACTGTTCTGTAAGCCATTCAAACTTATCAATGTTTTTCAGGACGAGACCATAATGTAAAACTCCCGCTAACTGGCGGGAGTTTTTACTATTTAAAATATATTTTATTTTTTTAGCATGGATCAAACACAAAAATTGAGGATTTGGTAAAAAGTTAAGATCATTTTAAATTTAAAAATAAGAGTCTGATTTTTATTTTCCACGGATTTTTAAATACAGAAGATGAGCGCTGAGCTTACGCCCGATGATAAAATTTAAATAAAATGGGGTCTTAAGTCTACATTGATCATAAGTTTTGGCTAAAGCCTCAGATACTTCATCTTTCTAAGACTGGCTGAAGCCAGTCCCTATTGATTTACAGAATATGGTATTAATCGAATTAAGGTTAAAAGCAAAGATTTATTTTTCAAACCCTAAATTTTTAGAAATCAAAAAACATAAATAAATGCTTCGCGACGCATAAAAAAAAGCTTCATCAAATCAACTCGTTGATTTCTCTTTGCGAATCAGGCACAAAAGCTGGATAGCAAAATTACCATTTTTATTTTGCTCCCCAAGTTTTGTTCCTGATTCTTTAGCATTACAAAAATCTTTTTATGAGAAGCGATAAAGTGAATAATACTGTTCCCAGAATACATATTAAACTAAAGAATCGGATTGTGATATTGACTCTATCTTTATTTTCAGGATCCAGATTGCCAATTGTTATTCTTTCAAAAAATAAAAGTTTAAAATACTGGCCAACTGAAGGAGAAAATTTTATTGTTTGAATAGCTAAAGCTTTATCTAATTCATCAAAATTTTTGTAATAAAGTTCCATTATTTTAAATGCAGTTTTATTTTGTAGATCGATTCAATAAACCACTCTGTAACTTCCCCGGCTTCCCTATTCTGTAAGGATTATTTTGCCTGTGTAATCTGAAAGGCATAACGTCTTGCCAAAAGGTTTTAGTATCGAATACTATCGCAACTCATTTTCTTTTATCCTAATAATTTTGATCTGTTTCAGAAAATTTATCAAAAAATAAAATAAGGCAATGAATAATAATAAAATTAAGGTATCACTAATTTTTACAGAATAATTTCTTAAAAGTTTACCAATCATTATACTTCCAAAGATTAACCAAACCATTGAATAGATACCCCAAAAGAAAGTATCACCAGAAAATTTACTTTTAGTATAATCAATTTTATATTTTAAAACTTATTTTTTGTGTAAAACTAATTCCATCAATTTAAAATAAAATGGTAATAATCAAATGCTTATTTAAATTAAATTTTAATTTGACTGCTCAAATCCTGAAAATGGCTATTTCGATTAATTATTTATTTTATTTCAAACAAAATTTTAATAATCAGACACTTATTTAAATCAAATTTTAATTTGATTGCTAATTTCCTGAATGTAATATATATGTAAGATGTTTTTTTTTCCTGGTAAATATTTTCCGTGGTAATTTTGTTGTGCAGAAATTTATAACGCTCCAGACAATAGCAAAGCTTTAGTTTTTAGTTATATCTATTTAATAATTAACATCTCTGCAAATGCCAGGAAAATTAATTTGTAACACCAAGTACTGAAAATGCTTCCTGTCTTATATACAAGACAAAATCAGATAAAATTATATATTAATACTCAAATCTGCCTCACATTGACGGATTGGCTTTTTAATAATCTGGTATAAGCAAAGTAGTTATTCATACAAATATATCTCAAAAAAAATCATAAAAACGGTGTCTTGCGATTTGGTACTGAGGTAATCTATTAAACCATTATAAAACATAAATACATAACAAAATGATTAGACAGTTTTTTTTATTATTCACAATAATAGCATCTCCATTTATATTTGGACAGGTTGGAATAAATACATCTGCCCCTCAAGCAACTCTTGATGTAACAGGTAAGCCGAATATGACTACTTCGCCTGATGGAGTTATTGCTCCAAGACTTACAGGTGATCAGTTAGCAGGAAAAGATAATGCGTATGGAGCTGCTCAGACCGGTACTCTTATATATGCTACGGCAGCGGTAACTGTCCCTACCCCTAAAACGGCTGCTGTAACACAAGCCGGCTATTATATGTTTGACGGAACAAAGTGGGGATATGCATTTGGAGGAGGTAATGCCGGAACTATTTCTCCAGGTCAACTTGTATATTATCATGGAACGATTACCAATGCTACTTCTAATAATAATTGGATGAGCTCTTACTTGTCTGATTTACCCTTATTAGATGGAATTGTGAGACTAGACGGAATTTTTATAAACAGCTCGGTGGCTGGCCCCGGAGGTGTTTCTTTTAACCCAAGATTGGTAAATACATCCGGAACCAATCAAAAAATATGGGTCGCCGAAATTTCGAGTGTAGACCGATTTAATTTTGGAAATGTTCTTTTAGGATCAAATGGAGGTTGGATTAATATTGACAATGGCATTTATCTTAACGCCGGCGATAATATGACCACAGCCAGCACACCCTATGGGCTGGCAGGAGGCACACCATATAATAATAGTAATGAAGTCGTGGTTTTGGATATTATAATAAACAGTAAATGGTACAGATGCTATTACTTCTTAATCATAGACAATAAGAATCAGACAGCTCCAATGGGTTATACCAGAGAAGTTTATCTATCTGTCCAAAGGCTTTATTAAATGTAATTTCAGACTATTTTCAGGAAGTCCTGTTTTACGCTTCATCTGAAATAATTATGCTTTTCACATAAGATTATGTACTGCCAACAACTATTGGAAACGCAGTAGCAAAGAAAGACAACCCGGAAGCTTTAAAATAATTTTTTAATTTTTCATAATACAATACGAGTTGTGCAATTTTCCATAATACCACAATAATGTATTGTATAAAACACAAATTCCTCATACTATTTTTGGAACTCTTCAGCCCAGGATTTAACCTGGGCTGTTGAAACTCCTCCCGCAGAGCCTCCAATTGCCTTAACATCTTTAGAAGCCTATTTGTACTTTAATTGTATTTGATATGATTTTTTAATAATTCAAGACAATTCAACTCAACACCCATTCCCATTTTATTTTCCTAGAATGCACACGTAGAGTTATATGGATACTTTTCAGCAAGTGGATCAACAACGCTCCATCTTCCAATATCCGGCATATACATTCTCGCTCCATAATCATAAATTCCCGTCTCCATCTGCAGTTCCTTCCCGTTGTACTGATACTGATAATTTGGATTTCCAGGCAATACATTTACTCCCTCATGTCTTAACCCAAACGGATAATAATTATCTTATCTAAAAACTGCCCTTTAATTTCTTCGAGTTCCTGAACTCTTTCAAAAATATGTACAAGAACTCCGTCTATCTTGCAGATTAACTCTTAAATCCTTTGTTAGCTTACGCAAGGGTTTCTTAGACCTCGTAGATAAACAGTTTACTTAACAACAAAGAGGCTGTATAAACTTTTTATACATCCTCTTTGCTATAACAATTCTTATTCGTATTGCTTTAAAACTTTCCGTTCCATTTTTTCACTTGGCCATATTTCTATATGGTAATAGTCATTGTCTGTATCATTTGCCAAATCAGTCTCTTCTACACTTGCTAGATTGGAGGAATAAATCCGAACCCTATATTTTCCAGGGTTTACTTTTAAAGACAACTCTAAATGTCTATTGGGGCAGTCTAATATTTGCAATTCTCCAGATTGGATATTGATTCCTCCCTCTACAATATGATCATATTTAGAATAATCTATATCGTCATTAGGTTTATTCAGTATTTCTATATCTCCTTTGATATTACCATAACTTTGGGTTCCAATTCCTATAATATTATCTGTAATTGCCAGTCTTTCTTTGAAAGCATTTTCATCCCAAAAATCAAGAGAAGTTGAATTCCCTTTATCTTCATTACTTTTATCCTCAATATAAAACTGATTGTACTGGGTTTCAAAATTAAATTGTTTTCTTTCCATTGTTTTCTTTTTTAGCGAACATGCTGTTAAAAATATTAATGAAATTAACGGTATGATAAATTTTTTCATGGCATTGAAATTATGGAACAACAGGCATAAACCGAGAATAATATATAAGTCCAGCAACTACAGCAGCTCCCATTACAGCTGGCCACATTTTATAAGGAAAAGCAGGTCTGAGATAACTCAGTCTGATATTCCCTAAATGATCGCTATAGTTGTAAATATAGCCGCTGCGCAAATTCAGAAGATTTTACGTGAATTACTTAGTCATAATAATTGTTCTAATTATAAAATTCATTGTCGATCAAAGTTGGAAAACTTTCCGTAGTAGGCTGAATATTCATTGAATTTTTAAATTTAGAACCATAAAGCCATTGATTTAAGATACCTTCTGAACTTTCTAATTCTATTGCATCCATTATCTTTTCAAAATATCCACAGATATATTCTCTGTCCTCTGTATCTAGATTGTAAATATCGAATTTTTTCAGATTCTCTTTCATCAAATCCTGATATTGAGTATCATTAAAATTCTTCTCTGTACCTTTAATAAAATCATTGACACTATCATTAAGCAGGCCTGATAAAGCGGTCTTATCTTGTCTTTTTTCCAGACCCGGATAAAATGCAGTTTTTACAAACTTTGGTTCTTTTTGTAATTTCTCAAGACTTTCTATCCTCTTCATTGCATTTTTATCTATGCTTTTATTACAGGAATAGAGACTTAAAGCGATTAGAAAAAGTAAAATAAACCCAAAATTTTTATTCATTTTCATAATTCAAGTTTTAATTAAATTATTCCTTCTTCTTTAAAAAAATTCTCAACATCCATCTTGAATTTCTCTTTGTCAAAATCTTTGACTTTTTTAGGAAGTTTTTCTAAATGAATAAAAGACTTCAGTATTGCTCTTGCCAAAAGCTTTTTACTTTCTTCATCTGTGCTGTTTACAAATTCATCATATAATTCATAATCGAACTTGATGTCGTAGCCATAATTCTTGACAACCTCCATCGTCTCTCCAGTAATCCGGTTTTTACTCTGCTTGTAATCCACATATCTAGGTTTTTTCTCTTTATACCAATCTTCGTAGCCTGGCTTTGTCTTAACCGCTAAAAAACCTATTAGAAAAGTTTCTATATCTGTACCATAAGATTTATTTTTCAAAAGCGATTGTAGATTATTTGATACTTCCTGAACCAAATTGCTTTTCAAATATGATTTTGTATCTGTGTATTGTACTATTGTAAATTCCATAGTTATCTAAAAATTTTATTCCCTGGAGGAAGTGTACCATTTTGGAAAAAATAATTGTAAATCTTTGTTTTCTCCATCATTTTAATTTGTCTTTGTGTTCCGCTAAACTCATTGTATTGCTGTACTCCAGGACCTATTTGCCCCAATTCGCTTCTGGAATATCTATCATTAGAGGTAGTCTCCCCATACTTCCAAACCGCACCAGCAATTAAATGAGTGCTTCCTGTTGGAGCAGAAAAACCAGATGAATAAATAGGATATTATCCATCAACTGTAGCTCTCAAAGAATATTGGTGTCCATTGGGACCTTCTGGTTTATTATCAATTTTGGACATTTCATAAGTCATTTTAGCAATTAACGCACCTGTTGCATATATTGCTAAACCACCAACTGCTGCTATTGATGCTCCGGGATTCTCAGGACCGCCGCCTAGAGTTAGTGCACTCGCACCAAACGCAGCTCCCTGTTTGAGGATATCTACCGAATGATCTACTGCATAATTCGCATAGTCCTCTGATAATCCAACTTCAGAACCGTTTTTCATATAGAATCCGTGATCTCCAAGTTGGTAGGTTGCTCCGTCCGTTGACGCGATATAGGAAAAACCAACCTCTCGATGTTCGGCTCCGCTTCCATAAGCTTTTTCGGCTTCCACTTGATTGGTTATCCTACTGTCATAGATATTTTGTCCTGATTGCAATCTTACCCAATCTGTTCCCTGCCTACCATCCGGATCAATAAATCGCATAGGATTATTAAAAGCATAATTGTAAGGGCTGTGACGGGTCATTTTCTCCGACAACGGATCGACAACACCCCATCGTCCAATATCCGGCATATACATCCTCGCACCATAATTATACATGTCCGTTTCCTGCAGCTCTTTTCCGTTATATTTGTAATTTTGATAATTACCAACTCCGTAATACGATGTTACCGTTTTCAGATGATTCATTCCAAAAGGATAATAGTCATTATTGTCTTTTAATTCCAGAACTCTTGCGCTGTTTCTTGGCGAAACTTACCCTCACATTTCCTAAATGATCTTGGTATTGGTAAATATACTGATCATTTTTGTAAGACAAACCCTCACAAAAATGTAAGGGTTTGTTTTATTACTCACAGATTACAAATTCGCGACATCTGGTTCGAGTATTTTTTCTACTTTATAATATTTCCACCCTCTTCTAATTGATAGAGTTCTAAAACTGAATATTTTTTTAGAAATTTTTTGATTTTTTTTGGATGTTCTATTTGTGCTTCTATAATTTTACCATTAATTTTATAAATCTTAGATTCATTATTTATTCTAACTGACCATTGTTTAATAACTCCATCTAATTCATAAGAGTCAGGTCTATCATCTAGCATTTTAAATTCAGACATATAATGATCCAAATTAATTGCATTAAACATTCTGTTACACCCATTGTTAGATGAAAAATCGCAAAAAATTATTATTTTGTTTCCTTTATATTGATACCATTTATAAAATGGAGTTTTTTTAAATAAGTCAAAATCATTTTTTAATGTTTCAATTGTAATTCCCTGGGATATTGCATCTTTGTAAATAGTCATTCCAACATAACCATTACTTTCAATTGATTCAGACAGATATAATTTAACTATTTCCTCTGTTATTTTTCCTAACTTATCATACTCTTGCGCACAATAATTATTGAACACAAATATGAAAAATAAATAAAACATTCTAATACTCATATTATTTTTTATTTTTTTATAATATCCATTATTAATCGCTTTTACTCCTTCAGTATTATAAGTAATATTTTTCGGCCCCGTATAATATTTAGGGTTGTACATAAATAATGTCGAAGTTCCTGGAAAATGTCCACTAGTATTGTAATCTCCATTATTTAACCCTGTACCCACACTAACGTTTTTAAAATCATTTGACTTCCAATCTTTCAAACTAACTTCATAGCCACTAGGCTCTACTTCATATTTATTGTCAGGATGATTATGTCCAAATAATGATATAGTATTATTATCAAAATAATTTAGATATGGTGAAATCGAAACACTTCCTTTATTCGCTGGCTTATCTAGCGCTCCATTTTTGCCTATTATAGATTGTTCCACCCCATCTTTTAATACTGTTCCAACTACAAATTCAGCGCTAATATTATTTGAAATATATTCATGTAAGCCTAAAGCTGTATCTTCATTATTAAAAGTTATTAAACTATATTGCTTTTCATTGCCTTTGGAATCTGTAAAGCTTCCTGATATTGTATTTTTAGAAATATATCCTTGCTCCCCAACAGTAAACCCTTGTGCTTTTTTTATTAATGAATTATCTTTATTAAATTGGTTTGAAGCGTATATTTGATCTTCTTTTGATTCCGAAATCCATTCTATTGAACCATCAGTACCTAGTTTATAAACATCCATTCCGAAAGGATCAATATAACTAATAGGATTATTGAGAGTATAATTAAAAGGTGAGTAAGAATAATACTTCTCCGCTAGTGGGTCCACAACACCCCACCTTCCAATATCCGGCATATAGAACCTCGCCCCATAATCATACATGCCCGTCTCTTGCAACTCCTTTCCATTATATTAAATCAACAAACAATTAAGTGACTAGATTTCAATAAAAAAATATTTACAGACATTCATAATGATCAGTCCAAGTTTTGGTTTCTTTGATATTATTCTTTTCGTCAAAAATCAATAGATATTTATTAATACTGCCACAATATTTCAAACCTTCACGCGAATTTGATATAACATCAACTCTCAAAGAATCATTTTTGAGCTCATTAAATATTGCTATATGGGAAGGTCCTTTAAATTTATCCTTAGTAAAAACATTTTGATTTTTATAGTAATCCGACGATTTCCACGATTTATCCCAATATTTTTTATTTAATTTAGATAAGCAGCTACTTTTTTTTATCGGCTTAGTTTTTTCAATATTTAACCAACTAAAATAACTATCAGACTTATATAATGGAAAAATACTTTCATAAATTGATATTCCATAAGCTCCAGAACTTAAAATATCTTCATAATATTTTTCCGTCCCTTTATTTTTAAAATCTTGTTTTATATATTCAATCCCTTTTGCATATCTCTCACATAAACATTGTCCATATGTTAAAATATTAAAGAATAAGAATAAAATGATTATTAAATATTTCATTATTTAGTTTTTGGTGTTAGCATAAATAATTTTTTTCTTTATATTAATTTTATTGAAGTTACCATCCATAACAGCAGGAGTTCTTTCAAAAGGTATGAAATTATGCACCTTACCTTTATATAAGACATCAATTGGACTATATGAATTTCTTTGGCCGAATGGTAAGCTAAATTGCCCAGAAGCATCTAGCTCTCTCCTAATAATATTAATAACTTTTTCATTCGGGCCAGCTAAGCCATAAATTACATTTTGATCTTTCAAATTATTATATTTATGACTTATTTCATGTAAAGTAGATATACCATATCCCATAGTTAAAGGGTTTAGAGCCTCACTAGTTCCTGCAATAAATTTGTCAATTTGATTAGTATTAATATTTAAATCATATGTTATAGTTGCTCCATAAACCCCATCAATTGTTTCTCCACGAGAACCTACAGTATCAATTGATGTTCCTTTTGTATTATCAGAATTAACCTGATAATCAGTTCTATGATTATCTATAGCTCCTTTTAACATATCACGAGCAGTTTCACTCCCTCCCATATTTTCTGTTTCGGTATAAGAAAGTTTTCCATCACTTCCTACAGATAGAGTTAATCCTGTTTCTTTTTGTAAATCACTTACAATTTTATTTTGTGTTTCAGTTGAAACACTTTTACCGAATGTAATATCATAATTCTGCATTCCATCCGGATCAATAAACCTAATTGGGTTATTATAAGCATAGGTTGACCAACGTCTCGAAGTTTCAGCGAGCGGATCCACCACACCCCATCTCCCAATATCCGGCATATAAAACCTCGCTCCATAATCATACATACCCGTCTCCATCTGCAGTTCCTTTCCGTTGTACTTATACTGATAAGTGACCTCATAATTTACGGCGTTACTTTATTATCTCCAAAACAGTAAAATCGTGTAGGAGCGAGGGATACATTACCAATAACTTTATATAATTACCATATTTTTATTATTCCTTTTTGTTTTCCCCTTCCTTCTATTTCAATTCTAATGGTGTCTTTCAAAAATGGTTGCTTTAAATATCCCCATACTACATCGGAGCTATCCAATTTTACCTTATCTTCTGGAAAAATATTTAATACAATGGAATCTTTTTGATTTCTTTCATAACTCAAGTTATACAGATATTTAGTATAAGTATCGACTCTTGTTTGTTCCATAGAATGATAACCATATCGGAATCCTTTTTCAATATAGGGTTTAAAATAGAAACCTTTCAAATTAGCAGAATCAACGATTTTATAATTCAATTCTTTAACAAAAACTTTTCTTTGTTTTGATTCGCTAATAGCATTAGTACCAACTCTGTATTTCCATTTCTGATAACCATACCAGCCAACAGATGAAGAAAAAACACCAAATGAATAGTACAAGAATATACCAAGTATAATAATGCCTGTAAGAATATAAACTCCTTTTTTCATAATTATTGAGTTTTATTTTTGTCTACACCTTCAGGAATAAGAGGTCCTACTTCAAGTTTTCCAACTTTTCGAGCTTCCATTTTAACTTCGGAGGGAACAAATAATATATTATAATAACTAAGTGTAGATTTAATGTTTCCAACAAAACTTTTTTCCATCCCAATAAATTGGGGTTATTGTAATAAGGAGGGTTTTTCAGTGCCCTCCATTTTTCCGCGAGGTTTTTCTTTATCTGTTACATAATTTATCAGCACGAGCGAGACGCTCGCGCCAGCGGGAGAGGATTAATTATCATCAAAATCTAGGCTAAATTTCACTCCCTTTTTTAAAAGTATTTCTTTTATCTCTTTTGATTTTTGTTGTGGAGATATACGAATAACTTCATTTTTTGAATTAAACATAATATACCAATTTTTAGAATCATAATCTATTAGTTGAATTGCTAAATTAAAATTTTCATATTTTGTTTCTTTAAAGGATTTTTTTAAATCAGCAAATCTATCTAAAGATTCATCTATAATCAATTTATACCCTTCAATCTCATAAACTTTACTGTATTGAAAATCTTTTAATAATTTTGGATTAACAAACCACATATCTATCCAATAAGTATTTTCATCATTCTGATTTGTACTAGCACCTATTATCAATATATTTTCTTTTTTACTGATTTTTGTTTCTGAATTTCTATAATCAATAAATGCCTTAACAATATTTTGGTATAGATTATTTTTTTTCTGACTATGTATATTGTTTTTACAGCTACTTATAAGTAACAATGCAACAACTAATAAAAAGCAATTTTTCATATTTTTATTTTTTTATATTACCTATGTGTGTAGCTGTCTTATTATTATATCTGAAGTAGCCAACACCTGGAGTGTATTGATAGACATTTTGAATATTTGTGTTGTAACTTTTTCGGTCGCCACTAGGCAATCCTGCATTAGTTAATATACCGCCAGTTTTTTTATCACGATATGCATTGAAGCCTGAAGGCTCCCATTCAGATCCTGGAGGATGAGAGTGAACTCTCTCCTGTCGAGTTGCATCTTTGGTAATATGGAATCCTGAACCGCCTAAGTTATTATTTTCAAGAACATCTGCAGCACTAGCACTTTCATTCGTAGAATGATTAGTACCCACAATATTTGTAGAAAAACCATCTGAAAAATTAAATGTATCTTGTCCAAATTCCACAGATGTATTATTCGCCGCAAATTCAAAAACCTGCGTTGCAACGTCATAATTTTGAATTTGCATATAAGTAAATTCAGTCCCTCCTGGAACTCCATCATGACCAGGAGTATTATAAGGAACCGTTTTAGCTTCTCCAATCTGCGAATCTCCTCTAGGGTTTGCTTCCGTTACATTGGTACGAGCTATTTGAAAGGAAGCAGAACCATCTTCGTTTTTAATTGTATCAAAAGGGTTATTATCTTGTGTACGAGTTATTTCTCCATTATTCTTAATTGTGATAACATCTTGATTCTGCATTCCGTCCGGATCAATAAATCTAATAGGATTGTTATAAGCATAGGTATAAGGAGACCAACGACGAAAAGTTTCCGCCAGCGGATCCACCACGCCCCACCTTCCAATATCCGGCATATACATCCGCGCTCCAAAATCATACATGCCCGTCTCCATCTGCAACTCCTTCCCATTGTACTGGTACTGATAATTTGGATTTCCAGGCAATACATTCACTCCCTCATGTCTTAACCCAAACGGATAATAATTATTCTCATCAAGAACTGCTATGCTGTTACCATTTTTAAGATAACTCAGTCTGATATTCCCTAAATGGTCGTTATAATGGTGAATATATTGCTTTTTCTGATATTTGTAAAACCTTCTGCAGTAGGAAAAAGCTGAAAAAACTACTTAAAGGTACCTTTTTTTTAAAATAAAGCATCTTAAAAAATTACGAGTTTTTTATTCAAAGTACAAGCGAGATGTTTACACTCAATAGGGGGACTACATTTTATACTTCATTAATGACAAATATATAATCCTTTCACAAATTCAGAATAATATAGATTATGATTTGACGGAAGGATAAAATCACCTACTTCCATTGAATAATTATTCCCATCACTTTGATGAGGAATATTTACTTTAAACATTTCTATATTATAATTTTTACCCTTATTGATTTTCAGTCCACTACCACAAGCATTCTTTTTATAGGAAAAGAAATAATCTATTTTCTTTGTTTTTATATTTTTAAATTTAAATATATAAGATTTGTCAACTTCAATTATCTTCTTAATCCTAATCTCTATTTTTTGTTGTGCACATATAGATAAGTTAATAATGATTACTAGAATCAATGTAATCTTTTTCATGTTTAATGTTTTAATTTCTTATTCTAATATCTTTTGCTGTTGCAACAGGAATTTTAGTAATACTTGTCACGGTCTTTCTTTTATGAGGTGTACCATTACTTTTAATTAAAGGTGTGGTTTTAGTAATATTGATGTATGTGGTTACTGTTCCAAATTTAGTACCCCCAATTGTTGCATCTATAGAGTCTATGCTCTGTGAAACTTTATAATTGTTATCTGTAGGATCTAACTGTTTTGCTGCATTATGTGCATTGAGGTACGGTTTTTCACTCAAGTCCCCACCAATTCCAAATCCTGGTGCTCCGGGATTATTTTTTCCTGCAATATAAGATTCAAGTATTTCATGTAACACAGTTGCTCCTTTTGGTCTTCCTGTAGAATTTTCAATTATTTCGGCTTGATTAGGATTCATAATTTGATTCGTTTGAACAATACCATTATCATCTATTTCACTTCCTCCAAAAGCTCCACCTAAAATCGGTGTATTATCAATACTATTTGAACTTGTTGCATCTAGGTTAACCATAACAGAAGAATCATTTGTTGCCTCTAACAATTTTAATTCAGCAGCTGTTGCTGATGCTCCGTTTTTAATACTCCCAGTAACTTTTCCCGCTGAATCTATTTTTAAATCAAGATTTGTTGTTTTTGCTTGAAGTTGCTCAAATGCTTTATTTTTAAGATCTCCAGAAAAAATGACATCATAGTTTTGCATTCCGCCCGGATCAATAAATCTAATAGGATTGTTATAAGCATAGGTATAAGGAGACCAACGACGAGAAGTTTCCGCCAGCGGATCCACCACGCCCCACCTTCCAATATCCGGCATATACATCCGCGCTCCAAAATCATACATGCCCGTATCCATCTGCAGTTCCTTCCCGTTGTACTGATACTGATAATTAGGATTTCCAGGCAATACATTCACTCCCTCATGTCTTAACCCAAACGGATAATAATTATTCTCATCAAGAACTGCTATGTTGTTACCATTTTTAAGATAACTCAATCTTATATTCCCTAAATGGTCGGTATAGTTGTAAATATAGCCGCTGCACAAATTCAAAGGATCTTACGCGAATTACTAAGTCGTAATAATTGTTATAATTTTAAAATTCATTGATTTCCGCAGAAGATTTTCCTTCGAGAATATAAAATTATATAACCAGAATAGGCGCTCAAATGAATCTTTTGCTGTTGCAGTAAGATCTTTTTACTATAGAAATTTACTGTCTATTGTTCTATTTCTGTATACATAATTTTATTTTCCGGATTAAACTACTCCAATAAAGTATTATTGAGGAGTATACATCCAAATTTTTCTGGTAAAAATCCTTCAGGCCAAATAGTTGCTTTATTGTATATAGCTCCCATTAGTATTGCGGAATCTATATCCAAGCATTTCATATTAGCTCCTGAAAGATTCGAATTTGAAAAATTAGCCGAATTAACATTGGAATTTTCCATATTTGCACCTTGTAATTTTGCGTGTCTAAAATCACAACTATATGCTAAAGTATTTGATAAATTTGAGTTCATTAATAAGCAATCTTTTAAGTCAGCTGATATTAAATTAGCATATGACAAATTTGTATTTCTTAAATCAGAATTATATAAATAAGCACCTCTTAAATTAGATTTTGATAAAACAGTATCACTTAAATCCATATTTTCTAATTTAGCTCTATGTAAATTTAAGTTTTGAAGTAATGCTCCTTTTAATTCTTTGTAAGGAACATCAATATGTTCGTTGGTTTCACAATATATTCTCATACTAATTATTTTATTTTCCTCCCCAATCAATAGAACTAACCTTTGTTTCTTGAATTGGTACCACTTTGGAAGTTTGACTAGGGGACATTGTTCCAGGTATTATTTCAGGTTCTACACCCGTTAACTGTCCAGCAACATATCTATGATTTCCATCAACAATCACACCTTCAACAGTCACTTTTATTGGAGATGCGGTATTACCATCTTGTATCATTTGCACGTACCTTTCAACCATAGAATCCGAAACTTTTGCTTGAGTAGTTTTTAGAGTAGAATTTTCTAATGCTTTGGTTACGGCGCCTTGAGAAACTGCGATTGTAGTTGTTGCTGCTCCTCCAATCTTAGAAGCCACGTTTCTTACAAAGCTTCCTGTTTCATCTTCTCGTATATTGGTAAATTTATAGTGAAAACCATCGAGGTAATCTGTTTCTAAACCGTTAATGAGCTTGTTCACTCTTACTCCATCGACTCTGTAAGTTTAACTGGTCACTTTCGAACTTTGGGTAATCTACTTTTGTAAATCTAAATAATTATACTTAATTGCTGAAATCTCTTTATCCAAATGATCAGTTATATTTTTATTCACATCATGACAAATGGCGTTTGGAGTGGCAAGATAAGGATATCTTGAGGGGTTTGCTGTTCATTTTTCACCGTACTGAGACTGCTTCACAAATAATCATATTTCAAATTATCGATAACCGTAGCAATCGCTGTTTCAGGTAAAGCACCTGCCGATCTTTTCAGTCTGGTGATATTTCTTTTGACATCATAATCCAGTTTTTCCAAATACCACTAACCATTTTAACTTACTGATTTCTTAAAAAAAATACAGCAAACAAACGATTCAGAGGTTCATAAACATAGCAGTATCTTTTTAAAGGTTTGTTATATTCTGTTAAAGTTTTCCAAAAATGCGAGGTCTTTTTGTTTATAATTTTCTTATTTCCCGTGAGTATATTTGATAACTTTTCTAGTTTTAATGTTTACTTCTGCATAAGCAACACCTCCTAATCTATTCTTTGGTAGGGTTCCCTGAACAATCCAAATACTATCATTTTTCTTTCCTGCAACAAATGGTTTTTGTTCATTTACTGATTTACCATAGATCTCTATCCATTTTTCACCCGCAAGTAAAATTGCAATATTTGAGTCTGAACTCTGATCTTCTTTTTGGTTTAATTTTCCATTCTTGCAACAAGATAGTAAAATTGCGGATATTATTAAAAAGTAGTGTCTCATAATTATTTAATTTTTGTAGGTCCTGATCTATCTATTAATGGTGTTTGTTCCCTTCTTTTATCTTCTATTGATTTTAAACCACCGTCTAATAAAGATTTCGATCTGTCAGTTGAAGAATCTGATTCTGGAAATATTTTAATAGGTTTAGGTTTATAATCGCCAGTTGCAGGATTTGGATTTTCTACTGGTGGAGTTTTATTTTGTCTAGTAGGATCATTAGGATCACTTGGCAATTTAGTAGTAACAGTTCTTTCCGTATTTGAGCTAACATCATAATATTTTAGCGAACCATTTGGAGTAGAAACAAAAATATCTAAATTATAATATTCAGCATAACCCTTGTCTCCTGCTGATCCGGAAAAATTATTGTTGTTATAATTAACTTCATAACCTCCATGAGAGTGGATAATTCCACCAGCTCTAGTGCCATTAGGCAATTTATGATTTGGAGTAGCTCCAGCATTACCTCCTTTTACGGGATTATTATATGCATAATAAGTTTTTCCGTCAGATTTTTTTACAGAATAAATAATTGCTGCATATTCTCTATATTCTTTAATGGATTTCCCATTATATTGTTGTCCAAAATTTATTGCAGCATTCTCTCTGGTATTAAATAAAACATAAGGTTCTAGACCTTCCAGTTCTCTTGCGTCAATAACTCTATTTCCACTGAAAACATAAGGAGCCCAAGTTGGATACTTTTCCGCAAGTGGATCAATATTAAAAAACCTTCCAATATCGGGCATGTAATTCCTCCACTTAAAAGAATAAAAGCCAGTTTCCTGCAACTCTTGTCCTTGATATCGATATTTGTAGCCTGGATTACCCGCCATTACATTAACTCCCTCATGTCTTAATCCAAACGGATAATAATTATTTTCTTCAAGAACTGCTATGCTGTTACCATTTTTAAGATAACTGTTGGCAAGCTTAAAATGACCATTTAAAAAATCAAAAAAACAACTTCCAGAAAAAATAGAGAGCTTACTGTAGATTTTATGTCTTGTAATAAGCTCTTATTTCCATCCCAATAAATTGGGGTTATTGTAATAGGGAGGGTTTTTCAGTGCCCTCGCAATTGCGAGCGGTTTTTATTATCTGCTAAGAAGTTTCAAACTTTGCGAAGTGTTATTTTAATGTATCTAATATATAGATATCATTAATTCCCATCTCTCCATTATTGTATTCGTATCCTTCTTCAAACAAGCCCTTGACGCTAATGTCATCATGTGTAGGAATATCTATATCCACATAATAATAGTTATCTTTTTTTAAACATTTCAAATCTTCTGTTTTTAGTTCCTTGCTATTTGAAAAGTATGATATGAAAAATGTTCCAGACGTATTTACCTTAATTTTTTTATTAGGTGTATAAAACTTATATCTTAATACATTTGGCTTGTTTACCTTCTCTTTCAAATAAAACAAACTATTTACCGTATCGTTCCCATCTTTTAAGCTATAAGAAATATATTGATTAACAATTTCTTTTTCATCAACAATTCGATATTCTAATCTGACATTATCTGCTTGGGTATCCTTTTTATTTACAACATTCCACCAGCCAACTTTTTTACCAGCCTGATCAACATATCCCTTAATCCTATAATCTTCAAATTCTCCATGAACTTTTTTCAAAGAATCATTTATAACAATTTCTGTATAGTTTTTCCAATTTTTAATATTAGTTGGAAAAGAAAAGTAGTCAGTTGGATTATAGTTTTCCTTTTTAATCTTTATATCTACTTTATGATTTTCCTTGGTACAAGAATGAACCATAAATATTGTTAGAATAATTATATATAGTTTTTTCATTACTACCGTCCTAAATTTTTAATTTTCAATCTTCTTTGTTCATCTACAGAATTCATAAATCTCATAAATCCTGTAGAATCGTTATTCTTTATATATTTTGCAGTATCTAAAGTTTTAAAAGATCCATTTTTATCCAAAGTCCAAGTGTTGTAAACACTTAATGTACTTTTACTATTACTACCTGATAAAACATTATTCAAATCAGCCCACCTATCAATTACCCACGATAAAGCATAACCACGTCCACCTGCTGAACTCTCCACGGGAAAAGTACTTGGAGCAACGAAACTTCCCCAATCTAGGTTGAAGGTTTTATCATTACCAAATTTTTTATCATGTGTACTTGCATCAAAATCCGTTCTAGCCATTCCTCCATTAAATGTAATCTGAGGAAATTCTTCTGCTGTCCAAGTTGATATATCTCCTTGAATAAAACTTGTCATAGCATTAACTAAACCATACATAGGTTCATAAGTAGCTTTTCCTCCTTCACTTAATCTAACATATCCAGCCTCTCCATCAGATCCTATTTTTGCGTCAGAAAATACAGTTCCGTTCTTTGCAAAACCATCTACACCAGCCATTTTTTGTGCCTGTTCTACTGTCGTTACATTGGCATTATATTGCCATATTCCATCTTTCCTGATCCAATCCGTTCCTTGCCGTCCGTCAGGATCAATAAACCTTAAAGGATTATTAAAAGCATAATTGTAAGGGCTGTGACGGGTCATTTTCTCCGCCAGCGGATCCACAACACCCCATCTTCCAATATCCGGCATATAGAACCTCGCTCCATAATCATACATACCCGTCTCCATCTGCAACTCCTTCCCGTTGTACTGATACTGATAATGTGGATTTCCAGGCAATACATTCACTCCCTCATGTCTTAACCCAAACGGATAATAATTATTTTCTTTAAGAACTGCTATGCTGTTTCCATTTTTAAGATAACTCAATCTTATATTCCCTAAATGGTCGGTATAGTTGTAAATATAGCCGCCGCGCAAATTCATAGAATCTTACGCGAACTACTAAGTCATAATAATTGTTACAATTCTAAAATTCATTGATTTTCCGTAAAGGATTGTCTTTCGGGACTATCAAATTATAACCCCGAATAGGCGCTCAACTGAATCTTTTGCTTTTGTACTAACATCTTTTTACTATCGAAATTTACTTGAAGATAAGAAAGTCAGTAAAATTTTTAAATTTTTGCTGACTTTTTTAACTGAAGTTTACTTTTTCATTGCCCTCCTCGAACGAGTGGCTTTTGTTATTACATTATTCACTAAATTTCATTGAAATAGGTGTTTCGACTATAATATAATAATCTCGCTTTTTTTGCATTATTTTTAAATATTTCTTTCTATACTTTTTATTATCCATATTGAAAATATTAACTATAGTATAATCTTGATTTAAGAAAGATTTAGGTATTTCTACAACATATTTTGACGTAAAGGTTTTACTTGGCAATAAAGCCCCAAAGTTTAAAGTAATATTTTGAGATTTATCATTCAGTAATTTATTGTAATTTTCATCATCAAAATTAATCGTTCCAACAGAGTATTTAGCCTTTATATTTTTTTTAAATGAAGAAAGAATATAAAAATCATCAATTATCAAAGCTGGCTTTTCATCAATCATTAGGAGTAAGTTTATTTTTTTATACTGAGAATAAAATAAACTAAATATTAATATAAAAATTATCGTAAGTATTTTACTTGATATATTATTTCGCATTTCTGTTTAATATATTTTTTATTACCGGAACTGTTAATGTCATTCTAAGCGAACCATCTCTATTATAAACTGCCGCACCGACAGGTCTATTGTCTTTGTAACTTCCATCGCCACTTCTCGTTATATTTGAACTATTTCCTACTTCTAATCTGCCAGTAATTATATTTGTGTGATAATTTGAAAATGCTCTATCATCTACTCCAGGAGTCGGAGTTAATGCATTTAAAGGATAAATAGTTCCTCCTTTTCCCTCAATTATACTTGTGCTATGAGAATGTATACTTGTAATCGGAGTACCTTGTAGAATACCATTGAATTGAATCTTTGTACTTGCTGTGGCCGTACTTCCATCTGCAGAGATTGTTGGAGCTAGGCCTGTTGGAGATCTTAAAATGGCTCCCGTACTCCCAATACTAGAAGCTTCTTCGCTTAAACCACCATTTGCGCTTTCTCTCTCTATAACATTCATTGTTTCAGAAAGTTCATTATCAAAAGGAACAAACATATTAGAATTTAATGTACTCAATTGATCTGTGGAAATATGCTCGCCTTTTTTTTCCGCAGATTTTATTGCATTTTGATCACTTCTGTTAGTAATTATTATAGTTCCTTTGATATCAGTTCCGTCCGTTCCAATTTTTTTACCTTTATCATCTATATAATCAATCGGAGCAACAGCAAACATACCATCAGGGTCTACGTATCTAATCGGATTGTTGTATGCGTAAGTATAAGCACTCCATCTTTGGCTTAACTCTGCTTTCGGATCAATTACTCCCCACCTTCCGATATCCGGCATATACATCCTTGCCCCATAATCATACTGTCCCGTCTCCCGTTGCAGCTCCTTCCCATTATAGCGATAAGTATAGCTCAACATTCCTGATGAAAAACTTGATCTTATATGCATTAATCCAAAAGGATAGTAGTTACTTTCATCAAGAACTTCTATGCCGCTGCCATTGTTAAGATAGTTCATTCTCACATTTCCTAAATGATCGGTATAATTGTAAATATACTTATTTTTTACGAAATCGAAATACCCTTCAGAATTAGGAACAAACTGAAGCACATATCCGGAATCACTTCCTTGTTGTGCGGTATTGGACTTATTGTATTTTCGTTCATATTGAAAGCCATCCAAATACTCTACATTGGTTAAATCGGCAGTGTAAGGATTGAGGAAATTAACTGTCTTCTCCAATTTTACTCCATCTGATCGATATTTATGAGTGATCATATTTCCCTGAAAACTGCCCAAGCCTTTTCTTTGAAGCATATTGATGCTGGATGGTAAATTTAAATAATTATAAACAATTTTATTAATCATTTTGTCTTTGTGGAACTTGATATTGCCATTATTATCATACTCCATTGGATTTGGGGTTGTGAAATATGGATATCCTGAATTATTTTGGGATTCATCTTTTACACTACGCAATTGGTTTCCAAAATACTTATAGGTGAGATTATCGATCTGCATAGCCATGCCATTGGCTGTATTTTTAGTGTTGCGGTACAGCCGGGTAATATTTCCGTTAAGGTCATATTCCAGAGATTCTCCGAAATGGTTTTCTGTGGGAACGGTGCTCATCGGCTCAGAATAGTGACCATAGTTAAGCCGGTTTGAAGAATCATAGCTGTAAGAATATCTTTTCAGGATATTATCATTAGATGTTTTCCAATCGACCTCCGCAATATTTCCGTTGGATAGTGAATCACATTTTAAAATCACTAGCGGTAAGCTTAAAATGACCACAAAAAAAATCCAAAAAAACAATTTCCAGAATAAATAAAGAGCTTATTATAGATTTTATGTCTTGTAATAAGCTCTTATTTCCATGCCAATAAATTGAGGTTATTGTAATATAGAGGGTTTTCTTTATTTATCTGCTCAAAGTCGGGAGACTTTGCCAGCGGGGAGATTATGTATTTTTAATATATTCAACTTATTTATACATTCTGTAAATTCTTTTTTCTTATCTTTCTTAAAATAAGGTAATCCTTCTATGCCATTTTTAATATCACTATACTTTATTGGTAAATTATAAGTTTTAATTCCTTTTCCTACAAAGTAATAGTTTCGAGCGTAAACAATCGATTTTGGCGTATATTCATCTATAGTCAAGCATTTTTCAAAAGCATTAACTTTATCTTGAGTGACCAATTCATATCTAAAATATTCATCAACATAGTTGTTCCTAAAGTCTTCCATAGAAAGCTTTTTTGTATAAAAAACAGTTTCATTTTTTTCTATGACTTTAGTATAGGAAAGACTGTCTTGACTTAATTTATAAGGACTTGTGGTAACCTCACAAATATTTTTATTATCTACAATAACAATCCCATTGTAAAAACCTTCCTCATCGTGGAAACCGTCTTCTATATAAATCTGCGAATATTTTTTGTCAGGATTTATGTCGCAGGACTTTGCACCAAACAATCTAAAAATCCTATATCCTTCTGTAAGTATTTTTATTGTTGCTGAATCACGATAGGTAAAAGAATTTTTATCTTTTAATAAATTCTCATTCATTTGTTTCAAAGAAATCTTTTCTTGAGAGTTACACGAAGAAAATAATATAATACTGAATAATAAAATAATATTTTTCATTTTTTGATAGTCTATAGGTTATCTAGGGCGATTTTTAAATTTTTGCAGGTGATAATATGCGGCGGCCCCATTATAATTATATCTATTTTGCAATATTGTGCTATTCACATTAAGAACATTTTGAACACTAGGTGTAGGAGATATTTGTCCTCCATTTGAGTTATAATAAATACTACTTCCAGCATCGTCTATTAATCTACTTGTTTTTGAAGGTAATACTTTGCCGGCACCATCTATGATTTTTCCATAATGTGTTCTTAAAGGGAGACCAGACTCAGCTCTTACAATATTTTCTACGTGTGTACCATATATTTCTGCTGTTGTACTATTGGGTCCGAATCTCGTGTCGGCTTGAGAGGTTACTCCTAAAGCATAGTTTTCGTAAATATGACCCATTTCGTGTGCTATAGTTGTGTATAAAGGAGAATATTTAGAATCATTACCCGCAGCGGTCATAACTCCCTTAGCTGACGATGTATTTAATTCAATTATATTACTTATACCATATTTTATTTGTGAACCACCACTCGTAGAATTAAAATAAATATCTCTTACTTTTCCATCTTTTCCTTGTGCCTGATCGAAATATCCAATCATTGTATTTCCTATGGAAGTATTTTTGTCTAAATGGTTTAATCCTGCTACAGTCTGAACGACATAATCTGATAATTGAGTATTTGCATCTACATTCGTCCATTTCCCATCTACTTGATGTTGTGTTGCTCCATTATGATATCTGTATTGGGTTCCATTTTGATCATTAATATATATCCACTCTCCGTTTATATCAATAAATTTAGCAGGATTATTTGCTACATAGCTATAAGGGGAAATAGGAAAGTAATTCTCACTATAATTGTCTAGCACTCCCCATCTCCCGATATCCGGCATGTAGAACCTCGCTCCATAATCATACTGTCCCGTCTCCCGTTGCAGCTCCTTCCCATTATAGCGATAAGTATAGCTCAACATTCCTGATGAAAAACTTGATCTTATATGCATTAATCCAAAAGGATAGTAGTTACTTTCATCAAGAACTTCTATGCCGCTGCCATTGTTAAGATAGTTCATTCTCACATTTCCTAAATGATCGGTATAATTGTAAATATACTTATTTTTTACGAAATCGAAATACCCTTCAGAATTAGGAACAAACTGAAGCACATATCCGGAATCACTTCCTTGTTGTGCGGTATTGGACTTATTGTATTTTCGTTCATATTGAAAGCCATCCAAATACTCTACATTGGTTAAATCGGCAGTGTAAGGATTGACGAAATTAACGGTCTTCTCCAGTTTTACTCCATCTGATCGATATTTATGAGTGATCATATTTCCCTGAA